>OFDC01000058.1_pt1 | contig 142378 bp, 114 predicted proteins | sample 1520941 | NCBI WGS metagenome assembly OFDC01 (sample SAMEA94258168, study PRJEB24077) | hot springs metagenome | biome: Aquatic biome; feature: Water | place: India | collected 2012-12-06 | depth 5 m
GACAATTTTATAGAAAAACCGTGAAACAAAAAAGTATAAATACAATTAATTTTTACTCAAAAACTGAATTATTGAACTTTTTTAAGATTTGCTTAGTATCAAAGTGATACAATAGAGTGTCTTAACATTTTAGCTATCAAGTATTTAGCCTTTTTTTTATTTGAGTCTTAATATCTATAAAACTAAAGTTTTCGTTGATATTTTTTTTCTATTAAATATTGCCTTTAAAAGGCAATATTCAACAAAATAGTCTATTGCTTATTACTATCTACCTTTATTCGTTCTTCACGATTTACCAATTCCCAAGCTGTTTGAAAAACTAAGCGTGTAATTTGCTGGTATTTTGGAAAGAGAATTTTCTCTACATCATCTCCTGGACGATGATAGTCTTCGTGTACGCCAGTAAAGTAAAAAATGACGGGAATTTTGTTTTTAGCAAAATTATAATGGTCTGAACGATAGTAAAAACGGTTCGGGTCTTTTGGGTCATTGAATGTGTAATCCAATTCGTAGTTAATGTATTTTTTGTTTATATCTTCGCTTATTTGGTGCAATTCTGATGATAATTTATCTGAACCGATTAGATATACATATTCTTCTTTGGGTGCATGTTGTTTGTCGATTCTGCCAATCATATCAATATTCAAATCACATACTGTATTGGCTAACGGAATGATTGGGTCTTTATCAGTATAATATTGTGAACCCAACAAACCTTTCTCTTCACCCGTAACTGTCATAAACAAAATACTGCGGCGTGGACCATTTCCTGCTTGCTTTGCTTTGGCAAATGCTTCAGCAATTTCGAGAACCGCACACGTGCCAGAACCGTCATCGTCAGCACCATTATGAATTTGTCCGTTTTGGATTCCTACGTGGTCGTAGTGAGCCGTAATCAATACAACTTCATCTTTTTTGTCTGTTCCTTCCAAAAATCCTAAAATATTTGCCGTTTCTACTGGCACTTCTCCCCTCTCGGCTTTCACAGAAACCGTTGAAGGTTTTATTTTACTTGCCAAACTTTCTTTTTTTGCACTGATTTCTTCAATAACTTTAGTCAGTTTACTCGACTTCACATCAAGCATTTCGGCGGCCATTTCTTGTGAGACGAAGAAAGTTGGGTTTGAGGTTGCTTTTTCAGCTGATGAAGAAGCATTAAAACTTAATTGATTGAATCTTGACAAAACGGCTTTACGCTCAGCAGCCAATGATGTAAATTTCTGAGCATCGGTAGCTGAAATGACAAAAAACATTTTCGCTCCGTGATTCAGTGCAATATTAATTTTCTTTTGAAGACCCGTTCTTTCAGTCCATTCAGATTTTTCATCGGTTTTCGTGAAAAGATATTTTCCTTCTTTGTCTTTTGGTTCGCCATCAAAGAAAACCACGGCTTTGCCTTCTACATTAATATTTTTATAATCATTATAGTTATCTTGTTCGATTCCATAACCTACAAAAGCCACCGACATTGATTGTTCTTCGGGAATACTCATTAGCCCGTTTGGATAGTAATCTTTGAAAAATTCTTTCTTTTTATTTCCTATCTTTATGTAAGCATCTTTCCAGCCTTTTTGATAAAGGTTGAATTTTTGAAAATAACCTTTGCTACCATCTTTTTGCGGTGCAATTGCTTGCAAACCCAAGCTGGCAAAATGCTTAGCGATATAATCGGCTGCTTTTCGCTGTCCTTCTGAGCCTGTATCTCGCCCTTCGAGGCTATCAGAGGCAATGTAAGTCAAATGTTTTCTTAAATCTTGTGCAGAAATCGTGGAAGCAAATTCGGTAGATTTGTTGTCTTGTGCAAACAGACTTGAGGAAATTAATAATGATAAAACCAGCGTTTTTTTCATGTATAATGGTTGGTTTGTTGAAAATAATTTCAGTAAAAATAATTATTTTTCAATTTAGATTCATCTTTTACTCATAATTTTGCTTAAATTACTTTTTCTGAATAAATGACTAAAGAGCAAGTTTTAAAAAAATATTTCGGTTACGATAAGTTCCGTCCACTACAAGCTGAGATTATTGATACGATTCTGTCAAAACAAGATTGCATGGTGCTGATGCCTACGGGCGGTGGAAAATCAATCTGTTTCCAAGTACCTGCTTTGGTTATGGAAGGCATTACTTTGGTTATTTCGCCCCTAATTGCTCTCATGCAAGACCAAGTGCAATCTTTGCAAGCCAATGGTGTTCCTTCGGCATTTTTGAATAGCTCATTAGATTCGATACAGCAACGAACGCTTGAAGAAAAATGCAAGTCTGGTGAAATAAAATTGCTCTACATTTCGCCCGAAAAACTTTTTCATAACAATTATATAAGTTTCATCAAAACTCTTTCGGTTAATCAGATAGCGATTGATGAATCGCACTGTGTTTCGACTTGGGGTCATGATTTTAGGCCAGAATATACCAAATTAAATATACTGAAAGAAACTTTTCCGAATGTGCCTGTGGTTGCCCTCACTGCAACCGCCGACCGTGTAACGAGAAAAGATATTTTAACTCAACTGGGTGTGCCTGATGCAAAAGTTTTTATTTCTTCGTTCGACCGACCAAATCTAAGTTTGAACGTTTTAGGTGGAAGAAACAGGCTGAAAATTATGCAGGAGTATATTGGCAAGCGACCCAATCAGTCGGGAATTATTTATTGTTTAAGTAGAAAAAATACAGAAGACGTTGCCGAGGGTTTACGCAAAGTTGGTATAAGAGCAATGCACTACCATGCAGGAATTGATGCTAAAACTCGCTCGGAGGTTCAAGAAGCTTTTATCAAAGATGAGATTCAGGTAATGGTGGCAACGATTGCCTTCGGAATGGGTATTGATAAATCGAATGTTCGGTTTGTGATTCATTATAGTTTACCGTCGAATGTTGAAAGTTATTACCAAGAAATTGGCAGGGCTGGGCGTGATGGTATGAAATCAGACACGCTGTTGTTTTATAGTTATTCTGATATTATGACTCGCAAGGACATGATTCAAAATTCTGAACTGCCCGATGAAATGAAGGAAGTGCAGTTTGCCAAACTCGACCGCATGAAACAATATGCAGAATCGGAGATTTGTAGAAGACGAATCTTGTTGAGTTATTTTAATGAAGAAGCTCAAAACGATTGCGGTAACTGTGATGTTTGTAAGAATCCTCCACAAAAATTCGATGCCACAATTTTTGCTCAAAAAGCATTGTCGGCCATTTCTCGCACCGAACAAAAAGCAGCAATGGGTATGGTAATTGATATTTTGAGGGGTTCGCAGAACAGAGCAATTTATGAACGAGGGTATCAGAATCTAAAGACTTTTGGCGTAGGAAAAGAGCTAAAATATGAAGAATGGGCTGATTATATTACGCAAATGCTCAATTCTGGCATTTGTGATATTGCCTATGATGAACGACACGCATTGAAATTGAATGCAGTTTCAAATCAAGTTTTATACGAAAGCAAAAAAGTGAATTTAGTAAGGTTTGAGGCTTACGATATTAAGAAAGCACGACAAGAAGAAGCAGCTCCGAAAGAAAAAACTAAAAGAGAAATTATTAAGGATGCGTTGTTTGAAAAACTCAGGGTTTTACGCAAAAAAATTGCCGATGAACAAAATGTGCCACCTTTTGTGGTATTTTCCGATGCTACACTTTCGGATATGGCACAGAAACGCCCAATCAATCGTTTTCAGATGATGGGTGTTTCGGGGGTTGGTGAACAGAAATTCAGACAATATGGCGATGAATTTATCAATGAAATTCTATCGTTTACTGGCGATAACCCAGGTATTGGACGAGCAAAGCAGGAAAAAGGAATGACTTTTTTGGAAACCTTCGAGATGTATAAAGCGGGCCTTTCGATTGATGAAATGGCCGCCAAACGCTCCTTAAATCCTGTTACGATTATTAGTCATTTGGTAAAACTTAAGCAAGATGGACAAGATATTGACCTCAAACAATACATTGCAACCTACGAATATAACCAAATTATTGCCGAAGCCATGAAGCTGAATGTGCAAAAAGGCGATGCACTCAAACCACTTTTTGAAGCACTCGAAGGAGTTTATGATTATGGAAAAATAAGGCTTGCTTTGGCAATTTGGGAAAAATAGTACAACATTTGTCAAATAAATCGTTTTGTACTTTTTAAGTATAATGAAATGAAGAAAATCTTATTGGTAGAAGATGAAATAAATGTGGTTAGCTTCATAAAAAAAGGCTTAACCGAAGAAAACTTTGAGGTTTCGGTCGCTCTCGATGGCAGTAGTGGCATTCAGATGGCTTCTGACAATAATTTCGATTTGATTATTTTGGATATTATGCTACCCGATACCAACGGCATTGAGGTTTGTAAAGTTCTACGCAATAAAAATATTCAAACGCCAATTTTGTTTCTGACGGCTCTCAATACTGCCGATAATATCGCTCTCGGGCTAAACTCTGGAGCGGATGACTATTTAGCAAAACCGTTTAAATTTATTGAATTAGTTGCCAGAATCAAGGCTTTACTACGTAGAAGCTCTTCAACTGGCAATGAAGTTATGAATAAAGAAAACATATACACGATTGCGAACTTAAAAATGGACGACGATGCCAAAACCGTTGAACGCAATGGCGAGTTAATATCACTTACAGCTACTGAATACCGCCTGTTATTTACCCTTATCAAAAACAAAGGACGAGTTTTATCAAGAGTAGATTTACTTGAAAGTGCTTGGGATATTAATTTTAATTTGGCAACTAATGTGGTTGATGTTTACATTAATTACTTGCGTAAGAAAATAGACTCAAACTACGAACCTAAACTCGTACATACTGTAATTGGAATGGGATATGTCTTAAAAGAAGCATGAAAACTCAATTAAAAATAGCATTGGTACTCATCCTGACAAATGTAATAATACTATTACTTTTGGGCGGAAGCATCTACTATTTTTTATACAATTATTCATATACCGACTTTTATAAACGCTTAGAAACCCGAGCCAAGATTTCGGCAAAATATAATTATGATGCCGATAAAATTGATGCTCAGTCGTTTAAGAAAATTAGAGAAGAAAACCTCGAAAAACTCAGTGAAGAAAAAGATTATCGTTTTGAAGTTGAATCAGAAGAAGATTTAACTACCATTTCTCAAAAAACTACTTTGCCACTTAGTTTTTTGAAAGAGATTTTAAACAAGGCAAAATCGACACTTCAACTCAACGAAACATTTTATACTGGTATCAGATATAATAGTAATAACAAACAATACATAGTAATTGTATCAGCCAAAAACTATTATGCTTCGCATCACTTGATTTTTATGCGAAATATCATTCTGGTAGCAGTTTTTCTGATAGTTATTTTCATTACTTCACTATCGTTTTATTTCTCAAAACACATTTTCGACCCAATCAAAAGTATTACTGATAGCGTAAAACAAATCAGTACAGAAAACATTCATCAAAGAATTGAAGAAAAATATAATGATAACGAAATTAGTCAGTTGATTTCGACATTCAATGATTTACTGAACAGACTTGAAACATCTTTTGAAACTCAGAAAAACTTTGTTAGTAATGCTTCGCATGAGTTTGGCACTCCGCTTACCTCTATCATGGGCGAAGCCGAAGTTATGCTCATGAAAGAACGCACGCCCGAAGAGTATCAGCAGTCACTGACCAGTATTTTAGGACAAGCAGAACGTCTCAATCAAATTACACAAACATTGCTTTACTTAGCACAGACTGGATATAGCAATAAAAAAGTAAATTTTGAAATTCTACGTACGGATGAACTCCTGTGGCAAGCAAAAGGGATAATTGACAAACTAAACCCAAAAAACAACATTATTATTGACTTTAGTCTATTGCCCGAAAATCCGTTTAAACTCAAAGTTATGGGTAATAAACAGCTTTTATCTCTTGCTTTTACGAATCTGCTCAGCAATGCTTGCAAATATTCGAGCAATAAACCCGTAAATGTGAGTATCGCCTCAAGCGATACTCAAGTATTTTTGATAATAAAAGACCAAGGAATCGGGATTCCAGAATCTGAAATGCAATTTATCTACGACCCATTTTTTAGAGCATCTAATACTCGCCATTTCGAGGGTTATGGTATTGGTTTGCCACTTACTCGGAATATTATCAAGATTCATAATGGGCAACTAAACGTCACATCAATTGTGAACGAAGGCACTACCGTTCAGATTAAACTTCCTTTGGCTAATATTCAAAAGTATTGAAAAGAACACCTTTCTTTTTTTACTTAAATCGCTCATCTACAATACTTTTTCACCCTATTCAAAATTCTAATACGATTTTAATCTACCTCTTAGATCTCTCTCATCTATCTAAAACAGCTTTGTACTTTAATTTTTCACTTATTAAATAATTGGAGTATGACAACTAAAATATTAATACCGACTGATTTTCATGTAGAATCTCTCAATACGCTTAAATTGGCGATAAATCACTTAGAAACCTATGAAGTTGATGTAGTTTTAATGTATGCACAAGATTTAGGAAACTCTATTACAGACTTACTTTTCTACAATCCGAAAAAACTTGTCGAATCGCTCAGAACAAAAGAATTTGATGAAGCACTCTCAATTCTCAAAAACAGATTCGAGACTCGCATTAAGTCAATCAGCTATGAAATATTTCATGGATATCGAGTAAAGCTCATGGAAGATTTTATAGAATCAAAAAAGATTGATTCTATTTTTTTACCAAAAAGTTATCATCTGCAAATGTCTAAAAATGGATTTGATACTATTCCGCTTATCAAAAAATCAAAACTTACATATAAAGAGTTGGACTGGGAAACGGGTGCTTATGATTCGGAAGAATTACAACTCAATGCATTATTCATTTACTAAAAATTTGCTAAATATAAATAAATTGCCACGAACTTTACAGGCGTGGCAATTTTGTATACTATAGAAAACTATTTTACTTATAACCTTCTGCTTGTAAGTAAAACAACTCGGCGTATCGTCCATTTCTCGCCAAAAGTTCTTCGTGTGTGCCGATTTCGAGCAGATTTCCTTTATCAAGCACCAAAATTCTATCTGCCATTCTGACCGTTGAAAATCTGTGCGAAATCAGAATAGCGGTTTTTCCTTTCGTAAGTTCGGCAAAACGTCGAAAAACCTCGTATTCGGCACGAGCATCGAGAGCGGCTGTTGGTTCATCAAGAATCAATACTTCGGCTTCACGCAAATAAGCTCTTGCAAGTGCTACTTTCTGCCATTCTCCGCCCGAAAGTTCAATTCCCTTGGCAAATTTCCTTCCCAAAGGTTGGTCATATTTTAGCGGTAATTTTTCTATAACAGCATCGGCCAAACTTTGGTGAGCTGCCCTTTCAAGTTCGGGCAATTCTTCACGGGCGGCAATATCACCGACTGCAATATTATCGCCCGCAGTAAAATTGAATTTTTGAAAATCTTGAAAAATTACGCCAATGTGTTCACGCAATTCTGCCAAATTATAATCCTTCAAATCAACGCCATCCAATAAAATTCGACCTTCGTCGGGGTCGTATAATCTTGCCAACAATTTTACTAAAGTGGTTTTCCCTGAACCATTTTCTCCAACTAAAGCCAGCTTTTCTCCTACTTTTAATGCAAAATTTAGATTTCGATTTGCCCATTTATCAGAATTTGGATATTTAAAACCAACATTCTCAAATCTAAAACCTTCTTTGATTGGATTTGGGAAAGGTTTAGGTTGAGTGGGCGAAATAATCTGTGGCTCAATCTGATAAAATTCAAACAAATCATTGAGATATAAGGCTCCTTGCGAAATACTTGTAAACCTGCCAAGAATTCCTTCCAATAAAGATTTTAGCTGACGAAACGAACCAGCCAAAAAAGTTAGGCTACCGATAGTCACGATTCCTTTGATGGTTTCTACAATGATTAAAGTATAAGCACCAAAATACCCTAAAGTACCAATTGCCACCAACAAACTTCCCCACGAAGCACGCTCAATAGACAGTTTTTTATTTTCCTTAAAATATCGGTCAGATAAATTACGAAATCTATCAATAATAAAATCTGAAAGTCCGAAAAGCTTTACTTCTTTGGCGGTTTCATCGCTCGCACCAATGAAACGATAATAATCTAATTCTCGGCGTTGTGGAGTCCAGCCTCTTTGCAGCGAGTAGCTTTTAGCATTAAAATGCCATTCACCAATAAAAGATGGAATGACCGAAACCAAAAGCAAAACAATCAACCATGGATTAAAAGTGACGAGTCCAACAAGCAAAAGCCCCATCGTGATGGCATCTTGTCCTTGTGATAAAATCTGAGAAAGCAGAGCAGTTCGACCGTTGGTTTGCTGTCTGGCACGTTCGAGTTTATCATAAAAAGTGGCGTTTTCAAACTGAGCTAAATCGAGCGAAACGGCGTGTTTCATTAATTTTATTGACGTTCTGTTCGCAAATAAATCACCTAAAAGGCTATCAGTCAAAGCAATACCACGAGAAAGCAAATCACTGACAATCATTAAAGCAAACTCTGCCGCAATCAATAAATAGATTTGATTGTGGTTTTCTGATTTGCTGGCACTAAGCACTAAAACCTCATCAATGATTAGTTTACCTATGTATAAAATAGAAATCGGAATAGCTGCACGAAGGAGACGTAAGATTGTATTACTAATAGTCAAGGCAGGCGAAGTAAGATAGACTTCACGCAAAAAAGCAGGTAAATTTCCCAATGCTTTTAGGCGTTCTTTGATATTGGGTTTTGTATCAGATGTATCAATAATTGGTCGAGCCATTAGGTTTTGGTCAGATTTATCATTCGTTTAACTTCTGAATCAAGATTTGGGTTCAGTATAAAACAGAATATCAACAAAAGCAACAGCTATTTTTATGTTTTCTTACAAATAAATCTTTCTTTTGTACCAAAATGAAAAAACTCCCCTTCGATACTGACCAAGAACTCCTTGCCGATATTGCCACTGGCGATAGTCGGGCTTTTGAGATTTTGTATCGGAGGTACTTTTCAAAACTCTACGGAGCTGCCTACAAACGTCTGCAAGACAAAGAATTAACCGAAGAGGTGATTCAAGAATTATTTGTTTCGCTTTGGGAACGTCGTGAAACGCTTCCCATCGAAAATATCGAAAATTATCTTTTTACTTCCATCAAATACCTTGTCATTGCTCAATTCAAAAAAAATACACTTTTTGAGAAATATTCATCAACTTTAATGCTTGATGAGAATGACGATAATTTTACGGAACAAGCCGTTGCTTTCGACGAACTGAATGATGCTTATCAGCAAGCTCTTCAAACAATACCCGAAAAATGTCGTGAAGTTTTCTTACTAAAACGAAGTGGACTTTCTCAAAAAGAGATTTCGGAAAGACTTGATATTTCGGAGAAAACCGTTGAAAATCAAATGACTAAAGCCCTCAAAATTCTGCGTGAGGCATTGAAAGACTATACTGCACTGGGCATTCTATTTTTTACAATCGGGTAAAATAAACTCCTACTTACTCAAAATTTGATTCCAATCTGTGATTAAAATCACAGCCTAAAAGAACAACAGAAATGATTTTCAGTAAAACCGATTTAAATCGGTTTGGTAAAATAAAATAACATCCTTTGTTCTCTTAGACCTCGAATAAATTCGAGGTAAGTTCACGCAACAAAAACTTTTGAAATATTTTTCATTCCCGCATAGGGGAAAACTTCTGCTCGTTACACTTAGTCTATGAAAGCAACATGAAAATGATACTAAATAAAGAAATAATTGAACGATTTCTAAATAATCAAAGCACCCAACAAGAGCTTGAGCTTATTGAGGCTTGGTATTATTCGTTTGAAAATAATCTTGACGGAATTAGTCAAATGACCGACGATGAGCAAATAAATTTAGAAAATGAGCTTTATCTGAAAATCAAAGAAAAAATTGCACCAACTCAAAAAACACCAACTCGACAAATCAATTGGGTTTGGTACTTGAGCAGTGCTGCGGCTATGTTTTTATTGGCTTTTGGAATCTGGACTTATAATAAATCGGCCAAAAATATTCAATCCTTAAGCGGGACTCCGTTTTCTGGTTGGGCAAAATATGAGAATGTTTCGGCAAAAGAACTGAAAATCACATTGCCTGATGGAAGCGTGGTTGTGATGAAACCCAAGACACAACTCTCTTATAATCAATCAGATGCAAAGTTTAGAGAAGTAAATCTGACTGGAGAGGCTTTTTTTGATGTAATGCACGATACTACTCGCCCTTTTTTGATTTATACTGGAAAAATGACCACGAAAGTTTTGGGAACAAGTTTTACGGTGAAGGCTTATCCAAGTATGAAGAAATCAGAAGTGTCGGTAGTTTCGGGCAAAGTAACTGTTTTTGAAAAAGACGCCGAAGACAAACAAAACAACGGTGTGATTTTGACGCCAAATCTGAAAGTAACATTCTTTGATGAAGAAGAACACTTTGTGACGGGTTTGGTTGAAAAACCAGAAGTTCTTGCAACAATTAATAAAGAAACCCTAAGTTTCAACTTTCAAGATGCTCCACTGAACGATGTGTTAACGGCTCTCGAAAAAGCCTACGGAATTGAAATGGTTTTAGAAAGAGAATCGCTCGGAAAATGCACCCTCAACGGAGATTTGACCGAAATGCCACTTTTCACAAAACTCGACATCATCACTCGTTCGCTCAATGCCACCTACCAAGTAAAAGGAACAAGTATTTTGGTTAGTGGAATTGGTTGTGAATAGAATAAAAAATGACGAACTACGATTTACGAATGACGAATAATAAAATTAAATAAAAACCTTTAAAGCAAGTATTTTCAAAACTTCATAAAAACTAAAAACCAATTTTTTACAAAAAAAGCCGAACGTGCTGGAAACACTTTCGGCTTACAATTACCTCAGTTCCATCGCCAAATGTCTTCTGAGGCAACCCTTGCAGTTTAGTTAATCAAACAAAACCTTTGTAAACCTATGCAAAAACCACTATTCAATCAAGCATTTTTGCTTAAAATGATGAAAATTTCGCTAACACAATGCTTTCTTGCCCTTGTACTTGTGTTGCAGTCTTTGGCCCACGATGGCAAAGCACAAGATTTACTCGAAAAAAACGTGTCGGTAAATCTGCAAAATGTAAGTATGCAAGATGCCATTTCCGAAATCGGGAAAGTGGCAGATGCAAAGTTTTTTTACAGTTCAAAAGTAATTTTATCGGATAAAAAAATCAGTTTGCAAGTCCAAAATCAGAAATTTTCAGAAGTTCTGAGCAAACTTTTTTCGCCTTTACATATATCGTATAAAGTGTATGGCAATCAAATCGTTTTAAATGCTTCCACCGAAGAAACCAAAGCACAAGTTATTGACACCGACATTCCTGCCCTACCAGTAGCCGACCCAATCACAGGAAAAGTAATTTCGGCAAAAGGTGAAGCCCTACCTGGCGTAAGCATTGTAGTAAAAGGCACAAAACGTGGCACAAGCACCGAAGTTGATGGAAATTTCAAGATAAATGCCGATAAAGGTGAAGTTTTACAATTTTCGTTTATTGGTTATCAAAATCAAGAAATCACAGTTGGCGAAAACAACGTGGTAAACGTAACCTTAGCAGAATCAGCATCTCAACTTTCAGAAGTTGTAGTGATTGGCTCTCGTGGACAACCCCGCACTGACGTTGAACGTCCAGTGCCTGTTGATGTGCTAAGTGCCAAAGAATTACAAGCAACAGGTCAAGTTGAATTGGGGCAAATGGTACAATTCAACTCTCCTTCGTTCAACTCTGCCAAGACTGGTATCAATGGCGTAGCCAATTATGCTGACCCAGCCACCCTTCGTGGACTTTCGCCCGACCAAGTTTTGGTTTTGGTCGATGGCAAACGTCGTCATCAGTTTTCGGCACTCAATCTTAACGTAACAGTTGGTTTAGGAACTGTCGTAACCGATATGAACTCCATTCCATCGCTGTCTCTCGACCGTGTTGAAGTCTTGCGTGATGGTGCGGCCGCTCAGTATGGCTCTGATGCCATTGCTGGTATTGTAAATTTAGGCTTGAATAAAAGTGTAGGCAAAGGCACATTCAAAACCCAATACGGAGTTACGAAAATGGGCGATGGCGGCACGTACATGGGTGCGTTGAATTACGGTTTTAAGTTGGGAAAGGAAAAAAGTTACCTCAACATGACGCTCCATTACCAACACGCCAACGGCACCGACCGCTCAGATTTTTATAATCCAAGACCCGTTGCAGGTGGAACTTATACAGGTATTTATTCGTCAACGCAAGCCACCGATGAAGCAACTCTAAAAACAAGAGGTGTTTGGGGCGATTACGGTACATTTAAAGTAACAAAGTACGGAAGCAATCAGAATACGGCTTACCAAGGTTTTTATAATCTTGGATACCCGATTAATGATAAATGGAATGTGTATAGTTTCGGTGGGGTATCAATGAAAGATGTATTAGCGTATGGTTTTTTCAGAGTAGCTAACCCATCAAATGCAAATTCAACACCCGAAATTTTCCCTGATGGATTTACGCCGCAATTACCTGGTAAAACCATTGATTATTCATCAGTTGTGGGTGTAAATAGAAAAGTGATTGATGGTTGGAATCTTGATTTTAGTGCAGGATATGGCCATAATTATTTGGATTTATGGGCAAATAATACTATAAATCCTTCGATGGGAGCAAATTCTCCTACTGAGTTTTATGTAGGAAGAAGTGCCGTTGGACAAACTACTATCGAGGCAAATATCTCGAAAAACTATAAAGGTTTGTTGGGTACAAAAAACACAAACGTAGCATTTGGTAGCCAGTTTAGAGCTGAGCAGTTTTTATTAAAGCAAGGAAGTGCCGAATCTTACCAAGTTGGGCCGTTGGCAACCACCAAAAATAAAGCACCAGGTTCGAGCGGTCGCCCAGGAATTGCTCCTGCCGACGAAACCAATGCCACTCGCAACAACATAGGTTTATATGCCGATGTTGAAAGCGATATTACGAACAAGTTTTTAGTGGCAGCCGCACTTCGCTACGAAAATTATAGCGATTTTGGTAGTAATGTTTCGGGAAAATTGGCGGCTCGTTTGAAACTTTCGGAAAGCATTTCAATCAGAGGTTCGATTAATAAAGGTTTCAGAGCTCCATCATTGCAGCAGACTTACAACAGTGTTACGACCTCGACCGTGCAAGCTGGAGCAATTATTCAGACCAAACAATTACCTAATTCTGACCCTCGTTTGGCTCAATTGGGTATAGAAAAACCAAAAGCTGAAAACTCGTTCAATTATAACTTAGGCATAACGGCCAAAGCTGGCGATAAGTTTTTGTTTACGCTTGATGCCTACCAAATTGATATTACCGACCGTATTATTCTTTCAGAGCGTATGATTGTGAGTAGCATTGTAGCACTAAAACCTTTATTCCCAGGAATTAGCGAGATTCGTTTTTTCACGAATCATATCAATACTCGCACAAGAGGAATTGATTTTGTAACTACTTTCAACCATAAATTTAGTCCAAAAAGTAAACTTACGGCGAGTTTGGCTCTTACTTTCAACGAAACTAAACTTACCTCGCAAAAAGCAACGCCAAGTTTGTTACAAGCAGGCACAGCCGCCAAAATCTTGATGATTGACACCGTAAGCATTAGTTTGATAGAAACTGCACAACCACGTCAGAAAATACTGGCATCGTTGGGTTATCAAATCAATAAATTCAATGCCAATGTAAGAGCGTCATATTTCGGTCCAGTAACAGCTTGGGAAAAACCAACTGGCAAGCCACATATCACGCAAACTTTCGGTGGAAAAACATTGATTGATGTGGCATTAACTTATGCGTTTTCTCCTAAGTTTTCGCTCACTTTGGGTAGCAATAATATCACCGATGTATATCCTGACAAAGTATTGACTAATTTTGCTGGATATACCAACGGGCAGATTCCTTATACCCGAAATGCTAATCAGTTTGGATTTAATGGAGCATTCTACTATGCCAATGCTACTATAAATTTTTAGATGAAAGATTTGAGATACGAGATTTGAGAAACTACTTTTGTAAAGAATGTTCGTTTTTCAAATCCTCGTATCTCGTATCCCCAATCTCATCTCTTTAAAAAATGACTAACCTGTTTTTATTGATAATTTGCCTTTCGTTGGGGGTACTCCTCCAACGAACCAAAGGCTTTCCAAAAGAGGCTTACTTAGGTTTAAATGCAGTTATCATTAATGTATGTTTGCCCGCTCTAACCCTGCTTTACACAACCGAAATAAGTTTTAAATCGAATCAGGTTTTGCCCGTACTGACGCCATATATTCTATTCACTTGTTCATTCCTATTTTTCAAAATTATTGCAAAAACTTTTCAATTTGACCGAAGCACCACAGGAGCATTGACAATTACGGCAGGAATAAGCAGTATTTCATTTGTAGGTTTTCCAATTTTTGAATTATTATACGGAAAAGCAGGTGTACAAATGGGTATTCTGATGAGTCAGGCAGGTTCGTTTGTTGTTTGTGGCACACTCGGAATCATGACGGCCTCTTATTATTCATCGTCCGAGCCTTCAATTAAATCTATTGCTAAAAGTATTTTTACCTTTCCGCCTTTTTTGGCTTTTTGTGTTGCAGTGATTCTAAATTTCGCTAATTTCCATTTTCCCGAGCATTTTAACGATGTTTTACAAAAAATGGGCAGTCCGTTTACAGTATTGGCATTAATATCAGTGGGTTTGCAGATTAATCTATCAAAAGCTAATCTTGCTCAAAAACCACTAATAATAGGCTTATTTTTTAAACTATTGCTTGCACCTTTGATAATCTTTGTATTATACCTTATCTTGCTTCAAGAAAAGATTTTACTCCAAGAGAATACTTGGATAGGACAAATGTGCGTAGTTGGAGCGGCCTTAGGCTCAATGAATACAGCTTCAATAATAGCCATTAATCATAAGCTAAACCCACCTTTGGCAAGCCTAATGATAGGTATAAGCATACCAATTTCTATCATTACAAGCTTAATTTTAGGTTATCTGATAAAGTAAATATTTTATGAACGATTACGAAGCATTATTTCAAGAAATAACGGCCGATATTCCAGAAGCAAAAGCGAGTAAAATGTTTGGTGTGCCGTGCATAAAAGCCCCAAACGGCAAAGCTGTGGCTGGTTTTCATGTAAAATATTTAACCGTAAAATTAGACAAAGAAACCGAACAAGAAACGCTTGCCATTGATGGTGTTGAAGTCTTTAATCCAAGTGGCAAAAGACCTATGAATGGCTGGCTTCAAGTACCCATTCATTATGCTGACCAATGGAGTTATTTGGCAAAGAAAGCATTCGAATACGTAAAAACACTTTAAAAATATAAAAACAAATCCCAAACCTTTATCCCCCTTTAGGGGTTAGGGGTGGTGGTATATTCTTATGAAAAAAATCTTAACTAACCTTACCTTTTGGGTGCTTACAGCCATTATTTTAGGTGTTTTGCTGGGGCATTACAATCCAGAATTTGCTCTAAAACCTATTTTTGAAAAAGGCTTCAAGCAAAATCTTTTCATTTCTGAATTTGAAATCAAAAATACATTTGCCGAATTTCTGAGCAGTTTATTTATCAGTTTTGTCAAACTTTTCATCAATCCAATCATTTTCTTGACCATCACACTTGGAATCATTTCAATGGGAGATTTGAAAAAAGTTGGAAAAGTTGGAGCAAAAGCCCTCCTTTACTTTGAAGTAGTTACAACCATTGCTCTTTTTGTGGGTGTTATAGTAGCAAATGTTATTCGCCCTGGTGATGGCGTTGTCACAGATGCAATCAAGGGTGGAGATATTTCAAAATACACTAAAAGTGCTACTGAATTTAGTTGGCTGAAATTTTTCTTAGATAATGTCACACTTCAAGTGTTGGTTCTGGCAATAGTGCTGGGGATTGCTTTGAGTAATTATTCTGGCCGTCAAAAAGTGGTTGATTTTCTTGCACCAATCTCCAAAAAAGTGTTTTGGGCATTGCATAAAGTCATGCTTTTTGCACCAATCGGAGCATTTGGTGGTATGGCGTTCACAATTGCCAAATATGGTATTCAAACCCTTCTTCCGCTTGCCAAGTTGATGGGAACAGTTTATGTAACGATGGCTATTTTTGTATTTGTGGTGCTGTATTTTATTCTAAGATATTATAAAATCAGTCTTTGGAAATTCCTTAAATTTATTCGTGAGGAATTATTGATTGTACTTGGCACATCTTCATCAGAAGCGGGTTTACCTTCGTTGATGGAGAAACTGGAGAAAATGGGTTGCTCAAAATCAGTGGTTGGTTTGGTTGTGCCTGCGGGTTATTCGTTTAATCTTGATGGAACGACAATTTATCTTTCAATGGCAGTTATTTTCTTAGCTCAAGTTTTCAATGTTCATCTCGATATTCAGCAAATTCTAACAATTATCGGCATTCTGATGGTGACATCCAAAGGTGCAGCGGGCGTAACTGGTAGCGGTTTTATTGTTTTGGCCTCAACCCTTACAGCTCTGAAAGTAATTCCCGTTGAAGGTTTAGCGTTGCTTTTGGGAGTTGACAGATTTATGTCAGAAGCCCGTGCGATTACCAATTTTATCGGTAACGGTGTAGCTACGATTTGGATTTCAAACAACGAAAACGAATTCGACCGTGCTAAGATGAATGCAGCCTTCGCTCATGTGGCTGACTATGAAGATATTGTGAAAGATAACATAAGAAACAAGTAAGAAAATATGCAAAAAGCCATTTTTCTAAGCAAAAACAGTTAATTACACAAAAAAAGACTTTTTTTCTTTAACTCTAAAAGCATTCAGTCTTACCTTCGCATCATCAAACTAATCTTTTATTCGAAAATGAGTAAACAAAATTTAAAAGAAGAGGCACTTCATTACCACGCCAAAGGGCGTCCTGGTAAAATCGAAGTAGTTCCAAGTAAAGAATATGCTACCCAAAAAGATTTGTCTTTGGCGTATTCTCCAGGGGTAGCCGACCCGTGTATGGCTATTTTTGAAAATCCTGAAGACGTTTATAAATATACAGCAAAGGGAAACCTTGTGGCTGTAATTTCAAACGGAACGGCGGTTTTGGGTTTGGGCGATATTGGCCCAGCCGCAGGAAAACCCGTGATGGAGGGAAAAGGGCTTTTATTCAAAATTTATGCCGATATTGATGTTTTTGATATTGAGTTAAACACCAAAGATGTTGATGAATTTGTACGTACAGTGAAAATTCTTGAGCCAACTTTTGGTGGTGTAAACCTCGAAGATATTTCTGCTCCTGAGTGTTTTGAAATCGAAGAACGCCTAAAAGCAGAATTGAATATTCCAGTAATGCACGATGACCAACATGGCACAGCCATCATTTCGTCGGCGGCATTATTGAACGCTCTCGAATTAGTAGAAAAAGATATTTCGCAAGTAAAAATAATTATTAACGGTGCTGGGGCTTCGGCAATTTCTTGTACTCGTTTGTATAATTCGTTGGGAGCAGATAAAAAGAATATTTTCATGTTCGATAGTAAGGGCTTGATTCACCCAAGCCGCACGAATTTGGATGGAAAGAAAATCGAATTTGCTAACGATAATATGCCAGCCGAAACTACGCTTTCGGAAGCTCTAGTTGGTGCAGATGTTTTTGTTGGGCTTTCAAAAGGCAATATTTTGAAGCAAGATATGGTAAAATCAATGGCAAAAGATGCGATTGTTTTTGCGATGGCCAACCCAACTCCAGAAATTTCGTATGAAGATGCGATTGCCGCCCGTGAAGATATTATCATGGCAACTGGACGTTCGGATTACCCGAATCAAGTGAATAACGTACTTGGTTTCCCTTATATTTTCCGTGGTGCTTTAGACGTTCGCTCGAAAGTTATTAACGAAGAAATGAAATTGGCAGCCGTGCGTGCATTGGCCGATTTAGCGAAAAAACCAGTGCCTGACGTAGTAAATTTAGCTTATGGTGAAACCAATCTCTCGTTTAGCCGAACGTATATCATTCCAAAACCTGTTGACCCTCGTTTACTTACAACCGTTGCTCCAGCAGTTGCGAGAGCGGCAATGGAAACAGGGGTTGCGAAGTTCCCAATTACTGATTGGGAAGCTTACGATACGCAATTGGCGAAACGTTTGGGACAAGACAACTCACTCAAGAAAGTAATTACAAATAAAGCAAAACTTCACCCTAAACGTGTGGTTTTTGCCGATGCAGAAAACTTGACAGTTCTGAAAGCTGCACAAGAAGTACAAGATGAGAAAATTGCAACGCCAATTTTGCTTGGAAATGTTGCCAAAATTACGAAGTTGCTCGACGAAAATAATATAGATTTGCCTACTGCTGAAATCATCGACTCTCGCTCGGCTGACCAAGAAGAGCGTTTGGCACGATTTGGAGCTATTTTCTACGAAAAACGTAAACGTAAAGGCTATAATCATTTTGAGGCCATGCAATTGATGCAAAATCGCAACTATTTTGGTGCGATGATGGTAGAAACTGGCGAAGCCGATGCCATGATTGGTGGTATGACCCGAAATTATCCAGAAACGATTCGTCCAGCTTTACAGATTATTGGTCGTCAGGATGGAGTGAAGAAAGTTTCGGGTATGTATATTTTGATGAGCCGTTTTGGTCCACTTTTCTTGGCCGATACGACCGTAAACTTCAATCCAACTGCCGAAGAAATCGTTGAGATTACCGAATTGGCAGCCAAAGAAGTAGAAAAATTCAATATCAAGCCAAGAATAGCTCTATTGACTTACTCAAACTTCGGAAGTGCCGATGGCGATGACGCCATAAAAATGCAAAAAGCGGTAAGTATTTTAAAAGATAAACATCCAACAATGATTGTCGATGGCGAAATGCAAGCTCACTTACCATTTGATATTGATTTGTTGAAAGAACAACATCCATTCAGCGATTTAGTGGATGGTCGTGCTAATACATTGATTTTCCCGAACCTCTCGGCCTCAAATATTGCCTATAATATTGTAAAAGAAGTAGCCGATATTGATAAAATCGGACCAATTTTATTGGGTGTAAAAAAACCAGTTCACGTACTCCAATTGGGTAGTACAGTACGTGAAATTGTGGATATGGTGGCCATTGCCGTTGTGGAAGCACAGGGATTAAAATAATGCTCCCAAAGGAGATACTTACTAAACCTCACAGGATAAATAGCCCTGTGAGGTTTTTATTTTACAGCACTTTTCACCTTTCTAATAGCACATTTTACCGATTTAAAAAAAAACATTTGCACTATATGAAAATAGTATCATATATTTGTATTGTAATTAAAAAACAAAAATGATAGCAGAAGCGAACGACATAAAAATCAATAAAGAGAAGTTTGAAAAAGCGGCTTATATTTTGAAAGCGGTGGCTCATCCTACTCGTTTGGCTATTATTCAACTATTGGATGCACAAGAAAATCTCATGGTCAACGAAATCTGCGAAACACTCAAATGTGAGCAATCTTTGATTTCACACCACTTGATAAATATGAAATTACGTGGTATTCTTCAATCGCATAAAGATGGACTAAACGTTTATTATTCGCTGAAGGAACGTGAGATTACCAATCTTTTGACCTGCATCGAAAATTGCAGTTGCAATATGTGATTTTTTTTAGTAAACTATATGAAAACATTATCATATAAACATAAAAAGTAATTTCGCACAAAAACAGGCACTTTTTAATCATAAATTTAGTTGTAAATCTACAGTACAATACATTTTCAGCAAGTACACCAAGCATTTAAACGCACTTTGAACCATTAATAATAAAGCACATTAGAACAATGATAGTCGAACAAATTTATACAGGATGTCTCGCTCAAGGAGCTTATTATATTGAGTCAGCGGGAGAAGTAGCCATCATTGACCCACTTCGTGAAGTACATTCTTACATAAACAAGGCAGAAAAAAACAATGCCAAAATCAAGTATATTTTCGAGACACACTTCCATGCTGACTTTGTTTCGGGTCACGTAGAATTGGCTCAAAAAACTGGTGCAGCTATCGTTTACGGGCCTAATGCAACGCCCTCTTTTGAATGTATAGTTGCCGAAGACAGTCAAGTTTTTGAAGTTGGAAACGTCAAAATCAAAGTAATTCACACACCTGGACACACAATGGAATCATCGTGTTATTTATTAATCGATGAAAATGGTGTTGAAAATTGCATTTTCACAGGCGATACTTTATTTATTGGTGATGTTGGCCGCCCAGATTTAGCACAAAAATCAACACTTACCATCGAAGATTTAGCGGGTTATCTTTATACTTCACTGCATACAAAAATCATGTCTTTGCCCGATAATTTGATTGTATATCCTGCCCACGGAGCGGGTTCAGCGTGTGGCAAAAATATGAGCAAAGAAACTTATGACACGCTCGGAAACCAGAAAAAAGTAAACTACGCACTTCAGCCACAAAGCAAACAGCAGTTTATTGCAGCAGTAACGGATGGACTTACGCCTCCACCTTACTATTTCCCGAAAAACGTAATGATAAATAAAACGGGAGCAAAAACACTTGACGATGTAAAAACAAGCATTCAAGCACTTTCGCCCGAAGCTTTTGAAGTGGCAGCCAACGAACTCGGTGCAGTAATGATTGATACGCGTACGGCTCAAACTTTCAAAGATGGATTTGTACCCAATTCAATCAACATTGGCATCAAAGGCGACTTTGCTCCGTGGGTTGGTACGCTTATCACTGATATTGAACAACCGATTTTATTTATTGCTGACCAAGAAAGCATCGAAGAAGTAATTACTCGCCTTTCAAGAGTTGGTTACGATAATATTGTAGGATATTTAGCTGGTGGAATTGAAGCATGGAAAGCCGCAGGAAAAGAAGTTGACACAATCGAATCTATCTCTGCCGAAAATTTTGCTAAAAAATATAGCGAAAACGAAGGAAAACTTTTAGTAAAAGACGTAAGAAAAGAAACCGAATACCGTGCCGAACACGTAGAAGAAGCAGAGTGTGTTTCGTTGGCATATTTAAGCAATAATATGGCAGCTTTCTCGAAAGCTGAAACAAATTATATTCATTGTGCAGGTGGATACCGCTCAATGATTGCGGCATCAATCTTGAAATCTCGTGGGTATGATAATATCGTAGATATAGCTGGTGGTTTTGCAGCCATCGCCAAAACAGAAGTACCTCGTTCAAACTTTGTTTGTCAATCAAAATTAAAAGTATAGACTTCAAAAGAAAATAAGTAATGTTTAGGGTTGAATAAATAAAAAAGGTGAGGGCAATTTTATACCTTACCTTTCTACAAAGCCCTGATGATAAAATATAGTCTTATCAACATCAAAAGTATAAAGTTGAAATTTAAAAAAATATGATAGAACTCATCAAACAACCGTGGCATTGGGCAGTAGCTGGTGTGATGATTGGCCTAACAGTTCCGATTTTATTGCTTATTGGCAATAAAACTTTCGGTATTTCTTCATCGCTCCGCCATATTTGTGCAGCTTGTTTTCCTGCTGATATTCCTTTTTTTAAATACGATTGGAAAAAAGAAATCTGGAATTTGTTTTTTGTAGTAGGTGTACTTTTAGGTGGAATCATCGCCAGCCAATTCTTATCAAATCCAAATGAATTTATTGTCAATGAAAACACTATAAAGGATTTAAAAGCATTGGGCGTGACCGATTTTTCGGCAATGATGCCCGCAGATATTTTTAGTGTAGAAAACATTTTCACGCTAAAAGGCTTGATTTTCTTTGTTTTGGGCGGTCTGATGGTAGGTTTCGGAACTCGGTACGCTGGAGGATGTACGTCAGGACACGCAATCATGGGTTTATCGAATCTACAATTACCTTCATTAATTGCAACTATCAGCTTTATGGTTGGAGGTTTCGTAATGACACACTTAATTATGCCTTTCATCTTTAAATTATTCTAATCATGTCGAAAATAAATATAGATAATACGGCCGTCGAAGAATTTGTGTGTGAAGCACCGAATAATCAGGTAAAAAAAGAAAGTCTTGCGAGCAATATCAAATACCTGATTGTTGGAACAATCTTCGGAATTGTATTCGTAAAAGCCGAAATTATTTCGTGGTTCAGAATCCAAGAAATGTTTCGTTTGCAATCATTCCATATGTATGGCGTAATCGGTACGGCCGTTGTGGTTGGTATGATTTCAGTTCAACTAATTAAACGCTTCAATATCAAAACTTTAGCAGGTGAAAAGGTTTTAATTCCTGACAAAAGATTCAATAAAGGACAAATCTACGGTGGACTAATTTTCGGACTTGGGTGGGCAATTACAGGAGCTTGCCCAGGGCCCTTATTTGCACAAATCGGTAGCGGATTTTTGGCCATTACTGTAACTTTTGCCAGTGCCATAGCTGGTACGTGGCTTTATGGTGCGTTCAAAAATAAATTGCCCCATTAAGCAAAGTATTGGAAGATTGAGGTTAGAAAAATGATTTATCTAACCTCTTTTTTATTGCCTTTACTTAACTAAATCAACAGTTTTGAACGAAAATTTTGAGCAATCATGCAAAAATCGATTCCAATCATCACCATCGAACAGCTAAATGCGTGCGATAAAAATATCTTGATGAAACTTGATATTCGTCGATTAGAAGACCATCTAAAAACGCTTTCTTCGGCTGATTTTCCGCACCGACATGACTTCTATAATCTGATTTATATCAAGCAAGGAAGCGGCACGCATGACATTGATTTTAAGCGATTTATTGTTGAGCCGAATCAACTATTTTTCATGAATGATGGGCAAGTGCATGAATGGGATTTAGGCCCTGATACCATCGGCTATACGCTTTTTTTCAAGAAAGAATTTTATGAAGTTATAGAAAAAGGGCTTTCGCTACAAGCACTGCCATTTTTTAATAATAGCAATAATGCCGCCCCGATGGTAGTTTTTTCGGTCGAGGAGAGCCAACGCATTGAAAATCTGTTTGAAGAAATTATTTACGAATTCAAAGCCAATCAACCACACCGAGACACGCTCATTAAATCATTATTAAAAATGATTCTGATTCATTCGATTAGGGTTTATGAGCCTTTCTACAAAGGCGATAGCACCGAACTCAATGTATCAAAAATCAGGAATTTTGAGATGCTTATCGAAAGACATTTTAAAGAATATAAATCAGTAAAAGATTTTGCCGATAAACTCAATATCACGGCTAACTATCTAAATGCTATTTGTACAAAAACAGTTGGTCGAACCGCAGGCGAACTTATCAGAGATAGAGTTGTATTGGAAGCAAAACGTCTTTTACTGCATTCTTCGATTTCAGTTTGTGAAATGGCTTATCATTTGGGTTATGACGACTGCTCCTATTTTATTAGAGTTTTTAAAAAAGAAGTTGGTTCAACACCTGAACAATTTCGCTTAATTAATCGCTAAAAAACATGAAACCAACACTTGATAATTGGAAATTGTGGCTCGTTGTGAGTCTTACTCTTGGTTTAGCTCCATTTGTTCCCGAACCTCATATCGTTGGCAAACTTCGCTGGCTAATGGGCGGTGCAGTAGGTATGAAACCCATTGATTGGTTCGATTTAGTTCAACATGGATTTCCATTTATGCTACTTTTCAGAGCATTATTTGTTAAATTTCGCAAATAGTACATTTCCAATATCATCCTTAGTACTTTTTACGTATTAATAAATACCAAAATAGCTAAAAAGTACTACATAATAAATGGAAAAGCCTACAAAAAAGTAAATAATTCTAACGAAATTTGCACCGAAGTTTAATTCTAATAGTAAATAATCACATCAAATATATGTTTGGCAAAGGTTCAAGATTATATAGCATTTTTGCGATGAAATGTCCAAGATGCCACGAGGGTGACGTTTTTGAAACCCGAAATCCTTATAAAAAAATGACCGCAGTTAAAGAAACTTGCTCGCACTGTGGGCTTCGTTATGAAAAGGAAATGGGCTTTTTCTACGGAGCAATGTATGTGAGTTATATGCTCAATATTGCACTTTTCGTTACTTCAGTTGTGGCTTATTTTGTTTTGCTTGATCAGTATATCAGCGGCACTACTCTTATGATTATTTATGTTTCGCTGACTGCTATTTTAATGCCCGTTTATTATCGACTTTCACGCACCATTTGGCTCAACTTTTTTAATAGTTATGACCCTGAAAAACGTGGGGCAAAATGATATTATTGTTAAGGAGTGTAAACAAAATACACTCCTCCTTTCTTCGTAAAACTCTGATAATTAAGCCATTTCCAAGTAATTCTTTCTTACTTTCTCACTTTTTACTGCATTTATAGTACAAATCATCGAACATGATTTTCATCATTTTTTTGGTTACACCATTGCCCGAACTTTGACTCATTAATTCAACAAAAACACTTGAATCACAATGAATAATCATTGCTCCAGCCGTTGCCCCTGAATGATTTATTTTAGCTATTTACATGAAAATATTATCATTTAATCATTCAGAGAATAATCATCCAAAAAAATATTAAAACAATGAAAATCGAACAAATTTATACTGGCTGTTTGGCACACGCTGCCTATTATCTTGAAAGTAACGGAGAAGCTGCAATCTTCGACCCACTTCGTGAAGTACAACCGTACATTAATAAGGCCGAAAAAAACGGAGCAAAAATAAAATTTGTTTTTGAAACCCACTTCCATGCTGATTTTGTAAGCGGACACCTTGATTTAGCTCAAAAAACTGGAGCAAAGATTGTTTATGGCCCAACAGCCAAACCAGCTTTCGAGGCAACAATTGCCGAAGATAATCAGATTTTTGAAGTAGGTGCATGCAAAGTAAAAGCTATTCACACACCTGGGCATACGATGGAAAGTACAACTTATATGCTCATTGATGAAAACGGCAACGAACATGGCTTAATTACTGGCGATACACTTTTCATTGGTGATGTTGGTCGCCCAGACTTGGCTCAACACGTAATTGCCGACTTGACACAAGAAAAACTAGCTGCCCATCTTTTCGATTCGCTTCGTAATAAGATCATGCCTTTATCTGATGATTTGATAGTTTATCCAAATCACGGTGCTGGTAGTGCTTGCGGAAAAAATATGAGCAAAGAAACTACCGACAAACTCGGCAATCAGAAAAGATTTAACTATGCTTTGCGTGCTGATATGACCAAAGAAGAGTTTATTAAAGAAGTTTTGACAGGCCTAACCAATCCACCTGCTTATTTCCCGAAAAATGTGTTGATGAATATCAAAGGTTATGAAAGTATTGATATGGTTTTGGATAGAGGAGAAAAAGCACTTTCGGCAAGTGAGTTTGAAGTAGTTGCCAACGAAACCGATGCTCTAATTTTGGATAGCCGCCAAACCGATGATTTTGCCGCAGGGTATATTCCAAATAGCATAAACATTGGTTTAGATAGTAATTTTGCAATGTGGGTGGGTGAACTAATTCCTGATATTAAACAAGAAATCTTACTCGTAACTGATGAAGGAAAAGAAGAAGAAACCATTACTCGTTTGGCTCGTGTGGGTTACGACCACGCCATTGGCTTCTTGAAAGGTGGCTTTGAAACATGGAAAGCATCAGGAAAAGATATAGAAACTGTTGATAGAATTTCGGTTGATGAATTTGTTGAAAGATACAAAAACGAACAACCACTCGTAATTGATGTAAGAAAGAAAAGCGAATATGCTTCCGAACACATTATTGACGCAATCAATATTCCATTAAATGCCATTAATGAGCATCTGGCCGAAGTCCCTAAAAATAAGCCATTTATTTTACACTGTGCAGGTGGCTATCGAAGTATGATTGCGGCCTCGATTCTCAAGCAGAGAGGTTGGGATAATTTTGTGGACGTTCGAGGAGGCTTTGCAGCCATCTCAAAAACTGATGTTCCCAAAACAGATTACGTTTGTCCAAGTACTCTTTTGTAATTGAGAAATAGCTTAAAAGTCGCCCGCAATATTTTCATGAAGATAAATATAGCGGGCGATTCTTATTTAGGCATTTTACTTTCCACTCGAAAACTAAGCCACATCGTTTTTTGTCCATTGACTACTTAATTCGTAACTTTACAGCAAAAAACACTTTATTAATGATTCCATACGGAAAACAACATATCACCGATGAAGATATTGCTGCTGTTATTGAAACGCTCAAATCTCCATTTTTGACATCAGGACCAAAAGTTGCTGAATTTGAAGCTGCTTTTGCCCAATATATCGGCTGTAAATATGCCGTTGCGGTAGCAAATGGCACAGCAGCCCTACATATTTCCTGTATGGCTTTGGGTGTAAATGCTTCATCGAAAGTCATAACTACGCCTATAACTTTCTCAGCCTCTGCTAACTGTGTACGTTATTGTGGCGGTGAAGTTGTCTTTGCTGATATTAATCCCGATACAGTTTTATTGGATATTGACAACGTAAGAAACTTGCTCGAACAACATCCGAAAGGCACTTTTGAAGGAATCATTCCTGTTGACTTTGCTGGCTATCCCGTTGATTTAGAAGCATTTAGAAAACTGGCCAATGAATATGATTTATGGATTTTAGAAGACGCTTGTCATGCTCCAGGCGGAAGTTTTATTGGTAATTCGGGTAAAAATCATCGGTGTGGAGACAGTTCTTTAGCTGATTTAGCTATTTTTTCATTTCATCCTGTGAAGCACATTGCAACTGGAGAAGGCGGAATGGTGACAACCAATGACGAAGAACTTTATAAAAAACTCAAAAAATATCGTTCGCACGGAATGGTTTATCAAGGCGACCCTGCTTTGATTGAAAATCACGGTGGTTGGTACATGGAATTGCAAGAGTTGGGTTATAATTATCGTATGCCTGATGTTCTGTGTAATTTGGGAATTTCGCAGCTAAAGAGAGCGGAAGAAGGTCTTGAAAGACGCCAAGAAATTGCTAAAAGATACGATGAAGCCTTTGCTGGAACGAATGTAAAAACTATTATTCCGCCTAATAATGTGAGCCATGCGTATCACCTTTATGTGATTCAGATTGAAGACCGCAAAGGATTGTATGATTACTTACGAACAAAACAAATTTTTGCTCAGGTGCATTATATTCCTGTTCATTTGATGCCTTATTATAAAGGTTTGGGAAGTAAAACGGGAGATTTTCCGAATGCTGAGAAGTATTATGAGCATTGTTTGAGTATTCCAATGTACCCAACATTGACTACTGAAGAACAAGCGTTTGTTATTTCGGAAATATTGGATTTTGTGAAATAAAAAATATTCTCCGTAGAGACGTAATATGTTACGTCTCTACAAAATTCCTATAATTTGGCATTGACCAAATCCAACCACATTTGTTTTCCTTCACAATTCCAGTGCGAATCACCTTTTTCGTAGAGTACCTTCTTTGATTTATGGTAGGGTGTATAAATATCAAGAAAAGGTATTTTTAAATCTGAATGTTGATGTATTCTTTCAATTAAGTGATTATACTGTCCTAAATCCGTCCCAAGAATCGAAGTTTTATTTGGAATGATTGATAGATAAACTTCATCAAAACCCGCTTTTTTATAAAATAGATGAGTTTCATTCAAGTTCTGAACCATCAGATTTATTTCTTCCTCAGAAATCTTGTCAAAACACGAATTGATCCCCGTAGGCTGGGCATCTACTTGATATAAAAGGTATTTTTCGTCTTTTGAAAGCATTACTTTTTCATCAATTCGGTTAAATAATTTCCAATTTAGCCAAGCCTTCCATTCTTTAAAGGTTAAGAAAAAATCTGATGAAAAAAGTACTGATTCGTGGCGTTCGGTATTATATGGCACTTCATAATTTAAAACCTTTTCTTTCAGAGTTTCTTCTTTATTTTTTTTCAAAATAGGTTGATTTAGAGATACTTGTAAATTAGTAAAAGGTTTTGCAAATCGTTCTCGGAAATGGCGTTCAACAGTTTCAATAATTAGAATATTTCGTTTTGAGGTATCCAATTTTACATTAACTGTATCAGTAATAAAATATCTATTGTAGCTTTCTAAGCCTTTAAAATGATTCTTTTCGATGCGTTCTTTTTCAGTGAAACTATCACCCATAATTATCAACGAAGTATTTCCAGATTGCTGGTTTTGTGGAGCAGGGCATTGCTCCAACGGAGCTTTAAATTGTGCTAAATTCGACATACGGTATAAATCACCGTAGCGGTAATCATCTTGCGTGATTCCTTTTTCATGCAACCACTTCGCAACAGAACCAGAAAATCCTAAATACCAAAGTAGCGAAAATACGATTAATGCTACTAAACGAAATATCTTTTTCATTATAAAAATCGAATTGAAAACTGCGATTCTTGCCACAGATTAAAACTGAAAATAAATAAACTGATTTGAGGTAAATACGCCCAAAAAGTAGCAAAGCACTAATAAAATTGTAAATTTCAAGTAAAACTGAGGAGTGTTTTGAGTGCGTACTTGCATCATAAATTTATCCTTTAAGAGCAAAACCGCAATCAAAAACCAACAAAATGCCATTTCGTTGACACTAAACGGCGTTGCAACTGAGCTGTAAGTATTGATATGTAGAATCTTTGATAAAATTATCTTTGAATTACTCATACCTTTTGCACGGAAAAATACCCAAGTCAGCATCACCAATAAAAAAGTAAAAGCTAAATTGAAGGTATTGATAATGTTTTTCGAGAAATAGTTTTCAGCGTTGAAAGGAGCGTATTTCTTGCGAATTTGTGCCAAAACTAAATAAATTCCGTGTAATGCTCCCCAAACAATGTATGTCCAAGCAGCACCATGCCACAAACCACTCATCATAAATACAAAGAAAAGATTAAAGTATTTGCGAAACTCTCCTACCCGATTTCCACCGAGTGGAATATACAAATAATCTCTGAACCAACCCGACAGCGAAATATGCCAACGACGCCAAAATTCATTAATGGATTTGGCAAAATACGGAGCTTCAAAGTTTTCCATTAGCTTAAAGCCCATCACCCGAGCCGCACCAATGGCAATATCTGAATATCCTGAAAAATCGCAATAGATCTGAAATGTAAAGAAGACTGTGGCCACCAAAAGCGTAAGTCCATTGTGGTCATAGGGGTTATCGTAAGAATAATCAACAACCATCGCAAGTCGGTCAGCAATGACAACTTTTTTGAACATTCCCCAAGCCATTCGCATCAAACCAGCCTTCAAGTTTTCAAAATCATACTCAAATTTCTTATGAAATTGCCAAAGTACATTTTGTGGCCGTTCGATTGGGCCTGCAACTAATTGCGGGTAAAACATGACATAAAGGGCATAAATCGCAAAATCTTTTTCAGCTTTTTCATTGCCACGATAGACCTCAATCGTATAACTCATGGCTTGAAATGTATGAAACGATAGCCCGATTGGCAATAATATCTTCAATAATTCAAGTTGGGTTGATGCCCCTAAATGAAAGAAAACATTGTTGAGATTTTCGACGAAGAAATTATAATATTTAAAATAAGCCAAAAAACCGATATTTGAAATTAAACTCAGCACCAAAAGCCATTTTCGTCGGCTGCCTTCGGCATTTTCAATCCAAATTCCTGCATAATAATCAACTACAATCGTGACGAATAGAATAAGAATGTAAATTGGTTGAAAAACCGCATAAAAATAACAACTCGCCAAAAGTAAAAGCCAGATTCGTACACGATGTGGCAGACTAAAATAAGCCAAAGTAACAACTATGAAGAAAAAAACAAATTGTAGCGAATTGAATAACATTGAATGCTGATAAGTGTCTGATTGCTGATTTTATATCCAAAGTTCAGCTTAAATATTAAAGTTTCAAAGCATTTTAGCTTCTAATCAGCATTTTTCATTTTTTCTTGATGTTTTTTCCAGATGATATTTGACTTTTAAAATCTAAAACACTATCTTTGCACCATGATTACGGTTCCATAGCTCAGCTGGATAGAGCAACAGATTTCTAATCTGTGGGTCATAGGTTCGAATCCTATTGGAATCACAAGATCTTGCTGAAAAACCTCTCAAAATTTTATTCTTGGGAGGTTTTTTTTATGTTAGCAAAACCTTACTACCTAACCTATTGCTATTCTAACCGTGTACATCCTAAAGAATCAATCAATGAAATTAAAAATTCATATATTTGTTCTACTCTTCCTTTGTCTTGAAATTCATATCGCATTTGCACAACAAACAACCACTATTGGAAAGGGAAATCTTCAAAAAGTAAGTGTAACGTCCAGTTCAACCTCAATTAATGGGCAACGCACTCTTACAAGTATAGGATTCCTCCCAAATTATAGTGCTGCGTCAAGATTCCTTTCACAAGCTACTTTTGGTAGTACTTTTAATGAAATTCAAAACGTAGCCAATCAAGGTATCGAAAGATGGCTCGACACCCAATTGGCAATGCCAAATAGTTTCCGAACCCAAACTTATGTTCAGAATCTCCACCAATCAATGGTCGATTCGCTCAATATCAAAAATGGCGTAAATACTTATACGCTTAATAACGTTGGTGTAAGCAATTGGCATTTCGATGCTGCTTGGTTTCAAGGTTGTATGACTGCCCCCGACCAACTACGTTGGCGAGTAGCTTTTGCTTTGAGTGAAATTTTGGTTACTTCTCGAATCTCAGCTTTTGATGGAAATCCTTACGCATTGGCGAGTTATTATGATGTGCTAATGGATAATGCCTTCGGCAATTACCGTACATTACTTGATAAAATTACATATCATCCGGCAATGGGTTCTTATCTTACTTTTTTAAATAACCATGCCACTGATTTAGCAAAACAAACCTACCCTGATGAAAATTATGCCCGAGAAATCATGCAATTATTTACCATTGGGCTATACGAACTAAATTTAGATGGAAGCGAAAAAAAGGATGCAAATGGGCATTTAATTCCTACCTACGATAATGATGATATTGAAAATTTGGCAAAAGTATTTACAGGACTTTCTTGGGGAGATGTTACTTACTTAGGAGCAAGCCCAAAAAACACTTGGAGTTATACACTCAGAATGAAGTTTTTTGGTTTGGATTCAAGTGATGCCAAGAAAAATACTTGGAAAACAAACCCACGCATTGTTGATGGACACGAGCGAGGAGCAAAAACTTTTCTTGGCTCGACCGTTGACCCAACCGCCAGCCGAACTGCCATGCAAGGTGAGGCCGACATTCAAGATGCTCTCAATATTATTTTTAACCACCCAAATGTTGGCCCTTTTATTTCTCGCCGATTGATTCAACGATTAGTTACTTCAAATCCAAGTCCTGCTTTTATTCAGCGAGTAGCAACTGTATTCAATAATAATGGTAGCGGTGTAAGAGGAGATTTAAAAGCAGTAATTAGAGCCATTTTACTTGACCCTGAAGCTCGAAATTGCTGTGGCGATGATGCAGGAACTTTTGGAAAACTCCGTGAACCTTTCCTAAGATACATGAATTTGATAAAAGGATTGAATCTGACCGCAAGTGGTGGAATTTACAGAAACTCCATGACACGAGTTTATGACCAAACTTCGCAACGCCCGCTCTCATCACCTTCAGTTTTTAATTTTTATACTCCTGATTATATTCCGAATGGTCCTTTGAAAGATGCAGGAAAAGTTGGGCCAGAGTTTCAATTACTAAGCTCACAGACACTCACTGGGTATTTCAATGCACTCAACTCTTGGTTAATCAATGACGACCCGATTGATTATAGTGTATTGTTTTCTGGCGAAACTTACAAACCCAACCAAGAGCCCAAGTTTAATACAGTTTCAGATTATGTATTGGCAAGAAACGATAAACTCCCCCAACTTTTAGATAAATATAATCTTGTTTTGGCGAATGGTCGCCTTTCGACTGAAACCTTAAATACCATTAGTCAAGCTATCAAAGGTATGCCTTATTCAGAAGATGCAAACGGTGTACCGAATACGACCGAAGCCTTTCGTAGAGTAAGACTCGCTATTTATTTAATCATGACATCACCCGACTACCTAATCAATAAATAAGCCATGAATAGAAGAGATTTTATCAGACAAGTAGGCTGTGGTGCGATGGGTTCGACCACCCTTTTGAGTACCTTAACGAGCCTCGGAGCGGTAAATGGTGCAATGAGTGGTAGTGCTTCTAAGTTACGTACATCTTCTGCTGCCGATGACTATAAAGCACTTGTTTGTGTGCTATATTCGGGCGGAATAGATTCCTTTAATATGTTAATTCCATCAGGAACAAACGTTGGCGGTGATAATGGGTTCAATGATTATAAAAATGTGCGGTCTGATATTGCTATTCAGACAAATACTTCTTTACTGCCACTCAATAACCCACGATGTAGTGGATTCAGAGGACAACCATGCAATTATGGTTCATATGGTGTACATCCAAGCATGACTGGTGTTCAGAATCTTTTCAATAACGGAAAACTCTCTTTCATGGCAAATATTGGCACTTTGATAGAGCCAGTTATGACCAAAGCCGAATATCAAAGTGGGTTAAAGAAACTTCCACTGGGTATTTATTCGCACTCAGACCAAATCATGCAATGGCAAACATCCGTTCCACAAAGTCGGGATGCACTTGGTTTTGGTGGCCGCCTTGCCGATTTACTTCATGCTTCAAACAGCATGGAAGATATTTCGATGAATATTTCTTTAGGTGGAAAAAATAATTTTCAACGAGGAAAAACCGTAGCAGAGTATTCTATCAGTAATAATATCGACGCTAATAATGTTGGTATAACGGCACTTCCTTCATGGTGGAGTAACTCAGGAATCATGACCGACCTCCGTAATAATGCTATTGACAGTTTGGTTTCAAAAACTTATGCGAATCTGCTGCATAAAACATATAGTTCAACAGCCAAAAGCTCAATTGAATCATTTGAAGTTTTTAAAAATGCTCTGAAAAGAGTACCGAGTATGACCACAACTTTCGGAACGAGTAGCATAGAAAAAGATCTTCAAGCAGTGGCGAAAGTAATGAGTGTAAGAAATGATTTAGGAGCAAAAAGGCAGATTTTCTTTGTAAATTATGGTGGTTGGGATATGCACGACAATCTCGTGAATGGTTTAACCCAAAGACTTCCCAATATCAGTAATGCCCTGAAATCATTTTATGATGCTACCGCTGAGCTTGGTATAGCTGAAAACGTAACAACTTTCACGATTTCAGATTTTGCCCGAACAATTACTTCTAATGGTCTTGGCTCTGACCACGCTTGGGGTGGAAATACAATGGTTATGGGTGGAGCAGTAAATGGAGGAAGAATCTTCGGTAGATTTCCAAGAATGGATGTAAGCTCAACTAACACACAGAACATTTCGTTCAGAGGAAATTTCATTCCTTCGATTTCTACCGATGAAATGTATGCCGAATTGGCACTATGGTACGGTGTAAGTCCATATGACTTATGCTATGCACTACCTAATTTGAGAAATTTTTATTCGTACAGTCCAAACAATTATCCTGTGGGCTTTATGAATTTCAATGGTACAACTCTCTCAAACGAAGATAAACCCGAAGGATGTCTATCTTATTGATTTCCACTTTAGTATAGTTTTCACAAAAACATTTTTCAACCGTGAAAAGATTTTCTCTCTATATATACTGTTTGGTGGTATTTTTCATCATCAATAAAAGCTCTTTTGCTCAAAATTGCGTAGGTGCAGCTGGACAAGTAAAGTGGAGCTACTGGACGGGGTTTACAGCATTGCCAGATAGCAGTGACTTATTTGCCTTAGAAAATTTTCCAAGTCTCCCAGATGGCTCTCAAATGTTACGCTTCACCCAAACACCTATTAATTATACCGATTACTTTGCATCAATAGTAAGAGGGTTTATCAAAGTTCCAGCAACTGATACTTATATATTCAATATTACTGGTGATGATAAATCAATTTTTTTCTTGAGTACCAACGATTCACCAGCAAATAAATTAAAGAGAGCAGAAATCACGACTTTTTCAGACGTAACACAGTATAATAAAGAATCAGGGCAAACCTCTCAGAATATTCAGCTTGTAGGCGGTCAATATTATTATTTTGAATTATATAACTTTGAAGGAAATGGTGAAGATTTTGTGAGTTTACAATGGAGAAAAGCCTCAGAAACAACAGTAGTTTGGTCAATTATCGACTTTAATTATATTTATGAATATACTTGCGGGCAAACCTGCCCAACAAGAGGAACGGCCTGTGATGATGGCAATGCAACCACAACCAACGACCAACAAGATGGCTTCTGTAATTGTGTAGGTACTTCACCTGCACCGAATACTTGTGTAGGTGAAAAAGGACTGGTTGAAGCCTACTATTACGATAATATTACTGGCAATTATGTAGAAAATGACCTTATTAATGCCCCTAAATTCCCGCTAACCCCCGACCGAAGAGAAAAACTTAAAGGTGCTTATGGACCGTTAGTTCCTTATACAAAAGATAACTATGGTACACTCATTCAAGGCTTCTTAACTGTACCTGTTTCAGGTAATTATGAGTTTAACATCACTGGCGATAATCAGACTTTTTTCTTTCTGAGTTCAGATGATAAAATCGAAAATAAGCAATCGCACCAAGCATTGGTTATATATGGAATTGATGAAACTGACCATAAAAACTCGGTCTTTCAGAATATTGGGCCACTTTTTATGGAAAAAGGAAAATACTATTATTTTGAATTCCGACATAAAGAAAGCAGCTGGCGAGATCATTTTAATCTTTATTGGAAAACACCTTTCCACGAAATCCGTCAATGGAAACGTGTGCCAAATTTCTATATATTCGATTATAAATGTGAGATTTCGTGCATAGCTCAAAATACACCTTGCAACGATGATAACCCGTTTACGAATAATGATAAAATTGATGCCCAATGTAATTGTGTAGGCACACCATGCTCTGGCCCGGATTGCGATGATTCGGCTGCCCGATACCAAAATTATGATGATTGTAAACCTACAGATAATTTGACTACACTAAAAGAAGGTTCGTGGGTTTCATGTACGAATACTCAAAATCCGAATCCAAATCCTGCAAGGGCAAGCAATGCACACTGGATAATGTATGATTTTACAGACCGATATAAATTTTCGAGTTCGAGGGTTTGGAATTATAATGTGGCAAACGAAACCGATAAAGGATTTAAGACAGTAGCCATTGATTATTCAGTTGATGGAACTACTTGGCAAGCCTTAGGGAATACCTATTCTTGGCCACAAGCACAAGGTTTACCTGATTATTCAGGTTTTTTAGGGCCAAATTTTAATAATATAAAGGCTCGATATATTCTTATTTCAGCTATTAATAACTGGGGAGCTGGTTGTTCTGGGCTTAGTAAAATAACTTTTGATGCTATTTTATGTAATCCAAGTGGTACTCCTTGCAATGATAACGATCCACTGACTTCTTATGATAAATTTGATAATAATTGTAACTGTAAAGGTGTAAATATCAACTGTGGAAGTGATACACTGAGACTTATTAAAGAGACACTTGCCGATGGTGCATTTAAAGCAAAAAAACGCATTGAAGCCCAAAGTTTAGTACCAATAACCAAGGATATTTCGTTCACAGCAGGAAATAGTATTGTACTATTGCCAGGTTTTGAGGTAAATAGGAGTGCAGTATTCAAAGCAGACATTGCAAACTGTATCCAAGCAGCATTTGTGGCGAATCAAAGGGCAACCGCTCCAACTGATAGTTCCGAGTTTTCGACTAAAGACACAGAAACTTCTAAACTAAAAGAAATTCTCTTTAGAATCAATCAGCCGAGTTATGTAAAATTATTATTGAAAGACTCAAAAGACCAACTGATTGTAACATTAATCGATCATTATTCTGAAAGTTTGGGGACACAAACCAAGTATTTGCCAACCAATAAATTGGAAAAAGGTATTTATTTTGTAGAACTTGAATTGGGAGAGAAAAAACTGCGACAAGAATTTGTGGTGGATAAATGATGAAATATTTTAAAGGAAGACTTCACTTAAAGTGAAGTCTTCCTTTTTTATCTTAGTTTTCAACAAAGGTAAATACTGGTACACTGGCGTGATTTACAACATCTTCGGCGATACTGCCTTTGAAGAAATGGCTAATACCTGTGCGACCGTGTGTGTACATAACCACCAAATCGGCATCAATTTCTTCTACATAATCTAAAATTCCTGCATCAACAGTTGTAGCTTCTCGAATCACAAACTTACAGTTAGATAATTTTAGTTTAGTAGTCATTTCTTGCATTTTTTCTTTAATTTCGGCATAGTTTACTACTTTTAGAGCTGTATCAACGTACAAGAAATGGAGTTCGGCATCTTTAAATGGCAAGTGATACATCGCTTTTCTAAGAAATTGTTCATGCGTAAAATCAACAGTAAAGACGACTTTCTTAGGCTCGAATATCTCTTTATCCCCTTTCACAACCAAAACTGGGCAAGAAGCCATTCTTACGATTTCTTCACTGTTCGAGCCACCAAAAAACTCTTTGAAGCCGTCTGCCCCATTAGAACCCATGACAATCAAATCGGCTTTATGATTCAATACAGAATCTATAAATCTATCACTGCTTTCATCAACTAAAGCATTTATTCTTATATCTTCATATTTGGTAATAAGCTCATCAAGCTCTGTTTTGGCTTCGGTTAAAACGCTCTTCCAAGCATCATCAATCGACACACCCGATGCTCCATATAGCGAATAATACGTATTGATATCTTGCACAGGATAAACCGTGACATTGAGTAGCTCAATAGTTGCTCCATTATAACGAGCAATGTTTACTGCTACATCAAGAGCTTTATTGGCAATCGGACTAAAATCGGTAGGAACAAGTATCTTTTTCATTTGAATTTCGAGATTTGGTGAGGTTTTATTTTTCAGTAAAATTCCTTTTCAAACTCGACAGTTTCTATGATGGAAACTAATCTTGTAACTGATTCTTTATTGACTAAATAATGCTTAAAGTCAGCTTTTACCTTGACAAAACCCATGTTTTTGGTAAAAATTATGCTTATTGAAATCAATCAAAGTATCAGTATTAAAAATCATTTTTTACCTTTACATTCATAGAATTAAAATACTATCTCATTCAATTTTACAAGCAACAGAAAATAATTTAATATGGCTCTTATTTTACCAGTTTTAGGAAAAATGCCGCTTAATGGCGAAAATTGTTGGTTTGCTCCGAATGCTACTATCGTTGGAGATGTAACGATGGGAAAAGATTGCACAGTTTGGTTTAATGCAGTTATACGTGGCGATGTAAATTCAATCATCATGGGCGACCGTGTAAATATTCAAGACGGTGCAGTGATTCATTGTACTTACCAAAAATCAAAAACTATTATTGGTAATAATGTGAGTATCGCACACAATGCAGTAGTACATGGTTGCACGATTGAAGATGAAGTTCTGGTCGGAATGGGAGCAATTATAATGGATGGAGCAGTGATCGGCAAAAATTCCATCATTGCCGCTGGTGCAATTGTGACTCAAAATACAGTTGTGCCAGCAGGAAGTATTTATGCGGGAAATCCAGCGAAGTTTTTAAAAGCAGTAACGCCCGAACTCGGAGAAGTTTTTATGCGAACTGCCAACAATTATGTGATGTATGCAGGCTGGTTTAAAGATAATTCAGAGTGTTGACGGGGCCGCCCATGCGGTTTAGAGTGCTGAGTACTGGGTTTAAAAAGTTAATTTAGAGAAAACTATAATAAATCAGAATTCAGCACTCAGAACTATTTTTACATATCTTTCAATTCTTTTTTTGCGTTTAAATAGCCTTTGATAACCGTGAAAGTAGTGATTCCTAAGAAAAAGAAAATGATATACTGCACGTAATCAACAATCCACGGAAACTTTTCGCCGAAATAAAAACCACCACCGACTAAAACAAGCGTCCAAATCAATCCACCCAAAACATTATAGAGCATGAATTTATAAAAATTCATTTTTACAATTCCTGCTAAAACTGGCGAAAAAGTACGAACAACTGGCAAAAAACGGGCAATAATCAAGGTTTGGCTACCGTATTTCTCAAAATATTTGTGCGTATTCGAAATATATTCTTTCTTAAAAAGAAGCGAATCGGGTCGGGTTTGAATATTATTCCCAAAGAATCGACCAGTAATATATCCTACAAGCGAGCCCAACACAGCAGCTGAAAAAATACATACCATCAGTAACGAAATAGGAACATCAAGCGTTTTTGTACCGCAAAAAACTCCCGAAAGAAAAAGAAGATAGTCGCCTGGGAGAAAGAACCCGAAGATTATACCATTTTCAATAAATATAATCAATGTGATTGTTATCAATCCACCAGTCTGAATCAACTCTTTGGAGTCCATCAAATATTTAAACCATTCGCTAATCTGTTCCATTGAATATTCTGTTATAAAGATTGTCTCTCAAACAATCGGTTTTGTTGTTGGAAGTAAAATTTTCAATTACTCAACTTTCGGCTCATTCAACTCAATTACATAACCATCGGGGTCTGTAACATAAATTTGAAAAGCCCCATCGAAGCGTTTTTGGCGAACATAAGCCAAACCCTTTTCTTTCAAAAATGTCTCGATTTTATCAGCAGAGTTTTTCGGAATTGTTAGCGAAAAATGCCCGCCATTTTTATCATTATTAGTCACTGGCTCGTTTCGACCAAGCAATAAATGTAATTGCTGATTGGGTGCAATCTGAAACCAACGTCTGATAGCCACTAAATTATCTGGCACATCTACTGGCTTCAGGCCTATAATTTCACGATAAAACTTTGCACTTTCTCTGAGGTCTTTTACGTAAAGACCAACATGATTATAGCCCTGAATCTCAATGGCTGATTGGCTTTGTGCAAAACTTACAGAGATAGTAAGCAATAAAAAAACAGTTGTAAGTCTAAAATAATTCATTGGCTTTGTTTTGGTTAATAGTTATTGGGAAACTGCGGGGCCGCCCATGCGGTTATTGGTTTATTAGTTCATTGGAAAATTAGTCAACAAATACACCAATAACAAATGCACCAGCATTATGCCAATTCAGCCAGTTCTAACCAGCGGAATTCTTTTTCTTCGATTAGGTTTGAAATCTCTTCAAAATCTTTGGCCCAAGCAGCCAATTCTTCATGAGAGCCTTCACCCGCATTCATTTTTTCTACCAAAACTTGTTTTTTCTTCTCTAAGCTTTCAATTTCTGTACCTAAACTTTCATATTCTTTCTGCTCTTTAAAGCTCATCTTACGTTTTGGCTCACTCGGTTGAACAGCCATTACAGGCGTTGAATTGGCAGATTTTAAATGAGCTTGTTTCTCTTTTTCGGCTAACTCTTGTTCTTCTTTATCTTCTTTCCATGAACGGTAATCAGTATAGTTGCCCGGATAATCTCTGATATAGCCATCGCCTTCAAATACAAAAAGGTGATCAACCAATTTATCCATAAAATAACGATCGTGCGATACAACTAACAAACAACCGCCGAAATTCAACAAGAAATCTTCTAAAACATTGAGGGTTGCAATATCTAAATCGTTGGTTGGCTCATCAAGAATCAAGAAGTTTGGATTCTGAACCAAAATTTTCAATAATTGCAAACGACGTTTTTCGCCACCACTTAATTTACTTACGAAGCTATATTGCATTGCTGGTGGAAACAAAAATAGCGTCAAAAAATTAGAAATTGAAAGTTCTGTACCGTCAGCCATTTTTACGTACTCGGCAATTTCACGCACTACTTCAATTACTCGCTGACCTTCATCAAAATTTAAGCCTGTTTGCGAATAATAGCCAAGTTTGATAGTATCACCTTTTACGACACGGCCCATGTCTGGTTTAAGTTGTTCGGTCAGAATTTCGAGCATTGTACTTTTACCCATGCCGTTTTTACCCACAATCCCAATTCGGTCGCCACGCTTAAAAGTATAGCTAAATTCAGATATTAATTTTTTATTGTCAAACGACTTACTGATGTGCTGAATCTCCATGATTTTACTGCCCATACGCTCCATTTTCATGCTCAATTCAAGCTTTTCTTCGGGGCCTTTTCTGACAGTTTTTTCTTTCAATTCATAAAATGCATCAATTCTACTCTGCGATTTTGTTCCACGAGCCTTCGGTTGTTTTCGCATCCATTCCAACTCTTTACGCAATAAATTTCGGTAATTTTTCTGCGTTGCTGCATCTACAGCTTCTTGTTCTTCTTTTTTCTCTAAATAATAAGCGTAACTTCCTGCGTACTTAAAAACCTTACTATTAGATAGTTCCAAAATTCTATTACATACTTTATCCAAAAAATAACGGTCGTGCGTAACCAAAAGTAAGGTAATATTTGAGGAAGAAAGATAGCCTTCGAGCCACTCGATGGTGTCGAGGTCAAGGTGGTTGGTAGGCTCATCAAGAATCAAGAAATCGGGTTCTTCGATTAACACACGAGCAAGAGCTACACGTTTTTTTTGTCCACCTGAAAGGTTTCCTACCAATTTATCAAAATATTCAATTCCCAGTTTGCCAAGAATCTGTTTTACTTTCGTTTCGTAATCCCAGGCCTTTAGATTATCAACCTGCTCAATGGCTCTCGCAATTCGGTTGTCATCACCCGAAAGCAAGGCATCTTCATATTCTTTTACCGCTTTTGTATTAGAATTTTCAATAGCAAAAATCGTTTCCATCACAGTTTTACCTGCCTGAAAATCTGGTTCTTGATCTAAATATCCAACTCTGATGTCTTTTCTGATGCTAATTTCGCCACCATCAACATCCGATTTTCCGATAATCATATTGAGCATCGACGATTTTCCCGAACCATTCGAGCCAATCAATGCCACTTTTTCGCCTTGTAAAATCCCAAATGTAAGATTCTTAAACAACCAACGCTCTCCTAAATTTTTCCCGATATTTTCGGCCGATAAGTAATTCATATATTTCTGCTAAACATCACTTGATAATCTACAAATGATTACCTTTTTTAATTTTCTGCAATTTACTACTTTAATTTTGTAACGACATTTTATTTTACTCAATGATTGGGGTCAGACGTGCCATCAGATCTTTTTCTTCAAAGAAATCGTTCAACCAACACTTCCCATTCTTCTTCGAGCGAGATTACGGGCATTGATTCGCCGATTCTACGATACCAATAATTGGCATTAAACTTATCACCTTCTTTGCGATGCAAATAAGCATGAAGTTGGTCATAGGCCAGCGTTCCCTCTTTTGTTTGGGCGATATTATGAGCCGCCTCCCAATCGCCTTTGGCATCATGCCAAAGTGCTTGCACTAAAATTGGCAGGTTTTTCGGAACTTGATTTTCTTTGAGAGTATTTTTGAAAGTTATTAAATCCATCTTTTTACTACAGTGAAAGATTGTTGGGTCATAAGTGCTGTCAGACCTTATTTTTATTAATTTTGCACCAAATTTAACAAAAAATTAACCCAAACTGGGGCTTTTCTTATGTATTTACTTGTGTGGTTGAAGCGTATTGCGTGGTTGCTTATCTTTTATTTTCTACTCAGATTTTTGTTTCTTGTTTTCAATATCAAGTCTTTTCAATTTGCTGATGCTCAACAAATTAGTTATGCTTTTTTGTATGGTGTAAAATTCGATTTATCGGCTATTTTTATCAGTAATATCCTCTTTACAATCGCCTCTTTATTGCCGTTTAGATTTACTGAAAAACAAAGGTATCAAAGCTTTCTGAAATATCTTTATTGGATTCCGAACATCGTCTTCTTTTGGACAAATATTGCCGATTTTGAATATTATAAATTCATCGGCCGACGAACGATTTTTGAAGTTTTTGGCATCATAGGCGATGTTTTTGCTCAATCATTTAGCCTAATTGGTTCTTATTGGTATTTGATCTTTCTATGGATTTTTGTAAGTTTTCTTTTTGTTAAATTTACGCCCAATAGTCTCAACCTTGCTAAAATTTCTTTGCGAAATAATTATCGTCAAACAATCTTAAAATCCATCATTTGGTTGCTTGGAATTGGTTTTACAATTTTATTTTTCCGAGGCGGATTCCAAGAAAAACCGCTCAGAATCAATCAGGCATTCGAGCAGCATGATAATCATTTAGGAAATCTTACGCTCAATACAACATTTACTTTTTTGACGACAATTGATGCCAAAGGCACAGAAAAAGTCAACTATTTTGCTGATAATCAGACAGTTGAAAGCTTAGTCAAACGAGATAGAAGTTCACATTTTTCAACAAGTGCTACTCCACAAAACGTTGTAATTATTATTCTTGAAAGTTTTGGCAAAGAATACATGGGCTATAAAAATCCCTATAAAGGTTATACGCCATTCTTGGATTCTTTGGCCAAAAATAGTCTTTTTATGGAGAATTGTTTTGCCAATGGCCGAGAATCAATCATTGCCATGCCTGCTATTACGGCTTCCATTCCGCAATTGATTGAAGAACCGTTTATTACGTCGAGTTATCAATCAAATAAGTTTGCAGGATTGGGAAATATCGTAAAAAAATATGGCTACATTTCATCATTTTTTCATGGTGCAAGAAATGGTTCAATGGGTTTTGAGGGCTTTTCTCAACTCGCAGGATTTGATAAATATTACGGACTAAATCAGTACCCAAAAGCAAAAATGGAAACTGATTTTGATAAGAACTGGGGAATTTTTGATGAACCATATTTGCAATATTTTGCCACTGAACTTTCAAAAGAAACTAAACCTTTTGTAGGCTGCATTTTTACGCTGAGTTCGCATCACCCATATCCGATTCCAACACAATACAAAGGAAAATTCCCAAAAGGAAAGGCCGAAATTCATGAAAGTTTGGGATATACGGATTTAGCTTTAAAGCATTTCTTTGAAACTGCGGCTAAACAAACGTGGTTTAAAAATACACTTTTTATTATTACGGCCGACCACACGCAATTTAATACCGAAAAAAAATATGCTACGCCTACTGGTGCATATAGTGTACCATTGATTTTATATCATCCTAATAATCAAATACTTACACAACTAAAAAGCCTTACTGATTCAACAAAAATCTGCCAACATACTGATATTTTACCAAGTGTTTTAGATTTTTTGAATATCAATCAACAAGAAGTTTTACCTTTCGGCGAATCTATTTTTGCTCGAAATCAAGGTTTAGCTTTTCAATTAAATTCAGGAGTTTTTAGGTTAATTTCTAAGGAAAAATACATCGAAATGAGCCTTGATGGCAAGGCAAAAGGTTTTGATTTAACAACTGATAAACAAATCAAAGATTCTGACACAAAGCAATTAAAAGCCTATATTCAATATTACAGAAATGGACTAATTGAAAATTCGTGGATGAAGTAGCACAATTTAGAAAATTGTGCTACAAACATTATTATCATGGTAAATTACAAAATTTTCCCACTGAGCGATTCAGCCATAACGATTGATTTTGGCAATATTATTGACGAAAAAATCAATGACATTGTTATGCAATTGTATCAATCTTGCACCCAAAACGCTTTTGTTGGCCTGAAAGAAGTAATGCCTGCTTATGCTTCATTGACGATTTTTTACGATGTTTTTAGTGTCAAGAAAAACAATATTCTGTATAAATCGGCTTATGCTTTTGTAGAAGATTTTTTGATTAAAAGTTATGAAAATATCGGCGAAGCAGAAAGGTATTTAAAAAGAATCATTGAAATTCCTGTATTTTATGATGGCGAAGACTTAGCCTATGTTGCTGATTATCATCAGATTAGCGAAGCACAGGTAGTTGAATTACATACAAACCCAACATACAGAGTATATATGATGGGATTTTTACCAGGTTTTGCGTACATGGGTGGTTTAGATGCTCGCATTGCTACTCCTCGTAGAGCAACTCCACGCACAAAAGTGCCAGCAGGAAGTGTAGGTATTGCAGGAAATCAAACAGGGATTTATCCTTCAGAAAGTCCTGGGGGTTGGCAATTAATTGGCCGAACGGAATTACAACTCTATACTCCCAATGCAACTGAAATCACACTCCTAAAAACGGGTGATTTAGTGAAATTTATTGCCTTGTGATTGGGAAATGGTTATTGGTGAACTGAGAAATTGGTTACTGGGGAATTGGCACATACTTTTCTCCAATTCCCCAATAACCAATCACTATTTCAATGGAGTTAAATCTACTTTTCTGAATTCTACTTCTGCACCTTCAGCTTGGAGAGCGATTTGTCCCTTTTGGGCGGTTGCTCCAAAACCATCATTGACCAAATCGCCGTTTACCCAAACTTTAATTTTATCGCCTCGGCATTCGATTGTCATTTTATTCCATTCTCCAAGTGGTTTTTCTGAATTGTCAGTCAAGTTTTTAACTCTCCGTTCTTTACCTTCTGTGATACCCCAATTTTCTTTTGGTCCACGTCGTGCTTCCATGTTTTCTACCTTAATATCTTCAACTATACACCAAAAATCACCTGCATTTGAATGCATCATTTGTACCTCAATAGACTTTGGAAACATACCGTATAATGCACGTGGCGTTGAAGCATGCACTAAAACACCGCAATTACCAGGTTTTCCTGCAAAACGATATTCTAATTCGAGGCGATAGTTTTCGTACTTCTCTTTGGTCAATAAATGGCCTTCGGGGGTTCCCATACTTACCAAATTTCCGTCTCTGATAATAAACGATTTTCTGAGATTTGGGTCTTTATCGGTAGCTGGTACATCACTATACCAATTATTCAGGTCTTTGCCATTGTATAAATGTATCGTTTGGGCAAAGGTTTTTTCTAAGGTAAAAACGCTTAAAGCAAATGCAATAAAATATCTCATTTCAGAATAATAATTTCGGGTTTAATTAATCCCCAAAGTAAATGAATTTTTTGATTTTTGTACCAAATTTTTACTATTCAAAATAATTCGTTGAACAGGCAAATTATCCCACTTGGTTTTGAAACTTACATATTCCATACCTTCGGTTGAAGGTAAATCGGTCGAAACCTCCCAAACTTTTGGGTCATACTGTAGATTTATTACTTGACCTTTTGGTGTCTTCAGTGTAATTTTTCCAGCCACTGAATTATCAATCGTGCAGATTGTCATAAAAACTTGTTGCAGCGAAGTTGGTTTTTGGTTCAATGCATACTCATCGGTGAGTTCAAGAGTGTTTTTTGTCCGATTCAATTTCACTGTTCTGTTCCAAGATACGATTCCTGCATTTTTATCATACGCATTGGCAATATCAAGGTTGAGAGTTGCTTCTTTTTCTGAAATGGTACTTTTTACATTGCTTGCTTCAAACTCTCGACCTGCTTTCTGACCTAAACCATTAATTATAGGCAAATTATGATACTGTGACTGCGTAAACCATAATTCATAGCGTTGAGCCGAAAAGGTACGAGCAGTATAATTTCCACGACCCGCATCAATAATTACTGGTTCACCATTGGCATAGAGCATAAAATCACCTACGTCGTTGTGGTTGTGACTTTCGGCGTTATGTCCACCGTGGGTTGCCATGAAAAATCCATTACTGGCTCGTGCCGTAAGCACTTGAATATCACCAAACCACGCATCATTGACTGGCACATAAGGAGCAGATTCCTTTTGTACTTGCTTGATAGAAAGGTAGTTTTCGATTCTGCGTGGACGATGATAGCTTCCTCCCATCGAAGCAGAAGTAAAGTTTTTGAACGCCCATTGTCCCATTTGAATCATTTTTTCATCTTTCAAAGCATTTCCGAAACGATAGAGCATCAATCCATCAGGGCGAAGTTTTGGGTCGGCATCGGCAAAATTTACGAAATAATGCCCACCAATATGGGTTTTGTAAACATAGGAAGCCATTTTTTTGATGAGTGGTTCATCATAAATATTGATTTGATTTTTGGTAGCATTGCCCAACAATTCGAGACAATCGAACACACTTGCACCTGCCGCAAACCAATAGCTTGGACCTTCATCACAACCACCGTCTTCTCCAAGTCCGTTGAGGTAAAGGTCAGTTCCGAGCATTGTTCCGTAAATCATTTCAGCACGACGTTTTTCATCTTTTTCGAGCATTAAAGTGGCCGAAATCCAATTCGACATAATCCATGGATTCCAATTATTGACAGCCTTTGTTTTACTCATCCAACCGTAATTATCTGATTTTGTGAGCATTGGCTCGAAAATGCGTTTATTGGTTTCGTAATACATTCTTTTGCGGAGAAGTTTACTAATTTTATCCAATTTTTCACCAACAAAATAGTCAGCCATGCCCAAAACAGAAGCAGTTTCTGCTGAAAACAAATCTACAACGGGATTTTCGACATCTGGTAAACCTCTAATATGAGCAGGAACTCCCCAATAGCTTTCTTCACAAATCGACCAAACTCCATTCATAATTGCCTCCACGAAACGACCTTTATTTTCGACACTTTCAGCCAAAATCAAATCAGTAAGTGCGTTTCGTTTGCCATAAGAAAGTTTTCCATGACGCTCACGGTCGCCCGAACGTACGTAGTCCAAAGAAATGGTTGCCGAAATTGCCTCAAACTTAAATTCGAGTAGTTTTTCGCCATTTTTTACGATGTCTTTCAAAACACTATCAGGCACGGCTGCTTGCCACTCTTCGGGAGTTTTGGGGTATGGGTGATATTCTTTGAGCGGAATCAAGGATTTTTTCACATCATCGAGCGAATATTTCTTTGCAAAAATATTTCGCGGAGTTACTTGGGCAAAAAGCGTTGTGCTAAAAAACAGTACGAAAAAGAATGTTATTTTTTTCATTTTTTTGTCGGAGAAAAAGTTCTTAATAACGGTCTATCATATCCAAAATACCACGCACATAGCCAACCGATTCGGCCAAACCACCTTCGGCATTATCGGCGTCTTTTTCGTATTCGATACTCATAACACCCTGATAATTAACATCTTTGAGAGCTTTCATGAGTTTAGGGATATCAATTACACCACGCCCAATCTGGATAGATTCGCTTTTAGCTACCGTTCCATCGACATCTTTTAAGTGCATATCATACATTCGATGTCCATATTTTTTTATGGCCTCAATCGGATTCATACCAAGCCTAACCACGTGACCAACGTCAATACAAAGACCGATGCGTTTGTCAAGATTCACAATTTTATCATAGACCGTGGCGGGCGTAGGATAAACTTCATCTCCTGGGCCATGATTATGAATCGCCAGTTTGATGTCATTTTCTTTCACATATTTTTCAACCAATGGTAGTAAATCGTGATTAGGTACTCCAATTATCATTTTCATACCAGCCGCTTTGGCATAGCGAAAAGCATTTTTTACTTCGGCTTCATTTTTCATGTAAATCACTCCGCCACCGTAGATATTCAATCCTGCTTCTTTGAATTTTGAGATAGTTGCTTGAATATCGCTATCACTCGCATCAAGCGGCAGGTGAAAACTTTTCAGTGCTATGTCTTTGATATTGAGTCGTTTACAAATATCTATGAGTTGACTCACCGAATATTTTCGTAGCGTATAAGAAGCCAAACCGATTGTAAGTTTAGGAGAGGCTGCTTTTTGTTGAAATGCTAATGCAGGAACACTCAAAGCTGTTATTCCTAAGTATTTCAAAAAAGTTTTTCTTGAATAAGTCATCGTTAAAAAAAGGTTAGGGTGAATAAATCTTTGACTACTTCCAGTCTTTCAATGGAAGAATTTTGATCTTTGAATTTACTTGATTTTCTTCGGGAATCAATAAAACATCGAGAGAAATACTGCTATTGGCTGGAGTTTTAATTTCAAAACCTACCAAAGTTGTACCCGTATTTGGGGCATCGTAATCATGCGAACCTTGAGTTGACCATGTTTTCAAGGTGACATTACTCGGGCTACTCACTTTTAATTGCAATTTTTTGCCTTTTTGCGTGAGTTCCGCAGTTCCATCATTATTGATTTTTACCTCAGCGGGCGTGAGCATTGCCCAGCGAACAGTTGTCTCATTTTCAGCAGCTTTTATTTCATCCTTTACCAAAACATATTTTTTGTCGATAATGGCCACTCCTCGATTGACCGATGTAGCTTTACCTTTATAAACAGCACTAATATCGGTTCTTGCACTCAAGAAATTTGGATTTTTGGAAGCACTATTGATGGTTGCATAACCTTCAACTTTCTGAAATTCACTATCAAAAGCGAGAGTACTATGAGTTAAATTATTGTAACGAAACACCTGCCAACGCTCCGAATCTTGTGCCATTCCCCAAAGTTTTACGCCTTTCGATTCGAGCGATTCGTATTCTTGCATACCAAAATCCATCGACCAGCGTTCACCATTTGCATCCATCACAAACGAACCAACATCCATGTGCCCGTGATTGACCGAGGGCGAACCTGCCTTTAAACCCACATAAATCGCATCAGGTTTCGACCACGAAGTACGCATCATGGCCACAGGATTTTTCCCTTGACCAACCCAAATCATTTCTTTTGGTTCGGTTACTTTTTCTAAACTTATATTTTTGCCCCAAATCATGGTAGCTGGCAAAAGTCTATCACGGTTCATTGACTTATCTTTACCTTGTAAATACTGTTTTTCAGTAAATAAAAGGTTTGAATTTTTGGTTTTATCGGCAAACCAAAACATGGCGGGGCTTAGTCCACTACCATTTCCTGCATCAGAATAATTGAAGTTTTTGCCCGAAGAACCTACCATATTTTGCAAATATCCCGCCGTTTTCAGGAAGCCAGCCGTTTCTGATAAACCAAAATCAGTTTTCAAAACTCGTTGGATTGCATCTAAAAACATCACATTGAAACTTGTGCCGTAGCCCCAATAACTGTAACCTTCGGGGTACGCTCCTTCGGGTTTATAATCTTCCATCGGCAACTTGATTGACTCAATGGCTCGGTCGATTATTTGTTGGGCAAGTGCTGGGTTTTCTTCATAAATCGCCAAAGCTCCGTAGGTCATTCCTGCATTACAAACCTGATTCCAGTTGTGCGATGCCTTTAGCCAGCTATTATACTTTTTGTCAAGCGATGGCTCAATACCTTTTTTTAGAATCGCTTCTTTAATGATGCCTTTTGAAGTGACAGATAAATCATCATAAAGCCAATCGTAGCCAATCGAAACGCCCATTGTCATTTCGGCTACATCTAAAAAATGGCTTGGATTCCAATCGCTGAATTGCGATACTTTTACGAGTTCAACTTCGGCTCTTTCTAAATATTTTTTATCTTTTGTGATGCGGTATGAATATGACAAGAAAAAAACTCGTCGCAGACACTCCCTCGATTTATCGAGCAATCGACGACCAATTTGAATACGTTCGAGCGTTGGTAAAGGAACAATTTTATTGCTTTCATCAATGATTAATTGATTGAGACTTGCCCAAGTTGGGTCGGCTGAGATATTTTTTGCAATAGCATTTTCTTCATCCTTCAACAACAAAATGCGTGGGTGAGCGGGTACTTGGGTTGCTTCGTTGAGATACTTCAACTGTGCACAAGTTTCGTTAGTTAAGAAACCCAACGCAAAAAAAAAGAATATAAATTTAGTTTTCATTGATTAGAACTGGCAAAGGGTTGATAGCGAATCAATTACAGAAAAATACTGCTTTATTTACTTAAACTTTAAAAGCAATGAAAAGCCCTTCCTGAAATACTTCAGAAAGGGCAATTTAGCTTATAAAATTACCAATTTGGATTTTGCTTGAGATTCGGATTCAACGAAATCTCATTCAATGGCAAAGGCCACAAATAATCTTTTGCTGGGTCGAATTTGCGGAAATTTGCAGCTGTAACTAAAATAAAACCATCGGGGGTTACAACAGCTGGTGTTGAAGCTCCAAATTCAGTTTTAAAGAAGAAATTACCTAAAACTGGCTTTGGCAATTCGATTTCAGCTGTTTTCCAACGCATCAAATCCCAGTAACGATGTCCTTCTTGAGCCAATTCTATGCGTCGTTCACGACGAATTTCTTCACGCATATTTAAGCCATTTGTCGTTACAAAAGCATTAGTCAATTTAGCAATTTTACCTCTTGTACGCAGCAAATTAATAGATAAATCTAAGTCAGCATCGCTGATTGTTTCATTTAGCTCATATTTTGCTTCAGCATACGTTAATAATACTTCGGCGTATCGAAGCACTGGGCGGTCGATTGAAGATGCTTGCGTATTCCAATCATCAATATTTGAGAATTTTCTAAAACAGAAACCTGTCTTTTGGAAAACTATATTGGCTATATCAAACACTTTTTTAGTAAAAATATAAGGATCTCCAGCTTTCATCACAGTCTGACTTAATCTGTCATCACGGTTGACAAACACATCCGTGCTTTTCACGGGTGTTTTATAAAGTGGTGATTTTGAAGTCGGTAAGCCATCGCTCATCAAATATGAATCTACCAAACTTTTGGTTGGACTCTTATTACCATTTTCAATCGTTCCTCTATAATAAGTATGCACCAAAACTCGGTCAGTTAGGCTAACACCGTATTGTTTGACGATGATATTCTCTTTGTTCTGTAATCCTTCGCCTTCATACTGAAAAAGATTAAAATAATTTGCAAAAAGGCTATGTTGTTTGCTATCAATCACCGCTTTGGCTGCTGCTACAGCCAATGTAAGGTGCGTTTTTGAGTCGCCATAATTATGAAATTTTGAGCGAGTACCTTCAAAAAGTGCCACACGAGCCTTAAATGCCAATGCACCTGTGTTTGAAATACGTCCGAAATTAGCAGTTCCGAGTGCCGCCATCGTTGGCAATTTCGATGCAGCAAAATCAAGGTCTTGGTAAATTTGTGAAATAATTTCTTCTCTCGGACTGGCTGGGGCAGTTAATTCTGGCGAATTATCGTCCAAAATTTTGAGAATCAATGGCACATTACCATATCTCTGAACCAAAGTATAATAGCCCCAAGCTCTAAAAAAACGGGCTTCTGCCACGTATCTATCAATAACCACCGCACTGGTATTTTCCGAAGCACGAGGGGCCTTTTCGATGATATTGTTGGCCGCTCGAATCAATATATAAGGATTACTATAATTTCCATCCGTGGCAGGTGCAAGGCGTGAACCATCGCTAATGCTATTAGCAGTCAATCCGATTGCATCGTCAGACCAGACATCTTCATTATTAAATGCAGGAATAAATGTATATAGATAATTTGTTGCCGCAATCAAATCTGTTTCCGAACGCCAAAAGGTGGCATCACTGATTGATGTTTCGGGAAGGCGGTCAACTTCACAAGCTGTCATGCCCAAAAATAGCAGACAAGTCGAAAGAATATATTTGAATTTAGATTTCATAAGAAAAATATTTTAATTGGTTAATCGTTGATTATCAGATTTTTACATCTTTTCTAACTTAAAAATTCAAGTTGATACCCGCCGAAGCAGTAGCAAAAAATGGATAATCGTTTTCGATATTGTCTCTTTGTTCTGGGTCGAAATACCCTTTAAATTGCCCTAACTTCGAGAAAGTAAGAATATCTTGTGCCGAGAAGAAGATTCTGGCTCTCGATATTTTCAATCTACTCGATATTTTTTCAGGAATTGTATAACCCACTTGTAGGTTTTTCAGACGTGCGTAGCGGCCATTCAAAAGCCATTTGTCAGACACACGATAGTTGTGGTCTCCGCCTTGAAACGGACGTGGATATAAAGCATCAGGATTTTCAGGAGTCCAATAATCTCGGTGAATGCCCAGTGCTTGCTTCCAAGTTACGATAAGCGGAGCAATTGTTTGAGTTTCTGGTCTGAACGAACGCTTACCAACTCCCTGAATAAATGCGGTAAAGTCAAAACCTTTAAAGTTAAAACCCAACGTTGTACCAAACACATAGCGAGGTTGAGTTGTGCCAAGATACACAAGGTCGCCGAAGTCACTCGTATTTCCTTTTCCAACATTAATTCTACCATCGCCATTGAGGTCTAAATATTTTACATCACCCGCACCAGTTCGATTATCTTGAAATGCCCACGCTTTTACTTCATCGGCCGTTGAAAAATAACCGTCGGTTTTATAACCAAATATACTATTCAGTGGATAACCCTCTACGATGCCGTTAGTTCCCGCTCCAACGATGTTTCTTGCCGAAAAATTAATCAACTCATTCTGGTTATCCGAAAGGTTGGCGGCAACAGTATATGAAAAATCTTTGCCGATTTGTCCTCTATAACGTGCTTCCAATTCCCAACCCCATGATTTTAGTTCACCGTTGTTTTTTCGAGGTGTGCCAATACCAATCACCGCAGGTAGGTTTTGTGGTGTAAGCATATTACGGTTGTATTTTACGTAATAATCACCATTGATTTGTAACCTGTTTTTTAGCACGCCAATATCAAAACCAACATTGGTTGTTTCGATAGTTTCCCAAGAAAGTGACTGCGATGGAATAGAGCCTTGAAAAAGATACGAAGCACGAGAATCGCCCAAAACTAAGGCAGAACCACGACTCAACTGACTCAGATAATCATAGTTACCGAGAATACTTCCGCCCAAAGCACCGCCCAAGCGTCCCCAAGAAGCACGAAGTTTAAATTCAGAAAGGAAGTTTACATCTTTCATAAAGCCCTCACGGTGAACATTCCAACCCGCCGAAGCCGAAGGGAAATATTTTACTCGCAAGCCAGGGGCAAGTTTTGAGTTGTCATCACGTCGGATAGTTGCTTCAAGGAGATATTTGCCATCATAATTATAATTGAATCTACTAAAAACCGATTGCGAAGCATTTGTTCCGATAAATTGGCTATTAGTTTTTGTTTTATCGTCACCCAAATTAAGCGTCGGTAAATCATTACTTACCAAGTTGGTTGCTCCTGCACTTACACTTTCCTGTCTAAAGTTTTCGTAGTTATAACCTACTAATACACCTAAATTATGCTTTTGGGCAATAGCAATATCATAATTAGCTAATAACTGTAAGTTGGTATTGTTTATTAATTCTTCAAAAATATTATAGCTATTAACCTGATTTACGTAGCTCAATATTTTTCCTCGTCCCCAAAGTGGAACTGTTCGAGCAAAGTTTTTCCTATCCGAAAGACGGTACTGTGTACCTGCAACGGCAGTAAGCCTTAGACCTTTTACGATATTATTTGCTCGCAAAGTTGCAGTTCCATCAAAAAAGTCTCTTTTCAATATATTATATCCACCCGATTCAAGGCGAGCATAAGCCGTTGCGGCTGAGCCAGCTCCATTATACTGTCCATCAGGGGTAAAAAACGGTGTACGAGTACGCAAACGATAAAGCTCATAAATAACTCCCTGACCATTCAAACCACCCGAAACTGCATCTTGCTGGTCTTTCGTATATGACAAACGGGTATCAATTGAGAAGATTTTGCTCAATTGAGCTCCCATATTGAGGCGAACATTATATCGTTTGTAATCATCGGGACCAACTTTGAAGATTCCGTCTTTTCCATAATACCCCCCTGATAACAAGAAATTTAGTTTCTCATTTCCGCCTGACATACTCAAATTTTGAGTGGTCATTGAAGAGTATTTTTTCAAGATTTGGTCGGTCAGTGGTTCTTGATTATAAAATAAATAAGTAGTCGTATCGGCTGGGTTTACCACATAAGGCACACCATCTCTGATTCTTTGAAGGTCTAATTCAGTATATTCAGGGCCAGCTCCTGAATTTTTCTTGGCTAAATTAGAGAATTCGGCTTCTTCCAAAAGTGTCATTCGACTCGGAATATTGATCGACCAATCAGTACCTTGTTGAGCCAAATAATTAAATTTCACTTTACCCGACTTCGCTTTTTTTGTAGTAATCAAAATTACACCACCTGCTGCTTGTGCTCCGTAAATCGAAGCAGCGGCAGCATCTTTTAGCACACTGATGCTTTCAACATCATTAGGATTCATTGTTTGAAGTGTGTTACCTGGAACAGTTACTCCATCAAGCACAACCAAAGGGTCGATATTTCCATTAGCTGATGATGCACCACGAATCTGAATACCAATACCTTCGCTCCCTGGCTGACCATTTGAACGAGTAACGATAAGCCCAGGGCTTGTACCTTGCAAAGCATTAGCCAAATTACTCGACGGACGATTTTCGATGGCCTTTGAGTCAATAGTTGAAACTGCACCCGTCAAATTGACTTTTTTCTGAGTACCATAACCTACCACAACAACCTCTTCAAGAGATTTTGAGTCGGTGGCCATACTTACAATGATGTTTGTCTGATTTCCTACTTCAATTTCTTGTGTTTCATAGCCTAAAAAACTAAATACCAACACTGAGTTTTTATTAGGGACTTTTATAGAAAAATCTCCTTTGGCATCAGTAGTAGCTCCACGAGAAGTACCTTTTATGGTAATACTTACACCTGGCAATGTTTCCCCTTTTTCAGCATCACTTACTTTTCCTGTGATTGTGATGTCAGCAGCGTAGCTACAAACTGCAAAAAGCAGCGTAAAAAGCGTGTAAACAAACCTATGCTTGATTGTTTCGTTTACAGATCGAAATAAAAGTAAATAATGTTTCATAGAATTTTGGATAGAATGTTAGAATGAACGTTTACATTTTTATTTAAAGTAGTGTAGATTTAGTGAATTTTAGAACAATTTCTTCTTAGTTCGCAAGGCTTCATATCTCAAAAGACCTTCCAAATAATAATAATCGGCATAAACAAGTGGCACATCAATCTCTGAGTTTCCAGGTTTATGCCCTGTACTATGCATCAATATAAAATGATTATTTTTTCCGAGTTCAGCTTTGAATGCAGTTGTAGATAGTGTTTCAAGCATTTTCACTGCCGAATTGTAGTAAGTTTTAGCATCTTTACCACCATAAGTACTCAGTTCTAATAATGCTGAGGCACAAATTGCTCCAGCCGAAGCGTCACGTTCTTCGCCTTGTTTACTAAAATCCCAATACGGAATCATATCAGCTGGAAGTGTAGGATTTCTAAGATAGAAATTGGCAATATTTCGTGCAAAATCAAGGTATTTCTTATCTTTTGTTTCACGATACATAACCGTATATCCATAAAGCCCCCATGCTTGGCCTCTTGCCCAAGCCGACTCGTCGGCTGCTCCTTGGTGCGTTTTCTTTGCCAAAACTTCACCATTTTCACCATATAATAATACATGATAGCTACTGAAATCGGGGCGATAATGATTTTTCATCGTATTATCCGCATGAGTTACACTTAAATCGTAAAGGTTTTTATCACCTGATTCTTTTGCTGCCCAAAACAAAAATTCCAAATTCATCATATTATCAATGATAACAGGGTACTTATAGCCACCTTTAAAGCTTTCCCAAGATTTAATCAAACCGATTTTAGGATTAAATCTCGTTGCTAAAGACTTCGCTCCTGTAAGCATAATTTCTTTATAAGCAGGATTTTTTGTTAGACGATAGCCATTCCCAAAAGGACAATAGAGCATAAAGCCCAAATCATGGGTGCGGGTATTAAACTTTTCTTTCTCAACTGCCATCGTCCATTTATGGGCAGCATCTTTCCATTTTGGGTCATTGTTATATTGGTAAATATACCAGAGCGAACCACCAAAAAAACCACTGCACCACCAGTCAGACTTCATATCTCGAGGGGTACCATCTGGCTGTGTTGACTGTGGAAATTTTGTCAAATCTTGATGTGCAGCGAGCATACCCTCATATTGTTTGGCGGCGAACTCAAATTCTTTTTTTACATCGAGTTTAGACTGTCCAAATGATGCAATTGATACTACCAATAATAGAGAAAGAGAATACTTTTTGAGGTAAATTTGTCTCATTAGTTTACGAATTAAGAGTATTGGAAAAATACAATAAATAAATATTTTTTTATATATAGATAAAAGTCAATTTAATTATCTATTTATTAATGAATTTAATTAATATTTATAAATATAAGGCTCAATTATTAATTATCAAAGAAAAAATAGTAGAAAAATTACATTTATTTTTATTAATTCATGCAAACGTAACCGCAAACGTAACCGCAAACGTTTGCATTTATATTAATTTTTATACTATCTCTCAATAAATTTATATTACCTTCGTTTGCTAAATTTTTTATTTACATTTGAAAGCCTATTAGACCCTTAGAATATATTGTAAAAGTTATATTTTATCTATTATGCAGCGAAGAACCCCTGTGACAATTAAAGATATTGCACAAACACTTAACATTTCTGTTTCTACAGTTTCAAGGGCTCTGCGTGGAATGCCAGAAATTCACCCAGATACTAAAGGTGCAATTTTGAAACTGGCCGAAGAAATGGACTACCAACCTAATCAACTGGCCAAAAATTTAGTGGGAAATCGCACAAAAACAATTGGGGTGATTGTGCCTGCATTGAGTTACTATTTCTTCGCCTCCATGCTCAATAGTATAGAAGAAGCTGCCATGCAAGCTGGGTACAGTGTAATGGTTTGTCAGACCAACGAGTCATATATAAGAGAGGTAGCACAAATTCAAAATATGCTCAATTCTCAGGTTGAGGGTTTTATTATTTCCTTGGCTCGTGATTCGCTCGACTATGACCACATCAACCGGCTAATCCGAAAACAAATACCTCTTGTACTATTTGATAGATATACTGATAAAATTGAAAGTTCTAAAGTAATTGTAGATAATAAACAAGCAGCTTTTAAGGCTACTATGCACTTGATAGAAAAAGGTTGTCGTAGATTAGCTTGCTTGGCTGGGCCGCCGCATCTTGAAATCAGTAATCAACGTTTAGATGGTTTTAGAGAAGCAATTATAAGCAGTGGGTTGCAGTATGAAGAACAATACGTAAGTCACAGTGATTTTACACAAGAAAATACAATCATCCAGGCCAGTAATATGATGAGCCTTAGTAATCCGCCTGATGGTATCCTTACTATGAGTGATAACATTGCATTTTCAACGATGTATGCACTCAAACAACGAGGTCTTAGAATTCCCGAAGATGTGGCTATGGTCAGTTTTAATAATGAGCCTACTTGCATGTACCTTACACCTTCGATAACCAGTATCAGTCAACCTATTCGAGAAATGGGAACTCAGGCTGTCAGATTATTGCTCAAACAACTCGAAGCTGATAAGATAGAACCCGAAACCATAATACTTGATACACAATTAGTTATTAGAGAATCGTCATTAAAATAAAAATTTATTAATTTTAGGGAAAATAATGATTCAAAAGTGAAATTCATTAAGCCAGGGTTACTTTCAACATATCAAAATTTAGGAAATAATGGTCTTCGACATTTGGGCGTCAATCCGAGTGGAGCAATGGACAGGTTTTCGGTAAAACTACTAAATATTGCTCTACAAAATGATGAAAATCAACCTATTTTGGAAATGCACTTTCCTGCCCCCGAAATATTGTTTGAAGAGGATGCAGTTATTATCATCGGTGGTGCAGATTTTTCTCCAACGATTGATAATGAGCCTATCATAAACTGGAAAACAATTTTGGTTAAAACTGGTAATATTCTTAGATTTAAGAAATTAATTGCTGGCAGCCGAGCGTATTTGGCAACAAAAAAGTCTGAAAATACATTTTTACCTTATATAGGACTGACATCCAACTTTGTTCACCAAAAAACAATCCGTTTCACCGAGGGTAACGAATTTGAATTATTGACCGAAAAAAGCAAAGAATCGTTTGAAAATCAAAGTTTTACCATTTCAAAAGACTCAAACCGAATGGGCTACCGAATGAATGCTGAGCCATTACAAGTAGATACAAAAAAAGAATTGGTAAGTTCGGCAGTAGATTTTGGTACAATTCAACTTCTACCAAGTGGACAAATAATTGTTCTCATGGCCGACCACCAAACCAGTGGAGGCTACCCCCGACTTGGAAATGTTATTTCGGTTGACTTACCCAAATTAGCTCAAAGCAACTTGAATAGCATAATTATATTCAAAAAGGTTTCAATTGAAGAAGCCGAAGATTTATTAATAAAACAAGAACTCGAACTTCAGAAACTAAAAGCAAGCATCAGATTTTTCAATGATAAGCAAAAAAATTGACCTTAACTGCGACATGGGCGAAGCATTCGGTGCTTGGTCAATGGGAAATGACACTGCTTTGATGGAGCTGATTTCGTCGGCTAACATTGCTTGTGGTTTTCATGCAGGCGATGCCACTATTATGCGAAAAACTGCTCAATTGGCTCTCGAAAAAAAAGTTGCCATCGGAGCTCATCCAGCATTTCCTGATTTACAAGGTTTCGGTCGACGTAGTATGCAGCTTTCACCACAAGAAGTTTATGATATTTGTGTGTATCAGATTGGAGCAATGTTCGGCACAATTAGAGCATTAGGCGGAAAACTTCACCACGTAAAACCACACGGTGCCTTGTATAATATGGCGGCCAAAGATGCCAATTTAGCAAAATCAATTGCCAGAGCAACTAAAGCCATCCATCCAGACTTAATTTTGTATGGGTTATCGGGAAGTCATTTAATAACGGAGGCCGAAAAAATAGGTTTACGAACTGCATCCGAAGTTTTTGCCGACCGAACTTATCAAAACGATGGTAATCTAACACCTCGAACGCAAGCCAATGCGATGATTGAAAGTACACAAGACGCTGTCAATCAAGTAATTATGATGATTGAAAAACAATGTATCATTTCAACAGAAGGTATAGAAGTTCCTCTCAAAGCTGATACGATATGTATTCATGGAGACGGAAATCACGCCGTTGAATTTGCAGAAGAATTAAGAAATGCTCTTTTGAACAAAAATATATCCATCGAAACCATTAAATAAGCCATGCTCCTTCCTAAAAACCTATATCAACTCTTCACTTTCATTTTTACTTCAAGCCTTGTGCGTTATTTAGTCATTGCTGGCATCTCATTTCTGATATATTACGTTGGATTAAAAAATAAAATTTCTTACAAAAAGATTCAATTAAAATTCCCAAAAACTACTGATTATCAGCGTGAAATACTTTATTCGCTAATAACATTTCTCATTTTTGGAATCGTTGGTGTTTTGCTTTTCAATCCAATAATCTCACCTTATACACTGACTTACTACAAAATTTCTGACTATGGTTGGGGATATTTTATACTATCGTTTTTTCTGACATTACTCATTCACGATACCTATTTCTATTGGATGCACCGCCTGATGCATCACCCGAAACTATTTAAGTATTTTCATAAAGTTCATCATCAATCTACTAACCCAAATCCGTGGACATCCTTTTCATTTCAGCCACTCGAAGGCTTTGTTGAAGCAGGAATTTTTGTCGTTTTCGCTTTTGTGCTACCTTTGCACCCAATCATCATGCTTTCGTTCCTTGTTTTTATGACTTCCTATAATGTTTACGGACATTTAGGTTGGGAATGGCTTCCGAAAAATGGACATAAACATTGGTTTTGGAAATGGCTCAATAGCTCGGTGATGCATAATCAACACCATCACTATTTCAAAAATAATTACGGCTTGTATTTTAGTTTTTGGGATAGAGCAATGGGAACACTTGACAAAAATTACGAAAATGAATTTATAGCACTAAAAGAAAGAACACAATCTGACCTTTTATCTCAACATTAACACCGTCAAACTAACTTACTACTAAAACAATGTTTGAAAAAAATCAAAAGAAGGTACTAAACGCTTGGACAATGTATGATTGGGCGAATTCAGTACATAACCTCGTAATAACAACAGTTGTTTTTCCGATGTATTTTCTGGCAACCACTTCCGAAAAAGATGCAGACGGAAAGGTCATTAATGATATTGTAGATTTCTTTGGAATTCAGATTCAAAATTCGGTTTTATACTCCTACACAATTTCGGCTGCTACACTCCTACTCGTCATTCTCAACCCAATTCTTACACCATTGGCCGATTCGAGCGGGCGACGTAAGTTTTTTATGAAAATCTTCTGTTATCTCGGAGCAGCCAGTTGTGCCTATTTTTACTTTTTTACGAGGGGAAATGTAAACCCTGCCGTTATTGCGTTCGGGCTTTCGATAGTCGGTTGGGGTGGAAGTATCGTTTTTTATAACTCATTTCTCCCGGTAATTGCTACCGAAGACCGTTTCGATAATCTAAGTGCAAAAGGCTTTACGATGGGCTATATTGGCAGCGTTATACTACTGATAGTCAACTTATTAATGATTATGCAGCCAACATTATTTGGTTTAACTCAGGCTGATTCTGATTCAGGTTTCACGGCCCGAATTTCATTTCTAACTGTTGGCCTTTGGTGGGCTTTATTCGCTCAAATTCCGTTTTATTATTTGCCGAAAGATGAGCCCAAGTCATTTAAAACAGGCCGTCTAACCACTGGTGTTCAAGAATTGATCAAGGTTATTAAAGAAGTCAGAAAAAATAAACTCATCACTAAGTTTTTAATGGCGTTTTTATTCTATGATATGGGTGTTATGACGGTTATTTATGTAGCTACAATTTTTGCAGATAAAGAATTACACATCGAGAAGCAAGGACTTATCATTACACTTTTGCTTATTCAGCTGATTGCCATTCCTGGCTCATATTTAGCCTCATGGTTGTCGAGCAAGTTCGGAAATACCAAAGGACTTTTGGTTTTTATATTCATTTGGTCATTTATGCCTTTGGCAGCTTATTTCACCACTACTCAAAATGAATTTTATGTCATTGCAGCAGTAGTAGGCTTAGTAATGGGCGGAATTCAATCACTTTCTCGCTCTACTTTTGCCAAATTAATTCCAGATAATACAACTGATACTGCATCATATTTTGGATTTTATGATATTGTAGAAAAAGTTGCTATCACACTCGGAACACTTATTTTTGGATTCGTTGGACAAATAACTGGCAATATGCGAAACTCAGTTCTAACAATTTTAGTATTTTTTATTGTTGGATTTATATTACTGATGCGAGTGCCATCAAAAAAAGTTTATCATTAAAATCAATCTGAATGGTTGGTAGAAAAGCATAAAAATCATATCTTTGTGATACAATTTTTGCAGTACAGTTATAATAGTATCAGAATATTTGATATTAGTTTTGAATATCAAATGATTTGTTTGAAAAATGTACTACTAATTTATTCAAAAACAGGATGTTAGCTCAGTTGGTTTAGAGTGTCGCCTCGACAAGGCGAAGGTCATCGGTTCGAGCCCGATACGTCCTACTTTTTCTCCTTTATGAAAGTTCTTTATGACCACCAATCATTTTCAGGTTCAAAATATGGCGGAGTAGCAAGATATTTCTACGACTTGATGTATAATCTAAAATACGAACAAGGTGTTGAGGTTGATTTAGCACTCTTATTCTCGAATAATGATTACCTAAAAAATGGTGAGATAAAGCACGTGACTCCTTTCAGTTTTTTCTTGGGTTATGCCAAAACCAATATGCTTTTTTCGCATATCAATCGACTGAATAGTGCAGTACAAATTGCTCGGCAGAATTATGATGTTTTTCATCCAACTTATTTCAAAGATTATTTTCAAGCTTTTCTTGGAAAAAAGCCTTTTGTCATCACTCATCACGATGTAATTCCTGAAAAATTCTCTACTCAATATGCAGGTTTAGATGGATTTGATATAAATCAGAAGAAAAAAATCTTAGATAAAGCCTCAAAAATCATTGCCGTTTCGGAAAATACAAAGCAGGATATTTTGGATATTTTCGGAGTTGCTCCCGAAAAAGTAGAGGTAATATATCATTCTACTCATTTTGTGACTTTTCAACCCAATCCTACTATTAAGATTTCAACTCCAAAAAGATACTTGCTATATGTTGGGAGTAGATATAATTACAAAAATTTTGATATTTATATTGAATCAATAGCCCCTATTCTGAAAAAACAAGATGATTTATATCTAATTTGTTCTGGAAATGGCAAATTTACCCAATCTGAACAAGAGTTATTTATTCGATTAAAAGTAGAAAAACAAATTCTTCATCATGAAATTGATAGTGATGATGTGCTTTATCAGTTGTATAAAAATGCAATAGCATTTGTCTATCCTTCTTTATACGAAGGCTTCGGAATTCCTATCATTGAAGCATTTGCCTGTGATTGCCCTGTTATCTTAAGCGACCGTTCTTGCTTTCCAGAAGTTGGACAAGACGCTGCTCTATATTTTAATCCTGATGACAAAGAAAATATCGCTTTTCAGATTGAGAAAGTTATTGAAAATGCTGATTTACGAACAGAATTAATACAAAAAGGCAGAAAACGTCTACAAGATTTTTCACCAACAATTACTGCAAAAAAAACACTTGAAGTCTATAAAAGTGTGCTGTAAAACTTCAAATAACTTAAACAAAAGCCTAAAAAACTTAAAATATGCGAATTATTATTTGTGATATATATGTCAGATTAGTTGGTCATAATTTAGGTCATATACAGAATATCCTCCGATTTTTAGAAAATCATCCATCAAACGATGAATATATATTTCTACTCAATCCCGATGCACAAAACATTCCCTCAGTAAAAACAACTGCCAAGAATGTGAAAATAACTTTCTTTACTGAAGAAGAATTTGCACCATTTAATTCAGGCATGACGATTATCAAGTCTACTCAAATAATTTGGAAACATATTACTCGCTATGCAACTGATTATCAAGCAAATAGAGTAATTATGATGATGCTTGATATGTTTCAGCATACGATTGGAAGTAGTCGTTTTCCGTGCCAAATCAGTGGAATAATGTTCAATCCATACCCACGTGTAATTCCGCAAGATTCGACTTTAAGAGCCAAACAAAAATCGACTATTACGAAGGCAAGAAAACTTTTTACTACTTGGTGGATGTGCCGCAATGCTCAGCTAAAAAAGGTTTTTATATTCAATGATAGAGAAACTATCAAAAATATGAATGAAACATTGGGAACGAAAATTTTCACCTATCTTCCAGACCCTGTCTATGATTATCCAACTCGTGAAGGCTTAGTTATCAGAGAAAAATACAAGATTGCTGCTCATAAAAAGATTTTTTTAGCCTTTGGATTTATTGATGAGAAAAAAAATGTAGTGAATTTGCTAAAAGCAATGCAACAACTCACAGCCGATGATGCAGAAAATACTTGCCTTTTGGTAGTCGGAAAAATCCATGAAGCAAATCGAGCTGCATTAATGCAAGCGTTAGATACTGCAAAAGCTATAAGACCAGAACTACAAGTTGAGCTTGAAAGTAGATTTGTCGATGATGATGAAATGGAAGCGTACGTTGGGCAAAGTGATATTGTATCGGTAGCATATATCAATTTCTTTTCTTCAAGTGGTGTAATTGGTTTAGCAGCAAGACATAATAAACCAGTTTTGGCAACAAAATTTGGTGTTGTGGGAGACCTTACTCGTGAATACAATTTAGGCATAACCGTTGATGGGTTTAATCCAGAAGAAATAAAACAGGCGATTATAAGTTTCCAAAACACAAAAAACACTTACCCAGAAAGAGCAAGTGTTTTTGTAAAAAATCACAGTAGTGAAAATTTTATTAAGTCTTTACTTGAAATTAATTAAGCCATTTCAACCTCTTTAATTGCTTGTTCAGCAATCCAATGATATGTTTTGGTGATCCCATCTCTTAGTGAATTAGATGGTGCCCAACCCAATTTTTCTTGAATCAAAGCATTATCTGAATTTCTTCCACGAACGCCCTCCGGGCCTGTGATATTCTTGATGGTTATGTTTTTACCAGAAATTTCAGCAATTAATTTAGCAAAATCATTGATTGAGATCATTTCTTCAGAACCAATATTTACAGGGCCAGAGAAATCAGACTCCATCAAACGGCGGATTCCTTCAACACATTCGTCAACATACAAAAACGAACGAGTTTGTTTTCCATCGCCCCATATTTCGATAGTTCCGCCATCACCTGCCTCTATTACCTTACGGCAAATTGCGGCTGGAGCTTTCTCTTTACCTCCTCTCCAAGTTCCTTGTGGTCCAAAAATATTATGGAAACGAGCTATTTTAACATTAATACCTAAATTACGTTGGTAAGTAAGATACAAACGTTCACTGAAAAGTTTTTCCCAACCATATTCGCTATCAGGAGCAGCAGGATAAGCTGATTCTTCTGAGCATTTTGGGTTTTCTGGGTCAAGTTGGTTATATTCAGGATACATACAAGCCGATGAAGAATAAAAGATTTTCTTTACTCCAGCTTGTTGTGCTGCATGCAACATATTTAGATTACAAAGTGCCGAATTATGCATTACGGCTGCATCATTTTCGCCAGTAAAAATATATCCTGCACCACCCATATCAGCAGCCAATTGATATACCTCATCAAAACCACCTTCAACTACTTGATGACAGATAACGGGGTCTGTCAAATCTCCAATTACAAATTCGTCTGCATTTCCGTTACCGTACTCATTATATTTTAAATCTACACCTCTTACCCAATAACCTTCACTTTTCAAGCGATTAACCAAATGGCCGCCAATAAAGCCACCTGCTCCACAAACTAATGCTCTTTTCATGTAATTTAATTATCGAAATGAATATTTTAAATTCTAAATAAAGTACAAATTTAATAAATGAAACCTAAAAATTATATAAAAGACACAAAGATTTATTAAAATGATTACCATTTAGATAAATCATACCACTTAATATATATTTTTTGCACTAAATGTGTAATTTATCTACAACTTTTAACATCAAAATATTCTTGTTTCTTGGGGTTTTATATTTTAAAAAAAGAAAAGAATCTAAAAATTATTATATCAAGTCAAAGAAGGTTTTAACGCCGATTATCTTTGTTTTAGTATATCCTTCACCAAATTTTGCACCAATCATGTGCCCCATTTCCTGTGAACGAGCTTTTAAAAATTCTAAGAATTCAGGACTTGTTAGATACGATTCAGGTTCTGTGCTATTTGGGTCATGAAACTGGCTTTTATAAGCTCTGATAGATGCTTCTTTCACCTCCCAATAATCTGAAATATCAACAACCAAGTCTGGTTTGATAAATCTATCTTGAATGTAGTGATACAATGCTTTGGGTCGCCATTCTTTTTGTGGTGTACCATCAGTATCCAATGTTTGAATCATTCTTAAACCCGAATAAAAACAAGCATCTACTGCCAAAGCGGCACCTTTTCCGTGGTCTGGGTGACGGTCTTCGATAGCATTTGCCAAAACTACATCTGGTTGATAACGGCGGATAGCAGCTATTAATTTTAGTTGATGCTCTTCATCGTTTTTAAAGAAACCATCTCTAAAACCAAGGTTTTCTCTGGCTGATATATTCAGGATTTTTGATGCTGCTGCTGCTTCAGATGCTCTGATTTCAGGAGTACCACGGGTGCCGAGTTCGCCTTTGGTAAAATCTATGATGCCTACTTTTTTTCCTTGTGCTATGGCTGAGGCAATTGTTCCGCCGCACGACATTTCGGCATCATCGGGATGAGCGGCCAACACAACTAAATCTAATTTCATTTGTTACTTGATATTGTTGAACTGTATTATGATATAAAAAAAAAGCGACGTAAAAAGTTTCACGTCGCTGATTTTCATTGTATTTTCTTTTAATTCTTACTTTACACGTAGCCGATAGCCAACACGTAACCGAGAAGAAGAGCGTATTTTATTTAGTTTACAAATTTCAGCAACCGATGTATTGAATTTGTTTGCAATTTCACTAAGATTTTCACCTGAACGCACTCTGTACCACATTTTTCTATTAATTGCAACTGGTTCATCGTACTCGAAATCACCTTTACTTGCACCACCTCTCAGATAATCATACACACGAGACGTCATTAAGAAATCTTGCGAAACTATATTGATTTGACTCGGACTAAAGTTGAAAATATTTCTTGGGTCAAATGGATTTCCTTCGTAACGAGTCTCAAAATGAAGGTGTGGCCCCGAGCTACGTCCAGTACTTCCACCCTTACCGATTTCATCACCTGCTTTTACGATTGTGTTTGGCTCAAAATTGATTTTTGATAGGTGTCCATAAAGTGTTTCGAGTCCATTATAATGGCGAATCACTACACATCTTCCATAAGCCCCACGGGTACTCGCCACCCTAATGATTCCATCAAATGCAGCATAAACTGGTTCTCCAGTATCTAAATCAAGGTCTTGACCAGTATGCCAGCGTTTCCATCTCCATCCAAATGGCGAGTTGGTTACACCTTTACTCAATGGTCCTGCCCAGTATCTTCCTTGCGAAATATCATATAATTGAATCGGAACGACATCATCAAATTCTTTGGCATCAATACCATAAGGATCAACAGAATCTGTATCCCAAACTGAGAAATAACTGGCAATTTTTACCATTTCGTCACTTCCTACGAATTGAGCCTCGTCTTCGATTTCAACAATTTGCACTTCACCTTCATCAATACTTGAGGTATCTTCATGAACGGCAGTGTTTAGCTCTTTGATAGGTTCGATTTTTACTGCTGGTGCAGATTCAACCACTTTGGGAGTTTCAAATTCGTTGACAAATCGAAGTTTTGGTTCTTCCTCAAAACTAAATTCATCATCTTCTTTTTTATCCTTATTGAAGTTTTTGTCTTTAGAATTTGATTCTTTCTGTTTTGAAGGAATATTTGGTTTATTCAATTTTAACCCTCGCTCACGTTGGGCAAAAGTTGCACTTGAAAAAGCCAATGCAATGATAATCGGTAATATAGCCTTTTTCATATTTGTTTGTTTTGGTTATAAGGCAGCACCAAACTTATTACTAAAAGTATGCCAAAAATTACTGAATGGACACATTTAATAACAAGTTTAAGCAATAAATCTGATTAATGCAAACCTTGAGAGGCTAAATATCGCTCAGCATCAAGGGCTGCCATACAGCCACTTCCTGCTGCTGTAACCGCCTGACGATAGATCTTATCTTGTGCATCACCACAAGCGAATACTCCTTCAATGTTGGTTCTCGTACTTCCTTTTTCCGTTTCTATATAACCAGCTTCATCAAGTGTGATATAATCTGCAAAAATTTGTGTATTTGGTTGGTGGCCAATCGCAACAAAGAAACCAGTTACATCAATTGTACTTTCTTCGTTGGTTTTTGTATTTTTCAATCTTGCTCCTGTTACTCCATCCTCTCCCAATACTTCGAGAGTTTCAGTATTGAATAATATTTCAATATTTGGTGTATTTTTTACACGGTTTTGCATGATTTGTGATGCACGGAATTCATCACGACGCACCAACATATATACTTTATTGCAAAGTTTCGATAAGTAGTGAGCTTCTTCGCAAGCAGTATCGCCCGCACCTACAATTGCTACATCTTGTTTGCGGAAAAAGAATCCATCACACACCGCACAGGCTGAAACTCCGTAGCCATTGAGACGTTGCTCTGATTCTAAACCGAGCCATTTTGCCGAAGCTCCTGTGGCAATAATGACAGTTTTCGCTGTAATCTCGATAGTATCATCAATTATTACTTTATGGGCATTTGGTGTTGAAAAATCCACTTTTGTTGCCATTCCGTAACGATTATCAAGTCCGAAACGCTCAGCTTGTTTTCTAAAATCTTCCATCATTTCAGGACCTTGAATTCCTTCTGGATAGCCTGGGAAGTTTTCAACATCAGTTGTGATTGTTAATTGTCCGCCTGGTTGTCCACCTTGATACATCATTGGTTTTAGTCCTGCACGTGCTGCATAAATTGCTGCTGTATAACCCGCTGGGCCTGAACCCAAAATTAAAACATCTACTTGTTCTTGTGTCATATAACCCCTCCGCCCCTAAAGGGGGACTTGTTTAATTGAATGATGAAAATTTCTGTTGAAAGAAAAATTCCTAAATTATTTATTGTCTAACAAATTAATTATATCGCAAAGTTCGGCAAAAAAGACCTAAACGCCAAGTTTACAAAATACTCATTTCGATTCGTCGGTTGATTTGGCGGTTTTCTTCGGAAGTATTCGGGACGATGGGCTTTGTTTTTCCGTAGCCTTTCACTTTAATGTTTTGTATATTTACACCTTTTTTTACAAGGTAATCAGCTACAGACAAGGCTCTTTTCTCTGAAAGTAGCTGATTTTCAGTATCTTTTCCTACATCATCAGTATGTCCCGAAATCTCTACCTGCAAAGACGGATTTTGTGTTAATAATAGTTGCAGTTTATCAAGTTCGGTAAATGACTCGGGGCGGAGTTCAGCTTTTCCAGAATCGAAAAAGATATTATTCAATACCGTTTTTACGTCTTTTTTGATTGGGTCGAGCAAAATATCAATTACTTTTCCATCGGCTTCATTTTTTTCTGAAAAATTAAAAGTTAAGCTTTTGAAAAAATACTCTTTTTTATTGATGAAAAGTCCATACTGACTACCATTAGGCAAAACTGCTGTATATTGCCCCGTGATGGCATCAGAGATTGTTTTTTCTATGACTTTATTGGTTTTCAAATCAATCAATTCGATGTCAGCCGAAAGTTTTTTTTTATTGATTGCATCTTGAATAATTCCTTTTACGTAACTAGCACTTTTGAATTTATCTGAAAGTTTTTTCGGAATATCGAATTGAAACAATTTAATCTCAGGTTTTACATCGGAAGAATAATACCCCTTTGAGCCATCGGCCGAAATAAATAATGCCACTTGGTCTTCATGCGTATTGATTGGAAACCCCAAATTTTCTGGTTTAGAATATATTCCAATTTTTGATTCGGCCATGAATAAATCTAATCCGCCCATGCCCAAATGTCCATCTGATGCGAAAAATAAAGTGTGACCGTTTGCGTGAACAAAAGGCGAAATTTCATCACTTGCTGTATTAATAACATCACCGAGATTTATGGCTTTTGTCCAAGTATTATTTTCTTTTAATTCGCTCATCCATAAGTCTTTACGCCCATAACCTCCTTGTCGGTCAGAGGAAAAATACAAGATTCGACCATCGTTTGATAAGCTTGGCTGTGCTTCCCAAAAAGGAGTATTTACACTGCTTCCTAAATTCTCAGGTGTTGTCCATTCTTCGCCGATTTTCTTTGACATATACAAATCGCAGCTACCCAGACTATTTTTGCCATCGCAACTTGTAAAAACCAAAGTTCGTCCATCTGCCGAAATACTGCAAGTGCCTTCGTTGGCGGTTGTATTAATTTTATCAGAAATACTTTTTGGAACAGACCAGCTGCCATTTATCAATTGTGAAGTATAAAGATTTTCGTCACCATCATCTGAGCGAGCCGTGAAAATAAGCGTTTCGTTATCGGCAGTCAGAACAGGAAAATATTGTTTATTTTTAAAGTTGATGGTTGCTCCCATTTCGGCAGCTTTGAAAGGTAAAGCGGTATTTTTTCCCTCTTCCCCAAACTTACATTGCTCCAGTTGGCGAGTAAGCTGTTTCATAACTGGACTGTTTTGCGGTACATTTTTTACAGAAAAACTCAAATATTCTTTGGCTTTTGCATATTCGCCTGCTTTTACGAGCCTTGTGCCTATATAGGTATAACCTTGCGTAAGCAATGGATCATTCGGGCGTAATTCGATGGCTTTTTTGTAGAATTTTATAGCATTTTCTTGATTTCGAGCTGCTTCGTTGATTTGGCCAAGTTTGAAATATGGGTCAGCGAAAGTAGAATCTTTGTCGATGGCTTTTTGTAGATTTTCAATAGCATCAACTGATTTTCTTTCGGCAATATTCTTTAGGGCTTTTTCGTAAAACTCTTTGGCTTTTGGATTGGGGCTTTGGGCAAAGGTATTGATGGATAGGAATAGAAGGAGTATTGTAAAATGTTTTACCATAAATTTTGTTGTAGAAATTTATTTTAAAACGTTCGAGAGCTTTTCATTGTTATCTTTGCAGTCAATTAATTGAAAATTTAGATTTAAGGATGTATTAAATGCTCGCACATAAACATTCTTAATTCTACATTCTACATTCTTAATTTAAAAAAATGCTTCATTTATATCTAAAATCGCTTCATATTATCGGGTTTGTATCTTGGTTTGCAGGCTTGTTTTATTTGGTCAGAATGTTTGTCTATCATGCTGAAGCAGCCGATAAACCCGAAGCATTGCGAGAAGACTGGAAGAAACAATATACTGCTATGCAGTGGCGAGTATATAAGATTATCTGTAACCCTGCCATGATGATTACGTGGACTTGCGGAATTTTGATGCTGGTCAATACACCTGCGTTTTTAGAACAAGGGTGGCTACAAACAAAATTGGTTTTGCTGGTACTTTTGACTGGATATCACCTTTATTGTAAGGGAATTATAAAAAAACAAGAGGCTGATAAAAGTACTTATACTTCGTTTCAATTTAGATTATTAAATGAACTTCCCACCTTATTTTTGGTAGCAATTGTATTGTTGGCCGTTGTGAAAGATTTACTCAATTTTGTATTTTTATTCTTAGGAGTCTTGGCTTTTGGACTGACTTTGTTTTTTGCGGCGAGAGCTTATAAAAAATTTAGAGAAAAGTAGGAAAGGTTTTAAGTATCCTACTTTTCTATGATTGACAAGTTAAAAAGTTGTCTTACTTGCCATATAATTCATTAAATGCCTTTTCGTATTTATCGCCAGCTTTCCATTTTGGAGCCGTTGGGCGGTCAGCAATCAATCTGGCTGCGTAAACGTAAGCTTGACAGAATTTCAGCAAATAATTGTAATTGACTGATTCTGGGCTGTCTGAAACTTGGTGATAAAATTTATTAATCTCTGCATCAAAAGCCGTAAAACCTGGGGCAAAGTCGGGTGATGGAATACCTTTTGCAGCCAAATTCACATTGTCTGAGCGGTCGAAAAGATTTTGTTCGGGAGCTGGATCGGTGATTGCTGTTAATCCAAAAGCTTTTGCACCTGCTTCGATTTGTGGTTGGGCATCGGTACGGTCAAGCCCAATAACGGTTACTTTTGTTGTATCATTATAACCTGCACCATCGCAATCAAGGCTGTAAACACATTGTTTCAATGGCACGAGTGGATGCTCGGCATAATATTTACTTCCCAAAAGTCCGATTTCTTCACCTGTATAAGCAATGAATAAAATTGAACGCTTGGTTGGTTTTTGCGTAAAAGCTTTTACTGCTGATAAAATGGCAGTTGTTCCGAAAGCATTATCTCTTGCTCCATTAAAAATTGTATCACTTTCAGTTACTCGACCGCCTTTTCGGCCAGTTCCAACGTGGTCGAAGTGTGCAGTTAATACCAAATATTCGTTTTTCAAAACTGGGTCGGAGCCTTCCAAAACGCCCAAAACATTATACGACATCACGGTTTTCTTTGAAACTTCGCTTACATTTAAGCTCAAGGTCTTCAAAGATTCTCTATCAAACTTTTTTAAGTGAGTATTACTTACCCAAATATGTGGAATATCAGCGTTTGACACATTTTCAGGAGCTAAATTGAGTTTTTCGCCACCCATATAATTAGTGATTGCTGCCCACGGATACTTCAAATTATATAACTGGATGAATGCAGCAGCACCATTTTTCGCTGCAAAATCAACTTTTTTCGATGAGCCTCTAAGATTTTCGTTCGGGTCATCGCTGTTCGGAATACCAAATTGAGCGACTACGATTTTGCCTTTTACATCAATGTCTTTATAATCATTTTGTTTTTCGTCAACCCAGCCGTAACCGACAAAAACCACAGGAGTATTTTCGAGTTTAGTGGCTTTCCCGCTCAACATAATAAAATCCTTAGTCCATTTTAATGAGTCAGTTCCAACCAAAACTTCTCCTTTTTTTGTTGGTTTTACCATTTCAAAAGGTACTGGTTGCAAATAATCTTTTTGACCATTTGGCGTTTTTAAACCTTGCAAACGGAAATTTTCGGCAACGTATCGGGCAGCTACATTATTAGTAATTTCGCCAGTTCTACGCCCCAACATTTCATCAGATGCTATGAAACGAATATGTGCTTCAATTTCTTTTTTTGATAATTTGTATTCGGGTAATTTTCGGACAGTCGCACTGTTTATCTTCTGAGCGTTTGCTCCGAAAACAATAATGGTTAGGAGTAGTAATAGATGTTTGGTTTTCATTTTGTTATTGATGTTTTCATAAAAATAATTAAAATTGAGCAATTTAGAAAATTGCTCTACTGCATTAGTTCTAAGGCTTTTGCGACTTCGGTAGTTGGTAATTGACAGGTTTTATCGAAACATACATAAATAGTGGTTTCGCCATTTTTTGCGGTTCGGTTTTGTAAAAGCGGTAGTTTTGAGTCAGTTTCAGTTCCAACAAACACTTTATTTAGCATAAAATCGGCATCGATTTCATTTCTGACTTCTTTCAAATTACCCCCAACAATGGCTACTTCGGCAGTTGGTTTGGTATGTTGCGTTGCCAAACACGCCCAATGCGTGACCCATTGAGGGTCGGTTAGAACGATGCGTTTCATTTTGGCCAACATCAAATTACTGATTTCGATGAAATCATTTCTGCCTAATATTAAACCCAAATTATACAAATTATTGGCTATCATGGAGTTTGATGCAGGAATCACATTATCGAAAATTTCTTTTTTACGAGCAATCAATTCTTCGCCTTGACTATCAGTAAAATAGAAAAACTCATCTTCGGCATCATAGAAATTAGCAATGGTATAATCGGCCAATAATTCAGCTTCTTTTAGCCAAGTTTCATCAAACGTCACTTGATAAAGGGCAGTATAGGCATCAATCACGCTGGCGTAATCTTCCAGATATGCTACGATATTTGCTTTGCCATTTTTATAATTGTGCCAAAGTCCACGCCCCTCTGCCCCATCTTCGGTTGTGACTTTGATACTCATTTTTTCTTTAATGAAATTCGCATTCTGTAAGGCCAATTCCAAAAACTTCGGATTGTCGAGATAACGATACGCATCAACTAAACCTTTGAGCATCAGCCCATTCCACGAACACAAAATTTTATCATCAAGCCCTGGGCGAATTCTTTTTGCTCGATAATCAAAGAGTTTTTGTTTGATTTCTTGGTTCAACGGGAATCCATTTTCCATGAAATCTCGCTCTTCGAGATGCACCACATTATTGCCATGTTCCCAATTTCCGTGTTCCGAAAACTCGAAAGTTTCGCAGAATGGAGCGGCATTTTCACCCAAAATTGCTTCAATTTCCGATTTCTTCCAAATATAGAATTTTCCTTCTTCGCCTTCACTATCAGCATCTAAGGCTGAGTAAAAACCACCTTCTTGGCTCATCATTTCTCGTTCGAGCCATTCGATGGTTTCGGTAACTTTTGCCTTATAAAATTCATCGGGCTGGCCTTCCGATTTCGTTAAGGCGTAAGCTTCGGCATAGAGCGAAACCAATTGTCCGTTATCATAAAGCATCTTCTCGAAGTGCGGCACTTTCCAATCTTCATCAGTCGAGTAGCGAGTCCAACCACCGCCGAGGGTATCATAAATTCCGCCCAAAGCAACTCGATCAAGTGTGTGAATGAGGTGCTGATAAGCTCGTTTGTCGTGCGTAATGGTGTAGTATCTGAGCAAAAACTTCCAAATACTCGGCATCGGAAATTTTGGACTGCGATTCATGCCACCTTTCTCGAAATCAAAATCTTTGTGGAGGCGATTAAAAATCGTGGTAAGTTCTTCCTCTGATATTTTCAGGCCTTCGTCCGAAATATCCATCTGGTATTTATCACTCTCTTTTACGTGCATATTTTGCGTGAAACCTTCGGCCGATTTTTGCAGTTTTTCTCGGTCATTTTTGAAAGCATTACTGATACTTTCAATCAGATTTGCCCAATTTGGAGCAGGGAAATACGTACCACCATAAAAAGGCTTGGCATCGGGCATCAGAAAAACATTGAGCGGCCAACCGCCACGTAGCCCCATTGCTTGCAAGGCATCCATGTAAATGGCATCAACGTCGGGGCGTTCTTCACGGTCAACTTTGATGCAGACCAAATGCTCATTCATTATTTCGGCAATCTGTTCGTTCTCGAAAGATTCTCGCTCCATAACGTGGCACCAATGGCAAGCCGAATAACCAATACTTACCAAAATTGGCTTGTCTTCGGATTTGGCCTTTTGTAGAGCTTCCTCGCCCCACGGATACCACTCAACGGGGTTATGAGCATGTTGAAGTAAATATGGACTGGTTTCGTTGATGAGTTTATTTTGCATGATTTATTCTTTTAATAACTCTTTTTCTCTGAAGCCGTTATAACAACGGCTAACACATCGACTGATAGCTCCACTACGGTTTTAAAATCAGCCGAACTTATTTAATTTTTGAACTAACGGAGGGAATGGAATTAATTAAAAACTTCATTCTCATCGTATGGTTCAATATCACTTTCTCTTAGCATATTTAAAAATTCACTAAAATTATTGGCGATTAGGTGTAATTTAGTTTCAATTCCATCTTCATTGACTTTGTCAACAAGATAAACTTTACCGTAATATTTGCCTTTAATCCCTAAATAAATTTCGTTGTCATATTCTGGTGCTATAAAAATGAAACAATCAGAATCATTTATGTAAAAACCATTTTGTTCAATATTTTCTCTGGTCAGGCTTCTTATCCATTCTATATCAAAATCTTTGTTATTATGAATACTGTAAATACTATTAGTACAAAAAGTGGTTATTTCATTTTGTACTTCTAAATCAAACAACATTGGTTTGAAGTAAATACCATTATTCTCCAAAAGGAAATTTCTAAATTCAGTTGGAATTTTAAAACCATAATTCGTTTCAAACTCTTCTATTTTATTTATTTCAAGGGGGGCGTTTTTAGTTTTTATTTTCATAATAATGTCTCGTCCTAAAATAAGTTTACAACTATAAAAGTCTCAATCAACCACAATCTTCCTACTCTCACCCAAAACTCGCAAAAAGAAAATACCACTCGATAAACCACTAATATTCAACAACTTACTATTTTCTCCCTGCAATAAACTCATTTTTTCTTGTAGTACTTTTTTGCCAGTTATATCAAAAATCTCAACTGGAGCTTGTTGTTCTTTTTTGCTAAATATTTTGATTTGGATTTGGTCAGAAGCGGGGTTTGGCGAAACTTCAATATTGGTAATGGTTGGTTCGCTGGCGAGCAAGGTCATATCAAACTTACATAAAAAAACTTCATAGCCTTTGAGGGCAATATTTTGTCGATAATTTTTGTAGGCTACTTCAATCGTCACAACTTCGTTTTCGTCTTTGGCGTACGGATTATGTGCAGCAACCAGCAACTCATTCCCTTTAGCAACGGCTCGCCAAATTGGTTTTCGAGTATCTACATAATCACGGGCAGTTGTCTGAATCACCAACTCATAATTACCCGTAAACATATCTTTAAACTGCGAAAGTCGGTACAAACCATTGATAAAATGTTCATAAGTGGCATAATTCTCATTATTGCTAAATGTACCAGGGTCGTCCCAAAGCCACAAACCTTTTGCTCCCGAGAAAAATGGAAAAATCGCAGTCGCCTCGGCCATAAATGGTCGAATAAATCTTTTCACAAACTGTGGTGTATAACTATATCGAAGCCAAACAAATGGAATTATTGGTTTGTTCGTCCAAGCTCGGTTTACTTCAATTTGAAATAAAAGATAAGCTAAATAATCAGGTGCAAGTGGACTTGGAAAATCATAATAATAATAAGCTGCTGGGCTATAAAAATCTTGATTATCGAATGCAGCTCCTCCGAGTGTATTCTTAGAAAAATCATAATTGATATAATTTAGCAGCGATACATCCGAGGTCCATTTTTGCCAAGAATTTCCTGCAATATTGATATATGTATTCAAAATCGGAGCGTCCGAATAGCCTCCTATTTTGGTAGTTGGGGTTGCATACTTCTTGGTTTCGATAAACGCTTGACCATATAATGTTTGAATATCTTTTTTGTATTGCGTAATAAAAGACTGATTATCAAGGCTCCTGTATATAACTGGCGTTGTTGGGTGATTTCTAAGATTCAGAATCGAATCATTCGATTTTATTTGGAGTTCAATATCAGGCACAAACAAGTCAATGTCTGCAATGCCCGTTCCTGCCGAACTTGAAAAGGCATTTGCAAAACCCGACATATCATTTCTCCACTTGTTTTTGTACAATTCAACATTATTCCCCCAAGGACTTTTAATAGTTTCCCAAGGCTGATTGGCTGATGGATAACCAGTGCCGTACCAAACAGCTGCACGCTGATTTCTTGGTAAGTCGGCATCATTTCCGTCAGAAGTAGCTAAGTGACTAAAACCGTGCTTGAGTGGTTGTTTCTGAAAATCGCCAAAGCGAGGTCCACCATAAACGATTGAGAAGGGCAGGCTAAATTCTGGAAACTTTTGCCATTCAATTGTGCGATTTTGGGCGGTTGGTTTCAATAAAAACGAACTCGGCTGACAAGAATTTTGGGCATTAGTTTCAGATTCTAAACCAAACAAAAAAAGCAGCCCGAAAACGTATTTATTGTATTTTAGTTTCATATTTCTCTTTGAGTTGATCAATCACATAACGGATTGAACTGTAAGAATTTAGTAAAGCTGTTTGCACTTCCTTTTCGGTCATCCACTCCAGTTTTTCGATACCTTCTTCTGTTTGTGGTTGCATCATCGACTCATCGGTACAATTCATTCTGTACCATTTCGTTCGCTTCAAAATTTTGCGAGTTCCCATCGTATAGGTATGCCACGTTGTGCAGAGTTTTCCACTCAGTTGCACTTTTATCCCACACTCCTCTTCTACCTCTCGCACGGCAGTCTGCTTGGCTTTTTCGTTATCATCTCGCTTTCCTTTGGGCAAATCCCATTTCCCGAGTCGATACATCATCAAAATTTTTTGTTCTTCATTAAAAACAACTCCACCCGCCGCTTTTACAACCTTATAGAGATTTTTTATCTGAGTTCCGATAGCATCTTTATCTTCTACTATTAATGTAACCGACTGATAAACAACATCTTTTGATTGTTGGATTAATTTGAAAAACTTTTCAATCGTTGCTTCAGAAGCATTCAAGATAATGACATGCCCGTGCAGTTTTTTCAGACTCAAAGTTTCCAAACGAGCATCAATCATTGTATCAAAATCATTGCCGTGAAGATGCTTAAATTTTTTAGAACTTACTATTTTAATTAATTTATCGTCAATAAAAATAACCATAAGGTTTATCAGAAAAAGATTGATTAAGAGGCAAAGTTCGGAATTTTTTTGGAAGTAATTAGAGAGATAAAAAAATTATAATATTGTTTTTGCGTAATTTCTGATTAAAATATTTTATTTTGCATCTTAATAATCATCCAAACCCCAGTAAATGAGGGTTTAAAACTTTAAATGGAAATTTTAATAATCCTTTTTTTAGTCATTCTTAATGGTATTTTCTCCATGTCGGAGATTGCCCTAATATCCTCTCGAAAAACAAAACTTGAAATAGCAAGCAAAAACGGCGATCGCCGAGCCGCTGCCGCACTCGAACTCGCAAACTCTCCTAATCGCTTTCTTTCTACGGTTCAAATCGGTATCACACTCATCAGTATTTTGACGGGTATTTTTTCGGGCGATACGCTCACGATTGGTATTCAAGATTTTCTTACAGGTCTTGGTCTCGAACTCAAATACGCCGATAATATCGCAGTTGGTTTGGTAGTGTTAATCATTGGTTTTATCCAATTAGTTTTGGGCGAATTGGTTCCGAAACGCATTGGGATGTCGAACCCGGAAGCGATTGCCAAAACGATGGTTGCTCCGATGAATATTTTATCGAAAATAACTTCTCCTTTCATTTGGCTTCTAACTCAATGTAGTGACCTGATAATCAAGATTTTGGGAATTGAAGTTTCCGACAGCTCGGTAACGGAGGAAGAAATCAAATCAATGATTCAAGAAGGCACAACAGGTGGAGCAATTGATGAAATCGAACAAGAAATTGTACAAAATGTATTTCATTTGGGCGATAGAAAAATCACTTCATTGATGACTAACCGCAGTGATTTAACTTACCTTGATTTAGAAGATTCAGTAGAAGAGAATATTGCGAAAATCATCGAAACTAAGCACTCGGTTTATCCGATTTGTAAAGATGGTATTGATAACATAACAGGGCTTCTCTACATAAAAGATTTACTTGGTAAAGATTTAGGTACTGAACTACAACACCTTGAAGACCTCGGCAAAGAACCATTGTTTATTCCTGAAAATAACCAAGCATACCAAGCACTTGAAAAATTCCGTGAAGAACGTATTCACATGGGAATTATCTTAGACGAATACGGTAGTGTGATGGGAATTATTACACTCAATGATATTTTGGATGCTTTAGTAGGAGATATTTCGATGGATGATGAGTTTGAATATGAAGTAGTTGAGCGTGAAGATGGCAGTTTCTTGGTAGATGCCTCACTCCCATTCGATGATTTCTTGAATCAGTTTGAAGTAGTCATCAATAATCGTAAAGAATATACTGGTTTTGATACCCTTGGCGGTTTTGCTCTGCATATTTTACAGGAAATTCCTGATACAGGCGATAAGTTTGAATGGGAAGACTACGAATTTGAAATTGTCGATATGGACAAAAATCGTATTGACAAGATTTTATTAAAGAAAAAAGAAAACTCCTAAATACCCCTAACCCCTAAAGGGGGACAAAAATATTTTCTACTCATTGAATAGGAAAATTGTGTCCCGCTTTAAATTGCCTCTGTTAGGAATATTTTTACTTTAGCTCCCCTTTAGGGGCGGGGGGGTATTCTAATTTATGACCGTATCTCAAAAAATCGCTTCTTTATTATTAGAAACAAAAGCCGTAAAATTAAGTCCTGAACAACCATTCAAGTGGAGTTCTGGTTGGAACTCGCCAATCTATTGCGATAACCGTGTAACGCTTTCGTTTGCGGAAGGCCGTACTTTTATCAAGAAATCTTTGGCAAAGGCTATCAAGAAACATTTTCCTGATGCAACTTTGGTTGCTGGTGTAGCTACAGCAGGAATTCCACAAGGAGCCTTAGTTGCTGATGCATTGGGCTTACCATTTGCTTATGTCCGCCCTAAACCAAAAGAGCATGGCATGGGAAACCAAATTGAAGGACGCATCGAAAAAGGACAAAAAGTTGTAGTTATCGAAGATTTGATTTCGACTGGTGGAAGTTCATTAAAAGCCGTTGATGCCTTGCGTGAAGCTGGGATAGAAGTTGTAGGAATGGTGGCAATTTTTACGTATGGTTTTAAAGTTGCTGATAAAAACTTTGCTGATAAAGGAGTAAAATTAGTCACTTTGAGTCATTATAATGCACTCATTGATCAAGCAATTGCCCAAAATTATATCTCAGCCGATTCGTTAGAATCATTAAAAAAATGGAGACGTAACCCAGAAAAATGGGGCGTTTGATTTTTGAAGTCATATTTAAGAAAAAGGTTTGATGTCTTGAACATCAAACCTTTTTTAATTTCTACAAAAACCTGACTATTAATTACACCCTGCAATCTCTGCCTTGAAAACTGAGCTTGAATTTGCTTGAAAACCTGCATTTAATAAAATTGAGTTCCCTGCTTTATAAATTGTATTTGCAGGAGCAAGTACCTTATTTGTTGCTGTTATTGTTTGGCTTGCTTGATTTGTTGTTACTCCACCAGAAATATCATTATTTGGACTAACGAGATTCAAAGTGGCGGTCACAGAACTAAGATTTGAACCATTACTTCCCCCAACAAGCATTTGATTTGTAGAAACCACTCTAATTCTATAATTTGATCCAACTGCAATATTTATCGGAATTGTACAAACTGCTACACCCGCCGCTGGTGTACTCCCTATAATAACTGGATTATCGAATGTGCCGTTTGCATCAGAAAGTTGTACATCAAACTGATTGGCAGGGTTAAATGCTCCAGTTGTTGTAAAATTCACATTGAATGTACTTCCTGCACATAAGGAATTAAGTGTAAATGTCGGAGTTGAGATACTTGCATTATTGGCCACTATTGTAAAATCAGTTTCAATTGGGCCATAAACAATGCTTCCCATTGCATTATCTTGGCTGTAGCCTGTGACGGTAAGTTTGTAATTACCTGGCCCTAAATTTCTACCTAAAACATCATTTCCTGTATTATTGAATAAAGCAAAAGGTGCTATACTCTCAATTACCTCGTGCAAATAAGGTAATCCTGTTATTCTCATCCTAAAACTTTCAATTAAAATATTAGGGCAAATTGGATTCACCAAAACCGAAGTTTGCTCTGGTACTTCGGCAATAACCATATTATTGAGCAAAGGGAATTTAAAGATAAACGGATTACCAGCCTGCACGTAGTCATATTCAACAATTGCTAAACAAGGATTATTCTCTGTAATAATAACAGATGTTGTAGCCGTGGCTGTGCAACTATTTTGTGTAACGATAACCGTATAAATTCCTGCCATTGCTAAAGTTGCATTTGCTATACTTGCAGGATTTAGCGTACTCGAAAAAGCATTCGGGCCTGTCCAAGTATATGTACTTCCACCAGTTGCAGTTAGCTGAATTGTTTGGCCAGTTAAATAAGGCCCATTATTTGTGGCTATCGGCGTAATAGTAGTGACAGTGATTGTAGCAGCAGATGAATTAGCTTCTGGACACTCTCCATCTTTTACTACTGCTCTATACTTGGTGGTTTGAGTCAGATTACTATAGGATAATGTATTGTTAGTATTTGAAATCAATGTAGTATTTACAAAATTATCTATTGAAGATTCCCAACGAATAATTGTACCAGTATGACCATTCAATGTTAATACTCCTGAATTACTTCCAGCACAAACATTCGCATCAGACGACACAGACCCTCCTGCTGATAAGCAATTGAGTGAAGAAATCGTTAGTATTGCAGGTTTTCTTACACTTGTTGCACATTCAGTGAGACCCGAACAACTTGCTTCAGCATAATAAGTATATACTCCTGGGGCTGTATCGGTCGGAATATATTCAGAACCAGTCCCTAAGCTTGTGCCTCCTGTAGCACTGCTGTACCAAGAAATAGTACTGGCAGCACCTGATCCAGAAGTGAGAACTGTCACCGAAAAACCTTCCACGCAAAGAGGATCAATCGAAGCTGCATCTTCGGCAATTAAAGTCCAAGTACCATTTGGGTTTAAACCATTAAATGCTGCAAGAGATTGGGCAGGAGAAAAAGTGCCATTTGCAGGTAATGAACCAACAGTCAATGCAGAGCCCCCATCTTCAAATATAGTTGTCAAAACACCTAACGGAGCTACCCCAATAGCATAAGTATCTGTATTTACAAGATTGACTATAGTGCCATCAGGAGCTTTAATTTTAAATGAAACTTCATCATAATAAGGTCGTCCTGTTCCGCCAACAGTGCCACAATCAATGATACTACCACCACTTCTTTTTCTCCATGTAATAGAAATTTTTGTACTACCAATACTTGGTCCAGCACCCGAAACCGAAACTTGAGGATCAACTCCACTTTTTGTTCCACCATCATATCCAATCGTTGTACCTGTGTATGTAGTAGTAGTGGTACTCGGACAAATAGCATTTGCCTGCAATCCATTTCCAGCAGTGATTATTGTGCCAACTGTAATAGTACGGCTAACTGTTATCGGGGGTGGCGTACCTACTTTTACAATTATCACAATAGGCGAAGAAGAAACAGTACAACCAAGACGGCTCACAGCAACTTGATAGCTCCCAGAGATTTTGGCATCGTATTGAGATTGAGTTGCACCTGTAATCAAAACATTATTTCTATACCACTGATAAGTTAAACTTGTTCCAGCATTAGCTACTAAAATAGCGGAATCACCCTCACAGAAAGTAGTTGGTCGGGTTACAGAAATATTTGCGGTCGGACAACTTATGGTTCCAATGATTGTAATTCTATGCTTTTGGTTGAAAGTTCCAGCAATAGCATTTCCACCATTAGCATTGATTGTATATGCTAAATCTATAAATTCATCGGCTTCATTGAAAGAATCATCATAAACTCTTAGTGTAAAAGATTGGGTTAAATTTGAGGTATTTAAAACAATCGGAGAGATATTCAATAAATCATAATCCACCCCTTCGGTAGCAGTACCAGTTTTGGTTATTTCGATGTTTACATCTTGTGATGGTACTTGATCTATAACAACTGTAATCGGGTAATCTTTATAATACTGATTTGCATTTAAAGGAGTTATGGATTCTTTCTGGCGTGCAATTGTTCCCCCAAATTTAAAGTGTACTGTCGGAGTTGTTACTGGGTCATTTACTTTAAAACTACCTATTCGAGTCTTAAAATCAACGTTTGCCGTTGTGGCATAATATTCAGCCGTAAACCAAAGCGTCTCTTCATCTGCTGGGTCGGTGGTCATGGCAGAGTAATCTCCCCAACGCCCATTTGAATTCGTCTGCGAACCTCCCGAAGCATGAAAAAGCTGTTCTGCTCCCAACGTACCAACTGGGTCTGTTTTCTTTCTTTCAGCATAATAAATATCTGGATAATTTGTAGAACTTGACCTGCTATAAGCCAATGCAATATTGCCTCTTTGATCAATCCCCACACAACCCATCCAACGGTTAATCCCCGCAGCACCACTAATGGCCGTAGGTGAATAGGTGGATTGTTGATTCACTACCCAAGGACTTGATGGACTGGCTCTTGTAAGTTCATACCAGCGAGTAGCAGCCTGATATGTAGCAGCCGATGTAGGACTTTCGCCACTAACATTCACTACATAGTTCATTACTAAAGATTCGTAATCATCAAATCTCCGATATATTATCCGACTCATCATACGATCGGCGATGGCATCTAATCGCACAGCCGTGCCTTGCTGCTCGATTGGGTTTGAAGAAGGGGTATTGCCATCGAAAGCAGCCACAGGAATACTCGTAACCGAACTAAGTGTTGATAAAGCAGGATTTGAAAAGTTAGGGGTTAGTGTACGTAATTGTAATTCATCCGACCCACCAAACTCATCAGCATTAAAGGTAACAAATGTAGGTTGAGAACTAATCTCTGGAGTTTTGAAACCTTCAAAACTTGCTGGTAAATAACCACCCGTAGTAGCATCATTGAAGCCAACACCATTGGCAGTACTTTCACCATTAAGCATTTTACTTCTGTCAAAAGCCCAATATCCTTGCCCAAGATAGGCTGTTCCAGATTGATTGAAATTATGAGTTGTTACGATATAACTATTATTCCAAATCCCGACGTGCGGGTAATCAGGAAAAACACCTGTTGTTAGAAATTCATAAATATTATATGCACCAGTTGGGTCATTGGTCTGTGAGACACAAAAAATAAGAGATTCTCTGCCAGAAGTAAATAAACTACTAAATTGAAGCAAAATCCATCGATCTGCCATATGGTCATATAGGGTTATAGGGTCGCCATCATCCGTAGAAGTCGATGCAATTTGACTAAATTTCAGTGCTGGAGTAAGTGGGTTTCCTGATTTATCATAAACTCTATGCACTAAATTTATCATCTGCACTACGTGATTTGGACCTACACTAAGCACAGGGTCTGGCGGAGACAACAATCCAAAACCAGCAGTAGAATTATCGGTAGTACCGACGCCATCGAATGAAGTACTGAGAGCCTTAGTACTCAAATTATTAAAATTTATTTTTGTAGTTTTTTGAAGAGCCTCATCAGTATTCTTAGCCAATGGGTTTTCAACTGCAAACCTTACTCTTTTATTAATTTTATCACGTAATGCTTGATATTTAGGATTTCTGTCTGGTTTTCTCTTTGTATCCAATGCTACTGGTGCTTTAATATCTTTTAGCTTTGGTGATACTCTAACGAGTTTTCCTGTAATAATATTCGACGGTGCTTTCTGCCCAAAAGTATCTACATATACCAAGGTAAGAAGCAAAAGTAGAATTCGATTCATCATATAAAAGTTTTGTTTGTCGATATAAATCTAATAGAAGTATTTAAATTTTGTTAGTAAAAAACAGGTTATTTAATTAATGGTAGATACCTACACGAACAAAAATCATATTATTAGGTAAACAAAAAGCCAACTCCTTTTGGAAGAATAGGCTCAAAATTAAATAGTAAAGACATCTCAATTCATGAAAACTTTCTAAATATTTATTGTCACATTCGATACAAATGCCTTTTTCGTCCATCGGAGCTGGAGTGTTCGTTCCAGTTTTATTATAACTAAATTGAATATAAGTTCCATCTGGAAAAACTTATTCAATCCAGTCTGCAAACTTCTTGCTTGATTTGAATAAATGGTTCAGTTTTAGCTGCTTATTTCTGAGTTTTTTTCCAATCCACTATTAAACTTTGGAAATAGAGCATATATTTACTTATTTGCACTTCCATTTTAACCTTATTACTTATGCAAAATAATCGTTCCCATCTTTACACCCTCATGACCGTTTGGTTTTTTTGGAGCTTCGTAGCTGCCTCAAACGGTATTTTGATTCCTCTTTTTAAAGAAAAGTTTACACTTACTCAAACTCAAGCCCAGCTCGTTGACTTCGCATTTTATGCAGCTTACTTCATTGGCTCAGTACTTTATTTGATATTTTCACGCATCATGGGTGGCGATATTCTCAACAAGATAGGCTATAAAAATGGTATAGTCATTGGACTTTTGATTTCGGCCGTTGGTACACTTCTTTTTTATCCTGCTGCCCAGACTGCTTCGTATAATTTATTATTATCCGGGTTATTTATTGTTGGATTAGGATTTTCGCTCCAACAAACTGCTACTCAGCCTTTTATGATTGCACTTGGGCCACCAGAAACGGGTGCTCAACGTATCAATCTCGGTGGTGCGGTCAATAATTTAGGTGGAACAATTGGGCCAGCTTTGGTTTCTTATGCCATTTTCGGTTCGATTTCAAAAGATGCCGCCGCCAATGCTTCAATCGAAGATGTAAAAGTACCTTACCTTATCTTAGGTGTTTTGTTTGCATTGATGGCATTGTTTTTCTGGATTTCTAAACTTCCACGCATCAAAAACGATGAGGATGTACAAGTAAGCAATATTGTTATTGGCCTTCCATTGGCATTTTTGGTGCTGTGTGTGGGGGTTGCGGTTGCTTTTTCTATCGAAATCGCCATTACATTTACGTTTATACTTATGTGTATTCTAATGATTGGATATATGATATATTCGTTGGCAGGAAAATCGGGAGCTGTACAAAATGCAGGCTCGGTACTGAGTTATCCACAAGCAGTTTTAGGTATGACGGCTATCTTCGTTTATGTGGGTGTTGAGGTAACAATTGGTTCTAATCTTGGTGAATATTTGAAAGAAACTGAAAACTTAGATTCTTCACAAATTTCAAAATATGTATCATTGTTTTGGGGAAGCATGATGATTGGTCGTTGGACAGCTTCTATCGGGAATTTCAATCCTTCGGCTTCAATGAAGAAAATCCTTACAGTGATTGTTCCTTTCATTGCTTTTGCAATTGTTTTGATTGTAAATTCATTGTATAGTGGCGATGTAAGCGATTTATATCCTTACGCTGCTTGTGTAGCCGTGATGATTTTGGCTTACTTTGCGAGTCAAGAAAAGCCAGTTCGTTTATTATTAATATTTACAGCTCTTGGTGCAATTATGTCGATTATCGGCGTAATGACAACTGGAAAAGTTGCTCTTTTCTCATTGATTTCGGGTGGATTATTCTGCTCAGTTTTATGGCCAAGTATTTTCTCTCTCGGCACGGCTGGACTCGGAAAATTCACAAATCAAGGGGCAGCATTCTTGATTATGATGATTTTGGGTGGTTCAATCATCCCAGTAGTGCAAGGAAAAGTTGCCGATTCATTTGGGATTCAAGAATCGTATCTCTTGGCGGCTGGTTGTTTTGTTTACCTATTCGTTTTCGGAATTGTAGTGCAAGGAGTTTTACGTAAACAAGGCATTGATTTTGATAAAGAAGTAGTAAAAGGTGGCGGAAAAGGTCATTGATAATTATAGAAAACATAAAAAGGTCACTTTCCAATAAGAAGTGACCTTTTTATGTCTAAAAACGCATTAATTATAATTATTCAGAAAATCTTGGGTAGCTTTCATTCCAGAATCATATGAAGACGAGATTTTTGTAAGCATTGGTTTTATTTTTAGGAATAGAAGATGTGGCTTTGCTCTGATAAGTAAGTAACAAAACTCTCCAAAAAAAATTTAAGTTAAATACAATTTTGCAAAACAGGTATTTTTACGTATTGTAGCACTAACCCAAAATTATATATTTGTATTACTTCACTTAAATCTATAAATTATGGCCTTGGAACTTGATGGTACACCAAAATACGATAAACCAATTAGCCCTGAAGATGCAAATGGATATGTTCAAAACTATTTGAACAACGAAAAATTTAAACCAGCCGACTTCAAAGCTTTTTATTTCCATGTGGATGAAATTCAAAAAGTGATCGATGAAAATAAAGGCAGTAAATACATAAAATTTACTCTTGGGATGAAATATTTATTGGCTGATGGAGTGCCAAATAATGTATTATACGGATGTGTGATGATGTCGAATGTAAAAACGAAAGTCGATGATGGAGCACATTTGGTAGCTGGAGATGAAAACATTTATGATTACAGTCGTCCCGTTCCTCCATATCCTGAAGATTAAGGATAATTGCCACAAATAGCTTAAACAAGAGAGTAAGTAACACTGATAAATTGCTTGCCCTTATACTGCACTTTAGATGATAAATAACTTTTTAATATGGCTGCTTGATTATGTACATTACGTACTGCTGTTGACTATAACTATTGGTATACTCCGTATAAAATACTTGAAAAACGAACTAAAGTTCATTTGGTATTTTATTCTTTTAGGAGCTTTTTCTGAAGCTTCTACTCGTACTATTTCCTATTTTCATCCAACATTAAATATATTACCAGGCTTACACCTTTACACCATTTTAGAATTCATCACAATTGGTCTATTTTATCATACGTATTTTGGCAATTTTTTCAACCGAAAAATCTTACCATTTACCCTACTTGGCTTTATTCTGCTTTCTATTATTAATGCCTTTTGGATTCAAGGCATCTTCAATTTCAACACTTACGCCAGTGGTTTGGAGGGTATCCTAATTATATTTCTATCATTATCTTGTTTTTATAAAATGTTGATAGAATTAGACACTCGTGACCCAACAAAACAACCAATTTTTTGGATTAACTCAGGTTTTTTGTTTTACTTTGCAGGTAGTCTCTTCATCTTCATTTTAAGTAATTTCATCAAGGAAGATAACTACTTATTGTCGCTTGCATGGGGTATGCACGCCTTTCTGATGTTAATCTTACACATATTTTTAGCAATAGGTTTATGGCACAGTCATCGCCGTTAGATTTATACATTTTGCTTTTTGGAGGCACTATAGCCATGATGCTTTTGGCATCGGGAGTTATAGGGTTCATTTTATTGTATCAGCGTAGAATCATCAGACAGGACCTAACATTTAAAGAAGCTGAAGCCAAACACCAACGAGAACTTTATCAAGGAACACTCGAAGCCATCGAAACCGAGCGAAAAAGACTCGCCAGAGACCTACATGATGAGGTTGGAGCAGCACTCTCAGCACTTAGATTATTGGTCGGACAAATTCAACAAAACCCAACCGAGCAAATTAATATCGAAACAATTAGTAATAAATCTAAAACACTGATCGACAATACGATAGATAATGTAAGACGTATCTCAAATGATTTATTGCCACAAGGTTTGGAAGAATTTGGGTTAGCCTATTCTGTTGAAGGTTTATGCGAAAAAACTATGGAACTCGCTGATATTGATATTTATCTAAAAGTTGAAAACCTGATGCCGATTGATCCCAAAATAAATTTAATTGTTTATCGACTCATTCAAGAATTACTCAACAATGCAGTAAAACATTCTGAAGCTGAAAGTGTGCACCTACACTTAAAAACTGACAATAATACCCTTGAAATTGAATATAAAGATAATGGTCAAGGGTTTGATTTTGAAAAGGCTTACCTAAAACGCAGCTTAGGTTTAAAAAATATAGAAACACGAACAAAAATGATTGGAGGCACAACAAAATTTGAAACAAAACCCAATGAAGGGCTAAAACTCCATGTAAGTATTCCTTTAAATTAAGTATCTTTAACATCTAATACGCTTATGATTAGGATGTTCTATTTCAGATTACCCGTTGAATTCCATTTCTAATACCCCATGAAAACTATAAACGTAGCCATTGCTGACGACCAAGTGTTATTTCGCAAAGGCATGATTTCAATCGTTAATTCCTTTGAAAATATCCAGATTATACTCGAAGTAGATAATGGAAAAGCTCTTATTGAGGCCATCGAAGTAGCAGAAGTGAAACCCGATATTGTATTGCTCGATCTATCTATGCCCGAACTAAACGGAGTTGATACAACCAAAATTCTTCATCAGCAATTTCCTGAAATCAAAATTATTATTCTTTCAGTTTACAGCGAAGATCGCTTCGTTACGCACCTCATGGAGTTGGGTGTGAATGCCTATCTCTTCAAAAACGTTGAGCCAGCCGAAGTCGAAAAAGCCATTTGGGCAGTCATTGAAAAAGATTTTTATTTCAATGAAGCATTTTTGACAGCTATGAAAAACCGTTTGACAGGAAAGAAGCATCGATTACTGATTCAAGACGATATTCCTTCTACTCTCACTCAAAGAGAACTTGATGTACTTGACCTTATTTGTAAGCAGTATACTGCCCAAGAAATTGCGAATAAATTATTTATAAGCGTCCGTACAGTTGATGGCCATCGAAATAATTTACTCGAAAAAACAGGAATGAGAAATACGGCAGGTTTGGTAGTTTTTTCGATAAAAAACAACCTACTCGACCCAAGTACTTTATTGTGATCGGAAATTAGTTACTGGGTATTTATTCACTTGTTATTGGCAAAAAAAACATAATGCCCTTATTACCAACACTTTATATCTTTCACAAAAAACAAAGCCATTCACCAATAACAGGTAATTAGTAACAAATTACAACCTCATCTACTACGAGCAATTTCTTTTCGGATTCGGCTTAGTGAAGTATCAGTAATTCCTAAATAAGAAGCAATATATTTAAGTGGTGCATTTTGAAATATCTCAGCGTGTGAAGTGACGAGTCTTTCGTAGCGTTGTTCGGCAGTAAGTTGAATTATACCAAGCATTCTCTCTTTCAACCTTGAATAATTATTGATAAGCATCATACGCCCAAACTCACGAAATTCAGGAATCGTATGGAAACATGTCTGTAAATCTTCGTAATTTATCATCCAAGTTGTGCAATCAGCTAAAACTTGAATATTTTCATTGGAGGGAATTCGCTTAAAAAACGATAAAAAATCATTAGCGAAGATATTATTTCCGTAAAAATCGGTCGTAACTTCATTCCCATCAACATCAACCACATAAGAACGTAAAAAACCAGATTCGATAAAATGTGATTCGATGCATATCTTACCTTCTTTTAATAAAAAGTCATTTTTTATATAGCATTTTTGAGAAAAAAAGGTAGCAATATACTCCGCCTTATCTACTGGCATCGGTAAGATTTCCTGAATATAATTTACTAAACTTTCTTTACTCATTTTTCTCTACACAGCTCCATGACCCAAATTATGCAGCATTCTGATATGTGACTGTAAACCTTTCGTAAATGACTCTTTGTTGTTATAAACAATTCCGAAGTCTTCGGCAGTATTTTTTACAATGGAAGCAATAGCAGGATAATGAATATGCGAGATATTAGGAAATAAATGATGTTCAACCTGATAATCAAGCCCACCAATATACCACGATAAAATCTTATTATTTCCTGCAAAATTAGCAGTTGTATTAAGCTGGTGAATTGCCCAAGCATTTTCGATATTTCCTCTATCATCGACCGCTGGTTGAGCGGCACCTTCTACCACGTGAGCCAACTGAAAAACCGTACTTAAAATAATACCTGCTGTGCAGTGCATGGCCATAAAACCTGCAAACCATTGCCCAAAAGTAATATCAAGTACAAGCATCGGCATAACGCAGATAAATAAAACATAGCCAATTTTGCTGATTATCAGCGTAATCAATTCTTTTCGGGGAAAAGGCTTAACCAAACCAGTTTGGGCCATTTTATTGTACAATGAAATTTCTTTAAAGTCTTTCCATAAAAACGAAATTGTCATTAGACTATATAAGAAAAACGCATATATATGCTGAAAACGATGTACAGATTTCAGTTTATCGCCACAAGAAAGACGTAACATAAATTTACCCGTAATATCTTCGTCAATATCATGTAGGTTAGTATATGTATGATGCAATTTATTATGCTGAACATCCCAATTATATACATTACCACCAAGTAAATAAATGGATGCACCAAATAACTTATTGAGCTTTGAGGAAGATGAAAACGACCCATGAATAGCATCGTGCATAACCGACATTCCAACACCAGCCACTCCCAAACCCATCACAACTGTCAAGAATAACATTTGTAATGGAGTGAAATTTCCAGTAAGAATCAGTGCAAAGGGAATCAAATAAAGGCTCAACATAAATATTGCCTTGAAAAGCAATTTTGAACCACCCGTTTTTTCAAGAGAATTGGCTTCAAAATAAGAGTCAATGTTTTCACGAAGTGCTGAAAAAAACAAAGACTTGTCTCTATTCAGAAACTTTACTTTAGCGTACTTGGCGGGTTGCATTTAGTGGTTATAGGTTTAGGTAAAAAACAAATCTAATCAAAAACAATTTATTTCTACAATTTTTTATAGAAAAAGTAATATTTCTTGGATAATTTATACGAATTCTATCTATGCTCTCATTAATTGTGCCATAAGATTTTTAGTAAAGTGTTTATTAATTAGTTCACGGGTGAGCTTGTAATAATCAATTGCCCCATTTGATTCTGAATCGTACATAAAAATATCCTTTCCGCTGGCTTGAGCTTCTGAAATTGCTATATTATCACGTATATAGGTATCCAAAAAATTTTCTTTAAGTTGTTTCTTTGTAGATTTTACTAAATCTTCACTCAACCGACGTCTTATTTTTGGGTTATAGCGAGTGGCAAAAACCCCGCCGAGTTCGAGTTCTGGACAAAGTATCGAGAGTTGATTGGCAAAAGCAAGAAAATTACGGAGTCCTTCATAGCTTAAAAATTCAACTTGAAGTGGTACGAAATATAAGTCGGAGGCAACTAAAGCGATTCGGGCAGAGGTGGATAAACTTGGGGGGCAATCAATGATGATAAAATCGTAGCGGTGTTTGACTTTATCAAGGGCAATTTTGAGATTAAACGGAAAAACTGCACTGGCTCGGATTCGCTCTTCGGCGGCTAAAAACCCCATTGAGGCGGGCAGTAAATCACCGACATCAGTCGAAACTACTACTTCATCAAAAGTTTTATCATTTAAAATAAAACTGCCACTATCGCCATTGAAAAAATGTAAATTATGATAACCAAAACAGCGAGTAAGACTTGCTTGGGTGTCAAGGTCGATAAACAACACCTTACTTTTGGCAAAACGATGCAAGGCTACGCCTACGTTCTGAGCAGAGGTTGTTTTGCCGACGCCACCTTTGTTGTTCACAAAACTGAGCGTTTTCAAATTTCAAGTATATATATTAAAGGTTTCAGTAGAACAAATATAAAAAAAAAGACATTCATTACAAATGTCTTTTCTGTTTTATAATTATTTGATAGTCAAGTATTTGAAAAGCTTTATCGAACACTCTAAAACCCTAAAAAATATCATTTTCCTGTACTTAATTTTTTGTAAATAAATGATTAAAAATACCGCTTCAAAGCAATCAACTGTTGAGGGATAGGTTTAGAATTCCAATGTTCGTGAATCACCAACGCAGCTCCTAAAGCCGATGCTTGAGCTATTTCGGAAGCATACACTTGCTTATCGAAATAGGTTTCGGCTAAGAGACTCATGTAAATATCATTTTTCGAGAAACCACCATCCACAAAAATCTGCTTGGGTTTGCTCCATCCCATTACCAAATTTAATGATGCCACCTGCTGAGCCACCAAATCAAGCATAAATTGGTGGTAGGCTTCTTCGTAAGACTTGAATAAGTTAAGGTTTCGCTCCACAAATGGGCAATCTTTTAGGAGTCCAAGATCAGCTGTTTGTGGGGTAGCTTGTTTGAATTTATTACGTAAAAACCAAACCATGTCTTGGTCGTATTTTACTTGTTTGTAGTAATCAGGTTCTTTACCAAAATACTCAGCTAAATGTTTAGTTTGGCGTTCGTGTTCATTACCTGCAAAGAGCCTTGAGGCCTTTACTGGGTTTCCTTCAAAATTTAAGAAACACAAACAATCTTTTTGTAGCTCGCTGTTAGTCAATGGTTCATCATTGAACGGATTGATACTAATTGTCCAAGTACCCGTTGAAAGTAAGATAAATTTTTCGTCGAAAGATTTCAGGTAAGGCACAAGTGCCGACGAACTATCGTGAATGCCAATACCGACTGCAACACCATCGACTGAAGTTGCAATATTGCTTGAAAGTTGCGGTTTTTGCTCCACCGAATGAAGGTGTTCGGCTTCGACCCAAGCATGGTAATCGTTTTTCTGAAAATCCCAGAGAGCGGTATGGCAGCCAACACTCGTAATTTCGGAAACAGGTTGATTCGAGAAAAGAAAACTACAATATTGTGGCAGGTGCAGCGAGTATTTGATTTGATGGAAAATACTGGGTTTAGTATGTTTCAACCAATATAGCTGTAATCCCGAATTGAGCATTCCGAGTTCGGGCGAAGCAGTCTCGGTAAATACATTTGACGTATATTTTTCGGCAAACTCTTTACTCATTTGGCGAGTAAAGCTTTTGAGATAATTATAGAGTGGAGTAATCGGTTTTCCTTCTGAATTTAGATGTACCAAACTTGCTCCATAGGCCGAAATATTCAAGCCAACTACTTCATACGGAACGCCGCCCGAATCAGGATTTTGCTTGATGCTCTCGTAAGTATCTCTAAGCCAAGTATTCAAGCGAATCAAATCATCACACGGAAAGCCGTCGTCGTCCAGAATTTCTTCAAATTGCGATTGTTCTTCTCTTACAATGTTATAATCTTCGTCGAAAAGAAGTAACTTTTTATTGGTTTTACCAATATCAAAAACGGCACAGACTTTCATGTAGATTGGTTTGGAGCTTTGTTTCTTGTTTTGTTTCTCATATAAATTAGGGTGTAAAAATACAAATTTATCTGATACGAACAAGCCTGTAGTGTACTGCTCTGACAATTTGCCTCTGCCTGATAATGCCAGAAGGAAGCTCCAAATTGGACATTCCTTCTGGCATTTATCTAAAAAACATTACTTATAGTCTAAAATTACGCAAGTTATAAGTAAATGTAAGCATAAAATAACGTGTAAGTACTTGACTACGAGCATCTTCTATATAAGCTGTTGATACATTTCGAGCGATACTGTTATTTTGCTTTAGTAAATCAAAAACATTGATACGTAATTCAGCGGCTTGTTTTTTCAAGAATTTATAGCCAAAACCTGCATTCCAAAGTGTAAAGTTTTGGTTAAAGCCTGTACCTAAACCAGAATATGCTTGGTTGAGGACTTCTGACTGTAATAAAAATCCTTTGCCAAAAAGCCAATTGATTTTGAATGAGGTATTCTGAAATAAATAATTGGTGTTGAGAGTGGTTTGCACCGAATTTCTGACCAAACTGTATGTAGGCGAATAGGAAAGCGTAAAATCAACTTTTTCGCTCACATTACTACTCAAAACCAAACCTCCGTTGATACCGTAGGTATTTGTAAAACTTTTAATATCATTAATCAAATTCGGATTTTTTGCATAATTCACACCAGCACTAAAGTTAAGATTCGATTTGATTTTTGAAATCGGAATACCATAACTGATGAAAGTACGAGCATTAAATTGACCATCAAGGTTAACTGGTTTTGTAAGTTGCGAACCTCTGAAAAGTATAATACCATCGGCCAATTCGTAATCTTTATCGGCAATAAAGGTTGACTGAACTATGGCATTATTAGAATATCCTAAATTCAGAAACATCATGATATTTTGAGCAGTTTTAGCATTCGTAACTCCGTAACGGAATGATAACGAGTGACTATAATCTTGCTTCAAATTCGGATTCCCTGTTGAAAGTTGGGTTGGATTGCTATTATTGATTACACCTTGCAATTGATTAACCGAAGGTGCATTTGTGTTGGTACGGTAAAAAATTCTAAGATTTGCTTTGTTTTCAAATCTATAATTAAACATGGCATTCGGCAAAATACTGTTGAATACATATTTTACATCTTGCAAAATCGGATACGTTTGGTCGCTGGCCAGCTGGGCATTTTGGTAAGTTGTACCCAGAGTAAAAAATCCTTGCTTTCCTCGTAAACGATAACTTACGCCCGTACGATTAGTGAGATACGAATTATCAAATAGATTACTCAAAGATTTATTAAGAATCGAATAAGTTAGTAATTTTTCGTCATAAGCATTGACTTCACGATCTGACGAACTGAGCGTATAACCTACATTATGGTCAAGCTGTATCTGTCCAGTTTTTCCCACAGGCTCGGTGTAAGTAAGGCCTAACGACATTCGATTGCTATTGGTCTGAGACTGAGTTTGTTGGTTCACAATCTGAGTTGTGTCTCTGCCTGTAAAAAATCTACTGATTGAATACTGAGAAGAAAAACCCGTTTGGTCGCTGGTGTTGTTTCCAAGATTCACCGAAAAAGTACGACCATTTTTTGCAAAACGGTGTCTAAATAATAATTCTCCCGAAAAATTAAAGCCATTATTCTCTGAGTTCCTTCTGGTTAAGGCAGTATTGATGGTTTGTTGTTGCAAATAAGTCTCACTTGTCATTGTCGATAAAGCGTCATTTTTTTGCCAACTGATACGAGGCGTAAAAACTATCGAATTACTTTTATCAATCGTATATTCTAAACGAATATTGGCTCTATGATTTTGATTTTTATTGCGAGTCGCACTTGTATCATCATACATTTGAGGAACTGTACCCAAATACTCACGGGAAGTAATGCTTTCATTGCCATTATTTGAAGCATTAAAGAAATAGCTGGTGCTTAGTTTTACTTTTTTACCCAGATTATCACTGTAATTCAAGCCGATAGAAGTAGTTTTGGCAATTCCTGGTTGTTGACCAACCATAAAATTACTGGCATCTCCACCACCACCAAAACCGCCGCCGCCACCACCACGAGGGCCACCACCGCCACCGCCGCCTTGCGGACGCCCACCACCGCCGCCACCAAACTGCATTCCACCGCCACCACCTGAGCTGCCAAGTACACCCAAAATATCTTGATTTGAGAAGTTTTGTTGGTTGATATTATTCGATAAACCAATAATTGTAAGACGTTGATCTTTCTTAAAGAAATTCACACTCGCCCCCGATTGATAACGCTCATCATCACCTATACCAGCATAGACTTTTCCGAACTGCCCATTATTTTTGTTTTGTCGAGTAGTAATATTGATTGTTTTTACAGTATTTCCATCATCAAAACCAGTAAATTGAGATTGTTCGCTAAGTCGGTCGAAAACCTGTACTTTATCCACCACTTCAGCTGGAAGATTTTTGAGTGCCAGAGCTGCATCATCGCCAAAAAACTCTTGTCCATCAACAGTTACTTTTCGTACTTCTTCTCCTTGTGCTTTTACTACACCATTTTCGATGGTTACGCCTGGCATTTTCTTTACTAAATCTTCAACCGTAGCATCCGGATTGGTCTTAAATGCACCTGCATTATACTGAATCGTATCGCCTTTCTGTTCGACACGCACTTGCTTTTCACGCACAGTCACCTCCCCGAGCTGATTAGCATTTTCGGTCAATTTTAAAACTCCTAAATTTTTTGGGGAATTACCAATCGAAACTCGCATTTCGAGATTTGTATAGCCAATCGAAGAAATTCTTAGTCGATAATTTCCTGATTTTACATTGGCAAGTTTAAAGTTTCCCTCGGCATCGGCCAAAACGCCTTTGCGTTGCGTAGAATCTCGTGAGTTTATCAATAAAATACTTGCCCCCGAAACCCCAACACTGGCTTGTGCATCTTGCACAATTCCTACCAGTTCGGTAGTTTGAGCAAAGACAGTCAGGGAAACAAATGTGAATAAGAAGATTTGAAGTAGCAGCTTTTTCATGTAAGTTTTGGTAATTTATACTATATCGTAGAAATGTAATGTTTAAGTTTTTATCTTACTACGATATTTAGACAGATTTAAACTAAGAAAAGTTTAGTTCAAATCTGTCTGTAAACGACCAAAAAGGTAGTTGTGTAGATAAATGAAAGCATTAATCATCAATTGATTGATAAATCATTCGAGTAAAAAGAGCTTCAGAGCCACCATCAACTGCACCTTGGGTTTGTTTCATTAACACCATTACGATTTTTTCCTTGGGGTCAGCCCAATAATTTGTATTAAAATAACCACCCCAACTAAATCTTCCTGCACTTCCATTACCTTTGATTTGCCCTGCTTGTCCTATTACACTAAAGCCAAGACTAAAGAAACTTTCTCCTTTCGAGCCTCCAAAGAGTTCGCCAGTTTGGTTGGTAGCTGTTAGTAAATCAACCGTAGTTCGGCTCAAAAAACGTTTGCCATTCATAGTACCACCATTAAGCAACATTTGTAAGAAAGTTGCATAATCTTTGGCAGTTGAAGAAAGTCCTGCTCCGCCCGAAAAGAATGTTTTTGCTCCCGAAATCGGATAGCTCGGATCATAGAAAGTCACAGGGAAACGTACCCAAGTTTTTGCACTATCAGGTTTATGAATATATACCAAACGGTCTTTTTTAGCATCGGGTAAATAGAAGTAGGTATCTTGCATTCCGAGGGGTTCGAAAAGGTGTTGTTTCAAATATTCATCAAAAGGCTGCCCCGAAACGATTTCAATGAAATAACCTAACACATCTAATCCTTCGCTATAAGTAAATTTCTCTCCTGGGTTATGATGCAGCGGAAGTTTTGCCAGTTTCTTGACACTCTCAGCAATTTTGATGTTTTCGGTAGTAAACAGGTCAGTAATTCCTGCTTTTTTGTACATCATCTTAAAGCTTTCATCGCCATCAATTACGCCGTAGCCAAGCCCAGACGTATGCGTCAACAAATGACGAATCGTGATTTCAGATTTTGCAGGCTCGCTCGTATAGGTAGTATCGGAAAATCGGAAAGATTTCATCACCCGAGGATTTTTAAATTCGGGAATGAACTTTGAAATTGGGTCATCGAGTGAAAATTTCCCTTCTTCGTAAAGCATCATGACGGCCGTTGAAGTAATGGCTTTTGTCATCGAAGCAATCCTAAAAATATCATCAGTTTTCATGACCTTTTTAGTCTGAAAATCTGAATAACCAAAAGCTTTTTGATAAACAATCTGGCCATTTTTAGTAAAAAGTGCCACCATTCCAGGCAATTTATTCTGCTCAACGAGCTGATTTAGCACATTGTCTATACGTTTGAGTCGTTCGGAAGAAATTCCAACCGATTCGGGAGTTGTAGCCACCGAAAGTGGTTTTGATGAAACCGATGAGGTGAGTTGCGTTTGGGCTTCTACCTGAAAAAAGAGCAAACCAATAAGGGTTGTAAAGAGAAGTTTTTTCATTAGATTATATGAGTTGAATATATACACAGAAACTTTTTTACTTCATAAATAACTGAATACGAAACAGTTTTCTATTTTATCAGTCGATTTTTATAAAATTTAATTTTATTCTCGCCTACGCAAATTATCAAGCACCACCGCCGTTGCAATTCCTACATTCAACGATTCTGCCTCCCCAAATCTCGGAATCGTTATTTTTTTTGTAATTAATTTTTCTACCTCCGCTCCTATTCCATTCGATTCGTTCCCAAGCACTATGTAGCCACTTTTCGGAAAATCAAAACGATGCACATTTTCAGAATTTAAAAAAGTTCCAATAATTTCAATTTTGCTGTTTTTTACAATATTTTCAAAGTATTTTGAAATTTCAGAATAATAAACTCTAATTCTTGTAAACGAACCCATTGAAGCTGCAACTACTTTTGGATTGTAAAAATCAACGGTTGTTTCGGAACAGATTACTTTTTTGATGCCGTACCAGTCGGCAATACGAAGAATCGTACCGAGGTTTCCGGGGTCACGAATATCGTCTAAAACTAAGGCAAATTCATCGGCATCAGCAATTAATGGTCTATTTTCTCGCATTTTCACTACCGCTAAGGCAGCATCATTGCTTTGTAGTGTACCGAGTTTTTCGAGTTCAGTCTGTGAAATTTGCTCAACTGATATTTTTTTGAGTAATTTTTCGTTTTCTGTAAAGAACTTTGGCGTACATAACAATAACTCAGTTTCTAAGTCTGAACCCAATAATTCTTGCACGCTTTTTGCACCTTCCACTAAAAATCGTTGGTGTTCTTGTCGATATTTTTTTAATTGCAAGGATTGAACGTACTTTTGTTGTTGTTTTGAAAACATTACTTTTGAAAATTTACGATTTACAAAGGATTTTCCTGATAGAAAAAACTGATAATCAATCAATTATGATTCTAAAAATAGTATCAAGTTTTAGACTGGTATTAAATATTTTTCTCAATAAAAAACGCTTTTACAAGGTTTCGTGTGCTTGCTTGATGGTTTTTATAGTAAGCTCGTGTACTCGAAAAGTGCAGCTCGAACGTGATGAATACCGCCTAAATAGTTTTGAATTCAAAGGTAATAAAGAAATCTCAACGGAAGAACTCGAATTACTGATTCCACCCACACAAAAGCCTAATCGACGTATTTTATACTTACCCGTTACACCTTATGTTGGTTTCTATAATTTGGGCAAAACTTTTTATAACTCGGTAAAAATCACAGAACGCTTAGAAAAATGGCAAAATCGTTTGGATAATCTGTCAAATCCTGTGGTGTATGATGCTAAAATTGAGAAAAAACGAAAAAAATATCTATCAAAAGTAAACGTTTATCAAGACCGCCTCGACACCAAAGAAAACTGGTGGATGAAAAATATAGGCGAAGCTCCAGCAATCATTACCGAGAGTGCTATCAAACGCACAAGCGGTACTATCAATAAATACTTATACAACAAAGGTTTTTTTGATAGCATAGTGAAATACCAAATCGACTCGGCAAATACAAACAAGCGTATCAAAATCAGCTATTTAATTGATGAAAAAAGAGCTTATTTGATTGATACTATTAGGTATGACGTGACTGATAGAAAAGTGGATTCCTTACTGAAAAGCAAAGTAAAGGAAAAATTACTCCAAAGAATCGACCGAGTCGATTTCGATAATATTGATGCTGAAAAGTTACGTATTGAAGCACTTTTGAAAGAAAACGGCTATTTTAATTTCATCGCTAAAAGTTATATCGGAGTAGAAATTGACACGACTGATTACATCAGACGAGATTACAGAGTAAACCTAACGGTAACGATTAGAAATCCAAATCAAAAAGAACAACACGAACAGTTTACGCTTGAATCTATCAATTTTATTTCTGCCGATGCTTCCACAGAAAATAACCTCAAGGTTGATACGACCAACATCGAACTTAATAGTATTCGCTATACATTTATTGGCAAGAAATTTCCTACAAAAATCTTGGATAAGAAAATTCTCATTCGGCCAAATCAACTTTTCAAGGCATCGCTCGTAAATGAAACCAACCGACAACTTTATGGCCTCGACCAGTTTGCTTTTGCCAATGTAAAATTCACACAATTACCTGATAATCAACTAAGAGCCGACATTATTGCTCCTACAAACCCAAAATATACAACGGCTTATAATTTTGATGTCAATAACATAAATAATATTTTGGGTGGAGGTGCGAGTGTTTCGCTTCGTGCCAGAAATCTACTAAGTATTTTAGAAACTACCGAACTCGGATTTCGTGCCAATCTCGAAGGACAACCAGGCTTAGATTCTACTACTCAACGTAGCCGTGAACTGGGAGCAAATTTGGCTTTAAATATTCCTAAAATTATTTTTTCTAACAAAATATCAAACCTTTTAAGTCTAAAAAGTCCACGAACACAACTGGCTGTAAGTTTTAATAATTCAAAACAAAGATTATTTGAAAGGCAGGTTTTTCGCCTAACTGGCAACTATTCATGGCAACGCTCGAAATACGAAACTATCGTAATTTCACCGTTTGATATTAACTTGATAAATACACCATTCAAAAGTGCGAGTTTTGAGCAAGTTTTACTTGATAACCCTAACCTAAAAGTACTCTATGACCCTCAGTTTGTGTCGAGTATCAACGGCACGTATGTATTTAATAATCAGATACAAGGCAAAAACATTAAAGCTAAATACATTAGATTTTTCGTTGAATCGGGCGGTACAACGCTAAACTTTTTCCCCGATAAGAATCAGATTAAGTTTATTGACCAAATTTTTCCACTTGATACTACCAATCGAGCTTATTTTAGGTTTATCAAAATGAATCTTGATTTTAGAAAATATATTCCTATCAATAAAAAAGACTCTTGGGCGTATCGACTAAACTTGGGAGTTGCTCATCCTTACGGGCAAAACCAAGCTATGCCTTTCGAGAAAAATTTCTTTATTGGTGGGCCAAATAGTATTCGTGCGTGGCGTCCACGTACACTCGGGCCTGGTTCGGCTTTGGGAACGACAATAAAAAATCGTTTTTCGCAGCAACCTGGCGATATTTTACTCGAAACGAGTATTGAATACCGTAAATATATGTTCAGATTTATTGGCAATTGGAATGCTGGATTTTTTATTGATGCAGGAAATGTTTGGAAATGGTATCAGATTGACTCAAAAATTGACCAAGCAAATTTTGATTGGACAAGATTTTATAAAGAAATTGCGGTTGGTACAGGTGCAGGTATTCGTCTTGATTTAGATTATTTTGTCGCTCGTTTCGACTGGGGTGTAAAAGTTTTTGACCCCATAAAACCAACAGGCGAAAGATTTGTATTGGATAATCTGAAACTCAAGCGAAGCAATGAATATTATCCTGTATTTCATTTTGCCATTGGGTATCCGTTTTAAGGGGAGTTTTCGTTCACGCATGGTTTTATTTGAGCTTTAAAAATACTTCCTTGTGAAGATTCAAAACCAGCTTTTAGCAATATAGACTTTTCTCCATTATATTCAATTTGTGATTGATAACTTAATTTATTGATAGCTTCAATTTTTTCAGCTTGATATTTTTTCACTATGCCAGCACTTGCATCAGAAGTAATATTAGTTTCAAGTGGGCAAAGCCTCACTGTAATTATGGATTCAGAAGGATTACCTAACTCAGCACCACAAACAGGATGACTCGCAGAAGTCAGTCTGAAAGTTGTATCTTTTGTAGGTTTAACAACCATCTGATAAGTTTTATCAGAAAAATCGTATGTAAAATTGTTAAAGGTACATGAAGTGCCTTCTACGTATTTATCCATACTAAAAGTAATTATTGCAGAGTCACCTTTGACAATTGTTTGTGTACCACTAACCGTAACAATAGGCTTTCTTCCCCAAACATTTACTTTTATTATCTCATTGTTGTACGAATGAAAAAAATCACCTTCGAGCGTAGGAGAAGTACAAACCGCTCTAATTTTATAGGTTTTGGGATTACTTTTATCAATACCACTTGGTAAATTTTCAGGAATAGTGATTTGCACAAGATTTCCTCCTTTACGTATAAATGGAACTTCATAAACATTATCGGGTCGGTCTAAATTCTCAGACACAAAATAAAGTTTCGTATTATTGGGAAAATTTTCAACGCCTACAATTGTAAAATCAGACTTTGAGAGTTGGCAAAAATTTGTAAAATAGGCTGTCTCTGGTGAAACATCAAAATTTGCTCTTATCAAATTTACGGTACCTGTTGCACTTCCAACTCCACAGGCATTTTTGACACTATTTAAGGTCAACACCCATGAATCTACATTATATCCTGTACTTAGTTTTAAATAATAAGGATTGCTATATGTTGTAATTTCTTTTCTCTGGCCATTAAGAGTATAGTTTAACGTCCATGGAGCAGAGCCTGTAAAATTGATTTTTAAATTGAAATTTTGTGCATTTTCTTTATACGCTAAAGTTTGAGGCAAAACTGTTGCTGTTGGTACTTGGGCATTACTAAAAAATGTAGTATAATTATGAGTAGATGTACTGAAAATTGTTTGATTTTCTTTTCTCCCTTTTATTCGGAAGTAAATAGGTTTATCAGTCGGAATATTTTGAATAGAATTCAAGACTATCGTATCTACGCCAACTATTGTGTTCAAATCATAAAATATTTGTTCGGTTGGATGATAAAATTGTAGAACAATGTTTGAAACGCTTTTGTCTTTTTTAAATGGAATTTTTACAGTTGCACCTTGACAAACTTCTAATTTGTTGGGTGGAAATATAATAATTGAGGCTAACTCTTTGTCAAGCGAATAGCCAAAAAAGCCAAAACTAATTGGTCGGTCTTCAGCACAATACTTATCTTCAAGAGATGTAATTTTTATCTTATAAGCAGAATCAAATAAACTTCGTGAACTTAATGAATCTATATACGGTCTGAAAGTATAATTATTAGATGTAGCTATTAATTCTCTGCTAAAATCTCCGTCAAAATACTTAAATTTAAAGGGAGGAATGCCTGAGAAATTAAGATTAAATTCTAATATATTACTACTTAATAATTCCCAATTAGTGTTTCCACCCAACTGAAAAGGTCTTTGACGAGGGTGTATTATTATTGGTTCACTAACTGCATGCGGGTTATCTGAAACTAAATATACATAATAATCTCTATTCATTTCAAAATTGTAACCACCTACTGGATAACTGCCAGTTCCTTGCTCTGTACTCAAAGAAATCGAATGTTCATACAAAATTATGTTAGGATTTTCTACCTGTGAATACCTAAGCCTGTAAGTATTCTTTTTTGTAAAGACATAACTTAAATTATAAGTAAAATAGAACTTACTTCCCACACAAACCGTAGGACTACTAATTAACGTTAGTTGAATTGGGGAGTTCGGTACAATGTGAATTTTTGCCCCCCCCCTTAACGTTGCTTTGCCACAGTATCCTCCCGAAGCACCCGCTGGAAGAATAGTAAATTCTTGTTGTAAGAGTAAATTTTGAGGAATTTCGAGTGTTATCTCTTTCTTAGGGTCAATTCTTATCGCAGAATAACTCCAATGAGTTTCATTTGCTGAAAAACTTATATTATAATAATCTAAATCATAATACCATCTTGGATTGTCAATTGAAATTACTGGACTTTGTGAGGCTGTAACATAGGCATCTCCTGATAGATAAAAAACTGGAGGATGTGCATAATTACTTAACCTTCCATATTCGGAACCATATAAATTATTAGCATTTGAAATAATTCGTATCAGATAGTCGGCAAATAAAGTATCGTTCGGCAAAATACCTTCGAGAGTATTGTTTCCAAGTGCTGTTGTTGGGACATCAAAATAGGCAGTTTCATCTTGACTACTTGAATTAATAGCCTTTAATTGAAGTTTGAAATCGAAATTCGAAACACTACCTAATACATTATACCTAACTTTAAAAGTACCTTCACCACATTGGTCTCTAAAAACTTCCAAAGAAGTAATAATTATATCCTTATTGGACTTCTCAAATACTTCTACTGTAACTTGACCCGATAAAACGGCCTGTTCACACAATTCGAAGCTTTGATTATTTTTCCCCTTGGCTTTAATACTCGCAATATAGAATGTTGTTGTTTGTGTTAAAGTATCTATCCTTACATAATTTTCAAAATTTTGTAATTGCAACTTTATTTGCTTATTAAAATTAGTTTTTAATACAACTTCATAAGCATTAATGTAAGTCGGATTCCCTTTATTCTTGTTAATTAATACTTTTAAATAAAATGTTTCATTCTTATTAACCTTAATCTGTCCATTTGAATAAATTGACGCACTTATTTTTTCTACCACAGTAAATTCATCTTCATGCTCACTGTCAACTTTTGTTTTATACATCGGATTATCAGGGAAAAAAGACATTTTATATGTTCCTTCGTCAATCATCAACGGCAGTTGTATTAAATATATCCCAGCCGAATCTAATAACACTGGTAGTTCTTGCCAATTGGGGCTATTATGATAGCGATACTTGGGAATAAATCTGAGATTTTCTGGAATTACGCCTTTAACTTTCAAACGAGCCTCTAATACCTCACCCTTACAAAAAAACTTATTCTTCAACGGCTCTGCTGTTGTTCTCCGTTCAGAAATCTGGATATATGTTTCAAAATCGTGATAAGCTCCTACGCTGAAGTGTTCAATTGAATTATTACAACCATTGGCATCTCTTAAATCACCTAAAAAAAAGTTTTCATTTGACCGCTTATCATAGACAAACGTAAACGTATCAACAGGCATATTTACTTTAATCGAATCTTCGATGACAAATGAAAAAGGAAGTTTACCTCTTAATTTTATAAGGTTTAAAGATAGATATTCTCCTAAGGTTCGATACTCTAAAGCTTGCCCTGTACTGTAACTGAGAACTACGTTAGGTCTTGGATTAACAATCAATTTTTGAGTTAGCATAACCTTGTTTAAGAGTATGCCTAAATAATTAAAGGCAGAAATCTGAACGTTAAATACTGATGTTTGAGCTAACTGCAACAAACTTTCTGTACTAATGTATAAATGGTTATCCTTTTTAGGTAAGATATATAAATTGCCCAACGGATATACAAACCCATTATTTATATCTATCGCTTCAACCTGATAAAAAGAATAATCAGGTTCGGGAGTGTGTTTAACCGTAATTTCCTCGCCTGCACAAATCAAAGAATCGCTTAACACTGAAGCAGGGCTTAACGTTTGTGCAAAAATAGTTTGGCTATACGTAAAATAGAAAGAAATTAGCCAAAGTGGAAGTCTTATAGATTTTGTCAGCATGAATTTTGAAAAAACAAATCTAATAATTTTTGTAGAATCTAAAATATCAAGTGTGCATTTATAATTTTTCAGAAAGCTATGTTTATTTTGCATTGGTTTCTATCATAAAGCATGAATACACAATAATTATTCTTCATTTTTACACAAATTTTCGTTTGAAATCAAAAAATGAGGAAGAATGATACATCAAATCTTACTATTCTCAAAAAACATGAAAAACCTTTTCTTTACATTCTTAATTTTTCTCGGGTTTACGGCCAATGCCTCATCTGTAGCAGATAGCATAAAAGTTTTAGACTTCAAACCCTATAAAATCGACTATCCAAGTTCTTGGCGATTAAAGGCGGGCTGTGCGGTGAATGAATGTTCTATTCTTTCGCCTGCAGATACACTTTCTTGGCCTGATGGATATACCGAGAGTATCAATCTTACGTTCAATCCTTTGCCCTCAGCAAGCTACACAGCCGACCAATACGCCACTTATTCGATTGGTTATTTGCCAAAAGTTGTCAAAAACTTTAAAGTAATTGAGAAAAAGAAGTTAAAATCAAATGTCGTTAGAGTTACTTACTCAGGTGAAAAAGACACGCATAAACAAACGTGGCGACAATACTACTACGTAAAATCAAGCAAAGTTTATATCGTTACGTTTTCGACTGAAACTACAAAATATGCTGTTTATCAGCCTTTTATTGAGCCTTTTCTGAATAGTTTTACTCTGAAGTAAGCTTACGAGCTTCATTTAATTAGCCCTTTTTATAAGCATCACTCGAATATTTCAAATAATAAATAGACCTAAATACAAAGGTTATAGATAAAAAAGACTGACTTAGAATTAATTATCACTACAACCTTTTATTTCAGCTTTAAAAGTACCTGTCGATGAATATTTTGTTTCAAAACCGGGGTTTAACATAATAGCTTTTTCTGCTCTATAATTGGTAACTGAATTATTATTTAATTTATTGGAAGATGTAATTTGTATTGCTTTTGGCACTGTAATTTGCCCACTCAAAACATCAAATAATGATGAGTATAATTCTAAACTCGAAGGACAAGGATTTGTTGGTAATATATAATTCAATAATGAAAAATTACCATCGCCTGAATCATCATCATAACCCAATTCGCTAATACCATCAGAATCATATAATATTATATAGGTATCCAAATTTGACCCACCCGTGATTGCTTTGGTTTCCATTGTCAATACACCATTATTCATCGATACTGATAGCTTATAATTGCCTGTATTGGAGCTACTATAAGGACGGACTAAAATGTAGTACACTTTACCATTATTAACCCAGGCAAAATAATCTTTATCATTTCCGCTGTCTAAACAGACATCAACACTCTGATAAGTATTATTAGTAATTATCGTTGGTGTCAAGTAAGTATTATTTGGTTCGAGTGGGTCGCACTGAAGTGTTACTGTTATATTCGACAATGTACTATTACAATTATTCACATTACAATAGGCTGTAAACGTTGTTGTCTCTTGTACACTCACTACTTGCGTAGTTCCCTGAACATTGTTTGACCAAAAAACAGTACCACTACACCCCGAAGCTGTAAGAACAACATTTTGAGGAATTGATGTAATTACATTAGGACTTATTCCAAGTGTAGGGGCAGTGGATGAAGTAGATGTGTTTACGGTAAGTACACCTACACTTGTTGATGTGTAATTGGGCGTATTAGACACTACTCGTAATCTATAAGCACCCGCTCCTACTGTACTTGGTAAATTAAAATATAGCGTATAAGTTGATACTGATGTCGAGCCCATTACAGTGGCTAAATTATCATTCACAATAACATTTGTATTAGCATCTATCAATTGTAAAGTATATTTTGTTGTTAAATATAAATATGAGCTAAAAGTGATCGACAAGCCACTTTGTTGACAAACGGTAGCTGAGGAGTAGTTTAATAGTATAGGGCAAGTACGATAAGTATTTGAGATAGCCTGACAGCCTCCATTATTAACCGCAAAATAGTATATCCCAGGGTTAGAAGTGGTTAGAGTAGATGAACTTTGACCAACTACTTTAGTGAAACCAACACCAGAAGGTGAATAAAACCACTCATAATTTCCCGAAGTCTGATCACCAGTTAGTGTTATTGCAGACCCACCATCACACAATACTGGATTACCAGAAAAATTAGCTGACTCCATATTTATTGTAATAGGATAATTTAATGATGTGGAATTATATCCTGTTGATGAATTAGATATAATAACACTATAATTACCACTTGTTGAGGCAAAATAACTTGACGAACCAGTTGAAGTATAAACCAAATTACCATCTCTATACCAACTATATAGATTTCCACTTCCACTTGGTGAAGCAAATAAAGGTGCATTACCACATATATTATTTGAATTAGAATTGGTATTATTGGATGTTCCAAGGTAAATAACAGCAGCAGGCAGACATCCTGTACTTGTTACTGTTAATGTATAAGTACTTGTGGTATAATTGCTCATATATGGCAAAATTGGACGTACTCTAACTTTATATGTACCATTGAGTGTTAAAGATGAAGGAATAAAATATCTAATAGGGTTTGTAAATGCCATCGTCATTCCACTTCCTGAAACATAGTTTCCATTAGCATCTATTAGTTCAATATTGATACTCCTTTCGTTTGTCCAAGTCCCTACTGTAGTATATGGTATTTCGATAGAACCTCCAGTACAAATATTTGTATTATTTGGGGTATTAAGTAAAATTGAAGTTGAATTATCAACATTAACAAGCACACTGCCATTTCCATAGCCATCGCCACAAGAATTACTAACACTTGATATATAGTACATCTTATTTTGATTAGGTGTTACTTGTAAAATATATGGACTTGAAGTAACATTAACGACTCTTGTCTGACTACCATCATAATATTTTACGACCCACGGAGCTTGTCCATGCAACGTCATTTTAAGGTTAGCGGTTTGCCCTGACGAAATGTTGACTATAGCATTTAAATTATCATTTTGGTCACTCAAAACCCCATAAGGAGTATTACCAACATAAAATGGCGAGCTTAAGCTTTCGCACCCAGAACTACTCTGTCTAACCAAAACTCTATAGTATCCAACCGAAGTAGCAGTATATGCCTGTCCTGTAACTCCATCGATTGGTATAAATGAGTTTATTGAAGCTGAATAAAACCATTGATAAGTTGCACCAACTCCACCAAAACTTGCATTTAATGTGGCGGTCGTATTTGTTCCACAAATAACACTGTTGGGCGATGTAATAGATGCATTAAAACCTGTTATTGTTATAGTTTGCTGTGAAGTTGTCTGGTCATAGTTTGAACTTGCTCTTGTAACTCTCACAGAATAATTACCTGTTTGGGTAGCAGTAAAATTACGCCCTGTTTGATTAGGTATAAGATTCCCATTTAGATACCACTGATAGCTGTAAGCATTCGATAATGAATACGGGTAAGCAGTAAGATAAACAGATGTACAAGAAACATTAGTGGAACTGACAGTGAAAATAGCCGAACTACTACATCCCGTACTATTTACATTAATAGAATATGTGGACGAAGTACTGTTCGCTATGAAAGGTAATGTACTATATGCTCTAATTTTATATGTACCGATAGGCAAAGTTTCAGGAATAGGAAATACAATAGGATTAGTTGCAAAACCAGACACATAAGAATAAGTACTTATAAAATTTCCACTTGCATCTAATAATTCCAGAGCTATATTTCTTTCACTTGTCCAAGTACCTATTGTATTATAAGGTATTGAAATTGATCCACCAGCACAAGCTGTGATCGTACCAGGAGTAGTCAGACTGATTGCGGTTTCGGGGGCTACGATTATATTATTATAACCAGTAGTGTAACCATTATTATTTGAACAATTACTTGTTACATTAAAAATACTATAACGTCTATTTTGTTCTGGGGTTAATGTCAAAATAAAGGGACTTGTGTTTGTCGCTACAATTTTTGTGTTACTACCATCATTATAAGAAAAAGTCCATGAACTACCTCCATACAAACTTATTTTTAATTGTGCTGCTTGTCCAACCGAAGTATTTACACTACTGTACTTCTCGTCATTCATATTCGTCATTATAGCAATCGGGCCTGTTCCGACATAGTAACTATTTGACATATTACTACAATTTCCATTATTGACATTCACATAATATTGTCCTGTAACATTAGTTGTATAAGTTGCTTGAGTTGCTCCATCAATAGACTCAAGGCTTCCTGATGATGATTGTTTATACCACTGATATGTAAAACCTACACCTGTTGGCGAAGCATTAAGCGTAGCTGCTATATTTGAACCACAAAGCGAGGGATTATTTGATGTAATTTTTGCTTGCAAAGAATTAACAATTACTGATTGTGCTGCCGATGTAGAGCTATATCCTGTACTTGACTTTGAAACTACAACTGAATAACTACCCGTTTGCGTGGCACCATAATAATAGTTTGTAGCTCCACTAATTGGACTTCCATTCAAAAGCCATTGAAATGTATAATCACTTGATGATGGATAGGCCGAAAGCGATACACTTGAACAACCAACATTAGAAGACCCCATTGTAATAAAAGCTGTTGGATTGCATACCCCACCCGAAACATTTATGGTATATGAACTTACTACTGGAAATGTAATCGATGGTAAACTCACAGAAGCTCTAATTTTATAATTTCCTGACGAAATACCCGTTGGTATAGGAAAAAGCATTGAATTTGACGAATAATATCCATATGAACTATAAGTAGATGTACCACTTGAATTAATTAATTCGAGATAAATTTTTCTTTCATCTGTCCAAGTACCAACTGTTGTGTAAGGTATTTCGATAGTTCCACCGGGACAAACCGATGTAGTAGAAGGTGTAGTAAGATTTATGGATGTAGTGGCATCAACCACTACTTTTACCAATCCACTATTGCCATTGAAGCCTGTCGAACAAGTATTATTTGATAAATATGAAATATAATATGACCGGTTTTGTGTTGGCGAAACAGTCAAGTAGAAAGGAGAAGTTGCTGCAAGTACAGATTTTGTTGAGCTTCCATCATAATAATTCACTGTCCATGGCCCTGTTCCAAAAAGCGTAAACTTGAGTTGAACTGGCTGCCCGACTGTTGTATTAATCGTACCAAACGGATTATTAAAAGAATCACTAATAATACCATAGGGAGTATTACTTACATACAAAGGTCCTATTGTAATATTTCCACTACCGTCGCTAATAAAGACTTTATAATACCCAACTGTAGATGTAGTGTACATCGAGTTAGTTTCATTCAAAATTGTTGAAAAATTTCCAGACGATGAAGTAGAATAAAGCCAAGTATAAGTGTAGCTGGGGTCTGTATTCGTAACGGATAGTGTTGTGCTGGTATTTGCTCCGCAAATAATTGGATTTGTGGATACAAGTTGAGGTAAACCTTGTGCTAATTTAATTGTATAGTTTTTCGAGGCTGTATTAAAGTTAGCCAACAATTCTTTTTGTTTCGACTCAGAACTCGGCTCTTTTAGCTCTTCAATGACAGAGTTTTTTTGCAACTGTACCTCACAATCATTGATAAAAATCTCATCAGATTTTTGTTCAAAATCTTTACCTGTAATTTTTACATAGTATTTTCCTCCTTGATTTACCGTGTAGAATGGAGTGTTTGAAGTAGCTATTACAATATCATCTCGGTACCAACGATAAGTATATTCACTATTTTTAATACTTACAGATAAAATAATCTCTTTTTGATTACAAAGGAAATTACTTTCGGAATTTGTAGTTATTGATGGATTTAAATTAACTTGAGCAAATGTTACAATACTCAAAAATAGCAAAAGCAAAGTTGTACACTTCATAAAAAGTTTCTCTATAAAATAAATTGTGAAGAATTGTTTTTAAACCAACAGCATGGTGGTCTTTAATCGAACAAATATATCATTTTGTGAAAATATTTTATTAAATAATTATCTCATTGATGTCAAAAATGTCATTTAACCAATAATACTTTTCAAAATTAATACTCCTAAAAGCCCAGTAACCGACACAAGAGTTTCCATAACTGACCATGTTTTGAGGGTGTCGGTCATGGAAAGCTGAAAGTATTCTCGGAAAAGCCAAAAACCAGCATCGTTTACGTGCGAAAACATCATACTTCCTGCACCGATACTCAAAACCATTAAATGTGGTTCGGTATTAGTTGAAGCGAGTAATGGCAACATAAAACCGGCAGTCGTAATCCCCGAAACCGTTGAAGAACCAACGGCTACTCGAATAATGGCCGCCATTCCCCAGCCCAAAATTAAAGGATGAAGCGAAGAATTTGCCATCATATCAGCAATTGATTGGCTTACGCCCCCATCGGTCAGCACTTGTTTTAAAGCACCCGCACCGCCAAAAATCAGAAATAGCATTGCCACGTCTTTGATTGAATCGCCCAAAAGGTTGGTTATTTCGGACATTGATTTATTTTGTTTGATTCCAAGCAAATAAATTCCAACCAAAACCGAAATAAACATACTCACAACTGGGTCGCCGATGAAGTAGAAGCTTTTATGCAAAAAAGAGTTTTCGGGAAGATAAGAAGCAGCAACCGTGGCAAAACTAATAAGAATAATTGGCAACAAAACCGAGAGCATACTATTAAAAGTTGAAGGCATTTCTTCGTCTGTAAGGTCGGGAGCAATAAATGCTTTATTGGGTAATGTCGTGTATTTTTTTAAAGTTGAACCAAACAAAGCCCCCGAAACTAAAATTGCGGGAATTGCAACGATGATTCCGTAGAAAAGTGTAAGCCCCATATCGGCATTAAACTGCTTCACGATTGCCAACGGTGCAGGATGCGGCGGTAAATATCCTTGTGTAACCGATAACGAAGCCAACATCGGCAAACCAATATAAACCGCTGGTAATTTAAAACGATAAGCCACCGTAATAACCAACGGAGCAAGCAACATAAATCCGACCGAATAAAACAGTGGAAGCCCAACCAAAAAGCCAGTAATCATAAATGCCCAACGCACATGACTTGTGCCGATGAGTTCCATCATTTTGGTAGAAATCCGCTGAGCAGCTCCGCTTTGGGCCACCAATTTTCCGAGCATTGCTCCGAGTGCAATAATGGCCACAATCGAACCGAGTGTGCTACCTGTCCCTTGTTGAATTGATTTTAGAATTGCTTCAGGTCTCATATTCAGTGCCAATCCAGTTCCCAACGAAACTATCAGAAAGGCTAAAAAAGTATGAATTTTGAAATAAGAAATAAGTAAAATCAGCACAATAAGGCCGATAATTGTGATTATGAGAGGCATTTTTTTTGTAAAGGTTGAATTATCGTGCAAAATATACATTTTAAATGAAATTTATTTCATTTAAAAATATCAGATCATTAGATTTTATTGACTTGATTAATAGCCATTTATCTGCCTCATTATTCGTTTCAATGACCATTCATACCATTCATCAAACTTTCCACTAAAAAATTAAGTTATTTTAAACTGACAATCTGTCAGTATTGTTGTAATTTTGTAGTCCAATTCCCAAAATTGAACTTTTACACTCAAAAATAACATGGAATTAGTTACAAACTCATTAAAGATTCTCAACGAAGAAGATAAGAAAGACCTTGATGTGGCTCGCATCAGTGAAGATGAAAAGAGTACGGCTTCTCGCAAACTCTATATAGAAAGTTATGGGTGTCAGATGAACTTTGCCGATAGCGAGATTGTAGCTTCGATTCTGAGAGAAAATGATTTTGCTACCACTTCAAAAATTGAAGAAGCTGAGTTAATATTGCTCAATACTTGTGCTATCCGTGAAAACGCCGAGCAGAAAGTGCGTCATCGCCTTCAACACCTTGTACCGATGAAAAACAAACGTAAGAATGTTAAAATCGGTATTTTGGGCTGTATGGCCGAGCGTCTGAAAACTAAATTATTAGAAGAAGAAAAAATTGTTGATATGGTGGTTGGTCCCGACGCTTATCGTGATTTGCCAAACCTTATCAACGAAGTGGAAGAAGGCCACAAAGCTGTAAACGTTTTTCTTTCTCGTGAAGAAACTTACGCCGATATTACCCCAATTCGTTTGGATTCTAATGGTGTAACGGCTTTTATTAGCATCATGCGTGGCTGTGATAATATGTGTAGTTTCTGCGTTGTGCCTTACACTCGTGGACGTGAACGCAGCCGAGATGCCAACTCAATTGTCAAAGAGGCGACCGATTTATTCAATCAAGGCTATAAAGAAGTGACTCTTCTGGGACAAAACGTTGATTCGTATAAATGGCAATCGGCTGATGAGTCGACAGTTACTTTTGCAAATTTGCTCGAAATGGTGGCACAAGTTAGTCCAGATTTAAGGGTTCGTTTCTCGACATCTCACCCGAAAGATATTACCGACGAAGTACTTTACACCATGAAAAAGTACGATAATATCTGTAAATACATTCACCTACCTGCTCAAAGTGGTAGTAGCCGTATTCTGGAATTGATGAATCGTACCTACGACCGTGAGTGGTACATGGGAAAAATCGACCGTATTCGTGAGATTTTGGGCGAAGAATGTGGTATTTCGCAAGATATGATTGCTGGCTTCTGCACTGAAACTGAAGAAGACCACCAAGATACACTTTCGTTGATGGACTACGTGAAATATGACTACGGTTATATGTTTGCCTACTCCGAAAGACCCAATACTCCAGCCGCTAAGAAATTAACAGATGATGTGCCAGATGATGTAAAAAGCCGTCGATTGGCTGAAATTATAGCTCGTCAACGTGAACACTCTTTAGAACGCAATCAACTTTCGCTTGGCAAAGTCTATAAAGTATTGGTTGAAGGTTTCTCAAAACGTTCGCAAGAACATCTCTCGGGAAGAAACGACCAAAACAAAATGATAATTTTCCCAAGAGAGAATTTTCAAAAAGGCGATTATGTAAATGTTTTAGTAACCGAATGTTCGTCGGCAACCTTGATTGGAAAGGCGGTTAAATGAACGTGAAATTAAAAATGTAGAATTAATAATTACTTAGTTCTATAACTAATAGTTAATTGGAAGATCAATCCCAGTAGCTAAAAGGCAATTAAAATGAGCAATAATACAGAATTACAATCAGTCAAAAATCGCTTCGGCATTATCGGTAATGCTCCTGCGTTGAACCACGCACTCAGCGTGGCGATTCAGGTAGCCCCTACTGACTTGACTGTATTGATAAATGGTGAGAGTGGTAGTGGTAAAGAATCATTTTCAAAGATAATTCACGCACTTAGCTCTCGCAAACACGGGCCATTTATAGCCATTAACTGCGGAGCGATTCCCGAAGGAACGATTGACTCGGAACTTTTTGGCCACATAAAAGGCTCATTTACAGGAGCAATCGACGACCGAAAAGGCTACTTTGAAACAACCAGCACGGGTACGATCTTCTTAGATGAAATTGCCGAAATGCCCATCGGTACACAAGCACGATTGCTTCGTGTACTCGAAAACGGTGAATTTATTCCAGTCGGTTCATCTAAAGTAAAGAAAACAGATGTGCGTGTGGTAGCGGCTACCAACGTAAATCTGCTTGACGCTATTGAACGTGGGCGTTTCCGAGAAGATTTGTATTATCGTCTCAATACAGTTCCTATTAGAGTTCCTTCACTTCGTGAGCGTGGCTACGATATTGAACTACTTTTCAGAAAATTCTCAACCGATTTTGCTGAAAAAAATCATATTCGTCCCATTGATTTGACCGAAAGTGCATCGCAAATGTTGATGAACTTCCGTTTTCCAGGAAATATTCGTCAGCTAAAAAACATTGCTGAACAAATCACAATTCTTGAATTTGAACGCCTTGTTTCGGCCGAAATTTTAGCAAAATATCTACCTCGTGAGCAATCAAGTGGCCTTCCTACACTATTGAAAGGCTTAAATGGCGGAAATGATAGTAATTTTTCGGAACGAGATTTACTATACAAAGTGCTATTTGACATGCGAAAAGATATGACTGATTTAAAAAAATTAGTACTTTCGCTCATGCAAGGCGGGCAAGCAGGTAGTGTTTCGATGAATGCAGATATTTTGCAGCAGCATCAAGGCTTATTTGAAGATATTCACCAAGAAGATAGTGTGGCTTTAATTCCTCCAACTGTTTATAATCCGCCACAGCAAACGAACTACCCGAACTACCAACCCATTGATAATCAAAATATTATCAAAATTGATAGCTTACAGGGTGACAGGATAAATATTGAAGATATTTCGCATGAAACCGAAGAAAATTCGTATTCTCTCGAAAAGCAAGAAAAAGAAATGATTGTTCGGGCTTTGAAGAAAAACAACTTCAAACGCAAATATGCCGCTTTAGATTTAGGAATTTCAGAACGTACACTTTACCGAAAAATCAAACAATATGATATTGAAGATGAATAATTTTTTAATGAAAAATAGAAAATGGGAAACGGGAAATTTTAATAGAATACTATTAAAGAAAACATTCTTCATTATCAATTATTCATTAGTCATTAGTCTTTTTTCCCTAAGCTCTTGCAAGATTTACTCTTTCACTGGTACAACGCTCAAAGACGACTTAAAGACGATTACGATTCAGAATGTAGCGATGGGAACGGCTGGTGGCCCTGCCAATCTTACATTAACATTCACAGAAAAACTGAAAGAATATTACCAGCGTAATACGAGTCTAAAGCTCAAGCCAAGTGATGCAGACTTACTACTCGAAAGTACGATTGTAGGCTATGAATTAACGCCAGTTTCGGCAACATCTGGTGACAAAGCAGCCCTTAACCGACTAACTATCAGAGTAGAAGTGAGATTTGTTAATGCAAAATACGAAGATGAAAGTTTTGAAAAAGAATTTTCTTTTTATCAAGATTTTCCACAAGAACAAAATCTTTCGCAAGTAGAAAGTAGTTTAGTTCCTAAGATAATTGACCAACTCGTGTTAAATATTTTTACCGATACAGCCGCACAGTGGTAATCATTTAATGAACAATGCAAAATGTATAATGAATTACAATTATTCATTGTCAATTATACATTATCCATTAAACAAAAATATGCTTAATAAAAATAATTTTATAGACTACATGAGCAACCCACAGGCATTATCACTTAATGATATAATGCTGATGGAAAATGCAACTAAGAAGTTCCCGTATTTTCAGTTGGGTTATACGCTCATTGCCAAAGGAATTTATACAAAAGCACCCGAAATTGCCCAAGATGCTGTTCGGAAAGCTGCCATCTATGCACTCAGCCGAAATGCACTAAGAAAAGTAATCGAAAATGACATGGATTGGAATTCTGTACCGACTATCAGAATATCAGAAATTCCAATCGAGCATAAATTTTCGCAAGGAACTATTGAAGAAGAATTAAACCGTGAGAAATTGGAAGAAGAATTAATAGAATCTATTGCAAAACCAGCATTAAGAAATATTCAAGACGAACAATTGGCCATTATTGAACAATTTATAAAAAAAGAACCACGCATTCAGCCAATCAGACAAGGTGGAATCAACGAAGAAGTAGAAGATTTGAGCGAGCGTAGTACAACTCTCAAAGGGCCACTGCTAACCGAAAGTTATGCCAAGATTTTATCTCGTCAAGGTCGTTTCGATCAAGCAATTGAAGTTTATAAGAAACTTTTAGTAAAAAATCCCGAAAAAAGTGCTTACTTTGCGGAAAAAATAGCTGACATACAAAGAAAAATGCAATAGTTTTTGAAAACACTTTTCAAATAACTCATTCATTATCAAGTCTTTCAGCATATTTTTTGTCATTTCTTAAATAAAAGGAAATTTAAAAATATTATTCATAAGTTAATCATTCATTGTAAAAATGTACACTACAGTCTTAGTTTTAATGGTAATTGTTGCCATCTTGTTAGTATTAGTGATTATGATTCAAAACCCAAAAGGTGGTGGTCTTTCGAGCGAATTTGGTGGTGCTGGTTCACAGATGTTTGGTGTACAACGCACTGGCGATATTCTTGAGCAACTTACTTGGGGCTTTTTTGCATTCATCATTGTAGGTGCTTTAACAGCAGGTATATTTTTGGACAAAACAGGTGCAGCGGCCAATGATAACGGCTTAAATGTAGAAAAAGCTACAGCTCGCCCAACTGCTCCAGCAGCTACACCAGCCGCAGCTCCTGCAAGTGGGACTCCAGCAACAACTCCTGCACCAGCAACACAGCCCACCAAATAATTAATATTTCTTCAATCTATTTTGTGTCATTTAATGACATAAAGTTTAGATAAATAAAAAAGCAGTAGCAATTAATATTACTACTGCTTTTTTATTTATTGCTGCGTTGTTTTGGGGCTCTAAATCAGCCTGCTGTTGGCTTCTTATTTTCTGTACCTTTTTTGTTAAAAAACTTCTTTTTACCACTTGGTTTTCGGTAAGGTTTGCGAGCTTGTGATGCTTTGTATTCAGGTGCTTTTCCGAGTCCTAAACTCTCAGTAATATTTTGTTTTTCTACTTCTCTTTCGAGTAATTTCTCAATGTTTGCGATACGATATTGGTCTTTTTCATTGATAAAAGTAAAAGCCGTACCCGTAGTTTCAGCACGGGCGGTTCGGCCGATGCGGTGAATATAATCTTCGGCATCACGAGGCACATCAATATTGATTACCAAATTTAGGTTATTAATATCAATTCCTCTCGAAAGCACATCCGTTGCTACCAAAATCTTGAATTGTTTATTCTTAAATCCCCTCAATGATTCTTCACGGTCTTCCTGCGAATTGTCTGATGAAATACCTTTTGCTTCAAATTTATTTCGATTTAAAATCCGAACAACTTTATCGATCATCGACTTTTGTGAGGTAAAAATAATGACCGATTCGGCGACAGTATTTTTCATCAGATGAATCAACAATGGTAATTTTTGCTCATCAGAAGCTAAATAAAATTGTTGGTCAATTCCCACTGCTGGTTTTGAAACTGCCAAACGAATTTCTTCAGGGTTTTTGAGGATTTTATCAGCAAAATCTCTGATTTTCTTAGGCATTGTGGCCGAAAACATTAGATTTTGGCGATTTTGAGGTAAATGTTTCAACACAAAAAGAATATCTTCCGAAAAGCCCATATCGAGCATTTTATCGGCTTCATCAAGTATCAAACACTTTAAATTATCAAATTTTACCTCGCCCGAATTCATGTGAGCCATCAAACGGCCTGGAGTAGCAATAATAATATCTGCACCTTTTACCAAAGCTTTGCGTTGTTGGTCCCAGTCTTCGCCTTTCCCTCCACCATAAATAGCAATGCTGGTAGCTTTAATAAAATAGCTAAAACCTTCTATTTGTTCATCAATTTGTTTGGCAAGTTCACGGGTAGGTACTAATATGAGTGCCGAAGTATGATTACTCGGTTCACGACTAATTTTATCTAAAATCGGAATCAAATAAGCTGCGGTTTTGCCAGTGCCTGTTTGTGCCGATGCTATTAAATCTTTTCCAGAAAGAATAATCGGAATGGCTTTTTCTTGTATCGGAGTGACTTGTAAATAATTCATGGCGTCCACTCCTGTCAGTACGTCATCATGAAGGTTAAGTTCGTTAAATTGCAATTTTTTAATAATTAAATAGGACTTGTGAAAGCTTTAATACTTACAAATATAGCATTAAGTAGCTTATTAGCAATAAATAAGCCGTGATTGTTTCGTTTCTGAGAAATTTCAAAATCTATTACTCTAAACTCTTCAAGGTATATCCTTTCTGTTTCAAAAGTTTTAATACACCTTTTTCTCCGCCCAAATGCCCCGCTCCTACGGCAAAAAAAGTTGACTTCTGCTTAATATTCTGTTCGATTACAGGAATCCAATTTTGATTTCTTTTATCCAACAGCTCTTCTTCCATCCCTTTCATGCCCACCATTTTCTCCGAAATCATTTTTGTCAGAGCCTCAACATCTTGTTTTATGTACAAATCAATCATTTGATTGTAGGTTTCATTACCTTTCTCACTTTCGTTTACAATTTCCATCAACCATGAAACTTGTTGTTCAATCGGTGCTTTGTCCATTACAGCCATTTGATCTTCAATGGTTTCGAGTCCCAAAACTTCTTTTTTTTCAGTTTTGGCCTCTTTCACAAAATACTCCTCGTAAGATTTAGGCATCGAACAGCCCGTTGATTTCATCATCGCAACGCTCATGTAGAGCATCGGTTTTGCTGGACCAAACATCGTTACATCCATGCCTACGTTTTTCTTAAAATATTCACTAAAAACCTTATAATCACCCTCATTCATAATATCTTTCAACTTTTTCCCATCACTCGACATCATCAGCTTTTGAGTTTTCATTATCATTTGTGGATCGTCCATGTCAATCTCTAAGAAGATTTGTTGGGCAACCTTCAGTTTTTCTTCTGTGCCTTTCGGAACAAAAAACTTATCTGGACAAATCATATGAATTGTGCCAAAAACATACGAAGGCTGCGATAATCCGTTACCCGAAATTTCCCAAAGTAAGCCTTTTTGTGTTTGCTGTGCGAAAGTTTGTGATAACTGCAAAAGTAAAGCGATGAAAACGATGAATTTGTATTTCATGATAATAGGCGTGAATGTTTGAAAATGATTTCTAAAAATAACAAAAAAGCCCGATGAATGTTCACCGAGCCTTGCATTTTTATCTGAGGTATGTGTTTTGAAAATAGTCTGTAATAAGTAGTCTCTCCACTGTAATACCATATACATTTTACCTAAGTCTCAAATTACTTATGTTCACAAAGATAAATGCTTGGTTTTCTTTTCCAATTCTACTACCATAGGTACTAAAACGTGGTCTTCGATGATTGCGTGCTTACGGAGTTCAAGCTCAAATAGTTCAACCTGATTCAAGAAAACTTTGTAAGGTAATGGAGTGGTTTTGTTGTCAGAATATTGCTTGATTATTTCGCTCACTTCTTTCAACTCATCTTCTATTGGAGAGTGGCTGGCAATAAATTTTTCTATTGAAAATTCGGGATCAAGCTCAAGGCTTTCAGCACATACGGGCTTCACTTTTGAAGCAACAATCATTCGGCGTATGTACGGAAACAATTGTTTTTCTTCCATACGAATATGGTCAACGAGCTTATTTTTATAATTATTAAAGAAAATTGCCAAACTCGCCAAAAGTTGGTGACTTTGACCATATTTGCTAAAAATATGCAATAATGATTGCTCAATTTCGGGCAATTTCTTGCTTAAATAATATTTATGTGTTGCTTGTAGATAATCAAGAATATCTGCAACCGAAAATTTCTGCATTTTCTCGAAAGGAAAATCTTCATCGTCATTGTATAAATCCAAAATCAGTTCAATCAACTCGGGGTTCATTTCGAGATGAGTAATTGCTTTGGTTTTAGGCGTAGTTTCTAATCGCTCCGTAATCATTTGAAGCATTTTAGAATTATCAATGAGGTCGTTTACTGATGTCATATTTTTCTTTCTTAGAATCTGAATAGGCAAAGCTATCAAAGTCAGTTTTTAAAAAATATGACGATTGTCATAAAACAAAAAAGCATACCGAAATATTTTCTCAGTATGCTTTTTTTGAGGTATAAAACCTAATTATTATTGAGCAGCAAATTCGCCACTTGCTCTAAGTTCTACTTCTTCAGCTACAACTGCTGATGGCATTGCACCTACACCAAAGTCTGTACGTTTCAACGCACCAGTTACTTTGAAACCAACTAATTTTTTACCTTGACGGTTTGTACCTGTACCAACCAATGTAAGGTCTAAAACGATTGGTTTTGTAACTCCTTTCATTGTTACATTACCCGCCAATTTATATTTTTTTGGACCTGCTGGAGTGATTGATGTACTTTTGAAAGTTAAAGTTGGAAATTTAGCTGTATCAAAAATATCTTCTTTTTGAAGGTGACCATCACGCATTTCTTGATTAGTAGTCACTTGTTTCATATCAGCCGTCAATTCAAAAACTGCATCTGAAAAATCTTCTTTTGATGAAGTGATTGAAGCATCAAAGCTTTTAAATACACCATCAACTTCTGACATCATTAAGTGAGTAACTGTGAAAGTCATTTTAGCGTGAGCTTTGTCAAGTGACCATTTTTGTGCAAAAGATGCAACCGATGCTAATAAAGCAAAAGCAAGTACTGTGATTTTTTTCATTTTACTGTGTTTTTTTGGTTAATACTTATGAATAATTAGACTAAATACGCTGGACAAATGTAATGACATATAATGTCTTGACAAATTATTTTAACAACATTAACAATCTATTAACGAAATAGACTATATGCATTATTTACCCGCTTCGCCTTCAGGCTTGCGACGCTTCATTATTAAACTATCGGCAGGGTAATTGGCCTTTAGTGTGGCCATCTGAGTTTTTGCCCATTCAACAATTAATTGACGTTGAGCATCGGTAAGATTAGCTTCTTTGTGTAAGCCAAGAGCCGTGTAAGATTCCAAAGGCATTTCGTTTTCTTCGACGGTCTCAATCACTTCTTCAAGCTTATGATTTTGTACGGCAATCGGAAGTTTAGTAAAAGTTGAGAAATTGAGGTGTTTTTTACCATCATCTACGTGATGTGCCAAGAAAAAGGCAACGGGTTGGATATTGTTGTACCACGGATATTCAGTTTTATTGGAATGACAATCTCGACAAGCAACTTGAAGGACTTGCTTTACATCGGCTGGTACTGCATATTGTGTTGAAATATCATACGTATTATCATCCGAAAGATTTTTTTCTGGATGTATAAACTGAATCAGAATCAATATGACCCCAACTCCAAGAGCAATTTTCTTTAACATATTCGTAAATTTTAGGTTAGTTTTTTATAAATTTTATTTTCAAGATAAAGTATCTTTAAACAAACGAAGCGTTCGCTCCCAAGCTAATTTGGCTACTTCGGCATTATATCGGGTTGGAGCGGTATCGTTATTAAAAGCGTGATTAGCTCCATCATAAACATATATCTCGTGTTTTGTGCCTGCGGCTTTTAGTGCAGCCTCGAAAGCTGGGATTCCTGCATTTACTCGTTCGTCAAGTCCGCCATAATGTAGCATCAAAGATGCTTTGATTTTTGGCACATCAGCAGCTTCTGCTTGACGACCATAATATGCAACTGCTGCATTGAGTTGCGGCGAATTTACGGCCATCTGATTAGCCATTGCTCCACCCCAACAAAAACCAACGCAAGCGGTTTTTCCATTAGACTCTTTTAGTGAGCGTAAGTAATCAAAACCTTTTACAAAATTATTGATATTTTTCTGAGCATCGAGTTTGGCAAACAAACCACGAGCTTCATCTTCGTTGGCAGGAGTACCCCCGAACGGCGAAAGTGCATCAACACCCAAAGCTAAATATCCTGCTTTTGCCACTCTGCGAGTTACATCTTTGATGTGCGGATTAAGTCCACGATTCTCATGAATCACTAAAACTGCACCAATTTTCCCAGAAATTTTCTTAGGTTTAGCCAGATAGGCTTTCATTGTTGTGCCATCGCCTTCGTAAGTAACCTCTTCGGTAGTTATGTCTTCATCGTCTTCAGCAATGGTAGTAGCATGGGCGTAATTTACTTCTAATAATGGCAAAATGGCTATCGCAGCGGCAGTACCACCCGCGAGCTTTGCCAAACGTGTCATAAAATCGCTTCGAGTGAGTGGCTTGTGCGTGTACTCATCGAAAAGGTTGATAATTTCTTGATTCATAGTTTTAGGATAATTTTAGGTTGATAAAACATTAATAATTAAAACTCTAATCGAAGTAAAGGTATCGAAATTTTATACAATACGTTAGAAAACAAATAAACGTTGAAAGATAGGCTCTATTTTGATAAAAGAAGGGGCTTGCTGAAAATCGCAAGCCTTCTAATTTTTCAACCTAATCAAAATAAAAATCTTTATATTTCCTGAGAAATGGCTCGAAGAAATCAGTTTCTCCAAGACCATTCTTCGATGTTATTCTTAGTTATTATCACCACCGCCCATCACGTCATCGTTTTTCACTTTCGATTTTTTGCTTTCAGTAAATTTCATTTTACCAATTTTATAGCTGAAAGTTAGTTTCACGTTTTGGTTATAAAGGTTATTAACCATTACTTGATTAAACATTGGCGTGGTTAGTGTGCTTCTCATTTTCATTCCGAAGAAGTTTTCAGCAGCAAGACCGATGCTACCTTTTTTATTAGCAAATTCTTTTCTTGCACCGATTGAATACATACCCATTCCACCTTGTGAACCTTGAAGCTGCACACGATTTCCTCTGAAACCGCCTGAAGCTTGAACAGCCCAACCTTTCTTCAAAGAAATTGACGATTGTAAACGTCCACTAACTACGATACCATCATTACTTATTTTTGCCGAAAGCCCATCTAAACCAGTTTGTTGTCCTTCTAAATAATTATAGAATATATCAACTCCTCCATTCAATGTCCATTTTGGTGTTAAGAAGAAATTTCCGAAGATATTTGTTCCGAAAGTTTGCTCTTTACCAATATTTTCAAATGTGGTAATGATTGCCCCAACAACCGAATCTGACGGCATCGAAATACGCGTGATTGAGTTGTTTGTCTGACGACCAAACACCGAAACATTCAAATATGTTTTATTGATATTTGTGCTTAAAGCTAATTCAACGTTATTTGAGATTTCGGGTCTCAAAGTTGGATTACCTACTGAAATACTCTGAGGATTTGAAATATTAAGGTTTGGGTTAAGTTGTTGTAAACCTGGTCTTTGAATACGGTTATTGTAAGCCAATTTCAAGGTCGATGATTTACCGAAAGGCTTTGAAATATTGATGCTCGGCACAAGATTTCCGTAAGCAGGAATTACAATATCATTGTTTTGGTCGTTGGCGTCGATGGTTGTATATTCATAGCGAGTACCCACTTTGACCGTATATTTATTCCTTGTTGTAAGAGTGTATGAAACATATCCTGCGGCAATATTTTGGCTATAATTCAATAAACCTCCTGGATTACGGGCATCTGATGAAAACGACCCTGTTGGATTAGCCACTAAATACTCAAAATCGCTATCTACCTGACGTCTTACTGTTTTTAAACCTACCTCAAACATTTGATTTTGTTTGATTGGTGTCTGAAAATCAGTTTGCAAAGTAATTTCCTTGTTAAAGTTTTGGTTTAAGTTTTTTTGGCGGCTTACCAGCTCTTGTGAATTACCCAACAAATCAGTAAAGAAATTATTAGTTAATTTATTTTGGCTGTATTGACCAGAAATCGAAAACTCTTGTGAAGGCTTGAAAGTACGAATATAATCAAGGTTTAAATCAACCGAATTTGAGGCGTCTCGGCTATCAACATTTCTATAAGAAGTCGAATTCAAAACATTATTTGTAAACTGATTGATTGTAAAATCCTGTGTACGGCTAAAACCACGAGTACCGAACGCTACCGAAGCAGTAAGCGATTGGTTTTTGGCCAGATCATAATCAAAACCTAAATTATATCTTCCAAAAAGTCCGTTATCACTCGCATCTGCCGATTGATTTGTTAGAGTCGAAACACCATTTCTTAGCGTAGTTTGATCTAAAGTAACCAACGATTTATTATAGAACGCACGGCCAAAACCACCCAACGTTACGCCCAGTTTACCTTGACGATAGTTTCCGTTTAAGCTCAAGTTTGAGCCACGAATACCTACACCCGAATCAACGTTGAGCGTTAAACCTTGTAAAGTAGATTTTTTCAAAATGATATTAATGATACCACCCGAACCTTCCGCATCGTACTTGGCTGATGGTGACGTGATTACTTCAACACTTTTAATCAAATCGGCAGGAATCATTTTTAAGGCATCAGCAATGCTACTTGCCACAATTGTAGAGGGTTTGTTGTTAATCAAAACTCTGATGTTTGAAGTTCCACGCAACGAAACGTTTCCATCTAAATCAACCGAAAGCATCGGAACTTTACGCAAAATATCAGCAGCATCACCACCTCTTGAGGTCAAATCTTTTTCGGCATTATAAACCAATCTATCAACTTTTTCTTCAATCATTGATTTTTCGGCTGTTACGGTTACTTCATCCAATTGTTTTACGCTTTGAGCCAATTTTATTACGCCCAAATCGTTGTCTTTGCCTTTTTCAACTTTTACTTCAATGGTTTTATCTGTGAAACCGATAAATGTGATAACCAAGTTATATTCGCCAGCCGCCACACGGTTCATTGAAAACTTACCTTTTTCGTCAGCGATTGTGCCATCAACTACTTTCTTTGTATCTTTAGTATAAAGAGCAACGTTAGCAAATTCAACGGCTGTTGAAACGCTTTCGTCAACCACAAAACCAAAAACTTTTGAATTTCCTTTTGGAGCGTCTCCGTCAAGATTAAGCGTTGGTGCAGCAGGTGTAGCTTTTGGTCTTCCATTGCCATCGCCACCTCTTTGTCCGCCGCCCATTCCGCCTGGACCACCAGGGCCAAACTGTGCAGTTGCCAATGTCGTGGCAGCTATTATAAGTGTAAAAATTGATGCTAACTTCTTCATTGTTTTATTATTTAGTATTTTGAATGTCGGTTTCTAAGAATTGTTCAACTTCTCTGTGTCGCTGAATTCTGCAACAAATCAATCACTAAATTCTGAGACTATTTTTAATAATAGATAAGTAAGGCGTTCAACTCGACGACTGGGCGGATATTTCGACGATACCGAAGCGTAGAATAGTTAAACCGAAATGTCGATAAAATTGTACTAATTGTAGAAAATAGGGGTTAAAATGGGTACTTTTTAAAGACACAGGTTGCATTTAACCGAGTTTTTAAACAAACTTTGATATTATTTATGAAGCCTATCATACATCTGGCAATCGTTTAATTATAAAAACAATGCAGAATTTCATCAAGAAAATTGGAGGGTCAACAACCAACAGAATATTGTTATTACACCTATCTTTTTGGGCGTTATATTTTTCTTTCTTTTTTTACCAGATTACTTTCAGCCGCCACGGAGAAGAACCAAACTATGAAAGGTCATTCTTCGACGCCTCTACGCAAATATTTTTCATGGCTTTGATAAGCTATTTCAATTACTTTATTTGCTTGCCACGTTTCTTGGTTCATAAAAACTTTGGACAGTATTTAATTGAATTTTTGATACCTTTTACGATTATCATTACCTGTCATATCTTTTTAAAGCGATATATTTATTTAGAAATCAAGGAAGCGAAAGGCTTTTTATATTCATCAAAATTTATAAGTCAGCACGTAATTGCTGCTATTTTTATAGCTATTTTTATCGGGATGCTACGCTTTGCCAAAGACTGGTTTGAGCTGGAAGCTAAAAAAAGTGAGATTGAAAATGAAAAATTAACCGCCGAACTGCGTTTTCTAAAAGCACAAGTAAACCCGCATTTTTTGTTTAATACACTCAATAATCTTTATTATTTGGCGATGATAAACTCACCAAATACGACCGAAGTGATTGAGAAACTCTCGCAAATGATGCGATATATGCTCTATGACTCTAATCATCCGAAGGTTTCGATGACTAAGGAGATTGAATATATGAAGAATTACATCAGTCTCGAAAAACTTCGTCTGGACAACCAAGTACCAATTACTTTTGATATCGAGGGTAACCCTGACTCAGTGCAGATTGTACCACTTATCTTTATTACATTCCTCGAAAACGCTTTCAAACACGGTGTGAGCAATAGCATGACCAACGCCTATGTAAATATTTCAATACATATTGATGGACAACAATGTACATATTGCGTAGAAAACAGTAAATTGCCACCAAACCTCGAAACAACCAACGAGAAATCAGGAATCGGTTTACAGAACGTCAACCGTCGTTTGGAGCTTAGTTACCCAAATAATTATGAGTTGATTGTCAACGAAGATGATAAAGATTATATCGTGGTTTTGAAACTGAATTTGGCTTAATTATTCATTAACAATTTATAATTGACAATTAATGTTGACTTGCATAATTATCGAAGATGAACCATTGGCTCGAAACCTAATGGAAGCTTATGTGAAGAAAGTTCCACATTTGAACCTGCTAAAATCGTTTTCGAGCTCATTGACTGCTTTAGATTTTCTACGTGAAAATACGGTCGATATATTATTTTCGGATATCCAAATGCCCGAAATTACTGGCATTACATTGCTGAAAATTCTGCAAAAAAAACCTTTGGTGATTTTGACTACCGCATACTCTGAATATGCCCTTGAGGGCTACGAACTTGAAGTTTTCGATTATTTATTAAAGCCAATTAGCTTAGAACGTTTCCTAAAAGCAGTCGAAAAAGCTACGATTCGTTTAACCGCTACCCAACCAGTCGTTCAAGAAAAAATCGTGCAGGAAGTTTTAGTCAGTTCAGAAGGCAATCACGGTTTTATTTTTGTGAAAGATGGCACAAAACTCGTCAAGATACGCCTCAATGAAATTCAGTATATTGAAGGATTGAAAGATTATGTTTGCATTCACACCAAAGATAAAGATTCAACGCTCAAAAAGATTGTCACTCTTCAAACCATGAAAAGTCTGGAAAGTCAACTCTCTGAAAATCAATTTATTCGAGTTCATAATTCTTATATAATTGCCTTCGACGCCATTGATGCTATTGACAAAGAAAAAATACAGATTGGCAAAAATTTTATTCCCATCAGCGATACCTACCGCAAGACATTCAAGGAGTTTATAGAGAAAAAACAGGTAAGCTAATAGCCCCTTTATTGGTCAAGCCATGCCTTAAACTCTTTTACTTTCTCTTTACTGATGAAAATCTCCTGCTCGAAATGCGGTTTCAAGAACAGTTGTAAACGATTATTAGACAGTTGTTTAACTTTGAGAATAGCATCAATTTTTACAAAGAATTTTCGATTAATTCTATAAAAAACGTGTGGATTCAGCAAAGCTTCGAGCTGTTCCAAACGATAATCCACAATATACTGTTTGGTATCATTTGCCACCAAATAAACGATTTTGTCTTCAGCGAAAAAATAGGCAATCTCATCAATATTTTTGAACAAGATATTATTGCCAGTTTTTACTAAAAAACGATTTTTGAAATTGGATTTGCCTGTTTGCTGGAATTCGATTGGACTAAACCAACGAAAATTTTTGTTGATAGACTCAACTTTTTGTATTTTGATTTCTGAACTAAAATCTTTCAGAAGTTCAGATATTTTATCTACCGTGAGTGTCTTTTCCTCAAATATTAACCCCCTCATCTATCTCTTGAATTTAGACTAATTATTACTTATTTTACTCAAAGGGAAAAGCAGTTTGTCAATTTCAACAGTAATAAATAAATAGGTAGTTTATGTAAGTAATAACCTTTTTGATTGAAAATTGTTTAAATAAATCTCAAAAAAAAGGTCGAAGCATTCCGAAGAATACCTCGACCTTCAACACAAAAACAACTATAATTACGGCAATAAAACTTTATCAATCACATGAACTACGCCGTTTGTTCCAAGAATATTCACGGCAGTTATGTTTGAATTTCCACTTGTTTTTCCTTTCACTTTTGCTCCACCGGCCAAATCGAAAGTAAGTTTTGCTGCAGGATTAGCAGTACCGACTTCGCCACTTACATTTGGTAAATCCGATGAAAATACTCTGCCAGGAACCACATGATAAAGCAAAACACTTGTCAACAGAGCTTTATTAGTTGGGTCAAGCAATGTTGCTTTTGGTATTGTTTTGTACAATTCAGTAAACGCTGCATTAGTTGGTGCAAAAACTGTAAGCCCACTTGTAGAAGCAGAAGAGAGGGCTGTAACAACCGAAGCATCAGCAGCAAGGACCAAAGATACTAATTCAGAAAAATTTGGATCACCCTGTGCAATTTCAACCAAACTTTTGGTTGGTGGCACAATTACATTATTAATCACATGTATTACGCCATTTGATGCAGAAACATCAGCAGTTGTAACTTGGCTATTACCATTGATAAAAACCCCAGTAGAATTTTTTGAAAGAAAAATCGACGAACCGAGCGTTGTGGCAGTTCCTGACTGTACATCAGCCGCCAACACTCTTCCACTAATCACATGAGATTTCAAGATGTTAACTAATTCAGCATTAGTCAATTTACTTGCATCAATTTTGGCAAAGGCATCATTTGTTGGGGCAAAAACCGTAAATGGACCTGTACCTTTCAAGGTCGAAACGAGTCCGTTGTCAGTTAAAAGTTTGGTCAATGTTGAAAAACGACTATCTGCCAACGCTACATCTACGACATCTTTTGCTGCTGGTGTTTCATCAGTGTCATCACAAGACATCACACCAAAAGACAATGAACTTACAAGAATACTTACTCCTAACAGGGCTTTAATTTTTTTCATAACGATTGAATTAATAAAGTTGTTGATTAATGATTTAAACAATTGTATAACGCTTCAAAAACGCCAACCAACTATTGAAATAGAGCGAACGTGAATATTTAAGGAGTCAATGGCAAATAAAATGGAGTGAATAAAAATTAAATTTAATTTTTATTCAAGAAATAATACATAAGAATTTGATGTATAAGAAAATTATGTATATTCGCTCATTGAAATAAATAATCAGCAATGAATCAACACATAAAAGGTAGTTTAAGCACGATAATTCTAAAACTGCTACACGACAATGGCCGAATGTACGGCTATGAAATTACGCAAAAAGTAAAAGAAATAACACAGGAAGACATTCAAATTACTGAAGGGGCTTTATACCCGATTCTTCATAAATTTGAAGCAGAAGAGATTTTGATGGCTGAAACCGAAAAAGTAGAAGGAAGAGTAAGAAAATACTATAAAATCACACCAAAAGGAAACGAAGTAGCAATTGATAGAATAGCCGAACTCCGTGCCTTTGCTGAAAATTTAAACCTAATCTTAAATCCTAAATTGGCAACACTATGAAATTAACCAAAGCACAAATTGAAGAACTATACGCTTTTACACGCAAAAAGTATGTAGAACATTATGATGTTCAGACCGAACTCGTTGACCACTTGGCTACTTCAATCGAAGAGAAAATGAGTACAAGCAATATCAATTTTGAAACTGCCCTACAACAAGTATATGCCCAATTTGGAATTTTCGGTTTCAGTGAACTTGTCGAGAAAAAAGGGATGGAAGCAGCCATCAAAGGCCGAAAGTTGTTTAGAAAAAGTTTTATTGAATATTTCAGATTACCCAAAATTATATTGTTTGCAATGATTTTGCTGATGAGCTATAAAGTTTTCGAAATCTCAAACAAAGATTTCATTGCTTACTGTTTTTATGCCTCAATTGTGATTTTTAATGTAATATTCATTGTAAAGTCTATTCAAGTAAAAAGAAGTGTAACGAAACCACTGCTACAATTCGAGAATATTTACATCATGAGTTCATCTTTTGGGTCTTCGCTTTTGATATTTCAAATCTTTTTTAAACTTTCTATAACAGATTTGAGCAATAACTATCCAGCCCTCATTCCTATAATCTTTTCAATTATCTGTATCAGTTATTTAGCCGAAATTGATGTTTTAGATAAACTATTCAATCAGCAAAAAAGGCTTTATCCAGAAGCATTTAAATAAATTTTTCAGCAACTACTCTATTTACGAAGCAAAGAATCCGCCTTTATTCTTTGCTTCAACATCGCATAATACACCTCATCAGTAGCCGCCATGGCCTCTACTAAATGTTTCACTTTATCAGTTTGGATAAAATCGGGGTTCTTTCTGATGGCTGCAATGTTTTCATCTTCGGTTTGCACATTCCAAACGGCTATCCTAAAACCAGCATCATGCGATTGTTGTACTTGTTCGGCCGTAATATCTTCACTTGCAATCGTGATTCCGAATAAATTCAATTCTTGGGCGGTTTCTAAACCTTCTTCAAAAGTTTGCGGATAGATAAAAAGTTTGAAACTATAGTTTTTAGCCCGCAAAAGCGTCAAGAAATTTTTATCGTTTGATTCAATTAAAAGTTTTCGCTGAATTTGGTATTTCAGAGCAATTGCTTCGATTGCGTTGGCAAATCTGCCTAAATAGGCATCATCGTTTTTGTCTGCATTATAGAGTTTACAATCAAAAGTAAATTTGTGAGAAGATAAATCATCAATATTTGAGAATAATTGGTCGAGCGAGATGATTGCATAAGACTTATAAGGCATTTCATCATAATAGCCCGCTTGGAGTTCGGCAAAAGTATATTGGCTGACTGAACCTGTTAGATTGGTTTTTTCGCTCAAATCTGAGTCATGAAATGCCACCAAAACACTATCTTTGGTCATTTGAACATCAATTTCACTGCCATCAGTTCCTAAATTTAGGCAGTTCATGATAGACTCGAAAGTATTGATTGGATAAATTGACGAAATCCCCATTCCGCCATGTCCTAAAACCGTTATGTAGTCTCGGCTGAGGTTTTCAACTTCAAATATTTCGGTTTCTTTTTCGCAAGAAAACAATAAACTGAGTAGTGGAAACAAAAAGATTTTTTTCATAAAATTTCGTTAAAAACCATAACCTATTGATAACCCAAACCATGAGTTATATAACTTGTCTGATGAAATAATAGGTGAATAGTTTAAGCGAAAAATGATGCCTCGCTCCGATTTTTGATAACGATAACCAGCAGTAAAGTTTGAATTCAAGGTTGTTTGCCTTTCAACGGCAAACGTTGTGCTATTTGTTTGAGTTACATTCGAAAAAGTCTGTCCGAATCCTACCTCAAGGTGATGCGTTTTTCCATAAATAGCATTGATAGCTACTGGAATAATAACATCAGGATTAAACTTATTGTTAAAATCTTTGAGATGAAAAGTGCTAATTCCCAGACGAACACCAATTTTTAAATTGGGAGTCAGCTTATTTTTTTGCTGAAAAATTACTCGTTCATAATTCAACGAGCCATAACCTCCCGCCCCGAACGCTTCAAGATAAATCAGGTTCCGAATAGATTTTTGCTGAACTACCTGCGAAAATGATTTACCTTGAACAACTATTAAAAATACGATGAGCCAATAAATTTGTTTTCTTTTCATCCACGAATCTTGCTCTCCGTTAGCAATTTATTTGAATTTGGCACTCAATGTAATGATATTTGCAACCATGCCATTGCTTCGATTATAATGTCCATAACGAAGCTCGGCAGTATTCCAATGTTTAATTCCGAGAACACCATCGGGCGGAGCAATTCTAATTCCTGCTCCCCAAAATGCACTTTTAAAATCCGAAATATCAAAATCTGACGTATAATAAGTTTCGGTCAGTTTATGGCTATTGATTGGAGCAAAATAATCAACAGCAGTTTGGCTATTAAAACGATAATGCGGCGTAACCGACACAAACGAGGTTATTTTTACAGGAACCTCAACACTGACTGTATGTGCTTTCATACCCCAATTATCTTGGTAATACCGATAAAACGAACGAATGATAAATCTATCACCCAAGAAATAGCTGGCACGCAAACCAACTGGTAATTTCGCACGAGTACCTGGTAGTTTTTCCACTTTCAGCGTACCGTCAGTAAAATAAACTCGGTGATATGGCGTACTCAAAAGCCCTTCTTGATAAGATGGCTCAATAACCGCCATTAATTGTAAACGTTTATTAATAACCTGCGAAACTCCAATTGATAAATTATATGAGTTTCGGCGTTTAAAGTCAATATTTTGGTCACCTTCTGCTCCCGAACCATAATTATCTGGTCGAACTTCATAAGGTAAAATTACCGACCAAGTATCAAAAAATGCTCCCAACTTTAGGCTCAATTCGGTATTATTATCTTTCGATGATTTTGAAAAACTCAGATTTCCACCGTAAGATTTATAATCCCATTCGGTTGAATAAGATAAACTTGCTCCAACAGTATTATGTTTTCCATCATCTTTTCGGCTCCATGACAAAGTTGGGTAAAAGTGAACATCCGACATTGAAGCTGATGAAACCGAACGAGGGTCAATCAAATCGGATGAAGCTGATGAATAATAATCAACAGAAGCATCGGCAGTGATTGAATGTTTACGAGCTTTTTTGTCGGTAAATGATAATTTGATATCCAACGAATTAGCAATATCAAACAACTTTTCTGTTCCAATCCCGCCAGTCACGGCCGAATGGTTACCGTCTTGAGCATAATATGCCGAAACAAGGTTGACTTCTTCTAATTTCAACGAACGAAAACCACTTTCGGCAACGGGCTTAGAGCTTAGTTTATATTCTTTACTCGATGTTGGCTTTGTGTTAGTAGTTTCAGTTTTCTTGTTTTTAAATATGAATTTGGTATTATCGTATTGGGCATAAGCACCGCTTAACATACCAACGTATAAACCAATTGTTACTATTACTTTTTTCATAAATAGGAATTGTTTAGGTAGCCGAGAAAAGGATTCAACGCATTCGGCTGTTTTACTCATTATGTGACATTAGAAACCTTATCTCTTGGCATATAACTATCTTAATATCAAACATTTAACGAAAATTTATTTCGTCCAACATTGTTAGTTGCAACCACAGCCTCCACCACTTTTCCCACCATTTGCCCCTGAAGCCCCTTCACGATAGAGATAAAAACTGGTTTCAAATTTCTCGGCTTTACGAGCAGCCAATTCCATTTCTGAATCGTTAATACGACTTTTTTGATATTCTTTCACCGTTACACACGAAGCCATTGAGCCGAGTAAACAAACTACAAGAGCAACTATTTTGATTGATTTCATTTTATGAAATATTAATGTTATTTGACGTATAAATTGTGTTGCTATCATCAATGATGATACATGCTATTTGTTGCATTTGATTGATAAGGCTAAGACCAGCATCAACACCCAAAACTGTGATTGGTGTGGCCATTGCATCGGCCAATTCGGCATTTGGACAAATAATCGTCACACTTTTTATTCCTGACACTGGAAATCCAGTTTTGGGGTCAATCGTATGTGAATATTTTTTACCGTCAATAATTACGTATTTTTCATAACTCCCAGAAGTAGCAACCGCCAACCCACTGATAGATAATGACGAAAATGCTTCATGCTTATTTTCGGGGTCAGCTATACTGATTGTCCAAGGTTTCCCGTTAGGTTGGTTTCCCCACGTTGTGAGGTCACCAGCGGCATTTACGATGCCACTTTTTACACCATTTTTTATAAGTAAACGTTTGGCACTTTCGGCAGCATAACCTTTTCCGATTCCACCAAAACCAATTCTCATACCTTTTTCCTTCAAGAAAACAGTCTGATTTTCAGTATCGAGTATCACATTATTATAATTAATTAATCTGACTGATTCTTTGGCTGCTTCGGCATCGGGAAGAGAGGTCATTTCTTTATCGAAATTCCAGAAACGCTTATCTATCGAGCCATAAGAAATATCAAATGCTCCATCAGTGAGCGATGAAATTCGGAGCGAACGCTGAATCAAGTCAAATACTTCTTTATCAACTTTTACAGGTTTTATACCAGCATTTTGGTTGATTTGGTTGGTCTGACTATCATCGCTGAACGTAGTCAAGAGTTTTTCAATCCGACTGATTTCTACAATTGCAGCCTCAATTTGTGATTCTGCCCAAGCTCCATCTTCGCTTACTACACTGATAGTAAAGCGATTACCCATCAGTCGGAGTGTTTTATGAAAAATCTTATTTTCTGGCATTGATAATACTTTGGATTTCCTGCACAAAAGATTCAGTAGTAATTCCTGCTGGATAACCATCCCACTCTTTCAAAACTTTTCCATCTGCACCCACTAAAACTGTGAGTGGGAATTTGCCTTCTTGGTTGTATTTTTCGGCGAGGGCTTCGTTCTGAGCAGTTTGCTTTTTGTCCAATTGGTTTTTCTTTAATCTTGGAAAATCGGCACGAACTAAAGCCAAATTTTTATCGGCAAAAGTCAGAAATTCGGGTGTATCTAAGACATCTCGTTTGAGTTTAATGCACGGACCACACCAATCCGAACCAGAAAAATTAATAATAATGTATTTATGATTCTGAACAGCCTCGGCTTTTGCTTTATCGAAATCGAGTCCCCATTGTGGAGAGCCATCGAGCACTAAGAATGTGAGAAGAATGCTTAAAAATTTCATGTTTTTAGTTTAGTTTAACGGTTTTCTCTTAATAAACGACTAATGTTGTGCCGTCGGTAGCAACTTTATAAACAGCCAGCCCAGCTCTACCGTTTGAATTTAAACCTGCTCCTGTCAACGAGAATCTTGCTCCGTGGTCAGTACAATACCATTCGTTATTGCTGTAAATAATTCTTTTCTTTGGTTCGTGTGAGCAAGTTACAGTTGCCGCCACATAAGTATTTGACTTAGATAGTGCAATTACAATATTGTTAACAATTACATAGCCCCCAACCGTTTTTAATTTAGCATAAGTGGCAGATGTTAAGTCTATTTTCACTTTCGTACTCGTTATTTTATTGAGTTCTTCAGTCGAAATCACTCCAGTTGCTGTCGTTGTAGTTGTTCCAGTAGTTGTACCAGTCGTAGTCCCCGTAGTTGTACCAGTCGTAGTTCCTGTTGTTGTGCCAGTTGTTGTTCCCGTGGTTGTTGTGGTTGTACCAGTTGTTGTGCCATCTGGCGAAACCGTTAAAGCATTTACATATTTATCATCTTCTCTGACGCATGATGTAAGCAAAGCCATTAAAGCTCCTCCACTAAAACCTGCTGATTTCAAAAATTCGTAACGTGTCATAATTTCTTTTTTTTAATAACGGTTAATACTTTTAATTACGTAAGTCATTGCTAAAGGGTGGGGTATGTTTTAGAAAACTGACACCTCTTAACTAAAGACGAAACTGAAATAAAAATGGTTGGCTTTATCTATTTCTTTTTACCAATTTCAAGAAATTTAACAAAATCTTCAACGCTTGAATAGCCAATTGGGTCAACGATTGTTTTTCCGCTGGCGTCAACTACGGCATAATACGGTTGGGCATTGTTGTTGAATCTCGTGATTTCTAAATCCATATTTTTATCACCTACGGTTGTTTTTAGTTCATCATCGTAGGTTGAAGTATAATGCTTTTCTTTGGGCAATTCTTTTTTATCATCGACATAAAGTGAGGCTATCACATAATCTTGTTTCAAACGTTCTAAAACTTCTGGTTTTACCCAGACATTTTCCTCCATTTTTCGACAATTCGCACAAGCGTACCCAGTAAAATCGAGTAAAAGTGGTTTGTTCACTTCTTTTGCATAGGCAAGAGCATCGTCGTAATCGACAAAACCTGACAAACCATGCGGCATTGGTCGGAGTTTTTCGGGCGAAACTCCCGCCAATTCAGACTGGTTATCTTGCGGAGGCAGTATTCCCGAAAGTAATTCAAGCGGTTTATCTTGAACAACTCCTGGAATGAGATAAAATGTAAACACAAAAAATATAGCACTAAAAGCTACTCTCGACCAGTGATAGGTTTTTACTTTGGTATCTTTCGGCAATCGAATGAAACCTGCAATATAAAATGCGATGATTCCGAAAATCAGAATCCAAATGCTTAAAAACGTATTTCGGTGTAGTAAATCAAAGTGATAGGCTTGGTCTATATTACTTAAAAATTTAAGAGCCAAAGCAAATTCAGCAAAACCCATAACGGCTTTCATTTCGTTCATCCACCCACCTGATTTTGGCATACTTTTGAGCCATTGAGGAAACATGGCCAACAGTGTAAAAACTAAACCAAAAGGAAGTCCAAAAGCCAACATTCCCCACAAAGGTCGCCAAACTTCTCCCTGTGCAGCCAAAATCAGCAACGAACCAACAAACGGAGCAGTACAAGAAAACGAAACTACCACCAAAGTTAAGGCCATAAAGAAAATCCCCAACCAACCACCACTTTCCGACATTCCATCAATGCGATTAACGAATTGATGTGGTAACACAATCTCGAAAGCCCCCAAAAGTGAGATTCCGAAAACAATAAAAATAACAAAGAAAATAAGATTTGGCAACCAGTGTGTACTAATAAAATTGAGAAATGGAGCTCCAAAAGCCATTGTTACGAAGCCAATCAGAGCAAAAACAAACATGATTGAAAAACCATAAAACATGGCTTTGCGTGAGCCGTCAGTTTGTTTAGTAAAAAAACTGACCGTCATAGGCATAATCGGGTAAATGCAAGGCATAAAAAGATTGGCCACTCCTGCCAAAAACGCCACAGATAAAAAACCGAGCAAAGACTGTTGTTCGTGCATAAAAAAATAGGTTTGATGGTACTTTATAATCTATACGTAAACCAACTTGAATAAGTGGGGTAATGCGAGAAAAGTTTATCAATAATTAAGAAGCGGTTAGTTTCATAAATTTCATTCTACCTACGCTAATCGTTTGGAATGAATGACGAAGTCTTCAAGAAAAAGGTTGCAGAAGAATTCAAGATTACTTACCTATTAATCTAATTGACAACACAGATTGTTCATTTGGTATTCAACGGATGGTTACGTCCTTTCAAAAACTTTGTGCGGGTAAATATCGAAATACGATTGTAAATATTGCTTATATAAAACAGCAAAAATAAAGCGTTCTGAGTGTTAATATTCAGAACGCTCCAAAATATGCAAAAATCACTTACCTTTCTTCTTTTTCTTTGGCTTTCCAGTAAGCGAATCAGGTTTTACTTTCAATGAATCTTTTGGCATTTTTACATGTAGGCTATCTTTGCCTCCACGTTTCAAAGAATCTCCGTGGCGTTTATGCAATGAATCACCTTTATGTTTGGTAGAATCATGGGCAGTAGCCGCCGAAACGGCATCAATCGACATCGAATCTGGGCTAATAGTATCTCTATTACACGCAATAAAATAAATGCTTCCAAGAGCAAAAAATGCTAATACAACTATTTTTTTCATCTGCTTTGAATGGTTTTTATGATTGAAAAGTTTAGTCCAAAACAAGGTTTAGTAAAAATAGTCGAGGCCTCAACTACAACAATTTTTGGAATATAACACAAGGACGAAAACGCACTTTAAATTGGTTGCATAGTGATTAAAATTTAAAAAAATTAAATCTTACCTTCTTCTGGGTTCTTAGCTTTCTTAGCTTTTTTCTTCAAAGCATAATCAAAAATACCCAGTTTCAGACCAGCATTTGCTGCAAAACCACTTAAATCAGTAGTATTTGTTGAATGATGATTAAAAGCAAAACGATAATTTGCTCCAACATAAAACTTAGCATAACGTGATAAATTAGCTTCCACATTTATACCAGGTTGAATAATTCTACTCATGTTATAACGATTATCATCATCAAAAATATCATCAAAATCTCGGTCACGACCTCGGCCTCCTCGGTCATCATCAAAATCAAATCCATTACCACCAACGCCAATCACCAAAGGAAATGAAACGTGTACTGCTGCATTGGGCATTACAGTATATTCCATCTTGAAGCCACCAAATTGTGCATTCAAATCAGTATTTTGGCGATTACGGAAACTACCAAAACCCGTTGCCCCGATGGCAAACTTTTTATTGAACTGTAACATCAAAGCTGCTCCACCCAACGAGGTAGTTCCGCTTCCGACCTGCCCGTACTGATACTCTGGTGCAAGATAAAGACCCAAATAATTTACTTTCAGCTTTGCTTTTTTTCCACTAAAAACTGTCTTCATTTCTGATTTTGTAGAATCTTGTGCCATCAAATTTACAGACGAGCCTAAGCTTAAAGTCGCACACAAAAGCATCATTTTTCCATACTTTCTCATAAAATTCGCTTATTTTGTATTAATAATTCGTTTTCATTCTCCATTACGCAAGGCCATCAAAAAAGGTGGGGTAACTATTTTTTTTCTTTTACCCCACCCTTTTCGCCCCACGTTCGTAATGAGAGTTAGATACCTAAACTAAATTGTACAAGCTTGTTTTTTAAGAAAAAGACATTTTCGGAAGATAACCTCGACAGCGTAATTAAGGCTTGCATTGACAATAACGGTCAAGCCCAACGAACGCTCATCAAACTCTTTTTAGGGTATTCCAAGAGCGTCTGCTCACGTTATTCGAGTAACGACCAAGAACTCGAAGAAATTATCAACGATGGCTTTCTAAAAATATTTACCAACCTACCCAAATACGATGACTCACAACCATTCAAAGCATGGGTTAGAACAATTATGGTAAATACTGCCATTGACTATTATCGAAGCAATAAAAAATACCAATTACACATTGCTGTCGATGAGATAGAAATCACTGATTTTGATGATGATGTAATCAGCAAATTATCGACCGAAGAAATCATGGACCTTGTCAGAAAACTTTCGCCGATGTATCGGATGGTTTTCATGCTTTATGTGGTTGAAGGCTATAAACACAAGGAAATTGCCGAAAAACTGGGCATTCAGGAGGGAACTTCAAAATCGAACCTTCAAGATGCTCGCATAAAATTACAGGAGATGATAAGAGTTCATTATCCGCATTTATTTGATATTTACGCAGTTCGAAAAAATAAATTCAATGAAAACTGACAAATTTGATGAAGAGTTCAGACGAAAAGTCGAGAACTTTCATCCACCTTTCAATAACGAAGAAATCGACCGAATTCAGAGTTATGTTGGCCAACACATCCCTCTGAGTTTTTGGCAGCGTTTTGGCCATGTCCTTACTTACTCGGTCGGGGCCTTAATCATCGTTACATTACTAACAACAACCGTTTATAAAACCTATGAGAATAAATCTTTACTAAAACAACTTTCAGTTCTGAATACCCAATTGGAGCAAGCAAAAGCTGACTCCTTAACTAAGACTATTGCCCCAAAGGAGATTGTAATCGAAAAAACAGATACTGTTTTTGTCACAAAATATATACCGATACCTGCAAACAATGACAGCGAAGTAGTGGAAAGTGAAATTACAAAAAACACTATCCCAAACACTTCTCCAAAATTTGCAGATGAATCAACAAAAGAAACAAAAAACAACATTGAACTAACTGATAAAGAGCATATTATAACAAATTCAAGCGAAAATAATTTAGATAAAAACATTTCTAAAGTTAGAAAAACGGAAACCTCAGTCAGAAAAGACGGAAAGCAAAATGCGGAGTCAAAGTATCATAGCGAATCAGTAAACGAAAACGCTATATCTTTAAAAAGTACAAATACTAAAAAAGCAGATTTTGTGTTGACTGAACAGGTTTCGGCAAACGTTATTGGTGCAACGTTACCAATTTCAACGCCCAATTCGGTCGCCAAAGCAACTGAAAGCTTCCGATTCAATGATGCTCATTTATCGCATCGTAGCTACAATTTTGATGAAAATAAAGCTATTTTTGACTTATCAAGAAGAGATTTCATTTTACCAAAATCGTCTGTAAAAATAAGCGAGAAGAAATCTTTCAAATTGCCAACTATAACACTGCCAAATCTAAAATACCGAGTTGGTTTTGGCGTAGAAATGGCCGACGAATACGGTGGTTTCAATGTGTTAACCGATATTTTGCTAAGTAAACGATGGAGTATTACAACAGGAATTGGTTTATCGACATTCTTTGATGAGAAAGACTTTGATGATGAAGAAGAATTTAGAAGAGATACCAAGAAAGATTTCAGAAAAGAATACGAATCTCGAATCAATGATAATAGCCAAATCAACGATATTCATATCAATCAGGCACTTTTTAAAGTACCCGTTTATTTTAATTATCGACTGCCTTTACCTAAAAACTTTACGGTTTTGTTAACAGCTGGGAGCAATCTTGATGTTTACAGTCGTCAGTTTGTGTCTTTCAGTGACCAAAATTCATTCCGAGATAAAGACCATTTCCGATTTAGCATCAGAGGTAATACGCAGCTTTTCAATAATTTACTGTTTTCGACAGGTATTGAGAAGCGTTGGCAAAAGTATTCCATTCAGCTAAGTCCGTATTTTATTACACAAATAAAACCGATTTCATACCAAGAAGAAAACTGGCAAATTGGTATAAAACTCAACGGTTTTTATCGACTGAGCAGATAAAACACTACAACTTACTTACCCAAAGCCCGATTAGTTCGCTAATTTGGGCTTTTTTATTGTAAAAAAACGGTTTGAATTCTATAAAATCATGAGAATGTATTAAATTTGAGCAATCAGATGACCTTGAAAAATTAATGACAAATATTACTATGAAGCATTCTAAAAAAATAGTGCTTTCGACAATCTTCGTTTTGGGCTGTATCTTGAGTAGCTATGCTCAATATTACGGTGGTGGATATGGTGGTGGCTACGGTGGTTATGGCCGAGGCTATAACAGTGCCTTCAATAATCCAGGATTCGATAATGGCAAACCAAAACCGCCACCCGACCCCGACGAAGTAGCAAAAGAAGAAACCCGCATAATGGTAAAGAAATTTAAGTTAGATGAAGAACAAGAAATCTTGGTTTCATCGCTCAATGAAGATTATGCTTACCAACGGAAAGATTTATACGAGCTTATCAAAAAAGAGTTTGGTAGCACTCAACCAACGCCTGCCCAAATAGCCAACGCTAAAGAAAAAATGGAAGCATTGGAGGCAAAGAAAGATAAAGAACTTGAAAAAATCTTTACTCCTGAGCAATTTAAGGCCTATCAAGAAGTGAAAGCCAAAGCCCAAAAGGGTAAAAAGAAATAAAATCCTGTATTTTTGATGAAAAGGCTCTTATTTAATAAAATGAGAGCCTTTTTTATCATGAATCTACAATTTTTAATACCTTAAAAAGCCAAATAGTATAATATCCCGTAAATAACTGCGTTAAAAAATAAGTTTAATAAACCGTTTGTGAAGAAAATAAACAAAATTATATTTTTGAATTTCAAAAGAATTAAAATTTATAGTAGATTTCTCTGCTTATTGTTTGTCCTATTTTCTTTTAAGGTATTCGCTCAAAATTCGCTTTCAGATACCATAATTGTCACTTATCCAGATAGTCTTCGACCACGGCTCAGTTATGCCATCAACTGGGATGCTCGTAGCTCAATAATTAAAGAGCAACGAGTAAACATTTGGGGCGTAAATACAGGTATTATTTTAGGTAGAAAAAGAAATCAGATTACTTTGGGATATTATTGGCTCAACTTTAATTCTTACTTACGCTTACTCGACCTAAGAAAATCGGCTGCTAAACGAGTAAATCTTGACTATTACACCAAAACTGACTTGTATTTTTTTAGTCTAATGTACTGGAAAAACTTCATCAATAATAAACGATGGAGAGTAAGCGTTCCTGTTGAAGTTGGTATTGGTGCAACCAAAAACGAAAATGTAGGCTTATTCAACGAAATTCTTATTTGGAAAAGAAAAGATTATTTTATTCCGATTCAAGCAGGAGTTTATATTGGTTGGAAAGCTACTCGTTGGGGTGGATTATCCGTACAAGGAGGCTACCGTTATGCTATGCATCAAAGAAATATTCCTACAAACTACAATGGTCTTTATTATAGCTTGGGAGCAAACGTGCAATTAGAACTATTGACAGACCTATACAAATGGATATTCAAAAATAAAAAGCCTGAAAACATAATTAATTAAAACAGCTTTAAAATTTGAAAATAAAACTCCATATTTTTTAGGAAAACCCAAAAATAACTCTACTTTTGTTTTGCGAGCATAAATTAAGAGTTGTGGCTTTACTTTTTTTGATACCGCTCGATAAAAAAATATTTTTATGGTTTCATACAATAAAATTTATTTTTTTTTGTTGCAATTGCATAAGATTCTTTATATGTTTGTGTCATCAAAGAGAAAAAAATAAAAAAATACTTGTAACAACATATATTTTTGTTTTATCTTTGAATCATAATTGAGAACGCAAATATTTTCGCACTTCGGTGCAACCTTTTGCAAAAAAAATTCGTATTCTATATAGAAATAAAATATTAAAGATAAAAGTTGTGTGGATTTAGTAGCGGGAAAGG
>OFDC01000059.1_pt1 | contig 139656 bp, 123 predicted proteins | sample 1520941 | NCBI WGS metagenome assembly OFDC01 (sample SAMEA94258168, study PRJEB24077) | hot springs metagenome | biome: Aquatic biome; feature: Water | place: India | collected 2012-12-06 | depth 5 m
TAAAATCTATAAAAATGGCAGATTTAAAAGCATTCGCAGAACAGTTAGTAAACTTAACTGTAAAAGAAGTAAATGAATTAGCAACAATCTTGAAAGATGAGTATGGTATCGAGCCTGCTGCTGCTGCTCCAGTAATGGTAGCTGGTGGTGCTGCTGCTGGTGATGCTGCTGAAGCTCCTGCTGAGAAAACATCATTCGATGTAATCTTGAAAGGTGCTGGTCCAAACAAATTGCAAGTTGTTAAATTAGTAAAAGACTTAACTGGTCTTGGCTTGAAAGAAGCTAAAGATTTAGTTGACGGTGCTCCAAAAGCATTGAAAGAAGGTGTAGCTAAAGACGAAGCTGAAGGTTTGAAAAAATCTTTAGAAGAAGCTGGTGCTGAAGTTGAAATCAAATAAGTTTGATATTCTGCGGCAGTCCGATGATTCGGAAACCGATTCTTTATATTACAACGTCGGCAAGGTTTAGAACCTTGCCGACGTTTGTTTTTATGTCGAATTATTAATTTCTTACATCATCTTTTGCTGAACATCAATAGAGTCGTATGAAATTAAATATCGAAAACTTAGAACCTAATGCCATTTACCATATTTATAATAGAGGTATAAATGGTGAAAATATCTTTAAAGAAGAAAAAAACTATCTGTATTTTCTACAACGATATGCACATCATATTTCTCCTATCGCCGAAACTTACGCCTATTGTTTATTGAAAAATCATTTTCATATAGCCTTGAAGACAAGGAGTTTAGAAGAGATAGAAGTATTTTACAAGAATAAATTTCCAGAAAAAATAAACCTACCACCAATTTCTCGCATTATTAGCCAGCAGTTTGCTTCTCTTTTTAATGGTTATGCACAAGCAATTAATAAATCCTACAACCGCACAGGAGGACTTTTTGAAGAACCTTTTAGGAGGATTTTGATTAGTAATCAATCTTACCTAGCTGAACTGATTTTCTATATTCATCATAATCCAGAAAAACATGGGTTTGTGAATGATTTTAGAAGTTATACTCATTCATCGTATCATTCACTTCTGCATACGGCTCAAACAAAATTAAAGCGAGAAGAAGTTTTGAGTTTGTTTGGTGGGAAAAAGAAATTTGAGGTCTTTCATGCCAATAATCAAATGCTACGAAACTTGGATAAATTTATGATTGATTTTGATTAATGTTCTTAGAGAACAAAAACGTCGGCATGGCTTTGAGCCATGCCGACGTTGAAAGCTGACGTTGTAAATACGATCAAGGCTCTTTCCGAAGTTTCTTAAATTTCTTTCTCAGTTTATTCATAAACTCATCACCAGGGTCAGATTTTACGGTTTGGTAGTTTGGGTCAGTTTCTTTCCATATTTTTGAACCTTTAAACTTTGTGTATTCGTGATGCCCAATGAGATAATCTATTTTATGTTTCTTCTGTAATTGTTTGATTAATAAACAGTTAGCTCTAAACTGTTCTTCTGTTAATGGATTTTTACTTCCATCTCCAACATTTTCGATACCGATTGCACAATAGTTGAGTCCGATTACGTGACGAGCCAAAAGTGTATCAGGCATTAGATGATAAATCGTTCCGTCTCTATCAATCAGATAATGTGCCGAAACATTAAGTTGACTGGCATTTTGTAGTTCTTTACGAGCGTTAGGTAAAGTTGAAGAATTAAAGGCAAAAAATGACTTCTCGAAGGTTGGAATAGCCGTCCAATGCACCACAACCATTTTAGGGCGAATAGTTGGTTGAGCCTGCTCAATTCCGTGGCGTTGTTTGAGGTATTCTACTGATAAAGCACTGCGAGTAGAATCCCAAACGATTGGTTTTTCAACAATCTTTAATTTTTGTCCCCAAGACTGCAAGGCTACAAACAATAATAAAACTAACAATGATTTTCTCACGGCTGTTTTTTAGCAATTTTGTTATGAATAACAGGAATTTGTAGCATCGCAGCCGAACCATACCAAGGGTGCAATTCCATCATTAATGAGCCAGCTTTAATGGCAGGGTCAGTTTCGCAGAGTTTTTGGGCTTCTTCTATCGTTTTTACATCAAAAACATAAATTCCTTTCAAGTCAGTATTATCAGTAAATGGCCCAGCAACTACCAGTTTTCCTTCATCTGCCAAGCGTGTGATGTTAGCCATGTGTGCTTTTTGGAGGTTTGTGGCCGTCACCGAATCAATCATCCAGCGGCGTGGACCTCGTTTTAATAAAGCCATAACATAGTTTTTCATACCATATTCATCAGCACCGAGTTGTAAAGCCAAAACACTATCTATGCCCGAGCCAGCTTCGGTTGTATCGACTTCTGCCACTCGTTTTTTCTCGGGAACTAAACAACTATACGAAACCGAAGCAATGGCGACGAATAAGAATATTTTAATGAAGGTTTGACGATTTATCATTTTGCGAAAGTTTTGACTAAAATCTACTTTTCAAAGATAGGAATAAAATATAGTATGAGTAAAAAGAATGAAGGTTTAAAAAACAAAAACTTCTTCTGTGTATAATACATAGAAGAAGTTTTTGTGATATTTCCGTTGTTATTATCTTAGCTTCAAAGTTACTAAACAAGCCACCGCCAACACGATACCGATAATCCAGAAACGAGTAACGATTTTAGCTTCGTGGTAGCCCTTTTTCTGGTAGTGATGGTGCAAAGGCGACATCAAAAACAAACGATTTTGCTGGGCAAATTCTAAGCCTCGACGACGACGTTGGTATTTGAAATAACTTACCTGCATAATCACTGAAAGGTTTTCAATCAAGAAGATTCCGCACATGACAGGTATCAATAATTCTTTTCTGAGTGCCAAAGCCAATACTGCAATCACGCTTCCAAGCATCAAACTGCCTGTATCACCCATGAAAACTTGGGCAGGATAAGCATTATACCACAGAAAGCCTATACAAGCCCCCACAAAGGCGGCACAGAAGATTACGACCTCGCCCGAATTCGGAATCATCATGATATTGAGGTACTGTGCAAAAACTTTATTTCCCGATAAATAAGCAAAAACAGCTAAAGTTATACCAATAATTGCCGAAGTTCCCGCAGCTAAACCATCAATTCCATCAGTGATATTTGCACCATTTGAAACTGCTGTGATGATAAAAATTACTACCAAAACATAAGGTAACCAAGCCAAACTTTCGGGCAAGAAACTACCAAACATCTGATAATCAATCTCGTTGTTCTTGAAAAATGGTACTGTTGTAGTCAATGAATGAACATCAGTATATTTCTGAATCTCGCCGATTGAGCTGGCAATTTTGCCTTTTTCGTAAACTCTGATTTTTACGTAGTCATTAAAATAGAGTGTCAAACCCACAATTAAGCCCAAGCCCACTTGTCCAATAATTTTGAATCGGCCTTTTAAGCCTTCTTTATCTTTCTTGAAAACCTTGATGTAGTCATCGGCAAAGCCAATACCGCAAGTCCAGATAGTAGCGATTATCAACAAGACAATATATACGTTGTCGAGTTTTGCAAAAAGTAATACGGGAATCATCAAAGATGCCAAGATAATGAAACCACCCATGGTTGGAGTTCCTTTTTTTTGCATTTGTCCTTGTAAGCCAAGGTCACGGATTGATTCTCCGATTTGGAGATTTTGCAGTAAAAGAATGATACGTTTTCCAAAGATTGAGGCAATCAGTAGAGAGAAAACGATAGCCCCCATCGCACGGAAAGTAATGTACTGAAACACACCCGCTCCTGGGAAATCGAAGGCTTTGTCAAGGTAAGTAAATAAGTAGTAAAGCATAGGACATTAGAATTTATAGGAAAGTACTGGCAAAGATACTTTTTTTTGAAAACCTAAGAAATAAATGGTTAAAAAAAGTAAAAAATGAGCGTGATATTTACGTTTTTTGCTTCTCCAAAGAAGTCCACGGTCAATAGTCGATAGTCAACAGTTGTAAGTTTGTAGTAAATACTTAACACTAAAAAAAACTTTGGACTGTTGACTATCGACCGTGGACTAAAATAACTATTCAACAAAACAAAAATCCTAATGAAAGCTCTTCTTTGTAAAGAATTTGGTATGCCCGACACCCTCGTTTTAGAGGATTTACCCGCTTTGAAAGCCGAAGCTGGTAAAGTCGTGATAAGTATCAAGGCGTGTAGCGTCAATTTTCCAGATACGCTTATTATCAGAAATTTATATCAGTTCAAGCCTGCTCTGCCCTTTTCACCTGGGGGTGAAGTTTCGGGCATTATAAAAGAAATAGGCGAAGGCGTAAAGCACCTAAAAGTTGGCGATAAGGTTTTTGCCATGACTGGCTGGGGTGGAATGGCCGAAGAAGTGCAGGTCGATGCTCGCAGGGTGTTTCCGATGTTGCCCAAAATGGATTTCGTAACGGCAGCCTCGGTGATGTATAATTATGGTACATCTTATCACGCTTTAAAAGACCGTGCCGAACTAAAAGCTGGAGAAACCCTTCTGGTACTCGGTGCAGCGGGTGGCGTAGGTTTAGCTGCCGTAGAATTGGGAAAATTGATGGGGGCAACCGTGATTGCGGCAGCTTCGAGCGATGAAAAACTGGCCATTTGCCAAGAAAAAGGGGCAGATTTTACGATAAATTATACAAACGAAGATTTACGAGAAAAAATAAAAACCATTACTGAAGGCAAAGGCGTTGATGTGATTTATGATGCCGTGGGCGATAAATATGCCGAGCCTGCTCTACGTTCAATTGCTTGGAAAGGACGATACTTGGTAGTTGGTTTTGCGGCGGGCGAAATCCCAAAAATTGCCTTGAATCTGGCATTATTGAAGGGCTGTGCGATTGTGGGTGTTTTTTGGGGACAGTTTGCCGAAAAGGAACCCGCTCAGAACTTTAAGAATATTCAAGAACTAGCGGGATATTTTATGAAAGGGAATTTACGTCCGCATATACATAAACTCTATTCGCTTGCAGAAGCGGCCGATTCGCTGAATGATTTGATGAATAGAAAAGTAGTCGGAAAGGCAGTAGTGGTGATGTCAGATGATGTGCAAATGCCAAGCTATGAAGTTACCCAAATTCCTCAACAAGAAATAAAACCACTTACTCAAGCAAGTAAAGTAGGCGAAATGCTGATTTTTAAAGACTTAGCAGCCCTAAAAAATCATATCGGCAACCCACTCGGCACTTCGGATTGGCAAACGCTTACGCAAGATAAAATCAATGCTTTTGCTGCAGCTACCCTTGATGACCAATGGATTCATGTCGATGAAGAGAAAGCTAAACTTTCGCCATTCGGAAAGACGATTGCTCATGGGTTTTTATCACTTTCTTTTTCTCCGAAGTTCATGTACGAAATGTTTAAGGTAGAATCCGCCAAAATGGGACTGAATTATGGTACAAATAAAGTACGTTTCATTTCGCCAGTGCCGGTGGGTAGCCGTGTGCGTATGAAAGCGACTTTAAAAGAGGTAGAGGATATGCAACCCAATGGAGCAAAACTAATCATTGATGCAATTTTTGAATTAGAAGGCTCAGAGAAACCTGCTTGTGTAGCAGAGTTATTGAGCGTGATTTATGAGTAAAATATTTTTGTAAATTATATGTTTAACAAATGAGACATCATTATCTACATTTTATTTGTTTTGCGGTTTGTACACTCTCCGTTTTTTCGTGTAATACTAATAAAACCGAAAATAGTAAAGCTAAAGAAGAACCGCCAGTTCCTTCGCTGAAATTTCAGATTATTGATACACTTTCGCACGATATAGGAGCTTTTACCGAGGGCTTAGAATTTGTAAACAACAAGCTTTATGAAAGCACAGGTAGTCCTGATGATAGTACTAAATCCATTATCGGAATAGTACAAAAATCAGGTACTTTAGACCAAAAAGTGCTATTAGACCAAAAATATTTTGGTGAAGGTATGACAATCTTGAAAGGCAAAGTTTATCAACTTACTTACAAAGACCAATTAGGATTCGTTTATGAGTATCCTTCTTTCAAGAAAATAACTGAATTCAAATATAATAGTCTCGAAGGTTGGGGTCTGACCAATGACGGCACTTACTTGATAATGAGCGATGGGACACCTACCATAACATTTATCAATCCAAATGGATTTGGGGCTGAAAAAACTATCAATGTAAAGTCTAATGGTTATGGGCAGACGAATGTGAATGAGTTAGAGTACGTGAATGGCTTTATTTATGCTAATATTTGGCAAACGAATAAAATCATTAAGATAGATGCTAAAAGTGGAGAAATTGTAGCATCAGCAGATTTATCAGCCTTGAAAAACTATGTGAATAGTATTTACCCAAAATCAATGGAAATGAATGGTATTGCTTATGATTCTACTTCCAAAGACTTTTATATTACAGGTAAAATGTGGCCCAAATTATTTAAATTGAAATTTGAGTGATTATATATCTATCCACAGGTCTGGCTTTTAAATTGGTCAGACCTGCGGTACAGACCTTATATATTTTTCAAAAAATCATTTGTACTTCTTAACAATCATATTTGACTTAAAAAGAGAATCTGGCTCATAGACTCTTATGACCGAATTGTCTGCGTTAACATCCTTCACAGGCATTTTATAGGTAATAATAGTGGGGCTGTCAGAAGACTTTATTGTTTTGTAGCCTTCATCAAAATTAAATTTATACGACGGATATTGAATAGACGGCTTTGATTTATCCGAAAACTTATCAGTATGGCTTTTTTCTGACGAACGAGGTAAAGTTTGAGCTTGAACCACTGCTGTTGTGCAAATAAACAGAGAAACAAGTAGCTTTTTCATAAATTTCAAATTATTATGTTGTGTAAAAACTCATTTTTACTGCATCAATTTACCTCCCAATCGCCACACGTTTCAATACATTATCAATCACTTCATGCGTAGTAAGGCCATCAGCTTCGGCTTCGTAGTTAAGTATAATTCGGTGATTGAAAACATCGTGAACGAGTGCCTTGATGTCTTCGGGCAAAACGTAGTCACGCTCATCAAAATAAGCGAGAGCTTTGGCAGCATTATAGAGCGAAATACCTGCACGTGGCGAAACCCCAAATTGTATGTAACGAGCTTCATCTTTCAGACCATACTCGGCTGGACGTCGAGTTGCAAAAACCAACTCAATTATGTAACGTTCGAGCATTTCGGAGATTGTAATCCGATTGATTTCCTGCCCGATTGCCGCAATTTCTTCTTTATCAAGGATAGGTTTTGGTACGTAATTTTCGTTCAGATTAGCTATTTTTCTTACCATTTCCAACTCATCGTTTTTATTGAGATAATCAACAAAAACTTTCATCATAAAACGGTCAACTTGGGCTTCGGGTAGCGGATACGTTCCTTCTTGCTCAACAGGGTTTTGGGTAGCCATTACCATAAACGGGCGGTCGAGTTTATGCGACTCATCGCCGATGGTTACCTGTTTTTCGGCCATTGACTCTAAAAGTGCAGATTGTACCTTTGCAGGAGCTCTATTTACTTCATCGGCCAAAATCAAATTAGCGAAAATTGGTCCTTTTTTTACCTCAAAATCTCCTGATTTTTGGTTGTAAATCATCGTACCCACAAGGTCGGCAGGAAGTAAATCGGGCGTAAACTGAATACGATTGAAACCTAAATCTAAAACTTTAGCTAAAGTATTGATAGTCTTGGTTTTAGCCAGTCCTGGAACGCCTTCGAGCAGGATGTGGCCACCCGTAAAAAGTCCAATTAACAAGCGATTAATCAGTTTTTCTTGACCAATGACCACTTTTCCAGTTTCAGCAAAAACATCTCTTATTTTTTTATGTAAAATTCTTGAGGTTTCCATATATTTTGTAGCACAATTTTCAAAATTGTGGAGTTTTTAAAACGTGAAGTTAGCAAAAAGCATTAAAAAGCCGCCATCATTCCCCATCTTTTTTATGAAGTACGGCACTCACGAACCTATCTTTTTGGTGAATATCCTTAATGATTTCAACTTCAGAAAATCCTTTTCTTCTAAATACCTCGGCGGTTTCTTCGCCCAAAGCTTCATTGATTTCAACGGCCACTAAACCATTATCAGTAAGGTTATTAAAGGCAAAATTGGCAATTGCTTCATAGAAAATCAATGGCTCAGAATCTTCCACAAAAAGTGCTAAATGTGGTTCAAAATCCAAGACATTCTTTTGCATTCGGTCAATCTCCTGCTTCGTTACATAAGGGGGATTGCTTAGGATAATAGAGAATTGAGAATTGAGAATTAAGAATTGAGAGCTGAGAATATCTACTTTTTCAAAAGTTACATCGGCTTTGTTCAGTTCTGCATTTCTTTTTGCAGTTTCGAGGGCTTTTTCTGAAATATCATAGGCCGTAACTTTAAAATTCGGTAATTCTTTGGCCAACGAAATGGCAATACAGCCACTTCCTGTACCAATGTCGAGAATGGATAATTGGTGACTGGATATTGGAAACTGGTTTTTCTGTTTATCAACAACGTACTTTACCAGTTCCTCGGTTTCGGGTCTGGGGATTAGTACCGAATCATTGACCAAAAATCTTCGTCCGTAAAATTCGGTTTCGCCCAAAATGTATTGAATTGGCTCATTATTATTTAACCTTTCGGTAATAGTTGCCCAATCAATGGCTTTTTCAAACGATTTATCACTGAGAATATCAATTTTCCGAAGACCTAAATAAAAATCCATTAACCAAAAAACAATTTCTTTTGCTTCTGGTGATTCGTAGGCCGTAATTTGTTGTAGTAAATTATCGTATAATTGTTTGCTTGATTGCATAAATTTGCATTGAAGTTGGCGAGCTTTCTACTCGTCGCACAAAAATATTCATTCATTCACTCATTCACTAATTCAATCATTGGATTTCAACGAAAAATATATGCTCCGTGCCTTACAACTGGCCGAAATCGGTCGGGGAAGTGTAAGTCCGAACCCAATGGTGGGTTGCGTAATTGTGCATAATGATGTAATTATCGGTGAAGGCTGGCACAAAAAGTACGGTGATTGGCACGCAGAAGTAAATGCCGTAAAATCGGTAAAAGATAAAACTTTGCTTGCCGAAGCAACCGCCTACGTGACGCTCGAACCGTGTTCGCATTTCGGGAAAACCCCTCCGTGTGCCGATTTACTGGTAAAACACCAACTAAAGAAAGTAGTGATTTGCAACTACGACCCTTTTCCATTGGTTGCGGGGAAAGGTATTCAGAAATTACTTGATGCTGGTATTGAGGTAGTTACGGGAGTTTTAGAACAAAAAGGTAGGCAACTCAATGCTCGTTTCTTTACAGTAGTTGAGAAAAACCGACCTTACATTATTTTGAAATGGGCAGAAACCGCCGATGGTTTCATTGCGGGAGAAAATTTCGAGCAAATCAAGATTAGTAACGCACTTTCGCACAAACTTTCGCACAAATGGCGGAGCGAAGAAGATGCCATTATGGTCGGAACAAATACGGCTTTGTATGATAATCCAAGACTAAACGTAAGAGAATGGACTGGCCGAAATCCAGTTAGGATTGTGATTGATAGAAGTAATCGTCTACCAAAAGAATTGCATTTACTCGATGATTCAGTAAAAACATTGATATTATCTGACCCTTTTGCGTGGGAAGAATATCAAAAAGAAAAAATACAATCAATAATTGTAGAGGGCGGAACGCAGCTTTTACAAAGCTTTATTGATGCAGAGTTATTTGATGAAATCAGAGTTTTTAGAAGTCAAAAGCAGCTAAAAAAGGGGATTTTGGCACCAGTTTTGCCTAAAAATATTACGATATTGTCTCGGCAAAATCTGTTGGATGATGAGCTAACCATTTATCAGTCAGATAAATAAGCGTGGTACTTGGTAATTCTGAAACCTAAAACTTATTTTTGTATTTTCATTGAGTCTTTTCCCTAAAAGACTCAATTTTTATCATAAAACACTCCTCTTTTTAGGGTTAAAAGACCTTTTATCATGAAAATTGCCATCGTAGGCTGCGGAAATATGGGTATGGCGTTTGCTCGCTCATTTTTGCAGTATGATTTAGTAAAAAAAGAAAATTTACTTCTTATCGAAAAAAGTCAAGAGCGAAGTGAAGCACTCCGCACAGCCAAAGAAGGCATGGTTGTGAGTGTGATTAACTCGCAGATTGCTGATTATGAGTTGATTATTCTTTCGGTAAAACCGCAGGATTTTGCTTCGGTACAAGACGAACTCCGTGCCGTTATTCAGCCACAGCAAGTGGTTTTATCAATCATGGCGGGTGTACCGATGTCGAAAATACAGACTGTTCTCGACCATAAATTAGTTGTACGTGCCATGCCAAATACGCCCGCAATGTTGGGTATGGGTATTACTGGTTTCACGGCTTCGCCCGAAGTTGATGCTCCGAAACTCCGCAAAGTAGAGAATTTAATCAATGCAACAGGCCGTTCGGTTTATTTGGAAGACGAAAACATGATTGATGCCGTAACGGCACTAAGTGGTAGTGGTCCAGCATATTTTTATTACATCGTGAAGCACATGATTGAAGCGGGTAAAAAAATGGGTTTTGATGAAGGAATGGCCAGTTTACTCGTAAAACAAACAATGTTGGGTTCGTATCACCTCATCAATAATGCCGAGCAAAGTCTTGATGATTTAATAAAAGCGGTTGCTTCAAAAGGTGGAACAACCGAAGCCGCTTTACGTACTTTTGAAGAAAATAATATTCCCGAAGGAATCTCGAAAGGTATTTTGGCCGCCGAAAATAGGGCGAAAGAACTTTCAAAATAAAACTGAGGGTAGGGCTTTGAATTTATCAAAGTCTTCCCTTTTTTTACAACAAATTGCTGTTTCAATAAAACTATAAATAAATGACCACAGAACAAACCGCTCTCTTTCAGCTTTCAAAGGCTGATATTGATGAATTCACACACATGAGCCGATTCTATAAAAACACTGGTTTTTGTGGAATAATGATTGGTACCTTTGTTGGCTTTTCTTCTACTTTTTTATTGCTTTCTTCCTTTATCGGAGTTGCATTTTTTCGTTATGCTCAATACTTGAGCTTTGAGTCGGTTCCCTATTTCTTGTATATTATTGGGGTTATCACTTCGGTTGTATTTGTATTAGCGAGTGCTAAACTTAACCGATTGGGTTATGATTTAAAAAAAGCGATTGACGAAAAGAATCAAGATGATTTTGACGAAACTTTAGAAGGGCTAAGCAAATATTTTGAGACTTATGGCCTAATTATAGTAGCTGTAAGTATTTCTATTTTCATCATCATTATCAAATCACTAAACTTCTCAAATAATGGATATAACGAATCGTTCTAGGGCTTCGCTGATTTCGATGAGTCGCTGGGGGCGAATCATTGGAATTTTAAGTATTTTTAATGTTTGTCTTTTTCTGTATTATGCCTTTTCACAAGGTTTAATTACCGAGGATGGAGGTAAAATTTCTATCAGCAGTTTTATCTCAGTCCCTTTTCATCCATATCTTTCACCATTGTTTGTTTTATTGTTTTTTCTTGTTCCCGCTATTTTACTGACAGCTTCTTCGATAAAACTTTATAACGTAAGCTATCACGAGCAATTTGATGATATGAGTAATGGGCTAAAACTCTTACGTCTTCATTTTCAGTATTGTTTTATTGCTAATTGCATAGCAATGACTATGTTTTGGGCAAGTACGTTTTATTTAATTTATTGGGTTAATCAATTTCAAAATAGCTTCACACCTATACACTAACCTAGGCTTTTAAAGGAATTTTAACAGCGATTCAGTTTAAACACAAATGGCTATTTTGGTTATTTACTACAATACTCAAAACAGCCATTTGCAACTCTACACTTCAATAAAACCGTTTATCCATTTCTTATACCCTGCATATACGAAACTTTCGTAAGATTGTTGTGTCAAAGCCACTATTGTAGTCAATAGCATGAAACGTTTTGACCTCAGCATCTAACATTCGTATGAAATTAGCTAAACTTTTACTTTCAACTTTTCTTCTTGCCAATACCATCACCTTCGCACAGTCCTCGGCTGTGTCAGGGAGTGGGGAGCGTAGCACTTCAACAGGTGATAAAATAACTTTGCAAGAAGCCATTGATTTTGCTTTGAAAAATAACCTTTCAATCAAGCAAAATAATCTACAAGTAGAACAGGGTCTCAACACGCTCGAACAATCGAAGTGGGCAAGGTATCCAAGTCTCAACGCAGGAACAAACTTCAACGTTTTTACGGGTCGTAATATCAACCCCTTTACCAACGGTATCATCACAAATACAGTTGGTTCAAACGGTTTTGGTTTAAATAGTGCGGTTACGATTTTTGACGGTTATCAAACTCGTAATGGCATTGCTCTCAATCAGTTGAATTTGGAAGCATCTCGCCTTGATTTGCAAGCCATGAAGAACCAAATCACGCTCAATATTGTGGTGGGATATTTGAATGTACTTTCGCAACAAGATTTATTAGCAGTTGCTCAACGACAAATGGAAGTCACACAAACCCAACTCGAACGTACACAAAAGCTCGTCAATGCGGGGTCATTACCCGAAACAAATCTTTTTGATATAAAGGCACAATTGGCCAACGATGAAGTGAGCGTTGTAAATGCCGAAAATGCCATCGTTTCAGCAAAGTTGACACTAAAACAATTAATGAATGCTGCCACTGACCGTGATATTGAAGTTGTCAGAGTAGAAGTGCCAAATCCGAGTATCCAACCTTATCCTAATTCTTCGGCACAGGTTTATGAAATTGCTCAAAGTTTCTTGGCCGATGTACAAGCAGCCGATATGCGAGTAAAAGCTTCGCAAAAGGGTGTAGATATTGCCAAAGGTTTAAAAATGCCTGTGATTTCTGCCACTGCCAATATCAACTCTAACTATACAACTGCCGCAGAAAACGTAAATGTAACCCAGCGAATTGTTGAAACTGAAGCGGGTTATGTAAACGTAGCAGGAACTCGTTATCCAGTCTTTGCATTCGTACCTACTTCAAGTACAACATCTGAGAAAATTAACTATTTCCGACAGTTAACAGGTAACGCCAATAATTCTTTTGGAGTTAGTGTCAGAGTTCCTATTTTTAATGGTTACAACACTAAATTTAGGTTAACTAATGCTCAAATCAATCAAAAACAAAGTGAAGTGCAAGCTGAAAACGTACGTTTACGTTTGCGTCAGGACATTGACCAAGCCTATGTAAACCTCTCGAATTCGGCCAAAAGATACTCTGCATTGGGTAATCAAGTGAAAGCCTTAGAAGAGTCTTTTCGTGCGGCAGAATCAAGATTTAATGTTGGCTCGTTGAATGCCTTAGATTATAGTATTTCAAAAACTAATCTCGACCGTGCCAGAATCAATCAGATTCAAGCCAAATACGATTATATTTTCCGAATCAAGATTTTAGATTTCTATCAAAATAAACCGCTTTCGTTTTAAGCCTGGTGATTAGGGAATTTGTTACTTGTTATTGGTGCTACTGGTTATTAGTTAACCAATTTTCCAATAACCAATTCCCCAATAATAAATAACCAAATACTATTACTATCGTCCATCGACTATGGACTAAATAAAATTTCTCAATGAAAAAATCAAATAGACTCTGGTGGATTTTGGGTGGCGTTGTTGCCCTACTTGTTATATTTTTATTGGTTGCAAAACAACAAGGTTGGATTGGCAAAGAAAAACCAACCGAAGTAGAATTTGTAAAAGTTGGGAAGTCTGATATTACCGAAACTGTTTCGGCATCGGGTAAAATTCAGCCCGAAGTTGAGGTAAAAATCACGCCTGACGTACCAGGCGAAATCATTGCTTTATACGTAAAAGAAGGCGATTCTGTAAAAAAAGGGCAGCTTTTATTGAAAATCCAACCAGAGAATTATATTTCGATTACGCAACGTGCCGAAGCCGTAGTAAATCAGACTAAAGCAAGTGCTGAGCAGGCAAAATCAGCAATTGCTCAAGCCGAAGCTCGTTTGGTAAGAACCCAAGCCGAGTATAATCGCCAAAAAAAATTATTTGATGAAAAAGTTGTTTCGGCATCTGATTTAGAAATTGCAGAAACTAATTTGAAAGTGGCTCGCCAAGATTTGGAAGCCGCTAAATCAAGCGTTGAGGCATCTAAATTTAATGTAAAAAGTGCCGAGGCGGGTTTGAAAGATGCTTCAGAAAACTTACGTAAGACAAGTATTTATGCTCCAATGAGCGGTATCGTATCGAAATTGGCTGTCGAATTAGGTGAAAGGGTTGTTGGAACTTCACAAATGGCTGGTACTGAGATTCTTCGTATTGCGAATTTGAATAATATGGAGGTTAGAATCAACGTAAACGAAAACGATATCGTGCGTGTAAGTTTGGGCGATACAGCCATCATTGATGTAGATTCGTATGCCATGACTGGTAAAAAATTCAGAGGAATTGTTACTGAAATAGCCAATACGGCCAATGGTTCGGGAACAGGTTCGTTGGCGGCTACTTCAACTGATGCCGTAACGGAGTTTGAAGTAAGAATCAGAATTTTACCAGAATCATATCGTGAATTAGTTGACCGTAAAGCTCGCAAAGTATATCCTTTCAAACCAGGTATGACTGCCACGGTTGACATCGTAACTGAAAAGAAACTGGGGGTAATGAGTGTACCAATTGCCGCCGTAACGACTCGTGGGGCAGACGATGCTGTAAGTAAAGAGGAGAAAAAAGATAGTGATGCTCCAGCAACAACAACTCAAGAACCAAAACCTACTAAGAAAGATAAACCTAAAGAAGTAGTATTTATTCACGATAAAGGCAAAGCAAAAATACGTGAAGTAAAAACTGGTATCACTGATACAGCCGCAGGAACAATCGAGGTGATTAGCGGTTTGAAAGAAGGAGAAGAAATTGTTTCGGGGCCATTTATTGCAGTTTCCAAAAAACTGAAAGATGGTGAACTGATAACGAAAAAAGTAGAGAAAAAAGACGATAAAGACAAGAAAAAGGAATAAATAGTGAGTTCATTTTAAACTATTTATATGGTGTATCTAAGGAAGTTTTCGCTTTGAGCGAAGACTTCCTTATTTTTTTTATTCAAGTCTTTTAATTTACTTAGCATTGAAAAAGTAGAACAAGTTTCCAAACTTGTTCATAATCGTTTGAATAGAATGAAAATCACAGTAATCGGAGGTGGAAGCTGGGCTACGGCAATCGTAAAGATATTGAGTCAAGGAAATGTGCAAATCAAGTGGTGGATGCGAAGCATAAGTGATGTAGAACATATCAAAAAACACCATCATAATCCCAAATATTTGAGTAGCGTTGAGGTTCATCCTTCTAAAGTAAAGCCTTACACTAATCTCAAAGAAGCACTGAGAGGCACCGAATGGGTGATTTTGGCCGTTCCTGCGGCTTTTGTAAGCGATGCCGTCAAATCTATATCAGCAGAAAATTTAGCCAATAAAAAAATCATTTCGGCTATTAAAGGTATGATTCCTGAAAATAATCAACTTATTACTGATTATTTGGCAGAAAATTACGGGGTTTCGCATCAAAATATGGGAATCATTGCGGGGCCGTGCCATGCTGAAGAAGTAGCTCTTGAAAAACAGTCATATCTCACAATCGCTTCTCCAAATATAGAACTGGCCACCGAATTTGCCGAATTGATGCGTTGCCGATTTGTAAAAACTTCAGTTCTCGCTGATATTTATGGGGTAGAATATGCCGCAGTTATGAAAAATATCGTGGCTTTGGCTTGCGGAATCACACACGGGTTAGGTGGCGGAGATAATTTTCAAGCAGTAATGGTTTCAAACGCTATGCAAGAAATCAGACGAGTAGTAGATGTAATTGCACCAATGGAGAGAGATTTGAGTGCTTCTGCCTATTTGGGTGATTTACTCGTAACGGCTTATTCGCAATTTAGTCGGAACCGTACATTCGGCAATATGATTGGTCGAGGATACAGTGTTCAAGCGGCTCAACTCGAAATGAATATGATTGCCGAAGGCTACTACGCCGTAAAATGTATCTACGAAATGATGCAGCAACACGCAGTAGAAATGCCAATAACTGATTTTGCGTATCAGACTCTTTATAAAAATGCTTCTTTAAAGAAAGAATTTGAGGTTTTGAAAGGGAAGTTGAAGTGATTTTTCTTCTTCGATGCCTCGTTACCTTCGACTCCGCTCAGGCAACGAAGAAGAACGTTTTTTCGGTGGGTGAGCGGATCGGACTGCCGAAGCAGCCGAACCCCACCGAAAAAACGATGAATCATCTTTCAATAACCAACCTTGCAATCGAAACAATTGGTTTTTCAATATCGGTTTCGTTTTCTTGCAAAAGTCTGACCACATAAAGTCCATTGGGTATTCTTGAGATATCAAGTTTTAGCTCACCATTTGGTTCTTTATTGTAGCTTATTTTGAAGTTTTTGCCAGTATAATAATCGTAAACTTCCAGTTTTTCAATTTTACCAAAAGCAGTTGCTTTTGTGCCATCTTCGGTTTCGAGGACTTCTGGCTTTAGCAAAACATCATTTGATAGTGCGATATTTGGGTAAATAGATAACTTTTTAGGTTGGGGAAGTTTTTCTTGGGTGTCTTCAATAGAGCAGATATTACTATTGCTTACAATACCATAAGTCCCTGTCGAAAACTTGCCCTTTATATTTGCAGAACCTACCACCACCACTTCTCCCAACACAGTTTCTTCCATTTTTAGATTGATATTCGGATTATCTTCGACTTTAATTTCTTGGGTTTCGTAGCCAATAAAACCAAAACGCAATTTTTGGTTTTTCTCTATTTCAATTTTGTATTCTCCGGCAGCGTTTGAAATTACCCCTTTCTCCGTACCCACAATCTGAATCGAAACCCCTGGTAAACCCGAGCCATCGTTGGCATCTGTGATTTTACCAGAGATAATTTTCTTTTGGGCATTGACCGAGAAACTCAAAATTAGCATTGCTGCAATCGAATTTCTGATGAATTGTTTGTTTGGAAAATGAGGTAAAGTAATTCGTAGGTTCTGATTAGATAACTTTTCAACAGGAACTTCGTAGAAAAGCTGATTTTCTTCAATAATCCATTCTGGAAACCACTGATTTATATCGAATTTGGTTTGGAGTTGAGTATTCCGAAAGCGTCCGCACATTGACAGGCTTTTCTTTGATGCAGTATTTCTGAAAAAAGCAATTAGTTCGGTATCAGACATTTGCGTGAAGTCTCGAACATTTTTTTGACAAGAGCTACAGAAGCCTCCCGTTGCAGTAGGAGTGAAATTATCCCAATTTTCGTGGCAAGGTTGGGAAACCGAGAGTTGAAGAATATTTTTCATAAGCATCAATGTTTTAGGTTTTGAAGTATTGATGCTTATGTGTTTAAATTTCCATAAGAAAATCTAAAAATATTTTTAGAAGTATTTTCTGGCGATAGGCAATGCCTACAATTTTTAAATTAATAGTGATTTTTACATTGAACAATAGCTAATTCTGTACTACTAACTTTATAAACAAGTCTATGTTCGTCAGTTATTCTTCTTGACCAAAAACCACTCAAATCGCCTTTCAATGGTTCTGGCTTCCCTTTTCCTTCAAAAGGTGTTCGTAAGCACTCTTTTATAAGTTCATTGATTCTTTTGACGACTTTTTTGTCAACATCTTGCCATGAAGTATATTCTTCCCAAGCATGAGGAGTCCATATCAGATTCATGATTCAATAAGACTATGAGTTTCGGTGATGCCGTTGTTTAACTGCTCAATTGATTCCAGCAATCTTTTCCTATTTTTAGGACTACTCATCAAATACTCAGTTGTGTCTTTTGGACTATTTTTTTCAGTTCGATAGTTTATCCCAAAAGCTGTTAAAAATGCTTTAAGTGCTTTTATTTTATCGTTTTCAGCTTCAATTATCAAAGTTTGCGTTGACATACTATTTTGTTTTGATAAACAAATATACATTAATTGTGCAAAGTTTCAAAGGAAATAGGCGGATTTAAACCCTACTCAAAACCCTCGAAACCAAAAATACAACTCCAGACATAATGATTTGAACGCTCGTTAGAACGCCCACACTCATGTTGGTTTTAGCTGTTTCGAGATTCATAAAATGATGTACACTTACGCTGATTGACACCAAAATAATTCCGCACAAAACAGCGATAATGATGCTTTTCATAAAATCTGATATTTTTGGATTTTTACGAAGCAAAAAAATAGTTCTTAGCGATAAAAACAGAGGTATTATCGCAATGATAATGGCATAAGCAATTTCCATGATATTAGTTCAGAAAACTTCTGATTTTGGCAGCAGTTTCGGCGAGTTCTTCTGGTGAAAGTTTTAGTTTATTATGAAAATTCATATCGCTCATACTGTTCATCGGAATCAGATGAACGTGGGCATGAGGTACTTCTAAACCAATGACAGCGACACCCACACGCTTACAAGGTACGGCCTTACGAATGGCTGGCTCAATTTGTTTGGCAAAAGCCATCAGACCCGCATAAAGTTCATCACTGAGGTCGAATAGATAGTCGATTTCTTGTTTCGGAACAACCAAAACGTGGCCAACTGCACACGGAAACACATCTAAAAACGCAAAATATTGGTCGTTTTCGGCAATTTTATGGCAAGGAATTTCACCTGCAATGATTCTTGAAAATATAGATGCCATTTTTTGAGTTCTGACGGGGTCGCCCGTGCGATTATGGGTTCTGAGTTAGTTGGTTTAAAAAGTTGACTACCGACTGTGGACATTTGACTATTTTCCCAACAAATCACTCAGAGCCTCTTTGATGTTTGTAAATTTATATTCAAAATTGGTTTCTTGCGAAAGCCTTTTGTTTAGCACAAAGTTACCACCAGTTACGACAATTCCCATTTCTCCGAAAACTAATTTTAACGCAAAACTTGGAACATTCGGCAACCAAAGTGGCTTTTTCAACACCTCAGCTGCAACGTTCGTCATTTCTTGATTCGTAACAGGATTCGGTGCAACGGCATTATAGGCCCCTTGCATTTTTTCATCTTCGATTGCTTTTACGAAAACTTCGCAAAGGTCATCTACGTGAATCCACGACATAAATTGTTTTCCGCTTCCCAAAGCTGCTCCAAAACCAAGGCGAATAGGTTGAACAAGTTTAGGTAAAGCTCCACCTTTTTCGCTCAAAACAATGCCGATTCTGACACTCACGATTCGAGCAGCATTCGTAACTTTTTTTGCATGAATTTCCCAAAGTTTGGTACATTCAGCCAAAAAGTCATTTCCCAAAACACTACTCTCATCTAATTTAATATCGCCCGTATCACCTCCATAAATCCCTATTGCTGATGCAGAGATAAAGCCTTTGAGTTGAATGTTTTTTTCTTGTAAATATTTATTAATCAACTCAATAGGCTGAATGCGAGAATCAATGATTTCTTTTTTTCGTTCGTCAGTCCAGCGTTTATCGGCTATGCCCGCACCTGCTAAATGCACTACATAATCGGTTGCTTCTAAAGCACCTTCTTCTATATATCCTTTCTGAATATCCCACTGAAAAACTTCTGCATTGGGTAATTTATCTTTTTTTCTGCTCAAATATGAAACCTTATGGCCTTTTGCCAAAAGTAATTCTGTGAGCCGATGCCCAATCATACCCGTGCCACCTGTAATTAGAATATTCATTTTCGATATAGTGTTTTAATTTTCACCCATAGGTACTTCCAATTTGGACATTCCTACAAAATTTATCAGAATGTAGATTTAAAATGATGTAAATAAAAAACAGGTAAATAGTCATGTAGCTACTTACCTGTTTATTTAACCTTTATAGGTTAGAATTGTTTCTGGAAACCGATTAACCAATAATTAATTTCCCAAATAACCAGTTACTTTCTCTTGCGTTTACCTTTGTCTTTACTGCTTGTTCGGCTGCTTTTGGGGGCAGTTCGACTTGGTTTTTCTCTGCGGCCTCCTTTGCTGCTTGCAGTATCTCGGTTGTTACGTTTAGTACTGCTTGCTGGCATTGATTTTCCTTCCAAGCCTACTAATTCCAAATCCATGCTTCTACGCTCCAAGTCGGTGCCTTTTACGGTTACTTTCACAGTATCGCCAAAGTTGATTACTCGCCCTGTACGCTTTCCAACAACACGATAATTATTTCTGTCCCATTCGTAAAAATCATCTTTCAAATCAGCCAAACGAACCATGCCTTCACAACTTGTAGAAGTAATTTCCACAAAAATTCCGAAATCAGTTACGCCTGTCACAACGCCTGTGAAAATTGTTCGGCGTTCTTGCAGACTCATGAATTCTACTTGCTTGTACTTAATTGAGGCTCTTTCGGCTTCGGCGGCGAGTTTTTCTCGGTCAGACGAATGTTTCGATTTCTTCTCATATTCATCGTGCGAGACCTTATTTCTATCTTTTGGTGAAACCGTCAGATAATGTTGCAAAAGTCGATGAGCCATCATATCGGGATAACGACGAATGGGCGATGTAAAGTGACTGTAATGCTCAAAAGCAAGGCCAAAATGCCCCAAAGGTTCAGTTGTATAACGGGCCTTCGACATCGTGCGAACTGCCAGTTGTTCGAGTACATTCTGTACGGGCGTTCCTTCAACTTCGGCCATCATTTTGTTCATCGAATTCGATAGGGTTTTATCCGAATCTGTCTTGATGGCATAACCAAAACGTGCCGCAAAATTGGCAAAATTCTGTAATTTTTCAGGATTTGGTGGCTCATGTACACGATAAACCATTGTGTTAGAGTGCTGAGTGCTGAGTGTAGAGTTCTGAGTTTTACTCTCTCCGTCTTGTTTCTCTTGTCTTTTGTCTCCTATCTTAAAGACAAACTCCGCCACTTTTTTATTGGCCAAGAGCATAAATTCTTCGATGAGCTTGTGGGCATCTTTTCTGATTTTCAGCACCACACCGAGCGGTTTGCCAGTTTCATCAAGTTTGAATTTTACTTCGTTGGTTTCAAAATTAATCGCTCCGTTTCTGAAACGCTCTTTTTTTAGAATCTTTGCTAAATGATTAAGCGTATGTAGCGGAAAACGGTACTTTTCAAGAACTTCGTCTGGCTCAGTTATAGGATTTAGCACATCGCCTTCTTCGTTTTCTAAAACATCTTGAGCATCTTCGTAGCTAAATCTATGATCAGAATGAATAACTGTGCGGCCAAACCATTCGTTTATCAATCGTCCGTCGTGGGTCATTTCAAAAACAGCCGAAAACGTCAATTTATCTTCATGTGGACGAAGCGAACAAAGGTTATTCGAGAGTTTTTCGGGCAACATCGGAATCGTGCGGTCAACCAGATATACCGAAGTGGCACGGTTGAGAGCTTCTTCTTCGAGTCTTGTACCTTCTTGCACGTAATGCGTTACATCGGCAATGTGAACACCAATTTCATAATTCTGATTTTCGAGTATTCTAAAACTCAGAGCATCATCAAAATCTTTGGCATCGTGTGGGTCAATCGTGAAAGTTAGAATATCTCTAAAATCTCTTCTTTTCTTGATTTCGTCTTCGGTGATAATTTCCGAAATAGCCGCTGCTTCTTCTTCAATTGCTTTATCGAATCGGATTGGCAAACCAAATTCGGCCAAAATTGCGTGCATTTCTGCGTTATTATCGCCTGATTTCCCTAATATTTCCGTCACTTCTCCAACGCCTTGCTGAACATTGGTTGGGTACTCGATGATTTTTACGATAACCAAATCGTCTTTCGTTGCACCATTGATTTTATCTTTTGGAATAAAAATATCATCGTGCAGGTTTTTGTGGTCAGGACGAACGAGGGCATAATTGCCAAAAACTTGAATCTTGCCCACTATTTCTTTGCGGCCACGCTCAATAATTTCGATAACTGCACCTTCTGGATTATCCCCTTTTTTATAAAACTCGCCATAAACGGCTACTTTTACTAAATCTCCGTCGATTGCCCCTTTTAAGTCATCGGCATTTACCCAAATATCGGGTTTTGTGTCGTCATATCTGATAAAACCAAAACGAGCATTTACATGGTCAAGGCGACCAACGACTGAATTTGCATTTACATCAACAGTATATTTTCCTTTATCAACCTGATGTACTTTCCCTTCTTCCAAAAGGTCTTCCACAAGCATTCCATACAAGGCTTTTTCTTGCTTATTTTTTACATCATAATGCGTAAATAGGTCTTGTAAAGTGTATGGACGCTCAATATTCACCGACAAAAAAGCCAGAATCTCAGCTTTTAATTGGTCGTAATATGATTTTTGTTTGTTTTTTGCCATTATTAGTGGGGCGAATCAGGCGAAAATCGCTGCCAATTCTACCAATATATTATTTTTTATAAACGATTTAATGTTCCCAAATTTGAAGAGGGATTGAAATGCGAGTCAAAAGAGCAAATTTTGTAGCGACAAAGCAAATAAAATGCTCAAGAAGACTCTCAAGTAGACAAATTTACTACAATCAGTGGTAAATTTCATTAATGTTTAGTAGAAAATAAAGATGACCATTAACAAGAAAAGTATCTTATTTCGATAAAATAGATATTAATAAGGGGTAAATATTAAAGATAAGAAGTTAAATCTATTCCGAGAAGGCATATAATTTTACTTTATGACATGAGTCATCCTGAATTTTTAAAATTCGAGATGACTCATGCTTTTATTTCAGCAGGTATAAATTTTTCATTGTAATGGCGAATTGTTAAAAATCACCAATTGATACTCTTCAATCAAAATCACCTCCAACCGCCACCAAGCGATTTATAAAGTCCAATCACTGCTCCGTATTGGCGTTTTTTGAGGTTAATTAACTCAATTTGTGACTGCAAAGCATTTTTTTGTGCCGTAATTACTTCAATATAAGTTGCTCTACCCGAGCGAAATAACTCCGATGAATTATTGATTGATTGCCTAAGCACATCTACTTCTTGTACTTTTAGGTCATACATATCATTGGTATTTTGAATCAAATTTAAGTGATTATAGACTTCCGTGAAGCTATTCACAATCGTTTTCTGATAATTGGTGTAAGCCATTTTTTGGTCGGCCTTAGCTGCCATTAGGTCAGAAATAATCTGGCGACGGTTGAGCAACGGAGCAGTCAATCCCCCAAAAGTATTCATCGCAAAAGATGATGGATTAAGAAACAAAAGTGCTTTAAATGCCTGTAAACCAACCGCTCCAGTAATATTGAGCGATGGATAAAAAGCAGCTTTTGCCGTAAATAAATTGGCATTGGTTGAGAGTAATTCGTATTCAGCTTGCTTAATATCAGGTCGATTTTCGAGCAATCTTGATGGCACACCCGAAGTGAGCTTTGGCGGAATCACATTTGCCCAAATCACCTTCGGACGAGCAATTGACTGGGGATAACGCCCTACCAAAAAATTGATTTTACTTTCGGCATCAATGATTTCTTGTTTCACATCAATTTTTAAGGCTTTTGAACTCAGCAATTGGGCATTTAATAAATCGACACCCAATTGGTTGGCTTGCCCTGCTTGTTTCAAAATTCTTGTAAGTTCAACGGCTCTTTCTTGCAAAACGATGTTTTCTTCCAAGAAGTCTAACTCATTATCAAGAATCAATAACTCGTAATAAGCAGAAGCTATTTGAGCTACTAATTCGCTCACTACTAAACTTTTACCTGATTCGCTGGCCAGTAATTTTGCAGCAGCCGATGCTTTCTGGCTTTTCAGTTTTCCCCAAATATCAATTTCCCACGAGGATTGTACGCCCAAATAAAAATCAGGCACAATTGGCTGAGGAATTTTCTGTTTATCTGTGATATTATTTGAGAAATTTGTATCAAAATTACCAACGCCATCGAATGTATATTTACCAAATTTTTGTTGTCCGATAGCAAAATTTCCTGCTAAATCTGGCTTTCCAAGTCCTTGCGTAAATCTTACGCCAGCACGAGCCATTTCGATCTTCTGCAATGCCATTTGCAAATCAAAATTATTATTGATGGCCGAGTCAATGAGCGTAATAAGAACTGAATCTTTAAAAAAAACACGAGCTACTGGCAAACCCACCTGCAAACTATCCGATTGCTGAGTAAACTTCTGAGGCATAGCCAACATTGGACGATTTTGGGGTATTTCTTGTTTTACTTTACACGCTCCCAACAAACCAATGATGGCCAATAAGCAAACATTTCTATATTTCAACATACGCTTCTTCGATAACTTTTTTAGTTTTTTTCTTTCGTTTTCTACTACCAATTCCTGCAAAAATGACGTACAAGCCTGGAATAATAATTACCCCGAACACTGTTCCGAACAACATTCCTCCTGCGGCTGCCGTACCGATTGTTTTGTTTCCGATTGCTCCTGCACCAGATGCCACCATGAGCGGAATCAAACCCGCAATAAATGCAAAGGATGTCATCAAGATTGGGCGGAAACGTGCTACCGCTCCGCCAACGGCTGCTTCGAGTACGCTTTTGCCTTGTTTTTGCTGGAGAATGGCAAATTCTACAATCAAAATGGCATTTTTACCTAACAACCCAATGAGCATAACCATTGCCACTTGGGCGTAAATGTTGTTTTCTAAACCAAAAGTATATAAGAAAAACAACGAGCCGAAGATCCCGACTGGCAAGGATAGAATAACGGGCAATGGCAAAAAGAAACTTTCATATTGAGCAGAAAGCAATAAATAAACGAATAACAAACAGATAGCAAAAATATACACTACTTGGTTGCCCGAAAGTACCTCTTCACGAGTCATACCCGACCATTCGTAGGCATAGCCACGTGGTAAGGCAGCTTTGGCAACTTCTTCAACTGCTCTGATGGCATCGCCCGAGCTGTATCCTGCGGCAGCTTCGCCATTGAGCATGGCTGACACATACATATTATAGCGAGTTAATTGCTCGGGGCCGTACACACGCTCAATGCGACTAAAGATAGCATAAGGAACCATCTCGCCATTTTTGTTTTTGATACGTAGCTTCATAATATCATCAGGCAAAGCTCGGTATTTTGGGTCAGCCTGAATCATTACTTTATACATTTGTCCAAACAAAATGAAGTTTGTGGCATAAAAACTACCGATTAACGACTGCAAATTGCTCATGGCGGCATCAACCGAAATTCCTTTTTTAGCGGCCATATCTTGGTCGATATGAATCATGTATTGTGGGAAATTTGGGTTAAAACTCGAAAAAGCATCTTTGATTTCGGGACGTTTTTTCAGTTCTCCGATAAATTTCTCAGCAACTTCGGCCGTTTTTTGCAGATTTCCCGAACCCGTTTTATCCAATAATCGAACTTCAAAACCACTGGCATTACCAAAACCTGGTACGGCTGGGGGTGGGAAAAACTGAATTTCGGCATCTTTGATATGTTTCGTTTTTTCGATTAGTTGCTCAATAATATCATTGGCGGTTGCTTTACGTTTGTCCCACGGTTTGAGGTTAATCGTACTCATACCAAACGATGCTCCTACCCCGTCGGTCATCATACTAAAACCCGACAAACTCGAAATCGACTCAACTTCCGTGATGGTTTGAGCAATTTTATCTACTTCGTTCATTACCTCTTCCGTACGCTCAAGGGTTGCCCCTACTGGCGTTGTCACGTTGGCGTAGATGGTTCCTTGGTCTTCAGTCGGGATAAAACTGGTTGGTAAAACACTACCAACGCCCCAAGTAGCCACACAGAATCCACCCAAAACTAAGACAGTTACCAAACGACGATTGGCAATGAGGCGTAGCAAGCTACCGTATCGGTCAGAAAGTTTATCGTAGCCATTATTGAATTTATGAAAGAAACGAGTCAAGAAATTTTCTTTTTGATGCTCTCCGTGGGTGTTTTTGAGCATAATCGCACATAAAGCAGGCGTGAGCGTAAGGGCATTTACGCCAGAGATAACAATCGAAATGGCCATCGTGACCGAAAACTGTCGGTAAAAAACACCAACTGGCCCCGATAAAAACGCCACTGGCACAAACACCGCCGACATTACGAGCGTAATGGCCACAATTGCCCCACTGATTTCGTCCATTGATTCAATGGTTGCTTCACGGGCATTGAGATGTTTTTCTTGCATTTTGGCATGAACCGCCTCCACGACCACAATGGCGTTATCGACCACGATACCGATTGCCAAAACCAAGGCAAAAAGTGTGAGTAGATTGATAGAAAAACCAAAAAGCTGCATAAAAGCGAAAGTTCCGACCAACGAAACTGGCACAGCTAATACAGGAATGAGCGTTGAGCGGAAATCTTGCAAGAATAAAAATACCACAATTGCCACCAAAAGGAAAGCCTCAATGAGCGTTCGGATAACTTCATGAATAGAAGCATCTAAGAATCTCGAAACGTCATAGCTAACCGTGTAGGTCATTCCAGGTGGGAAAGTTGTTTCTTTTAGGTAAGCTAAACGGTCTTTTATATTTTGAATTACTTCGCTGGCATTTGAGCCTGGACGTTGTTTCAATACGATTGCGGCTGAAGGTTTGCCATTTTCTTTTGAAAGTACATCATAATCAAGCGAGCCAAATTCTAAATCGGCTACGTCTTTCAAACGCAACATTTCACCACTTTCGGTTGCCTTAATTACTACGTTTTCGTACTGCTCTTTGGTGGTCATTTTTCCAGTGTATCGCAATACATATTGCATCGACTGAGCCTGACGCCCCGAACTTTCGCCTACTTTTCCTGGGGCGGCTTCTACGTTCTGTTCTTTGAGAGCTTTTACAATATCATCGGCTGAAATTTCGTAAGCATCCATGCGAGCTGGCTTGAGCCACACACGCATGGCGTATTCACGAGAACCCATAATATCAGCAAAACCCACGCCATCAATACGCTTTAGCTCGGCCAAAACATTAATATCGGCAAAGTTGTAGATAAATTTCTCGTCAACGGTTGGGTCGTTACTGATGAGATTAATATACATGAGCATCGAATTCACCTCTTTTTCGGTCGAAACCCCCGCTTTGATTACCTCTTCGGGTAATTCGTCGAGAACGGTTGTTACACGGTTTTGCACGTTTACTGCCGCCACGTCGGGGTCAGTTCCTACCTCAAAATATACTTGAATGATACTCGTTCCGTCGTTTCCTGACGTTGAAGTCATGTAGGTCATGCCTGGCACACCATTGATGGCACGCTCAAGCGGAGTCACCACGGCTTTGGCACAAACTTCGGAGTTTGCACCCGTATATTTGGTCGTAACGGTTACGGCAGGCGGAGCAATGTCAGGATATTGTGTAATAGGCAGGCCAGTCATGGCCAAAACGCCCAAAATCACGATAAACAAAGATATGACCAGCGATAACACTGGTCTGTTAATGAAATTAGTAAACATAGTTTTCGGGGCTTATTCGGGTGTGTTGACGTACGTTAGTTCTTTAGAAATTTCTCCCATTTCCACAAACTGTGGTTTTACGGTCATTCCATCTTTGATGTTCTGAACGCCCTCATAAATGATTTTGTCGCCCTCGTCCAAGCCCGATTCTACGATGTAATAATGCGGCATTCGGTGCTTTGAGGTAATGGCTTTGGTTTTTACTTGATTTTTATTATCAAGTACATATACATACATTCGGTCTTGAATCTCAAATGTAGCTTTTTGTGGAATAATCAAAGCATTTTTGTAGTTTTTCAATAATCTAACTTTGCCACTTGCTCCGTGCTTCAATACTTTTTCGGGATTATTAAATCTGGCTCTGAAAGCAATGTTTCCTGTACTTTGGTCAATTTCGCCCTCGGTAGTTTCGATTTTTCCTTTAAACGGATGCTCTTCACCATTGGCCAAAACCAGTGTAACATTGCTCGAATTTTGGGCATTTTCTTTGAAATTTGCCATATAATTCAAGTATTCCTTTTCCGAAACATCGAAATAAGCAAATACTTCGCCGTTATTTGAGATATTCGTCAGGAGCGTTCCGTCTTCAATCAAAGAGCCAATTTTATTTGGAATTCGGTTGACGATTCCACTAAATGGAGCTTTGATTTGCGTATAACTTAGTTGAATCTTAGCGAAAGATTCGTTGGCTTTTGCCTCTTCAACTTTGGCTTTCATCATCTCAACTTTATTTTCGGCAGCCTTCAATTCAGTATTCGACACAACATTTTTCTCGACCAATCTTTTTACATTACTCAAGTCGATTTCGGCTGCTTTTAATTCAGTTGTAATACTTTTCAAAACCGCACCTGCCTTCGCAATTTCTTCGTTAAGCTCTGGGTTATGAATCGTAAAGAGCAATTGCCCTTGTTTCACGTATTTTCCTTCGTCGATAAATATTTTATCGAGATAACCTTTTATTCTGGCCCTGATTTCTACATTCTGAACGGCGTTAATTTCGGCCACATAATCAGTTGACAGCGTAGTGTCAATCTTGATGGGAGAAGTTACTGGGTAATTCTCGGCAACTTGCTTTTGTTTGGTTTCTTCATTGGCACAAGACGATACAATTATTACCGTACAAATACCTAACAGTGCGTGTTTCATTTTCATTCTTTGGTCAGTTGTAAAGCTTAGATAATCAATGAGTTATTTTGAAATTATAGTAATTTTATTTGACCCACAAAGTTTTCTTTGAAAGTCAAAAATGATTATTAAAATCGTACAATGAATCGACGATTTGCCAAATATTATTGGGCAAATTGACTCATTTTCAAAATAATAGGGATATTAAACAAGTGTAGTTAAAAATACTTAGGAGGTGGGGTATTTAAACCTAAGTAAATCTCATAAGTATTTTTTAGATAAAAATATGCGTTGATGTATGAGAAAAAACTACGCAAATCGAACGTAGAAACAATTCCATTTATGGGTTCGTTAATCTCTTCAACACCTGTTTCGTTCGTATCAGCCATAGGGCTATTATCTTCGAGCAATTCTATGCCAGTGTCAGTACAAGAAAAACCATCTTTTGAAGCCATATCAAGCAACATCGTATAACTACTCGAAAATAGAATAGTCAGCAATAGCACAATATAAATTTTGTCAATGATTTTCTTTCTCACAATTCGGTAATTCTATTTGTTTAGCAAATATAACTTAAACAAGTCAAAATTGAGAATTGTTAGATTACTGAAGGATACCAAAAAGTAGATTTTACAGATAAAAATATCAAAAAAAGGCTTTAAACAGAGAAAAAAGAAGGTTTTTGTAAAAAATTAGAATTTTATTAGAAAATTGTAAATCATTTTCCACACTTAGTAAATTATCATTTTTTCTTGATTTTATATTAAAACAAAAAAGGCTCCCACTACTAAAAGTAAGAGCCTTTTGTCTATCAGAATAGATATTCTTATTTAAAAACCTCATTCAAAAGCCCAGCCAATCTTACACCGCCTTTCAGAAGTTGTTGATTAAGCATTTCTACGTTTTCAAAATCGTAGCGATAACTTAGGCGTGGCTCTTGGGTTTTGATTCCTGCGTATAATTTATCGGCCAACTGATATGACTCGAAAAACCATTCAGTCATGGGTTGTTTTTGCCACTCACGGCGTTGTTGCTTACTTACGTGATTGATATTCGCCGAATATTCGGTATAACTCAGGTTTTGAAACTCAATCAGTTTGCTGTCCCAAAGAGCGTGTAAGTTTGTGGCATCAGCAAACCAGAAAGCTTTGATTCGGTTTCCGCCTAAATCTTCCAAACGACCTACGTGCATTGGTTGGTGAATATCGCCCGCAATGTGAATCAATAAGCGAAGATAGAAACGCTTTTGTTCGAGGCTGGTTTTCTTATTTTTTAGTTCACCAATCAAAAAATTGAGTTTTGTGTAGGCATCCGTTTTGGTGTCTTCCTGCAAATATTTGGTAAATTCTTCATTATTCAAACCCGATTTGATATTGATGTAATGCCACGAGTCGAGATATTTATACGAAGTATCAGACTTAATAAAATCCGCCCAATTACTCGAAATTGCAACCGATTCTGTACCCAAAATTTTACGGATATTGCGTTTTGCTTTGCACGAAAGATACGAACTGGCAATTTGCCCCACTACTCGGTGCCCCGTTGAACCCCAAGAAAAACCTTGTAGCGAAACAGCAAGCAATAAAAGTAATATAGATGTCCTTTTAAACATTATGGTAATAGTTTGTTTGAAATTTTATGCAAATTAACGAATAAACCACGGAACAGTCCGCTGTTGCGGTTTCACGATGTTAAGGCACTGAGTTACACGATGTTTTTTTAAACTTCGTATAACTCAGTGTAAAACTCTGTGATACTCCGTGGTTATAAAGAGAATTAAAATGCTTATTTTTTCTTAACTTTCATCGCAACTGGGTCCCAGTTGATGATTTTTTTATCGAAATAACTCAAATTACAAGCTAAAGCTGGTGCTGCTGCACGGAATCCAAAAACAGGGTCTTGTATCGTTTCTTGACTTCCTTTACGCACATTTTCAAAGAAATTCTGGAAATGTTGAGCGTGGGCATCATCCGTTTTAGGTGTCTCAAATTTTATCTCTTCTACTGGTGGAGCTACACGGTCAGACTCTGCGTATTTTGCATCATATTCTTTTTTGTATTCCGCTTGCATTTCATTCGAGAATGTGGCATAGCTTTCGCCCGCACCGTAGCCTGGGGCTTTTGGTAATTTACGCTTCGTTAGCGTTAAGCCTTGGGCATTCCACAGAATTTCACCTTCTGTACCCACAATACGAGTTACATTTTTGATTGCTCCTGCATTGGCGAAGTTTACACGCAATACCGCTTGGAACTTCGTGTGTTTGTCAGTATCAGGATAATCAAGCACCGTTACCATTACATCAGGCACATCACGGCCATCTTTCCAATAGCTCAACTCGCCCGAAGCAAAGATTCTTTCTGGCCCGATTGCACCCGTTGCGTAGTGCATTCCTGTAATCAAATGCACGAATAAATCGCCCGCTACACCTGTACCATAATCACGGTAATTTCTCCAACGGAAAAAGCGAGTAGCATCAAATGGACGTTTTGGGGCATCGCCCAAGAATGTATCCCAATCAATTGTTTTTGGCGAAGCATCTGGCGGAATCGAGTATGTCCACGCACCCAAAGCATTGTATCTATCGTAAGTAGCTTCAATGAAATTCAAATCTCCGATTGCTCCTGTACTCATCAATCTACGAGCTTCGGCATAAGCCGCTCCACTACTTGGCTGGCTTCCAACTTGCACGGTTTTGCCAGTTTTTCTCCAAGTATCAATCATTGCATGGCCTTCGTCGATGTGTTGCACCATTGGTTTTTGGCAATACACATTTTTGCCAGCTTTCATGGCTGCAATGCTGATATGGTCGTGCCAGTGGTCAGGTGTTGCCACAATCACGGCATCAATATCTTTACGGTCTAAGATTTCTCGATAATCACGAGTCGTAAAAAGGTCTTTGTTGAAAGCTTCTTTGGCGTGAATCAAACGACCATCGTATAAATCGGCGGCCGCTACAAACTCAACATCGGGATTACGGAGGGCGGCACGAGTATCACCATGCCCTTGAATTCCGAAACCGATTGTTGCAAAACGAAGCTTATCGTTAGGGCTTATTTTCTTTAAATCTTTGATGATATTAAAGGGTTTGGCAAAAGTATCGGTTGCCAACAAAACCGATGCCGCTCCTACGCCTTTAATAAATTTTCTACGAGATGATTGCATAATGAATTGATGATAGATTTTAGGCAATACTCAAAAAAACAGTATTGCAGGGTGAATATTTTTGAAGCGATGAATTTAGTGCAAAAAAAGGCTTTTGTAAATGTTTTCAGCGATTTTATTTTAAAAAAATTTAATAAAGAACTTCTTTCGACAAGCTCCGAGTATATATCGACCATTGACGCATAGTTCCGTGTGACCACAGGAGAGTATCGAATAGTGGATTTACTTATTTTGTCATATAATTTGTGGTATATTTACTATCAATTATCAATCTTAAAAAATCTCTATTAATCAAAAAAACTTGACATGCGACGTCGAATTCTCTCATCGCTATTTCTGCTATGCTTCATTTTCTCTCAACTACAAGCACAGAAACTCCCAAATAAAACCGAGCTACTCAAATCTCTTACCTCTGCCAACGCTTATTTTATGAACGAATGGCCCGATGTGAGCAAACCGATTTGGGCCGCCGATAAAACTCGCCCCAGCAATATCTGGACACGTGGGGTTTATTATGAAGGATTGATGGCTCTCTATAAAATTGATAAACAAAAAAACTACTACGACTATGCGGTTTCGTGGGGAGAAGCCCACAAATGGGGACTAAGAAACGGTATAAAAACCCGAAATGGCGATGACCAATGTTGCGGACAAACCTACATAGATTTGTATCTAATTGACCCTAAACCTGAGCGAATAAAAGACATAAAGACCTGCATGGATAATATGGTAAATAGCGAAAAAAAGGACGATTGGACTTGGATTGATGCTCTTCAAATGGCCATGCCTGTTTTTGCACAATTGGGCGTAATCTATAAAGACAACCGCTACTACGAAAAAATGTACGAAATGTATATGCACACTAAGAATGTGGAAGGTGCAAAAGGTTTGTATAATCCAGTCGAAAAACTGTGGTACAGAGATAAAGATTTCGACCCACCTTATACTACGCCAGCGGGCAAAAGTTGCTATTGGTCACGTGGCGATGGTTGGGTGGTGGCAGCTTTGGTGAGAGTATTGGATATTATGCCGAAAAATGCACCACACCGTGAGGAATATGAAAAAACTTTCTTAGAAATGATGGAAGTTTTACCAGCTCATCAAAGAACGGATGGTTTTTGGAATGTAAGCCTCACTGACGAAACAGATTTTGGCGGCAAAGAACTCACAGGTACGGCACTTTTCACTTACGGAATGGCTTGGGGCGTAAACAAAGGTTTATTGAACAAGAAAAAATATACGCCAATCATAGCCAAAGCCATGAATGCCATGATGAAAGACTGCGTGCATCCAAACGGTTTTTTGGGTTACGTACAAGGAACGGGCAAAGAACCAAAAGATGGACAACCACTCAGCTACGATAAAATACCTAACTTTACTGATTTTGGGGTAGGTTGTTATTTATTGGCTGGTGCTGAGGTTTATAAGATGAAATAATTTTAAAAATCTACCATATATGCACAGAGAACATGGATTTGCACGAAGAAATCTCCGTGTAAATCTTAAAATCCGTGCCTCCGTGGCGACCGACGCTCGGTAAGAAAAAATACAAGAATATGCTAAATAAAATAATCGCAGTAATCCTGCTCGCAAGCACTTTTGCCGCTGCCCAACCAAAATGGAAGCCCATCACGCAACAATCAAAACCGTGGTCGAGATGGTGGTGGGAAGGCAATGCCGTAAATCCTAAAGACCTGACTTACAATATGGAAGCCTACAAAAAAGTAGGTTTAGGAGGTTTGGAAATTACACCGATTTATGGCGTAAAAGGCTACGAATCGCAGTTTATTGATTTTCTTTCGCCAAAATGGGTTGATATGTTTAAACACACGCTCAAAGAAGGTACTCGCCTCGGCATGGGTATCGACTTGGCAAATGCTTCAGGTTGGCCTTTTGGTGGTCGTTGGGTTACGCCAGAAGATGCTTGCAAAGCTGTTTTTCATAAAACATATCAACTAAAAGAAGGTGAAATGCTCAATGAAAATATCACTTTTGTACAGCAACCAATTTTAAGGTATGTTTTGCCAAAGAAAACCGAACTGAAAGATTTAAAATACCCTATTTCAAAAAATGATAATTTGCAAGAATTGGCCATTGACCAAGTACGTTTCGAGCAAGCACTGCCGCTACAAACTTTAATAGCATATTCTGACAAAGGAGAAGTGCTAAATCTGACCGAAAAAGTAAACAAAGAAGGCAAGCTAAATTGGCAAGCTCCCGCAGGAAATTGGACGCTTTATGCAGTTTTTCAAGGTTTTCATGGCAAAATGGTTGAGCGTGCAGGTCCAAGTGGCGAAGGAGATGTAATTGACCATTTTTCGTCGAAAGCCATTAAAAATTACCTTTCAGCCTTCGATAAAGCTTTTGCAAAAACTGATGTTTCGAGTATGCGAGCATTCTTCAATGACTCTTATGAGGTTGACGACGCTCGTGGGCAATCTGACTGGACAGAAGCACTTTTCGATGAATTCAAAGCTCGTCGAGGGTATGATTTACGCAATCATTTACCTAATCTTTTCAGCAAAGAAAAATCCGACCTCAACCACCGAGTTTTATTTGATTACAGAACCACAATCGGCGATTTAATTCTTGAAAAATACACCTCTGAATGGACAAAATGGGCTCACGCAAGAGGAAAAATCGTGAGAAACCAAGCACACGGTTCGCCAGCTAATACTTTAGATTTATATAGCGTAGTTGATATTCCAGAAATCGAAGGAACTGATTTATTGAGAATAAAATTTGCATCATCAGCAGCAAATGTGATGGGCAAAAAACTTACTTCGTCAGAATCGGCCACATGGGAAAACGAGCATTTTCTTTCAAATTTGGCCGATGTAAAGCGGGCTTTAGACCTCTTTATGGTGGGTGGTGTGAATCATATTTTTTATCACGGCACAAACTATTCACCCAAAGAAGCGGCTTTCCCTGGTTGGTTGTTTTATGCGGCGGTGCATTTTACTCCTCACAATCCTTTTTGGAAAGATTTCGGTAAACTGAATAATTATGTGGCACGTTGCCAAACTTTCTTGCAAGATAGCAAAGGGAATAATGATGTGTTGTTTTATTTCCCAATCACTGACCGCCTAACTGAGCCATCACCCAAAGGTTTACTGGAGCATTTCGATGGCGTAACGCCCGAATTCAACGGCACCGATTTCAAAGAATTAGGTCAAAAACTCCTCGACCGAGGTTATGGTTTTGATTTCATTTCTGACAAACAAATCGGAAATTTAAGCACCAAAAATCAAGTAATCCTGACGGGAGGAATCAACTACAAAACCATCTTATTGGCTGAAAGTGAGCAAGTTCCACTCGAAACCTTCGAGAAATTAGTAGCTTTAGCAAAACAAGGAGCAACCATCATTTTCCATAAAAAACTACCTGCCGATGTGCCAGGCTTGGGTAATTTAGATACTCGACGAACAAAATTCAAGGCTTTGCTGGCTGAGTTAAATTTTGTAAAAAATAATGCAGGTTTCAGTCAAGCTAAAATTGGTCAAGGTTCATTTTTAGTAGGCGAAAACTTAGATGAAATGATGGTTTTTGCTAAAGTTTTCCGAGAAACAATGATTGATAATGGCTTACAATTTGTCCGAAAAACACACGCAAAAGGCAATTATTACTTCGTAAACAACAAAACCACAAAAGCATTTGATGGTTGGGTAAAACTTTCGGTTGATGCACAATCGGCCTCTTTGTACAACCCAATGACCGAAACTCTGGGCATGGCAAAATACAACCCCAAAACCAACGAAATTTATTTGCAATTGGCAGCGGGCGAATCGTGCATAATCGAAACCTACAAAACGCCCGTTTCGGGAGCAGCTTATGCTTACTTTAAACCAAAGGGTGAAGCACAAGAACTGACAGGTACATGGAAGATTAGTTTCTTGGAAGGTGGCCCCGAATTACCAAAAACCGTAGAAACAAAAACACTCGGTTCGTGGACAAAACTGGAAGGCGAAGCCTATAAAAATTTCTCTGGCACAGCGTCATATTCACTTGATTTTACAAAACCAAACGCATCAACAGCAGGTTATTGGCTCGATTTAGGAAAAGTTGCCGAAAGTGCAACGGTGAGCATCAACGGGAAGTTTTTAGGAACACTCATTGGCCCAACTTACCGAATTTTTGTACCAAATTCGTTACTAAAGGCACAAAATACTTTAGTCGTAAATGTGTCAAATTCAATGGCAAATCGAGTAATTGCGATTGAAAAGCAAGGCGAAGTTTGGCAGAAGTTTTATAATATCAATGTATCGGCAAGGTTACGACCAAATTTGGGAAAAGATGGCTATTTTACGACCCAAAACTGGCAACCAAGAGATTCTGGCTTACTTGAAAAAGTGACATTGACTGCCGTTGAAGGTTTTTAAACATAGCCTAATTTCAACAATTATATACAACTTCAATTCGTTTATCTTTAAATTTTCCTAATTTTGACGCAGAGCCAAATATAGAAAGATGAAAATACTCGTAATTGAAGACGAAGCGAAGACTGTGCAGCTCATCAAACAAGGGCTTGAAGAACAACTATGGGAAGTTGATGTTGCTTACGATGGTTTGATAGGTCTGCAACTGGCTACTCGTACTAATTATACGCTCATTATCTCAGATATTATTTTGCCAGGAATTAGCGGACTGGAACTTTGTAAACAACTTCGTAGCAAAGGTGTAGCAACACCAATTTTATTATTGACAGCACTCGGAACAACTGATGATAAAATTGTTGGACTCGATGCTGGTGCAGATGATTATTTGGTAAAACCTTTTGAGTTTAGAGAGTTATTAGCTCGAATCAGAGCTTTAACTCGCAGAAATACGGGTTCGATTCAAACGGAAAACGTACTCAGATTTGACGACCTCGAAATGGATTTAGATGCCAAAACCGTGACTCGCAGCGGCAAAGAAATAACACTAACCGCCAAAGAGTTTTCTTTGCTCGAATATTTCATTCGTCATCAAGGAAGAGTGATTTCTAAAGTGGAACTGGCCGAGAAAATTTGGGACGTAACATTCGACACTGGCACAAATGTGATTGAGGTTTATGTAAACTTTCTCCGAAAAAAAATTGATAAAGACTTCGATACCAAGCTCTTACACACTCAAATCGGTATGGGTTACGTTATGAAAAAATAGTCTAAAAGAGTTCTGAGTGCTGAATTCTGAGTTATCTCAAAGTTTTGTTTTCTACAAACAAAAACTCAGCACTCTAAACTCATAACTCAGCACTCTTCTCATGTTAAATATTCGCTCTCGGCTTACTTATCAATTTATGGCTATCGTGACGGCCATTCTACTGTTTTTTTCGGTGGGAGTATATTTTTTCAGTAAACTTTATCTCGAAAAACGTTTTTTCAAACGCCTTCAAGACCGTGCAGTAACGACCACTACCCTACTTTTCGACCTCCAAACGGCCGATACTACGGTACTAAAATTGGTCAATACTGCCGATAAAGAATTATTGAGCGATGAAAGTATTTATGTCTATGATGAAAATCTGAAAAAACTTGTGTTTGCAAGCCAAGAACCCTATTCGAGCCTATTTGAAGAATTGATTCCGAGTATGCAAAAACAAAATAAACCGACGTATTATCATGCTGGGTTCTATCAAACACTGGGTATTCAGCTCAAAAAAGACACAGCAAATTATTGGGTAATTGTGAGTGCCATTGACAGAAATGGCAAGGAGGCTCTTGAAGATTTACGCAAGATTCTGACTGTAATGATACTCGTTGGACTATTGCTTTCGGGGCTTTCGGGGTGGTTTTTTGCCGATAAAGCTCTCGCTCCAATGTCAGGTATTATTACGCAAGTCAATGAAATTTTTCCTGCTAATACCGAAAGGCGTGTCGAACACCCAAACCGCTCTGACGAAATTGGGCGTTTAGTGGCAACTTTCAACCAACTGCTCGACCGTATCCAAGAAGCATTTACGATGCAAAAAATGTTTATCGCCAATGTTTCGCACGAATTGAAAAACCCATTGACCAAAATTTACTCTCAGATTGATATTACACTACTCCAAAAACGCACACCCGAAGTATATGAAGAAAGTCTAAAATCGCTCCAAGAAGACACCCGAACACTTACACAACTGACCAATACTTTACTGAACTTAGCCAACACGGTCGTCAATGCCGAAGCTATTCAACGCCTACCCTTACGTATGGACGAACTTTTGTGGGAAGCTAAAAGTCAGCTAAAAAAGTGGCATGACGACTATATGATTAATATTGATTTCAGCGATTTTCCCGAAGATGAAGAAGCTCTGATTATTGAAGGAAATGAGGCTTCATTAAAAGTAGCGTTAATGAATCTGATGGATAATGCCTGTAAGTTTTCAGAAAACAATAGTGTTTTTGTGAGTTTTTCGGCTACCGTAAAAGAAATGAAGATTTCGTTTATGAATAATGGACCAATCATTCCGAAAGCTGATTTGCCTTATATTTTTCGTCCATTTTATAGAAGTAATTCCACTGCCAATGCCACCAAAGGGCATGGAGTTGGTTTGGCAATAGTTTCTCAAATAGTAAAACTACATAATGGCGAAATCAGCGTGGTTTCTACTATTGATGAAACTGTTTTTACTTTGGTGTTTCGAAGGTCATAACGCCTCACAGAACTTCAAAAAACTATGTAAACTAATAACATTAACATTCGGAAAAGGAATTTTCACCAAAACATCATAATGTTTATCAGATGTAACTATAAAATCTACATTTGCCGATATTGCAGTATCTACAAATTTATTATCATCATAGTCAGCTGTTATCAATCCCCAACGATAAAAGATTTCAGTCTTAATCGAATTCGGTTGTTTCAATATTAGTTCTATAATATTAGAAGATATTTCAGCATTCATTTTCTGCTCAAATATTTCTGCATATTCGTCCAATATTTCATTCGAAATCGCCAATTCAAATTTTCTATAACGATAAGCATCAAAAACTGGTCGATAAATCGAATGTTTTGGTAAAATTGCCAAGAAGCAATTGGTATCAATAACGACTCTCATTATTACTTATAGGGCGTTCTTAGATGTTCACCGAGCCATTCTTCTACTTTTTCATTGGCATCCCAATCATTTTTTTCAAAAAATGTATCAATACTATCATCAACTTTTTTTGCAAAATAGTCTGCCAAAATTTGTCTTATTTCTAAAATCTGATTTTCGGGCAGGGGTCTCGAAAAAGTCTGTAATATCTCAATTTGAAGATTGCTTAACATAATTTATGTCATTTTTTAACAAATATAATTTTAAAAAAGGCATTTTATTGCTTGGTAAATGTTTTTTTTAGCCCCTCCCCAATTTTAAGCTAAATTTAAAGTCGATTTAATTCGCCTTTAACCTTGACACTGTTAGTTTGTAACCATAAACTTAAAAAAACAAATAAGCGTATGGAAACGACAGAATCTAACAACAACGGCCTTTTGAAAGTAATCATCGGCGTAATGGTAGGAGTATTAGCCCTTTTAGGCTATTTATTCATGGGTGCAAGAAACGAAACCCTCGAACTCCAAAAATCACTCACTTCAAAAGTAGAACAATTATCTTCTACACAAATCAAACTTGACTCTATCTCAAAATCATTGGATGAGAAAATTCTTGAAGTACAAAGTCTCGGCGGAAACGTTGCTGAATTGGAAGCAGTTAAAGCTCAACTCGAAAACGACAAGAAAAAATTGAAAACTGACCTTACTTTCTCAGTTCAGAAATACGAATCAAAAATCAAAGATTACGAAACATTCTTAGCTACTAAAGATGATGATATTCGTAAATTGAAAGAAGAAAACGGAATGTTGGTTGCAAAAACGCAAACGCTCGAAAACGAAAAACAACAAGTTATCGTAGAAAATGCCTCTCTTAAAACTGAAAAAGAAGTTCTTTCGACTACTTTGGCTGATGTAAACACTAAAAACAGTGATTTGAGCCGTCAGGTAACTTTGGCTTCGGCAATGAAAGCCATCAATGTACAGGTTACAGCCCTTTCTTCAAAAGGTAAAGAGCGTGATGGTGGTGCATACAAGGCACGACGAATCGACCAATTGAAGGTGTCTTTCATTATGCCTTCAAATCCTGTGGCAGCACAAAACAACAAAGATATTTATGTACGTGTACTTGATGCCAACGGTGCAGTTGTAGAAAACGGTAATGGTGGAATCGTACAAGCTGACGGAAAAGAAATCGGTTATAGCTTCAAACAAAGCGTGCCGTTTGAAAACAATGACCAACGTGTTGACTTAGTATCGGGTAAAGGTGCTAACTACACGAAAGGAAAATACAGCGTTGAACTTTACTCAGAAGGCTTCAAAATTGGTAAAGGAGCATTTGAAGTAAAATAAGTAGCCCTTTCAATTTAGTTTTATAGCAAAGACGGTCTGTGTTTTTCGGAACGCATTCCGTCTTTATTATTTCCACTAACTCCCTATTATACAATCACTTATCTAACCATCTATAATCATGAAACGATACAATTTAAAAATATTTCTCTGGGATGTACTACTGATTTGTGCCGAAATATTCTTTCAAATAGCGGGTTTCGTTTTTAAGATTTTTCGCCAACATCCACTTGCTTATACAGCTTTATTCTACTTATTTATCACGATGGCGTTTTGTTATTACCCAATTCTCGACCATTGGAGTGCTGGGTTTATTATGATGAGTCTGCCTTTGGCGGTCTTGTCTGGACTTACGGCGGCGTGTTATCTACTCATAAAAAAACAAAAAATCGTAGCCGCAACGGGCTTCATTTGGGTACTTCTGGCTTTTCCACTTATCAAACGTATGGTCGGAATTAGCAATGGAGAAATGAAGTTCGAGAATGTTTCTTCCTTAAAAGTGTTGAGTTTCAATGGCGAATGTTTCGATGAAAAACATAAAACTGATGAACATTGGTCGAAACTACAAGCAGATATTGCTTGTTTTCAAGAGTATTCACCCAACAAAGACATTGAGTCGAAATACGCTAATAACGTAGTAAAATTGACTAAATTCGATAAAAAAGGACTAATTGGTTTGGCGATGTTTTCGCAATATCCGATTCTGAAACAATACAGCAAAGTTTGGGATAGAGGAAACCAACCCAATATCAATGGTTATTTGTGTGCCGATATTGCCTATAAAAACGATACCGTAAGGGTGGTAAATGTGCATCTTTGGTCGATGGGCGTACGCATTAATTTGGCAATTGATGCCCTAAAAAAAGGACACATAAAAACCTTTGCCGTGGAATTGGCTGATAGTTTTGGCCGTTTGAAAGAAGGTTTTGAGAAACGTGACGAACAAATGCGTGAAGTAGAATCTTATGTTTCGGGGAGCAAATATCCTGTCATTATTTGTGGAGATTTCAACGAAACGCCTTTTGGCTATTCTTACGGAAAACTCAAATTAAGTTTCAAAAACGCCTTTGAAGAAGCAGGACAAGGCCTCGGTTTTACGCTCAATCGCCAACCCTATTTTGCTCGAATCGACCAACAATTTGTGAGTAACGATTGGCACGTAGAATCTTGTAAAACGATTTCAAGTGTCGATTTTTCAGACCATTTTCCAGTAATGGCCAAATATATTTTAAAGAAATCGCTCACAAAAGCTCCTGCTTTGGTAGCTATCAAGTAAAACAAGTTTCCCAACTTGTTTGTAAATAAAAAAAGCAGTACAATCAAATCTGTACTGCTTTTTACTTAAAACACCTTTTTACAAAAGACTTATTTAAACTTCACACTGCTAAAATTTCCGTTTACTACAATCTTGCAATCAGCCGAACCTTTACCAATTTTACCCGTATAATATTTTACGGGATTAAAATGGTGATTTTCCTTCTTAGCCTCAGCATCGGAGTTGGTCGTAAACGAAATTCCTCGTTCGTTCGGATAACTGAAATCTCCGTAGTTGGCTTTTACTTCAAAATCATACGAAACGTTATCGCTCAAGACCAAATTTACGGGCGAATAACTGGCATTTAGATTCAATTCTTTCACATTCTTGCCCAATTCGCCCAGTTTAAAACCTCCCGAAAACTCAAGTTTCAAATTCGATGATTCGTTGATAGTTCCAATTAAACCACTTGAATATGAGATTTTTGCGTTTAATTTTCCAACTTCTTTAATATCAATTTCGCCAAAGCTATTATTGAAAATCAAATCGTCGGCATGTTCCATTTTTATACCCGAATACGAAGCCTTTAATTTCCCACCAGTCATCGAGCGAATCGTCGAGCCTTTACTAAACGACAGGTTAATATCTGACTGCGGATTAGAAATATCTTCGGCAATCAATTTTCCATAACTTTGATTGACCATCAATAGCGATGTAAACGAGGGTAGAACAGTATTTCCGAATGAATTCTTTACTTTCAACACATTCCCTTTCGGCATAAAAACCTTATAATCAATCTTTAAAGAATTTTTCTCGTTGCTTCCACCTTTCCAATTCCACGTGTTATTATTATAGTTTCCTCCTTCACGGTCAATCGTGGTTTTTATACTTACCGTGCCATCGGCTTTTTTTCCCTGCACATCAACCGTACTAATAAAATTGGCGGCTCGCTCTTCAGAAGTGGCATTTGCCAAAATTGTTACCTCAACTTTAATCTCATCTTTATTCCAAAAGCTCACGTTTATATCTCCAAACTGATTTTCGAGTGATACTTTATCGCTGGCCGAAAGTGCATACGAAAACGTAATACTTTTTCGGCGTTCAATCCATTCTGGCGTCGAATTTTGTACTGGGTCTGTACCATTATTGGCAAAAGATATAATCGTTATGAGCGAGAAAAATACCGTCATTAACTTCCCCATCAATCGAGAATTAGGAGAAGCCGACTTATACCATTGTGTTTGTCTTTTCATTTTTTGCTTCTTTAATTTTCTGAATAATTTCTAACTGCTGATTTAACAACTCAATCTGCATACTAAGGTTTTGAATCATTGCTTTGAGCAACTCTTCTTGGTTCGGATTTTTGGGTAATTCTTGTTTAAGATTCTGGTAATTTTGGTTCAAAACAGTCAACTCAGTATCAAACTGATGATAGAGTTCGGGGTCTTCTTTTTCGATGGTTTTTAATTCTTCACGCTTTGCTTCAACCAACGATGCAAACTGTGTCAGTTCTTTCGCATAAGTCGGACTCAAAGCCATAATTTCAGGATTCTGAGAAGCAGGTTTGGCATAATTATACGCCAAATAGCCCACCATCAAAAACACCGCAAAGCCAGCCACCATTCCCAACGCAAATTTCGGTCGGCTACCAATCCAATTTTGTAAACTCACGAGTTTACCTTCAGGCTTGGCATGAATGTTTTTTGCCTCTATTTTTTTCCATAAGTCAGCCGACGGCTCGTAGTCGTCAAATGCCTCACGGTTATCTCTTACAAATCTTTCTAATTTATTCATAATAACACCCCTAACCCCTAAAGGGGGATTTAATGATTACTCGCCATCAGTCCAATGGACTGCCCTAAAGGTGAGTTAAAAATTACTGTGAATAAAGGCCTCCCTTTAGGGGCGGGGGGGCTTGTATTATCTCCAACAGCCTCTTCTTTGCTCGCATGTATTGCGTACGAGAAGTAGATTCGTTGATACCCAAAATTTTACCGATTTCTTCGTGGTCATAGCCTTCAAACAAATACAATGATAGCACTACTCTAAAACCTTCGGGTAGCTGTTCCATTCCACGTTTTATTCGCTCAACCTCAAATTTTACTTCTTCTTCATTATAATGATTCGACTGCAAATCAGCGATGTCATGTTCGTCACCATCAAATTCGTCAATATCCACAAACTGCACTTTTCTTGACCTAATCTGATTAATGGCTTTATTGACCACTATTTGTTTCAACCATATCCCAAACGTAGATTCCTGACGAAAATCTTTGATTTTGGCAAAGGCATCAATAAACGATTCTTGCAATACATCTTCGGCCTCTCCTACATGGTTGAGTATTCGCATACAGATACTAAACATAGCCTTCGAGTAATGCTTATACAGTTCATACTGTGCTTTACTCTCGCCACGCTTGCATCGCTCGACCAAGTCGAAGTGCTTGTCAATGAAAATAGTGTTCGTCAGAAAAGTGCCGTGTTTTATGGTTACAGTCAAATGACGCAACTAAAAATAAAATGTTGCATGAAACGTAAAACAATTTTGAAAATTGTTTTGAAAAAGCAGAAATCTTTGTGGAGAATAAATTTCTATTCCATTTTCAAGAGGGATATTTACTAAATTTCATTAACAAAATGGTTCATTGCCGTCAGTTTTAACTGACGGATTACAGCAAAATAAAAATCCATTTTGACTTTAGTCTAACCATTTATTTGGACTAAAGTCAAAATGGATTACTTAAAAGTATCCGTCAGCTAAAGCAGACGGGGGCACCCAGACGGGGCAATGAATAAGCAGATTTTAACCAAAAACACTAAAACAACACATAAATAGAAGCCAAACTAAGCCCCAAACCGAGTAGAAACCCAGTACCAACCTGTGCGGGCGTATGAGCATTCAATGCCAAACGTGCCGAAATGACGTATCCCGATAGAATAACCAAGAAGAGTAAAGGAAAAAAAAGACCATGCTCGCCAAACTGCACCAATATACCAGCCAAAGCACCAATCATGCCCCCGACGCCAGCCGCATGAGCCGAAATCTGCCACCAAAGGCTGATGATTCCCACGCAGAAAATAACAGCCGCAATGCTCCATAAAATAAATCCACACGGAAAAAGCATAGAGTTTTTAGAGTACAGAAAATATCCCAGAGCCGTATAAATAAGAGCTGTCACAAAATACGGCAATCGGCGGTCTTTCAGATTTTCGAGCTTTAGGCTGCTAATCACGCCCCAACGCTTTAATAAATACACAAAATAAGCAGGCAAAGCAAAAGTATAGATAAATACAAAACCCACTACTGCCAGTTTCATGAGCATTTCGAGCGATTCGGCCCCCAACGGAGCAGGTGCGATAAAGAGCAGTAATAAAAATAAGATTGTAGGCATCAATAAAGGATGCAAAGCCACGGAAAGAAAATTAGCGAGTCGAGTATTCAAAGAATAGTTTGTTTTTTGTTCAAAGTTATTAAAATGCGGGCTTCTCTCAAAGAGTTGCCTTCCTTAAAAATTTTGGTATTCACGAACTAAAAATAAAAGTCCATCGTTATTCTGATGCAAATAAAAATATTAGGTAGTTTCTTTGGATATTATTACTAAACGAAACATCTTTGCATCCTATTTTAAGAAATGCATATTAGACTCCCCATATCGCCAGTTCGACGATTCCGATATTTCAATATCAGACAGTAATTGTTTTGTCCTTATGGCAAAACCCCTTCTCATCAAAAAGTTTTCTTATTTTTTCATTTAAAACCATTTAGGATACAGCGTCTCCGTTTGAGGGAAAGCCCAATAAATGACGATGAATAACACAGCACTCACATCCGAAGATTTATATATTGTGCAAGTAGCCAACGAAAGCCACTATCATTTGGCCGAAACTATTTGTGATGAAATGGCCGAAAGTGCCAAAGCACGTGGCACAGGTATTGCCAAGCGTTCGCCCGATTATCTAAGAGAAAAAATGCGTGAAGGCAAAGCTATAATAGCACTTACTCGTGAAGGCGATTGGATGGGATTTTGCTACATCGAAACATGGGAACATGGTAAGTTTGTAGCAAATTCGGGCTTAATCGTACATCCTGGATACCGCAAGAGTGGAATAGCTACCCGAATCAAACAAAAAGCATTTGAGTTATCTCGCAAAAAATACCCCGATGCCAAAATCATTGGTCTGACTACGAGTTTGGCCGTAATGAAAATCAATTCTGATTTGGGTTACGAACCAACAACTTTTAGCGAGCTACCAGCCGATGATGCTTTCTGGAAAGGCTGCTCAAGCTGCGTAAACTACGATGTACTTACTCGTACCAACCGCAAGCATTGCTTGTGTACAGGAATGCTCTTCGACCCAGTTGAAGCTAAAAAGAAAGAAGAAGCAGGCAATAAAAAAGAAGACCAATGGGATTTCTTGACCGAATCGCCTTTATACGAACGTTGGATGAGATTCAAACAAAGAATTTTATTAAGACGTGAAGAACGCCGAAAAAAAAAATTAGAGGAAGCCGAATTGATGGCATAATCGACACTATAAAAGGAATAATTGAGTAAAATTTAAAACTAAACGTGCCACACTTGGAAGTGTGGCACGTTTAGTTTCAAGATTATTTGGCTTTATTTGCATAAAAAAACGCTTCATGGATTCAAAACCTCTACCGAAAGATTATCTAAAACTACATTTCATTGTTATTATTCTGGGTTTTACGGCCATTTTGGGTCGTTTGACCGAAGTTTCATCTTTGGGCGTAGTGTTTTATCGTACACTTTTAGCCGCATCAGGTATGTGGATTGTGGCTCAATTTCAGAAAAAAAACCTAAAAGTTTCGTGGAAAGAAGCACTCCCACTCTTGGGCGTTGGGGCAATCATGTCGTTTCACTGGATTTGCTTTTTTGGTTCGGCTCGTGCTTCTACTGTGGCCGTGAGTTTAGTTACTTTTTCTACGACTTCGTTTTTTACGAGTATCATTGAGCCAATTGTCCGTAAAACTAAAATCAGTTGGGTTGAGGTTTTTCTCGGAATTTTGGTGGTTTTGGGAATGTATTTTGTCTTTACATTTGAAGGAAAATATATTGTAGGAATTCTGATTGGCTTGGTTGGAGCTTTGCTGGCTACCATTTTTTCGGTAATTAATGCCCAATTTGCCCAAAAGTACGATGCCCAAATCGTTACTTTCTACGAAATGGTCGGAGCTTTTGGGGCTACATGGATTTACATTCCGATTATTATTTTTGCCTTACCGAATGAACATTTTCAGCTCACTCCTACACACTACGACTGGCTTTGGGTTGGAATTTTGGGCTTGGTTTGTACGGTTTATCCGTATATTGAAATGATGCAATTGCTCAAAAAAATCTCAGCATTTACACTCAATCTTTCCATCAATATGGAGCCTATCTATGGCATCATTATGGCCTATTTTATCTTTGGCGAAAGCGAAAAAATGACTTCGGGCTTTTATATTGGCGGTGCTTTGATTTTATTATCGGTCGTGCTGCATCCATTTTTGAAGAAAAAGTAATCTTAATAGAAAACCGTTGCCCCAAACATTAGTTTATTTTTTACAAAAAATTGCTCCCATTGTTTCTTAAATGGCGTTTTAATCCAATTATCATATTCTGATGACTCTTTCGATAAGGCAAGCACTGGCTCAACATTATAGCCAAACGTTATTGGCTCATAAACTCCATTATCGACAAAACCCAATATTTCTAAGGATATAAAAAGTCCTTCGTTAGAAAATTTAATATTTTTATCGAGTATGTTAATCGTAACAGCCAATTGATGTGGCTTTATATCTTTGACAATAGCTTGTTGAAGAATTTCTCGTCCTGGGCAATTACAACCAAAATCAACCGTATATAAGCGAATCATTATTCGTGAATCTTTCGTTTGGCTTCCTCTCAAAAATTTCAAAAATATAGAATCAATAGTTCCATCCTTTTGATAAATATTTTTTAATCGAATCGCCCATTGTGTACCTATTACTGGTTTTAAATATCGCTTTTGTTTTTCCCAGTAACTTCCCACTTTATAGACTTTAAACTTTTCTTTTTTTTCCTTAACAACAGTTTCTTCTAACTCAAAAAACTTTGGTTGAAGAAAAATTTCAGTATAATTTTTTATCTTTTTCGTACTCACTGTTAATGTCTCATATCCAATACAAGAAATAGATAAAGAATCATTAAGCGGCAAAGTAATTTCAACTTTTCCAAATTCATCAGAATACATTCCTAATTTAGACTTTAATAATATTACAGAAGCATATTGAATCGGGACATTATCTATTTTACTAAGAAGTTGCAATTTGACCGTCTGTGCCGATACACAAATTACATTGAAAAACAGCAAAAAGCAGAAGTATTTTTTCATTGAACTAAAATAACAAAATATACTACAAAAAAGCCTTTCAAAAATTATTTTGAAAGGCTTTTTATATGATACCAGAAGAAAATTATTTCTTTCCGTAACGTTTGTTGAATTTATCAACACGACCTGCTGTATCAAGCAATACATTTTTACCAGTGTAGAATGGGTGTGAGTCAGAGCTAACCTCCACTTTGTAAACTGGGTATTCGTTACCATCTTCCCAAACGATACTTTCTTTGGTATTGGCACATGATTTTGTCAAAAATTTGAAACCTGTTGACAAATCCCAGAAAACAACTGGTCTATAATTTGGATGAATATCTTTTTTCATTACTTTATTTATTGAAATTCCTATTACTTTTCTAAAACGGACTGCAAAATTAGAGATTTCAATTGAAAAAACAAAAACTATACAATTATTTTACCCATTTTCTGGAATAATTTTGCTTTAATCGTTAGAACAGGTACTTTTCATCTCCAAAAAACCCGAAAATACTTACAGCCAAATAGTTAAGACCGAAAAAATATTTTTATCTTCATACAACTTTAAGGGCATCTTCTGCATTTACATCATAAGAAACGTCTGTTACGAAACCACTTGATAGCAACCTCGACCATCGAAAGCTTACGAAGCAAAAACCCCATTGCCCAAAAGAATATTTTTGAGCAGTATGGAAGTTTTTTGTATCGGGTGGCGTATCGGTACGTGCGTGACCGCATGACGGCCGAAGATTTGGTGGTTGATTCTTTCCTCAAGATTTTTGAAGGAGCGGCTAATTTTAGGTTCGATAATTTGCGGTCGTTTGAGGCTTGGATGAAAAGAATTGTGATTAATGAGTCGTTAATGCTACTCCGCAAACAGGCAAATTTTAATTTGATGCCCGAAAGCGAAGCCATCGAAGTACCAGTTGATGATAATATATTGGATTCGATTTCGAGCGATGAAATTCATCAACTCATTGCCGAGCTACCCGATGGGTATCGCACAGTATTTAACCTTTTTGCCATTGAGGGTTACTCACACAAAGAAATTGCCGAGCAGCTAAATATCAATGAAGGCACATCAAAATCGCAGCTAAACCACGCTCGAAAATTATTACAGAAGAAAATTCTTTATAGGCAAACTGCCAAGCAAAGTAGCACGAGCCAAATGAATAAAAATCATGAAGACAGAGGAGTTTTATAAGAAAATTCAAGAAAAAGTCGGTGAAACTGAAATGGATTTTGAAAGAGAATTTCCTTTCGGAAAATCATCTTTTCAAGAATCTCCATTCGGCGAATCACCTTTGCTTGAATGGAATAAACAAGATGTATGGCAACGCATCGAACAAAAACAAACGAAGCGTAAAAAGCCTTTTGTGTGGTGGCAAGCCGCAGCAGCAAGTATTGTTTTGCTGGGTGGCTTAGGCATATATTTTCATAATAACGAAACCATATTAACAGCTCATAATCAAGTAATTAAAGAACAAATTCCTACTATTTCAACACAACCAACCTTAAACCCTACTACTACTGAATCTACACAACTGATAGTCAATAATGGCAGCCACAAAAATAATGTGGAAAGAGCAATGACTATGAGCAAAAAACAAACAACACAACCACTTGAAACAAACCTCAACGAAGAAAATTTAGAAATAGAAGAGCCAACCGTAGCCGTCAACGAAACTCAAAATAATGTTTCATCAAGCGAAACGGGGTCGAATACAGCACAACAAACGCCAGCCAATGATAATTATAGATTTGTGCCGTATCAAGGTTTTGTAGAGAAAAGAGTTGTACCAAAACGCCGTGAGCGAGTAGCGATTTTGGAAATCCCTGACGATGAAGAAGACTATAACCAAACTCCACAAAAAGAAAAAAAGACTGGTTTGGTTGCTCGTTTGAGCAGAAAAATTGGCAAAAAAAGTACAGAACCCAACGAAGAATTACCTGCTGTGAATAATGGTAAACCCAATAAAGTTTGGGCTTTTGTAAAAGAAAGTTTCAAAAATGAAACAATGGCCGCTGACTCGACAAATAGATAATAGGCGAATGTTGCTCCTATTATAAAACTCTCCCACTTCTAAATGAATAAACTGCTCACATTGATATTCTTGTGTTTGACGACGCTCGCTTTTGCCAAAGAAACGACCGATATTGACTCAATAGTGGTAAATATTGGTAAACGCAAACGCATTGTGCTTTGGGGACAAACCAAAGAAGACCTAAAGGCTCTCGAAAAATACGATTTGAATAGAATTGTGGTGCAGATGAATCAGGATTTAGACGAAATGCCCTCGAACGTTCGTCGAAGTTTCCGACAAGACTACGAAGGAAATAGTTACACCAAAGAAATGACCATCCAACGCCAACTGGAAGGTATGACTTCGTGGCAACGCCTCAAACGCAATACTTACCTAAATCTTTCGGTGGGACTAAACTCAGCTAACTATCTATCTGTCAGCACCGTTACGTACAATCCGTTTAAGATGACGGAGCAGATTTTTCGTCAAAACTTCCTTACTTCGCCAAGTTTGAGCGTGGCATTGATGCGTCAAGAAAGTTTTATTCGTACTGGTCATAAAGAAATTGTACTACGCTATGGCTTTGATGTAAGTTGGTATCATCTGCGGAGCATCAGTACCAAACGCAATGCTTATTTGCTACGCCTCAATAGCCTCGATAATACAAAGTATGATACAGTGGCGGTTTTCAAACCCGCCCGCAATGGCGATAATTACTACACAGTTGACCGCCTAAATGCTACTACTGCTTTACCGAAAGAAATAACGCCTTATACCAATAATCAGTCGTTGTTTTATACTGATTTTAAGATAATTCCGACCATCAATTTCTACGGAAAAAACAATCAAAAAACCTTCAATTTTGGCATTGGGGCTTATATCGGAATGTTGCTAAGAGGCAGCAGAAACTACGCCGAAATAAAAGCTCTCAATCGGCAAGAAACAAAAGTGAGCATCAAAAACCCCGAAAACCCCTATCGCTACGGAATCATTCTGAATATGGGCTATGGTGTAGTGAATCTTTTTGTGGAAGCCGATATAAAAAATGTTTTCTTGAATAAATTAGAAAGAAGCTCGGCTACGCAGAATATTACAACCGTTGGTTTGAGATTTGGGCGGTGAAAGATATTTTCAATCGTATATTTGGAAAATCTTCGTATAAATCCCTTATTTATACAAAATGTCTAATAAGTTCGGCTGAATATCCATTCAGTCGGTGTGTCAGCCGTTTTTAAAACGGCAGCAGAGAATATTTTTTTCGTAGGTGCGTTCTAAGAACGCATAACACACTGACTAAATGTAGAACATTTAGCCAAACTGGGGCTCTGAGGGAACGAATGACTGAATGTAGAACATTTAGCCAAACAGGGATTTTTCAAAATTGGGTTGAAACTCAAAATAATGCTCTTTTCTCATTTATCAAAATAAAATAGACAGCATGAATTATTCTATAATAAATACTATCTCAACAGTTATTAATTACAAATTATGTGAAAAGTATATTGTTTATCTTGATACCAAGAATAAATTATATTACGATAATAATGTAATAGATACTGAAGTTGATTATTTTGATGTTTTTGATAAAAAAATCTATTTTGAGAAATACAAAAAAGTCATAGAATTTAGCATAATTGAAAAATCTAAAAATCAATACTTTGAGTTGTTTCCAAACGGTAATATTCAAGATGAAATGTTTTTAAATATTTTTGACTCAAAATTCGAAAATATTGATTTAGGTACTTTATCATATAGATTTAGATTATATAATCTAAATAAAACAATAATTCATGAAACAAAAAAACGGTTCATTTTAGGTTATGGGTTTTGGAAAAATCCATACTATTATCATTCCGAAGGCAAAAATTTATTAAAAAGTTTAGATATTTTGAAAGAAAAATACCTTTGGAAATACTCAGTTTCCGAAATAGGTAAATATACAGATACGGATAATTATTTTAAACCTTATCAACATGAAGGAGAAGTACGAAAAATAATAGGTGTTTGTGGAGATATTTTGTTGGTTATTGTATCTGGCGGGTTTGAGGGGAAAAACAATGTAAGTAATCAACTTATAGGTCTATCATGTCAATCGGGTGAGTTGCTTTGGCGTTTAGATATGTTCGATGCAAATGGTATTCGAACACATTATGGTTCTTATGAAAACCTTCAAATTGATGAGCCAAACAAAAGATTATTAGGTTTATATTCGCAAGGTTTTATAAAGGTAGCTGTAGAAACAGGTGTTGTAGAGCGATTTAAACACTTATCATATTCCACGGGCGAAGAGTTGTTAAGATTTGAATACAAAGGCAAAATTTTAACAAATATCTATTCCGAAACCCTCGTAGGAGAGCATTTGTATTTTAGGGCGACAAATATAGCTAATCGACGACATTCTTTATCATCAAATGTCATAGGTGCATACAATCATCAGACTGAAACAATTGATTGGCTTTATGAATTTGAAGATTTAGCCCCTTCGGTATCAATTAAAGAAAGTCCCAAAGTTGAAGGTAACCGTCTCTATGCTCTTGATTCAGGAGGAACACTACATATTTTTGAAAGAGACTTTTCCTAACAGCCTTAATACACTGTAAACTAAGTTTATTCAGTTTACAGTGTTATTGTCATTCCGAAGGAATCCGTTCGCAACAAACAAGTTTCGACGATTACGGATGCTTGCAGCATGACATTAACGCCGAGAAATATTATACCAACTTAGTTTACAGTGTACTTAATGATATAAGCTTATCATTTGGGGGGTAAAAAACCATTTCCAATCGTATCTTTGAAAATCTTTTTAAATAAATCCATTTTAAAGTTTTTTCTAAGCACTCTTCATGAAATTACAAACTAAAACCCTCCTACTTACTTGCTTTTGTTGCTTTATTTTTGTGGCAAGCACATTCGCTCAACCGAAAAAACAAAAAGAAATTGCCGTCATTGGTTATTATGCGGGCAATAGTCAAGACATCGACCAATACCCAGTCGATAAACTCACACACATTATTTTTTCATTTCTGCACCTAAAAGGAAACATATTGGCAGTTGACAATAAAAATGACAGCCTGACTATCAAGCGTTTAGTAGAATTGAAAAAGAAAAATCCGAGACTCAAAGTTATTCTTTCGTTGGGTGGTTGGGAAGGCTGCTATACTTGTTCGGACGTGTTTTCTACCCAAAAAGCACGAGAAGAATTTGCGGTTTCGGTGAAAAAGCTTTTTGTAAGTTTCAATGCCGATGGACTTGATTTAGATTGGGAATATCCTGCCATTGCTGGCCCTCCTGGACATCCGTTTATGCCCGAAGATAAATCCAATTTTACGGCACTCATCAAAACTCTCCGAACCACTTTTGGTAATAAATACGAATTAAGTTTTGCGGCAGGTGGTTTTACCAAATACATTGAAGAATCAGTTGAATGGGAAAAAGTTACGCCTTTACTCGACCGAATCAATCTAATGAGTTATGATTTAGTGCATGGTTACAGCGAAGTAAGCGGTCATCACACGGGTTTATATTCTACACCACAGCTAAAAGAATCGGTTGATAATGGTGTAAAAATGCTCATTGCCAAAGGTGTGCCTGCTAATAAAATTGCGATTGGAGCGGCTATGTATGGGCGAGTATTTAAGTTAAGTGCCACCGAAAACAACGGACTTTATCAACCTTGTAAGTTTGAGCGAGGGATTTCTTATAATAACTTAGAAAAATACTTAGCCGAACACAAAACCTACAAAAAATTCTGGGATTCTACGGCTCAAGCTCCTTACCTGTTTTCAGAAGAAGAAAAACTGTTTTTCTCTTACGACGACCCCGAATCTATGAAACTCAAAACCGAATACGTAATCAAGAATAAGCTAAACGGAATTATGTTTTGGCAATTACGAGAAGATAAACCACAAAATGGTTTACTCGAAGTAATTGATAAAACCCTGAAAGCGAAGTAAGTTAGAATTTTCAAAGTGCGAATTATTGCACTCCAAAATATTGGTCATCCAAATTTTTAGAAAGCCTTAATAAGCGTTTTAATAATACAATTTGCTAATTCTATAAGGGTCAAATTCATTGCCGTCTGCTTTAGCTGACGGGTAGGATAACTGAAAAAAGTAAACAATTTTGACTTTAGTCCAAATAAGTTAGACTAAAGTCAAGTTTGATTGCTTGAAAGTATCCGTCAGCTAAAGCAGACGGCAATGAATTACTTTTCTAAGAAAATTCAGAATAACACTTTTTTATTCACAATCTGCGGACTATCGACCACCGACCGTTGACTATTACTTATTTCTTAGCAATTCTATAAAGGCGACCTTGGTCGGTAACGGCGTATAAAGCACCATCTTTGCCTTGAGTTACATCACGGAAACGTTGGAATTCTTCAGTCAATAATCTTTCTTCGCCAACAACTCGGTTGTTTTCAATAATCAAACGAGCAATGTGCATGCCGCTCAAACAGCCTACAAAAAGATTATTTTTCCATTCTGGAATCATATCTCCGCTATAAAAAGTCATTCCGCTTGGCGAAACCGATGGATCCCAATAATAAACTGGTTGTTCCATACCTTCTTTTTGTTGAATAACTGGCTCACCAATTTGTTTACCGCTATATTCAATTCCGTAAGTAATCGTTGGCCAACCGTAGTTTTTTCCTGCTTGCACATGATTGATTTCGTCACCACCTCTTGGACCAAACTCATTCGAGAACAATTCGCCAGTTACTGGGTGAAAAGTTAAACCTTGTACGTTTCTATGTCCGTAAGAATACAATTCTGGTTTTGCTCCTTCTTTTCCTACAAACGGATTTCCCGCCACTGGTTTGCCATCAGTTGTAATGTGAAGAATCTTTCCGAGGCTTGAATTTAGCTCCTGTGCTTGTGGGCGAGTAACTCTATCCGAACGCTCACCTGTACTAACAAAAAGGTTTCCATCTTTATCAAAAATAATTCTTCCACCGTAGTGCAGATTCCCTTTGTGGGCAGGAGTTGCTCGGTAAATAACCGTTGCACCTTCAATCTTAGTTTCATCGGCCGAAAGTTTACCTTTTGCTACCGATGTGAGCGTGCCACCTTCCACGTTTTCAGAGAACGTCCAATAAATCATGCGGTTTTTCTGAAAATTCGGGTCGATTGTAATGCCCAACAAACCACCTTGACCATCAGAATTTACGGCTGGAGCCCCAGTAATTGGCTTGCTCAATTCGCCGCTTACCTTAGCGATTCTCATCACCCCACTTTTCTCGGTGATAATCAATCGGCCATCGGGTAAACTTTTTACCCCCCACGGAGAAGTTAGTCCTTCGGTTAAAACTTTGGCTGAGTAAGGCGTTTGAGTTTTTACAGCTCCGATACGAGTTTGTCCCGCAAATGCCGATGGATAAGTAGAATTCGGAGCTTTTGTTTCTACCGAAGTACTTGCACTTTGAGCACACGAAGCATAAGCAAGCGTACTAAAAGCCAATGAAAATAAAATATGTTTTTGCATTTATTTGTTGATTTTACGTTAAAAATAATACATTTTAAGCCAAAATACTATTAATTTCTTGTAATTCTGAGTCGTCGAAAGAAGTATTTTTAAGACATTCCAACGAATCTGTCAGTTGCTGAGGCTTACTTACACCCAAAATAACCGACGTAATGCGTGGGTCTTTTAATACCCAAGATAAAGCCATTTGTGCCAAATTTTGCCCACGTTTCACGGCCAATTCATTGAGTTTGATTACTTTATTTACGTTAGCTTCCGTGATTCGGCCTTCTTCAATCGCACCATTACCACGACCCGAAGCGGCTCTCGAATCGGCAGGAATTCCTTTGATATATTTGTTTGACAATAAACCCTGTGCCAATGGCGAAAACGCTACACAACCCGCACCGTTTGCTTCCAAAACATCGAGCAAACCACCTTCTACCCAACGGTCGAACATCGAATATTTTGCTTGGTGAATAATACACGGCGTGCCTAATTCTTTCAAAATCTTGGCAGCTTTTTCGGTATCGGTTGCATTATAATTTGAAATTCCTACGTACAAAGCTTTTCCTTGACGAACGATTAAGTCAAGTGCAGACATTGTTTCTTCGAGCGGCGTTTCGGGATCTGGACGGTGATGGTAAAAAATATCCACGTAGTCTAAACCCATTCGCTTCAAACTCTGGTCTAAGCTCGAAACTAAGTATTTTTTAGAACCCCACTCGCCGTACGGGCCTTCCCACATGTAATAACCCGCTTTGGTTGTGATAACTAACTCATCTCGGTAAGGTTTCAAATCCTTTTTCAAAACCTGTCCGAAAGTTTCTTCGGCTGAACCCGCTGGTGGGCCATAATTATTGGCTAAGTCGATGTGCGTAACGCCACTATCAAACGCCAATTTTAAGATTGTACGAGCATTTTCGAAATTATCAATGCCTCCGAAATTATGCCAAAGGCCCAACGAAAGTGCTGGAAGTTTTAATCCGCTTTTACCACAACGACGGTACTCCATGTCTTGGTATCGTTGCGGTGATGCTGTGTAATTCATAGAATTTGTAGGTTTTGTTTAATTAGAAACAATTTGCAAAGGCAAAATACTGAACTTAGAATCTTTATTTCAAGTTTTAGACATACGATGAAGATTTTGAGCGAAAGTACATTCGTACAAAACCGCTAACACCATAAACCATTAACTTAATGCAAAGTTGGGATTTCTTCTCAGAAAAAGCATTGAACTGGAACAAGAAATAAAAAATTATAAGAATTTAGGTCGAATTCATGCACGAAAGTATTCAAAACTATATTTCAAGATTTGTGAATCTTACACCCGAAGAATTATCGGTTGTAGAAAATTGCATGCAGTTAAGAGAATTTCCCAGAAAAACGATGCTCCTCAATGCTGGAAATGTCTGTAATTTTGAGGCGTATGTACTGAAAGGCTGTATTAGAGAATATTTTATTGACCACAAAGGACAAGAATTAACGCTCGAATTTGCGGTGGAAGATTGGTGGGTAAGCGATATTACGAGTTTTGAAAACCAAACTCCGAGTATTATGTATATCGAAACCATCGAGGATTGTGAACTTTTGGTACTTTCTCGTGCATCAAAAGATGAATTATTGGCTCGTGTTCCGAAACTCGAACGGATGTTTAGACTAATGATTCAGCGACATTTGAGTGTGCTGCAAAAACGTCTGTTTCGGACAGTTTCCTACACTGCAATGGATAAATTTGAGGAATTTCTGAAACGCTACCCTTCGCTTCCACAGCGAGTGCCGCAGCATTATATTGCTTCTTACTTGGGTATCACACCCGAATTTCTAAGCAAATTACGGAAACGGCAAATGAAACAGCAATAAACTCTAAACAAAAAAGCATTGCCCGAAACCGAACAATGCTTTTCTGAATCTATAATAGTATTATTTATACATCACTTTCTTCACTGCATCAACCGTACGTTTTACGTTTGGTAATGTAGCTTCGATGAGCGTTGGAGCGTAGTGAAGTGGAATATCCATGTTATTTACACGAATCACTGGAGCATCCAAATAATCAAATGCATAACGTTGTAAGTGATAAGTAATTTCTGATGAAATCGCAGCCAATGGCCATGCTTCTTCAACTACTACACAACGGTTTGTTTTCTTCACTGAGTTGATAACAGTTGCGTAATCAATCGGACGAACAGTGCGTAAGTCGATTAATTCTACACTGATTCCATCTTTTTCCAATTCGGCAATTGCGGGAAGAACAACTCTTGGAATCATTTTTCCGAATGAAACGATAGTAACGTTTGAGCCTTCTTTTACTACATTTGCTTTTCCCAATGGAATAATATATTCGCCTTCTGGCACTTCGCCTTTATCGCCATACATTTGCTCCGACTCCATGAAGATTGTCGGGTCGTTATCACGAATTGAGGCTTTCAATAAACCTTTAGCTTCATAAGGGCTACTTGGCACTACAACTTTCAAACCTGGAGTATTAGCAAACCAGTTTTCAAAGTTTTGTGAGTGTTGAGCACCTAACTGACCTGCATTTCCTGTTGGTCCACGAAATACAATCGGACAAGAATATTGACCAGCTGACATTGCCATAAATTTGGCCGCTGAGTTGATAATTTGGTCGATAGCAACCAAAGAAAAATTGAAAGTCATAAATTCGATTATTGGACGCAAACCATTTACGGCAGCCCCAACTCCAATTCCACCGAAACCTAATTCGGCAATAGGCGTGTCGATAACTCGTTTTGCTCCGAATTCATCTAACATCCCTTGACTTACTTTATAAGCACCGTTGTATTCGGCTACTTCTTCACCCATCAAGAAAACGTTTTCATCACGACGCATTTCTTCCGATAAGGCTTCACGTAGGGCTTCTCTAAATTGTATTTCTCTCATTTTCGCTTAGAATTTTGCATTTTTGCGGACGTAAAATTAGTGCATCTGTCCCGAAACTCAAAACAATCTTGTGTAATATTCAATATTTTAGAATGGCTTTCAATTTTTGATACCTACTTTTAGCTCAAAACCTTCTATAACTATTTGATTAACAAATCATTACATGCAATAATTACATACAAAATCCATAGAAAAGTAATGCATCATCAAAAAGAAAAGCGTCAGTTTTTCAACTGACGCTTCATCTTTCACTTGTAAATAGTCATTATTTCACATCATTAGCACTAATTGCATTTCCTTGTAAAGTCGGTTTAAAAACATCAAGGTCATAGAACAGATATGCCAATTTTATTACCCCACGGGCATACGGCTTGAGAGTTCCATCTTTTGTTTTTTCAAAAACCTCTTTTACTTGTATTAAATAAGTATCTTCATTTCTGGCCATTGATGCCAAGTAAGATATTGAGCCACTACCAAAAATTGTCTGGTTTGCTATCTTTTTACCATCTCGGAGCAACGAAACATCAAATTCTTGTACAAATAGTTGTTTCTTTTCTTTGCGGTCACTTTCATAAAACGGAAAAGTTTTTAAGACTAATTCAGTATCCTTACGCCCAAAAGCCAAATTGGATGGAGCAATTTTACCATTAATGAAACATTGTACTTTGATGATTTTCTTTTTTTCTTCCTGAGGTGTCTCTACTACTTCTATGGCACTCTGGGCGAAGCTTATCGTCGATGTTAGACCTAAAGCAATAGCCATTACCTTGAGTCTGAGTTTGGAAAAGTTTATCATTTTACAGCAATATTTTTAGTTGAAGCTAAAAAGTTGAACATTTGTGTTTTGATGGTTAAAAGCAAAAGTTTTATTATTAAACGGTATCAAAAGGCGTGCCAAATCAGTTTTTTGCAAATTATTGCTTATTTTGGGCATAAAATCTGAGATAATATTGTAAATCGTATTGAGTTGATTATATAAGAGTCCAGATTAAAGTCTTATTTTTAATTTAACAAAGAAAATTCTATCATGCCAATCAATATACGTCCAGCAATTTTAATCATCGAAAATGGGCAAGTGCTTACCATGCAGTATAATTATGGAGGGCAAGAAGTATATAATTTGCCTGGAGGAAACTTAGAGCTGGGCGAACACCTAAGCGATACCCTCGCCCGTGAAATGCAAGAAGAACTCGGAATAGAAGTTTTGGTTGGAGAAATGGTTTTAGTTGGAGAAGTCTATTTTGAAGACCGTAAAAAACACACACTTCACCTGCTTTTTGAAGGAAAAATCACAGCAGGAATTCCAACACTAAACCCAAAAGAAACGTCGGCATTGGCCATTAAATGGCTTACTATAAATGATTTAAAGGAAGTAAACTTGTATCCAAACCTCTCGAAATCTATAAAAGATTATTTGGAAGGAAAACTAAGCAATAAATATATTGGAAAGATTGACCAGCAGTGGTTTTAGACTTTCATGGTATTTTTCGCCGTGAAACTCTGTGTATTCATTCTATGTCTTTTTAAGCTAACTCTTTGCCTTCATGGCACGAATCTTAGGTGAGTAAAGATAAAGCAAAGCTATTATCGAAAAACTTCCCATTGTTGCAAAAGCAATAGGGAAGCGACTGGCATCGTTTCCATAAATCCAAGCTGAAAAGAATGCTCCTAAACCAATGCCTGCTTCGAGCGAAATATACATCGTAGCCAATGCTCTACCACGATTTTCTTCTTCGCATAAATCGACCGTCCATGCCTGCGTAATAGGAGAAATCACGCCTAAAGCCAAACCAAAAAGAATGGCAGAAGCTACAAAAGTGTAAATATTGCTGGCAAAAACTGGCAGCATCATTCCAACAACCAGGACCATACAAGCCCATCGAAGCACTGAAATTCGACCATTCCGGTCAGAAAACTTTCCTGCAACAACCCTAATAAACAACGATGCAAGCGTATAAATCAGAAAGAAGATTCCTTTGTTTTTTAGTCCGACTGTTTTGGTCAAATCAGGGGCCAGTGTTACGATTGCACCATAACTGAAAGAGGTCAAGAAAACCACAATTGCTGCTGGTAAAACCATTCGATCGAACATATCATTTCGATTAACTTTCAGTGAATTAAGTGTAAATTTCTCTTGTTTTTCTTTCGGCAACGTTTCTTTCATGTTATACAAAATTGCTATCGAAATGAGTGCAAACATCGACGAAATATTAAACAACACATTTATCGAAAAAGTATCGGCTATCCAACTTCCCAAAGCTGGGCCAAACGCCATACCGAGGCTTCCCATAAGCCCGTGCATACCCATTGCTTCGCCTCTTCGATGCACTGGCACGATGTCGGCAATATAAGCGGCCGTTCCAGTTGGTTTAAAACCTGTAGAAAAACCATGAACCAAACGCAAAAACAAAAAAGGATAAACCGTTGTAACCAGAGGATAGAAAAACCCACAAACGAAACAAACCAATGACCCAAAAGCCATGACAGGCACACGGCCAATGCGGTCAGTGAGACGACCACTAAAAGGGCGTGAAAGCCCAGCTGTGAGCGTAAATAAACTGATAATCAAACCTTTATATTCTTCGCCACCCAAGCTCGTCAGATAGTCAGGTAATTCTGGGATAAGCATATTGAAACTACAAAAGAACACCAACGAACTCAGACAAAGCAGCCAAAATTGGAGAGAAAATATACTATCAGATTGTTTTTTCATAAAAATCAAAAGCCGCCAAAGCCTCAGTGAAGTTTTTCTAAAATATGTAGGCTTCTATGACCTTTTAGAAGAATTTTTCTGCAAAAATAAGAGCAAAATCTCGAAACAGAAAGGCGGGGGTGAATTAGGATTTATGAATGACGATTTACGAATGACTTTTAACAACATAAACACTTAGTAATCAATCACTTGCATTGTTTTAATAACTTGTATTATTTTTATTTAGAGACTCATTTTAATGATTGAAAATACTCATCAAAACTCACTACAAATGATATTTATTCAAAAATTCCTTTAAACCTTGTGCAACCAATCTAATCAAAGCCTACGTCCTTACCCACAGAATACAGGAATTACAATCAGTTTTATATCTATCCAATTTTTATGAAAAGATGTGTACACAATAATTTTTTATGTATTACTCTTAAACTAACAAAATCAAAATGAAAACCAATTTTTTCAAGATTACAGCTTTGTGCTTTGCATTGGGTGCAACAATGATTGCTTGCGACAAAACAGCCAACACCGTAACATCAAGTGATCAACTCGCCAATGCTGTAATTGATAGTCAAACTGCCAACGAACAATCAGAAGCAGGCTATGAATTAGCCGATGAAGTAACTTTTATGCCATTTGGCGGAAGAAATTTTAGAGAAACAGGTGAAACGCTTGATAAAGGAAATGGATTTTTTCCGATGCTTGGCATGGGCTGGAGCAAACCTTGGAAAGGAAAAGATGGAAATTGTGCAACTGTAACCAAAACAGTGGCCAACAACGTAATCACAATCGTATATGACTACACGGCAGTAACTGGTGGTGTTTGTAATGATACTGAAGTTGGTGGAAAAATGACAATCACGATGCCAGTAAAACCAGATTCAACATTCTCTGGAACTTTAGTAAGAACCGTTACTTACGATAATTTAAAGCGTGATTCGCTTACTGTGAATGGTTCGCACACCATCACAACAACAGTTGTAAGTGGCAAAGCAACTGCCAGCGAGAAATTGGCAAAAATGACAATTTTAAACTCAAATTCGGGTAAAACAATTACTTATACAAGCACTCGCTCAAGAACAGTTGATAACAAAGGCACATCAAGCCGTAGCGATGACGAATCATCAGTGACTGGTTCGACAACAGGGAGCTCAAGCGATGGCACAACTTTCTCAAGTAATATTACAAAGGCTCTCGTGACTAAAAACTCATGTTCTACGTCTAAGGGATTCCCTGTGAGTGGAACAGAAGAGATTGTAGCACAAGATGGCACGAAAAAAGTAGTTGATTACGGCGATGGTACTTGTGACTTGAAATATACAGAAACAACCAACGGTGTGACTGTTGAAAAAGAAAGAACAAGAGGCGGCAAAGGTGGAAAGGGGAAGAAGTAATCAATAATTTAATTATAGAATTTTTCAATTTTTCATAGAATAATAGAAAAAGGTTAGTAACACGTTTAAATATTCAGAAAGCGTTGCCAAAATTTTGGCAACGCTTTTTTTTATTCATCAACCAAAAACGTTTTCTTTGTGTAAATACAAAAAACAAATACCAATGAAACAATATGTAGTTGTAGCCCAAGATGGGCGTGATGAAGAAGCTCTCGACCGCCGTATGGCAGCTCGACCTGAGCATCTGGCTGGAGCAAAAGCCTTAAAAGCTAACAATAATTTTATCGTAGGTGGAGCAATGCTCGACGATAATGAAAAAATGATTGGCTCAGTAATGATAGTGCAATTTGAAAACGACGAAAAAATGCAGGAATGGTACGATAACGAACCATATATCAGAGATGGTGTTTGGAAATTCGTTGAAGTAATGCCTTTCAGAGTAGCAAATATTTAAGTACCGCAGCTATCAATAATATTTTCATAGAATCGTGCTGAGTGATTTATTCCTTTCAAACACAATTCTATGAAAAATTATTAGCTGCCTAAAGCAATACATGTAAACACCTGACAATCAATTAATTAAAACCAAAACACTCTACCTTTAACATCAATCCTACGTTATTGGGTTAGCTTTTCGGCTAACCATAAGTATTCCTTTACAAATGAATCAATTTGCTTCTGAAACGAATCATCAAGTAGATTACCCTCAGTATCAAATTTCTTATCCACCAGTGGCGTAACAAGCATTTGAGGAGAAACAATACCAAATAAAGCACTGATTAATAAAAGCATTTGTTGGCTCGCTCGCATTCCGCCCATTACACCAACCGAAGCCGTCACGATTCCAAAAGGTTTATGGCTTTGTTTTGGAAAATGGTCGAGTAGATTCTTCAATGCTGGCGAATAGCCTCCGTTAAATTCGGGCGTAACCAAAATAAAAGCATCGGCCGAAAACATTCTTTCTCCCAAGTGTTTCCATTCTTCGGGAACAGCTTCGAGCGAAGTCCATACTTTCTGAATCGAAGGAAGTGGAAAATCTCTCACATCCAATAAACTCACTTCGTGTGTGGTTGTTTCTGACAAAAATTTATGCAAAAACTTCGCAACTCTTACCGTTACGCTCTCGTGTCGGGGGCTTCCTGAAATAATCTCAATTTTCATAAATAACTTATTATCAATACTATTTGATTACCAAAATAATCAGAAGCTCATCGGAATATCCATCAACAAAACCTCTGCATCGCTACTTGCTTTAATTTCTATCGCCTCAGTTTCGCTCACTCCCAAAGCATCTCTACGGCCTAATTTCTGACCATTTATCTCAATTTCTCCTTCCAAAACAAAAGCATAAACACCGTTTCCTTGACGTTTGATTGCGTAAGAAATATCAGTTCCTGCATCAAGATTTCCAAGCGAAAACCATGCATCTTGATTGATCCCTACGCCACCATCATTCGATTCAAGCGGAGAAACAACGGTCTGGAATTTATTCTTACGTTCTTCAATCGAAAACTCTTGTTGGTCATAGCGTGGTTCAATATTTTTAAGTTTCGGAAACACCCAAATCTGCAAAAACTTCACCGCTTCGCCATGATTTTTGTTTTTTTCGGAGTGATAAATCCCCGTTCCAGCCGACATGATTTGCACCTCCCCTTTTTTGATGATGGCCGTGTTACCCATGCTGTCTTTATGTTCTAAATCGCCCGAAAGTGGAATCGAAATGATTTCCATGTTGTCATGCGGGTGCGTACCAAAACCCATTCCGCCTGAAACAGTGTCATCATTTAAGACTCTTAAAGCTCCAAAATGAATTTTGTTTGGGTCGTGGAAACCAGCAAAACTAAAAGAATGATAACTATTGAGCCAACCATGATTGGCATGTCCACGTTCGTTGGCGTTGTGAAATATCGTTTTCATAATTAAAATACATTTACATTTAATGTATATACATATTTATTTTTTAATTAGTTCACTATTGATTAATGAATAATTAAAAACCGACAACTGACAACCGCAAGTTATTGATTACTAATCACTTATACCTTTCTGAAAATTTTATCCTTCAATCGCACGATTCAAAAAAGCAATATAGGGCTGCATTGCTTTGAAACCTTCTAAAACTGTTTTAGTAAAATTGGGTTTTAAGATTTCGTCTGCATCAATAACTGATGAGGCCGTAAAACTTTTGAGCTTGATAAACTCAATGGCAGGATTTGCATCGTCATAACCTTTGGGCGGACGAACGGTTGCAGCTTCTCTATCAAGCCCGTTCGGGAAACTATTTTTGAAACTTCCCGCATTTAAAATATTAGTAAATTCATCAAAATTATAATCGATTTCGATGCGAATCTTCTTCAAATCATCGGGTTCGGGCATCCAAATTCCGCCCGCCAGAAAACATTGAGTTGGGTCGATGTGCAAATAATAACCTGCCGAGTGAGCCTTTTTACCACCTTTGCTAAACGATGCTCCAAAATTGGTTTTGTAGGGGTCTTTATTTTTAGAGAAACGCACATCACGGTTGATTCTGAATGTACAATTTTTAACTTCGAGCTGAGCTTCTTCGATATTTTTATCAAACTTTTCGATGCCTTTGATGAGTTCTTGCACTACTTCAGCGAAGTTTTTCTTGGCTGTTTCGTACGTTTTGCGGTTGGCATCAAACCAAGGTTTATTATTGTTTTCTTTCAATGCTGAAAGAAATTGTAGTGTCTGTGCTTGAATCATAATTTTGAGTTATAAGGGTTAATTTTATAAAACTAACACGTCAAAACTGCGAAAGGTTTAAGAAAATAGGGTGATTTGAGTTGGCTTTATTATTTTCTCACTATGCTGACAAAGTTGTTCGCAACTCCGATAAAAACTTATCCTACAAGTCAACTTCATTCCCAGATTTTTGCCCTTGTCCAAAAGCTGTAATATTGTTGAGCGTAATGATAGCAATTTGGGTCAGTGCTTCTTCGGTCAGAAATCCTTGATGCGAAGTGATTAGCACATTCGGAAATGTCATTAATCGAGCGAGCGTATCATCGACCAAAATTTCTTCCGAAAGGTCATTGAAAAAGATATTACTTTCTTGTTCGTAAACGTCAAGCCCCAAATAACCCAGCTTTTTACTTTTCAGACCTTCAACTACTGCCTGAGTATCAACCAACGCCCCACGACTTGTGTTAATAAGCATTACCCCAGTTTTCATTTGAGCAATTGACATTTCATTAATCAGATGATGAGTCTTGTCAGTAAGCGGGCAATGCAGCGAAATAATATCTGATTGCTGTAAAACTTCGTCGAGTGCTGTATATTTTACGCCCGAATCTATCAAACCTTGACTCGGAAAAACATCATAAGCAATTACTTTACAACCAAAACCTTGCATGATACGTGCAAATGCCTCGCCGATTTTTCCTGTACCAATCACACCAACGGTTTTCTGATAAAGGTCAAAACCGATGAGTTTTTCGAGCGAAAAATTACCTTCACGAACACGGTTATAGGCTTTGTGAGTTTTGCGGTTGAGGGTCATAATCAAAGCAACGGCGTGTTCGGCAACTGCATGAGGCGAGTACGCAGGCACACGCACGACACCAATATTTGCTTTTTTTGCGGCATCCAAATCAACATTATTAAAGCCCGCACAACGCAAAGCAATGAGTTTTATACCCAGTTTTGCCAGTTTTCCGATAATAACGCCATTTACTTTATCATTCACAAAAACACAAATGCCATCGAAACCTTCAGCCAGTCGCACAGAAGTTTCGCTCAAAGCCACATCGTAAAATGTGAGTTCGTGGGTTTGATTATGTTTTTCAAAGAAATCTTTGTCGTAAGGTTTTGTGCTAAAAAAAGCAATTTTCATGGAGAAAGATGTGTTTTATGTACAATTATTTAGTGAAGATACGAATAATTATTGAGCATTACTTTTACCAATCTGATAACTGATTGATAAATGATTGGAAAAACCCAAAGCCGAATGACTGCTAAGGGCATAGTCGAAAATGAATTGTTTCGACTGAAAACCAAAGCCAAAATGAGCATTGTTAAGGTTAGAAGTGAGTCCCGTTCGAAGATAAAAATGCTTGACAATTTGATATTCTAAACCAGCCTTAATAAGCATTGGAAGTTCAATATCTTTCTCGGCTTCGGTAACTAATAGAATTTGTTTACTTGGATTAAAAGAAAGCCCCAAACGAAGCACCGTTGGAATATGTTGTGAAGCAAAAAGTTTCGCTCCTGTGAGATTATAAGCATGAAAACCCATTTGGAGTTTTGAGCTAAGTTTAGTCATTACTCCGAACTCGGTCAATAACGTATTTTTTGAAGCAAAATTTTCGATGGCGGCTTGAAAGTAGCTTACTTTTAGCCCCAACGAAACTCGATTCATACTTTTTCCGATAGCCAAGCCGAGCTTTTGTTCATTATAAAGTTTATCGCCAAAACGCTCAATGCCAAGTCCGACATTGGCAAATTTCATATTATAATTTCCTGATAATGAAAGTGTTTGCAGACCCGCAATAGTATAGCGAGCATGATACGAAGTACTAACAAAATTTTCTTTCAGAAAACCTAAACCAGCTGGATTATTGAATACGGAATTACGGTCGGCTAAGGCTACGGTGGCGTTGCCAATTCCCCAACTTTTTGCTCCGATTGGAAATGGTTCGCCCGAGGCTAAAATCAAATGTGTTTTCAGAAAAAATATCATTCCGCAGAAAACCCATGTTTTCCACCTTCTGATATTTTTTTTATAATGAACAGCAATTGACTTTGACATTTCTCCGAATTTTGGGCAAAATAGAGAAATATCAAGAATCTGACAAGTAAAAAAGCCTTGAAATCAGACTTTCGGTACAGATTTCAAGGCTTTTTAAAGAGCTATATCGCTCAAGATTAATTAAACCTACGTTTTACGATGTCAATAAATTCTTCGGCTTCTGCACCTGTAATATCCCACATGTAGCGAGGAACGTATTTTTTCAAAATCAATTCTTTGGCTTCGCTGAAATCTTTACAGAGTTCGAGTTCTTCGAGTGCATGAGAAAAAGCCTGAATGTTTCCACCAAAGAGATTATTGGTAAACAAAAAGCGTTGATTCAACGAAATTGCACCTGTAATGCCTTCGATGCGAGAATTTTGGTGATAATCCAGCACCGATTTGCTCGATTGAGCTTGGTCATTGACCGATTTTTGGTCGCTGGCCAACTTTTCATTGAGTCTAATGTCTTCGGCTTCTTTCGGTGCTATTCTCTCGGCAATTGCTTCGTTGATTCTCGGCGTGAGCGATTCTACTTTCTGCTCATATATTGGCGTTGGCTCTGGTCTTTGCACGACAGCAGGAGCAACTTCTACATTCTTTTCTACATAAGCAGGTGCAGGCTCAACGATACGCTCAACAACTGGCGGAGGTGTTTCGATAACCCTTTCTACTACTGGTTGTGGCTCATATCTTGGTTGTTGTACTTCTTCTCTTGGTTGGGCTGTTGGCACTACAAAATCAAAGAAAGAAGCACTTTCGGGTGCTACTTTTGGTGCTTCTTTGCTCGGTACTAATTCTTCTGGAATCGGTACGATTTCGGCAAATTGAGCTAAATATTTTTCTGGATTTTCGGCCGAAAGCGGAGTTTCTTCGAGCCAAGTCATGGCCTGATTGGCAAAAACAAATTCCTGACCATTAAGTTTTTCGGCGATTTTGGGCAGAATATCTTTGTTTATCAGAATATATTTTGTGAGCGGACGAATGTTTTCTTGACTAAATTTGAAACTTGGTAAATCTCGCATCAATTCTTTGTAGAATGTTTGCGGTTCGAGAATAAGCACTAAAGTTTCACCCACAGAATCGACCAAAAGTGGCTCAAAATGCTCTCTTTTTATTGAAATATGTTGCGAAACGGTATTCATAAAAGTTTTGAGTGCTTGCTGAACTTCCGAAGCACCAAAATCAAAATACGGACTACGAAGGCGTTGCGTATCGGCCTGCCATTTATCGAATAAAGCCTTGATAGTAAGCATATTCACTTGTTGAAGACTGGTCAATCCAAGTATTTGCTTTCCCGTAATACTGCTATATTCGGCAAAAAAATCATTACACACCTTAGCGGCAAAAGCCTTACTGTATCTCTCGACAGCGGACAAATTCAATTTGTTCGACATTAGTAAATTCGTTTTTTTTGTATTTTATTAGTGGATGGCTATGGTTTTAGCTAAAAAAGCTACTTGACAACAAAATTAACGCAACTTTGTTGCCAGTTTTTATTAGAACGAAAAAAATAATTAAATAATGTTTATCGAACCAAAAAGAGGGAGAATTCACGAACAAAGAACTGGCTGGATTGAAGTGGTTTGCGGCTCAATGTTTTCGGGGAAAACTGAAGAGTTGATTCGCCGACTGAAACGTGCAAAAATTGCGAAACAAAAAGTTGAGATTTTTAAACCTGCCATTGATGTACGTTACCACGAAATTGATATTGTATCGCATAACCAAACGGCTATTCGCTCTACGCCTGTGCATTCATCAGAAGATATTTTATTAATGACTTCTGATTGTGAAGTCGTTGGTATTGACGAAGCTCAGTTTTTTGATCGAGGAATCGTGGAAGTTGTTAATAAACTGGCAGAAAATGGTAAACGAGTAATTATTGCGGGGCTGGATATGGATTCTCGTGGTATTCCGTTTGGTCCAATGCCAGCTTTGATGTCGATTGCCGAATACGTGACCAAAGTTCATGCTATCTGTGTTGTCTGTGGCGATATTGCCAATTATTCTTACCGAAAAGTACCCAACGAACAACAAGTAATGCTCGGAGAATTAGATTCGTACGAAGCTCGCTGCCGAAAATGCTTTCATGCTGGATAATTATAAGATATGAAATCTGAGATATAAATTATGAGACAAAATTTCATTGCCAAATAATTCATATCTCAAATCTCATATTTATAAGTTTTATCATTTCTCCAAAATAGCCTTCCAACCTTCATAAACTGCTTGATATTCAGCTACTTGTGGAGCATTTGGCTCGATAACTTTTAGTTTTGTAAGTTTGCTCATGGCTTCTTTTGGTGAGCTATAAATTCCTACGCCGAAACCTGCTCCGAGAGCTGCACCTTTGGCTCCGTCGGTATCATATAACTCAACAGGTGTGTTGGTTACATTTACCAAAGCATTGCTAAAAATATCGCTCAAAAACATATTGGCATTTCCTGCACGAATCACCTTCGGAATTACACCATTGGCTTGCATCAATTCAAAACCATAATGCAGCGAAAACGCAATTCCCTCTTGTGCTGCACGGAAAATGTGGCTTCTTGAATGAATATTAAAGTTTAGATTCTGAAACGAAGCTCCTAAAATTCTGTTATTCAACAAGCGTTCGGCTCCATTGCCGAAAGGCATCACCAAAAGTCCATTACTCCCGATTGGTGCTTGAGCCGCCAATTGGTTCATTTCTACGTAATTGAGGTTATTTCCGAAATTTTCTTTTACCCAACGGTTCAAAATACCCGTTCCGTTGATGCAAAGTAAAATCCCGATACGAGTAGTTTCTTCGGTCAATTGATGATTCACGTGAGCAAACGAATTGATACGAGATTGTGGGTCATACGAAACTTGGTCGCTTACGGCATAAACCACTCCCGAAGTTCCAGCCGTTGCGGCAATTTCGCCAGGTTCTAAAACATCCAACGAGAGAGCGTTATTTGGTTGGTCACCCGCTTTATAAGTTACAGGAATTCCAGCTTTTAGGCCCAGACGTTGAGCAATTTCGCTCGTTACTTCGCCGTGATTACTGAAAACTGGCTTTATTTCTGGAATCAAATTATCATCAAAACCATAATAATCCATTACATCCGCCGAAACCTCATTGGCTTGAAAATCCCAGAAAATACCTTCCGAAAGTCCAGAGTTTGAAGTCGTGATGGCATCTGTGAGCATCATGGCAATATAATCGCCTGGCAACATGATTTTATCGCATTGCTCAAAAATATGTGGCTCGTTGGCTTTTACCCAAGCGAGTTTTGAGGCAGTAAAGTTTCCTGGTGAATTGAGTAAATGATTCAAACAAACATCTTCACCAATATCAGAAAATGCATTTGCTCCAATCTCAACAGCACGGCTATCGCACCAAATGATTGACGGACGCAACACTTTTTTATTTTTATCAACCATCACCAAGCCGTGCATTTGATAAGCAATACCAATCGCACCGATGTTTTGAGGGTCAAAAACTTTTGAGGCATTCACACGTTTGATTGCTTCAATGGTGTTTGCCCACCACATTTCGGGGTCTTGTTCGGCCCAACCAGCTTGCGGAGACGAGATGCTCGCCTCAACATCGGGATATTGTGCCGAAGCGATAACTTGTTGTGTATCAGCATCTACAACCGATGCTTTGATAGATGATGTGCCAATGTCAATGCCGAGTAATAACATGCGATAGGTTGAAATAATGTTTTTAATTGTCAAAGTTACAATTATTTTTTATTGGTGCAAAATTGATGGTTTTTGTTAATGCTAAATGGAAGTTTTTGTAACATTAAAAATTCATTGCCGTCTGCTTTAGCTGACGGATGAGATAAATCAAAATTGGCTTTAGCCAAAACTATTTGATGAGTTAGGCTAAAGCCGAAGCTGTTTTTATTCTCATATACCGTCAGCTAAAGCAGACGGCAATGAGATGAAAACTTTCATACTATTGGGGTTAGACCTTAAATTTAACAGATTTTCTTGCTTCTCGGCTTGACAAGTTGGAAACTTGTTCTACCCACTCAAATAACATATTTCATTCTTCCCCACAAAATACCGTAATTTGTATTCAATTTTAAAAAGAACTCGTGCAGAATAATTATTATTTCCTTCGTCAGCTTACCAAGCAAATCGAAACCAAGATTGTGGGTTTGAAGTTGATGGAATGTTTTAGTCAAGAAAAAGATGAATTGGTGTTTGGTTTTGCGGCGGCTCGTGGCAAAAATCGAAACTATAAAGAGTTTTATATCAAAGCCGTCATTTTGCCCGATTTTGCTTCTTTGTATTTTACTGATAAGTTTGAGCGTGCCAGACGCAACAGCGTTGACTTGTTTGAGCAGCTAATGGATTTAGAGGTTACGGGCGTTCGACAATTTCTGAACGAACGTTGTTTTTCGATTGATTTTGAGCAAGATTTTTCGATTGTCTTCAAAATGTACGGTACTCGCTCGAATCTTATTTTGTGTCATAATCAAGAAGTTATTGAGCTTTTTCATAGCCGAATTGTCAGTGATAAAAATTTGATAATTAATGACTTAGATAGACCAATCGACCAATCTTACGAGCGTTTTTTGAGCGAAAAACAAGATTACAGAAAACTATTTCCAACATTCGGGAAGGTTGTTAATGCTCAGTTAGAAGTTGGAAAAAGCACTTGGGAGGAAGTGCAGAAGATAGTTGAACAACTCGAAAACCCTCGTTATTATTTGGTACGTTGGGAGCATCAACTGCATCTTTCTTTGTTGCCCGTTGGCGAAATTATTCAAGAATTTGAGCAGCCAATTGAGGCCATGAATGCCTTTTATATTGCTTATAATAAGGTAAATACGCTTGATGATGAGAAAGTAGAAGTACTACGGAGACTCACGAAAGAAAAAAAGCAAACCGAAGCTTATTTACAAAATTCGTATCAGCGAATGGAATCGCTTGATTCGGAAATAAAAAATGAAGAAATTGGGCATATTCTGATGGCCAATTTGCACCAAATCGAAGAGCGAGCCGAACGAGTGGAGTTATTTGATTTTTATCGAAATCAAAATATCACAATTAAGCTTCGTTCTGATCTTTCGCCACAAAAGAATGCTGAAAATTTTTACCGAAAATCAAAAAATGAAAAAATTGAACTCGAAAAATTAATAGAAAACATCGAAAGTCGAGAGCAATTACTGACAGTCATCAATAATCATATCGAAGCTATTGAGGCGGCCGAAAACCTAAAGATTTTACGCAGTTATTTGAAAACCAATGGATTATCGCCAAACACAAAATTAAAAATTCAGTCATATAGAGAGCTATTTAAGCGTTTTGAAGTGGAAGGATTTGAGATTTTAGTCGGTAAAAATTCTAAAAATAATGATTTACTCACGCAGCAATACGCCTACAAAGAAGACCTTTGGCTACACGCCCGTGATGCCACTGGCTCGCATGTAGTGGTGAAATATCGAGCAGGAAAAAAGTTTCCCAATTCGGTCATTGAAACAGCGGCATCACTGGCGGCTTATTTTTCTAAGCGACGTAACGAAACACTTGCACCAGTAATCGTTACGCCCAAGAAATTTGTACGAAAACCCAAAGGCTTTGCCGAAGGGCAAGTAATCGTTGAAAAAGAAGAAGTGGTAATGGTAGAACCGAAACTTATTCAATGAGCGAATGATAGAATGTGTGAATGATAGAATATATTAATTTTCTATTCGCTCATTCTATCACTCACTCATTCAAAATTAAATACTTTCCAACCTTTTTAAAACAAAAACAGTCAAGCATGTCAAACAACGATATTTTAAAGAAACTACGTGTTGCTCTGCAACTACGTGACGACCAAATAGTAGAGATTTTGAAACTGGCCAATTTCAATGCCTCTAAAGCCGAAATCGGTGCTTTTTTCAGAGATAAAGAACACCCCAACTTTAAACCTTGTGGTGACCAAATCCTGAGAAATTTTCTTGATGGACTCATCATACACTTACGTGGGCCAAAAGAAGACAAAAAGCCGTCGATTATTAAAAGCAAAATTTTGGTTCAAGACCCCAAAACACCTACCAAATAGTGTTGCGTAGAGCGTTGGCGGGCGTTTCTCTAAAAGTCGGATTATTCACTTTTGGAGTTTTCTCCGTTAAACCTCAGCAACACTGTGAGATTATTATCGCAAAAAATCTTTACAGGCATAGTATGCCTGTGCGTTTTGGCCTGTTCGCAACCTAAAAAACTTATTGAGCCAATTTCAGGAGAAATAACTATTCCGAGAAATACCGTAACCGTACCCAAAGACACGATTATTGTACCCAAAAAAGATACGGTTGTCATAAAAAAAGATACGGCACTTGTAAAAATTGATACTATAAAGACTGTTATATCAGTGCAAGATACGGTAAAGAAAAAGCCTGATGGAGTACAAATATTTGAGTTTTATGACATCACTTCGGCAGATATTTCAATCAGTTTTCCTTCACATAGCATCGTAATTATTCCTGTAACGAATGTTGGCAAAGATATTGGCGTTGCGAATAGTTTCTGCGAATACTGGCTTTATACCAAAGATGGGAAATTGGTTTGCTATTGCAAAAATACAGTGAGTGGCTTACACCCAGTGTATGGAAATAGCTTCAACACAAACAATCATTTACCTCAGTTTACGAAGAAAATCGCTTATGGCGAATATCGTTTAGTCTATAAAAATATCTCGAAAGACCCTGTGAGACAAGATTTGGTTTTCGGAACTATTGCCAGCGAAAGCAAAGACCAAATTAATGTAAAAGTTGATAGTGGCGAAACTCGTGAGTTTTGGATAAAAATTTATCCGTCAGAGAGTAATTTCAAGATGAATAATAATAATAAAGATAAATTGTAGATAGTCAGCGGTCGATGGTTCACTGTCCATAATAAATAGTCATTTCAAAATATTCGAAAACCTAAAATCGTGTAAACAACTAACTATCTGTTTTTATATTCACTGTGGTCTATCAACTATTGACCGTGGACTTCTTAATTATGACTTTCCGAAATCGTTTGCAATACTTATTGGTCGTAAGGCTACAAATCTCAAATAAAGAGGCCTTAAGACTTATTTTTTCGGGGAAAATTTTGGTCAATGGCATTGCTGTGAAGTCGAACTGTGAAATCACACAAACCGATGAAGTTTTGTATGAAGGGAAAGTTTTGCAGGAAGCTAAAAAACTAATTTACATTGCTTATTATAAACCACGAGGTATTGAAACAACTCTCAATACAGCAATTGAAGACAATTTGAAAGTAATTTTACCTTTTGAAGAAGAGGTTTTTCCAGTCGGAAGACTCGATAAAGAATCAGAAGGTTTACTGCTTTTGACCAATGATGGAACGGTTTATGACAAAATCCTCCGCAATGAAAATAAGACTGAGAAAGATTATATCGTTGAGGTTGATAAGTTAATTACGACTGATTTTTTGGAGAAAATGTCAGAGGGAATCGTAATTATGGGAAAGAAAACTCTGCCATGTAAACTCGTTCAGATAGATAATTTTACTTTCAAAATTACTTTGATTCAAGGTTTAAATCGGCAAATTAGACGAATGTGTTATAAACTTGATTATGAAGTTTTGAGCCTGAAACGGGTCAGAATTGGCAATATTCACTTGGAAGATTTAAAAGCGGGTGAGTATCAAATTTTAAAAATGTTGTAGGGGCATATACATAATTGAATTACGCACAAGCCCCTGCAACATCAATTTCTTCCCTTCGGTTTATTACCAACTTTTTTGATTGGTCGCCCGTATTTCGCCCACTTTTCGGCCTTAATATCACGCCTAACATTTACTTTCTGATTTTTCGCAAGTTTTTCATGAAATGCAGGCCCCACATCTTCTTTTTTTGGAGCTTTCACTAACACGTGTTTCATTTTCACCTGTGGCATTTCGGCTTCGGTGAGTTTATCAGAAATCGTTAAGTTTTCGGGTAATTCGAGTACAGGAATTTCGTAGTTCATTACGCCCTCAATGGCTTCGAGTTGCTCTTTTTCTTTCTCAGTCACAAACGTAATCGAAACGCCTTTTTTATCAACACGACCCGTTCGACCGATGCGATGCACGTAGTTTTCAGCTACTTCTGGCACATCAAAATTTATTACGTGCGATACTTCGGCAATATCAATACCACGAGCAATGATGTCGGTGGCAATCAACATCGTGCAGCTACCGTCTTTAAAGGCACTTACAGTATTAAAACGATTATTTTGAGCTTTATTTGAGTGTATTACGCCTACTTTTTCGCCGTATTTCTTTGAAATTTTATCGTAAAGTTGGTCAGATAATTCTTTTGTTGCGGCAAAAATCAATACTTTACTCATACTTTCATCTTCGGCAAGTAGGAGTTCCAGCAAATTTACTTTTGTATTGAAATTCGGAACGTGATAAAGCGTCTGCGAGATATTATCCAAAGGCGAACCCGCTGGAGCAGCTTCTACCCTAATTGGCTCATTGAAATAAGTTTGAATCAACTGCTCAACTTCATCGGTGATTGTTGCCGAAAAAAGTAAATTTTGACGTCGAACTGGCAGTAAATCAAGGATATTTTTGAGCTGAGGTCTGAAACCCAAATTGAGCATTTCATCCACCTCGTCAATCACAAGTTTCTTGAGAGATTTCGTTTTTATAAATCCACTTGAGAGCAAGTCAATCAATCGTCCTGGCGTTCCTACCAAAATATCCGCACCTTCTTTAAGTTCCAAGATTTGCGATTTGATATTGACGCCACCGTACACACCCACAGTCATTACGCTCATGTAGGTTGTTAGTTTTTGGATAGCTTCCACGACCTGCACGACCAACTCACGAGTTGGAACAATGATAAGCACCTGCGGAGTTTTATCTTTTGAAAACTGGTACTGACGTAAACTTGGTAATAAATAAGCGAAAGTTTTACCCGTACCTGTTTGTGCGATTCCGCACACATCTTTGCCCGACATTACCACCGAAAAAACCTTTTGCTGAATGGTCGTTGGTGTAGTATAATTCAACTCTTCGAGGGCATTGAGAAGCTGTTTATTGAGATTTAATTCGTTGAAAGTCATCATATTTTTGTCGATTGACCATCTAAATGGCCGTTTGTTATCAGATTTAGATAACAAAAATTCCTTATTTATGCTAAAAATAGCCCACAAAGGTAACGCTATTTTGGCAGTAAATAAGGAAAATTTGGTCGATGCCTACGAATATCGTGCGTTTTGATGCATTCTCGTCAAGATTCAATGCTTCAAAATCATAATTCTAAGACTTGTTTTTCTTTCAAAAGCTCGGTTTTAAGTTTAGAATACGGAATTTTATGCGGAATCGTTTTATCATTGATGGCCATCACGGCCGCTATTGCCGCCGACTGCCCCAAAATCATAAAAACTGGTTCCATCCGAATCGAGCCATAAGCAATGTGTGAACTCGATACGCAAACGGGTACTAACAAATTTTTACATTCATTCTCTTTCGGCAAGATAGACTCATAAGCAATCGAATAAGGTTTGTCGGGATGCACGCCAATATCGCCCTCATTCTGTACATAACCGTCGGCTTTGACATATCGTTGGGCATTGTGAGAGTCCAAAGCATAAGAACCCATTCCGATTGGGTTCGGAACAACCGTTTTTCCCAAAGCATCAGCTTCTTTCATTACAAATTCCCCTATCATACGGCGGGCTTCACGAATGTAGAGTTGGTGGGGCCAATTTCCGTTATCTACAAATTCATCTTTCGGTAAGCCCCATTGTTGCATTTTTTCTTTCACATCATTTGGCACACGGCTGTCGTTTTGCAAAAAATACATCAATCCTTTTTGGTATAACTCGTGTTCCTTAATTATCTGTTGACGTCGCTCATAACTTGCTTCTGGATAATCGTAGTTTTTTCCGATATAGTCCGTGCTAAATGGCCCGTGATTATTTGTATCAGTTTTTCGATTTGGAATAGCATCAAATTTATCGAAAGTTTCACGCCAACCACTCGCAAAAACTCGTGCGTAAAGTTCATAACGTGCGGGGTTATAGCCATCGGGTTTGACAAACGGAATTCGATTTTCGGGATGATTACTCAAACACATTCTGAAACAATAGGCTTGAATTTTATTATCGCCCGAGCCATATTCACCCGCTGGTTCGGCTGAGACTTCGGATAAAAGCCCACTTTTTGGGTCATTTTCTATGATATAAGGACTTATTTTTGCTTTAAAATGGTGTCCGTGCTGAAAAACTTCGGTCTGAACGCCATTCCATTTTTCGCCATAAACGCTATTGGCTTCACGCCCAACATGATAGCTTACGCCAGCCGCCGCCATCAAATCTCCTTCATAGGTGGCATCAATAAACATTTTTCCTTCATACACTTGCCCACTCAACGTACGAAATGAACGAATACTTCCAGAAGTTTTGGTAATACCTTTAGCCGAGCGGTCGAGCCATTCGTTGCGATAAACAACGAGCTTATTTTCTTTTACGAAATCTTCAAAAACTTGTTCGGCGGCGTGTGGCTCAAAAATCCACATGGTGCGGTTTGCTCCATCGAGAGCGGGCGTACCTTGTCCTTTATTGCCGTATTCTTCTCTTTTTTGCCATTTCCACGAATCAGTACTTTGATAATGTGTGTAAAGACGTTGGTAAAATTCACGCGAAAGTCCGCCAATGACTTGTTTATTGCCTGTATCCGTAAAACCCAAACCTCCTGAAGAAAGTCCGCCTAAATGCTTATCGGGCGAAACAACGATAACCGATTTGCCCATTTTTTTTACTTGTACGGCGGCTGTTATTGCGGCCGAAGTTCCACCATAAATAATAACATCAGCTTTTCGGATTTTGGTTTGAGCAAAAGTATTTTGAAATAGAAAAACGCAGAGAAATATACTCTTATAAAAAGAATACCGCATGATTGTTTGAGTTTGATGGTTAAATAGAAGTTTTCAGATTCAAGTTAGTGAAAAAGTAGGGTTTAACATGACAAAAATGTATGTATGACAAAAATTTGTATATTTGATTATTAAAATGATTTAAAACTATGTTGGTAGCTACCCCAAAACTAACAAACGTACAGGTTGAACTACTCAATACGTTTGCTTATGAACTCCCAGAAGAAGAGTTAAAAGACTTAAAAAAGGTTTTAGTGGGCTTTTTTGCCAAACGCATTCGTCAACAGACAAATCAAATTTGGGAAGAGAAAGGATATACCTCTGAAACGATGAAAGATTGGTTGCACGAATAAACTTAATAATATTTTAACCAAGTCAAAATAAAATAGCCAGTAGAAGATGTCTTCCTACTGGCTATTTTTATTTATCAAGAAATAAGTTTTACTCCATTGCTTTCAAAGCCGCCAAGAGCATATCAATTTGCTCTATTGTGTTTGATGGGAAATTCGAAATTCTGATTTGCGTATCTTTATTTGGCCCGTAACCACTTCCAACAATCATGTTTTTTTCTTTCAAGGCTTCAATGATTCCTTTTGAAGATTTTTTAGTATCGGCAACTACTACGGTTTTCGAGCGGTGCTCTGGATTTTTTACCGCAATACTGCACAAATTACTGGTTTCAAGGTATTTATAAATTTTCTTTGCTTTCTCGTCGGTTTCTTTTCTGATAGTTTCGATACCTGTTTTGTTCATTTCTTCGGCCACTTTTCCGAGCAAATAAATGCCCAAAACGTTTGGTGTTGCTGGCGTTTCGTAAGTCTCATAGTTTTTCCACAAAACTGGCAAATTATGGTGAGCTCCAATCGTTACACCATCGTATTTAGCTAATCGTTTGGCTTTCTCAAGACATTTTTCGTTGGCAATCCAAACACCTAAACCTGCAGGCAAACCAAAGGCTTTTTGCACAGAAAAGAAGGCAGTATCAATCAAATCTAAATCAAGTTCTGGAATCGGTGCCGACGAAACCATATCAACCGCCATTAAGCGTTTTTGGTTACTCCGTTTGAGTTTATGAATATCTGCCTCACGCATTTGCACGCCCGTACTGGTTTCGTTTTGTGTTACGCAGATAAGCTCGGCATACTCTGGTACTTCTATTTCTCCGTAGCTAAAGCCTTCGCCGATTGGTTTTTCAAACTTATGAGCAAATTTTTGAGCCGCAATAGCATATTTGTAGAATTTATCTGAAAACGAGCCATTTACTAAGTGAAAACTTTCGTGTTCTACTAAATTCAATAAAATACGTTCCCAAACTTCCGATGCCGAACCTGTGAAGAAAATACCTGATGATGCAGGAATATTCATGAGCGTGCGTAAGTTCTCAACACAGTGTTGATAAATCTTGCGAAATTGTCCGCTTCGGTGAGAAATTGAACCAATTTGCTCGTCAATGGCTTGACGCATGAACTCTTCAAACTTAGGATTCAATTCAGCGGGACCGGCAGTGAAATAGATATTTTTCATGAAATAATTTTGTTACGGAGAGTCCAAAAATAAAAAAAGTCGGTGAGATACTCATCTAACCGACCTTAAATGCTTTAAAAAGTATAATTCTTTCTTGTTGTAGCACAATTATCTGAATCGTATTGAGAAACAATTCGGAAAATTGTGTTATTCAGGCAAGAAAGTGAGATAACTCAACTGAGATTCATCAAACATATCATTCGTAATCTCTTGAAGCTGAGCGGCTTCGATGTTTTTTATCTCGGTGAAAATACTTTCAAGCGATTCTACTTTCCCGACATCCAAAATACTTTTGGCCATCATCAGCATAAAACTTTGATTGCTTTCTTCGGCCATCGCCAACTGACCCATCAACTGCTCTTTTACGGTGTGTAATTGCAGTTTTCCGAGTGGTTTTTCTTTCAAAAGTTGCATTTCTTTCAAAATCAAAGCATTGGCTTTATCCAAATTCGATTTATCGGTTGCGAAATAAATTCCCAGAAAACCAGTATCAGTAAATGGCGAATAAGTGGCGTCAATGCCATAAACGAGGCCATATTTTTCTCGCAAAGTCATGTTTAGGCGAGAATTCATACCTGGTCCACCAAAAAGATTTACCAACATGAAAAATGGTAAACGTCGCTCATCAAGCATGGCATACGATGGCCGACCAATTGCACAATGTGCTTGGGTGATTTTCTTCGGAATTGTGATTCGTTGAGGTTTATATTCGCTCGGAGGAGTACGTTGTAGGTCTGATTTTTTTGCAGGAATATCTTTCAAATATTTCTCGGCAACCTTCACAGCTTTATTAAACGTGATATTCCCCACAATCGACATCACGATTTTCTCGGTGTCCATGTTTTCAGCAATAAAATCTTGTAATTCCTTGCGAGTAAAACCTTTAACGCTTTCTTGCGTTCCCAAAATATTTGCTCCGAGCTGATGATTAGCAAATACGATTTCGTCGAAATCATCTTGCAGGGCATCTTCGGGCGAGTCTTGGTACATCGACATTTCTTCCAAAATCACGCCTCGCTCTTTCTCGATTTGGTTTTCAGGAAAAACCGAATCGAAGGTAATATCGGCCAAGAGTTCTACCGATTTCTCGAAGTGAGCATCAAGCACCGATGCGTAAAAGCATATTTTTTCTTTGGTCGTGTAGGCGTTTAATTCGCCACCAACCGACTCCAATCTATTAATAATGTGGTAAGATTTCCGCTTTTTCGTACCTTTGAAGGCCATGTGTTCCCAGAAGTGGGCAAGACCAAGCTGATTGGGTTTTTCGTCACGACTACCCATGTCGAGCATGAGTCCACAATGAACCACCTGTGTATAAGGTACTTGTCGGTGTGCAATTCGGATGCCGTTGGGCAAAGTATGTATTTGGTATTCGGTCATAAGTGTCAGCAATAGGCACTAAGCTTTATGCAATAGGCAGATATTAAAAGCTTAAAGCATATAGCCTACAGCTAAATAAGTAATCTAATAATTATTGACAAATTTAAGCAAAAGATAGTTCAATGCGTATAGGATTTGATGCAAAAAGGGCTTTTAATAATCATACTGGTTTGGGAAATTATAGCAGATTTATTATTGAAGCCCTAATAAAATGTGCTTCTCAGCATGAGTATTTGGCATACACACCGAAACCATCACGAGATAATAATGCTCTTAAACTATCTCCAAAATTGCCTACTACGTTCATAGGTGGTGGACTTTGGCGAAGCTGGCTAATTAATAACGATTTGAAGAAGGATAATGTTGATATTTTTCACGGATTAAGCAATGAAATTCCTTTTGGAATCAGAAAATCGGGTGTAAAATCCGTCGTCACGATTCATGATTTGATTTTTGTTCGCTATCCTGAGCTTTATCCTGCCATCGACCGATTTTTCTACCAACAAAAATTTCGCTATGCTTGCAAAAATGCCGATGCTGTGGTAGCAGTTAGTCAACAGACCAAAGATGATATAATGGAGTTTTATAAAATTCCATCCGAACGTATTCGGGTTATTTATCAAGATTGTCAGTCGTCATTTCATCAAAGCATTGATAATCAATCTGTTATAAAAACTAAAAGCAAGTATTCGCTCAATAAATCCTACATTATTTGTGTTTCATCTTTCAGCGAAAGAAAGAACCAAAAGCGTTTGGTAGAAGCTTTTCAACAACTGGGTCTGAATGATTATGAACTGGTTTTGGTAGGCGGAAAATCGAAATATTCCGAAGAAATAATTCAAAATTCTCCAAAAAACACAAGGATTTTATACGGAGTTCCTTCCGCTGATTTACCTGCTTTGTATCAAGGTGCTTCCTTGTGTGTGTATCCTTCATTTTTTGAAGGTTTCGGAATTCCGATTGTCGAGGCCTTGCATTCGGGTATTCCTGTGGTAGCGGCTACTGGCTCATGCTTGGAAGAAGCAGGCGGAGATGGTGCTTTGTATGCTAATCCTTTGGATATAAATGATTTATCTGGTAAAATAAGACAGGTTTTGACAAATGACTCGCTAAGAAATGATTTGATTTTGAAAGGGAAAGAGCATATTAAACAGTTTTCGGCCGAAAATATTGCTGGGCAATTAATACAACTTTATCGGGAATTGTAGATTTATTTATTTTTTCAAAGCAATTTGTAAACCTAATGCCACCAAAACTGCTCCCGAAACTCGGTTCTGAATCTTCCAAAATTGCTGAAAATTGCTCAGTTTAGCTATGATTTTGCTAAAAAGTAAGGCAATTATAACATTTACAACCGTTCCTGAAAAATTGAACCAAAGTCCCAAAAGTAAGATTTGAGAAGTGATGTTTTCGACCTGATTATCAACGAACTGTGGTAAAAAAGCCAAGAAAAACAACGAAACCTTTGGGTTTAAAACATTGGTAATCGTGCCTTGTCGGAGAATCTTTAGATTAGTGTTTGTATCGTTTTGATTTTGGTTAAAAATCATTATCGAAGGTTTTTCGATAAAACTCTTGATACCGATAAAAATTAGATACGCTGCCCCCGCATATCTGATTATATTAAACAAAATTTCAGATTGCTGAATTATAACCGAAAGCCCAACTACCGAAGCAAAAATATGTACAAAACAACCCAGTCCAATGCCAAACGCAGCATAAATACCCGCTTTTGTACCATAACTCAGACTTCGAGAAATCACAAAAATCATATCATTCCCTGGTGTGATATTAAGCATCAATGCCGCTAAAGCGAAAAGTAGGAAGTTTTGTAAATCGGGCATAGAATTTATTTTTTCAATCGAACGTATTTTTCAATATTCAATCTATTGATTCCAGCTTTTTCAATTTTCTCAATACCTGTTTGAATGAGCGTATCGTTTTTGATACTTACCGTAAACTTGAAATCATTGTTTTCCCAAGCCTTTTCTTTGTAGTATTCTAAACGCTCAGTATAAGTACTATCTTGCAAAGTATAGCTGCCACCACCTGCATCGAAAGCAGTGGAATCATTATTATTGGGCAATGCGTGTTTCAGAAATGCAAAGTGAGAATCGTTGATAATTTTGATAAACGATACATTCTCGGTGTAGGAAGTTACCGTTGTATCACCGTTTTCGATGATAGTTCCTGAAAGAAGTTTCCAAGTTCCTTCAATTGGCAAAGAATTTTGTTGGATAGTTTCAGTCTTATTCGTTTGGCAAGCTACTAATAATAGGCAAAAAATTGGTAATAGGCTAATTTTCATTTTAGATAAGTTTCAGGTTTAAATGCGTTTTTTTAGTGTGATAATTTGTTGGGTGGTTTTACAAGCAATGTAAAATGCACTACATACATTTCTTTATTTGCCATTCGTTACAAATTATATCACATTTGAGCAATTATACTTTTTATTATAGAAATCTCCATCTTGAAGTTTATCTGGCTTTAATTTTATTCTGCATCATTCCGATGGCTTTTACAAGCCTATTTTGACGAGTTTCTTCTTTCTTGGCATCCAAAATCCATTGAGTATATTCTTTTTGGTGCGTAAATGATAAACTATCAAAAAATGTTTTTACATCAGCCGCTAACATAGCTTCGAGCAGATCTTGTGGTATTTCAACCACTCGTGGTTCAGTATCTTCTTCAATTGAAACGTGCACACTTTCGCCGTAAGTTTTGCCTACTTTATCACGCACTTCTTTATTCATAAAAAGCCCGTACTTGCCACCCATTGGCGTGAGTAGCCCACGGTATTCGACAGTATCAATGATGGCTTTGATTTTTAGTCTTTTCTTGCCGAAAGTTTCGAAAACATTAAAGGGAATATCGCAGTAAGAACCGTTATGTTCTTCGTCTTTTTGGATGATAGCGTCGAATTCGATTTTCATTGTTTGTAAAATTGTAGGACAAGCTGGAAGCTTGTCCTACAATTTTACAAAATTTCTTTCAGTTCGACCAATTTCTTTATATCAAAAGTTGGTTTTTGACCTGTTGGAATATCTTCTGGATTATAAAAAACTGTATCCATATTGGCATTGATTGCCCCCAAAATATCGGCTTCATAATTATCACCAATCATCAAACTTTCGGCTAAATCAGCTTTCGTAACTTCAATGGCATAATCAAAAATTCGACGGTCTGGCTTGCGAGTGCCAGCCAATTCGTTGGTAATGATTTCTCCGAAATAATGATGTATTTCGGAGCTTTTCATTTTGTTTACTTGAATATCCTGCCAACCATTACTAATGATATGCAGCTCATATTTTGGCAATAAATAGTCCAAAATTTCGACCGCACCTTCAATTAGATGTGCTTTTTTGGGCAACAGTTCAAGAAAATATTCATTAATTTCTAAACCAAACGATTTTTTGAGGTCTTTTACTCCAAGATTTTCGAGTGTTTCTTGGAATCTTCGACGACGAAGTTCATCGTGTGTAATCAGATTTTGTTCGAGCAAGCTCCAATGACGCCTATTCACAATCGAAAACTCTTGCTGAAACGCTTCTAAAGTGCTAATATTCAGACTTTTAAAATCAAAAATTTCGTAAATATCAGCCAAACATTCAGCCGAGTTTCGTTCAAAATCCCAAAGTGTATGGTCGAGGTCAAAGAAAAGATGTTTATAGGCCATAAAACTATGCTTTTGGTGCAAATTTTAACTGCAAACGCTCAACTGGCTGGTCGTTCACTAAATGGCTTTCTACGATTTCTTTAATGTCTGATGGCTGTACATTTCCGTACCAAATACCTTCAGGATATACAACAACCGATGGACCAAATGCACAAACATCTAAACATCCCGATTTTTGAGCTCTGATTTCGGTCAATAAATTACGGTCTTTTAATTCTTCTTTGAAGGCATCGACCAAGGCCATGCCTCTTTCACTTCCACAACATTTCTTTGGTGCATCTTTATCGTTTGTACAAACAAATACGTGTTTTTTGAATTTCATCGTTAAATATTTTATATTTTAAAAACAGGAACGCCACAAAGTTAATAAAAACTTCGTGGCGTTAACGTTATTTTTTTGTTGTATATTACCAACTAAATGGATTCCAGAAACCACCAATTCCCCAAATGATTGTGGCGATTACACAGCCCCAGAATGCTTTACGTACTTGGTCTTTATCGTGGTCGGTAATGAAGTAAACCAATGCTAAACCAACTACGCCGAGGCAACAGCCCCACCAAAAACCACCAACCAAAGGCATATCTTTTGTAGGTACCAAATTAGTGTTAGTGTTAGAAATCAAATCTACATCTTCTAAAAGTTCTGGTTTTGCCTTTTTTACTTGCTCATAGGTCATGTCTGGGTGTTCAGCAAGGTATTGCTCCAATTTGTTTACTTTCGCAAACTCATCTTCAACTTCCACAGTTTTGTATTCTAAATCTGCGTTGGCGGCAAAAGTTGTGCTGGCAACAAACGATAACATGATAAACAAGAATTTCACTGCTGTCTTCATAGAATTTTGAAATTGTTTAGTGGTTTATAATTTAACGGATATTTACAAGATGATATTATTCGGCAAATAGTTGCACCTGTTTTTTCTTATGACAACTCTGATTTGTTTCTCCCCTATTTGCTTCCGCTCACGAATTCCAAACTTCCCAAGCTTTTTCGGCTTGCAAATGAAGCATCGGTAAGCCATTATGTGTTTTTGCTCCTTGTTCTTTTCCCTTTTGTAAAAACAATGTTTCGAGCGGATTATAAACTAAATCATAGAGAAAATGATTTTCAGTCAGAGATTCATAAGGAATATCTGGACATTGGTCAGATTTCGGGTAAGTGCCAACGGGTGAACAGTTGATAACCAACTGATATTCAGCGATTAATGCAGGAATTTCGTCGTAGCCGATGTTTTCCTCTGATTTTGTTCGAGAAACAGTGTTATAGACAATTCCTAAATCTTTTAGTGCTGCTACAACCGCTTTCCCTGCTCCGCCATTGCCCAAAACAAGTGCTTTAATTGATGGAATATTAACCTCCGAAAGAAAATCTTCGAGCGAAGTTTTGAAGCCGTAATAGTCTGAATTATAGCCAATTAGACGACCGTCTTCCATGAATTTAATGACATTTACCGCTCCAACTTTTTCAGCAGATGCATCGAGTCCATCTAAAAAAGGCATTACCGCTTGTTTATGTGGAATCGTCACGTTTAAGCCTTTCAGATTCGGCTCATTTTTCAATAATTGCGTAAGTTCTTGAATATCGGGTAGCTCAAAAAGTTTGTATTCGTGGGTTTCAGAAAGACCCATTTTCTCAAATTTTTCGGTAAAATATTTTTTTGAAAATGAGTGTCCGAGCGGATATCCGATTAGGGCGTAGGTGTTCATGGAGAGTTTATTAGTGGTTGCTTTTCATAGTATAGGGGGTTGCAACCCCTATACTATGAAATATTTATTCGATAACTACTTCTTTTTTCGGCGGCGAACTACGAGTTCTTTGTAGCCAAAAGTTGGGTCAGGTTCTCTCACGAAATCATAATCGGGCATGATTCCGAGTACAATTTCGGCAGTTGTGTAAATTAGGCTTTCATCGCCCAAATGCCCACCAATGGTTTTGCCAGTTGAATCGCTCACCGAAATATGAATATGCGAGCCATTTTTCGACAAAACGCCAACCAAGGAAACAATCTCGAAATGCCCTTTGAGCATCTCGTATTTTTCTTGGTTGGCGTATCTTATATTGACAGATGTCAAGCTACCCACGCACGTAAGCACGCAAGCAGCCGATAGTTGTTTTTCGTCAATGAATCGTTGAAGTTCTTTCTTTAAATCCTGATTGGGGCGAAGTCTGAAAGCATAGCTTTGTGTGACCGATGTCGATAATTGCTGGGCATTGGTTTGCATAGCGAACAGACTGATTATCAGAACTTTAAAGAAAAACTTCATCATTATGCTTTAGCAAATTTTGCTCTCAGGATTCCAACAATCATTGGTAAAACTGAGATGAAAACAATTCCTAAAACAACTTTCTCAAAATTGTGTTTTACCCATTCGTTTGAACCCAAGAAATAGCCTAAAAGTGTAATACTCGTTACCCACAAAACCGCTCCCAACACGCAGAACGTAATGTATTTACCGTATTTCATGCTACCCGCACCCGCCACAAATGGGGCAATTGTACGAATAATCGGCATAAAACGAGCAATAATTACGGCTTTCCCGCCATGTTTTTCGTAAAACTCTTCGGTTTTTGTGATGTACTCACGCTTCAAGAAAAGTATTTTTTCACGAGATTTGATAAAATTACTGAAGTTTTTCCCGACTAAATAATTGACGTTATCGCCCAAAAGTGCGGCAAAAATCAATAGTGGAATCACGAAAGCAATATCAAGTTTACCAGTGGTAGAAGCCAACAAACCCACAGCAAAAAGCAGCGAATCGCCAGGTAAAAGTGGCATAATGATAAAACCTGTTTCTACAAAAATAATGAGAAACAAGATAGCATACGTGAGCGTATCGTATTCGGCCAAAAACCACTGAAGCGTAGTTAATGGGTCTTTTAAAAAGTCTAAAATAAAATGTATGAATTCCATGATGAGAGTTTTGAGTTGAGAGTTCTGAATTCTGAGTTGTGTCGCTCACTAAGTTCCTATATACGACCTTATTCAGATTTCTTCTTCTTTTCCTCTTGTTTTTGCTTGGTTGTTAAAATAATACTGTTGATGATTTTTCATAAAAATATTAGAAGAAGTGAGAACATAGAATTATTTCAAAAAATAACTCAGAACTCAACACTCAGAATTCAGAACTCTATTCGTCTTGCGTGATACGCTTATCGCCGCTGTATTTGCCGAGTTTGAAGCGTTTTTTTGTTTTTTCGGGTAAGAAATGAGCGAAAGTATCACCACGAAGTCCGATACGGATGGTTTCGAGTGGAATTACTTCGTTTGGTGCAATATTTCCGAGGTTTACGTTTGTACCAACCAATTTTACAAAATAAACTTGTTGCGATTTTTGTGGAGCTTCCCAAATGATTTTCTCGGCAGGAATCGCATGAATGATTTCATCAACCAAACCCTGACGTACTTCACCACTACTACGGAAAAGACCAACATTTCCGCCTTCACGAGCTTCACCGATTACTTTCCAAGCACCAGCATCCAGTTCTGATTGCATCATTTCAATCCATTTGTATGGAGCAAAAATCTTTTCTGCATCTTTTGAACCTACTTCCGAAAGTACTTTGGCACGAGTAGCCAAACGACGGATGTATTCACATTTTTCATCGCTCGGAATTTCGATTGAACCATCAGAAACTTCAGCGTGTTCGAGTTTGTATTGGTCCAAAACTCGTAAATAGTCTTCAAACTGGTCACGGGCTACGAAAGCCTCGAAAAGTGTTCCTCCGAAATAAATCGGAATACCAGCATCTTGATATACTTTTACTTTGTCCTTTAGATTTGGTGTAACAAATGAAGTTGCCCAACCAAGTTTTACAATATCTATATGTGGTGCCGAAATCGACAACATATCTTCTACTTCTCTGATACTGAGACCTTTATCCATCACCATCGTTAGGCCAGACTCACGAGGTTTCGCTGTACGTTTCGGGACGTGATTTAAACTATAATTCATCATCTACTTTATCGTTATATTAGAAACATCGGCAAAGATAATAAATTTTGTGTTAAGGGTCTAAGACAAATGGCTTATAAGTCGAGAACTATACGTTTGTGTTGGTGAAGTTGCTTTTTTTCAGCACGAAACAGATAATTTTATGGCTAAAAAAACAAAGTCCTGTGAGAAACTCCCACAGGACTTCGAATGTTCGACACCTTCAGTGTCGCAATCAAATTTTTTATTTATCTCCCAGAATTGTATTCTGGGCTATTCGTGTTTGACCACTTTGTGGTCTTTCTACTTTGATTCTACCACCTTACAACATATATTTCAAGCGAATCACTTCTTTTTCGGTCAAGAAACGCCATTTTCCACGTGGGAGGTCTTTTTTGTCAAGACCAGCATAAGTGGTTCGGTCAAGTTTTAGTACTTCGTAACCTAAATGTTCAAAAATACGACGTACGATACGGTTTTTACCGCTATGAATTTTGATACCAACTACCTCAGCATCAGGCGTAACGAGTGCTAATTCGTCAGGTTTGATGAAACCATCTTCCAACTCAATACCATTGATGATTGACTCAAAATCTTCGGTCGTAATTGGTTTATCTAACTCAACTTGGTAAATTTTCTTTACTTCATTTGATGGATGCGAAAGCTTTTCGGCTAATTCTCCATCATTGGTAAGCAACAGTAACCCCGTTGTATTTCTATCCAAACGGCCCACCGGATAAATACGCTCTGGACAAGCATTTTTCACTAAATCCATTACAGTTCTACGCTCATCTGGGTCTTCGGTAGTTGTGATAAAATCTTTTGGTTTGTTCAATAAAACATATACCAATTTCTCACGACTCAAAATCTTCTTACCGTATTTTACGACATCGCTGGGCTTCACTTTATAGCCCATTTCCTTAATTTCCTTGCCATTAACAGTGATTTGTCCAGAAGCAATTAGCTCATCAGCATCACGTCGAGAAGCAATTCCTGCATTAGAAATATAGCGGTTTAGTCTGATTAAATCATCTTTTCCTGACTCTTTTTCCTCTTTCAAAACCTTTTTCTGAACTTTCTCTGGCAATCTGCTTTTCAAACGTTCTAAATCATAGTTTGGAGCTTCTATTCTTGACGAAGTAGCTTGATTTTCTTTTGGCTCAAATTTATTCTTAGGTTTGAAATCTCGGTTATGCGGTTCGTTTTTCTGAAAGCGAGGCTTGGCAGCCGAATAGGCATTTTTGCGGTCGTTTGAAGTAGGACGTCCACTATCATCTCTTTTCTTAAAAGGATGTGCGGGTCTTTCATCAGAAAATGTTTTTGGCCTATCTTCAAAAGATTTTGGAGAGGCATCTCTTTTTTCTACGTAAGGTTTACGATCTGAACTTTCCTCACGCTTTTGGTAAGGGCGGTCGCTACTGAAGGGCTTTCTCTCGCCGAATGGCTTGCGATCTGAACTTTCTTCACGCTTTTGATAAGGACGGTCGCTACTGAAAGGCTTTTTTTCGCCGAATGGCTTGCGATCTGAACTTTCCTCACGCTTTTGATAAGGACGGTCGCTACTGAAAGGCTTTTTTTCGCCGAATGGCTTGCGATCTGAACTTTCCTCACGCTTTTGATAAGGACGGTCACTACTGAAGGGCTTTCTCTCGCCGAATGGCTTGCGATCTGAACTTTCTTCACGCTTTTGATAAGGACGGTCGTTGTTGTAGGGTTTTCTATCGCTGTAAGTCTTACTTTCGCTATTGCTCGTCTCAATACGTTTTCTTTCGCCGAAACCACCAACGCCATTTTCTCTTTTCTTGAAGGCTGGTTTATCACCAAATGCTTTTTTTTCGCCGAAACCACCACGGTTATCGGCCTTTTTTGGTCTATCTGAATTCCTCATTGGATTTGCAGCATCACTGCTGTAATTAAATAACTAATTGATTATCAAGCACAAAGGTACAGCTTTTTAATTAAAAATGTAGAATTAAGAATTAAGAATTTTGTACGAAAATCTTAATTAACAAAAAAGACCACAGAATTAGCTCTGCGGTCTTTTTCATTTTAGCCTATAATATTAGATAGGCTTGAAAATCAAATCACGGTAATCCATCATTGATTTACGGATTACTTCGTGGGCATCTTCACGGCCATAAACGTTTGAAATTTCGATGGCATTTTTCTCGTCTGGTAAGCTCTTGTAAGTCAAGAAATAGTGTTTCAAACGAGTAAGAATTGCCTCTGGAAGTTCACTAATGTCAGTATATTTTTGATAAATGGGGTCTGCAACCAATACCGCAATGATTTTATCATCGGCTTCACCTTTATCAAGCAAACAAAGTCCACCAATAGGAATAGCTTGCAATAAAATATCGCCATGCGGAATGTGGTGGCTCGAAAGTACACAAATATCTAATGGGTCACCATCGCCTTCTTGTACTTTGTCAGTTCCACGCTCACGAGCCAGTTTGGCTACTTCTTCACCACAATAGGTCTGCGGAATAAAGCCGTATAGCGATGGAATAATGTTAGAGTATTTTTGTGGACGGTCAATTTTCAAATAACCCGACTCTTTATCTACTTCGTATTTAATAGTATCTGACGGTACGATTTCGACAAATACGGTAACTCTCTCTGGGGCATTTTCGCCTACCGAAATACCATGCCAAGGGTGTGCTTTGTAAACTGGTTTCATAATCTAAGAATTCAAATTTTCAGCAAAGAAACGCAATAAACAAGGATTTGACAAATTAGATGTGTTATATTAACACATTGACAACAAACAGAAAGAAAGAGTTTGAGTAGTTTTACTTAACAATTTTTATTTCAGCCCCACGCCCCGAATAAATATTGAGCAAGTAGTTTTAAAAAAATCAAAGATTGGTTAAGTTTGAAGGATAAACACACGCAGTGTGTAGAGAAACATTTACCTAAATTTTATCAACAAAGAAAACATCTAATGAAAAAAAACCTAACTCTGGCTCTTTCATTGTCAGCAGCTATTTGTTCGTTTGGACAAAGCTCATTGAAGGCAAAAATTAATGCCAAAGCCGATGCCATCGACTCAAAAGTAGTAACTTGGCGAAGAGACATCCACCAAAATCCCGAACTCGGAAATCGTGAATTTAAGACTGCCGCAAAAATTGCCGCCCACCTAAAATCGCTCGGAATTGAAGTACAAGAAAAAGTAGCTTATACAGGCGTTGTGGGAATTCTAAAAGGCGGAAAACCTGGCCCAGTTGTACTGCTAAGAGCTGATATGGACGCTCTACCAGTAACCGAAAGAGCTGATATTCCTTTCAAATCAAATGTTGTGACGGAATACAATAACCAAAAAACGGGTGTAATGCACGCTTGCGGACATGATACACATGTAGCGATTCTGATGGGTGTGGCCGAAGTGCTTTCGTCGATGAAAAATGATTTGGCAGGAACTGTCAAATTTTGCTTCCAACCAGCCGAAGAAGGAGCTCCAGCGGGTGAAGAAGGGGGGGCAGATTTAATGATAAAACAGGGTGTAATGGAAAACCCAAAAGTTGATGTGGCCTTTGGTTTGCACATTAATTCTCAGACCAATGTGGGGCAAATCAGATACCGTTCTGGCCCAGAAATGGCTGCTGCTGACACTTATACGCTCAAAATTAAAGGCAAACAAACACACGGTGCGAGTCCGTGGAGTGGAACAGACCCGATTGTGACTGGCTCACAAATCGTGATGGCTTACCAAACGATTATCAGTAGAAATGTAGATATCACCGAAAACCCAGCGATTGTAACAGTTGGTGCTTTCAATGCAGGAATCAGAAGCAATATTATTCCAGAGGAGGCAACGATGATTGGTACAATTAGAACTTTCAGTGAGGCACAACAGCAGCTTATTCATAGAAGAATGCAAGAAATTGCCACAAACATTGCCGAAAGTGCAGGTGCAACAGCCGATTTGAAAATCAATATTGGCGTGCCTGTGACTTATAATGACCCAACTTTAACCGAAAAAATGGGGCCAACGCTGACGGCTTTGGCAGGAAAAGAAAATATCTTAACTGCTCCACTTGCTACTGGTGCCGAAGATTTTAGTTTCTTTGGCAAAAAAGTGCCTGCGTTTTTCTTCTTCTTGGGTGGAAAACCAATCGGAAGCACAGCAGCAGCTCCGCACCATACACCAGACTTCTTTATTGATGATAGTGGTTTAGGTCTCGGCGTAAAAGCCCTTTGCCATTTGACGGTTGATTATTTTGAGAAGAAGTAAATATCTGAACGAATTCCTCCGAGTCCTTTACAGGAGACTCGGAGGCTTAACTTATTAATAATTCTACCTCAACCCCACCACCAAAGTAACTACCGACTCAGTAGGTATTTCAATACTCGCACCTTTAATTTTACTATGAGCTAAATTCTTATCTTTTGATGTCGTATAGGTGTCAATTACTTGATTTTTGGTAAGATTTGGTAACTCAATTCGCTGATTTTGAGCAGGATTTACAATCACTACCACCAACTCTTTTGCACTTTTATAGGCCGAAACCATTAAATCTTTATTATCGGTTTCGATTTTGACTCGCTGCATTTTGGGGCGGACAAATCTTGAAAAATTACCAAATGCCCAGAGCAATTTTGAATCATAGATTTCGCCATCAAATTTATTGGTGTCGTTTTCGCCTTTCACGCCATTATTGGCTACGTAAATCAAGCCATCTTTATAATCATTGGCACTGACCGAAAGCCACCAATGCCACGCCGAAGCATTGGCATAAGTCAAATCGGCATGAATAACTTTGGCTACGTATAAAGCAGTTTTCATGCCCAAATCTTGTCCACCACCTTCGATTTCTCCTGCGTTATCACCCAAAACACAATATTCCGACTGCCAATAATTGATTTTTTGTTGCTGAATTTTAGCCGATAACTCTTGGCGTTTGCTGATTAGTTCGCTACTCGGAGAGGTCGTGAAATAGCTATGTCCACAAATCAGTTTTTCGACCGAATTTAAGTTACCAACGTAGTTTTTGTTTGATTCCGAAAAGAAACTTTCAATCTGATTATCTTGCCCTACTTCACTACGGTTACTCTTCGATTTATACAAATAATCTATCTGTGCGGCATCCGAAATCACAACTTTTGTAGTCAATTTACTTTCGGTTATTTTTGTGTCGATTTTCCGTACTGCCCAAGCCAAATCTTCATTATTAATGGGCGTTCCTTCTTGCGAGCCAAATCCCGACTTCGATTTCGGCCCCCAATCCCACTGCGGTTCATTGAATGGACTGATATAATCAAATTTAAGTTTTGCTGAAACCTCCGCCAGAAAACCAGCAAAATCATCAATTTTCGTTTTATCAAAATTCCAATCACCCAGTTTGCCACTGGCTATTGCCAAGCCGTTTTTTGTCATCGAAACGGGGGCTGAATTTAAGAAACCCAGCGTAAAATCTACATTCTTGCGTTTGGCTGCTTCCAAAAACCATTGTTGTCCACGCTGTTTGTTCCAATTATACTTTCCGTTTTCTAAAAAGCACTCCGCTCTACGCCATTCGTTGGTTATTTTGCTATCAATTCCTTGTTCGGTACTGCCCGCACCGATGTTGAATCGCCACATAGAAAGTCCAATGCCTTTTGGGTTTCCTGCTTTGTCGAGTTCTTTGCTAAACAATAGATTGGCTATTTTTTCTCGTTTTTCAAGCGGATAATTTTCTCCCACCATTTGCATCGACCAACAATCCGACGCCCCAAAACTGTGAATAGTTTGATAAGTGGTTTTGGTATCAATTTTTAGTTTTTGAGAAAAACTGATTTGGGAAGTAAGTAATAGAAAAATGAATAATTGCTTCATTGGCTTTGGTGAATTGAATAAAATGAGACTGCAATGATAAGCAAAATCTTATTACCAATTCTTAATCCTTCAAACTGAATATTTCTTCAAACAAAAGAAACTCTATCATCAAAATCGGTGTTTGTATTCAGATAAGCTATTTCATTCTCTACCCAAAATTATGGCATACAAACTCGTTTCTGATTATAAACCTACTGGCGACCAACCACAGGCCATTGCCAAGCTCGTTGAGGGCATCAATAAGGGCGAACGCTCGCAAGTTTTACTGGGCGTAACTGGCTCTGGTAAAACTTTTACCGTTGCCAATATGATTGCTCAACTCGACCGCCCAGTTTTGATTTTGAGTCATAATAAAACGCTGGCAGCTCAACTTTATGGCGAGTTTAAAAGCTTTTTTCCCGAAAATGCCGTCGAGTATTTCATTTCTTACTACGATTATTACCAGCCCGAAGCGTACATTGCTACCACTAACACTTACATAGAAAAAGACCTCATGGTCAATGAAGAAATTGATAAACTTCGTCTTTCTACGGTGTCTTCCTTGATGTCGGGGCGACGAGATGTCATTGTCATTGCGTCGGTTTCGTGCATTTATGGTGCAGGAAATCCGACCGAAATGAAACGTAGTATTATTCAAATTGGGGTAGGATTAATTATCAGTCGAAATCAGTTTCTTTTTCGTTTGGTCGAAATTCTGTATTCTCGTACCGAAGCCGAATTTACTCGTGGCACTTTCAGAGTAAAAGGCGATACCGTTGACCTCTACCCAAGCTACGCCGACTTTGCTTTTAGGTTTATATTTTTCGGCGATGAAATCGAAGAAATTCAACGAATCGACCCAAATAATGGCAAAAAACTAAGTTCGGAGAAACAAATTGCCATTTTTCCAGCCAATTTGTTTGTAACTGGTCGAGATGTAATGGCCAACGCCATGCACCAAATTCAAGATGAAATGGTGAAGCAGGTAAAATATTTTGAATCTGACGGCCGATTATTGGAAGCACAACGAATCCAAGAACGCACCGAATTTGACCTCGAAATGATGCGAGAATTGGGCTATTGCTCAGGTATCGAAAACTATTCACGATATTTTGATAATCGTCAAGCTGGTCAACGACCTTTCTGTTTGCTCGATTATTTTCCCGAAGATTACGTAATGGTAGTTGACGAAAGCCACGCCTCCATGCCGCAAATCAGAGCCATGTGGGGCGGCGACCGCTCTCGTAAAGAATCGTTAGTTGAATATGGTTTCCGACTTCCTTCGGCAATGGATAACCGTCCGCTCAAATTCCAAGAATTTGAGGAAATGGTCGGGCAAACCGTTTTTGTAAGTGCCACACCCGCCGATTATGAATTACGTCTGACCGATGGCGTGGTGGTGGAGCAAATCATTCGTCCAACGGGCTTGCTCGACCCCGAAATTGAGGTTCGACCAAGTATCAATCAGATTGATGATTTATTAGAAGAAATCAACGTAAGAGTACAGCGAAAAGAACGGGTTTTGATTACGACTCTTACGAAACGCATGGCCGAAGAATTGAGTAAATATTTGGATAAAGTTGGCATCAAAGGCCGCTACATTCACTCAGAAGTAAAAACTTTCGACCGTGTAGAAATCTTGCGAGAATTACGTTTGGGAGTTTTTGATGTGCTGGTTGGAGTAAACTTGCTTCGTGAAGGGCTCGATTTACCTGAAGTTTCGCTCGTGGCAATCATGGATGCCGACAAAGAAGGTTTCTTGCGTGATATTCGTTCACTGATTCAAACAATTGGCCGTGCGGCTCGTAATGAAAACGGAAAAGTTTTGATGTATGCCGATAGAATTACAGGCTCAATGCAAAAAGCTATCGACGAAACCAATCGCCGCCGAGCCATTCAGATGGAATACAATGCCGATAACGGAATTACACCAAAAACTATCTTCAAATCGAGAGAGGCCATCATGGAACAAACTTCGATTGCCGATAGCAAGGCCACAACCAAAATGTATTACAACGAGCCAGACCAAATTTCAATCGCCGCAGACCCAATTGTGGGCTACATGACCAAACCCCAACTCGAAAAACTCATAGAAGAAACCCAAAGAAAAATGGAGCGTGCCGCAAAAGACATGGATTTCTTGGAAGCAGCCCGATTCAGAGATGAAATTGTGCAGTTGAGAGAGAAGATAAAAAGTACCCCCAACCCCTAAAGGGGAGTTTCTGTTTCTACGATTCTTTGTAAGTACAAGAGTTAAAAATAACTCTTGTACTTACTTTTACCCCCCTTTAGGGGCAGGGGGTGGTTGTTGGCATCAAAACGGCAAATCATCACTATTTCCACCAGCTAAATCAGGTGGTGGTGGCATAGGCACTGGAGCAGCTTTTGGTGCATAATTATTCGAGCTACCGCTGTTGCCACTGTAAGATGATTGTCCACCCGATTCGGCAGCATCGCCACCACCACGGCGTCCGCCAACCAACTGCAATGTATTTGCTCTGATTTTCACGGTCGTACGTTCAATATTTTCTTTATCCGTCCATTTTTCGGTTCTGATACGTCCCTCAATATAAGCCGTATCCCCTTTTTTTAGGTATTGTTCGGCAATATTTGCCAGATTATCCCAAAGCTCAATTCTGTGCCATTCGGTTTGTTCCACACGAACGCCATCTTTATTATTGTAGCTTTCAGAAGTAGCAATACTAAAAGTCACTACTTTACCCCCACTCGGAAGCGTTCTGACTTCGGGGTCTGAGCCAAGATTCCCCAATAAAATCACTTTATTTACTCCAGCCATTTTATATAAATTGTTTTAAGATTGTTACGTAAATTTAATAAAAATCAGGCACTAATTAACTACTTTTCGTACGAAAACGCTGAACTTTTCAAGTATTTTTCTATCAAAATGGGTTTAGGCAAATTCTCTACTTCATTTAATGAGTAAAACTCATAACCCACAGGAAAAGCTACTTCATCGTTCAAAACAATATGCCAAAATCTTGCCTCGATTCGTTGGTGACTCAAAATATGCTTTACAGATTCTGATGAATTTTTAATTATTGCTTTCGACAGAACTTTGTTCAAAAAGTCATCATTTATTTCATCAACTTCCGAAAGTTTTTCTTCGCTTTCTACCAAATAAAAATCATTTAGCCCAGCCCAAATATCTCCTTCTGGGCGTTGATGCATCAAAAAGTTTTCGTTTTGTTCGATGACAAAATAATCAAAGAAACGATTCCTAACTTTCACCTTTTTTGATTTTATCGGTAAGATCGACTGCATTCTTTTGGCATTAGCTACGCATGATTCAGCAAACACACAAAACATACAATCAGGATTCGCTGGCGTGCAGTGAATTGCTCCAAACTCCATAATCGCCTGATTATAAATACTTGGCGATTCAGTCGAAATCAATTCATTGGCCAATTCACTAAAAACTTTTTTTGCTTCGTGGCTCGAAATATCGGTTTCTACGCCAAAAACTCTTGCCAAAACCCTATAAACATTTCCATCAACGACCGCCACTTTTTCATCAAAAGCAAACGATGCAATCGCCGCCGCCGTATAAGGCCCAATACCTTTCAATTTCAGTAAACCTTCATAAGTATTCGGAAAGATTCCATCAAAATCTTGCACCACAATTTTAGCTGTGATGTGCATATTTCTCGCCCTTGAATAATAGCCCAAACCTTGCCAAAGACGTAGTACTTCTTGTTCATCGGCCTTGGCTAAATCCATGACGGTTGGATAATTTTCTACAAATTTTTCGTAGTATGGCGAACCTTGTGCCACACGAGTTTGTTGCAAAATAACCTCCGAAAGCCAAATCTTATATGGGTCTTTAGTTTTTCGCCACGGTAGGTCTCTTTTTTTCGTGTGATACCAACGAATTAATAGTTCGGAAAAAGCCTTTGTTTCCAATTTTTATAGATGTTTGATACTGATTTGTCAGAAAAAAAATGTTTCAAAGACTCTTTTTTGCGGCAATACATTTTGTAACTAACTAATTATGAAGTAATTACAAAAAAAAAGTTTAAAACTTTTTGGCAGAGTCTTTATAAATCCGCTATCTTTGCAAACCCAAAATCAAACCAAAGAGTTTGAATGTATCAAAGTGAAGTTTTTAAAACCGAAAATTTTGGTCTAAAATTGTTGTATTTCACCTTGGTATTTTTTGAAAGTTAATTGATAATTTAAATAAACGTTTTTACTCGTGACTAAAGCAGAAGTTATCGTTGCAATTGCCGACAAAACTGGCGTGGACAAAGCAAGTGTATCCACAACACTTGAATCATTTTTTGAAATTGTAAAGGACACATTAGCTCAAGGCGATGCAGTTTACGTGAGAGGTTTCGGAAGTTTCGTAAATAAACACAGAGCAGCTAAAAAAGCTCGTAATATTTCAGCAAAAACTACCGTTATGGTTCCTGCTCATTCGGTTCCAGGTTTCAAACCAGCCAAAGAATTTACTGAACAAGTAAAAGCATCAGTAAAATAATCTTTAAGAATATTATGATTCTTTGAATAAATCATGGATAGCTTAACAAATTAGCTATCCATGATGTTCTTTAAGAGTAATCGTAATTAACAAAAACATGAAAAAAAACTTCATCATTCTGATTGTCATTGCGGTAGCCCTCACGGGCTTTCTTTATTCTCGCCCAAAGGTAGTTGTGAAAGACGAAGCCAAAGCGAATAGAGATAAAGTTTCGGAAACAAAATCGGATGAAAAACACACCGACGACGACGGTCACGACCATTCAGAAACTTCGCAAGCACCAAAATTAACAGCCGAACAAGAAAAGAAATTAAGCGAATTAAAGCAGAAGCTTACCTCAGCAAGTGATAAAGTTGCTATCTACGACCAAATCGCTCAGGTATTTATTGCAGCCAATCGTTTTGATAGTGCTGCGGTTTATGCCGAAAAAATAGCCATTGCTGAACCAAGTACTGAAACTTGGATGCAAGCGGGAGACACTTACTATCAGGCATTTACGTTGTCGCTTCGCCAAGAAAATGTGGCTAATTACGCCGAAAAAACTCGTGCGTGCTACCAAAAAGTATTGGAGAAAAACCCTCGTCAACTACAAGCCAAAACTAATTTGGCTATGACTTATGTACAGTCAGATTCGCCAATGCAGGCAATCATGATGCTTCGTGAAGTAATTACTGAAGAGCCAAACTTTGAGCCAGCCTTGATGAATTTGGGTGTACTTTCGATGCAATCGGGGCAGTATGATAAAGCCGCCGACCGCTTTAAGCAAGTTATCCGAATCAATCCAAATAACCAAAATGCACTTTTGGGCTTAGGTTATAGTTTAATCGAACTAAAGCAAAAACCACAAGCAAAAATTATTTTTGAAGACCTCAAGAAAAAAGTAAAAGAGCCAACTTTATTAGAAGAAGTAAATAAGGCTTTGGAGAGTTTAAAATAATTTGTTATCTTTGCGGTTCGATAAAAAGCCTCATTACCCCTAACTCCTAAAGGGGAGTGATGTAAAACTAAGAGAAAAGTTTTCGACCTGGAAGATTAGGTTGGGGAAATATATAAGTTTATAATTATTAATTAAAAATATACCTTCACTACCCTTTAGGGGTCGGGGGTTTAAATTATTACTATCATGCCTTGCGGAAAAAAAAGAAAAGGTCATAAAATGGCCACGCACAAAAGAAAGAAGCGTCTTAGAAAGAATCGTCACAAGAAAAAATAATTTTTCTTAGGTTTAGCAGCGTTATTTTTACGAAAATTAAAAATTAATACTGCTAAACCTTCCCTTTTCATAGCCTAATTATTATTTATTAACCCCTCGATTCTACCTCAACTTTGAGCAACGAATTATATATCAGTACCACACAGAAAGGTGATAGGATAGCCCTTGTTCAAGACAAAAGGCTCATCGAATATCACTTTGACGAGACGGAACATCAGTTCGCCGTCGGAGATATTTATTTGGGGGTAGTCAAAAAAGTTGTGCAAGGTAATAATGCCGCTTTTGTTGATGTTGGCTATGATAAAGATGGTTTTCTTCACTACAACGAGATTATCTCGTACAATTCTCTTAATAAATTCGTCAAAGACGTTATTGCCAAACGCCCAGTTAATCTTCGTTTGAAAGGTTTCAAGATGGAACCCGAAATTGAGAAATTTGGCAAAATCAATGATGTTGTTACGAAGAATACTCCCGTACTCGTACAGGTTGTTAAAGAGCCAATCTCAACCAAAGGCCCACGTCTTTCTTGCGATATTTCGATTGCAGGACGAAACGTGGTTTTAGTGCCTTTCGGTAATTCGGTTAATATCTCTAAGAAAATCACGAATAAGCAGGAGCGTCAGCGATTACACAAAATGGTGTCATCGGTGAAGCCCGAAAACTTTGCAGTGATTGTAAGGACGGTAGCCGAAGGAAAAGACATGGATGAATTGAGCCGTGATATTGAGTTTTGTGTAGAGAAATGGGAAGAAGGAATGAAGGCTTTGCGTGATGCTAAGCCACGTGACCGTATCATCAGCGAGATGGGCCGTGCATCATCAATTTTGAGAGATATGCTCAATGATGATTTCGATAATATCTATGTTGATACAAAAGAAAACTTTGAAGGCGTAAAAACTTTCTTGCATACCATTGCACCCGATAAAGAGAAAATTTTGAAACTCCACACGGGCAAAAACAAACTTTTTGAGCAATATGGTATCGAAAAACAAATAAAATCGTTGTTCGGACGCTCAGTTAGCTTACCCAATGGAGGCTATTTGATAATCGAACACACGGAAGCACTTCACGTTATTGACGTAAATAGCGGCAATAAATCAACGCAAGAAGACGACCAAGAGTCAACAGCATTGGCTGTAAACTTAGAAGCGGCAAAAGAGTTGTGTCGACAGCTGCGTATGCGTGATATGGGTGGAATTATCGTCGTCGATTTCATTGATATGAAGAAAAGCGAGAACCGTCGCATTATTCAGGAAGCAATGAAAGAAGAAATGAAAGGCGACCGCTCGAAATATACAATTCTTCCGATTTCAAAATTTGGCTTGTTACAGATTACTCGTCAGCGTGTTCGTCCAGAGATGAACATCGTTACTCGTGAAACCTGCCCTACTTGTAGTGGAACAGGCACGATTCAGGCGAGTATAGTAGTGACTGACCTTATCGAAAACAACCTTGATTATATCCTTTCTAAACAAAATGAAAGCGGTATGAGCATTGTACTTCATCCGTTTATCTATGCTTATTACAGAGAAGGAATTATTTCAAAACAAATGAAGTGGTTCTTGAAGTACAGAACATGGGTAAAACTCGTCAAAGATTCTTCTATCGGTATCACCGAGTTTCATTTCCTCAATAAATTGGGCGATGAAATTGAGATTGGATAATTCTCAGTCAATAGTTCGCAGAAATGACTTTTCTTTTAATATTTATCATAACTTTAAGTCTCACTTAGGGTGCTTTCTTATGGACTTTTAGGAATATAATTGCTACATTTTATATTTCTTTCGTATCTTTCCAGTCATTTATTTGACCATCTTTTATAACCTCTACAAAACTCATTTTTTATGAAAAAAGTACTCGCTTTTTTGTTATTTCCTTTACTCACATTCGCACAAGAAGTTGATAAAAAAGAATGGAAACAGCTTTTCAATGGCAAGAATCTCGACGGCTGGAAAGTAAAAATCAGGAACTATGACCTCAATAATAATTATGGAAATACCTTTCGGGTGGAAGATGGCCTAATGAAAGTCAGATACGATGCCAAGGCTTATCCTGCTTTCAATGAGCGTTTCGGACATATTTTTTATAAAGATAAATTTTCATATTACAAGATTGCAGTTGAGTATAGATTTGTAGGCGACCAAGCCATCGAAGGACCAGGTTGGGCAACTCGCAATAGTGGGATTATGGTGCATGGCCAAACTCCCGAAAGTATGGGTAAAGACCAAGATTTTCCGATTTCAATTGAAGTACAATTATTGGGTGGACTTGGGAAAGGAAACCGCACGACTTGTAATGTTTGTACGCCTGGAACAAATATTGTTTATCAAAACAAATTCGATAAGCGTCATTGCATAAACTCGACTTCAAAAACGTATGATGGCGACCAATGGGTAAGAGCGGAAGTGACAGTTTTGGGTGATTCGGCCATTATTCATTATGTAAATGGCGAGAAAGTTTTGGAATACCTAAAACCACAAATTGGTGGTGGAAATGTAAGCGGGCACGACGAAAAACTCATGGCCGAAGTAAAACTCTTGAAAGAAGGTTCTATCTCTCTACAAAGTGAAAGTCACCCCGTTGATTTTCGTAAAGTTGAATTGCTAAACCTTTGTGGCTGTACTGACCCTAAGGCATCGAATTATAAATCGTATTTCGTCAAATCTGATAATACTACTTGTGTTTATAAGAAGGGTAAAAAGAAGTAATTTCTCGCTAAACCTAAGTGTATTTTCTATGAAAAAACTATCGTTGCTGGGTATCTTTTGCTTGATTCTATCATCAATTTTTGCTCAAAAACAATCGAAAGCTCTTTGGTGGAAACAGAATAATTTAAGAGTTATTCAGACAAATTTACCTGCCTACGAAGCTGCTACCTTAAACCCTGATTCATTAGTCAAGGATTTAAAAGATTTTTCGGCAAATACCCTCTTGATTAATGCAGGCGGAATTATGGCTTTTTTCCCGAGCAAACTTCCATTTCATTATATTAACCCATACATGAAAGATAATATGTTGGGAGAAGTTGTGAGAAAATGCCATGAAAATAATATAAAAGTAATTGTCAGATTTGATTTCAGCAGAGTACATGAAAGCATTTTCAAAGCTCACCCCGACTGGTGTTATATTTCGCCCAAAGGCGAACGCATCATTAATACTGACATGTACGTAGTATCTATCAATGCACCATATGTACAAGATTGTGCTTTTAAAATCATTGAAGAGGTTATTGACAGTTTTCCGATTGATGGGATTTTCTTAAATATGCCAGGCTATCAAGTCAATAATCCTTATGAAGGAAAATATCATGGAATTGACCAAAATGAAGCAGATAAAAAGCGATTTGCAGAATTTAGTGGTGGACTAAAGTTACCAATAGAAGAAAACAAAGCCGATAGTATCTTTCAAAAATATCTTGAATTTAAGAAAGTTACAGTTGAAGATTGGGCCGAACGATTGAACAAGCTTGTAAAATCGAAAAACGAACAAATTGCGATTTGCACTTATTTCGATAAACACGTTGATATCATTCGGCATGAATCTCAAACGAATAGTTTGCCATATTGGCCATATTCTGCCTCTGAAAACGTTAATAGTGCCTCAACTTCATTTCCTACACATGTTATAAGTAATAGTAGTATTCAGCAAATTTCATTTCAATCTCGATACAACGCCGTCGAGCCAGAAGAAGTTGGAATTAGGCTCTACGAAAATATTGCCAATGGTTCGGGACTTGACATTAGCATGATGGGCGATATGAGAGGCTATGAGGATGAGCGTAATTTTGATGTTATAAAAAAGATATATGCTCATCACAAAAAGCATGAACCGTATTTTGGGAAATATACTTCGATTGCTAAAATTGCGATTATTGCCCCAGGTTCATGGCCGAGTGGCTTGCCAATGCAAGAGTATCGAGGTATTCAGTTGATGCTAAAAGAAGCCCATATTCCATTTGATTTAATCGAAGATTCGCAAATCGGTCATTTATCTGAAAAAATAAAGCAGTATAAATTATTGATTTTGCCAGATATAACCTATCTAAACTCGGCTTCGATAAAGGCTCTGAAAGAAGCATCTGAGCAAGGAGTTAATTTGATTGCTACTAACACTACGATGTCTGATAATCCAGCTTTGTTAACAGATTTGTTTGGGGCGAAAGTTATAAGCAAAGATAACGATGGCAGCGGAAATTATCTAAGCCCTGTCAATAAAGAGCTTTTCAAACGATTTAAGAAGCAAAAGATGCTCTTCTGGAAGTTTAATTTAGGTAAATATGATTTTAGTGAAGCCGATTCGGTTTTTCTTCCAATATTAGCCAAAGGCCGTCCTGGCCCTCCCGAAATCATTGGAGGCCACGAACCAACTGGTTTTTATGGAATGGGAGTTAAAATAAAAAAGCAAAGCAAAAATGTTTTATTACCGATTAATTTAGGCAGATTATACTACCTGCATGGGTATGAAGAACATAAGAATATATTGCTCGATATTATAGACTATATCTTCCCAAATTCTAACGAAATTATACAAACTAATGCTCCTGAACGTGTAGAGCTTATACTTCAAAAATATAGTAGAAATACCGCTAAAAATAAGCCGAAAGCCACCAATGATGGACTAATTCTGCACCTTATAAACCTGACAGGATTTAGTGGGAATACTTATTTTGAACCATTGCCCGTTTACAAACTTGATTTCAAGATAAAATCTGATTTCAAACCCTCGAAGGTATTTTCAATGGTCAGTGAGAAGCCTATTAAATTTGAGTGGAAAAACGGCTACGTAGAATTTCAACTCAATCAACTCAATGCTTTTGATGCGGTAGTTATGGATAGGTAAAAAATAACAGCCCTTCTAAAATTTGGAAGGGCTGTTATTTTACTGACATGCTTTTATTACTGCACTAAAAATGGTTCCTGCTTGAGCCGAAAATCCAGGATTCAATAATATTCGCTTTTCAGATTCATAAATTAAATTTTTAGGTGGACTTAAAACCCCAGAACTTTCAATACTATTTGTTGATTTGAAAATACCGTTGGTTAATATCCCTGTTTGACTAATATTTTCTAAACATTGAGATATACTGATTGTCGCAGTATTTACATATACATTACCACTTCCGCAACTATTTTGAAAATCACTTAATGTATAATTCGTATTTGTGGTTGGATTAACCGTTAGGTAGTAGGGGTTCTTGGTAATTCCGCTATAAATTTGTCCATTAAAGTTAAAACTATATGGTGGGTTTCCTCCCATTAATATCGAAATGTTTGAATTAGCTCCTTGTGAAATGGTATTATTTCCTAATATGTAAGCTACTTTGGAATCGTAGGCAGTTGGAACTTTTACAAAAAAATTATAAAAAATTATATCGGGTACTGCACTCTTTATAAATGCAACTAATGAAGTTGTATTTTGAAGTTCAGCAGGGATAGTACCAACGATTTCATTGCCCACAGTTTGTGTCGGTATCTCACTGAAATAACTTGGATTACTGGAAGAAAGCACTATTTTGAATGTATTTTCTGGGCGAAAGAATCCATAACTTTCAACTTTTATTCTTATCGTAGAAACATCACATTTTGCAATGTTAGCAGGATTTACCCTTCCAAGTCCGTAATTATATACATTTACTTTCTTTAGATTCGATGAACAACCCAAATTATTGGTTATTCGGGTATAGATACTACTATTTTGCGTAGAATTATTTATGGTGTAAGTAGATGCTGTTGATATGGGTGTACAAAAATTTGTGGAATACCATTTAGTCGTTGAATTAGCAGGGGTATTCAAATCTATTTGGTCACCATAGTATGCAATTCTATCAGCTATATTAGGAAAGCTAAAACTACAACTACTTAAAGTCTGAGCAGTATAATTTTTATATCCATTTATGTATAATTTCCCGTTATTTAATTTCCAAGATTGGTAATGTCTATACTCATCAGCATCACAAATAGAGGGTATCTTTGAAACGATATTATTGGTTCCGATATAATTTAAATCAAAACGTCCAGTAGCCTCGTTGTAGGTAGTAAAAAATATTGCGTCGTCTTCAGCGAAAATACTTTCTTGTGTAAAGCTTTTCTGAATATTTACTGTCGAATTAATGCCTAACGCTTTTTTTGTACCACTCGGAGTTCCATCTGTTTCCCATAGTTTATTACCATTTCCATCACTTGCAATAAAATATACTTTATTATTTGCTACCTTAAATTCAGATATATTATCAACGACATCTCCTGCAATTATATCTTTCAAAAAAACTGTTCCAGCTTCTGTTCCATCTGTCACCCATAATTCGTTTCCATTTACGCCATCGTTTGCTACAAAGTAGATTTTATTATTGAGTTTTACACTTCTGTAGTTTTCTATGGCTTGAGCAGCACCTGGCCTAATATCTTTTACGAGATATGTTCCTCCAATAGTTCCATCAGTTCTCCAAAGCTCGGTATCATTTGAATTTCTAAAATATACAAAAAGCATTATTCCATTAATTTCTCCATACATTATAGCACCTACATTTTCAGGAGTTAGGTAAGTTAATTGATTCCCATCAAACATAGCTAATCTATTAGAAACGTGCATGATTTGATTATTAAATATGGTATTTTGCCCAAATCCATGTATTCCTAAACTTGTTATTTGGTTGACGGTACTCCCTACTAACTTAAAGCATACTAAACTTACATACCCTTCTTCTTCTTGATAGCCATCAAAATAAAGTGTGCCATTATAAACTCTAAAATTGGTTGGATTTACTCCTAAGTTTGGGTTTGTAACATAATTATGTGTAACTTTTGTACCTATGCTTGTACCATCACTCTCACATAATTCATAGCCACTCGTACCCACCTTACCTGAAAAATACAATTTGTTATTTAGGCATTCCGTATTATAGTTATAATATCTTCCTCCAACCGCATCAATAGGTAAAAGCATGACTTGTTCGGTACTCGTATCAAATTTGTACAGCTTCACAGGGCTATTATCATAATGAGCCATCATATAAGTATTAGTACCACAATCGCACATTTTATCTACATATAAGCCATTGGTTGAATTAGTGGTTGGCTTAATATTCTTTCCTGAAATTATATTTGACCATTCAGGAACAATAACAGATTGACAAGAAGTATTACTACCGTGTTCGTTGGTACGAGTCAGACAAACATTATAAGTACCAGCGGTTGCATACTTATGATATATATTCTCATATTTTTGAGTATATATTGTTCCATCACCCATATTCCAACTTAGATTATAAATCGTTGGATAATATGAATCTAATTTAACAATTCCTTCTGTTAATACTGTACTTGTGAAAACGGGCTGTTCGGGGGCGGTACAGTTACCTGAATTATTTGTGAGGTTAAACCCCATGTATTGTATATTATTATTTATATCTTTAATCTGTACCGTATAGTCACCAGGAGGTAAATTATAGGCTATTGAATCTATTGATTTTGCATTATTTGACCAAGTAAAAGTCGGTTGTTGTGCATCTGTTTTTATTTTAATGATTCCATTATTTTGCCCACAAGTTGGATTAATTAGAGTATAGTCAATATTAAAATTAACAGCTTTTTCTCTATTATTTTGTGCAGAAATCAAAAATGGAACAAATATCAAAAGAATAAGATGTAGAGTAAAAATGCGTGAAATCATATAAATTTTAAGTGTGATGATTGTCTATAATACTTACAAAAGTACATACAAAAAAAGCCCTTTCGATTTTTCGGAAGTAGAAAAATAAATTTAGATGCATTCAAGTTTTGTTGGGGTTGCTTAGGCTTAATTTTTATGGGAGTTACCAATCACCTATCTTCAACTTCTAATGAAATATAATTTTATTAGGAGTTGAAGATAAGACCTTTAATTTTTTCATCAACTCCGAATTCCTATTAGAATGAAAAATCCTTGTAAGAAAACCTTTACAAGGGTTTTTCATTTATAGCACTTACTATTTCAAAGTTTAGCTCTTCAAGGTATTCGCTTTTGAGGCTTAGAGCATAACTAATATTGACATCCATAGTTCAAATCTGTCTTAAAAACACCCCCTTCTTGAATATTAAAGCCTGGATTTAGCACAATAGCTTTCTTTGATTTATACATCAAATTTATATTTGAGGGTACGGTCTGGGTAGAGTTAATAAAATCTAATGCTAAAATATTTTTATCGGCCAAACCCATGACATTGTTTGTTGATTTACAGTTTGACTCAAAATACCACAATTCTCTACCAAAAGATGGATGAGTAGCCACAAAGAATAATTTATTATCAAATACTTTAAAGTCACTTGGTCGTGAGTTCTCATTTCCCATATTCAAGTCTGAAAGCATTTTAGTCCCTTCTGAAGTACCATCAGTGTACCAAACCTCTTCACCAAATTGAGCCGTGTATCCAAGAAAAAACAAACGATTTTCGTACACTACTGGAGTAATATCTAAGGGTTCGGGTATAAAAGTGAGCGATGACCGAAGATTATTGGCAATAATATTAGTGTTACTTACAGTTCCATCAGTTTTCCAAATACATCTAATTCCACTCTGGTTATTTGTTTGAAATATAAGATTTCCGTTTACTTCACCCAAGACTTTGGTTTCATTGTTTATAGTACCGGTATATCTATCCTTAATATCTTTGATAACACCATCTTCGACATATACGATTTCGGATCTGGCTTGTGGTAAATTAGCCACTAAGAATAATTTATTTTTAAATTTAACCATTTGTTGAACTGCTCCCATGTCATAACCAAAATACGGAGCGGTAAAAGGAATATATTTCCAAGTGAAAGTATTATTGGGATTTAATGTCAATTTTTGTATATTATACGCAGTACCATAATATGTAGCAAGAAAAACGGTTGTTTCATCCATTTTCAGCATTCGAAAAACATCGGATGCAACTAATTGAACACTATTTCCAACAATTTTATACATAGCTCTACTTGAACTAAAAGCAGCTATAAAATAGATAGTATTATTCAAAACAATATGTTGCTCAAGCCAACCTCCTGCCATACCACTCATTAGGGTAACACTATTAGTTGCTGGAACAATTCTCCATAATTGTCTAATATTATTTTGGTCTTCTGCATTAATATAAAGTGTATCACTTTTTGAAAACCCATAGTATAAGTCGGTTATTTCAGGGATTTCCATGTATGCAGTACCATTCTGAGTAACTACTCCTTTGACTTGTCCTGAATTTTGAGGAATACTACAACTCAAAAAGAGATAATTAGGTGATTGCACCATTCCGTAAATATTTGCACCCAATAACTTTTGTGTACTTTGGTTTGTTCCCGAAGTCTTCCAAAGATTAGTATTATATGAACCACCATTAAATTCTCTACCAAAAAAGTACAATTCATTTTTCCATACATTCAAAAAACTTACGGAAGGAACCGTATTAATATTATTTTGAAAATCCCTAAAGAGTAGTGGCTCTTGGCTATGTATTTTGAATTGTAATAAAAGTAATGAAGTGAGTAAAATATATTTCATATAATTCTGATGTATTTACCTATAGCTTGTGTAGCTTACATTTTTTTGAAATTATTACGCAAATAAACAAAATATGCTCTTCCGAAAAATTCGAAAGAGCATATTTTTATAGGTGAATATTTATCATTTCAATGAATTTATCCAAGCAGCTATCTTCAAGGCATCGGCCTTTGGTACTTGCGGCATTGGAGCCATTTCGGTGGCATATTCTGGCCAGTTTTTAGGCTGAGGCTTATAGATTAATTCTACAATTTTCGTGTCCGAATATTTTCTTTTAGCTACATCTTTAAACGCAGGTCCAACCATTCGTTTATCGGCTTGGTGGCAAGCCACACAAGTATGTTTCTGCAATAATGGTTTTACTTCTTCAAAAGTTGGTGCTTTTGCTACAGTAGCGGTTTTCTTAGCCTTCACATCATCAGGCGTTGAAAGTTTTACTTCGGCGGTTGCCTTGGCATCTACTTTCAAATTGGCTGGACGTGGAATATAGCTACTCATTTTTTCTCCACTCGGAATATTATTGAGTGTATAAAATGCTAAACCATGTAAAAGCGTTTTTCCATCAGTATCTTTTACTCCATCAGCTTTTAGTTCGTGAATATAATGCTCACGCAAACCATCAACCAATAATCTTACTTTCATACCATCATCCGATATTTTCAAACCTTTCACGGTCAAAAACTTCTCATCAACGGTTGGGCTACCATAAACTGGTTGATATTTATAGATAAAACTACGGATTTGATAGTTTTTGAAATCAGCAGCTGTTGCTTTATTGACAGGCTTCGTAAATTCAACTTCAAAGCCATCTGGTGTGGCTTTCATAGTTTTCATCTCAAAAGGCATTTTTCCTGTCCAAACTAAGCGTTCGATACCAGCAGTTGTTGTTCCTGCCGAACCCCAACCACGGTTGGTTTCACCGACAAACATTGAGCCGTCATTGCCAAAAACCATACGGAGCGTTCCCGACTGAAAACCATCTTTAAAAGGAAATGCCGCACCTTGATACTCGCCGTTTACTTTTTCGATAAAAACACGTGTTAAGTTACTTTTTCCTTGGTCGCCTACAAAAAGTTGCCCAGCAAATGGACCAAAAGCACCGTTTGTTTCATCTTTGATGATTTCAGAAGTAGAAATACCCAAAACTCCGTGAGGCAACCAAACTGCTGGTAACTTTAGTTCTGGAACATCTTTTTTCATTTCAAAAAGATACTTTCCACGCTCAGTTTCAATGTTTTCGGGTTTTATATAATAACCATTAGCATCTTTTGTTTTACGAGGGTCAATTTTTGCATAAAGCTGCTCAGTAGTCAATTTTACTGGTGAATTTGGCTCGCCAGTCCAACGCAAACCCGCTGGATGCCCCATGAAATCGCCTTTATTTACTTGAGCAATAAAACCCGAACCCATCCAGTCGCCCTGATTATCGCCGTACCAAAATTCACCATCAATTGCACCAATTCCGCACGGCGAACGCATACCCGTTGCGTAAGGCTCGACTTTTCCATCTTCCGAAATCTTCATTGCCCAGCCTCTGCCTGGTCGGCGGCTTTCGCCTCTCCACCATTCCTCATCACCGAATGCTACATTTCCTGTAATAATCATTGAGCCATCTGGCATTAATTTAGGCCCGAATGTATATTCGTGATAATGCCCCGAAATTGGTAAGTTGGCCACTGTTTCGTAAGAATCAGCACGACCATCGCCATTTTTATCGGTCAATTTGGTCAATTCACCACGTTGAGCACAGTAAAACGAGCCATTTTTATACACCAAACCCAAAATTTCGTGCAAACCACTTGCAAATTTTCGGTAATAGGGAGCTGTACCCACGTTCATGTACGCATTGTTAATAATCCAAATATCGCCACGACGAGTAGCCAAAGCTATATCGCCCGATGGCATGGTTGTGATACCACCCACTTCCAAAAGCATTCCTTCGGGAACGGGTAGCGTTATGATGCGGTAATATTCATTTTCGGCTGTATTTTGGGCAAATACGCTCGAAAATGTTAGTAGAGAAATAACTATTTTTATGATGTTTTTCATTTTTTTAGATTTTAGAAATTAGGAGTTAGGGATTAGGTTTTAGGAATTAGAGGTTAGAAATTAATTTTCATATAACTTCTAAAACCTAATTCCTAAGACCTAAATCCTAAAAAATAATTGAATAAGTAATTTTCTCACCTACTGGAGCTATCAATTCTTTCATTCCTGCTGATTCACGGATGCTTGGCGTACCTTCGATTACTTTTATGTAGTAGCTGTTTTCACCAATGATAAACAAACCATCATTTGCTTTTGTAATGTTTTTAGCAACAGCTAATCTCGCGTAAAGATTTGCGGCTGAACCTTTTACCGTAATCTCACGCTTAAACATTTTTCCGTCTTCGCTTGGTGTAGTTTTATCCGATACGTTTACACCTGCATAATCATACTTAAATGTTGGCTGGCCTGCTTCATCTAATTCATATCCACGTGGGCGATAAGACGCATCTAAATCTCCCCATGCAGCAGATGCAGAACTAAGCACATTCAAAAGTGGAGCATCGCCGAGCGAAGTCAAGCTTCCCATTGGTTTTGAGCTACCATCACCACGGTCATTCCACATTGGTGTGGTATTCAAGAAACCACCTTTCCAGATTTGGAATAAAGCAGCATTATCTAAATCATAAGTAAAATGAATATTCTCTTTGTTTCCAACCGAAACTGCGTGTACAACTCGTTTGCCTTTTTCGCCTTCACGAATATCCATGAACGAACGAAAAACTACTGGTTCGGTCGTTGGGTTGAGCATGATTGGTGAAGTTGGATTAGCCACCAAAGTAGAGTTTGCGTAATGGAGTGCTTGTTTACGAATCGTGGCCGACTCGGCATAAAGACCCAAAGCTGGTGCTAACCAACCATCGGCTTTCCAATAATACATTTCAAAATCAACGTCGCCCGCTGGGAGGTCAATCGTTGCTTGGCGACTTTCGCCCGAATTTAACCAACCATTTTTGAAAGCATCGATTCCGTTGATTTTCATTTGGGTATTTCCCCCATGAACGGTTGTAAAAGTATATTTTCCAGCATCAGGTACATTGATTTTACCAATATACTTTACAGCAAACTCATTCTCGGCATTACTCACATTCCAATTTAAGAGAGCCACATTTCCACTTGTTTCGGGTTTGATTTTCTCGATATCAGCTACTGTACGGAAATTTCCTTTATAAACACCAAATTTCAAATCTTTAAATGTAAGAGATTTTTGATTGAAGCTTTTATATTTGATATTGCGGAAAGCTACATTGCCGTGATCGCCTTGAAAACGTAATGGGCCTTGCGAAACTTCATTGTCTATCAATGCTCCACGAGTTGGGCCTGTGAGTTCAACATTTTCGTGAATCAAAACACCATTTAAGATGATTGATAAGATTTTGGCATTGCTAATTTTTTTTCCTGCGGCATCGAAGCGTGGTGCTTGAAACGAAATCTTGATATTTTGCCATAAACCTGGTGCTTTTGCTGCATTTAGGCGTGGAGCTATACCTTGATAACCTTTCGAGCCTTCAGGTTTTGATTCGTCCCAACGCTCGTAAATTCCACCAACATCACCAAATTTAGGACTTTTCTTTCCCCAACTATCGTTCAACTGAATTTCGTAACGGCCTTGTAAATAAATACCTGAATTAGAGCCTTTGGCCATCATAAAATCAAGGTCAAGGTCTAAATCGCCGTGTTCCATTACGGTCAAAATATCTTTGTCGATTCCATATTTTCCGATTTCATGCTTGCAAGATAAAATCCCTGTGCCTGCTTCGGTTGTAGTAATATTTGTTTGGTCGATACTTGCATTGATACCACCAACAATACTCCAATTTTCTTTGATTGGGCGAAACGCCGACATATCATTGAGCGGAAGCACTTGTTGGGCGTAAGTTGTACTTGCCCAAAGGCCACAAAAAATGATGTTTTTAATGAAATTTTTCGTCATTACTGAGATATTAAGGTTAAGATAACAAAGATAGAAGCAAAAAATGATTTGAGATAGGGTTTTTAAAAAATTTTAATATTTCAAGAAAAGCAATATTGTCTTGTGTTTTGTCGTAAACTTGCATTGAAGTAACACAATTCTCTGAATTGTGTTAACGCAAACACAATTTAGAGAATTGTGCTACAAACACTCAAATTATCTTACATGAAATCTAATCGTATAATTCTTATTTTAATATTTTTTGGCATTGGATATTTCCTTTATTTCAAAGAAAAATCAGGGCCAATTGGAAATCTGTGGAAAGTTGTAACGGGTGTTTTTGAATCGAAAAACCCAAAAGCAGAAGAGAAAAACCCATACAAAGCTCCCGAACCAGACACCGAAGCTTCTGCCACTAAAGACGATAAAAAATACGACGACGTGGCTACGGCAAGTAATAAAAAAGATGAACAAAGAAGTAATGATAAGCAAGAAAAAGAAGATGATTCGTCAATTTTTGATAAGATAAAAGATAAGGTATTTAATACAGATACCCAAGAAGAGAGCAACGATAATGGCGAGATACCAGAGTTTGCCCTTCCTGCTATCCGCAAAGGCGATGAAATTATCAGACACAAAAACTACACACTTCGCTACGAAGAAGACTACGAAGTGCCAGCTTGGGTTACCCACAAATTACGTGGCGAATATACTCGAGGAACTGCCAGCCGAGGCGACAATCAATTTATGCCCGACCGAAAAGTGAAAGGTAATTCGGCTCTTACTGGCGATTATAGCAGCACAGGCTACGATCGTGGGCATTTAGTTCCTGCGGGTGATTTTAAGTGCTGCCAAGAGCTAATGACCGAAACTTTTTATATGAGCAATATCGCTCCGCAAGTACCCGATTTTAATCGTGGGATTTGGGAAAATATAGAAAGTCGTATGCGTGGATGGGCAGTAAGAGACGAAGAATTATTTATTGTTACAGGCCCAGTGCTTAGAAAAGGTTTACCAACAATCGGCCGTTATAATAATGTGGCGGTACCTGAATACTTTTATAAAATTGCATTATTTTATCAACCAAAATCAGGCAAAAAACCTCGTGCGATAGCGTTTTTACTACCAAATGAGGCTCTATTTGGCAAACGAATGAACAACTATGTTGTTTCGGTCGATGAAGTAGAAAAAGCAACAGGTTTAGATTTTTTTGCTAAACTCCCTGCCGATATTCAAACAAAAGTAGAAGCTAATAGTAATTGGAGTGATTGGACAAAAATTCAGTAATTTTAAGGAAGTCCTCGCTTAGAGGCTTCCTTAAAATTAATTAAATCATACGTTTTAAGTAGAAAGTTGCTACTTTCAATTCACCGCTTCTTCTAAAGAAAAACTCAACTTCTTTGCCTTCTTTTCGAGATAATATTTTATAGATTTCACTAATGGTCATATCTTTTACATTTTGCCCATTCACAAAAATCAGTTCATCACCTTCTTGCAAACCTGCGGCATCGGCTGGCGAACCTTCAATTACTTTATTAATTACGTATTGATTGAAATCTGAGCCTTTGGCACGAACATCTAAGCCGCTCATGTCATGCTCAAATGATTCTTTCATTCGGTTTCGTAAAGGCTTCATAATCATATAGCCATCACGATAATTGAGCGTTACGGTGAAACGACGTAATAATTCACAACCAATACTTCCTTGACGTTTAGTATCATCAGCAGTAAATTTCATACTGAACGACAGACTATCAGGAAACGAAGCCAAAATATTCTTCATTTCCAAACTTCCCATTCTGATTTTATTGACACGACCAATATTTCCATTGATTTCACCATTTAGTCCACGACCTAAATTGGCACGCATTACTCTGTCTGGTAAATGAATTGGCTCTTTTTCTCCTGCATTCAGCAAAAGAGCATGACCAGCTCCAGTATCAATGACCAGCCTCATTGGAATAAGTTTTTGGTCGTTGCTCACCATTGCAATGGCATCGGTATATGGCTTCGATTGAGTAAGTACAATCGGGTATTGGGTACCCATTGATTTTTTGTACTTGAATTTCTTTGGATCAGTGAGTGTGAGTTTTTTATTTTCAAAATCTATCGTTACAACAAAATTACTGAAAATATCATGTCCGAAAATCCCATGAATCGGCACGCCCAAAAACTCAGACAACTGCAATACATCTTCATCTAAAACAACCAAGCTTTGTTGACGAGCAACCACATCTCCAATGCGAATAGTGTGCCCCACCGAAACATTAGCCATAAGTGCTTCACCTTCGCCAGCACCCGCAATTTTCACACGACGCACATATCTAACTCCCAAAGTCAATGCTCGTTTAGGATCAGTCACGATTGTTGAGCTTACGCCCGTATCAAGTATAAATCGAAGGGTGTCTGAGCCATCAAGTTGAGCTTTCAGAACGATAAGATTGGCGTGTAAGTCAAAGTCAAATTTTGCAACTTTCTGATGTTTTCCTTTAAAATGATACCCGTAACGGTCATCTTTTTTTCTGTCTTTTTGACCAAAAGTCAACTGACTGATTATCAACAAGATAGCTATCAAGCGGAGTTTGGATAAGTTTTCCATAGCTATTTCAATTTTAAAACGAATAATATAATATAATTTTTAGGAAAAATATTGTTTTTCCACGAATCACAACACTAATTTAAAGAAAATAGTTTGAGGAATCATACTTATTTTTTGATTATTTTCGAGAAAAAATACTCATAGACAATAAATTTGCAGGTGTTTTTAGGTATAAACCACAAATAAGTGAAGACTGTTGTAGAAAAGTCATTAGAAGAATAATAAAGTCATAATTTTGTACTTCATTATTAAAGAATTTAAGGAATGAAGATTCTACTTACAGGAGCAACTGGCGGTCTGGGGTTTCGAACTTTAGAACGATTAATTGAAAACCCGAAAATCGAAAAAATAATAGCTACTGGAAGAGTAATTAGACCAACTCATTTTGTAGAGCATAACAAAGTAAATTACCAACTTGGCAATTTAGAAGCTGTAAATTTCGTATCAGAACTCGTCGAACAAGTTGATTATATCGTCCATGCAGCGGCACTCTCTTCGCCTTGGGGCAAATATGCTGAGTTTGAAAAAGCGAACGTCTTCACGATGAATAATCTGATAACTACTGCAAAAATACATAATATTAAGCGTTTTGTATATGTTTCAACTCCGAGTTTGTATTTTAATGGAAAAGACCGATTTAATGTAAAAGAAACTGACCCATTGCCAAATGAATTTGTCAATGCCTACTCAAAAACAAAGCGTGAGGCAGAGGTAGCTTTAGAAAAATCGAAAATTCCATACGTAACTCTGAGGCCACGTGCTTTGATTGGTCGTGGCGATACGATTATTATGCCTCGGTTAATCAGAGCTTTTGAAGAAGGAAAACTAAAAATTATTGGTGATGGAAAAAATATAGTAGATTTAACCTCGCTGCCCAATGTGGCCGACTCTATTGAACTTTCATTATTTGTTGGCGATGCTGGACTCTATCAGACTTACAACATCACCAATGGCGAACCCGTAAAACTTTGGGAAACGATTGAAAAGGTACTTTTGATGTTAGGCCATGAAATAAACAAAAAGAAAATCCCCTACTCAATAGTGAAAATGCTTTCTCAAATCATGGAATTGAAGGCAAAAGTTACCAATTATCAAGAACCAGCCTTAACTACTTACGGTGTAGGGATTTTAGCAAAATCATTTACGATGGATATTTCAAAAGCAAAATCACTCTTGGGATATTCACCAAAAGTATCAACTAATGAAGCCATTGATGAGTTTGTGAGTTGGTATCGTGAAGTCAACGGCTAACAGTCGGCAGTCACCAGTTTTTTATCTATTATTTATGAAAGAAGTCAAATTATATCTTGGATATGCGGGTTATTGTACAGCTAAAGAAAGCCATAGCATCAGAGGCGGAGCTAATAAAGGCATCAAGTTTCATGCGTTGTTTGGACTGATTCAGCACCCCGAACAAGGTTGGATTTTGTATGATACTGGCTACACAAAACGGTTTTATGAATGTACGAAAAATTACCCAAATAAAATCTATGCCAATATGACCAAGGTTTTTGTGACTGAAGAAGATGAAATAAAGAATCAACTCAAGCATTTTGGTCTTAAAACATCTGATATTAAGCACATTATCATTACCCACTTTCACGCCGACCATGTGGCGGGTTTAAAAGATTTTGCTGAAGCAACGTTCTATTGTTCACGAGCAGCATTTAGTAAATACAAGGAAATCAGCAAATTTTGGGCATTTAGTAAAGCAATTTTGAAAGACCTTGTTCCGGAAGATTTTGAAACAAGACTAAAAATCATTGAAGATTATTCCAACCTCATCAACGATGAAATATTTGGGCAAAAATATGATTTATTCGGAGATAATTCTCTTCTAATTTATAATTTACCTGGCCATGCTGCCGGGCAAATCGGCGTAGAATTAAAGACCCAAAAACAGCAATATTTTTTGATTGCAGATACTTGTTGGAACAGGAAATCTTACGAACAGATGTTGCTTCCGCCATCAATCGTCAGGTTATTCTTTGATTCTTGGCAAAATTTCAAGGATAGCCTACAGAAAGTGAACTTATTTCATAAAAAATTTCCAGAGATAACGATTGTGCCTACGCATTGCTCGGCAACAACGTCGGCTCTTGTTTCAACTCATTACGACCTCGATGCTCTTTAAATTATCTATTTTATATTATTTAGTAGAAATAAAACTATCAAAGTGGCTTTACGTCCATAATATTGGTTTTAGACGAAACTGGCTAATCAAAAAACTCACTCAGCACTGCTCTACAAGTTTATTTTATAAGGATTTTTCTCAAAAGAAGAACAGTTTCACAGCTTTCCCCATCATCAATAAAGCCATTTTTATGGCAAATTTTGATGCGATTAATACCGTAAATATTAAACTCGAAGAAGCTTTAGCAGTTGCAATAAAATCGGAAGAAAATCGAGATTTTTCACCAACTATTAATGGCATTACGGTAGGCTTATCATCAGGGACGAGCGGAAATAGAGGTGTGTTTTTGGCAAGCGAAAAAGAACGAGCCTATTGGGTGGCTTTAGTATTGGACAGAGTGCTGGGGTTTTCATTCAAAAAACGAAGCATTGCTTTTTTTCTACGAGCCAATAGCAATCTTTATGATTCAGTAAAATCAAAATTATTGGCATTTCATTTTTTTGATTTGCTTGATTCGATTGATGCTCATATCGAGCGTCTAAATACCTTACAACCAGATATTTTGGTGGCACAACCAAGTATGTTGCTCGAATTGGCCAATGCGATTAAAACAGAAAAATTACGCATAAAACCTACCAAAGTTATTTCAGTAGCAGAAGTTTTAACACCCGAAGATAAAGTATATCTGACGAATGTTTTTAAACAAACCATTCATCAAGTTTATCAATGCACCGAAGGCTTTTTGGCCAACTCGTGCGAACACGGAACGCTGCATTTCAACGAAGATTTTCTGATAATCGAAAAGAAATACATCGACCATGAACAAAGTAGATTTCACCCAATTATCACTGATTTAAGGCGGCGTTCACAGCCCATCATTCGATATGAGCTGAATGATATTATACAAGAACAAGCAGTTTGTTCGTGCGGTAGTAAATTTCTGGCCATTGAAGCCATCGAAGGGCGTTCGGATGATATTTTGGTTTTCAAAAATACTGAAAATCAAGAAGTTAAAATCTTTCCTGATTTTTTCAGACGTGCCATTATTTTATCCGACAAAGCCATTAGCGATTACGCTTTGATTCAAACTAAGCCGAATCATTTACTGCTTTATACGAAAAGTCCGCACGAAAAGTCTTTTCAACTGGCTTGCGAAGCGATACAAGATTTACTGAAAAAAAATAATATTTTTGAGGTCGAAATCAGTCGAACGAATCACAACCATACCCTCAGAGGCCAAAAACTTAGAAGAATAAAAAATGATGTTAGGAAAACCAATTAGAATAGTCGGCTTGGGAAAATATCTCCCGCAGGAAGTTTCATCGGCTGATTTGGAGCAAAAAAATGGTATTCCACAAGGCTGGTCGGAGAAATATTCGGGCGTAAAATCTCGGCATCATATTACGTTCGAGTCGATTGGCTACATGGGTGCAAAAGCCATTGAGCAAGCCTTAGAAAAATGCCAAATGGAGCTGAAAGACATGGACATGCTCATTTCGGCAAGTGCGGGTTTTGATTATCCGCTGCCGAGCCAAGCGAGCATCATCAAGAGCGAACTCAACGATGGAATGTCAGTTAATATTCCTGCTTTAGATGTTGATTCGAGCTGTTTGAGTTTTGTGAGTGCTTTTGAGATTGCATCGAGTTTATTAGATGGCAAAAAATACAAAAATATTGTTATTGTCAGCAGCGAAATTGCCTCAACGGGCATAAATCCAAGCAATTGGGAGACTTTAACGCTTTTTGGTGATGGAGCGGTGGCGGCCATTTTACAATTCGACCCAAACTCCGATTCGGCTTACCTAAAAAGCACCATGCAAACTTACTCGGAAGGTGTTTATGACTCAACTTTCAAGGGTGGCGGCATGAAATTATTCTTCAAAGATAACCCTTACGACCCCGAAATACATTCGTTTGCCATGAATGGCCGCAAATTATTACGTTTGGCCAAAACTCATTTGCCTGCTTTTATTGATACTTTTTTCGAGGATTTACCAATAAAAATGGAGGAAACCGATGCTATCATTCCGCACCAAGCCTCAAAATTGGGTGTTTCTATTTTATCGAGTTTATATAAAGTAAAAGAAAATCAAGTTTTGGGCAATTTGGCTACTTATGGCAACTGCATTGCCGCTTCAATTCCGCTGGTTTTACACGATGCAGTTGAGTCGGGAGCAATTAAGCGAGGTGATGTCTGTTTCATCATCGGCACCGCCGCTGGATTTTCAATCGGTGGGCTTTTGTTGAGATTTTAGCAGATTTGTACATAATCTCAACTAATCAATTCCTAAATGGTGTTTTATAAAATGTCACAATTTAGAAAATTGTGCTACAACTATTTCACAGAAAACTAAAACAATGTTCAATAAAATAGGGGGATTAATTAACTATTGGCACGTAATTGCTTTATCGAGCGAGCTGGAAAAAGGCAAATCTTTGAAAAGAAGCCTTTATCAAGTTCCTATCTTGTTATGGCGAGATAAGACGCTGAAAATTCATGCGTTGTTGGATGTTTGTTCGCATAAAAAAGCTCCTTTAGAAGTTTGTGATTTTGCTCAAAACCATGTTCTTTGTCAATATCATGGCTGGAAATACAATGACGAAGGCCGATTGATTGATATTCCGAGTTCGCAGCATTTGATTCATAAAATGAAGTGCAAAGTTGATAATTACCCTATTATCGAGCAAAACGGCTTCGTTTGGATATATATAGATACAGAAAAAACACCCACTTCATCTCCCGAAATACTGAATGAAGTTTCTGGCGAAAACTGGAAACACTATCAAACTTCGATGCTTTTTGAAACAAATGAAGAGCTTTTGGTCGAAAATTTCATGGATGCTACACATACGCCAATGGTGCATGACAAACTGATTAGAGACAATGATAAAAAAACAAAACATTCGATAACGATTACCCAAACCAGCGAAACCGTACACGTGAGTTACGCCGAAACTAACGAAAAAATTGGCTTAGGTCTTGATTGGATGCTGGGCGGAAACTTGACGGTTTCGCACACTGACGAGTTTCTGATGCCTAATTTGGTGAGGGTCAATTATTATATCAACCAAATCCATCGCTTTCAAGCTTTTATTGCTTGCACGCCTCAACAAGATGGCAAAACCATTGCTTTTGTAAGACTATCGTTTCAGTTTAAGTGGTTTAATCCGCTAATAAAATTGGTCATTCCGTTTTTGGCAAAAAAGGTTTTGAAGCAAGATTATATCATAACTCAAAAACAGTTTGCCAATATGCAGATTTTCAAAGAAAAACCCGACCAAAATATAGATTACGATGCCATGCACAACAAAGTGAAGAAAATTAGAAATAACAAGATTAATAATTTGCCAACAAGAGAAGAAACAACAACGCAGCAAATTGATTTAACCTTATAATTCGTGCATTCGTGGCAAATTCATTTTTTGAAAAAATAAACTATTCGGCCTGTAACGAAGATAGCGAATCGGAAAGAAAAGCCTTGCGTCTGACGGGCAATGATACCGTTTTGTGTATCACGGGGAGCGGTGCAAGGCCACTTGATTTGTTGGTTGATAGCCCCAAAAAGATAATCAGCGTTGATTTTAATGTTACTCAAAACCATCTTTTGGCTCTCAAAATTGCTGCTTACAAATCGCTTAATTATACCGAATTTAAATCGTTGATTGGTTTAGAAAATAAGTTTTCTCGTAAAGATTTATTCAAGAAACTCTCTCCTTTACTTGCTAAAACTACTCAAAATTACTGGGACAAAAACCTCAATCAAATTGAAAATGGACTTTTGTACTGCGGAACGTGGGAACGATTTCTCAGAATGATGGCCAAAGCGGCATTTTTCAGAAAAAAAGCCATAGAAAAATTGATGGCGTCAGAAACGTTGGAAATCCAACAAGAATTTTGGGCAAATCATTGGAATAATGCCATTTGGAAGTCGTTTCTGAAACTCGTTTCTAATCGTTTTTTATGGACAAAAATCATTCGTGAACCTGGTGCATTACTGATTCCACAGGAATTTGATGTTTACGAATATATGCGTTCAAGGATGAATCATTTGGCCAATAATCATCTTTTACGCACCAATCATTTTGCCAATCTTTTGTTTTATGGCGAATACAAAACCGATTGTCTTTTGCCGCTACATCTGCGAGAAGAAAACTTTGAAAGCATCAAAAAACAAGCACATAAAATCGAAATTATCACCGACTCTTTGCTCAATGTGATTGATAATAAACAATTGACTGAATCAATCACGGCTTATTCATTGTCTGATTTTTCTTCGTATGCCGATACTGAAATGTACAATGAAATTTGGACAAAAATCATTCAAAACTCAGCCGATGAAACCAAATTCTGTGAACGATTTTTCTTGGTAAAACGTCAGCCAGAAATCCTTCATCAGCAAATCAAAAGAGATTATTTATTAGAAAAACAGCTATCTGACCAAGACCTCACGGCCATCTATACTTTTTGTGTGGGAAAATTGAGGAAATAAAATATTCTTCAAACATCTATCACAATTTCAGGTTTATCGGATAGACCGTTTGGCATACTAACTTTTTATTCGTTTTTTTGGCATTAAATACATCAACACTTTTACTATGAAAAAAAATCTATTAGCCGCTGCGGCTATTTGTTTGTTTACTAATCTCGGATTTAGCCAAGCTCGCTTGGTCGAAAAAGTCGAAAAAAAAGGAAGTGAATTAATCATTCCTTACGAAAAATATGTTTTTCCTAACGGCCTCACGCTCGTTGTGCATGAAGACAACAGCGACCCAATCGTACACGTTGATGTCACTTACCATGTAGGTAGTGCAAGAGAAGAAATCAAAAAGAGTGGTTTTGCTCACTTTTTTGAACACATGATGTTTCAGGGAAGCGACAACGTGGGCGATGAGCAACATTTCAAAATCGTGACTGCGGCGGGTGGAACGCTCAATGGTAGCACCAACCTCGACCGTACGAATTATTACGAAACTGTTCCGAACAATCAACTCGAAAAAATGCTTTGGCTCGAAGCTGACCGCATGGGATTTTTGTTGGATGCCGTTACTCAGAAGAAATTTGAGGTTCAACGCAGCACCGTAAAAAACGAAAGAGGACAAAATTATGATAACCGTCCGTATGGTTTAGTGGGCGAATTTACGAGCAAAAACCTTTATCCTTATGGCCACCCATATAGCTGGTTGACAATCGGTTATTTGGAAGATTTGGACAGAGTTGACGTAAACGACTTGAAAAAATTCTTCTTGCGTTGGTATGGCCCAAACAACGCCACATTGACTATCGGTGGCGATGTAAAAGCAGCCGATGTAGTGAAAATGGTTGATAAATATTTTGGCAGTATTCCTGCTGGCCCAGCGGTTGAAAAAACTGTATTGCCAGCCGTAAAATTATCGGGCGATAGATATGCTTCTTTCACTGATAATTACGCTCGTTTGCCGATTTTATCGAAAACTTACCCAACCGTTCCGAATTATGATAAAGATATGGGAGCATTATCTTGTCTTGCCCAAATCTTGGGTCAAGGCAAAAACTCCATTCTCTATCAACAAATGGTAAAAAACCAAAAAGCTATCGCTGCCAGTGGTTTCAGCCGTTTCAATGAGTTGGCTGGAGAATTTTCATTTCAAATTACACCTTACCCAGGGAATTCACTCGCAACGATGGATAGTTTATTCAAACAATCGTTATTGGTTTTTGAAAAACGTGGTGTAACCGATGAAGACATCGAGAAATTTAAAGGTGGCATCGAGGCTCAGTATATCAATGGTCTGCAAAGTGTGTCAGGAAAAGTGAGTCAATTGGCGGCTTTTAATACTTTCACGGGTAATCCGAATATGATTGGTAAATTATTGGATATGTACCGTTCGGTGACTAAAGAAGACGTTTGGAGAGTTTATAACCAATATTTGAAAGACAAACCAAGTGTTACTATCAGCGTTCTGACAAAAGGACAAACTGTAAAACCAGCCGCACCTGATAATTATACAATTGATACGCAAAACTATACTGCACCAAATTACGGCTACGATGGTTTGAAATACACAAAAGCAAAAGATAATTTTGATAGAAGCAAAACACCTGGCAATGGAGCGAATCCCGTAGTGAAAGTGCCTCCTTTCTGGAAAAAAGATTTACCAAGTGGCATCAAAATCATTGGAACAGCCAACAACGAACTACCAACAGTTACGATTTCAATCACTGTCCCAGGGGGACATTTAGCTCAAGCAGCCGATACTTCAAAAATTGGTTTAGCGGGGATGGTTGCCGATATGCTCAACGAAGACACTAAAAAATACACAGCTGAACAAATGGCGGTTGAACTTCAAAAACTGGGGAGTTTCATCAGCGTTTCGCAGTCAGTAGATGGTATTAGCTTCAATGTGCAATGTTTGAAGAAAAATGTTGATAAAACATTAGAATTGCTCGAAGAAAAAATGTTTAGTCCAAACTTCACGGCTGATGCTTTCAATCGTTTACAAAAACAATCACTGGAGGGCTTCAAACAATTAAAATCTCAACCAGCGGCCATTGCTTCTACCGTAATTGATAAACTCAACTACGGCACAGGCAATATTTTAGGACTAAGCGATAATGGCACAGAAAGTACGGTAAAAAGACTGAACTTGAAAGATGTTCAAGATTATTACAACAATTACATGACTTCGCAAGGGACGAAAGTGGTTGTTGTAGGCGATATTACAGAAGGTGAAATATTGCCCAAATTGGCATTTTTGAATAAATTACCCAACAAAAAAATCAATTTATCAACGCCAGCACCAGCTCCTGCTATCGCAAAAACTCAAATTTATTTGATTGATGTACCGAAAGCAGCACAAACCGAATTCAGAGTAAGTAATGTTACTGGCTTGAAATACGATGCAACTGGCGAATATTATAAAGCAGGTTTGATGAACTTCGCTCTTGGCGGTGCATTTAATAGCCGTGTAAACCTCAACTTGCGTGAAGATAAAGGTTGGACTTACGGTGCTCGTGCTGGTTTTGCGGGAGATAAATACACTGGCGAATACCAATTCAGTTCGGGAATCCGTGCAAATGCTACTGACAGTGCATTGGTAGAGGTAATGAAAGAGTTGAAAAATTACGCTGCCAACGGTATTTCTGCCGAGGAATTGGCGTTTACAAAGAGTGCAATTGGCCAACAAGATGCGTTGCGTTACGAAACAGGCAATCAAAAAGCAGGTTTCATCGGTCGAATTCTGACTTATGGTTTACCTGCCAATTTTGTAGAAACTCAAAATAAAATTTTAGCATCACTTACCAAAAAAGAAGCAGATGCTTTGGCTAAGAAATGGATTAATCCTGATAAGATGAATATTTTATTGGTAGGAGATAAAGCCAAAATCTTACCTGGCCTACAAAAACTCGGTTATGATATTATCGAATTAGATATTGATGGAAATAGAAAATAATTTTTGAATATAAAAAGCCCTAAAAATAGTTATTTTTAGGGCTTTTTATATATTTATCATTTAAAGACTGATATATTTATAAAACTAAAATAAAGATAATTAGCGTAAAATAAAAAGAATTTCTCCTAATTTAGACCATAAAAACAAAGATATTTCTCAATTTTACACCTGTTATTTAAGCCTCAAAATGTACTTCCTCTACTTGATAATTGCCGTTTTAGCGTTCATTTTCAATATTTTGATAGTTACAAATAGCACAACCCAAACCGATGGTCAGATGGGTATCGTTCCTGTTGTGCAGTTGGTTTTTATTATTCCTATTTTTATTATCTGTTCACTTATTTTCTATTTTACCAAAAATACTAATTTTGGCCACAACTATCAGTATTTGTATATTTTATTGCCATTTTTGTTAGAAATTATCTATTTTGCTTTTACAAAAGACCTATTCGATATATTTAAGGCTGATGGTTCCGTAGTTCGCTCTTATGTTTTATCAATCGGTTTAGCTACGATTGCTACTTTTTTTCTGAACTGGTTATTCGTAAAAATTATCTAAAATGACATCTCAAAAACGCCAACAAATCATCCATCAAATACTTGAAAATCTTTCTGTTCAAGTTCCTACTTACAAAAATAGCGAACCCGACTGGGGAATTTGCGAGGGGAATGTAGCTGTTTGTATCATCGACGACGAAGGGAATGTTTACGGAAAAATTTGGGGCGATGATAAACTAAAAGGCCGACGCTACTACGATGTGGCGTATAGAAAAGCCTCGCAAGTTTGGATAACTGGCTACAAAACAGGCGAATTTGAGCGTTTGATTTTTACGGATAAACTCAATTACCGAGATTTTGGTATTCCATTGCCCGAACTCATGGGCTGGGAAGGTGGTCAACCAATTCAGTTAGACGATGAAACCATTATCTCATGCGGTTTTAGTGGTTTTAAGGGTGTAACTGATTTGGCGATTGTGAAAAAAGCCGCAGAAGCGGCTCTACAACAAATCTAAATGTATTTGAGGAAAAGATTATTTTTCTTTTCCCCAAATTTCATTCACAGGGTCGCCTTTAGAGCTTTTTCCCGAATGCTGCCATTTATCTCCTTCGACTTTCGCATCAAACGAAAGAGAGGCCCCCACTCTACTATTATCTCTTGAGAAAAATTCGAGTGTTTCTGTATATTTGCCATCTTTGAGCGTGTATGTCCCTCCACCTGTACCAAAAAACTCCTTAGTCTCGGGGTTAATCGCAAACCATTGAAATCTTGTTCCTGAACATATTTTCAAGGTCTTACGAGCCGTACGCTTCATTTCGGTCATCTGTCCATCTTGACCCGCACGTGCCGAGATTCGCCAATTCCCAGAAAGTGCATCTTTCCCCTCATCAATGCGTTTCCATATAGTTTTTGCTTGGTTTTCTATCGTAAACTCGTTATCAGTTTTGGCATATTTATACGTAATTTTTGTACCAACCGTTTCTGGGTTTTTATCATTAAATTCAAGTGTAAGGGTCAGTCCAGCATCATTAATTTCATAAGTTCCGCCGTAGGTTCTGATGTAGGTATTTTTCTCAAAAACGGCAATCGAAAGGTAATTTTCGGTGGCAATCATCACCGCTCTTTCGGTAGAAACACTGCTTTCGGGCTGCATTTCCCATGCTCCACGGAGAGTACCAGCAAAACTTTGAATAGCCATTGCTAACACAAAGAAAGAAACAAGAATTGTTGTTTTCATATTTTTTATAATTTAAGGTTGAATCCTATTTTCAAGGTCGGCAAGGCTTAAAGTCTTGCCAACCTTCTGCTCCGGAGTATTATCTACTTTTTTAAAGCCTTTATCGCCCAGCCTACCAAACCACACAAAACCATCAAAATTGTAATTCCCGCAAAAATCCATTTTATTAAACCTGAATTTGAAGCAAATGTTGCCCAAAAAACAATTTTTTCGGGAAATACTCGAAGCATTTGCACAATTCCAAAGTTTTCCAACAAATCAAAAACTAAGCCGCCAATCGGAATGATATTCAAAATTGCATAACGTTGCTTGTACCAACCATTCTTTTTAAATAAAAAACTCACCAACAAAATAAAAGCTATCGTATAAGCAATCGGATAAACAACATCGACAAAAGATTCGACAAAAAGATAAACTTCTCGGCCTTTCTCGCCATACGATTCAATAATGCCATACCCTTTTTCGGGTGTAAAACCAAAACTCAAATCCATCAAACCACGATTGAGTTCGGGGTCAAATTGTTTTTGAAAATAGGGTAAAATCGCTCCCGAAAAAGTAAATTGTAAGGCTAAAAAGCCTAACACAAGATAACCACTGGCTCGGGCATAAAAGAAATCGGATAGTTTTTTCATGGGCTTGGATGTTTAAAAGAGAAATGTCTTACAAAACTATAAAATTTATCGTAAGATACTAATTATCAAGTTCTTGGAATAAATCCCCGTTTATCCATAAAGTGTTTTGATGAGAAGATTTTAGGTGATAATTTCGTCAAAAATTTCAGATTCTAAGCCTTATGAACATCGTTTTTCTTGATGCCTACACCCTAAATCCGCTCAATGATTTAGATATTTCTATTCTTTATACACTCGGAAACGTAACACTTTACGACCGCACTTCGCCTGACCAAATTATTGAACGAGCCGAAAATGCAGACATTATCTTGACCAACAAATGTCCGCTTAATGCACAGACTATCAGCCAATTACCAAATCTAAAATACATTGGCGTAACGGCCACTGGCTATAATATCATTGATATTGATGCCGCCAAAGCCAAAGAAATAATTGTTGCTAATGTGCGTGGGTATAGCTCGGCATCGGTCGCACAATTAGTATTTTCTTTGATTTTAGGTTTTACAAATCAAGTAGCCAAACACGCCCAAAACATTGAAAACACATGGACTTCCTGTCCAGATTTTTGTTTTTATCACTCGCCTTTAGTCGAACTCGAAGGCAAAACTTTGGGCATCATTGGTTTGGGCGATATTGGTAAAAAAGTAGCGAGTATTGGTTTAGGATTTGGCATGAAAGTTTTAGCTAATAAACGAGATTTAACCTCAGGTGGAATGACTAATGTAGAGCTTTGTAGCCAAGAGCAGATATTTCAAGAAAGCGATTTTATTTCACTACATTGCCCACTAACCACTGATAATCAACAACTTATCAACAAGATCACATTAATACAAATGAAACCTTCTGCTATTTTGATAAATACTTCAAGAGGCGGACTAATCCACGAACAAGAATTAGCCGATGCTCTCAATGCTGGCGTGATTGCGGGTGCTGGGCTTGATGTGCTTTCTGTTGAGCCACCAACTAAAACCAATCCGTTATTGACCGCAAAAAACACCATTATCACGCCCCATATTGCATGGGCAGGAGTGAATGCACGCAAAGAACTGTTGAAAGGTGTGGTCGAAAATATCGTAGCATTTCAGCAAAAAACGACACCAAAAGGAATAATTTAAGGCATTTTTGCAAATTTTCGTACCTTTGTGTGTCTATTTTAAAAGCAACAAACTACAATTTATAAAATCTTTTATGAAAAAACTATACTTTATTACCGTAGGAGTAATCCTACTGGCAATGAACCTATTATTTGCCCAAGACTCAAAAAACCAAGATGACGACAAATATAATATCCACATCAAAAAATCAACTATACCCATCAAATTAGATGGGCTACTTGATGAAGATTCTTGGAAAACTGCCGAAGTTGCCAAAAACTTCTTCTTGAACCGTCCTTATGATTCTTCTTTTGCTAAACTTCAAACGGAGGTAAAAGTACTTTTCGATGATAATTTCATTTATGTTGGTGCTATCTGTTACGAACCTCGTAATCTTTATACGGTTGCTTCTCTAAAACGTGATTTTGAAGGCGGTACAAGTGATGTTTTTACGGTAAATTTAGATACATTCAAAGATAAACTCAATGGTTTTCAGTTTGCTATCAATCCCTACGGTGTGCAGCGTGAAGGCTTGATTTTTAATGGTGGAGAATCTTCTAATTTTTGGGATAATAAGTGGTATTCGCAAGTAAAAAATTATGACGATTACTGGGTCGTTGAAATGGCGATTCCTTTCAAAACCCTGCGTTATAAAGTTGCTGATGAACAAAATACTTGGCGAGTAAACTTTGGCCGAAATGTATTGAAACAAAATGAAGTATCAACTTGGCGGCCAGTTCCTCGTAATTTTCCACCAGCAAATTTAGCTTTCACAGGAAATTTGATTTGGGACGAAAACCCGCCAAAACCTGGGGCAAATGTTTCGTTGATTCCGTTTGTTTCTGTTGCTACTGAAAAAGATTTTCCACGCAATGAAAGTGATTTAAAAGCCCTTCCAACAACTTCCAATTTCCCTGCTGGTGTAGGTATGGATGCTAAAATTGCGGTTACGCCATCGTTGAATTTAGATTTAACAGTAAACCCCGATTTTTCACAGGTTGAGGTTGACAGGCAAGTGACAAACTTGAGTCGTTTTGAGTTGTTTTTTCCCGAAAGAAGGCAGTTTTTTCTCGAAAACAACGACCTTTTTGGCACTTTTGGGTTTCCTGATACTCGCCCATTTTTCTCTCGCCGTATTGGTATCACTCGCAATCCAAACACTGGAAACACGCAACGAGTACCAATTTTGGCAGGGGCAAGACTCAGCGGAAAACTCAACGACGATTGGAGAATTGGTGTAATGAATATGCAAACCAGAAAGGTAAATTTTGGTGAAGATAAGTATTTACCAGCGGCCAATTATTCGGTAGCGGTTGTGCAGCGAAAACTCTTGAATCGCTCAACTTTGGGAGGAATATTTGTGAATAAAGAAAATGATTTTAGCAACCTAACTGCCGAACAAACGGCGGGTTACAGAAAGTATAATCGAGTTGGTGGTTTAGAATTTAATTTTTATTCAAAAGATAACAGATTCCAATCTGAAAGTTATTATCATCAATCGTTTTCGCCAGAAAACAAGAAAGATGCAGGAAGTGCCGCTCACTTTATGGGTTATAGTCACCCAAATCTTGAACTGAATTTAGGTGTACAACGTATCGGCGAAAACTACCGAGCCGATGTAGGTTTTGTGCCACGCACAGGTATTTGGCAAATATACCGACCTCTAACTATTATTTTAAACCCAAAGTCACAAACAATTGCCAAATATATCAATGCGTATGGCTTGGGTTCAGAGGGAAGCGATGTTTATGATTTAAAAGGTAAAAGGCTTGATAGCGAAACAAATCTCTTTATTTTTGCCAGTAGTCCAAGGGGGTCAGAGGCGTACATTGCTTATGGTTCAAGTTTTACTCACTTGTTTAATCCTTTCGACCCAACCAATGCCAGCGATAATCCAAATCCAGATACTTATAAAAACGTAGTAGAATTACCCGTTGGCGATTATCGTTCACGAACATTTAATATAGGTTTTGAAAGTAGTCGTAGGAACAATATTAATGGCGAATTCGACTTCTCGAAAGGTTCGTATTTCTCGAATAAAACCGAAAAAATTAATGGAAAGTCAACCAATTTTAGTGGTAGTATTGGCTATCGTTATCAACCCTACGGTGTATTTTCGGTGGATTGTGAATACACAAAAATTGATATGCCACTGCCTTATAATAGCGTAGAATACTGGTTAATTGGCCCTCGTGCTGAGTTATCTTTCTCGAAAAGTGTATTTTTTAGTACGTTTTTTCAGTATAATACCCAAACCAACAATACCAATATCAACTCTCGTTTGCAGTGGCGTTTTCGTCCTGTTTCTGATTTGTTTTTGGTTTATACCGATAATTATTTTGCCGAAAGCATTCCGAATTATTACATCAAAGCATGGACGCCTAAAAATCGGGCATTGATTTTAAAAATGACCTATTGGTTGAATGTGTAGTATTAGTCAACAGTTTTCAGTCAACAGAAAGCACTCAAAATATCGTATTTTTGAGTGCTTTTTAAGGAGTTAATTACCAAATGTGTGTGTTTTTGTAATCAGCTTTTAAACTACCGTGGATTATCGACTATTGACCGTGGACTGCTCAAAATACTAAATAAATCAAACAAACCACAATCAAACTCACAACTCCTTGCAAACCTGAAAGTAAGGTATGAGTACGGTAAGCATCTCGTTGGTTGAGACCAGTAAATTGAGAAACTACCCAAAACCAAGCATCGTTGGCGTGCGAAACGGTCATTGCTCCACTGCCCACTGCCATCACTAAAAGTGTAAGGTCGAGCGGTTCGGTAAAACCTACCGTGCTTGCAAGTGGAGCTAAAATACCCGAAGTAAGCACCATTGAGGTTGTGGTTGAACCCTGTGCGGTTTTGAAAAATGCTGCCACCAAAAACGCAATCACCAAAAACATCACACCAGAAGTTTGGTTGACCAAAAGCCAATCGCTAATCATGTCTTTCAGAGCGGTTTCTTTCAAAATTGCTCCAAAAGCTCCGCCCGCTCCTACTAATACGAGCGTAGTTCCGCAATGCTCAATTCCACTTTTGAAACAGGCTAAGAGTTTATCAGCAGGTTTTTCGGGAAAAAGCGTGTAAGAAAACCCAATTGCCAATAAAAACGATACTAATGGACTTCCCAAAAAACTCAACCAATGCAAAACTTCTTCACTGAAAATGTGAGATATTTTGGCAAAAGAAGCAAAAGCAATCAATAAAATCGGCAGTAAAATTGGCATAAATGCTTTCCACGCAGGCAAGTTGCTGCTCTTTACTTCGCTGATTTCCAAATCGTTATCTTCGATTATTTCTACATTTGAAGCAAATTTTTGAGCAAACCAAGTAGAAACAAATAAACTCGGAATCGAAACTACCAAACCAACCAAAATTACAAGTCCAACCGAATCGGTCAGGTTCAGATTTCCTGCTGCCGAAAGTGGGCCAGGTGTGGGTGGCACGAGCGTATGCGTAGCAAAAAGTCCACCCGAAAGAGCAATAGCTATTGTTCCGAGCGGTCGATTTACTTTCTTGGCTACAATTTTATTGAGTTTTGCCAAAATAATAAAACCCGAATCACAAAAAACGGGAATACCGACAATCGCCCCAATGACTGACATCGCAAATGCAGGATATTTTTCACCAAAAAGTTTTAGAATTATATCAGCAACCTTAATTGCCGCTCCTGATTTATCGAGAATTGCTCCAATCACGCATCCCAAAATAACCATCAAACCAATTTTCGACATCAATTCTCCGAAGCCTTTTCCGATTATTTCGGCCAATTTATCAATCGGCAGACCTGCAAAAATTCCAACGCCTAAAGCCGCCAAAAGTAAGCCCGCTAAAGGGTGAAGTTTGAACCAAGTAGAAGAAACAACAATAAAGGCTATCGCCAAAAATACAACAAGGATTATCATGGAATTAACTAATGAATGAATGAGAGAATGAGAGAGTGAATGTTTTTGACTAAATAATTATGGTAAAATACTGAAAGCTGAATGCCTAAATATTCACTCATTCTATCATTCAACATTCTATCATTGATTTTATACAATCTCAAAATAACGTTTTAACTCCCAGTCGGTTACTACTTTGGCATGTTGTCTCCATTCCCAATCACGGGTTTGGGTAAAATGCTGCACGAAAGTTTCGCCGAAAAGTTCTTTGGCAATAGCGGAGTTCTTCATGGCTTGTGTAGCTTCGTGCAAGTTGCTTGGTAAAATCCCATTACTAATATCACGATAGCCATTGCCAACCGTAGCGGGCTGATTAAGTTTAAGCTGATGACGAATACCATATAAACCCGCTGCCAAACAAGCCGCCAAAGCCAAATAAGGATTAGTATCTGAGCCAACGACACGGGTTTCGAGGCGACACGATTTTTTACCCAAAGGTAAAGCCCGTAGAGCCACCGTTCGGTTATCGACCGCCCATGTGAGTGTTGTTGGAGCCCAAGCACCTTCTACTAAACGTTTATAGCTATTGATTGTCGGAGCAACCATTGGCAAAATATGCGGCAAACAGTGCAATTGCCCAGCCATATAACTTTCCATCAACGGACTGATATGATTGGGAGCATTTTCATCATAAAAAAGGTTGTTTTTTTCTGCCAAATCCCACAGACTTTGATGCACATGACCGCTACAACCTGGGAGATTTTCATTAATTTTTGCCATAAAAGTGGCCATTATGCCCAATTTATTGGCAATTTCTTTGACCGAAGTTTTGAATAAAATCGCTCTATCAGCCGCCGATAAAATATCAGAATATGTGATTGCCGCTTCATAAACTCCAGGTCCAGTTTCGGTATGAAGTCCTTCGAGCGGAATATCAAACTTAGTCAGTTGCTCAAAAATATTGGTCATAAAATCGTTGCGTAAACTACTACGAAGCAACGAATAGCCAAACATTCCAGGCGTAAGTGGCGTCAGATTCTGAAAACCTTTTTCATGAATAGATGCAGGGGTTTCTTCAAAATTAAACCATTCAAATTCTTGCGAAAAGAAAGGCTTAAAACCTTGTTTATCAGCATCTTCTATAACTCTTTTTAATACATTTCTTGGACAAACCTCGGCAGCTTCTTCGATAAATTCGGCTAAGAAAAACGGGATATCATTTTCCCACGGAATTTTACGAAATGTACTCAAATCCAGCTTTGCTTTTGCATCGGGATAGCCCGAGTGCCAACCTGTAAAGCTGGCGTTATCGTAGCAAACATCGGCCATATCCCAGCCAAAAACTACATCACAAAAACCTAAATCCCCATCTAAAAGAGACATAAATTTTTGCTTGCTAATATATTTTCCACGTAAAACTCCATCAATATCAGCAATTGCCAATTTGACTTTGCCCGATGGATGATTGTTTACGTAATTGATAATTTCTTGTTGTGTCATTATGGCTTGGTTGAAAGATGGTTGTCGTAAATCAATGTACAGGTTTATCAGGAGCAGGAGCAGAAGCATGATAGCCCAAATCTCGAATCATCATGGCATACTTTTCCATGAGTTCGAGTACTTTTGCTCTACTTTTTGAACGAACGATAAGCCCAATGTGATATTCTTCGTTCATTTTCCAAACAATTTCGGGGTCATTGAATGGAGCATAATCGGGGTGTTCATGCGATGAAAGCGAAATCACGATTCCCGAATAATAATCTTCCACAACTGGCAATTCATAAGTTCCTCCTGCCGCAACTACGGTTTCTATTTTTGCCCATTCTCTCCACAAGTTTATTGCAGACGAATATTCAACCATTTCGGCCAAATTTGCCCCTCCTACTCGTGAAGCCGTTTCGAGGAAATAAAATTTACCATCTTCATAGCATTTTATCATTTCAGTGTGCGAAGCACTCGATTTCATGCCAAAAGCTCGCATCACATCTTCATTCATTTTCTTGAGTGCGGCATCATCTTCCGATTCATGCTCAACCGTAACTGAGCGGAAAATTCCACCACCGTGAGCTACCTCAAAAGGCGTGTTTAGGTATTGGCTACATCTCGTAAAAATTACTTTACCATTTAGCGTTAGCGAATCAACGTGATAAACATCGCCAGGTTTAAATTGTTCAATCAAAAAATTGTGGCGTTCATCGCCCAACGAATGCACGGTGTCCCATGCTTCTTGGAAACTATGCACTTTTTTGATTCCAGCGGCTGATGCTTCAGAACGGGGTTTTATCACCCATGGCGGAGAAGTACGTTGCAAATATTCAGTGATATCAATATCATGAAAAAGCGTACTGAAAGGCGGAACAGCAATACCCGCATCTTGTGCCTGCACACGCATGGCGAGCTTATCTCTAAAATAACGAGCAGTAGTTTGTCCCATTCCTGGAATTCGGAAATGCTCACGCACCAATGCGGCCTTCTCAACATCAAAATCATCGAGAGCCACTACTCTATCAATTTTTTTGCTACGCATCAAAGCTGCTAAGCCAACTAATATTTTTTGGTAGGTATCGAAAGTATTTTCTACGTTATCTAAATAAAAAATTTCGTCGATTGACTCACGAGGCCATGCTTTATCTTGCAGTTTTTGGTTGGTAAGTAAATACACATTATTACCTTCGGCTTTGCAAGATTTCAGAAATTCGACGCCTTTGAAATAAGTACAGATACAAAGAAAGTTCATAGATTAAAGGGGATTGTTGATGTTTTTGTTTATTACAATACTCAAATATAAAAATTTGGTATTTATATTCAATATTTTCGAGCTAATTCTTACGAAAACAAAAAGCCTCTCGCAGTTTTGCGAGAGGCTTTTGTATGAAAACTAATCTTTCTCAGATTATGATTTTTTCTTAGCGTTTGGTGCTGCCGCAGGGGCTGCTGCTGGTGCAGGAGCTGAAGTAACTTCACCTTTGATAGTTAAGATAACCGATGAGTTTTCAGCGTTGCTCATCACTGTGATAGTTTTTGTGAAAGCACCTGGACGGCCAGAAGTGTTATATCCAACTTTAATAGTTGATTTTCCACCTGGCATGATAGCATCTTTCGAGAATTCAGGAGTTGTACATCCGCAAGACGCTTGTGCATTTGAGATAACAACTGGAGCTGTACCAGTGTTTGTTACTTCAAAATTGTAAGTTGCCAATGGACCTTCCGATAATTTACCGAAATCATGTACTTCTTTGTTGAATTTTAACACTCCTTGAGCGTTTGATGCTGCTACGAAAGCAAATACTACTGCAATTGTTAGAAATAATTTTTTCATTGAATTAATTGATTTTAAGATTTAAAATAAGATTTTTGTTATTAGCAAAGCATATTGTTAACACAAATAAACATCATTATAGATATATATGCCAAATTTTTAACAAGTCATTAACAAAATCGTACCACTTTTCAATTTTTTGAAAAATGAAATATTTTTTTCTAACTTTACGTTGAAATTAGTTGTTATACTAACTATTTTCAATATTATTAAAAACTCGACCCATAAATTGGTCCCTTTAGCCAGTGGCGTTTATTCGCTCTACATTTCATCTTATGACTGACCTACTTGCCTCAATTTCTTCGACCGATGTTCTTTTAAGCAAAGAAGAAGTACTCAACGATTATCGAGTGGCTTGCGAAAGCCGAGAAGTAAGCTATATCGGCCGACAGGATGTTTTTAGAGGTAGAGCAAAATTTGGAGTTTTCGGTGACGGAAAAGAGCTGGCTCAAGTAGCGATGTCGAAGGTTTTTCGAAAAGGTGATTTTCGCTCAGGTTATTACCGTGACCAGACTTTCTTGGCAGCTGTTGGCGGACTCACTTGGCAACAATTTTTTGCACAATTATACGCACACACAGATGTTGCTCATGACCCATTTACGGGCGGACGCTCAATGAATGCCCACTACGGAAACCGTCTGGTGGATGATAAAGGTGAGTGGCTCGACCAAACCGAAATGTACAATACCATTTGTGATGTTTCTTCAACAGCAGGGCAAATGCCCCGTGCAATCGGTTTAGCTTATGCTTCAAAATTATTCAGAGAAAACCCTGATTTACAGCACCTTACAAAATTCTCAAAACATGGAAATGAAGTATGTTTTGCCACAATCGGCGATGCTTCTACATCACAAGGAATGTTTTTTGAAGCTATAAATGCAGCAGGCGTTTTACAAATCCCAATCATATTTTCGGTTTGGGATGATGGCTACGGAATATCTGTGCCTATTAAGTATCAAACCACTAAATCAAGTATTTCGGAAGCTTTGGCTGGTTTTCAACGCAGAGAAGACTCCAACGGACTCGAAATCATTGTGGCTCGTGCTTGGAACTATGTCGAACTAATCGAAGCGTATCAACGTGCAGCTCTTTATGCCCGTGACCAACACGTGCCTGTACTTGTACACGTTATTGAAGTAACTCAACCACAGGGACACTCAACTTCTGGTTCGCACGAACGCTATAAATCAAAAGAAAGATTACAATTTGAGCATAATTTCGATTGTAACCTACATTTCAAGAATTGGATTCTCGAAAATACGTACGCAACACAAGACGAGCTCAACGAGATAGAAATACAAGCAAAAGAAGTTGCCAAGAAATCACGCAATGCCGCTTGGGCAGCTTTCCGTGATTCATTGAAACCTGAATATGATTCGGCAACAGCTCTTTTAAAAAAGCTTTCGGCAGAAAATAAAAGTACAAAAGCAATTGCAGCAATTAGAGAATCTCTCGAAAAAACGGATAATCCAGTCAGACGTGATGTAATTTCGGCCGTAAAAAAAGCCATTAGAGCCGTGCGTTTTGAAGATACAACCACCAAAAAGGAATTGATAAAGTGGCTTGAAGATGTCGCTCCAGAAAACTACAAACGATTTAATTCTCATTTATTGAGCGAATATCCAACTTCACCTATGAATGTAAAGGGAATCGCTCCTACTTATAACGATGATAGTCCAACAGTTGATGGCCGTGAAATAATTAATACTTTTTTTGATAATTTGCTCGAAACCGACCCACGAGTTTTTGCTCTGGGCGAAGATGTCGGCAAAATTGGTGATGTAAATCAAGGTTTTGCAGGTTTACAAGAAAAACACGGTGAGTTGCGAGTAACTGATACGGGTATCAGAGAAACAACCATTATCGGACAAGGAATTGGTGCCGCCATGCGTGGACTTCGCCCAATCGTTGAAATACAATATTTCGATTATATTTATTATGCTCTTGCTACTCTTACAGATGACCTCGCTTCGCTTCGTTATCGAACCGTTGGTCAGCAAGCCGCTCCATTAATTGTACGTACTCGTGGGCACCGTCTCGAAGGAATTTGGCACTCAGGCTCTCCGATGTCGGCCATGCTGGGAGCGTTGCGTGGTATGCACGTTTTAGTTCCACGCAATTTTGTACAAGCAGCGGGTTTCTACAACACAATTTTAAAAGGCGATGACCCCGCCCTAATTATAGAGTGCTTAAACGGCTACCGAATCAAAGAAAAGTTACCAACTAACCTTACAGACGTCTGCGTGCCGCTGGGCGTACCAGAAACCCTCAAAGAAGGCACAGACCTCACGATTGTGACCTACGGCTCAATGTGCAGAATTGTGATGGAAGCAGCAGCTCAATTGGAAGAAATTGGGATTAGTGCCGAAATCATTGATGTACAGTCGTTATTACCATTTGATATTAATCATCAAATTGTAGAGTCAATCAAGAAAACTAATCGAGTGATTTTTGCTGATGAAGATGTGCCAGGTGGAGCATCAGCTTATATGATGCAAGAAGTGATTGATAAACAAAATGCTTATCGTTGGTTAGATGCAGCACCAAAAGCCATTGCAGCACAAGCACACCGCCCTGCGTATGCCTCCGACGGTGATTATTTCTCGAAACCAAACGCCGAAACTATCTTCGATGCAGCCTACGAAATAATGCACGAAGCCAAGCCTGCTTTATTTCCAAAATTATACTAATATCTTCTTAAAAGATAATAATAGCCCCATAAGTTCAAGGTAAATTTATTTTGAACTTATGGGGCTAATGTGTTTCTTTGCACCTCTTATAACCTATGAAGGAGATAGAACAACTATGCTGAGTTTTGACCATCCTATGCTGTTAGGTTTACAGCGATTTACTGCATTTTCAGAAACTGACTTGTATATATTAAGTCAATATTTCAAACCTATTTCTTACGAAAAAGATACTATCATCTTAAATATTGGTGAGATAAATGATAAACTTTACTTTGTAGAAGAAGGTGTCTTACAAGAGTTTTCGTATCAAGAAGAAGACCAAACCAACACCCACTGGCTGATGCCCGAAGGTAGTTTTGTTTATTCGACTGTGAGTTTCATCAACGAAGTCCCTACCGAAATGGGTATTAAAGCCATCGAGAAAGTAAAGCTCCTTTATATAACAAAGCCCGATTTGCAAACTATCTATGAGAAAGTACCGCAAATGGAGCGTGTGGGCAGGCTTGTAACTGAACAAACCTTAACTGAATATGAAAAATTTTTACTTTTGATTAGATACCGTAGTTCAGAAGAAAAGCTGGCTTGGTTTGAAGAAACTTTCCCTACTTTAGTTAATCGGGTTCCTCAAAAGTATATTGCATCTTACCTCAATATTAGACCAGAAACCCTAAGTCGAGTTCGTTCAAAACGAGCTGAACGATAGGCTTAAAAATATATCCATTTGCATTTATTGACATAGATCAATTTTTATTTCCAAAAACTCTCACCAATTTTGCGGAGCTACAAACCCACACAAAATACTATTTCCGCCATCAAGCCATAAAGGTTTGGTGGCTTTCATTTATAGATAGAGCTATTGTAAGATTAACAATTGCAGATGTTTGAACGGTTCGTCATTGCGATGTAAGTTTTCAAAATACAACAACCGTTATTCTTACATCTATTAATCTACAATATAACATTCTGATCAAACTTTTCTTTGTTAGTAGCAAGTTTTATAAAATACAAAAGACGCAAATCGTAAAATCAATGCGTCTTTTAAATACATATATATTTATAGTCGTTAGAAAAGGCAAAGGGGGCATAAAATGTCCCCCGATGAACCCAAAACAACTTTTGCTG
>OFDC01000060.1_pt1 | contig 139053 bp, 105 predicted proteins | sample 1520941 | NCBI WGS metagenome assembly OFDC01 (sample SAMEA94258168, study PRJEB24077) | hot springs metagenome | biome: Aquatic biome; feature: Water | place: India | collected 2012-12-06 | depth 5 m
CGAATGGTTCTACTAATGCTACCGTAAATATATCAACTGCTGGTACTTACACCGTCACAGTAACAGGTTCTAATGGATGTACCGCCACTGCTACTACAAATGTGACTAACGATGCAAGTTTACCTAATGCTCAAATTAATGGCACTAACAATCTAAGTTGTGCTGTTAGCAGCGTCACAAGAACGGCTTCGGGTGGTGGAAACTACCTTTGGTCGAATGGTTCTACTAATGCAGCCGTAAATATCTCAACTGCTGGTACTTACACCGTCACAGTAACAGGTTCTAATGGATGTTCAGCCACTGCTACTACAACTGTGACTAACGATGCAAGTTTACCTAATGCTCAAATTTCGGGGTCGGAGAATCTTTCTTGTGCTACGACATCTGTACTTAGAACCGCTTCGGGTGGGAATTCTTATCTTTGGTCGAATGGCTCTACGAGTGCAACTGTAAATATCTCAACTGCTGGTACCTATACCGTCACAGTAACAGGCTCCAATGGATGTACGGCTACTACTACGACAAGCGTAACTTTTACCAATGACTTAGTAGCAACGGCTTCTAATTCTGGACCATATCAAGTTGGAAATAATATCGAACTAACTGCCTCGGGCGGCTCTAATTATACATGGATTGGGCCGAATAACTTCATAAGTTCAAGCCAAAACCCAAGCATTTCTAATGCTTTAGTAGCCAATGCAGGCGTTTACACAGTAACTGTTGCAACAGCTGGCTGCTCTGCCACTGCAACCACTAATGTTGTCGTTGATGCTTTACTTGACCCTTGTATTCCAATTATTGATTATCAGTTCGTAAAAGCGGGAAATCCGTATCAGCCTTTGTTTAGTCTTACTAATGGTATGACTATCAATCAAATACCTGACCTTGTTTCCATTATTGCCGTGCCGATTTGCCCGAATGTAAATATCGGAAGTCTATTGATGAAAATACAAGGAACTAATATCAATGAGGAGATTATTCAAAATGTCTCGCCCTACACTATTTTTGATAATATTGAAAATAGCGTTAATGGAAGAGTGCTTGCTCCTGGGGTTTATACACTAACGGTGACAGGCTATAAACAAGATAATCTGCTGGGAGGTAGCAACTATGGTCCAGTAAGCATTACTTTTACCATTCTCCCAAACAATGCAAACCTTAACATACCCACTGTCTCTAAAACAACGCTTTGTGTAGGCTCTAATTTAGATGTCAATTTCTCTACTAATGGTACTTTCGGCCCTGCAAATCAATTCAAAGTAGAGTTATCAGATGCTAATGGAAATTTCGGAAGTGTGGCACTTATAGGTAATACAGTCAACAGTGCAACGTTTACTTATCCGACAATTATTGGTATAAGTAATTCGGCTGGGCTAATTACTTGTTCGATTCCAAGTACACTCGTTGGAGGAACAAATTATAGAATCAGAGTAATTTCGACCGATGGTATAAGCGTAAGTCAGGCGAATAGCAGTCCAATTACGATTCATCCAAGAGATTTGAATTTAGTTAGTCCAACAGATGATTTCAGCACGAATATTGGTACCAAACAAGCAACTAATAAAGTAACTGCAAGCAATAAAATTAGTGCATCGGCCAATATAACTTATCAAGCAGGTAAGACCATCATACTTAATGCTGGATTTGAAGCAAATGCTGGAACCATATTTAAAGCTGAGATTAGAGGTTGCGAAAATTAAAATAAAAAGGGTCTCATTTCAATTTTGAACGAGACCCTTTTCTATAAAATCATCAAAAATCACTTCATCAATTTTCTATCTCTTAGCCAATCTTCCATACGGGCTGCCCACGTTTCTACTGGCCCTCTGCCTTTTTTCTTGAGTCCGTATCCGTGGCCACCTTTTTCGTAAATGTGCATTTCTACTGGTACTTTGTTTTTCTTACAAGCCAAGAAATACCCAATACTATTTTCGGGCTGCACACCATCATCAGTGGTACTTACCAAAAACGTTGGTGGAGTATCTTTTGTCACTTGTTTTTCGTTGGAATACAACTCCATTTTTTCAACTGGTGGATTTTTCCCAATCAAATTATCTCTCGAACCGAAGTGCGTAAATTTATCGCTAAAAGTAATTACTGGGTAAATCAACAATGAAAAATCAGGGCGAACACTCATGCTGGCATCCGTGATTTCGCCTACTTGGGTAGTAAAATGAGTTGAAGCCGTAGAAGCTAAATGCCCACCCGCCGAAAAGCCCATAATTCCAACTTTTTCAGCAGAAATACCATATTTTGCAGCATTTTTACGTACTATTCTAATAGATTGTTGAGCATCTTGCAGCGGACGAATCTCGTCATTATCGAATAAATTTTCTTGCGGAAGGCGGTATTTTAACACAAAAACTGTTACTCCACGCTCATTAAACCACTTGGCAATATCATATCCTTCATGGTCAATCGCTAAAATTCCGTAACCCCCACCTGGACAGATAATCACAGTTGCATCAGAGGTTTTTTTCTTAGCTGGATACACATACAAAGCTGGTTGAGTCACGTCTTTTACACGAGTAATTCCATCGGTAGTTTTTGAGTCTTCAGGAATCGAAATTCCAGCTTTTAGGCCAGGTGTTCCTTCGGGATAAAGTAAAATAGTTTCGCTGGACTGGGCAGATAAATCAGACAAAGTAGTCATTAGAAATAGGGCTAAAAAAAGTTTTTTCATTGCTCGTAGCGGCGTGTGCTTCACGCCAATCGGTTTATGGTGAATAGTTGAAGTACAAAGTTGAAAAAAAATATTGTTTCACGAAGTTTTTCTGTGAATATTGTGTAAATATTTGCCAAAATCATGCAGAAAGCGTTTAAACATTGTCTGGATTTTTTTCAGCACATTCACCCGCTAAAACCAGCGAGTGTCGAAGCTCTTTTGCCTTGTTTTTCGCTCAAAAACTTCTCAAAAAAAGAGTTTTTAGTAAAACAAGGACAGCTTTCAGACGAACTGAATTTTGTTTATTCGGGAAGTGTACGAGAGTTTTTTGAAGATACCGACGCCAACGAAACCAATACTTGGTTCGGACTCGAAAATTCGGTGGCGATTTCGACGTATAGTTTCTTTTCTCAAAAACCAAGTTTAACTAATATTCAAGCACTTGAAGATGTGCAAGCCGTGGTTTTGAAACACAGCGACCTGCACAAACTTTTCGATCAATTTCATGACATCGAACGCCTCGGAAGACTCATTGTTGAGCAATATTTAGTACAAATCGAAGAAATGAAAATCATGCTCCAAACGCTTTCGGCACGAGAACGATACGAATATATGATTAAATACAAACCAGAATTTATTCAACGTATTCCGCTCAAATATTTGGCTTCTTTTCTGGGTATTCAGCTCGAAACCCTCAGCAGGGTTAGAAATCACAGGTAATAAATTTCTTGGTCAAATCTACTCGCTCTTTGGTTTCGAGATTGACATACTCAAAACGTCGGATTTCGTTAAACGAACCCATATCCGAGTCACTATTTATCAGAATTGCTCCCATCAAAATCACATACTTACAGTTATAGTTAGTAGCTCTTGCCAACTCAATAATTCGCTTGTCAATAGCCTCATAAATCACTTCGGTAGCTTCCTTTATTGGCAATTCAGCTGACAAAATACGGTCTTTTTCTTTCAATAAAATCTGCTCAATAGTATTCATCTGATAATCCATTTCGGTGATATTATCTGGCTCTATCAGATTATTAATCAGTTTACTCAATGCACCTTTGGCAGCCCCGCAGCAGCCCGAATTTTTATGTTGCCCAAAACGGTGGATTTCGCCAATTGCTCCATTTTTTGAGACACCGATGTGCGGCCCGTAATAAATAAAAACCGCTCCTTCGTCGGGTACGTGGCTGGCAAATGCCCCCATTCCTGTCAAGCCCGTAAACGGAAAACCATCTAAACCACCCATTTTAAACGGCCCCAGAAACTCGCTCGTACGGGCAGGATACTGAATACTATTTACATCATCGCTGCAAATACTATCGGCAAGCATGATTTGTGATGTCTCCAAGTCAAGCACATTTTCTACAAAATCAATCATTCGGTTTACTCCATCAATCGTAGTGATGGCATCAGGGTAGTGCTGATGAATAATAGCGAGTTTTTCTCGTTTTTTCATAAAGGTTCTAAAGTATGATGTTATTTTTTGGTTGTAAAGCTGGCGGTAAATCGGTTTCTCCGAGCATTTCTCTTAAATCTATCTCAATGGTTCGGCTCATTTGCGAAATCGGCACATCATTGGCACTTCCTTCAAAGGGGTTTTCGGTGCTTTCTCCGACTTGCTCGAGCGAGGTATAAACCCACGAAATCAGTACGCTAAACGGTACAACCAACCAAACCATATAGCCTTGCATAAATCCTATGGTGGTTTCGTTGAGTTTATCGAAATCTTTAAGCATACCAAAAGGAAGCAAAATGCAGAATAATTTGATAAAAAGAGAGTTAATCGTGGCAAATTGACGTGGATAAGGGAAGTTTTTGATACGCTCCGATTTGCCTTGATTATCATAAAAATCTCGGATAATCTTTTCCATTTCTAAGAATCTGAAATTATCCAGCGAGCCATCATCGGTCAATTCTTTTAGTGTTTTTGACTGTAAACTCAATATCTGTACCGCTCTATTTTTAGTTGTTAGAATGTATTTTAATTCTTCTTCTGAAAGATATTTTGCCAGTTCTGATTCGAGCGAAGTTTCTCTTTCAGGAATCACATAAAACTGTTTATATTCTTTATTGTAAGACTTACTTGCCGTTTCCCAAACTCGGCTATCTCGCATCTGATAACGCAAAGCCGTAAGCCAAGCAAAATGTCGATAAATTAGTTCTTTCGATTTTGCAGGATTATTCACCACAAAATCTCGACTCATCGTTCCCCAAGTTCGGCTGCTATTCAAAATTGCTCCCCAAATCTGACGTGCCTCCCACGTACGGCTATACGTTTGAGTATTCTTGAAACCCACAATAAAGGCAGTAGCAGTACCCAGTAAGGCTACGACCGTCCACGGAATAGCGAGCCATTCCATGCCCAAAACTTCATACAAAACCGTCGGAATGATACCTACCAATAGCAGTTTATAAATATTTCTCCTTGTCCAAAGCAGAAACTCTTTCAGTGAATACGAAACTCCAGCGTGCATGATTTCAATTATTAATGATTAATTGTTAATGGTAAATTGGTTTACTCTATTTCCCTTTCAGATTACTTTTGGTTGTTTTGATAATACTTGTAATAAGTTTAATTAATTCGGTTGCATCGCTATTTATACTATCAAATTGCTCTTGATTCAAATAATTAGTATGCTTCAAAAGTTCTAACCAATAAAGTGTTTCATTCATTTCTTTTTGAGCAATAGAAAGTTTATGAATAAAGTCTGCCTTACTTTCCGAGTGTTCAGCTTCTCTAACCAAAGCCCCAACACTCGTTCCACTTCTTAAAAGTTGTTTCGATAAAATAAACTCCTTTTTTTCTGTCTGCAAATATTGAAATAACTTAACAGTTCTTATCGAAAAATTGAAGCTTTTGGCTTTAACAATATTCTCTTTCATTTATAATTTATCATTAACAATTAATCATTACTTACTCGAAAACTTACTAATAAGGATTCCCACCAAAACCACCGTATAAAACTGCCCGACGATACCAAAAAGTGCCGTGACGAGTTTCGTGACGTGGCTATTAGGTAAAATATCACCAAAACCAATGCTCGTAATAGTAATACTACAAAAATAGACCAAATCCATATAAACGGCAGAGGTACTCGACATGTCAATCCCTTTGATTGAATGAGAATTATTATAAAAGAAAATTTGCATCAAGAAAATATTCACTTCTATCAGCAAAAAATAACCACAAGCCGATGCCGAAATTATATCGGTGTTTATGTAGCTTGGCTTCAACAAAAAACGAATAATTTCTAAGAAAATAAACAAGAAAAAAAGTACATAAACGGCACTTATGGTGGTCATAAATGTTGGCGAATTTTTGATAAACGACAAACTCAGAGGCAGCAATAAAACCAGTAAAAACAAGATATTTTTCAGAATTTTCTTAAAACGCCCTTTTTCAATAAAAACACCGATACTCGCAATACCCACAATAATCATATTGATTGGCCAAATTACCTTTAAATAGTTATCCATATCACGTAGTATAATCCCTACAAAAAGATGCTGGATTAGTGCAAAAAGTAATAATTCGTATTTATTTTTACTGAAAAACTGCTCGGATAGTGTCATTGAATAATGCTTAGATTTATAGCAAATTCATGATTATTCATTAAAAATCCAAACATAGTTCCTTTTGATAAGGTATTTAAGTTAAAACTCACTTCGTTGTTTTCTCTCAAATTATCGTATATTTCGACAACTGGCGAATGCTTAACCTCAATGTATTTCATGAAATACTCCTACCTTCGATATATTCTTGCACTTACTCTTTCAATGATTTTGGGCGAAATTCAAGCTCAAAAACTCAATTTTGAGAAAATAACTACAAAAAATGGGCTTTCATCTAATAATGTTTTGGGTATCACGAAAGACCCTCAAGGATATTTGTGGCTGGCTACTAACTTAGGAATTTCCCGGTACGATGGCTACCAGTTTCAATCATTTGGCAATTTATCAAGCCCAAATGGCATAGCGATTTCGAGCAACGGGATATTGTGGTTTAGCAACGAAAAAGGCTTATACTGTTTAGATACAAAATCTTTGGTTTTGTCACTTAAAATTGCCAACAAACTCAATGATAACATCCCCGATAACGACCATTACAATAGTATTTTTGTTGATAGTAAGGGGCTTGTTTGGTCAACTGATTTTCATCATATTAAATCCTATAATCCACAAAAAAACTTGCTCACTTACTATAAGGTTTTGAACGAAAATCAGCAAAATCCGAACCTTGCTAAATTTACCGAAGATACAGCTGGAAATCTCTGGTCGGTCAGCCCGATTGGTTTGTGCAAATTTGATAGAAGCCGCCAGACGTGGCTGCAAGTTTTTGGAAAAAAAAATCTAAGTTCATTGGCTTTTGATAAAACAAATGGCACTTTTTGGTTAGGAAGTCAGCAAGGTGATTTGATAAACTTCAACCCTAAAACCAAGATTTCTACCACTAAAACCAACATAGGTGAAAGTATTGAACAAATCCGATTTTCGGGTAGTACATCTTTGATTTGTGCTTCGCACAACCATTTGTTTCAGCTTAATGCCAAACAGACCAAACCCAAAGAAATGGGGCAATTTATGGCCGACGATATTTCGCTCAATACTGTTTTTATCGATCCACAAAAGAACGAACTTTGGCTCGGCACAAACGATGGTTTACTAAAACAAGAGACTGAAAATCAACTCATTAGACAAATACTCATTCCTCGAAATTTACTACCAAATCCAGCAACTGTTCGGTATTTTGAGGTCGAAAATGAATCAAGCTATTTACTCGGTATGAGTTCGGGTGATGTGCTTCGGTGGAATAAAGCAAGCAATGAATTTCAGAAAATTACGCAATTGGTATCAGAAGAAATTAAAAGTATCAAAGTGATTGATAACAAGATTTTTATCGGCACTAATAAGAATCTTTTCGTAAAAAAACAGGGAGTAAATCTCGAAAAAATTCTATCAAAACCCATTAATCATCTTGAACTCGATGGGCAAAATCAACTCTGGATTTTATCGCCCAATGAGCCAATTATGGTCTATGATTTCAATAAAAATCAATTTGTGCAACCTTGGAGCAAACTTCCCTACCCTACTTTTTTCAAAGACAATCTTTTTCATAAACTTACCTATACGTCCGACCAAAAAATGTGGATTGCGGGCTGGATTCCGAGCGGTTTTGGTATTGCTTGCTTCGATTTCAAAACTAAGCAATTTCAAGAATTAAGCTCAATCAATGACCACAAACGATTTATTGGCGATTATTACCTTGATGTTTCGGTTACGCCCAAAGGCAATCTATTGTTTTCGGGCTACGGTGGCTATAACCAACTAAATGCCAAAGGAATCATAACAGCTGAAGTACATGCCGAAGATTTGAAACCGTTGTTTGCTGATGGTCAGTGCTTTTCGATTGATGAAGATGTCAAAGGAAATACGTGGATTGGTACGGCCGAAGGCTTAGTGAGAATCTCTAAAGAAAAGCAGGTGAATCGTTTCACGCAGTTTGATGGCCTACTGAATAATGATATTCGCAATGGATTTCTAATTACAAAAAAAGAATTATTGCTTGGGCATAAAAACGGTTTTTCGATACTCAATTTGAGTAATATTGGCTTAAAAAACCAATCACATCGACTAATGCTCAGTCAAATACGCATTTTGGGAAGCGACCAAAAAATTGATTTATCTAAAAGCCTCATTTTTCCGAGACAACAAAACAACCTAAGTTTTTCGTTTAGTCCACTCAATTTCGAGAATCAAGCCAAAAACAAATTTCGCTATCGCCTTACAGAAATCAATGAAAAATGGATAGAAAATGGCGTAAATCCAACCATAACGTTTTCTAATCTTGAACAAGGAAATTACCAATTAGAAGTACAATACTCCGAAATTACGGGTAATTGGAATACCGATTCTCTCATCCTCAACTTTAAGATTTTACCCGCTTGGTACGAAAGTCTTTGGTTCAAGATTCTGCTTGCTTCATTCCTGTTGGCAATCGGGTACGGTATTTATTGGTACCGAATCAATGAGTTCAAAAAAGTGCAAGCCATGCGAAACCGAATATCCTCTGACCTCCACGACGAAATTGGGGCTTCATTGAGTAGTATTGGCATTTTGGGCGGATTAGTGAAGCAAAAATTGAGCGAAAATCATCCAAGTTTCGGCTTTGCCGAAATGATTAGTGAAGAAGCAAAACAAGCAGGCACAGCCATTGACTACATCATCTGGAATATCAATCCGCAATTTGATAGCCTCGAAAGTTTATTTACTCGTATCAATTCGGAAGCTGCCGAAATCATTGAAGCCAAAGGGATTCAATATGAGTTTGAAGCCAATGACTTAGATAACAGAAGTATGTCGATGGATAAAAAACGTAACATTTATCTAATATGTAAAGAATTGATAAACAACGCATTAAAACACGGACAATGCACCAAAATAGTATTAAGGTGCAGCGTAAAAGCGAGTTATCTGAGCATCAGTTTTTCGGATAATGGCAAAGGTTTTGATGTAAACAAAGTAACCAACCGAAACGGCGTGAAGAATATCAAAACTCGCTTACAAGAACTAAAAGGCACTTATGAATTAACAAGTGAAGCCGAAAAAGGCACAAAGTATGAGTTGAGAATTCCGTTGCGATAGCTTACTTGCTGCGTTGTTTTGAAATCAATGAAACAATTTAGAAAATTGTTTTACACCCCCGAAATGGGTTATTTTTTGTCGGCTAAATATTCCCGAAATTTGTATCAAAAAGCATCCATGATTAAAATATCCATCTACGAAGATAACTCCCGACTAAGCCAACTTTTGTCGCTAATGATTGAAAACACAGAAGGTTTTGAATTAATGGCTTGCCACGAAAATTGCTTAGAGGCCCTGCAAAATACTCGCACCGAACGTCCCGATGTAATCGTGATGGATATTGATATGCCTCAACGCAGTGGCATTGATGGGGTGGTCGAAATCAAAAGTCATTTTCCGCACATCAAAATTATTATGCACACGGTTTTTGATGGAAATGAGCATTTATTCGACTGCCTAAGCAAAGGTGCCGATGGCTATATCTTGAAAAAGGATTCTTCTACACGCCTTATTCAAGCCATTAAAGAAGTAAACGAAGGTGGGGCTCCGATGTCACCTTTTATTGCCAATAAAGTGCTGCAATCTTTTCGCAAGCCCTTAATTCAAGAAGATTTTAATCTGACCGAACGAGAAATTGAGGTGCTAAACCTACTCGCCAAAGGCTTTTCTTACCGCATGATTTCGATTGAATTGAATATTTCGGTCGAAACCGTCAGACGCCACATCAAGAATACCTACCAAAAGCTACACGTACAGTGCGGCCCGGAAGCCGTAGCCAAAGCTATTAGGGGTGGAATAATCAATTCATAAATTTTCAAGGATGACCCAAAAGGGTTATTGACATATTGAATTATTGAGTAAATGGTCGGAAAGCCAATTTTTTATCCCCAATCATGGTATTGATAGACATCGGATGAACGAGCAATTTTGTAACAAAAATGTTGCTCAATGAAAAAAAGAATCATCACCTTTCTAATTTTAATTAGCTTAAAAGGCTTTTCACAAACTTCCATTAATCCAAACGGGGCTGTAAATATCTACGAAAAAGAATCTTTGTATTTCAACAGGAAAGATAATTTTCTACAACTCAAAAACGCAGGCATTACGTTTTTCAATGAAAGCATATCGAATGCCCAATTCATCGAAACATCTGCCTTAACATCAAATTACTCAACCACCACTAATACAAATATTATACAAAATTATACTCCAACAATTGATGGGCAGATTGTTTACGTAGATGTTTACGGAATTGACCAGAATCCTGTGTCAGGAACACGAGTAATTACAAATTGCATTCTGGAAATTATTGATAAAACTACTAACACCATCATTGCTACCAGCGACGAGAGTTTACTCAATACAGGCTACCCTTGTTTACCAAACCGACCTTGCCCACCAAAAGACTATGTACGATTCAGCCTTTCGCCCTTGCCGCTTCGTCTGCAAGCAGGTAAAGCTTACGCACTTCAATTACGCAATACTTCGCCCCAGTTTCAAGCGGCCATTTCTTGCGAAAATATTTATCCGTTTGGCTCAACCAATATTGCTTGTCAAAACCAAACCGAAAACGCTGATTTAAACTTTAAAACCATTTTTCTTGGGGTTTTAGAATTGGCCCGTATCGACCAAAACGGCAACGCATTCTTTAACGATATCAATAGTACCAAACTGCAAGTCGATACCTACCTGCAAGTCAGAGGATATGAAATAAAACCCATAAAATTAGGTAGTATTTCGATTGGGGCAAGTAATACAAAATGCAAAGATGTGAATATAGTTCTGGGAGAGCCATTTACATCACTTAATTGTCTTGTAACCAACGAACCATCAACCGATTTTCCAGATTGTTTTGCGGTTTCGCTCCGCAAATACCTTACTGATTCAAATACGGGCTACCAAACAGGTGCAGTTATGCGTGTATGCCGCATTGACGATAATAGCTGGGGGCAAAATCCACGAATTTTGTATAACTATCAACCTTTTTATCCATGATAATTAAAAACAAAAAAATTATAGGTCTGATTATCGCCACCATAGGTTTAGGCATTATACTCTTTTGGGGAAATACGTTGGTAACAATGCTTGCCTTACCGTTTTCTGGAGTAGTGACAGATGCAAAAGTAATCGGGTTTAAAACCAAAGGCAGTAAATGGATTATTGAAAACAGTAATAACGGAAAAAAGAATATGCTATCGGGCAAAAGCCCTTTTTTTGAATTTAGTACCGCTACCAATGAAAAGATAAAAGCTTACAGCGAGTCACCACAAATTTTTATTTTATTCAATTATCAAATTGACGAAGAACTGACAATTGCGTATCCGCTCAACGAACCCAATAAAGCAATTATCCTCGACTGGCGAGAGGTTCCAGGTTTATTACTGATGGTCGTTTTTGGTACTTTGGCCATCATAATTGGCATAAGTTATTTAGCGAGCCGCCAAACACATTCCCTCAATTAACACATTCATAATCAATTATTTACAAAACACAATTTCGGCAAAAGTCAAATCGAAAGTAATGATTAAAAGCCGTAGTCAAAGCTAATTGGAGCAAAATCATCAATTCATAAATTCTTGCGTATGCCCCAAAAGGGTTATTGATAGTTTGAATTATTGAGTAAATGGTCGGAAAGCCAACTTTTTATCCCCAATCATGGCATTGATGAGCATTAGTTAAACAAGCAATTTTGTATAAAAAAAACTCCATGAAAAACATAGTATTATATCTCAGCCTCGCTTGGGTTTTATTGTTTAGTTCGGCCGCAGGATGCAGCAGTTCTACCGACGACCCTACTCCCGCTAACAGCAATGGCCTTGAAGGTACTTGGAAACTTACCAAGGTCAACGGACAATTAACCATCATAACTGATGCAAAAAAAGGCACGACTTTTACCGAATATTTCGATGAAGAATCCGCCGACCTCGTAGCTTACAAAATCAATTTAGAACTCAAAGGTGGAGTTGTGAAAGGCTTTATAGCTCCTTCTATTTTAGGATTTTTGGCTTCGGGAACTTACGAAACTGGACAAACTGGGGGACTCAATTTTACATTCGACAAAATGCGTGACAACGTGACTCCATTGCCCAATAACAAAACGCTCAAGTTTTTTACCTACTACAAAATTTCGGGTAATCAATTAGTTATCACACAAACCAAAGCCGATTTTTTGGCCTCAGTAGCCGCCAATGGTACTCCCGACAAAAGTACCCAAAGCTATGACCTCACACTAAGCTATACACGCCAATAAAATAGCAAATAAGTATCAAAAACTACATCCACATAACTAACTGATAATAAACATTTTAAACTATTGTTTTCGATAATTGTGATGAAAAAAACTTTGATAGTATTCTCCATTCTACTTGGGTTAGTAGCACAAGTTTCCGCCCAAAGTAGTACGATTACTCCACAAGGCGTGATGTTTCCGCAAATGAGTACAACCCAAATAAATGCCCTTACATCGCAAGCAAAAGGCACAATGGTTTTTGATAATACGCTAAACGTAATGAAGTATTGGGATGGCTCAGCGTGGCAAAATGTAAGTAATGCAGGAGCAAGCGACTCGTGGCAAAACAATGGTACGAATCAATACAGCACTAACTCAGGCAATGTCGGAATTGGCATCTCGACTCCACAGGCTAAACTCTCAGTCAATGGAAGTTTAGGACTTTATGATTCAGGAGTAGAATATGGTTTTCTATCTAAAAACAGTACAAATAGTGCATTAAGATTAAATGCTGGGCTATCTTTTAATGCGTTTACAACACCCAAAAATTTAGGATTGCAAGTAAACAGCGTAAACGGACTCGGTTCAACCTTAGTTGCTGGCAATGTGGGAATTGGCACTGATGACCCCGAAGATAAATTTACTACCTATACGCCAAGTGATAAATATGGTATTATTCACAGCAATGGCACTATAAAAGTCGGCTCATATATTGGAGGAAATGCGGGTTGGCTGGGTACAAAATCGAATCATCCGCTAATTATACATACCAATAATGGAGCAAACCAACATTATTTCAGAGAAAACGGAAGAGTTGGTTTAGGAATTGAATTTCCCGAACAAAAACTCCACGTAAACGGAAGCATCAAAACCGAAGAAGGCATTTTTGCTGCTCAAACAGGAAACTTCAATTTAGTACCCATCGGAGTAGTAAAGTATAAAGCATATCTTAATGATGGCGATATTGGTTCTTCAGAAGTTGAAAATATTGCAGGTAATCTTGTATCATCAATAGAGGTAAGCACCTTCATTGCAGTTGATGATGATATAAGAATTACACTAAATTATAATCCTGCTGAAACCTCTGGTTACGATAGAATAATTGTGGTTGGGTCTAATAATATCCATAATGGTGCAAGATATTATTCAGGTTCTGAGATTTTCGACTTATCAACAACTTCATTTACTGTTAGGCACACGGTTGATGATATGCCATCAGTAAACCCAACTATTTGCTCTGGAACACTTATATTTTACGGTATCAAAAACTCAATCAATAATTAAAATGAAAACCTATCTGATTTTACTATTAAGTTGTGTATTCAGCATCACTTTTGCTCAATCGCCCATAGCTAAAGGTGAGCATTTTGCTACTATTAATGGACTAAAACTTCACTACGAAGTAGGCGGAAATGGGCCAGTTTGTATTTTCCCGACACCAGGTTGGGGACCAAATATTGATGCCTACAAAAATTCAATGCCCGAACTCGAAAAATATTTCACGGTTGTCTGGCTCGATACTCGTGCCTCGGGAAAATCTGAGGCTTCTGATAAACCCGAAGATTATCAAACCGCCGATTTCATAGAAGACATTGAGCAGCTTCGCCTGCACCTCAAACAAAACAAAATTTGGATTATGGGGCATTCGATGGGCGGCTGGCAAGTAATCAATTATGGCATAAAATACAGCAAAAACCTCCACGGAATCATCGCCGTTGCCGCCTTTGTTGGCCTTGACGAACTTGCACAAACAGAGTTGATGAAAGCCGTCGAAAAACGCAAAAACGAGCCTTACTATAAAATAGGTGCAGGAATTTTAATGGGAACTGATACCACCAAACGCTCGCTCAATGAAGAAATGCCATATATCATGCCTTTTTATTTCCATGACCAGGCCAACCTTCCCAAGTTTCTTACCATCAAAAATGTGCAACTCAGCCAAAAAGCCTGGGAAATGACCGCAAAAGGTGGACTTGGCAGGGAAAAAATTATTGATTTATTACCCAAAATTACTGTGCCTACGCTCGTACTCGTAGGAGACGACGACTTCATCTGCGACCAAGTTTCGCACGCCTCTCGCATTCATGCGGGTATCAAAAGCTCAAAACTTTCGGTCATCAAAAACGCTGGCCATTTCATCTGGATTGAGCAACCCCAAGCATTTTACCAAGCTATTGAAGAATGGTTAAAAACTAAAAAATAAAGGCATGAAAACTAACATATTGACTTATCTCCTACTTTTTGCAGTATGGAGTAGCAATGCTTTTGCCCAAAGCAGCACCTTAACACCGCAGGGAATCATGTTTCCGCAACTCACAACTGCCCAAATTGGGGCTATCTCTGGCCAAGCCAAAGGTACAATGGTCTTTGACAAAGACCTAAATATCATTAAATACTACGACGGAACAACGTGGCAAACCCTAACCAATGGTGGCACGGGCGGTGCTTGGCAAAATAGCGGAGCGAATCAATACAACACCAATAGTGGCAATGTAGGCATCGGCACTGGCTCACCAACTGCCAAATTACACGTGGTTCATGATGGAACTATTGGAGCAAGGATAAGTGCAAAAGACGGTTCGGGGAATTCATCCTTTTTAGATATAGTGGCCGATGGTGGTCCTGGGTCAGGAATTAGATTTTACTCAGATGAACTCTTTAATGCGGCTATCTATATGGATGGGAATGACATATCGTTTAGAAATATTGTAGGAACGAATCCTTTAGTAATCAACGCTGATTACAGTGGCATCGTACTCCCTCATGGCGTAAAAATTAGTAATGATGGTTTCCTAATAAAAGATATTCGTTTTGGCAATTTGGCCATCGGAAGTAGCACCAATAATGCTTATTCTCAACCAATTACCTTCCAAAACCCAATGCCCAACGCCAATTACACCGTGACGCTTACACAAAACTCACTTACCAACGATGATGATTTTTTTCAGATGCAGGTGCGAAATAAAACTGCCACTGGTTTTACGGTTTGGGTAAAACGCCGTGATGCCAATACAGGTTGGGGACAAAACTTACAGGTTGCTTGGATAGCCATCGCAGGCCAATAATACAGCAGAAAACATGGATAATTTCTTAGAAATACAACGCCCATACATTGCCAAAGGTATGATACGAATCAGGCACAATGGCAAGCTAAATTATATCAAAACTTCAGATGTAGTCCTACTCGAAAGCGACATCAATTATACTCATATTCATTTGAGTTCGGGAAAAAAACTGCTTTCATCCCGCAATCTTTCTTTGTTTGAGTTTATGCTGAAAGATACACACTCTTTTATCAGACCCAATCGTAGGCAAGTAGTAAACATTGATTATCTGACCCATTTTTCAATAGAAAAATCAACCAAAGCACTTCAACTAATCAATGGATTGAGTATAAGTATTTCACGAAGACAAAGCCAAAAAATCACAAAATCACTCGAAAACCAGCTTTAAACCATGAAAAAAATAATTATACTTTCTGTCAATCTCCTGCTAATCAATCTTTGTTTTGGGCAGAAACTGGCAGTGCCGTATTACTCGGCATCGCAGATAAAAGTATATGATTTAGCAAATAATCCTGCAACTTTACTAACAACCTTTAATGTGTTTGGGCCAAGCAATATCAGCTATAAACCCAACTGTGTGGCTTTTTATAACAACGAAATGTTTGTTGGCTACGACGAACCATCAGCCGACGGATTTCTGCACTACAAAGGGGTCTTGATCTCGGGCGGAACACTCACTTACACGTCCGTCACGAAAGTAGCAACCAGCCGAGTCACGACCGAAATCGTAGTCAATCAAACCAACGGAACGCTATATGTAGCTTGTGGTTTTGGCGAAACCAAACGCAGGGTAATAAAAATCCAACGAGATGGCAGTGGCAATTATAGTGGCGGCGGAATTTTTCAGAATATGCCTACGCTTAAAAACAATCAATCTTACACAGGTATCGGCGGAATTACCAGAAATGCCGCAGGTGATGTGTTCGTGACGGACCTTTCCGATAATAGAATTTTGAAATGGGCCACCGATAATACGCTGGCATCGCCAACGCAGTTTCTATGCTCAACGGCTGCCAATTCGGTGGCTTGTACCGATGCTTTTCTGAATACCGATAACCAATCTGCAAAACTTTTCTCACTACCCGAAGGCTTAGTTTTAGATGCCAATGGGAACCTTTGGTATGCTAATAATAATGATAGTTATTCGCCAACGCCTGATGCAGCAGGTGGCTCGTTAGTTAAGCTCACGAGTGCTTTGATTAATCAAAATTCGGCAGGAGGCCAAGTTACTATTACGAGTGCCAACGCTACAATTTACTCAAAAGCAAGTGCCAAATTCGGTGGTTTGGCTCGCATTGGCAACTTTATTTATGCCAACGACCAAGGCAATGGCAAAGTCTGGAAATTTGACCCAAGCAACGGAAATTTCACCGATATTGGTATTTCAGCCACCTACCCTGGCAATGGTCAATGTGCCGAAGTTTCGGCCTCCATTTTTCCAGCCTTTACCATCACGCAATGTGCGTATCCGAATTTTGGTGGCACCATCGTAAGGCTTGGTAATCAGACCAGTGTAAGCATCAGAGTAACACTCGATATTGCTACTGCGGGAAACATCACGCTCAATGCCAGTGGCACAAACTTTTCGGGAACAATCACTCAAAATTTTGCCAATACGGGTGTACAAAACATGTTTATGAATGTCGATTACAACGGGCAGGGTGTAGCAGGAACTCGCACAATTACTGTTAGTTCGCCGAGTTTAGGAGCAGGAACTTGCTCGTTTACCATACCCGTTTATGATGGATTTTTCTCATTTGGCGACTGTGAAAACAGCACCATTAGTGGCACTTTCACACAAGGTGTGGCAGCTACACACAACATAACGATTCCAATTACGGTCACAAAAGTAGGCACAACCACCATCAATCTGATTTCGAGCGAATTTTCGGGAAGTCTCACCACCACACTTGCCCTCAACCAAACCAGCGTCACGATTCCGATTACATATACGCCTAATAATCCAAACAGTACGGGCGAAACGCTGACTTTTGCCAGTAATGAAGCCATTGGCTTCTACCCTACTTTACCAGCTTTTTGTTATAAAAGCATTACGCTAAATCCCGCAGTTTCTAATTGCCCTGAGTTGCTCACGCTTCCGCAAGACGACCCAACTTCGGCCACCATCAATAATGGAAACCGAACTTTCCAAGCCAAGGGTATTTCGGCTACCAATACCATTACCAATGCTGGCACAAACGTAGCTTATACAGCCGAAAAAAACATTCTTTTATCGGCAGGTTTTAAGGCAGATGGTGGAGCGGTTTTCTCGGCTAAAATCGAAAATTGCCCGCAAAGCCAAGCCACAACGATGTATATGCAGGGAAAAGATTTATACGATGCGAATCGACAAAAATTTATCATCAGAGGTGTAAATTATCCTGTGATGGACGACTGGGGATTTCCTGCCAACGATTTAATCACCGAAATCGAAAAAAGTGGGGCAAATGCCGTTCGCTTACAATGGTATAAAACTTACGGAAACCCGACTCGCCCAGCAGTATCAAATACCGACCTTGATAATTTATTGACCAAATGTAAGACCAATCAGATGATTCCAGTCTTAGAACTTCACGACCTTACGTGTGCCGAAGATGCAAACCTGATAAATACCCAACTGATTTCGTGGTGGACAGACCCAGCCATCGTGTCAATTTTAAACAAACACAAAAAATATCTGATTATCAATTTGGCCAATGAAGTAGGTAGATACCGTTGGGCAGGATATTCAACAGCAAGCTTAAATAATTGGAAAAATGCCTATAAAGCAGCCATTACGTCTATCAGAAATGCCAATCTGAAGATGCCTATTATGATTGATAGCCCCGACTGTGGCACAGACCTTAGAGCAGTTGTCGATGCTGGGCAAGAACTCATAGACCACGACCCTGAGCATAATATTTTGTTTAGTGTGCATGCCTATTGGGCTGGCTACAATGCCAATACAGATTTAACTAATGCCATGAATGCGAATTTGCCTTTTATTGTTGGCGAAGTAGCCAACAAGCAAGATGAATCGGTCAATAATGCTACCTCTTACTGCCATTATAATATTGATGGTACAACCGATGCACCCAATAACCCTACCAACGGGTTTCAATACCAAAACCTGCTCACTACGCTCAAAACTAATAACATTGGTTGGCTGGCTTGGGCTTGGGTAAGAGATGGATGTTCAACTCGTAATATGACCAGCAATAATCAAGTAGCTCCGTATGGTGGCTATAATACACTCACTACGTTTGGGCAAAATATAGTCAATAATGCTACTTATGGTATCAAAAATACCGCCATCAGGAGCAACGGATTTTAGTTTCTTTGACATTAATGAACAACTTTTGCACCTTTTTCGTTGATTAAGTTTCACATATTCTCTTAAACAATGAAAAAAGTATTTCTTTATATCGCAGCTATAATACTTGTATTAGTAATTGGTGGCTACTTGATTCTCAACGAAAAACTACCGATAGGCGAAAACCCAGCAAAAGCCGACGAACTGGCCAATAAAATGCTGAAAGCTCTCAACAAATCTGCATGGGATAGCACCAACGTAGTAGCGTGGACGCATAAAGGCGGACACCAATTTGTGTGGGATAAGAAAAAACAAATGGTAGAAGTAAAATGGGGAGAAAATGATGTTTTGCTCAATTTGAAAGAATGGAATAAAGGCAAAGCATTTAGCGAAGGAAAAGAAATAACTGATGGGCAACTTGATGTTTTAAGAGGCAAAGCGTGGTCGATTTTCTGTAATGATTCGTTTTGGCTAATTGCTCCGTATAAAGTTTTTGACGAAGGCGTCAGTCGAAAAATCGTTAAAACCGAAGATGGTGCTGATGCACTTTTGGCGAGTTATTCGTCGGGTGGAGTAACGCCAGGCGATTCTTATTTATGGATTTTAGATGCCAGTGGTGTTCCGAAAGCTTTCAAACTTTGGGTAAAAGTAATTCCAATTGGAGGTGTTTCTGCTACTTGGGAAGACTGGGAAACCACCGAAACAGGAGCAATAATCGCCCAAAATCATAAACTCGGGCCATTAGACCTCAACGTAACCGACCTACGCACAGGCAATGATTTAGCAGCCGTAAAAGTAGATGCAGGGCTTTTCGATAAGATAAAATAGCTTAGTCCACAGCCGATAATCAATAGTCCTCAGAATAAAAAATCGCTGTTGACTGTTGAGCATCGACTGTGGTCTTTTTTCTACCAACGAATCAAAGCTGACCCCCACGTAAATCCACTTCCAAAAGCAGCCAAACAAACCAAATCTCCCTCTTTTATTTTACCAGCTTCCCAAGCTTCACACAAAGCAATCGGAATTGAAGCGGCTGTTGTGTTTCCGTATTTCATGATATTGTTATATACTTTCTCGTCAGGTAAGCGGAGTGTTTTCTGTACAAATTGAGCAATACGCAAATTAGCTTGGTGCGGCACCAACATATCAATATCAGCAGGAGTATAACCCGTTTTATTGAGAGCCTCCATGATTACCTCTGGAAATTTCGTCACGGCAGTTTTAAACACTAACTGACCATTCATATTTGGGTAATAAGTCTTGTTTTCGAGCAAATTTTCATAGACAAAAATTTCACCATATTCTACATCAGGAAAACCAAACTGTTCAGTTCCTAAATGATACCCGCCATGGCTACCTGGACTAATTAAGGCCAATTCTTCGGCATGAGTGCCGTCAGAATGCAAATGTGTTGTCAAGATTCCTTTACCTTCTTCGGTAGTTGGTTGAAGCACCACTGCTCCTGCTCCATCACCAAACAAAACTGCTACATTTCGTCCACGAGTCGTGAAATCAAGACCCATTGAGTGCATTTCCGAGCCAACCACCAACACATTTTTATACATTCCACCTTTTATAAACTGGTCGGCTACCGAAAGAGCATAAATAAAACCCGAACATTGATTTCTAATATCCAATGCTCCCATTTCTTTGTGTGTAATGCCCAATTCTCGCTGCAAAAGAACCCCACAACCTGGAAAATAATAATCAGGACTAAGTGTGGCAAATACAATAAAATCTATGTCTTCGGGGCTAATTCCTGCACGTTCACAAGCAATTTTTGTGGCAGCGGCTCCCATTGTAGTTGGTGTTTCAACACCTTTTATTCCGTAGCGTCTTTCTTTTATTCCTGAACGTTCTTGTATCCATTCATCCGTTGTGTCCATAACTTTCATAAGGTCGTGGTTTGTAACAACTTTTTCTGGTACATAAAAACCTATTCCTGCAATCTTTGAGTGTAACATATATTTTAGTTTGTTTAGAATCTGGCTACGAATTTACGTGAAAAACTATTCATTGTACAAACAATTCTTAGAAACATTATGTTTCAAGCAAAAACCCAAAAGATAAATTGCCTCGTAAAACTTCTGTACAAGTTTTAAAATAACCACTCATCAATAAAAAACTAAAAAATTAGTTGTAATATTTTCAATTCTAACTTTTTATATTCATTTTGCAGTACAAAAAATACAAATTCAAACACATCTTCTTACAGTTTCAATGAAAACAAACCTATTATCACTCGCACTCGCTACAATACTATTTTCTTTTACTTTCGAAGACGATTTACTTGAGAAAATTGTAACCAAATTCAATCGTTTTCAAGATGAACTGCCACAAGAAAAAGCTTACTTACACCTCGACAAACCTTATTACACCGCTGGCGAAACCATCTGGTTGAAAGCTTATTTAGTAGAAGCCACTACACACTTACCTGATACCATAAGTATTCCACTTTATGTCGAATTGATTGATAATCAGCGAGGTAAACTAATCGAAAAAAAGATTTTGAAATTAGAAGGGGGTAGTGCCGCAGCCGATTTTCAATTAGCTGATACCTTAAAAGCGGGCTATTATAGCCTGAGAGCTTATACAAATTGGATGCTAAATTTTGATGAGAACCTATTGTTTACAAAAGACTTTAAGGTTTTCAGGTCAAACCAAGTTGATGAACCTACTAAACTCAACGCCCAAGAAATTGACTTTAGATTCTTTCCTGAAGGGGGTAATTTAATCGAAGGAATCGAGAACCGAATGGCATATAAAGCAGTAGATGCATTAGGGAGTGGCATTGATGTTACGGGAATTATTATGAATGATAAGGGCGACACAATCATCAATTTTGAAAGCGAACACTTAGGCATGGGGGTGATGACTTTCAAGCCGCAAGTTGGCGAACAGTATATTGCAAAAGTCAAGTATAGAAATATTTTTGAAAAGGAAGTAAAATTACCCACAATTGAAAAACAGGGCTTTGTGATGGGTATTGAATCAGTGGCAGATAAAAACAATATCCGCTTGTTTGTAGGCCATAACATTGACAATTTGACTGGACAAATTGCCATTGTGGGACAATCGCAAGGTAAAATCTGCTACACAGCTAAGACTGTATCTACGAAGAAGGTTTTGCTCGTTAAAATTCCTAAAAGTAAATTCCCGAGTGGGATTACTCAGTTTACGGTTTTCAGTGATAAAGGCTTACCACTCTGCGAACGTGTGATTTTTTTAAGGAATGATAGTACATTAAATATCAAACTTTTAACTAACAAAACACACTACAAAACCCGAGAAAAGGTAACACTCGATATTGAAGCCAAAGATGCAAAGGGGCAACCTATTTCTGGCGATTTTTCGGTTTCGGTTACAGATGCCGCACAAGTTCTAAGAAACCCTTTTTCCGAAAATATTGAGACGAATTTACTCCTAAGCTCCGACTTAAAAGGAAGAATCGAACAACCAGCTTATTATTTTTCAAAAGAAAATCCAGATGCAGCTCGTCATTTAGATATATTAATGATGACCCAAGGCTGGCGTCGATACCAGTGGAATGATATAATGAAAGAAGAATTGCCTAAGACTAAATTTCTTTTTGAGCGTGGGCTAAGTATCTCAGGGGAAATCAGCCGACCAAATGGAAAACTTTTTGAAAAACCAGTGAATTTAACTTTTATGTTCAAACTAAAAGATAGCACACAACTTTTTGGGATGGGTATGGCCGAAAAAGACGGTTCTTTTGCGGCATATAACCTTGATTTTGCCGACTCCGCCAAAGTAATCATACAGGCAATTGCGGGAAATAATAACCGAAACACCAAAATTTTTATCAATAAAGCCTTCTCACCAAAAGTACAAATCGTGGCTATCCCGTTTAATGCGGTTACTTTCGATGAAAAAGACCTCGCCGATTACTTGAAACGCACCAAAGAAGCATTAGATTTTGAGCGAACGTTACGTTTCAATAAAGCCATTATGCTCAACGAGGTTACGGTTAAGGCCAAGAAAAAAACACAAGAACGAGACTCACGTGTATTGTATGATAAACCAAACAAATCGCTTACGGTTGATAGAACAATGGCAGGTTATACAAATATACTCGACTTAATCAGAGGGCGTTTTGCGGGCGTACAGGTATCGGGAAGTGCCAATGACCCTACTATCACAATCAGGGGGGTAAGTTCTATTATGCTTTCATCGGAGCCAATGTTTTTGTTAGATGGTATGCAGACTAACAAAGAAGCTATTTTAATGCTACCCGTTCCAGATGTTGACAGAGTTGACGTACTTACAGGAGCAGAAGCATCTATCTATGGCTCAGGAGCAGGTGGTGGTGTCATTTCGGTACTAACAAAACGAGGAAATCCAAACTATGATTATAGCCAAGATGAAACAATGGGTGTTCAACATTTTAGTATTGCAGGCTACTATCCCACTAAAGAATTCTATGCTCCTAAATACGATGTCGATATTCCAGAAAACCTTCGTCCAGATTTTCGCTCAACAATTTTTTGGTCACCAAAAATAAAAACCGATGCCAACGGTAAAGCCAGTATTACATTTTTTAATACAGATGCTATAACCAAAGTCGATATAAACTTAGAAGGAATTTCGTCAACTGGAATTCCGATTGTAGCAAAAACTACCTATTCGGTAGGCATGAAATAATTTTAGATTATTGAATAAGAGGTGTTAAAAGAAAGCTATTGGAAAGTGAACGAAAAATTGTACTTTTGTTCGGTAAGATGTCAGTTTTCCTATTTCCTGATTTCTTTAAATTCTTCGTCAAAACTAATAAAATGATTTCGAAAAAAGCAAAATATGCACTGAAAGCCCTCAAGGTCCTTGCAGAAAGATACGAGTCGAAGCAACCGATTTTGATTGCTGATATTGCCGAACAACAGAGTATTCCGAAGAAGTTTTTGGAGGCAATTCTGCTCGAACTTCGCAATAATGGTGTACTTCATAGTCAAAAAGGAAAAGGCGGTGGCTACCAGCTCAGAATGTCACCCGAACAAGTTTCTATTGCCAAAATCGTCCGTATCATAGATGGACCGATTTCGCCAATGCTTTGTGTATCGCTTTATTTCTACGGAAAATGTGATGATTGTGCCGACGAGAAAACGTGTAAGATTCGACCAATCATGGAGAAAGTCCGTGATGCTAATTTAGCAGTTTATGAAAATACAACATTGAAAGATTTGATGGATTTGCCAGAAGAGGAATAAATAGTCAACGGTCGATCGTCCGCAGACAATAGTATTTCAATGAGTCATAATTACATTTTGGTAATCAAGCAAATAATAAAAACGGCACAAAATTTAGTTTTGTGCCGTTTTTATTATTAATTATAAATTGTCGAAATATTTCACGGCGAAGTCAGAACTTCACTCCACAAATTAAAACTGGTAAACGATTGCATTGCAGTGCATTCCTGCTCCGACCGATGCCATCACGACTTTCATTCCTGTCTTGATGTTGTAATTTGCCAACTCGCCTTTACGAATCAGGTCAAGCATTGTCGGAATGGTCGCAACCGAAGTATTTCCTGTAAATTCGATTGTTGTGGGAATTTTTCCATCAAAAGATAAACCTTCGATATTATACATTTGAGCCAAATTATTAGCAAAAGCATGCAACATTTTGCCATTTGCTTGATGAAACAAAAACATATCAACATCAGACGCATCTAAACCTGCTTTATCAAGGGCTTTTTTGATCACTTTTGGTACCCAAACTGTGGCATATTTATAGACATCTTTACCGTTCATTTTAAATAATGTCGGATTTTTCAGTTCCTTATTATACGACCCACTCAAGTAAATACACGAAACATCTTCTTGGGCGTGTGAGTAAGTTGCGTAAGACACAATACCCAAATTATCGGTTTCGGAAGCTGAAATAATGGCAGCTCCACAACCATCAGCCAAAATCATTGAGTCTAAATCGTGAGGGTCGAGCAAGCGTGATGCTACCTCAATTCCTACCACCAGCACATGAGTAGCATCGCCCATCTGAATGGCTTGATGTGCCTGAATAATGCCCTGTAACCAACCTGGGCAGCCAAAAAGCACATCATAAGCAAAACATTCGTGGTTGCTGATTTCGAGTTTATTTTTGAGCAAAGCCGCCATATTTGGCACCGTATGAAAACCCTGCATACCTTCAAGCATATTACCCGCATTATGAGCCACAATGATACCATCTATTTGGTTTTTATCAATTCCTGCATCCGAAATCGCATTTTTTGAAGCTTCAACCATTAAAGGCACTGAATCTCCTTTTTCGGGAATATATCTTCTTGATTTTATGCCAGTGATAGCCTCCAGTTTCTCGATGATTTCTTCGGCAGGTTTTGGATTCACGACACCATTGGCGTCCATGAATTGTCTATCCAAAAAATAGGAGTTTTCTATGATGCGTTCGGGCAAGTGGCTACCCGTTCCTTTGATAATTGTTTTCAATGTTAGTGTATTATAGATGGTTTTGCAGTTTGATCTAAAAAATTATTGACGATTACGGCGACGACGAGACTTTGATTCTTCCTCTTGTAATGGTACAATCGCTTGATAAGCCACTTTAGGTGCTTCGATAAGAGGCATTTTCTTAATATTTTCTGGTAATTTTTTAACTTCAATTGCCGAAATTGGTTCTAAATCGATCGCAATGCGTGGATCGAGCAAAGTTGTGGCATTTTTAAGCCAGCCATAGGTATTTACAGGAAAAGGATTGCCTTCTTCATCAATTCTAAGGTAGGTCATGTGCAAATGCGTATCGGAACGGGGCATGGCAGCATTGAAGCCTGTTCGACCAACAAGTGCTATTTTTTGCCCAGCACGCACAGTTTGCCCCGTTTTTACATAAATTTCTCTTTGGTGAGCATAGTACCAAAGTCCACCAGTGGTGGTATCATAAATCCAAATATAATTTCCACCACGATATTCGCTACCAGCTTGCCAGCCATTTTCGGTGGCTATCACTATACCATCGGAGGTTGAAAGTACTGGTACATAATCACCTGTTCGATCGTCTCGACAATCTTGGTCTTTATCTTTCATAAAAATATCATGAGCAGGGTGGCTTCCTTTTTTGGTTTGATCGAATAAATCATATCCCCGAGGAATATAACCACTACCACGCCCACCAACGGCACGAAAATCGAAGCCCATCAACGGAAAACAAATTTGTACTTGAGTAGAATCATAACGAGCGGTAGGATGAGCTTTTTTCAGAATTATCATCATTTCTTGGAAACGCTCACGGGCTTGCTGGGGCGAGAGTTTATACTCACGAATATCGACCAGCAACTGTTTATAACCATTAATAACGCTGAGGTATTGTTTATGGGTAACGGAAGAGGTGTCTTTCTGCAAAAGCAGGAAGTTAAAACAAAAAACAAAAATTTTAATCATACTTTTCAACGAGTCACCGCATTTGTTTCTGGCACGAAATTAAGAAAATCTTGTGCCAATACAGAACGAAAGCACCCAAAATCTTTGTTTGATTTAACATTTTTTACAGTAAAATTAAACTTTTTGGTGATAAAATTTCACTAAACAACTATTAATCAATATTTTAAGGTTATTTTAATTTGCATTTATTTAATTTTGTGCCTGAACCAAAAATTGTATGTATGCGAAGAAAGTATTTTATTGGTTCGTTGATTGTCATTTTATCGTTGTCAAATTTGGTCAGTAGAGCAAATTTCATTAGCGAACCTCCTACCAAAAAAGTATCGGTATCGGCTACTGAAACACCTATCGGGGAATCTTATCTAAAGTTAGCCAACGACATTCAGCGATATGCCAAAAAGTTTATCGGAACACGCTATAAAAGTGGTGGAAAAGCAGCCAAAGGCTTCGATTGTTCGGGTTTTGTGGGCTATGTTTTCAAAAAATTCGGCATGAAACTCGGAGCTTGTAGTACCGAAATGTTTAAATTGGGCTACGATGTTGAAACAAACGAAGCCCTTCCTGGTGATTTGATATTTTTCAGAAGAGGTCGCAGCTCAAAAAGTGGTATTTCTCACGTAGGTATTGTGGTTGAATCAACCGCTAAAGGTTTGAAATTTATTCACTCTGCAACGAGCAAAGGCGTAACCATTAGTTATCTGAAAGACCCTTATTACTCGGCTCATTTTGTGGGTGTAAAACGAGTAATTGATAGCTTTAAGTAAGACCATTTTGAGTCGGGAAATTATATTTCGGTACAAGTATTTAAAAGACTCACTTGTACCGAAAAACCTTTAAGTTTGTTTAAAACTTCACTCTAACTACACTCGTGTATTGTCCTCTGATGATAATTTCTTGACCATCAACTACAATTTTCACAGCTTTATTAGCAGGATTATGCCCCCAATAAGCCGTATAAAGTACATCTTTGCTATCATCATCACGTTTTTTCATTACTAACGGAAACCCTTTAATGAAAGCTTCGGTCGGGAGCTTATTATCGCCCGTTACTCGGCGGCCATCGGGTAATGTTACATCGGGATATTCGATAGGAGTATTTGCTTCAATAATATCTTTGTTTACACTCATTGCCCACACGCCTGCCATAAGCCAATCAATATTTTTCTGAGATTGAAACGGATAACTCGAAAGATTCTCACCAAAACTATTCTCAAGAAACTTATCGGCTTCAAGTTCCATTGCTTTGCTTCCCCACAAATCAGGATTATCTACTTTTGTGTTAGGGTCGCTCCAAAGATCAATTCCATCGAGCCACATGCCCCATACTCCCCAACTTTGCATTAAATCAGGTGGGACAATCGGCTTGATTTTAATCTTAAAAACTTCTCCTTTTGAAGTTCGATGTGTTTGCTCTCCCAATTGCCAATCCATTGCCTCTACTTCGTGCCAGATATTAGCCAGAGCTTTTTTGGTTGGTTCGATCTTTTTCGAGATAAGCCCTTCGGTCATTAAATGATAAATAGTACCTACATTTCGTAAATCATTACAATAATTTCCGACGTGCGATACCGTAACGATTTCTCGTACTGCATTCCAAACATTTCTGGTTGGCGATGTTGGAAATGCTCGATTATATGCTTCAAAACCACTTCCTTGCCATTTTAATACGCTTGTCATTCCTTGGGCATCTCGCTCGCCTTCAAATTTTGCACGGCTTACTATTTTCGGGCTCAAACTTCCAATAGCAAATTCTCCCTCAGCATTTTGACGCTTGAATTCTTGTAAAGCAACACCGATTTTATACATACTTTTACTACTATTCCAAACCCCAATTGGCTCAAAATTGAGACTCAAAAAACCTGTTTTCACATTTGGTGCAACCACATTTGCAAAGTTTTTTCGTAAAACTTCAGTATCGACTCTATCAAGCCATTGGTTTACAACTTCTTCGGTTGTTGTATAAGCTTTCAGACAACCCGATTCATAAAGCCAACCATCATAATCCATCCATGCTCTACGAGCGGGATTAGGAGCATTATGAACATAGCTTACTCCTCGTTTCATGGCTTTTTCGCCACTTATATCTGAACCTGATAAATATGAAAACTTTAATATTTTACCTTTAGGCAAACTAAATTCTGGGAAGGCATCATAAAAATCAGGCAAAATACTTTCGCTCACATAGTGCGTTGGATTCCAGAAATAGACAGCGTTATTGACAGTATCAGTCGTCATACGTTTACCAGGTACTGTAATATATTGTTGAATCCAATTTCGGGCATTCCAGTATTTAGTTCGTTCGGTATAAACTTCTATCACACTAAGGTCGAAACCCGCCATTTCCGAAATATCTAAATTTTGCAAAGCAGAAGTATTAGATTTTTCTCCCAAACCAATGTAAAAGCCTTTTTCGTAGTTTCTATCATTCAAAAAAGATACATGCCACTGCTCTTCGCTTAGTTTGCCATTCTCAACTTTAAGTTTTGAAAATGTTTCTCCTGCCAGTCCGTTGGGTACTTTTGGATAATTCGCAAATTTCATATCAATACTTTTTCCTCGTCGAGTGGTTGATAATAATGGTGGCTGAGTTTGCGGTAAAGTTGTAGGTTTTTCTTGCGAAATTATTGGAGGAGTTTCTTTTGGTAAAGGCTTAGGTTTTGAAGTATTGGCGGCATCAATGGCTTTTTGCCCACATAGAATAACGGTAGTTCCATCAGCGGTTTGCTGTTGAATACAAAACTGAGGAATCACAAAACTTTTAGGCATTTCTAAACCTCCATTTCTTGTGGGTTCGGCAAAATACTGTACATGATTTTTATAATTAGTCACTACATCTGGACGTGAAAGCATATTTGCACCACGCACCACAAAATTGTCCATTTCGCCCTGAATTACAAAAATTTTATCACCCGTAAGCCAAGCTCTAAGTGGCTGATTAGTTGTTTGCCATTGACCAATAATCTGCCCATGACGAGGCCGTAAAACCAATCTTCGGAATTGAGCAGAAGTATCTATAAATGCTATAAAAAGTAGAATAACAGCAAAAATTTTTCTCATTAAAATTAAAGTTTAAAGGCAAAATCAAGTCAAATTTATGGGTTTGTAGTAGGAAATCCGAGCATTGGATTCTGATAAAATTGATGATTGTACGAAAATCAACAGTATTTACTAATTTTTAGTATTCATTTTCAGCAAAATCATTTCCTGCAAAAGAGTAATATCTGATTAAGAAATTGGCTATTTCCTAATATTTTGCTTTTCCATCATTTTAAGCCCATAATTACGTATCGTTGTTATCAACTCTATTATTTCTTTCCCTTGCTCGGTTAAGCTATATTCGGTCTTTGGTGGTACTACCGCAAAAACCTCACGGTGAATGTAGCCGTCTTCTTCCAATTCTCTGAGCTGAGTAGTTAGCATTTTATCCGAAATATGCGGAATATCCTTTCGCAATTCCCCATAACGCATGGTTTGGTCTTTCAACCTCCACAGAATGGGAGCTTTCCAAGTTCCACCAATTTGTTCCATCACCAGTTGTACTGGATTATAGTAAACTTTTCCGTTGTATATAAAATCTGGCATCTTAACTATCTGTTTATCAATTACTTTCAAAAAAGTATGTATCGCACTTTTGGGTTATACTGTTGGTAAAAGTAGATACAGTTTGCAGATTTGCAAAGTAAAGTTGTAAAAATTAATCTAATCATCAACTAAAGTCATTATTGCACTTAACATTGATAAAAATCCATCAAAAACATGATAACAGAAGTAAACAATTACGTGCATTTTCATGGTGCACCTACGAAAGGAAGAATCTTAATGGTGGCGAGTTCGCCAAGCGTAAGTAAACAAACTGGCTGGCCGATTGGCTTTTGGGCAGCAGAATTGACCCACCCATTGAGAGTCTTTCGAGAAGCTGGCTATGACGTAGAATTGGTTTCGACCGAGGGAGGAAAATTAGAAATGGATGGATATTCAAATCCAACCGATGCCAGTGGCTACTCGGCACATGACGTAATTTCTTTGGGATATTTACAAAAACCCGAATTCAATGCTATGCTCGAAAATACGAAAAAACTAACTGAGGTTGATGCTGCTAATTATGATGCCATCTTTTTGGTAGGTGGTCAAGGACCGATGTACACGTTCAGAGGTAATCATGAGTTAGAGAAATTGTTTGTGGCATTCTATGAAGCCAACAAACCAAGTGCAGCGGTATGCCATTCAACAACCTTACTCTTGGACACCAAAAAATCTGATGGTAACTTATTGGTAAAAGGAAAAACATGGACAGGCTTTGCTGATGCCGAAGAAGAATTTGCCGACCAAGCCGTAGGGATGAAAATTCAGCCGTACAGAATTGAATCAGAAGCCAGAAAAATAGCAGGAACCACCTTCAAAGTAGCAGCCCCTTTTAGCTCTTATGCCATTGAAGATGAAAATTTGATTACTGGACAACAACAAAACTCGGGTGCCGCCGCAGCCGAATTGGTAGTAAAACAATTAAATAAATAACACAATGAATGCTATTAGTTGGTTTGAGATTCCTGCCCTTGATTTAGAAAGAGCCTTTCAGTTCTACACTTCGGTCTTGCACGGAAACGTAAGAAAAGGAACATTTGGCAATGGGGAGTTGATTTTATTCAATGTACCTTTCAATACTGGCGAGGCAGTTGGGGGTTCTATCGTAGTGCGTGAAGATTTGAAACCTACTACCGATGGAGCAGTAATTTATCTCAATGCTTTTGGGAAACTGAGCAGTGCTGTCGAAAAAGTTGAAAGTGCTGGTGGAAAAGTAATCGCTCCCGAAATGAATCTTGGCAAATTTGGTTTTGCAGCTATCATCATTGATAGTGAAGGAAATAAAATCGGCTTGTTGTCTGATGAACAATAAAACAACTCTGCTTTTAATGGTAATGTTTCTTTTGCGAAACATTACCATTGCCCAAATTCCCGTAGAAGTTTTTACTGGTCACAAAAAAGCTACGGTTGATATTATGTTTTTCAAGTTCTTTAAAAACAAAGCAGGGCAACCATCAAAATTCTTGTTTTTCAACCGAAACCGAGCGAGTATCGACTATGCCATCACAAAAACCACCAACTTACCCCAATTCGGATTCACAGAGGCCGTCAGCTACAACAACCAAAAACTAAAAGGGTTTGCTCCTGTGGCGGTGGTTCAGATTTTAAACAAAGGCATTTATCCGAAAGCAGGTATCCAGTTTGCAAAAATCACCAAAGATTATACAGTTTTCAGTTGGGTAGTTGCCGAAACCGTCCACGAACCGAATATAGATTTTTTCTTCTTGGGTAGATATACCCCAAAACTGACCAATAAATTACACTTATTTTCACAAGTCGAACTCATCCATTCGTTTCCCTCAACTAAGCAAAATAGCCTCGCATTTACACAAAGATTCCGACTGGGTTTAAAACTAAAAGAATTTCAGTTTGGTGCGGGTTTCGATTTTACTCAACAAGGCAGAGATGTTTTCATCAAAAACGAAAATTTTGGAGCATTTACACGATATGAATTTTAGAAAATGATAGTAAAAAGAAATTTTGATTTGCGAAAAGTGTTTCAGAATATTCGTTCAGAAACACTCACAACGCTACTCGTAGCAACAAGCGTTTTTGCTTTGCACACATTCAAGGCGATTGATATTGCCTTGCCGTTTTCTATTGCAGGAATCTTAGGTTCTGCATTGGCTATTTTTATTGCCTTCCGCAATCAAAGTAGTTATGCTCGATGGTGGGAAGCTCGCACCATTTGGGGCGGCATCATCAACAACAGTCGCATTTTTGCTCGTCAAATCATTGCTAATGTCGATAACGCTGTGGCAATCGGCAAAGCCGATAAGCAAGAAGCCGATTTATACAAAAAAGAAATGATTGACCGCCAAATTGCCTTTGCCCATAGTTTACGGTTACACCTCAGAAAGCAACATGCCAGCGAAGAATTTAAGCATTTACTTGTTGAAAGCGAATACGAAAACCTCAAAAACAAGCAGAATCAGCCGAATATTCTGCTTCAAACGCAAGGCATCAGAATAAAAGAAGCCATGCAAAAGGAAATGCTGGGTGCTTTCGATAATATCAGTATGGAACCTAATTTGGCAACATTTAGTAATTGGCAAGGAGCATGCGAGCGAATCAAAAACACGCCTCTGCCCATGAATTATCAGTATTTTACAAAAATATTTCTCTATGTTTTTATTTTTGTATTGCCTATTTGCTTGATTGGCGATTTCAAGAAAATGAACATCGACTGGATGCTCATTCCTGTAAGTTTTATTATCAGTTTTGTATTTTCGGTCATGAATAAAGTAGGCGAAATCAACGAAAATCCTTTTGAAAATAGCATTTCGGATATACCAATGACGGCCCTCTGCAACACCATCGAACGAGATTTGAAAGAAGCTTTGGGCGAAACTTTACCTGAAAAATTAGAAGCAAAAAATGGATATTTATTTTAAAATCAACAAAATATGAAAATAGCAATTATTGGTTCGGGAAATGTTGGAGGTGCATTAGCCCAACAATGGATTAAGGCAGGGCATACGGTTCTAATCGGAGCGAAGTTTCCGCTAAGCGAAAAAAATATTACGCTGGCAACAAAAATTGGGGAAGATAGATTTGCCACCATCGAAAACGCCGTAAAGCAGTCGGAAGTAATACTAATTGCCACACCCCCGACGGCAATCTTTGAGATTTTAGAACAAATAGGTGATGTATCGGGCAAAACACTCATCGATGCCACCAACTCAGTCATGAAAACACCCGAACCGTACAAAACGGTGTATCATTGCCTGGCCGATAAAACAAGTGCCGAAGTTGTGAAGTGTTTCAACACTACGGGCTTCGAAAATATGCTAAACCCCAGCTATAACGGCGAAGGAATTGATATGTTTATGGCAGGCGATAGCGATAACGCAAAGGCAGTAGCCAAACAACTGGCTTTAGACTGTGGGTTCAGCTCCTGCATAGATTTTGGCAAAGCCGATAAAGTAGAATTACTTGAAAAATTTGCCCTTTCGTGGATAAACTTAGCCATCATGCAAGGGCATGGCCGAGATATGGCCTTCAAGGTTATCCGCAGATAAACAAATTGGGGCATAAATTCATCCAAATTACAAAATACCTCACAACTTATAAACGATTTTCTTCGTTTCACTAAAAGTCACCTACGAGATTAGGTGACTTTTTTAATTTTATTCTAATGCTTTTGGTCGTATTTTTGTTATTCAAAAAAGAAAAACATCACCACATGAAAAAATATTTTCTCGCAGCCTTCATGGCGTTTTCATCATTAACAAATGCTCAAACGCTTCTCGAAGACCAGTTTCAGTTTAATTTTTTGGCAATTAATCCTGCCTTTGCAGGTGCAAGAGAAACTTTCAGCATGAATGCCATGCTCGGAAACCAATTTAATGGCACACTTCGTCCACAACAAATCTATCAACTTTTCTCAACCGATGGTGCAATTCAACAAGGTCGTGGCGGTTTAGGTCTTCAAGCTTATAACAGCAATATCGTAGGTTTTAATAATTCGGGGGTAAAAGTTTCCTATGCCTACCGCAAACAAATCGGTGATTTATTCTCGGTCGGTCTTGGTGCTGATGCGGGCTTTATTTATCAACCTACACTTTTGGCGGGTCTTGGTCTAAAACAAATGTATCCGTATGCGGGTTTGGGAGGCTTGCTAAATGCCGAACGTTTTTATGTGAGTCTTTCAAAGCCTGTTGCATTTATCAACAACGAAGGACTTTTCAATAGTAAAAAACCTTTTTATACAATGTTGGGTTTCTCTTTGGGAGAATACGACGGTACGATGTTTAACATTAGTACATTAATCGAGACAAATAAAGCAGGAGGCAATGGTTTTAATCTGAATGGGAAAGCGTGGTTTGGGCGTAAATTTGGGCTGGGAGTTTCGTATCGTTCGCAAGAAGTTGGTGGAGCAAGGGTCAATAAGCTTATTCCGATGGCTGAATTTCAAGTTTCAGAAGCCATTCGTTTGGGAGCTTCTTATGATGCTAAGCCACCAACATTCAGTAATGCAGGAACACCCACCAGCAATTTCCAACAAAGAGGTATTTTACAGATTTATTTCCGATACGAGGGTCGTGGCGATGAGCGTAGTACCAATCGTTTAAAATATTATTGATAGATGAATTATTACATCAGATGAGTAATTATTACCATCGCCTTCTATTAAAAATTGAATATTTTCAACTTTTAATTTACCATTATCCATTAATCATTAGTTTATCTATTTGAATTTTGCAAAAAAAATGTTACTTTATAGAATACGTACCGTAACTTTGCACAGATTATAAAGTTTACTCATTTCCGACATATACCATAGTTCAATGGACCAATTTTCATACATAGCCAATGCCGACGTAGCCGCATTGGACGCACTTTACCAACAATACAAAGAAAATCCAACTTCTGTTGACGAAAGCTGGCAGAATTTCTTCAAAGGTTTTGAATTTAATCAAACATTTAACGGCTCAAACGGAGCAACAAAGTCTGTTGCGGGAACTCCTTCCGCTGGAACTCCTGTCAGTGCAGAACATACCCGCAAGGAGATGGAAGTAGTGCATTTGATTCGTGGATACCGTTCACGTGGACACTTACTTTCAAACATTAACCCAATCGGAGGAAGAAGAGACCGCCAGCCAATGCTCGACCTCGCTGACTTTAACCTTTCAGAGGCAGATTTAGATACTGTATTTGAAGCTGGGGTTGAGTTATTCGGTGAAGCCGCTACACTTCGTAAGATCGTTGATGCTCTAAAGAAAGTTTATCTCGGAAAAATCGGTTTTGAATACCTCTATATTAGAGATAGAAAAGCTAAAAACTGGTTACGCAAGAAAATCGAAAACGAATATCTGTATTTCGACCCAAGTCGTGACCAAAAACTTCGCATTTTCGAGAAATTGAATGAAGCCGTGAACTTCGAGAATTTTATTCATACCAAATTCTTAGGTAAAAAACGCTTCTCGCTCGAAGGTGGTGAGTCAACCATTCCTGCCCTTGATATTGCCATCAATCGTGGAGCTGAACTCGGAGTAGAAGAAGTTGTAATAGGAATGGCTCACCGTGGGCGTCTGAATGTTTTGACAAATATCTTGCAAAAACCTTATGAGCAAGTATTTAACGAGTTTGAAGAAAACGTTCAACTCGAATCTTATAGTGATGGTGATGTAAAATACCACATGGGCTATACAAGTCAAGTGGAAACCCCTGAAGGACACCGTATAAGTCTAAAACTTATGCCAAACCCTTCGCACTTAGAGGCTGTAAATCCAGTTGTTGTGGGTTATGCTCGTGCAAGAGCCGATGCTCACTTCGAGAAAGCGGCTGTAAAACCAAACGACCGTGATGATATTTACGATAAAGTATTACCAATTTTGATTCATGGTGATGCCGCCATTGCTGGACAAGGCATCGTTTATGAAGTTACACAAATGTCTGACCTTCCTGCTTATTATACGGGTGGAACGCTACATTTTGTAATCAATAACCAAATTGGTTTTACAACTGATTTTGAAGATGCTCGCTCGTCAATTTACTGTACTGACATCGCCAAAATTATTGATGCTCCGATATTCCATGTCAATGGCGATGACCCAGAAGCCGTAGTTTATGCCATGAAACTGGCCGTTGAATTCCGCCAAGAATTCAACCGTGATGCCTTCGTCAACATGATTTGTTACCGTAAATATGGTCATAACGAATCTGACGAACCACGTATGACTCAGCCGACGATGTATAAAGTCATCGATAAGCACGCCAATCCACGTGAAATTTATTTGCAAGAATTAATGACTCGTGGTGATGCCGATACAAAGTTCGCCGAAGAAATGAAGAAAAGTTTCGAAGGTGAATTACAAGACCTTTTGGCGAAAGTAAAACAAAAACAATTACCTTACCAAAAACCAAAATTGGAAGAGGCTTGGGAAAAACTTCGCCGTTCGGTGCCAGAGGATTTCGAGAAGTCACCAGCAACAGGTATTTCGCAAGAAGTAATTGCTAAAGTTGGAAAAGCACTTTCAAATGTTCCAGAAGGATTTAAGCCTTTAAAGCAAATCGAAAAGATTTTGGACGAAAGAAAAGCGATTTTTGCTCAAGAGAAACCATTCAACTGGTCGGTTGGCGAATTAATGGCTTATGGTTCGATTTTGAACGAAGGAAAATTTGTTCGTTTCACGGGTCAAGACGTACAACGTGGTACATTCACACACCGTCATGCAGTATTGCACGATTCAGAAACCAACGAAAATTATAGCAACTTAGCTCATTTGGGCGAAGGACAAGGTAAATTTGAGATTTATAACTCACTTTTGGCCGAATACGGTGTAATGGGCTTTGAATACGGCTACGCAATGGCCAACCCTGACGCACTTGTAATTTGGGAAGCACAATTCGGTGATTTCTCGAACGGAGCCCAAACCATGATTGACCAATTTATTGCCGCTTCCGAGTCGAAATGGGGTGCAATGAATGGCTTGGTGCTTTTATTACCACACGGCTACGAAGGTCAAGGGCCTGAGCATTCAAATGCTCGTCCAGAGCGTTTCTTGCAATTGGCTGCCGAATACAATATGTACGTTTGTACGTGTACTACTCCTGCCAATATCTTCCACATGATGCGTCGTCAGTTAGCTGTACCTTTCCGCAAGCCATGTATTCACTTATCGCCAAAATCAATGTTGCGTCACCCATTGGCGGTTTCAACAATGAGCGATTTTGCCGAAGGAACAAGTTTCCAAGAAGTAATCGGAGATAAATACGCTGACCCTAAAAAAGTAAAACGTGTATTACTTTGCAGTGGTAAAGTATATTACGATTTACTCGATAAACAACAAAAAGAAGGTCGCACCGATGTAGCTATCGTGAGAGTTGAGCAATTGCACCCATTCCCGAAAACACAAGTAGAAGCTGAATTAGCTAAATATAAAGCAAAAGAAATTCTTTGGGTACAAGAAGAACCTGAAAACATGGGTTATTGGTCATTTGTATTGCGTGAATTCCCAGAAGTTGGCTTGGGTAATGTAGTGGCTCGTAAATCAAGTGCTTCACCAGCAACTGGCTTCACGAAAGTGCATGCAAAAGAACAAGTTGATATTGTAGAAAGAGCTTTTGCAGCAAAATAACACCAAAGAAACTAAGTTAGCCTTAGAAATTGTTGATATATAATAAAGAAGAAAAACAGCAGTAGAAAAATAGAATCATCATGGCAATAGAAATGAAAGTCCCTTCGGTGGGCGAATCAGTAAGCGAAGTAACCATCGCTTCATGGACAAAAAAAGACGGTGATTTAGTCAAAATGGATGAAGTTATCTGTGAACTCGAATCAGATAAAGCCACATTCGAATTACCCGCCGAAGCCGACGGAATTCTAAGAATAGTAGCCCCAGAAGGTACTACCCTACCCATTGGAGCATTGATATGCAAAATCGAAGCTGCAGGAAGCACAGCAGTAGCAGCTCCTGCGGTAGCCGAGGCCCCAAAAGCAGTGGCCGAAGCACCAGCAGCACCAGTTGCCACCAAAGTAATTGACGTAGTTGTACCAGCCGTTGGCGAATCAATTTCAGAAGTTACGATTGCCGCTTGGAGCAAAAAAGAAGGTGATAGCGTAAAAATGGACGAAGTTATCTGCGAACTCGAATCAGATAAAGCCACTTTTGAATTGCCTTCACCAGAAAACGGCGTACTAACAATCGTAGCACAAGCAGGCCAAGTTGTACCAATTGGCGGTGTAGTAGCAAGAATAACAGCGGGCGGTGGTGCAGCAGTAGCAAGCCAACCAGCAGCTCCAGCACCAACTACAAGTGCAACACCAGTTGCTTCTGATTCAAGCTACGCCGCAGGTCATCCATCACCAGTAGCGGCTAAAGTTTTAGCTGAAAAAGGTATCGACCCAGCATCAGTTCAAGGTACAGGCATTGGTGGACGTATCACGAAAGATGATGCTGTAAAAGCTGAAAAGCCAGCAGCAGCTCCTGCACCACAAGCAGCAAAACCAGCAGCAACTCCTGCACCAGTAGCCCCTGTTACAGAAGGTGGTAGAGTTTCTCGCCGTGAAAAAATGACTTCATTGCGTAAAACTATCGCCAAACGTTTGGTTGCTGTAAAACAAGAAACAGCGATGCTCACAACCTTCAACGAGGTTGACATGAAACCAATCATGGAATTAAGAGCAAAATATAAAGATAAATTCAAAGAAGTTCATGGCGTAGGCTTAGGCTTTATGTCGTTCTTCACGAAAGCTTGTGCGATTGCATTGAAGGAATTCCCGTTGGTAAATTCATACATTGACGGCGACGAAATCGTGTTCAATGACTATGCCGATATCGCCATTGCGGTTTCAGCTCCACGTGGTTTAGTTGTGCCAGTTATTCGCAGTGCTGAAAAACTAAACTTTGCTCAAATTGAGTCAGAAGTTGTTCGTTTAGCTGGAAAAGCACGTGAAAACAAACTTACGATTGAAGAAATGACGGGCGGAACTTTCACCATCACCAATGGTGGAATCTTTGGTTCGATGCTTTCTACACCAATCATCAACGCTCCACAATCAGCTATCTTAGGTATGCACAATATCGTTGAGCGTGCAGTAGTAGTAAACGGTGAAATCGTTGTTCGTCCGATTATGTACGTGGCTCTTAGCTATGACCACCGCACCATCGACGGAAAAGATTCAGTTAGTTTCTTAGTGAGAGTAAAACAACTCTTAGAAGACCCTACAAGAATTCTTTTGGGCGTTTAATTATGACTAAGTGGGAATATAGAACAATCACCATTTCAGCTTTTGAAAATAGAAACTTTCAAGCAAATAGAATAAAAATCGAAAACTTGGAAGATATTTTAAGAGACTATGGCAATGATGGCTGGGAATTAGCCAGTCAGTCCTTCACAGGCGACATCCGTTGGGGAACTGGTGATATGGTTTTGATTTTCAAAAGACCGAAGCAATAAAATGAAAACATCAACTTTCATAACGTCAAATCCTGATATTTTGATGGGAAAACCTACCATTATAGGAACACGTTTGGCCGTAGATATGATTCTTGAGAAATTGGCAGCTGGACAAACAGAACAACAATTATTGGAAGATTATCCTCGACTAACGCACGAAGCTATTCAAGCTGTTTTACAATTTGCAGCCGAGACCGTTCGTGAAATGAAAGTTTACTCAATTGCTTCATGAAAATTGTAGCTGATGAAGGGATTGAGAGTAAAATTGTAGCTACTCTAAGACAAAATGGCTACAATGTTTTATACATTGCAGAATCGTTTCCATCAATTTCAGATACAGAAGTTTTGCAAATTACTTTAAATGAATCAGCTATCTTGCTCACAAAAGATAAAGATTTCGGTGAATTAATTTTCAAGCAAAAGCTTACACACATGGGAATTGTTCTGGTAAGGCTCGGTGAAAATATGAGTTCGATTGATAAAGCAGAAATTGTATTAAAAGCATTTCAAAAACATAGTAAAGAGTTTGAAAGACACTTTTCAGTTATTGATGAAGAGTTTATCAGAATTAGATAAAAGCATCTCATAAAAGAGATAATAAAAAATATGCAATACGACGTAGTAGTAATAGGCTCAGGGCCTGGAGGATATGTGGCGGCGATTCGCTCGGCACAATTGGGCAAAAAAGTTGCCATCATCGAAAAATACAGTGTTCTGGGGGGAACGTGTCTGAACGTTGGATGTATTCCATCAAAAGCCCTCCTCGACTCTTCGGAGCATTTTTATAATGCTGCTCACCACTTTGCCGACCACGGTATTGAGATTCCAGCTCCAGTAGCAAATCTTAGTAAAATGATTGGCCGAAAAAATGGTGTTGTTGAGAAAATGAACACAGGTATCAATTTCTTGATGAAGAAAAACAAGATTACGGTTCACAATGGTCTTGGTTCGTTTGTTGATAAAAACACCATTAAGGTTACAAAAGCCGATGGCTCGGAAGAAACCCTTACGACCCAACAAGTAATCATTGCTACTGGCTCAAAGCCAACGATTCTGCCTTTCATGAATTATGATAAGAAAAGAATAATTACGAGTACAGAAGCCTTAAATCTTCCTGAAATTCCGAAACATTTAATTGTAATCGGTGCGGGCGTAATTGGTGCCGAATTAGGTTCTGTTTATGCACGTTTAGGTGCGAAGGTGTCGTTTGTAGAATTTGCCGATTCGATGATTCCAACAATGGATAAGACGATGGGCAAAGAATTACAAAAATCAGTTAAAAAACTCGGAGCTGATTTCTTTTTCAATACGAAAGTAACGAAAATCGAAAACTCAGGCGAAGAAGTTACCGTAACTGCCGAAGCTGCCGATGGAAAACCAGTTGAAATCAAAGGTGATTATTGCTTGGTTTGTATTGGTCGCCGTGCATATACCGATGGCTTAAATTTAGAAGCTGTTGGAGTAGCAACTGACCGTGGCAAAGTTGTAGTTGACGAACATACTTTGGAAACAAACATAAAAGGAATTTATGCCATCGGTGATGTTGTTCGTGGAGCGATGCTCGCACATAAAGCCGAAGAAGAAGGTGTTTTTGTAGCTGAAGTAATGGCAGGACAAAAACCACATATCAACTATAATCTTATTCCTGGGGTAGTTTATACTTGGCCAGAAGTTGCTTCAGTTGGTGCAACCGAAGAAGAACTAAAAGCCAAAGGTGTAGCTTACAAAGCTGGCAGCTTCCCATTCAAAGCTTTGGGTCGTGCAACTGCCAGTGGCGATACCGATGGTTTAGTAAAAGTTTTGGCCGATACTGCCACTGACGAAATTCTGGGTGTACACATCATCGGTGCAAGAGCTGCCGATATGATTGCTGAGGCCGTTACAGCAATGGAGTTCAGAGCAAGTGCCGAAGACATCGCTCGTATCTCACACGCCCACCCAACATACATGGAAGCATTGAAAGAAGCTGCCTTGGCCGCAACCGCCAATCGTGCGATTCATTCGTAAGAAACATTTTCTATTCCTGAAAAGCCCTTCATTTAGTGTGAAGGGCTTTTATATTTTATAATGATTCCATTTCCAAACCCAATTTTCTTAAATTTGCAGGCCGATAAATATTAAAGCATGCAAAAACTCATCGAAAACTCGCCAATCAAATGGCATCATATACTTTTTTTTAGTCTTTTAGTCGCTATCATTCCTCATACTGGCTTTTGGTATGATCTCAACAATGACTGGCCTCGTTGGTCGGCTTATGCCTTAGAACATGGCTTAAGCCAAATCTATAATTCGGACACCAACTATATGCCTATTTATCTGCACGGCCTCTACTGGTTTGGCAAACTTCACGGCACAAAAGAACTCATTTACGCCAATAGCTATCAACTAAAATACTTCTTTTTATTGTTCGATTTTGCGGGAGCAATCGCTATTGCTTATGCTCTACGTCAGTACTATACTCGCCAATTTGTTGAATATATGTTGCTCTTCAACATGGGTTATTTGTACTGCACCACGATTTGGGGGCAACTTGATAGCGTGCCGACTACTATCGTAATTATAGCCATCATCTGTCTATTCGAGCGAAAACTCCTTTGGGCATCGCTTTTCTGTACATTATCAATTTATGCGAAACTGCAAGCCATCGTTTTTTTACCATTTTTTGCTATACTACTTATTTATCAGCTGAGTATAAAATTTGATAAAATGCTAATTCTGAAAATGTTGGCAGTATCTATCATAGCTCAACTCATTTTGCTCAGCCCATTTATTTTGGGTGGAACTTTCAGCAATTTCTTAAAAGTCGTGCGAGAATCAGTCGGCTTTTTTCCTCGTGTTTCGGTCAATGCTTTTAATATTTGGTATTTATTCCTCAAAAAAGACCCCAGTACCATCAACGATACCTTGATCTTTGCAGGGCTTACTTATAAAAAATGGGGCTTTATTATGTTTTTTACACTATCAGCCATTACATTTTTACCATTGATAATCAATACATTAAATAAAATACTCTCCAAAAAAACCTTAGACCAAGAGTATTATGCTATTCTTTGGCTAACGGCTGCTACTACCGCAATTGTATTCTTTTTTGTGAATACCCAAATGCACGAACGATATTCGTTTCCTGCTATTCCGATGTATTTTGCTTATGCGTTACTTACTAATCGTTACTCCATTTTTGCCCTAACCTCGATTGCTCATTTGATGAATGTCGATGGCACAAATAAATATTTAGGAATAAACCCTTTTAAACCAGAGTTTACTGCAATGATTTTTGGAATCATACTGCTAATGTCATTCCTAAACCTTTATAAAAACTTTAAACCAAGATTGAATATTTCATAAATATCGAAAATATAATAAATACAAATATTTCAAAATAAATTGAAAATAAATATTACAACTTTTGCTTGCCTCATTTCACTAATAGCTTGCTCACATAAAATGAACCCAGACAAATACAAAAAAAGTCAGATAATTTTTGGGAGTGCCGGCGGCTTTACGAACTTAGTAAATGAATATCATCTACTCGAAAATGGCCAACTTTACCATAAAAAAAGTACAGACACCTCTTTTGCAGAACTCAGTAAACAAGATACCGATTCGGTTAAGATACTTTTTGCTAAAACCAAAATCTTACTTGAAACTAATAAAGGGTTTCGTGAACCTGAAAATATGTATTACTTTATAAAATTTAAGCACGATTCTGTCACAAACGAGATTATCTGGGGAGCGTCAAAAGAAAGCACTCCAGCAAAGGCAAAAGATTTATATAAAGAATTGATGAATTTAGTACATTTGAAATAATTTAGTGGAACTCCACAAGAGAAATTTCCAACTTATTAATAACCTTTTGCATAAAAATACCTCACCAAAAAAGTTTCCAAATAATATGAGACTGACTTTTATCCTTCTCTTTTTTGCCGCAATTAGTACTTTCGCTCAGAAAGGTTTCGACAAAAAACATAAACCAATGGCAGGTAAAACAAACCTTCCACAAGGACAATTTACAGAAATCAACGGGCAAAAAAACGATAGAAATACTCGTCAGTCAAGTTTGCCTTCACTCTCAACGAAATTCGTAAACAAACTTAAAGTAACGCACGATAGTGAGACAGGTGGAGTTTTAATGATTGAAAATCTATCAAAATCAACGGCACCCAATGCACGAAAAGGCTTACAGGTAATGGCTATTGATTTTTTAGGTGATGTAAAAACTGCTCTGAAAATAGAAGATCCCAATCAAGAACTCGAAATGATAAACATGGAGTCGGACGAAATCGGTATGACTCATATTCAGCTTCAACAAAAATATAAAAACATCCCTGTTTATGGTGGCGAAATTTGGCTGCATACCAAAGGTGATAAAATTGATATTTTGAATGGTCGCAATTTTCCTACGCCCAATTTAGCGTCTATCTTTCCTACCCTTTCCGAAGAGAAAGCAATTGCGTTTGCAATGGCCGATGTAGGTAAAAAATCAATTGTTCAGCAAGCAGGCGTTACTGGTAAATTATTGGGTAAAATGCAAAACACTGCCGAGTTAATCATTTTTCATAAAGATGGAAATTTTGCTGATGAACGTTTGGCCTATAACCTAACCATTCGCCCTAATTTACTGGAACGCTGGACTTACTTCGTTGATGCCAATACGGGTGAAGTTCTGAAGAAATTTAATAATACTTGCTCGCTCAATAATCCTTTTACGGCCACTGCTCGTGACCTCAATAATATTTCTCGCTCATTCAGCGTACAACAATCAGGCAGCACTTATTACATGCTTGATACACAACGCCCGATGTACAACAAAACAACTTCAAAACTTCCCGATGACCCAGTCGGTGGAATTTGGACAATTGATGCCTTGAATTCTACATCGGATAACATGAAGTATGACCAAGTAAAGTCAAACAGTATCAACAGTTGGAGTGCAACGGCAGTTTCGGCTCATTATAATGCGGGTCTATGCTATGACTATTATCGTACAAAATTTGGCAGAAATTCACTTGATGGCAAAGGAAGTAGCATTATTTCGGTAATAAATATCGCTGATGATGACGGTAGAGGCATGGATAACGCTTACTGGAATGGTGAATTTATGGGTTATGGTAATGGCCGTGATGCTTTCAAACCTTTAGCTGGGGCATTAGATGTGGCTGGTCATGAAATGACCCACGGAGTAGTAGAAGCAACCGCTCGTTTAGAATACCAGAATCAATCAGGGGCATTGAATGAGTCGTTTGCCGATATTTTTGGTGCAATGATTGACCGTGACGACTGGACGCTGGGCGAAGATGTAATCAAAGCAGGTTCGTTTCCGTCAGGTGCATTGCGTAGTTTGTCAAACCCTAATCAAGGTGGTAGAAATGACCCTGGCTATCAGCCCCGAACGATGTCGCAGTATGCAAATCTACCCAACACCGATGAAGGCGATAATGGTGGCGTTCACGTAAATAGTGGTATTCCGAACTATGCTTTCTATTTATTTGCGTCAAATGCCAACGTTGGTAAAGACAAAGCCGAACAAGTTTACTACCGAGCTTTAACGAAGTATATGACTCGTACTTCTAAATTCGTAGATGCTCGCTTGGCAGTTGTGAGAGCAGCGGCTGATATTAATGGAGACACGTCACCAATTGTTGCGGCAGCAAAAGCAGCCTTCGATGCCGTAGGTATTGCCGACCCAAGTGGTAGCAGTAGCAACACAACTCCTCCACCAGTTCCAACGCAAACGCAACAAAATATCCCTGTCAATAACGGTGGTGATTTTATCTTAGTTTTCGAACCATCATCGGGTAAACTTTATACAGCCAAAGCTAACGCTCCAGTGAGCGACTACAAAGTAATTTCATCAAGTGGTTGTTTGGGAAAACCAAGCGTTACGGACGATGGAATGGTAGCTTATTTTGTGGGTTCGGATAAGAATATTCGTAGAATAAACCTGACAGGTGCTTTCACTGAAAGTAAATTATCAAGCGATGGGGTTTGGGGCAATGTTGCTATCTCGAAAGATGGTAAACGCTTAGCAGCACTAACCGACGAAGGTGATAAATACATTTATATTTACAATCTCGAAGACAGTGGCAAAGGCTATAGATTGACTCTTTACAACCCAACTTACTCAACGGGTGTAAGCACTGGTGAAGTTCAATATGCCGACTCTTTCGAGTGGGATTATTCGGGAGAAAACATTATTTATGATGCTTTCAATAGCGTAAAAAGTATCTCTGGAACAATCGAATTCTGGGATGTAGGTTTTATAAAAGCGTGGGATTTGACCAAAAATGCCATTGGAAGTGGTAAAATTGACAAATTATTTACTGACCTCGAAGCAGGTGAAAGTATCGGAAACCCATCTTTCTCGAAAAATTCTCAGGATGTAATCGCTTTTGATTATTTTACTGAAGAAGAACCCGATACTTATTACCAAATTGCCATTGATTTAAGTAAAACAGGCGATGATGCCATTGATGGTATCAACAAAAATAATGATGTCGGCTACCCTGGGTATTCACGTCTGGATGATAAAATGCTATTCAATACCCTTAATGGAAAACAGCAAGATGTCAATATTATTAATATAGATAAAAATAAGATCTCACCTTCGGGAACGGCAAAAATGTTTTTACCCGATGCTTCATGGGCAGTTTGGTACGCACAAGGCACAAGAAGTACAACAACCACCAAAACTGACCAAACGATTAATTTTGGCACAATTGCTGATAAAAACATTGGCGAAAGTTTCACAGTTTCGGCTTCTACGAGTTCAAACTTAGCCGTGACATTTTCGGTAGGCTCTGGCGATATTTCAATCGCTGGAAATACAGTAAAAGTTGGGACAAACGCAGGAAAAGCGAGTATCAAAGCAACCCAAGCTGGAAATACCCAGTTTAACGCGGCCACCACAACCCAAACATTTTGTATTATTCCTGCTGCTCCGAGAATTATTTTGAGTGGTGGAAACTATGTAATTTCGGGCGGCAAAAACTTCCAGTGGTATGTAGGTGGAAATCCAGTTGGTGGACAAACAACTGCCACAACACTAAAACCAGACCTAAACGGCGTTTATACCGTAAAAGCCATTACTGATGATGGCTGTTTTAGTGCGGCATCGAATGGGATTGAGAATAAAATTGCGGTTTTGGCCAATGAACCAAATGAAAGCATTAAAGTTGTGATATTCCCGAATCCAACGGCCGACGAACTCAGAATTGAATTACCAACAGGTGCGATATTCAAAGAAGCAAATTTCTATTCGACAGCGGGCCAAAACATGATGAGTTTCGACAAACTCTCTAATGATAATTCATTAAATATAAGTAACTTACCAAAAGGATTGTATTCAGTAAAAATCGAAACTTCGCAAGGAAGTGCCGTAAGAAAAATCATCAGAGAATAATATATTTGTCATTCAAAGACTAAAACCCCGTCAAATGTCTTGGCGGGGTTTCTTTATCCATAATCTTTTATCACTATGAATAATAAAGAAATTGATGGATTGTTTGCAAGCGAACAAGAGCATCTTAGTAAATTGCACAAGATTGTAGAGCAGACAATCGAAGAAGAGCAATTAATCGTGAATAATTTGCTCAATCCGCCCAAAGAAGTGATTTCTCGCGGGCAGGCTATTTCGGATAAAGTGGCACAATTTGGCGGAAGTTGGAAATTTATTATCATTTTCGGTGTTATTCTTACAGTTTGGATAATCGTCAATGCGGCACTTCCCGAAAAAGATAGATTTGATCCTTATCCATTTATTCTGATGAATTTGGTTTTATCAACCATTGCGGCACTGCAAGCTCCGATAATTATGATGAGCCAAAATCGCCAAGAAGAAAAAGACCGAATGAGAAGCGAAAACGATTACTTGGTAAATCTGAAAGCAGAAATGGAAATTAGGGGTTTGCACCAAAAAATTGATTTATTATTGGAAGAACAAATCAAGACTTTATTTGATACTCAAGCCAAACAATTTGCATTGCTTCAAGAAATCAATGAAAAATTAGAAAAACACATAAAAAATAAATCATAAAACCTTATTACACAATTCATTAACACGATATGTCAACCTTAACATCACCTATAAGAGTACTCGTAGTTGGCTGCGGAAACATGGGAGCATCGCACGCACAAGCTTATCAATTAATTGATGGATTTGAAATTTGCGGTATTGTATCAACAGGAAAAAGCAAAGAAGTTCTCAACGAAAAATTGGGTGGCGGCTATGCCTTATTTTCTGACTACGCAACTGCCCTTGCCGAAACAAAACCCGATGCCGTTTGTATCTCAACTTATCCCGATACCCACGAAGCATTCGCTATCATGGCTCTCGAAAGTGGCTGCCATGTTTTTATCGAAAAACCACTGGCTGATACAGTTGAAGGCTCAGAACGAGTAGCTGCTGCTGCCCAAAAGGCTGGCAAAAAATTAGTAGTTGGTTATATTCTGCGTCATCATCCATCATGGGAAAAATTCGTAGAACTCTCTCACGAACTCGGCAAACCTTTGGTAATGCGTATGAATCTCAACCAACAAAGCCACGGCATAATGTGGGACGTTCATCGTAATCTAATGAAAAGCCTCAGCCCGATTGTTGATTGTGGCGTGCATTACATTGATGTGATGTGCCAAATGACTCGCTCGAAACCGCTCCAAGTAACGGCCATCGGAGCAAGATTGACCAACGATATTGCTGAAAACAACTATAACTACGGACAATTACAGATACGTTTTGAAGATGGCTCAGTGGGGTGGTACGAAGCAGGTTGGGGGCCAATGATGAGCGAAACAGCCTTTTTTATTAAAGATGTAATTGGGCCAAAGGGTTGTGTTTCGATTGTGGCAAAAGAAGCGGGTGGCAGTGGAAAATCAGATAATGTTGATGCTCATACAAAAACCGAGTCATTGCGTTTCCACCATGCCGATATTGACGAAAATAATCAGTTTGTAAAGCAAGATACATGGTTTAATTTGAGCGATGAACCTGACCATCAAGAACTTTGTAACCGTGAACAACGCTATTTCTTGAAAGCAATCGAAGAAGATATTGATTTAACCGACCATGTGCAAGATGCCGTAAATAGTTTAAAAATTGCATTTGCTTGTGATGAGTCAGTGCGTACGGGGCAAGTAGTTTATCTATAATTTTTTTCAAGTACCAAAACAAAAACGTCTCGAAGAAATCTTCGAGACGTTTTTTATGAGTAGCATATCGGCAAAAATCATCAAGTAAACAACTAAGAAAGAAATGCTGACTCATCTACAATTTCTTTAACATCATCAAGCTTTTCCAGCATTTTTCTTAGCCTGAACCTCTGCTCTCGTATCTTTAGCCCATTTAGCAAGTGTAGCCATTCCTGCTCTTACACGAGTACCAGCAGCATTGTTTCCTTTGTCATAAAATTTTTCAAAATCTCCTGATAAAGAAGCCACAAGGTCAGTTAATTCTTTGTACTTATCCATGATAGAAATAAAAGGTTTTTGGGTGAATAATTAACTCTTTGTAAGTTATTGAATAGTAAGTATTTGCAAGTTAGGTATATTATAAAATATTACAAATTTTTCATTAAAAAATACCATTAAAATCGCCTTATTTTTATCTAAAACTAAAAAAGTCTGGTAAAACCAGACTTATCTCAACAAATAATCAATTCTTGATACTTAAAATCGAAGCCCCATATTTATACCAGCTCTTGGGTCAATAGGGAGTTCATACGTATAATAAGCATATTTACTCAATACACGCCCAATATCAGTAGTAATACTAAATGATAGTTTATTTTTCAATAAAAACTTATAGCCAACCCCGAAACCAGCCGATGAAACCTTAACACCATACTTTTTAGTCGGAGGAAAGCCTACAAAAATATATTTTCCAGCAGTAAATTTCACAAATGAAGCAAGAAAGAAGCCTGCATTTTTCTTTTTTTCTGATAGATAATAATTATACTGTGCTTGTAAACTAAATAGATTACCATATCCTGAGTTAAAATTGGAGTAATTTTTATCAAAGAAAAAAGTTTTAATCATAATTGATTGACTATTGTCGATAAAACGTTCGTAGGAAATCGGCACAACCCCTCCTACAATAAGTTCAAAGGCATTCACTATAATCTCATTTTTCTTTACTTTTGGTTTCAATGAATCTTCTTGTGCAAAAAGTGATAATGGAAGAACCATCATTAAAAACAATATTTTTCTCATGACTAATTGTGTTTAAGATTTGTATAAAAAAGGATTCTTATATACTTAAAGCCTAATACCCAAATTTGCACCCAATCTTGCTTCAGTAGAACCAGATAATTGGTAATATCCAGCTTTATTCAGCACACGTCCGATATCAATGGAGAAACCAAATGAAACCTTATTCCTTGATAAAAATTTATAGCCAATACCAAAACCAGAAATTAAGGCATTAACTCGCAATGCTTTACCAGGAGTATTCAAAAATCTGTTTCCATTATAATTATAATAACTTTCGTATGTTGGTGTGTATTTTCCACCAGTAAATTTCAAAAATGGGGCAAAAAAGAAGCCTGCATTTTGTTTTTTTTCTGAAAAATAAAAAATATACTGTGTCTGAAGGCTAACCACCTTAGGTTGGTCATATTTTTCTAAGTTAAAATCGTCAGAACTTTTATCAAAGAAAAATGCTTTTACCGTAATTGATTGATTTCTATCGATAAAACGTTCGTAGCTAATTGGTACAATACCACCTACAATAAGCTCAAAAGCATTAACTATAATCTCGTTTTTCTTTACTTTTGATTTCAGTGAATCTACTTGTGCAAAAAGCAATGATGGAAGAGTCATCATTAAAATCAACATTTTTCTCATGACTAATTGTGTTTAAGATTTATATAAGAAGAATGTTTACTTAAAACCTAAGCCCCATATTCATACCAATTCTCAATTCTATTGGAATATATTCAGCATAATAACCTTTTGCATTTACTACACGACCTATATCAGCTGTAAAATTAAGGCTAATTTTATCTTTCCAGAGTAGTTTATAACCTAATCCGAGGCCTAAAATTGCTCCGCTTACTTTTAAAATTGTTTCTTCAAAACGTGACAGATAAATCCCGTTACTATCGTAGTAATAATTATTTTCTCTGTAGTAATACTTGCCTTTGGTAAACTTAAAAAATGGAGAAAAGGAGAATCCTGCATTTTTTTTCTTCTCCGAAAAGTAAAAGTTATATTGTGCTTGCAGGCTAATATATCTATTATCTGATGCAAACTCCGTGTAATGTTTGTCTAATAAGAAAGTTTTCACAGTTATAGACTGATTACTATCAATAAATCGCTCATAATTAACTGGAATAATCCTTGCTATTACAAGCTCAAATGTATTAATCGCAATCTCATTTTTCTTAATCTTTGTTTTCAAAGAGTCTTGTGCAAAAATACAAGATGGTAAGCAAAGCATGAAAAGCAGAAGTGTTTTCATAAAAAGCTGTTGTGGAGATTTATAAAAAGTGTGTAAAGAATGTTAATATTTAGCAAAGAATAGGCTAAACATTAACATTCTTTAAAAAGTATTTGGTATTTACGCCACTACCAACGGAGCGTATTCTCCAGCTTGAAGTTTAGCTTGAACTTTTTCGAAACAATCCATTGTATATTCTACATCTTCAAGTGTATGCGAAGCCGTAGGAATGATACGAAGCATAATAACACCCTTAGGAACGACGGGGTAAATAATTACAGAACAGAAAATACCCATGTTTTCACGCATATCACGAATCAAATTCGTTACAGTTGGTAAATCATAGCTTCCATGTAAGAAAACAGGGGTTACTGGTGAAGTAGTATCTCCAATATCAAATCCACGCTTACGGAAACCATCTTGAAGAGCCTTCACGATTGTCCAAAGATTTTCTCTAAACTCTGGGTGATTTTTTATCAATTCCAAACGCTTCATTCCTCCCAAAACAAAAGGCATCGGCAATGCTTTTGCATAGGTTTGTGAACGCATATTGTATTTCAAGAACATCACAATTTCTGGGTCGGCAGCAATAAATGCACCAATAGCTGCCATTGATTTGGCAAACGTACAGAAATGCAAATCTACTTGGTCTTGAACACCGAAATACTCAGGTACACCAGCACCCGTTTCACCCATCGTGCCAAATCCGTGAGCATCATCAACCAATAAACGGAAGTTGAATTTTTTCTTCAGTTCAACGATTTTATCCAAACTACCAACCTTACCCGACATACCAAATACACCTTCAGTAATCACCAAGATTCCTCCGCCTTGCTCTTCAGCCAATTTGGTGGCTCTTACCAGGTTTTTCTCTAAGCTCTCCATATCGTTATGAGCAAATTGGTAGTACGTCCCACCCTTTGCTTTGTGCAAACGAATACCATCAATCAAACAAGCGTGGCTTTCGGCATCAAACACGATCACGTCTTTTCTATCAACAATACATTCGATCACTGACATAACGCCCTGATAACCATAGTTTAGCAAAAACGAATCTTTTTTACCAACATATTCAGCCAATTGCTTTTCAAACTGCTCATGTAATTCGGTATTCCCTGTCATCATTCTCGCACCCATTGGGTAAGCCAAACCATATTCAGCTGCTGCCTCAGCATCTGCCTGACGCACTTCTGGATGATTGGCCAATCCTAAATAGTTGTTCAACGACCAGTTTAGCATCTTTTTACCCATAAACTCCATGTGTGGGCCAAGCTCACCCGAAAGTTTTGGAAAAGAATAATAATGGTGAGAATTAAGCAATTTCGCCTGTGACCCGATTGGACCTAAATTGTTGAGAGCTTTATCAAAAATATCCTGTGCCATTTTTTTTAAATTATAACGGGGTCGCCCGTGCGATAATATAATGATGAATGTTGATTACATCACCTTAAAATTTTACACAAAAATAACGCTTTTTTAGTAGGAAACCAAACACCGATTTCTTTGAAAAATCCTATCTATACAAAATGTGCAATATTTTTAAGGCATATTTAAAAAATCCAATTCGATTTTAGTGTTAATTAGTGTTTAAATAGTCGGTGGACGACAGAAAACAGTCATTAAAAAGCCTTAGCTGTTAATACTACAAACTAAGAATTTTACATTTAGTTGGATTAAACTACAAAAAAAATACTGTTGACCATAAACTATGGACTATATTTTAAAGTACAGCAAAACTAAATCAATCAAAAGAAAGTGATAAAGTCAATTCGCAAAATATTAATTGCCAACAGAGGCGAAATAGCGGTTCGTGTGATGCGAACTGCTCGTGAAATGGGTATCAAAACGGTTGCGGTTTTCTCAGAAGCCGACCGAAATTTTCCGCACGTAAAATATGCTGATGAAGCTGTTTGCATTGGTCCAGCCGCTTCAAAGGAGTCTTATCTACGAGGCGATAAAATCATAGAGGTTGCCAAAAGTTTGGGCGTTGATGCCATTCATCCTGGTTATGGTTTTTTATCGGAAAATGCTGATTTTTCGAGAAAAGTACAAGAAGCTGGCTTGATTTTCATTGGACCATCCCCAGAGTCCATTGAAGTAATGGGTGATAAATTATCTTCCAAACATACGGTTGCAAAATATGATATTCCGATGGTTCCTGGTACACCCGATGCCATTACAGACCGTGCGGCAGCCAAAGCAAAGTCGGCCGAAATTGGGTATCCAGTTTTAATAAAAGCCAGTGCAGGCGGTGGCGGAAAAGGAATGAGAGTAGTAGAAAACGAAGCCGAATTTGATGAACAAATGGACCGAGCCGTTGGCGAAGCTATTTCTTCATTTGGTAATGGGGCATGTTTCATCGAAAAGTATATCACGAAGCCAAAGCACATCGAAATTCAAGTGATGGGCGATAAGCACGGTAATGTAGTGCATTTTTTTGAGCGAGAATGTTCTATTCAGCGACGCCACCAAAAAGTGGTAGAAGAAGCTCCGTCAGCTGTACTTACGCCCGAAATCCGTGAAGCGATGGGCAAATGTGCAGTTGATGTGGCCAAAGCCTGTAATTATTATGGTGCAGGAACAGTAGAGTTTATTGTTGACGAAGATTTGAATTTTTATTTCTTAGAAATGAATACTCGTTTACAGGTTGAACACCCAGTAACCGAAATGATTACGGGAATCGACTTGGTAAAAGAAATGATATACGTGGCCGAAGGGCGTGAATTGAGCATAAAACAAGAAGATTTGAAGATAAATGGTCACGCAATTGAGGTAAGAGTTTGTGCCGAAGACCCAGCCAACAATTTCTTGCCCGATGTGGGAATTTTGCAAACTTATGTACGTCCGCAAGGCAATGGCGTGCGTGTAGATGATGGTATTGAAGAAGGCATGGAGATTCCAATTCACTATGACCCCATGATTGCGAAACTGATTGCTTACGGAAAAGACCGCACCGAGGCTATCGAAAAAATGATTCGTGCCATTGATGAATTTAAGATTACTGGCGTGGCCACTACCCTACCATTCTGCAAATTTGCTCTTCAACATGAGGCGTTTGTCAGTGGTAAATTTGATACTCGTTTTGTTGGTTTATACTTTACACCAGAAGTTTTACAACAAGCAATTCCGACCATAGAGTTTGAAATTGCCGCAGTTTTGGCCGCAGAAATATTGAAACGTAAGCAAAATAATAGTTCAGCACAAAGCACGCCAACCATAACCCAGAGTAGCCAATGGCGTAGGAATCGGGTGACGTTGAGAGGATAGAGAGAAAATCACTATATTTGTTGAAAAAACAATAGTTATGGAAGAGGCGATTGGGAAAAAGCGTTATACAGTCGAGGAATATTTTGCTTTGGAAGAAAAAAGCGAGATTCGCCATGAATATTTTGATGGCGAAATTTTTGCAATGGCTGGCACTACGCTCAATCATAATAAAATAGCTCAAAACGTTGGATTTTCTTTGAGAAAATCTAAGAAAATCCATTGTGATGTTTTTATAGAAAATGTCAAATTGGAAGCCATAAAAGATCTCTATTATCCCTACCCAGATGTGATGCTAACTTATAATCCGTTTGATTTGAGGCAGAAAAATAAAATATCACATCCGAGTTTGATTGTAGAGGTACTTTCTACCTCTACCGAGAAGTACGACAAAACTACTAAACTAAAAAAGTATAAAGCAATTGCTTCGGTGCAATATTATATGCTGGTTTCGCAGTACGAAATGAGCGTTGAATTATACAGTAGAGTAAACGATGCCCTTTGGACTTATGAAGAATTTACGGAGCTAAATGCAGTAATTAATCTTGAGAAATTAGAAATAGTTCTTTCATTATCAGATATTTATGAAAATATTGTATTTGAAAGTGAGGAAGAGATTGAGTAGCAATCCATTTCAACTCGCTCTCCCCACAATTTTACTTCTCATTCATCAAAAAGCCAACCAAACCCTCAAACCTCCACTAATCAAAATCTGATTGACAAACTCAATTTTCTTGCCGAAATTTGTCTCATTAGTCAGCTCTCACACCCTGCTTGGTCCTCGTGCGTAGAACTGGATGTTTTACATTCAAATTCTGTACAACAATGAAAACTCACAACAATACACTCGTCTTTTTGGCAATTCTGATTGCCATCATCAATTTGGTTTATGCCGCTTATTCGTTTGCCAATCTACCTGCCACAATTCCGATTCACTTTGGTATTGATGGAAAACCCAATGGCTGGGGCGAAAAATATACGATTTTCTTTATTCCACTCATCAATTTGGCTTTAGTTGGTTTTATGGCAAGCGTGCGTAAGAATCCGTTTAGTTACTTAAATCTGCCCATTAAATTGAGCAACAATAACTTGGAAGAAAGAATGAAACTCGGCAGACAATTATTAGATTTAATTGCTATTTGCATAAGTACGTTATTCTTTTTTATTGAGCTTGACATCGTAAAATCAAGTCAAAATCCAATATCAAGCAATGGTATATTTTTTGTAATCATTAGCATTGTAGCGGCAATTCTTGGCTTTTCTGCTTATTATACAAGTAAGATTAATAAGCTGGCATAAATATTTATATCCCCGAAATGTTACGTTTCGGGGATATAAATATATTTACTTTAATAATTCTCTTAATTTTGCTTCAACTTTTCCCGAAGAAGGTGAATCCATATTTGCGTCTATAATTTTTCCGTCTTTACCAATTAGAGTATAACGAGGTACTCCATAAATGGAATACGCTTCTCTAATAGCCTCCATATTTTCTTCATCAAGATTAATATGAATTCCCGAAAGCTCGGGGTGTTTGGTAAGATATTTTTTCCATACTTCATTGTCTTTATCAACCGATGTGTAGATAAAAACCACGTCTTTATTGTTTTTAAACTTATTTTGTATTGATACGGTGTGCGGTAATTCTTTCACACAAGGGCCACACCAAGTTGCCCAAAAATCTACGAATACATACTGCCCTTTATAATCACTCAATTTAATCGTCTTTTTATCAGGAGTTTTACCTATAATTTCGGGGGCAATTTCTCCTGCATCTATTTTCATCAATCGCTCTAACCTTTTATTAACTGAGGTCATATAACGAGTATTAGGATATTTTTCTTGGAATAAATTGACATAACGAGAATAGTTCTTCGGAATTTCCTGTATCAGTGTATATATCAATAAATCGGCAAACATAAATTCCTTTACCGATTCTGGAATATTGTATTTAGTTATATCATCAAAAGCAAACTGCAAGTAATACTCTAAATTGACTTCATCTTTTGATTTAATGATAGCCGCCATATTTTTACCCGAAACAATCCAATAATAACTTTTGAGCAATATTATATACTCTTCTGACTTGGCTTGAAGCAGATTTTCATCAAAAAACATTGACCGCTCAATGTTTTGCATTAAAGGATGTATCTCTTTATTTTTGGGAAAAACAGGATGATAGTCAGATAAATATCTAATGTATTTCAAAGATAAAATATTGGCTTTTGACAGGTTTTCTATCAACATACTATCTTTGGTAGCAACTTTATTCGTTTTGAAAAAAACGGAGCGTTTATCCGCTAAAATAGAATCTACTTTCTGAATTCCTATCGGAAAATCAATTATATCCCATTCATAGTAAGGTTTATTATTGTACTTGTATTCTCGAAAATATTCTTTTTGTTGTTCAAGAAAGTTATTTAGACTGGCATCATCTCCTTCAAACCTAATTCCGAGGTATGGCTGATTGTAATCAATAAAAATCTCGTATTTTCCACCAGGTTTTACATAAACTATTTGATTAGAAGCTCCAAAATTAATATAAACCAACGTAGAGTGTTCGAGGTTAAACTTCAAACTCGCTTCGCCAGTCAAGCTAAACTTAGTCTCGGTCAAGACCTCTGGGAAACCCCAAGTTTCATCAGTAAAGGCACTTATATCGGTAGATTTGAGATTTTCGGCTTTAATCTCAATGCTGACTTCAGTAGCATAAACAGATTTGCATATTATAAAAAGGCACGGTATAAGAGTGTGTAATTTTGTTAGCATTTTGATAGGATTTAATTTCATATAAAAATAATGAAAGAAATCTCTAAACCAATTGATAATCAGAACATTTTTAATAAAAAAAGCCGCTACCAATCGGCAACGGCTATAAATATATTCCTGTTTAAATGCTATTTTCCAGTATTTCCAGCCATCTTCTGTATTTGCTGACGCTCGTAAAAATTAATAAAATCTTCGAGTTTATCAACGGGTATTCGTCGAGCAATGATTTTCTTATCCTTATCTAAGATATAATTAGTTGGCGTAGAATATACATCAAAGTTTTTTCTAAAATAATATCTACCTTTCGAGTCCCAAAGATTTAACAGCGGTTGAGTTTTATAACCATGCACAAAGTTGTTCATTTTTTTTGTGTCATAAGCTACGCTCACGTTATAAATCGTTGCTTTGTCTTTGTTTTTATTATAAAACTCCATCAATTTCGGGGCAGATTCTTTACAATGCCCACAATCTGGGTCGTAGAAATGTACGATTGTATATTTGGTTTTGCTTTGCATTGGGTTATATTCTCTACCCAAAGAGTCGGCAACAATCAAGGTTGGAAATACAAAACCAGTCTGCAAAGGCTTCAAAATATCTACTCTTTCTTTGAATTTTGCACGTTGTGTTGAATCCAACCAATCGGCATCTTTCAGATAATAGTTTTCAGCCAAGTGAATAAATACACCGTCAAGCCCAACAATTTCATTGTTTTCGTATTTATTTGTCACCCACCACAAAGCCCAACGATACACTTCTTGGTTTTTCTTGGCAAGTTTCAAAACTTTATCGGCATCATGATTGACAGAATCGGTTGTTTGATAAACCAAATCCTTAAAATATCGCTCCATGCGGCTATGGATAAACGGCGAACGAAGTAGGCGGTCATCAGCAAAATCAAGATTATCGAAATAATGTCCTTTATAATAATTAAATAGATACGTAGAATCTGGACGGCCATTGGCCTTTTTAGGCAACACCGTTGGTAATTCAGGGTCGATATTTGCTTTAATTACTTTCGCTGCAAATGTACCTTCGTTTTCTTTCACTATATTCTTCATGTAAGTATCCACTTCCTTCTGAATCAGTTCAACTTTCTTACGGTTCATTTCTTGCGAAGTTGGGTCATTTTTCATTTTTGCCATCGCACTCATGGCTTCGGCTTCTTTGCTTTTTTCTTGCAAGAATTTACGATAGCCAAATAAAATCTCATTCTCTTTTGAGCCTTTAAATTTCACCGAACCCACAAAATCGGTTGTATCGCCCTCGATTTCCATAAATTGTTCTTTACCGTTTATTGCAAAATCGTAGTATTTCGATGGTGAAAGTACAATCAAATAGATCCCTCCTTTGAGTGGGTCTTTACCCTTAAAATTCAGTTCGCCATTCTCAACTTTGGCCGAATCAACCTTGATATATTGATTATACCCAAAAAAATGAGCCAAATGACAAGTTCTTCCTTCAGTAACTCCTTTCATTCGTACTTTGATTGAGTGACCATCTTGGGCAAAACTTTCAGCAGAAAAAATAAGCGAAGCAATCAATAATAGGCTTTTGAAATAGCGGAACGCCGCTCGGCTAATTCTCATATTAGTACAGGTTTTATTCATTTTATATTATTTCACAAAGATAAATACTTAATTGCGTGTTTTTTGTTAAAGGCTTGTTAATTTAGCTATCGAGTAAATGTACGAAAACACTAAAGCCTCAGTTTTTTTCTAAAACTAAACGAATTCTAATGTTTTATATTGTTTCTAAGTTTCTAACATTTGTAATTATGCCCATCGGTATTTTGTGCTTGCTGTTGGGTTATGCTATCTATACAAAAAATCGTACCAAATCGAAGAAAGTAATCATTTCGGCATTTGTTTTTTTGTATATATTTTCTAACCCATTGGTTATCAACGAATTATTGCTTTGGTGGGAAGTGCCTCCAACCTCAATCTTGAGCGTAGAAAAACACGATATTGGCATTATTTTGACTGGAGGTACAATCAACGAAGAAAAACTACCTCAAGAAAATACCTTTCTTGGAAAATCAGCTGACCGAATAGCTCAAGCAATAGAACTCTATAAACGAGGTAAAATAAAGAAGATTTTGATTAGTGGGGGTGAAATAAGTGTTTTGGGGAAAACTCCTAAAAAAGAGATTGAAGAGATTGCTAAGTATCTGATTATTAGTGGAGTGATACAAGAAAATATACTTTTAGAAGCTCACTCGCAAAACACACGAGAAAATGCCGAAAACTGCTCGAAGATTCTGAAAAAACATTTCAAAAATCAATCATATTTACTCATTACCTCGGGTTATCACCTGAGAAGGGCAACTGCATGTTTTGAGAAAGTAGGTGTGCAAGTAGATACTTTCGGGGCAAATTATCTTTCGCATGAACGAAATTATTATTGGTATCATATCTTACCGAAAGAAGATTATTTTGCTCATAGCCAGTTGATTTTCAGAGAAATAATCGGCTACTGCACTTATAAAGCAATGGGCTGGATTTGATTATTAATGGATAATTGAGAATGAATAATGGAGAATTAATTTTGACAAACATTTTCAATTCTCCATTATCAATTCTCAATTATTACATGCTCAATATATGCACCATTCTCAACAAATCGTCGTGAATTGGTTTTGGTTTTTTGATAGTATCAATAAACGGTGTGTAAACCATTTCGTTGTTTACAACCCCTGCCATTACATTTTTATACCCTTTAATCAAGCCTTCAACCGCACCTAAACCCAGACGACTCGCCAAAATACGGTCGTAAGCAGTTGGTGTACCACCACGCTGAATATGTCCGAGCGTTGTTACACGAATATCGAGTTTGTCAGCAACTTGATTCTTTATCTTTTCAGCAATATCTACGGCGTGACCTTCTTCGTCTCCTTCGGCAACCACTACGATTGATGAAGATTTCGATCGTGACCAGCCATCTTTTAATGTACTTACTACTTTTTTGAGTGGCGTATGGGTTTCGGGAACCATTACAATTTCAGCACCACCACCAATACCCGATTGAATGGCAATGTAGCCTGAGTCACGACCCATTACTTCGATAAAAAATACACGGTCGTGTGAGTCAGCGGTATCTCTAATTTTATCAATGGCTTCGAGTGAAGTATTTACGGCTGTATCAAAACCAATCGTATAGTCAGTGCCATAAAGGTCATTATCAATTGTGCCTGGACAACCTACTGTAGGAATTTCATATTCATTATAAAAAACCTCAGCTCCCGTAAATGTCCCGTTTCCACCAATGGCAACCAAACCTTCGATTCCTGCATTCATTAAGTTTTCGTAAGCTTTTTTACGGCCTTCGGGAGTCATAAACTCTTTACTTCTCGCCGATTTTAGCATCGTACCACCACGCTGAACTATATTACTTACTGATTGTGAATACATCGGAAAAATATCACCCGAAATCATTCCATTATATCCTCTTCTGATACCGTAAACTTCCAAACCATGATATATTGCTCCTCTAACTGCGGCTCTGATGCAGGCATTCATGCCAGGTGCATCTCCTCCAGAAGTAAAAACTGCTATTCGTTTCATCTTAATATTTTCTTAATTTTGCTTAAGTATTTAGCCTATTACCGTTCTCTCTCCAACTTCTTCTACACTCGGCACAAAAGTAATTAGTTTTCTTTACTTCTCCCAAACTTTCATTATTATTCATTAACAATATTGTTCTGCAAAAAGGGTTTTTATCGAAATTAAATTCTTTTTTATGATTATTTATAGAATTTATTGTATATTATTATTTTTTCATAGAGAGATCCACTATTCCTTTACTTACCTGACTACAAACTTAATAATATATCGAAAAAGACAAAAAACAACGCATAAAATCCCTCAAAAACTAATATTTTTTGTCGTCAGTATTAAGTAATTTTTAAAGTCTGTACTTAATGATTTTTAATCGTTTCAATCGCTGGATAAATACTATTTGAAGTTGTGTTGAAACTTTGATTATGAGCCGCAAATAGAACTATTTCGCAAAGTCTATTTTTTCTTCTAAAGTTAGTCAAACTATCTCAACATTCAACCTTAAAATAGTGTTTTTAAATAGAACAACTCAAAGACCACACTTCAATAAATTGATTATCAGTAGATTATAAGTTATTTGACATTTGTTTTTTTTTGGCATACTATTTGAGCTTTTTTGGGTAACAACGGTAATGTATTCACCGCTTAACCCAAAGAGTAAGCTAAAAACTTACAATTAATCTTTTAAAAAATGTCAGGAATAACTTTACCTTTCAAGAATCTCCGTCTGAGAGTCGGAGCGTTCATTTTGCTTCTTTTGAGTGCCTTCAACTCAATTGCACAAAGCGAAAATGTTGGAATCGGAACTACAAAACCCGATAACTCAGCATTATTAGACCTAACCTCTACATCAAAAGGTTTACTAATTCCACGTATGACTCTTGCTCAAAGAGCAAACATCAAGAGTCCAGCAACGGGTTTGATGGTCTATCAGATTGATTTCTTCACTGGCTTTTATTTCTTTGATGGAGCTTCATGGAAAGGACTTTATGCTCGTAATACCGACGGTGCAGCCATCACATCTGAACCAACTGGTAGTTCAGTTAAAACGAGTGAAAATAGTTGGAATTTAGGTGGAAACAGTGGGTTAAATTCTGACTTCAACTTTATTGGTACCTTAGATACTACATCGTTGGTATTCAAGGTGAACAATTACCGCTCAGGTTTGATTGATTATCGTTTTGGTAATACGTACTTAGGTTATAGAGCTGGTTATCGTAGTCATGGCTTCAATTCGATTGCCATCGGTGCTTATGCTTTACACGATTCAAATTTAGGTCTTAACAATGTTGCCATAGGTTATCAGTCATTACTTAATAGTCAAACAGGTAGCGATAACATAGCTTTGGGGTCCAATGCCCTATATAGTAATATAACAGGTTCTCAGAATATTGGTATCGGAACACAGGCAGGACAACGCTCTAAAGGAGATGGAAACATTTTTATTGGCCACAAAGCTGGGGTCAATGAAGTTGGCGACAATAAGCTATACATTGATAATAATATCAAAGATGCTCCGCTCATTTATGGAGATTTTGAAAAAGGCTATGTGGGTATCAATACTCAAAGCCCAGAAAGTGCCTTTTCAATTGATAGTAAATCACTACATATCAGCGGTTTAGAATTTAAACAACTTAACAGTAATTCGCCGACCGAGCAATCAAATCTGAGAGTCTTATCAGTCGATAGTAAAGGGCGTGTTATTTTAGTAAAAGATTCAGTTGGAACAGGTTCAAATATACCTGTATCAGTACCCAATTACTGGTCGTTGAAAGGAAGTTCAATCGAAAATAATAATTCTGGTGATGTAATAGTAGGCAATTTACGTTTCAAAAGTCTCCGTACAATTTCGCCAGCAGTTAAGTCAAATGGAAAAGTGTTGACAGTTGATGATAATGGGTTGATTGTTTTAGCTCGTGATTCAGTTGGTACTTCGTCTCCTGTATTTTGGGGATTAAATGGTACTACCCTATCAAACACCAACTCAGGAAGAGTAATATTAAATGGTCCGATACAATTGAGCAATATTAGAGCCTCAAATACTGCATTTCGCTCTTATGGAAAAGTATTGACGGTTGACGATAACGGAAATTTAATTTTAGTAAGAGATTCAGTAGCCGCCGCAAACAACATTCCTGTAAGTCCATCACCATGGAATGTCAATGGAAATAATATTGCAAATAGCAATTTAGGAGCAGTTTATATAAATAATAGCTTGATTTTATCGAAGTTGAGTAGCAATAATACTGTGACTATTTCGGCACAAAAATTCCTTACTGTTGATAATGCAGGAAACGTAATTTTAGCAAATGTTCCGTCAAGTACCATTGCAAATCCTACTTCAGATTGGAATTTAGACGCCAATAATCTTACTAATAAAAATACGGGTGGAGTGTATGTAAATAATGGTTTGTGGGTAAAAAATGGCTTCAGCTTACAATCAGGTACACTCGAGTTAAATAGTGCCACAGAAAATAAAAGTGGATTACAATTTACTCAATTGAAAGCTTCAAATCCAGCATCAAAAGGCTACGGAAAGGTGCTTTCGGTTGATGATAATGGAAATGTAATTTTAGTACGTGACTCGGTGGGTGTTGCTGGGACAATCATTAATGCATCTTCTCCTTGGACAATCAGCGGAAATGACATTGTTAACTCAAACCTCGGCAAAGCTTATATCAATAACGGTTTATCTGTAAAAAGTGGCATCACTATTGAATCAGGAAATTTGGTTACTAATGGCTCTGTAACTAACCGAAGTGGACTGGTATTCAACCAATTAAAACTATCTTTTCCTGCTTCGAAGCCATCAGGTAAAGTACTTTCAATTGATGAAAACGGCAACGTAATTTTAGTAAGAGATTCTGTAGGTGTTGCTGGAACTATCATTAACACACCTTCTCCTTGGACGGTAACAGGTGATAATATCAATAATGCCAATACTGGTACTGTATCAATCAATGCCCTAACTTTACCCAAGCTGAGTAGTAATAATACACCGACAATAATAACTCAAAAGGTATTATCGGTTGATGAAAGCGGAAACGTAATTTTGGTTAGTACACCAACTACTAATGGCGGCACAACTCCAACAAGTGAACTTTGGAAAACTAATGCTGGCGGGGCAATATTCAATAACAACACCCAAGGAGTTGTGATTACTGCCAATAACGATGGTACAAGTGGTCTTCAATTTACTAAACTAAATGCGTCCTCAGTAGCTGGAAATAGATATGGCAAAGTACTTTCGGTTGATGATAACGGAAACGTAATTTTAGTTAATGATGGTGTGACAAGTGGTGGGAATAATAATACTGGTGCTGGTTGGACAATTACTGACGGCCGTCTGCACAACGCCAATAATGGAAAAGTAGTCATCGGTACAGGTATTAACTCTTATCCGGGTGATTTCCAATTATATGTAAAGGGTGGAATATTGACAGAAAGAGTGAGAGTGGCTGTTGCTAATTCTGACCGTTGGGCTGACTATGTTTTTGAGCATGGTTACAAATTAATGTCACTCCATGATGTTGAAAAACACATTAATTACTATAAACACTTACCAAACGTTCCATCAGCTGAACAAATGGTGAAAAGTGGAATGGATATCACTGAAACAAGTGCTAAGTTATTAGAAAAAATCGAAGAGCTTACGCTATATATGATTAAAGCCAATAAGCAAATTGAAGCTTTAGAAGCAAAAGTAAACAGTCTTGAAAAAGTACAAAAATAGTCAACATCTTTTGTGTAAACTATGAATAAACTCAAGCATTAAACTTTATTTTTTTATAAAAAAATGAAAATTTTAGCATGAAATTATCATATTTTAAAATATGAAAAATTGTTTTATAATCATTTGACTGACAATTAGTTGACTATATAGATGTATCGGTTTAAAAAGTTTTTATTTCTAAAAATGATTTATGGCACAATGATTGCCAAATAAATATAAAAATAATACAAATAAAAAGTACAAGTTATACAACATTGATTTTTATGGGTTAGGGTTTATTTTAAACGCCACAGCACAAGATTGCGGTGGCGTTTTTGTTTTATTTTAAAACTCTCCTATCTTTACCGCACGTTCTACAATATTTTTTAAATCAATGCTAAAGTCAAAATCTATCTCTTATTCACGCACAACAATCACTGAATTAATGATTCCATCTTACGCTAATTTTGGTGGTAAAATTCACGGAGGGATCTTACTTTCACTCATGGATAAAGTGGCGTATGCCTGTGCCTCAAAACACGCTGGTTCGTATGTCGTTACGGTGTCGGTTGATGGTGTAAATTTCTTACAACCAATTGAAGTTGGAGAACTCCTTTCGCTTCATGCATCAGTCAATTATGTAGGCCGTAGCTCTATGGTAATTGGTATAAGAGTGGTTTCAGAAAATGTAAAAACTGGCGAACAAAAACATACAAACACTTCATACTTTACGATGGTGGCTAAAGACGATAACGGTAAACCCACCGAAGTACCAATGCTCGAACTCGAAGACAAAGACGATGTTCGCCGCTGTCTCGAAGCCATCAAACGCAAACAATTAAAAGAAGCCTACAAAGATGATTTCGATAACGAAAAATCAAGTATGCATCTCGAAGACAACCTTCATTTACTTGATAATGAGCGAGTTATTGTAAAATAACTATCTGTCCAGCACTTGTTTATCACCCAAGATACTCGTTTTCAAAATCATGATAAAAGCACTTACTATTTCACTGACTTTTTTTCTCTTACATTTTAGTCTCTTTGCTCAAAATACTGATATTGACATTTTAAAAAATATCAATCAAAACCGCAACCAAAACCTTGATAAACCCCTCAACGGTATCAGTAAATCGGTTTACCCTTTAAGCGTTGCTTTGCCTATTAGTTTATTGGGTACGGGACTTATAAATAAAGATAAAAACCTACAACGACAAAGCCTAACTTCATTGGCATCACTGGCGATTTCGATGGGAACTACTTATACTCTCAAAAAAATCATTAATCGTGACCGTCCATACATTACTTATCCTTCAATTCAGCCTTATTACCTCGAAGATGACCCTGCTTTTCCATCGGGGCATACTACAGCGGCTTTTACAACGGCAACTTCACTGAGTTTGACTTTCAAAAAATGGTATGTTGCTGTGCCAGCTTATACTTGGGCAGGGGCAGTTGCTTACTCACGCATGCACTTAGGCGTGCATTATCCGAGCGATGTTTTGGCAGGAGCAGCCATCGGTGCGGGTTCGGCTTGGCTGTGCTATAAAGCCAATCGTTGGTTACAAAGAAAAAAATAAACTTTTTGGCAGGTTGGCAGTTAATTAACTAAGTAAAATGCTTAATCATTAACGACAAAATTTCATTGAAAAAGTCTTGTATCATCATCGGAGCGGGTTTATCGGGTCTCACAGCCGCCCACGAATTAATAAAAAACAACTGGGAAGTAACAATTCTCGATAAAGGTCGAGGCGTAGGCGGACGCATGGCAACTCGCCGAGCAGGTGAAGCTCGTTTTGACCACGGAACTCAATACTTTTCCACAAAAACCACTGATTTTCAAGTATTTTCTCAAAATATTATTCAGAAAAACATTGCGAAGGAATGGAATTTGCAAGAAGGTGATAAAACTTTTTCGCACGCAAGAGTTATCGGTATCAATGGAATGAATACCATTCCAAAGTTTTTGGCAGAAGGACTAATTATTAAAACAAATGAAAAAGTAATTAGTATTTCGGAAATCGAAAACGGATGTAAAGTAAGTACAGAAGCAGGAAATTTCTATGAAGCAGATGCCTTGATTTGCACTGCCCCTGCTCCACAAGCGATTGAGCTATTACAAAAAAGTGAAATAGCACTTGCAGACATTAAAACTTTACAAAGTATTGAATATCAATCTTGTATAGCTGTCATGGCAAGTTTGAAAGCTCAAACAAATATTCCAAGCCCAGGTGGAATTAGTCTTGAAAATAGTAATGTTTCGTGGGTGGCAGATAATTTTCAGAAAGGAATTTCTCCGATTTTTTCAGCAACTATTCATGCCAATCCTGCTTTTAGTTTAGCCCATTTTGATGATGATTTGACCCAAATTGGGCATCAGCTCCTTTCCGAAATTACTGACCTAATTCCTGCCGACTCAGTAGAAAGTTTTCAAGTGCATCGTTGGCGATATAGCTTGGCTTCCGAACGCTACACAGAAGATTATCTCGCTTCCAACTCCACTAAATTTCCTTTGATTTTTGCGGGTGACGGTTTTGGCATTGGAAATATCGAAGGTGCGTATATTTCTGGGAAAAGTGCGGCACAAAGGCTCTTATAAGTTGAAAAGCCATAAAACAATCACGACAGATAATGGACTATTTAGTAAAAGACCAAACTCTTGAGTTGAAATATGAACCAAACAAAGGTGCTTGGACATATCATATACAAATTCCGAACACCAAACAAATTGTCGGAAAATGGGGTTCGCTGAAAGTTTCAGGCTTTATCGACGACTACAAAATTGAAAGTATTAACTTGTTTACGATTACAGGACAAGATAAACTGATTTCAGTAAATGAAAAAATCCGAAAAGCAATTAAGAAAAGCGGCGGCGAGACAGTGAACGTGACACTCTATTTACTAACATCAAAAGAACAAATTACTGAAAAAGAAATTATAGAAACCTTCAAGGATTCGAGAGTTTTAGACGCCTTCAATAATCTTTCCGAAGATGAAAGAAACAACATAATCGGAGAAATTACTTCAATGAAAACAGAAGACAAGCAATTAAAAACGATACTCAAATTTATAGACCATCTAAGCAAATCTAATAATTGAGTAATCTTCATAACCTTCTGATTATCAGTAAACAAATTTGTATTCAACAAGTATTTTATTTAGAATTCTTTTCAGTATATTTGATTAAATTCTTTAAAACGCTTGAGCCATGTCTAATAGATTTCTTCCTCTGTTATTGCTCTTGTTTGCTGGGCAAAGCTTCGCCAATGCTATCCTGATTCCGATGGACGATAGCCAAAGCAACCATCTAAAAGCCTACGGAATAGCCTATACGACGCTAAAAAACAATACTGAAATCGACTGGTTACTCAATTATCGTGGTGGCAGTTTTCTGATAAATTATACGTCAAACACCCAAAAAGAGTGTCTTGTTCGTGGCGTTTCGTTTGAAATAATCTCCGATGCTGATGTGCAAGCACTCAAACAGCAGATTTCAAATCCTGATGTAAACATGGAAATCATGCGGCTGCACAAAGCGGCTCGTATTGCCGTTTATTCTCCTTCCAAAATTAGCACTTCTTCTTTTGAAGATACCGATGCGGTCTTGTTAGTACTGAAATACGCTGAAATTCCCTTTGAAGTAGTTTATGACGAAGAAATTTTGCGGGGCGACCTCAATAAATACGATTGGCTTCACTTGCATCATGAAGATTTTACGGGGCAATTCGGCAGAAATATGCGTCGAATGAGCTACAAAGACATGAAGGCTCAAGAAGAAATTGCTCAACGCTTCAAGTATAATAAAATCTCAGCACTCAAACTCGATGTTGCTAAAACCATCAAAGCCTATTGCATGGGCGGTGGATTTTTGTTTGCGATGTGTTCGGGGGCAGAAACGCTTGACATCGCCCTTTCGGCCGAGGGTGTTGACATTGTAAGTAGCCGTTTCGATGGTGATAATGTTGACAATAACGCCCAAGAACGACTCGATTTTAATAAAACTTTTGCCTTTGAAGATTTCACGCTTTACCTCAACGATGGAGATGGATATGGCTATAATTCGATGTCGTTTTCTGATATAAACGCCTCCAATGGTCGATTCGATGATGAAAACAATACTTGGTTTAATTTATTTGATTTTTCTGCCAAATGGGATTTTATTCCTGCAATGCTCGTACAAAACCACGAGCATCTGATTCGTGAGTTTATGGGTCAAACGACTGCTTTCAATAAAAAAACGGTCAAATCGAGCGTTTTGGTAATGGGAGAAAGTAAAGAATCAAATCGATATATGTATGGTGAGCTTGGACTTGGTCAGTGGGTATTTTATGGTGGTCACGACCCCGAAGGTCGTCGAGGTTTTCACCGAACACCCACCGACTTGAATCTTTTTCCGCATTCGCCAGGGTATCGTCTTATCTTGAATAATGTGCTTTTTCCTTCGGCTAAAAAGAAGAAGAGAAAGACTTGATTTTTATTTTACCACAGAGACGTTTACAACGATAAAATTTCTTCCCAAACATTTTTCAAAACTGGGATTCCGTTAGCTGTATTTTTTTCTCGGGTATTCAGTACTCGCTCGCCTGGGAAGGTAATTTTCTTCGAATCATTTATCGGTTTTGATTGATGATAATCTTCAATGATCCGTTCTACGGCTACCGAAATAGCCGAATGATTACTCAGTTTCGAGACATCAATGGCGATATAAACCTGTGAAAGTCGATATTCTACTTCTTCTTGGCTAATTTCGTACGTAGAAAGTCCACCCGACAACACAACAGACAATATATCCAGCAAAAGCGAAAGCCCAGCTCCTTTCCAATAACCAACGGGCATTGAGCGAGTGGATTTCATAATTTCACTGGGGTCGTCGGTCAAGTTTCCTGCGGTATCAAAACCACCAATTACTGAGAGTTTTTCCCCTTTCATTGCAGCCAGTTCAATTGCCCCAAATGAGTATTGCGACATCGCCATGTCCAGCACAATAGCTTCATTTTCGTAGGGTAAAGCCATCACCAAAGGATTATTGCCCAGCTTGGCATCGGTTGCTCCCCAAGCTGGCATATTAGCTATGGTGTTTGTCCAACCAATAAATACAAAACCTGCTTTGGCAGCTTGCCAACCGTAAGTACCGCCACGCATCCAGTGATTTGTATTTGATAAACCTACACAACCGATTCCGTGTTCTTTGGCCAATCTCATGGCAGCTTCAGTTGCATGAATCGCATTTAGAGGGCCGGGGCCGAGATTTCCATCCCATTGCTCAATTCCTCCAAATTTCGACACTAAGCTTGGCTCTGCATCTGGTTTTACAAAGCCACCTTTTAGGTATTTCACAAACCTTGGAAAACGATTAACTCCATGCGTATAAATACCATCAAGGCTATTGATTGTAAAGATTTCAGCACAAATTTTTGCTTTGGCTTCACTTAAACCATTGCTCAATAAAATACGCTCAAAAGTTAACTGCATTGCTGCTTTTGAAATTACCAAAGTATTACTTTCGGCTGTCATAATTTTCAGGGTTTGGTTGGAATAAAAGGTTTTGCAATGTAGTAAAAATCGGGTATTATCTATATCCCAAAAACCAAATAAATATACAACACCATCAGCTTACAAAATTTTATTTGTTTAATTTTAAAACAAAAATATTAAACAAAATATTATATAAGTGTAAGTTGATTGATTTGAAATAATCACTGAACTTAAATTTCAAAGACATAACAAGCTGATAATTAGCAATTTGTAAATTATTTTTCAAAAAACAAATCCATCTCTAATTTTATCTCGTTAGTTAAGTCAACAAATAACAAATGTAAAACTTAAACAATTAACATTCAAACGGTGCGGCGTTCCGCAACAAAAATCCAATGAAAAAATTAGCATTAGTATTCGTTTCAGCACTTATCTCATTAAGTACATTCGCACAAAAAGAAAAAACTGTAACAGTAGGTGGAGCACCTATGTATCCATCAAAAAACATTGTTGAAAATGCAGTAAATTCAAAAGACCACACAACGCTTGTAGCAGCGGTAAAAGCAGCAGGTTTGGTTGAAACACTTCAAAGTGCAGGACCATTCACAGTATTTGCTCCAACTAATGCTGCCTTCGGAAAATTACCAGCTGGAACTGTTGAAACTTTGGTAAAACCAGAAAATAAAGCAACTTTGACAGCTATTTTAACTTATCACGTAGTAGCAGGAAAGTTAAGTGCGTCAGACATCGTTGCTAAAATTAAAGCAGGTAACGGAACAGCAACAATGACAACCGTACAAGGTGGCACATTGAAAGCTTCTTTGAAAGGAAAAAGCGTAGTTTTGACTGACGAAAAAGGCGGAATGTCAACAGTAACAATTGCTGACGTAAATCAAAGTAATGGTGTTATTCACGTAATTGACACAGTTGTTTTGCCAAAATAATTTGGTTATGAGTCGTTAATGAAAAAGCCAATTGTGCGAAACTGCATGATTGGCTTTTTTCGTTTTATGGCATCTCGTACAGATAATAAGGGTTTTCTTTAAATTCTTCCCAATCGGTCAGTATTTGTTTTTTCAATTTCAGTAATTCGTCTTTATCTGCTAATTCCTTAAACTTAGGTTCTTTCTCCAATTCCTTAAAATAGCTCGCCAGTGCATTACAAAGCGTAAACTGAGCAGTAGCGATAATATCCTTTAATCTATCCTTTTGAATATCATCCTTCGAAAACCATAGCGTTGTACCTGTCGTACGTGCATTTTCGGCCACATCCATCATTTTTATACTTGGTAAAAGTTGAGCCATATCATCCATTGCTTTGTTCTCATCTTCTTTTTCAACCGAACTTTGATAGCCTTTACTTAAAGTATAAATCAGATTGGATACCCGACGAAAATCATAATCAGTACACTCATAAAATTTTTCAAAAATGGCTCTTCGGATTTTTTTCAAGAAAACCTCGCTGGCCATTGTAGCAGTAGATGAAATACGGCTATAGAGTAGCTTTGACAAAACTGATATTTTGATAGATGTTAAAAAGCTGCCATACCGTGAAAGAATATCCCAATTAAGGCTTTGTGTTTCGCTGGTTTCAGTTTTGATTTTTTCGATTAATTCAGCCACCTTTTTTTTATAGAACTTCCCTCCTACCATCAATGCAATGGCTGGTAAAAATAATAAATAACCGAGAGGCTTTGTAAACTTGGCGAAATTGATCAAAGTCTCATTTGGCGAACTTACAAGACTAATAATGTCAGTGCCGAAATAAGCAATTAACGATACCATAAATAATGCAATTCCCAATGGTAGCAAACGTTTGGCTTTTTGGTGATAGTCATTGATACTTTTATTGAAATCAATTTTAGAAACCTTGGTGTTATATGATGCAATTATTCGATTAGAAACATCGGCCACAATCATCAAATCGAAAGGCTTGAGTCCTTTCTTTTGGGCGGTTTTGTTACTTCTTCTATTATAAGCCAGCATCATACTCTCAATGCCTTGATTATCAGTAATTCCGCCATCCATTAAACCGAAAGCCGAGCCTTGCACATTTGTTCCGTTGGCAGTTTTAAAAATGATACTTTCTTCCAGTTTTTGTTTCATTGTGTCATCACTGGCAAAATCGTTTGGAAAAACCATCGGCTCAAAACCAATCGGAAAGCATGATGAAGCAGCCAACAAATCTCCAACCCGAAGCTGACGCACTTCTTCAGTATTGGCAATATTTACATAACTATTGCCAATGATATTTTTGGTGTTTTTTTCGGAAGTCTGAAATCGGAAACTATGACCACTCTGAAAGTCAGTGGTATTGATACAAACCTCTTTTATGTGTGTATTTTTTGATAAATCCCAGATATTCTCCCACTTCAATCGAAGTAGTTTTTCATCATAAACTTTTGCGAAAGCATTAATAAAATTCTGTTCTTTTGTTTCATTCAACCAGCACTGCTCATCCGATAAAATCTTTATGGCATCTTCTAAGAGTTTTTCACCATCCATAAATGCCAGTAACGTCTTTCGGAATTGCGTAAAATCTTCTTTTCGGTGCAACGACAATAAATAGACAACGACTGCAATAGTACCTCCCGACGCCGAAGCCATAAATTTTGTACGTTGAAGCAATGATTTTTCTTTAAACACTAAACGGTTCAGGTACATCATAGTTCCTAAAGCAAAAGCAGCAGCTCTAAAACCTCCACCCGAAAAAGCTAAAGCTATTTCATCGAAGGGTGTCTGTGGATAAGATTGAAGATTTTTTTCAGATTTTGATGGCATAAAAGTAGAGTTCTATATCCCAAATATACCGAAAAAAGGAGATAAATCCGAGGAAAGAAAGCTAAAATTAGCCTAAGAAAATCAAAAAACTTTTGCTTATTCTCATTCAGTTATAAGTTGTAAAAGGGGCTTTTTTAGAACTATCTTTATTGTATTTCATAACATTTCGCAGCTTAGGATTTTATTAATCATTCAACATTAAGAGAAAAGAAAAAGAATTGATTCGCAATAAAATTATTGCAAACCAATTCTGCACTAAAATTTTGGCTAATTCACTCCACCTTCAAACTCTTCACAGGGTTCATTAAAGCAGCTTTTAGAGTTTGAAAACCTACTAAAAATAAAACTACAATCGTAAACAAAAGCCCAACCGTAGCAAACATAAACCACGTAATATCAACTCGGTACGAGTAGTTTTCTAACCATTTTTGCATTCCCATGAGCGTAAAGGGCAATGAAATAGCAACTGCTATGAGCATCAAGCCCAAGAATTCTTTCATAAACAAAGCCATGATGCTCCAACTCGATGCCCCAAGTACTTTTCTGATGCTTAGTTCTTTGGTTCGTTTTATGATATTCAACGAAACTACGCCCAAAATCCCAATCAAAACGATGATGATTGATAGCACGGTAGCTACTTGAGAAGCCTGTTTTAACTGAATTTCAGACTGATACAAGGTTTGAAGCGTATCGTCAATAAATGTGTATTCAAAGGGAGCGTTAGGCATGAGTTGTCTCCATTTCGACTCGATAGCCGCCATTGATTCGCCCAAATTTTGTGCTTGAATTTTGAAAGATAAATAACGATAAAAGTTGTTGTCTCGCACGTGCATGAAAGCTATCGGCCCAATGGTTTTGTGCATCGACTCGAAATGAAAATTTTTGCAAATACCAGCAATCGTAAAAACAACTGGCGAAGCGTGCATTCTAATCTTTTGTCCTAAAGCATTGGCTGGAGTTTTAAAACCCAACGATTTTGCTGCTTCTTCGTTCAAAACTATCTGATTTGGCTGGAAAGTGCTATTTTTTGCTTGAAAAAACTGTCCTTCGAGCAACGGAATTTGATAAGTTTCGGCATAGTTTTCGTCGGTTACGAGCGTGGGTGTATAAACTGCGAGCGTAGAATCTTGTCCCATTTTGTAGATTCCGCTACTGAAACCAAACGAGCCATCGGGAATGATATAGGATAAACTCACTTGTTTTACTTCTTTCAATTTTGCCATTTCATTGCGAATGGTGCCCATTTTCTGAACACCCGCTGGCGACCAATCTCGTGGGACTTTTATCGAAAAAACGGAGGCTTTATTATACCCTAAATCTTTATCGAAGAAGTAATTGACTTGCTTTGAAACAACCACCGCTCCTCCAAACACAAAAAGTGCCACCGCAAACTGAGAAACGATGAGCATTCTACGAAAAAAGACATTTTCTTTAACCGATTTCAACTTCCCTTTCATCGAATCGACTGAGGGTAAAGTGGCCAATACAAAAGCTGGATATGCTCCTGATAATAAACCGATTACGAGAGCCAGTACGAATGCAGCAAGAAAGAAAATCGGTGGTGCGGCAACTAATGAAATGATTTCCTTTTGTAAGATTTTTTCGAAAGATGTGCGTAAAATTTGGTAGAAAATCAGTGAGATAAAGAGACTAAAAAACGAAATAATGATAGATTCGGCCAAAAACTGACGTAAAACTTGTTGTTTGCTGCTACCAAGCACTTTGCGGACGCCAATTTCTTTGAGCCGAGAAGAAGATACCCCGATAGAAATATTCACAAAATTGACAATCGACATCAACAGAATAAACACGCCCACGAGCGAAAGCGTACGAATAGTTTTCTTTACAACCCCATTGTTGGCTTCTCGGTAAACATCTTTGAGAGGTACTAAATAAGCAGTTAGGTTTTCACTGATTTCGGTCGGTACATTAGCGGCAATCAATTTGGCCAACGGTTTTTCTAAGTCTTCTTTCCGAACACCTTTTTGAAGTTCAAGATAATTGACAATGTAAGGATTGTTCCAAGAATTATACTGCGTTCGGCCAAAGAAATTGGCGTTGCTGAACGACATTAAAACGGGCTGTTCTTTGTCCGAATTTGTAAGATTTGTTATCGAATTATGACGCAACTTATCTAAAACACCCGTAATCATAAATTCTTGCTTTCCACCAGAAAACGACTCAACTGTAAGCGAATTGCCCACAACATCGAGCTTACCAAAGTATTTGATGGCCTGTTCCGATGAAATAACCATCGAATTTGGTTGCTTGAGAGCCGTGCGAGAATCGCCATGCAGAAGAGCGAAACCATACATATCTAACATTGTCGAATCACCCAACTGAATACTTTCACGAAACACTTTATCACCCTTCGATACAACCGTAGTCACACCATCGAATCGGTAAAAGTTAGCAACTAAATTGGGGTAATTTTCTTTCATGGCTTGCCCCAAAGCTCCCAATGTAGCAATCTCAATCCCCATGTTTTCTTTTTTCCACTTACTCTGAATCATGTACTGATTTTCTACATTTTTCAAGGTGGAATTAACGTTCAGTTCACCCCAAACGTAACTACCAATGAGCAACGCAAAGGTGATTCCGACCGATAGGCCAAAGATGGTTATAAGTGAATAAAACTTGCGTTTGGTGAGATTTCGCCAAGCTATTTTTAGGTAGTTTCTTAACATTTTCGTAGCGTGTTTGAATGAAAATATTAATTTACGACATTAGCCAGAAACTACCGTTTCCTTTAACCATTTTTAACATTTGGAGGTATTTTGGAGCCTCCTATGCAATTACTTCCTTTATAGAACCTTACTCATTCCTCAAACTTTTCACAGGATTCAGATTAGCTGCTCGAACGGCATAATAGCCAATCGTAAAAGTAGCAATAGCCAATATCGAAATAAAAAATCCGCCCATCAAACCAGCATTTAGACCTGCATAATAAGTAAATAAATTATCCAAAACCCAGTTTTCGGCAAGGCCAATTGGAATGGCTATAACACCCGCCCAAATGAGTAATTTCATAAAACTCCACGACAAAATTTTAACTATTTCCCAAACCGATGCCCCCATTACCTTACGAATCCCTACTTCTTTGACACGTTTTTCGGTACTATACGTAACCATGCCCAACAAACCCATTACGGCAATGACGATGATGACAAGTGCCGCCATGCCCATCATTTTCATGTCTTCGGCGGGATAGTAGCGTTCGTAAAGTTCTTGTTCAAACCACGAATAACCCATTTGTTGATATGGATACTGTTTTTTCCAAATGCGTTGCATATCGGCCAAAAATGCTTCTTTGGGCGTGTTTGTATTCGTTTTTACAGCCATTACAGCAAACTGAGCAGGATTATACTGAAAAACTACGGGCTGTTTTTCGAACTGATAATTGAAATGGCAAAAGTCTTTGACAACCCCCACAACTTGCGATGCCGTAGCCGAATTATTCAAGAAAACAGCATTACCAATAGCCTCTTGTGGTGTACCTAAATGCAGACGCTCGACGGCACGCTCATTGAGCAACACAAAATTTGTAGCCGAGTCTGACTTAGAAACTGGAAAATTGTTTCCTGCCAAAATCGTAAGCTGCATATTGTCAATAAAATTGGCATCGGCCGCATAATAATACGAAGCGATGTTTTCGTCCTTTGGTTTTGATTTGATGGCATATTCGGTCGAGGCTCCGCCAAAAGGCACCGAAACCATTCCTATTTTTTCGACATTCTTATTGGCCGAAATTTCATCTACCAACAAGGCGTAATTTTTATCGGAAAGTGAAATATTGAAGATACCTTTTCGATTAAAATTATCGTTTTCGGTCGCCATGTATTCAAATTGATTATAAAGATGGCTAATTTGAAAAATGAATCCCAGCGAGGCAACAAACTGTATGACTATCAATACTTTACGAAATCCAACTTTACCAAATGTTGCTGGTAAAATATTTCCTTTCAATACTTTTACTGGTTGAAAACTCGATAAAATCCAAGCTGGTAAACTGCCCGCCAAAACACCCACAAACAATGTAAAGGCAATAAAAACACACCAAATGAGCGTTTGATTTTCTACTTCCCAAGTTACCCAATTGATATGAATAGATGATTTTAGAATTTGCAAAATTACAACTCCAACCAAGAGTGAGCAAAAGGCAATCAGGATTGCTTCGGCAATAAATTGAAGTATTAATTGGCTTCGCAAAGCTCCCATAACTTTACGCACGCCCACTTCTTTCGAGCGACTCAGCGACCTTGCTAAAGTAAGGTTAGTATAATTGAAACCCGCCAAAAGCAAAATCATAAGCGGAATACTAAAATTGAAGTAAATATCCTGTAAATCTTCGACATAAGGGTTATTACGTAGGTCTTCAGTGTTGGGTGAAATATCGGCTAAAGCTTGCTTACGAAAACTATTGGTCTTTTTGGCTACTGAAAGAAACGTATTGGTTTTCTTTGAGATTTCTACCAAAGCTAAATCGAGTGCTTGCGGTTCGGCACTCGGGGCGAGCTTCACGAATGTATGAGTTTCTAACTTTGCCCATGAACTTGGTTTTAGTTGGTCGGCGTTGAATTTGTCGTAAGTTGCCATTGATACCATCACATCGCTACGAAACTGCGTACCTCTTTTGAATGGCTTTAAAACGCCAGTAATCTTAAATGAACCGTAGGTTGGGTGAGTCAGGAATTGGCCGATAGGATTGGCATCATTGAAGAACTTTTGGGCGGTTTCTTGACTCAAAATCAAACTATTAGGCTCGGTAGGAATAGACCCTTTGTCTAATCGAAAACTAAATATTTCAAAAAAAGTTGGTTCAACATAAATTGTGTTTACATGAATATTTTTCAGCCGATTATTCAGTTCCCAGCCAAATTGACGCACAACTTTCGTTGATTTTTCGACCGAAGTATAACTATTCCGTAGATTATCGGCCAATAAATAAGGCGATGAAGCATAATGCGACACGCCATTTTCATTGCTTTTTTCGTCGGTAATGATTCTATAAATCTTATCCGCATTTGGGTGGAAATTATCAAACTCAAACGAACCTTGTAGCTGCATCAAAGCCATTAAGGCAAAAGGAATGGCCAAGCCCAAACCCATGATATTGATAAACGAAAAAAGCTTGTTTTTCCAGAGATTTCTGAATGCGATTTTTAGGTAATTGCGTATCATAATTTTATCGTTTTTGGGCCAAAACCACCAATCCTCGGTCGGTGTCTTTCTCTTGATAATCTTTGTGCATATAAATCACCTCCAGTCCGTTTTCTTCAAGCAATTCCTTGATTCTTTCCTTCGGAATGGCACTGTAATAAAACTCCTCTCCCATCATCGGATTAGTGTGTTCGTCGTCAACATCACCATGTGTAAAAAGCAAATACCCGCCCGAATTGAGCATTTGAGCTACTTTTGGATAGATAAGTTCTTGACTTTTTTTGGGAAAATGAAAGAAAGAATCCCAAGCCAAAATACCATCGTAAGTTTCTTGCGTATGAAAATCAAAAAAATCAGAAGCTAAGAACTGAGCATTCGGGATTTGGTGCGAAAGAGCTATTTCTATCATTTTTTCGGCGGCATCAATTCCCGTAACGACGAGTCCTTTTTCGGCTAAAAAACGTGCCACAGGTACGCCCGTTCCGCAGCCTACATCCAAAATTTTTGCTTGGGGTTTTAGCTTTTCGGCAAAATCAATAATGAGCTGACTAACAAACGATTCGTTGCGGTAGTCAGCCCAAGTATTAGCTATTTTATTGTATGATTCTCTATTCACTTTTCAGGCTTTTTACGGGGTTCATCAAAGCCGCTCTTATGGCTTGATAACTCACTGTCAATAAGGCAATTATTACCGCTACACAACCAGCCAAGGCAAATATTTGCCAGCCAATATCAATGCGATACTCAAAATCTGTGAGCCATTTATCCATTGCGTAATAGGCTATCGGTGAGGCGATTACGATAGCAATTGCCACCAAAATCAAAAACTCTTTTGATAGCAACATCACTAAACTTGGAATACTCGCCCCCAACACTTTACGGATACCAATTTCTTTGGTGCGGCGAGAAATCATCATGATAGCAATAGCAAATAAACCCATGCACGAAAGCACAATGGCCAACACAGCCGCACTCATAATTATCTGCGAGAAACGCTCTTCTTTTTTATACTGATTGTTGGTATTTTCGTCTAAAAATGAGCCTTGAAACTCAGATTTTGGTGCAATTTCTTTGTACGCTTTGGCCAATAAATCCATTGTTTCTTTAGGGGCGGCATTGGGTGCAATTTTTACGAATACATAATTATAACCAAAATCGTTTTGTAAGAAAAAGGTCATCGATTTGATTTTATTTTTAAGCGACTCGAAGTGATAATCTTTCACAACCCCCACGATTGTTCGACCTAAACTATCACCTAAAGGTATGTTTTTACCGATGGCAGCAGCTACTGTGGGTTTATTGAAACCCAATTCTTTAGCCATTGTTTCGTTGATGACAATACTACGAGATTTATCAGAAGGAAATTCTCGGGCAAAATCTCGACCCGTAGCCAAATTCAAACCCAGCGTTTTGATATAATCATAATCAACATTTAAGCCATTCGTATGGTAGGTTTTTCCTTCCAATTCAAAACCATAACCTGACTGCGACATCGAATTATCTTTTCCTCTACCTACATTAATATCTGCCCCAGTTATACTGATAATTTGTGGTTGATTAGCCAATTTATTACGCATAAAATCAAGCACTTTTGTGCCTTGAATTCCATGCCCAACAGGAATACTTATCACTTGTGTTTCGTCGAAACCCAAAGGTTTATTTCGCAAAAAATCAATCTGATTCCAGATAATTATCGTGCTGCTAATCAGCATAATAGCTATGCTAAACTGTACGATAATGAGTGTATTCTGTAGGCCGCCCGATTTGGTATTTACTTTCAGTTTACCCTTCAAAACCTCAATAATATTAAACTTCGATACCACTAATGCAGGGTAGCCCCCCGCAATGAGCGTAATGCCCAGAAAACTAACAATCAGTACAAGAGCCGTAGCTGGATTTAGTAAACTTTGCAAGGAAATAGTGCTGCGAAAAAGAGAATTATAAGTCGGCATCGTAAGTGTTGCCAACAAGCTACCAATCACAAATCCGATAATACAAAGAATGAAGGCTTCGCCCCAAAATTGCCCCAAAATCTGATTTTTAACAGCTCCGAGTGCCTTACGCATACCCACTTCTTTTGCTCTTTCAAGCGAGCGGGCGATAGATAAATTAATGAAATTGATGCAGGCAATTAACACAACCAAAATACTGATAATCAACAACATATATGGATACATTTTATCTTTCACCAATATTCCTCCGTTGTGTTTCATAAAATGTTCGTCAAGCAAAGGCATGGTTCTGATACTAAAAACCTCAGCACGCTCATCGGGTTTGCCCCCTTCTTTCTTGATTTGGTCAATTGTGCTTTTATAGTATTTCTGCGTAAATGGTTTGAGTTTTTTCTCGAATGTTTCTTGGTTGACATTCTCAGCCAACTGAATATACAAATGATGGTTTTGATTATTCCACTCTTCTTTATTTGCCTGATACGAAGGATTGTTTTCAAAACGAATCATCATTTCACTCTCGATAGATGAGTTTTCGGGAGCATCAGCAATAACGCCTGTCACTAAGAAACCTTCGGTTTTTTCGCCAAAATTAAGGTTAACGGTTTGTCCGAGTGGCTCGCTGCTGCCAAATAGCTTTTCGGCAGTTGATTTATTGATAACAATGCTTCGTAAATCATTTAAGGCCGAATTTGGATTTCCTTTCAGCATCTCAAACGAAAACATTTTCAGGAAATCAGCATCGACATAATTGAGGTCTTGGTCTAAGGTTTTATCGCCCTGCACCACCTGCACGCCGCTATCCATGATACGAGAAATATGCTTAATTTCGGACTTAAAGTCGGCTTTCAAAGCTGGGGTCAATGGTGCGGGCATTGATGTACCCATGCGTGTGCCATCGGCCAAATTTAGTTTAAAAAACACCTTATACAACTGCTCCTTATTGGCCTGAAAATCATCGAATGAAAGCTCGAATCGGGCAGTTAGAAACAGTAACATCGCACTTCCAAATGCGACAGAAAGCCCCACGATATTGATGAGTGCATAAACCTTATTTTTCCAGAGATTTCGGAAGGCGATTTTGAAGTAATTTTTTAGCATAGCTTTTTCATAATATTAATAATTATTCACTAATCTTATGCCAAATTCGTAAATATCTAATATTCAAATAATTACAATTGATTGGATGTAAAAAACTGTCCGAAAATGGACAGTTTTTGTACGACTTTGGACAAGTGTTGAATTAGATTCTGATTCTATTGAGTGTAATGAACTAAACTTAAATTAATCATCAAATGGGTGACAAAACCTAAGTTTAATCATAAAAAGAATAATATTTTTAAACGTGTCAAAAATACACTATATTTGAATTTTCAACTTTTAATTATATTTTATGTCAATAAAATTCAAAAAAATGAATAAAGCATTTTATATGCTTTGCCTTATGCTATTTTCAACGGTTGTGATAGCTCAAGATGGCACTATTTACCCATTAGAAACACCCAAAGAACCCAACGCAATTCCGCTCGGAACTGGCGGTGTTGAAAATCAACCAGCCTCTGAAACTTGGTTTAAGCAATGGGGCGACCCTATGGCACGCAATATCACGAAGGCTACACTTACACCATTTTTACCTGAAAAAGGCAAGGCGAATGGTGCAGCGGTAATAGTAGCTCCTGGTGGTGGATATAGTTGGTTATCTTTAGGAAACGAAGGCTGGGAAGTAGCCGAAGCACTTGCCAAGCAAGGATTTGCGGCTTTTGTTTTAAAATACAGACTAAACCCAACACCAGAAAAACTGGAAGATTTTACGGCATGGATGAATCGCCCTCGTACACCAGCTCCCGCACCTGCTGCTGACGCAAAACCTGCTGCTACTCCACCAGCACCGCAACGTAACCTAAACAACCAGTTGGAAGATGCTGAAGCGGCTTATGCCATGATTCTTAAAAGAGCTGATGAATGGGGAGTAGATACAAAAAGAATTGGTATGATTGGTTTTTCTGCGGGTGCAGGGCTCACCATGCACGCTACGTTGCATTCTAAAACTATGAAATTGGCATTTATTGGGCCAATTTATGGTGGAATGGGGCCAGTGGAAGTACCAAAAAATGCACCACCGATGTTTAATGTGATAGCTTCTGACGATTTTCTTTTCAGAGGTCAGTTTGGCGTTGTTGACTCATGGTTCAAAGCGGGTATCCCTGTTGAATTTCACCTTTATCAAAATGGTGGACATGGTTTTGGCCTCGGTAATCCAAATCGTACCAGCAATAAGTGGTTCGATGCCTTTATCCATTGGTTAGATGTGAACAAATTCATGGTGAAGCAATAACACTAAACAATTAAAATTTGGTAGAATTCCGAACAGATTCTACCAAATTTTAGTGTTTGAGGTTGCAATTTTTATTAATCAATAAAATTCAAATCCACCATTTACAAGTTATTTAGTAAAATCACTCCGTCTTCAAACTCTTCACAGGATTCATGGATGCCGCTTTGATGGCCTGATAACTTACCGAAACGACCGTGATGATAACCGCAAAAAGCCCCACGACCACAAAATACCACCATTGAATATCAATTCGGAACTTGAAATCTTGCAACCACTGGCTCATCAGATAATAGGCCGTCGGGAAGGCAATGAGCATCGAAACCAAGACTAATTTGATAAAATCTTTTGATAATAACCCAGTGATATTGGCCATTGTCGCTCCTAAAACTTTACGAATACCGATTTCTTTGATACGTTGCTCGGCCACAAATGTTGCCAATCCGAAAATTCCTAAACACGAAATAAAAATAGCCAATATGGAAGAAATTCGATAAAGCAAGCCAAGTTGTTGTTCGGCTTTGTAGAAACCTTTGAGTTTATCTTCGTAGAATGTTCCGCCAAAAACCACTTCTGGAAAAACTTCATTATATACTTTTTCGATTTTCTGCACACTCGCCGATAGGTTTCCTGACGATAATTTTACGCCTCCTCGCCAATAGAATTTTGGCCCGATGGTGGTCAATAGTGGGGCGATTTCGTCTCGGGCAGAACCCACATGAAAATCTCGTACTACGGCCACGATTGGGTAAGAGTCCCAGCCACCTACTCTGATATTTTTTCCGATAGCTTCTTCAGGATTTTTCACCCCTAACTTACGTAGAAGCGTTTCGTTGACCACTACTTTTCGGAGTGTATCGGTACTACTATATGGCTGACCAGCAATGACTCTAATACCATAAGTACTAAAATAATCGCCATCGGCAAACTTCAAGTTTACATTAAAATCGGCATCCTTTGGCGAATTATCGTAAGAAAAATTTGCTTGCCAGTTATTATCAGATGAAGGCTCGTCGTTCGATAAACTTACCGATTGTACTTCAGGAATTTGCTTGAGCTTTTCTTTGAAAGTCTGAAAACGGTTTTTGTATTCGGTATCAGTACCAAAAGTAAAGACACCTTCTTTTTTATAACCCGTTTCCATTTTATCAATAAATTGCATCTGCTCAAAGTTGACCAACGTACCCAGCATCATAATGATTGCAATTGAAAACTGGAAAACGATTAATCCCTGACGAAGCGAAAGCCCTTTTGTCCAACCTACTTTTACTTTTTGTCGGAAAGCATCTAAAGGCGTAAATGAAGAAAGCACCAGCGATGGATAAATGCCCGAAAGTACGTTTATAACAACAAAAATGGTAAGCACAAACACCCATAGTATAGGCTCAGAAAATGGTTGAGCAGCCAGTGGGTAATCGAACATGGTGTTTAGAAGTGGCAACGATAAACGAGCAATCAGTAAGCCAATGCTTATGGCAATACCCACCAAAACCATTGTTTCGGTCATGAATTGCTTGATTAGCTGACCATTGGCCGAGCCAAGTGTTTTCCGTACGCCTACTTCTTTGGCTCGTTTGCTGGCAATGGCAGTGCTGATATTAATAAAATTGATACATGCCATGAAAATTATCAGTACGCCTATCAGAGCAATACCGACGATTTTCTTTTTCGAGACGATTCGGTCGCTGTAATTACTGTATCGTTCATCGTAGTGCATGTTCGAAATAGCACTGAGCGTATGCATCTTTTTGTCGTTATCTTTTCTTGCCTCCCAGTGTTTCTTCGTGAAAACCTCCAGTTGCTGATTGGCTTGTTGCTCAGTATAATTTTCGGGTAAAACCACAAACAAATTATCCATACTACTTGTGCTTCCCCAATCATCGAATTTTCCGAAACCAAAATTAGCCGAATTGCTTCGCTTACTTGCATAAGAAAACACCAAATTGGCGGGCAGGTCGGTATTGAGTGGAATATCTTCCAATACGCCCACTACTTTCACAACTGTATTATTGTTATATTTCAAATATTGCCCAACGGCATCTTCGTATCTATTGAAATATTTCTCGGCATATTTTCTTGAAAGAACTACTACGTTTGGTTCGGCTAAAACTTTGGGCGAGCCAACGAGCCATTTAAAATCAAAAACCTCGAAAAACTCAGGTCCTGCACAAATCCCTTGCTTGTCTTCGGTATATTTGGTGCTATTGGTATTGTTGTTAGGGTCTTTGCCAAGTACCGTAATTTGTGGCTCAAGCGTGCCGCAAACAGGCACAATTTTCTCAAACTGAGGAATCTCCTGCTTGATGGCATCAATCATGGCCAATGATATACCAGAAGTATGATCAACGTTCCCATCATTCATGGTTACTTGTCGCACCACTCGATAAGTTCGCTTGGTTTTTGCATGAAAACCATCAAAACTTAGTTCGTAGTTAATCAACGCAAACAACAAAACGGCAGCAGCAACGCCCATAGCTAAACCAATGATATTGATTCCGCTATAAATTTTGTTTTTGAGGAGATTTCGAAGGGCAATTTTAAAATAATTTCTTAGCATAGCTTTTTCATAATTTATTATTGATTATCTAATGCTATGCCAAAGTCACAATCCACTAATAACCAACAACTTACATTTCTTTTAAACACAAAAAATGTCCGAAAATGGACATTTTTTGTACGGAGATGGACAGTCTTGATGCTTATCAGAGGATTCAATTATCCTGAGTTTCAGAGTGCATTCACCCTTCTTGAATATGCTCAGAATTGAATATTTAGAAACTGACTAAACTCTGAAAAAACCTTTAAAATTATTCTTTTGAATTTTTGATTAATACCCAATTGTCATTGGCTTTTTTGATGCGGCTTGGAATGTCTTTTGTCCATAATTCCTTGACTTTAGGGCTGTAATTTAGGTAAAGTTTCTCATCAACGATTGTCCAAGCACTGGGGTCGGTTGGTGATTTATGATTTTCGCTGACACCATAAGCACAAAAACCTCCATACTGCGGAGCATATTTTTCTGGATTTGCCTTAAATAAAGCCAAATTTGTGTCGGAGCTAAACTGCCATTTCACATCCTTCCAATCAAAACTAAGAGCATCTTTTCCTTTTACTGGCATATTATCCGTAAAATAGGCTACTGGGTCATAGCCATTAATAGCGACACCATTTTTTTGGTAAATTGTTTTTTCTTGAGCAAAAATACTTCCCGAAACAAGAACAAAGAGAATAACAAACTGACTGATTTTACTTTTCATGTTGAAGAATTAAAAATGTTTTACATGCCACAAAGTTGATGTTTTTGAATAAATCGAATTGTCGGCTTTATGACACTTTACCCATCATTTATCAAAAACATTTCAACAATGGCATGAAAACCAAGCAAATGTTACTTCATGAAAATACATTTGAAACAGCCCTCTTAAAATTCTCACTTACTCTATTTTCAGACTCTTCACAGGATTCATCAAAGCTGCTTTAATTGACTGATAACTTACTGTTAATAAAGATATTAGCAAAGCTCCAAAACCCGAAGCAACAAATACCCACCATGAAATATCAGTACGATACGTATATTTTTGTAACCAATTATTCATAAAACAATAAGCAATCGGTGCGGCGACTACACAAGAAACCAAAACCAAAACCACGAAGTCTTTTGATAGTAATTGCCACAAATTGGCGATTGAAGCACCCAAAACCTTACGAATACCGATTTCTTTGGTACGTTGCTCGGCCACAAAACTGGCAAGTCCGAAAAGTCCGAGGCAAGAAATAAAAATAGCAAGAATAGCGAAAAGGCTTATCAGGCTCGACATTCGTTTTTCTCTAAAAAACTTTTTATTGAAGTCTCTATCGGCAAAAAGATAATTGAAATTGCCCGCTGGGTCGTAGGTTTTCAAGACAGTTTCCATCTTAGCAATAGATTCATCAGCACTTAGTTCGGGTTTTAGTTTGATGGTGATGAAAGGAGCGTTAGCTTTTATCATTTCAAAAACCGTTGGCCGCACGGGGTCAAAAGGAGAATCCATGACGATGTTTTGTACCACACCCACAACCGTAAGAGGTTTTCCTTCTCTTCTAATCAATTGATTGATAGGATTTTTCAAACCCATGAGTTTTACGGCCGCTTCATTCAAAATAACAGCACTTGTATCGCTCGAATAAGCTCTTGAAAAATCTCGACCTACCGTGACTTTCCAGTCGATGGTTTTGCCAAATTCGGGTGTTACTCTCAGTGTTACCAAATCTTCGGCGGTAGCGGTTTTGGCTGGCCAAGTATATTCGCTCGAATAATGCCAAGTTTCCGACATTGGACTATTGGTTTCCGCCATTTCTACGACCGCACCAGAGTTGAGCAAATCTTGACGCATAGCATAAAAATGCCCTCTCAACTCTTCATTATTCTTACGTATTTGCACCAATCCTTTGGTATCATAGCCCAATGGACGGCTTTTGGTAAACTGAATTTGTTTGTAAATGATAGTCGTAGAAATTATCAAAACGATAGAAATACTAAACTGAAAAACCACGAGTCCTTTTCTTGAAAATAACTCAAACGAGCTACTTTGTACTCGTAACGACGAACCGTTCCCTTTCAAAACTTTGATTGGCTGAAAAGAAGAAAGATACAATGCGGGGTAACTTCCTGCAAATAGTATTAGAAGTAGTGAAAATAGCATAGTTGCCAACCAAAAAGCTGGATTTTTCCACGGAAAATTAATTTGTTTTTCGGCCAGTTCGTTGAAAAATGGTAGAGCGATTTGGGCTAAAAATAGAGCGAGTAAAGCACTCAAAAGTATCGTCAGAAAAGTTTCGGCATAAAATTGACCAATAATTTGACCTCTACCTGAGCCAATAGCTTTTCTAACCCCGATTTCTTTGGCTCGCTTTTCTGACCGTGCTGTACTCAGGTTCATAAAATTGATGGCCGCTAAAAGAATCGTCAGAATGCCAATTAAGCCAAAAATCAGGATATTGTCTTTTCCTGTTGCAACAGGCAAACCATTTTTGTATTCGGGATATAAATGCCAACTATCCATCGGATACAAAAACAAAGCTGGCTTTGAAGGGTCTTTGGTTACTTTAAAAATTTCATCTTTTATTAGTGCCGATGCCTGTTCTACCGAAACATTTTTTGCCAATTTCACATATATCGGAAAAGAGTTTTCGTCCCAAAGTTTTTTGGCATCTAACCAATCCTCCTTTTGTAAGTAAGAATCCATCGACGAATAAAAAGCTGTGCTACGATAAGTGGCATTTTGTGGCAAAGATTTGAACACACCCACAATTTTGAAAGGCGTATTTTTATCAAGATGCACCGTCTGATTTATTGCATTTTTATTTTCAAAAAGAGCCTCTTTTGTTTTATCCGAAATCAATATTTCAAAAGGAGCTAAAGGAAATTTTGGCGAACCTTCGAGAATTTTTAAATCCAGAATTTTTTCGCCGCCCGTTTCCATAAACAAGCCTCTTTTGGTAATAGTCTTTTCACCAACTGTCAAGCTTTTTTCACCACCATAGCTCGATGCCACAACTTCTTCAAAATATTTCCCGTATGATTCTCTCAATTTGGCAGCCAGCGGAATCGACATGGATTGCTCGGTAATAATATTGCCATTAAAACTGCGGTTTTTCTGCAATAATGCAATACGCTCATGTTCGGAATGGTATTTATCAAAACTCAACTCATCGTAAATCCACAAACCGATGAGCATTGTCACGGCTATTCCGACGGCCAGCCCAGCGATGTTGATGAATGAATAAACCTTGTTTTTTACAAGATTTCGGAAGGCGATTTTGATGTAATTTCGTAGCATCATTTTTGGGGTTTTAGGTTTTAGGAATTAGATTTTAGAGACATTTTAGTTCCTAAAACCTAACACCTAAACCCTCATTTTCTATTCCGTTTTCAAAGAGTTCACAGGATTCATCAAGGCAGCTTTTATGGCCTGATAACTCACTGTTAGTAAGCCAATTATGAGTAATCCGCCAACAGTTATCAAAAACATATCAACGCCTTGTGTGATACGATACGGGTAGTTTGATAAAAGCTGCTCGGCCACATAATAGGCTATCGGAGCTGCGATGACGAAGGCTATCAGAATCAGTTTCAAAAAATCGAAAGAAAGTAAACCTACGATATTATTAACGCTCGCCCCCAAAACTTTTCTGACGCCAATTTCTTTGAAGCGTTTCTCGGTAGCCAGTGCTGAAAGTCCGAAAAGACCGATGCACGAAATAAAGATGGTTATCCAAGCAGACCATCCAATTATTTGTTTCATCTTCACTTCTTTTTCGTAGTTTTTGGCGTTCGTTTCGCTCAAAAACTCGTATTCGTATGGTTTAGTTGGCATTGATTCTTTGAATTTTGCTTTAATATACGCCATCGTTTGTGGAATATTTTGTCCTGTTAGTCGAAGGTAAAAAGCTCCATAACCACCTTGACTTGGGTCAGCCAAAAGTACTTGTGGACGTACTTTTTCGTAAAGTGAAGAATAATGATAATCTTTAACAACTCCCACAACTTGATAGTTTTTCTTGTTATGAAAAGCCAGCGTTTGCCCTATCGGGGTTTTCCAACCCGCTTCTTTCACAAAAGCTTCATTTACAATAATGGCCGAAGCAGTATCGGATGGAAATTCCGATGAAAAATTTCGACCTTGTGCCATTTTTAAGCCCATCAAGTCAATAAATCTTTCATCGACCAAATCCATTGCATGATTCATTTGTTTATCGCCGTTGACGGTCGAAAGCGTAAACCAAAACCCTTGTTGGCGTGGGGCAGTCTTTACAATATTCGGATTCTTGAGGAGTTCGTTCATAAAAACGTTGGCTTTTGAGCGGTCAGAGCCTCCTACATTGATTATCATAATGTTTTTATCGTCATATCCCAAGCTCTGATTCATAAAAAGATTCACCTGCTTAAACTGCACGATGGTCAATAAAATGAAAAAAGTAGCTAAGCCAAATTGCAGCACAGTGAGTGATTTTTGAAGGATATTTTTACCACCAAATCTGAATCGTCCGTAGAGTGTCTCGACGGGTTTGAAACCCGATAGCACCAAAGCTGGATAAAAGCCCGCCATAAAAGCCGTACAAATAAATATAGCGATGAAAAGCAATACGAGTTTTATATCTAATAAATAGCTGAAAGACAAGGCTTTATCAGACAGAGTATTGAATGTTGGCAAAGCTAAAACCACCAAAACAATGGCCACCACAAATGCCAATAAACTCAACAGAGCCGATTCGGTCAGGAATTGAAAAATGAGTTGCTTTCGTTGGCTACCCATTACTTTTCTTACACCAATTTCTTTGGCTCGTTTCATTGAGCGAGAGATGGCAATATTGACAAAATTGATACAAGCAATGAGCAAAATAAACAGAGCAATGCCCGATAGGAAATATGAAAACAGTTTATTACCTGAGTTTTTGATGCCATTTTGGGCTTGATAATCTTTACTCAAGTGCATGTCAAGAAATGGCTGTAATTTCCAGACAAGTTGGCTTTTGTAATTCCATTCTTTTGCTGCTTGTGCAATTTGTTCTTTGGCATCAGCGGCATAGATTTTAGCAAATTTTTGTTCGATAGCTGCAATATTCGCATTGGGTTTTATCGTGAAAAAGGTATTCATGTAGAAATTAATCCACTGGTCGTCTGGCTGTTTATCATGGTGCAGTGGCATTAATAACTCAATTTGAATAGTAGAATTAATAGGCATTTTTTTGGTAACACCCGTAACGGTAAAATTCTGGAATCGGTTATCGTAATCAATTGCCAGAGTTTTTCCGAGGGCTTTATTCTTTCCAAAAAAACGCTGTGCTACTTCTTCTGAAATAACGATTGATTGAGGGTCGGATAATGCCTTGAATGGCGTTCCTTCCACAAATTCGGCATCAAAAACACTAAAAAAACTACTATCTACTTTTGAGGCTTCTTGCACAAAAATGTCATTATTATGCTTGATATTGAAGCGTTCGCCTTGAATACGCACCAAGTTTTCGATTTCGGGAACCTGACGCTTAAACGTAGCTCCCTGCACCATACCCGAAATGCCCATTTTGTGTATTTCGCCCGATGGAGAAATTTCATCCGAAACCAAACGATAGATTTCGTGCTTTCGGCTCTGAAATTGGTCGTAACTCAGCTCATCTTTCACGTAGAGCGTTATGAGCAAGCACACCGCTAAGCCAAGACTCAGCCCCAATATGTTGATAACGGAATAGAGTTTATTACCGACTAAACTCCTAAATGCGATTTTGAAATAGTTTCGTATCATGATTTTGTGATTTGTTATTAGTTACTGGTAAACTGGTTATTAGAAACGAGTATTTTTGCACCGATTACCAGTTTCCCAGTAACCAATAACTATTTTCTTATTCAGTTTTCAAAGATTTCACAGGGTTCATTAAAGCGGCTTTTACTGACTGATAACTCACTGTTAATAAAGCTATTACAATGGCAATCATACCCGCCAAAGCAAAAAACCACCACTCAATTTCGATATGATAGGCAAATTCTTGTAGCCATTTGTTGGTTGCCCACCATGCAATCGGAAAAGCGATTCCGTTGGCTATTAAAACCAACTTTAAGAAATCCTTTGAAAGCAAAGTTGCTAAGTTTACAACACTTGCTCCCAACACTTTTCTTACACCGATTTCTTTCACACGTTGTTCGGCAGCGTAAGTTGCCAGACCAAATAGTCCTAAACACGCAATCAAAATCGTAGCTAAAGCTGTCCAAATAAGCATTGATTGACGGCGAGCATCCTCGGCATAAAATAATGCCAACTGTTGGTCGAGAAAATGGTATTCAAACAAATTTTCTGGGTCAATTTTTGTCAGAATTTGCTCCATCTTTTTCAACGTAACATCAATATCTTTAGCCTCGACCCTTGAAGTATAATAATCAATATTGTGAATTGGATTCCGCTGATAGCCGAGTACCATTGGGGCGATTTTTTCTCTCAAAGTCTGAAAATGAAAATCTTTCACGATACCGATTACTCTCGCTCTAAATACTTGGTTATTGGAGAGTGGTCGGAAACTTCCAGCCATTGCCCGCTCTGGAATTTCGAGCATTTGCTCAGATGGTTCGCTGATATTCAGCATTTTAGCAGCAGTTTCGTTGATAATAACCGAAGCGGAATCACTCATTCCCGTAAAGTTTTTTCCTTTCAACAATTCAATCTCAAAGGTTTTCGAGAAATTTTCATCAACACCTAAAAAATAGGAGATTTTAGGTTCACCAACACCGCCCATCGGTTTAAGCTTTATGGTAGGAATGTTTTTCCATTCGCCTGGTACTCGTGAAGTAGTCGATACATTTTTTACGTTAGGTATCTTTGCAAATTCTGAGATAATGGCAGGAGCAGATTGTCGGATTTTACCACTATTGATATCAACCACTAATAAAAGCTCTTTATTAAAGCCTAAATCTTTGTTGTTTACAAATTGTACCTGAAAAAACAGTACGATAGTAGCTACTATCATCACCACCGAGATTGTAAATTGAAAAATAACCAAACCTTTTCTCATTGAAAAGTCAGATTTATTTGGAATTTTCAAGCTTTTTAATAACAATATTGGGCTAAAACGAGAAAGCATAAATGCAGGATAAGTACCTGATAACAAGCCAGTTACAAAAACCACTATAATTGTGGAAAGCCAAATCTGATAATTAGTCGAGAATCCGAGAGAAAGCTCTTTATTGACAAAATCATTAAAAAATGGCAATATCAGATTGACCAAAATAACCGATAAAACAAAAGAAATAAATGTTACTAAAACCGATTCGGTCAGAAACTGCGTAATCAACTGCTCTCTTACTGCCCCAACGGCCTTTTTTATGCCAATTTCTTTGCTTCGATTTGAGGCTTTGGCGGTCGTTAGATTCATGTAATTGATACAGGCAATTAGCAAAACAAAGAGAGCAATAATAGCAAAGATATTGATATAAAATAGCGACCCTTCACTTGCTGAAGTGGCATTAGACCTAAAGATTCGATTAATGATGTTTTCAGAATGCAGATGCATATCTTTTAATGCTTGCAGCGAAAATGTCATCGTAGTTCCTGTTTCGGGTTTGTAATTAGCCTCAAGTAAGCTATTCATTTTAGGCGAAACCGCATCAGGGTTGGCGTTTTTCTTCAACAATGCAAAAACCATGAATGAATTAGATGACCAATCTCGGTTTATATCATTGACATAGCTTGTATCAGAAGAATAAGTGCTTTCAGAATTGAGCGAAGTAAAACTAAAACTCGAATTTCGAGGGTGATTTTTAATAACAGCCTTTACAGTAAATGGTTGCTCTAAGCCATCCCATTTTAGGGTTTTCCCTGCAACTTTTGTACTTCCAAACAGACGCATCGCCAAATCTTCCACAATAACCATCGAACGAGGTTCTTTCAAAGCTGTTTTTGGGTCACCGTCAACGGCTTCAAAATCAAATATTTCCATCAAATCATTATTGACAACCGTAATATCTTCCAAAAACTTTTTTTGGCCTGCCATATCTCCCAAATTATCACGACCAAACTGAGTGATACGAGCCGTTTTTTCAATTTCTGCGACTTTTTGGGGTAATTCTTCGGATAATTTATAGCTAACCGCCGCCGTTTTTTTATCTTCTGTGGGTGTTTTTCGGTGTTCAATTACACGAAAAATACGGTCGGTGTTTTTATGTTGTTGGTCGAAAGTGAGTTCATCAAACAAATAAAGTCCAATCAACAAAAAACAAGTTAGTCCGAAAGTCAAGCCCAGTACGTTGAGTGTCGTATAAAGTTTGTTTCGCAGTAAATTGCGAAGTGCGATTTTAAAGTAATTGCGTATCATAATTTTGTGATTAGTTATTGATTACTGGGAAACTGGAAATTTTACCATACATGCGGCCAATAGTCCATCTCGCAGAAACCAAATTTTAATTATTTCTTTGTTTCAATATCAATGATTTTTTGGCCTTTATTGCCCAAATAGTAATTGACTGCCGGTATATAGGTGTTTACTCCAGTATCAGAATTGGTGAATATCATTAGAGCGTCTTGGGTTTGAGGGAAAATGAAGAAAATCGTTCTACAACCTTCATCGGAGCCACCATGTGAAAGGGCAATTTCGCCAATACCGAGTTCATATTTTTCCAGTCCCAATCCAAAATATTTGTTTTCTTTTGTTTTGATTTGGTTCGATTGCATTTCTTGAAAAATATTTTTGCTCAAACCTTTTCCCACCATCAATGCCTCCAAGAATTTAGTATAATCGGGTATAGTTGTGAGTAAATCGTCAGCACCCGAAACAGCCCGTTCTTTGTGAATTGTATATGTATTTCCATTGGCATCATGCCCAACAGCAAATCTGGCTTCATCAACTTTGTCGCTCCATTGCATATAAGAATCGTTCATTTTTAAAGGATTAAATACATATTCTTGCACCAAAATTGCCAGTGGTTTCTTAAACTTTGCCTCCAAGGCTTTTCGTAAATATTCAAAACCTTCGCCCGAATAACCATACTTTGTGCCAGGTTCGTGCATAAACGCAAGTTTTTTGTCTTCGTTCTGCCACCGCCAATTCGGAAAACCCGTTTGGTGAGTCAGAACCAACCTTGTTGTAAGTTTTTTGTGTCTAAGATCTTCTTTCAAGTCGGGGTCTATCCAATAGTTGTACAAAGGTTCATCGAGTTTCCATTTGTTCTGGCTGACCAGTTCCAGTGTTAAATAAGCTACAATGGGCTTCGTCAAGGATGCTACATTAAAAATCGCATTGATTGATGCAGGCACACCTTCTTTCAAATTGCCAAATACTTCCATCTTATCAGGTTTGCCATTTTTTAGAACCAACAGACCCAAAGCTGGAATCTTATTTTCTTTCAAAAAGGCCTCAATTTCCTGCTTGTTTTCAAAAATATTCTTCTTTTGCTCGGTAGTACTCGGTTGAGCAAATGACACATTAGAAACCAATATAATTATTACACATAACATCCTCTTCATAAGGTAATTGCTTGGTTTTGATTTCATTAATTTCATAGCCTATTAGTACATGGTCTTAAATGCAAAATGATATAGTTTTTTATTCTGTGTTCAATGATTTCACAGGGTTCATCATAGCAGCTTTGATTGCCTGATAACTCACTGTAAGTAAGGTAATTGCCAAAGCTCCAAGGCCAGAAGTCACAAAAACCCACCAAGAAATATTGGTTCGGTATTCATATTTTTGGAGCCAATTGCTTAAATAAAAATAGGCTATTGGAGCAGCAATGAAGCATGAAATCAAGACCAAAACCACAAAGTCTTTTGAGAGTAATTGCCATAAATTGAAAATGCTTGCTCCTAAAACCTTCCTGACTCCTATTTCTTTAGTACGTTGTTCTGCTACAAAACTGGCCAAACCGAAAATTCCTAAACATGAAATAATGATGGCCAGAATAGCAAAAAAGCTGGCAAGCTTACCGATTCTTTCTTCAGCAGCAAACTTTTTATTGTATTCCAGATTAGCAAAAGTATAAGCAAAGGGGCTACCAGGATTGATCTTTTTGAATACTTTTTCTATCTTTTCTATGGCTTCTGAGCTCGTTTGACTGGTTTTGAGTTTGATGCTATATAAACTGTACCAATTTTTATCTATAAAAAATAAAGAAGGCCTCGTAGTTTCAAAAGGTGAGTTTGTGACCATGTCACGAGCCACACCAATGATTTGCAATTTGGCAAAGTCTCCTCTTGTTACATACTTTCCAATGGGATTCTGAAAACCCATTACCTTAGCTGCCGCTTCGTTTATAATCAATCCTGCACTATCCGTAGCCATTGACTTTGAAAAGTCACGACCTTTAATAATTTGCATGCCCACGGTTTTGGCAAAATCATGATTGACCGAGACAGTATTAAATAAAGGATGGACATTGGTGTCTTTACCATCCCAATGGAAATCTGAATTGTTTGACCAGTCATTGGTAACTGGGCTGTTTGATTTACAGACATTTTCTACCACTCCTGTAGTCATTAATTCATTTTTGACCGTTTCAAAGTTAGCTTTTTGCAGTTCGGGGGTATTGAGATAAACAAAAAGTAGGCCGTTACGGTCATAACCCAATGGGCGGTTTTTAGCGTGCTGAATTTGACGAAACACGATGATGGTTCCGATGATTAAAGTAACCGAAACGGTAAACTGTAACACCACTAAAACCTTGCGTGGTAAGGCAGCATAGCGACCTACTGAAAAAGTACCTTTCAAAACTTTTATGGTGTTGAATGAAGAAAGATACAAAGCAGGATAGCTGCCTGCCAATAAGGCTGTAATAAGTAGAAAAATTAAACTAAAAACCCAAAAGTAAGGGTTCAAAATTGGTAATTCGAGTGATTTACTGGCCAAATCTTCAAACCAAGATTTTGACAAAACTACCAGCAATAAGCTTATTGTAAAAGCAAAAAAAACTGTGAGTATTGACTCACTCATAAATTGATTGATTAACTGTGTTCTTAGCGAACCCATGGCTTTTCTTATGCCTACCTCTTTAGCACGCTTTTCGCTACGTGCAGTACTTAAATTCATAAAATTGATACAGGCCAGTAATAGCACAAAGAGTCCGATGATGCCCAAAAGCCACACGTATTGGATACGTCCACCGCTCATTTTACCATTTTCTACGCCACTGTATAAATGCCATTTGGGCATGGGATGTATAAAAACTTCAGGCTTAGCAAGCTTGCGGTCGGCGTTAACATTTTGAAGAGTAATGTCTTTGATTTTTGAATGAACCAATTCAGGACTTGACTGTTCAGCCATCTTCACATAACATTGCCATGAATTGTCGTTCCACTCGGTAAGTGAGTTTTTCACCCATTGATTTCGAGCCTCGTAGTATTTCCAAGAAAGCAGGTGTTTTACTTCAGCAAATCCCGAATTTGAAGGAAAATCTTTAAATACACCGCTTACAGTGAGTTCATCCTTATTATCAATTCTAATAGTTTTACCTATTGGCTTTTCGGTTCCAAAAAGCGACTTTGCCAGTGACTCAGAAAGCATAATTACATGTACCTCATTCAAGCCATTTTGTTCTCCACTAAGCATGTTTAAAGAAAACATATTTGTAAATTGGGGTTCTACATACATACCATTTTTGAAAAACTTAGATTCTCCATAGGCTATGATATGCTCCGAATTCCATGATGCCAATGACACCTTCTTAAAGTCAGGATATTTCTCCAATTCTTTTTTCAGTGGCAATGGAATAGCCACTTGAGGCCCTCTTTCGCCATTGAATGTTTGGAACATCTGCACTTGACCAAGTTTTTCATAATTAGCAAAGGATTTATTGTAACTCAACTCGTCCCATACCCACAACCCTATGAGCATTGCTACGGCCATACCCACAGCCAATCCACCAATATTGATAAAGCTATACAACTTATTTTTAAGGAGATTTCTCCAAGCGATTTTTAGGTAATTGCGTATCATAATTTTGTAATTTGTTGTGTAGAGACGTTACATGTAACGTCTCTACGGTAAGGTCATTCCATTTTTAACGATTTCACAGGATTCATCATAGCAGCTTTTATTGCCTGATAACTCACTGTAAGTAAAGTAATTAGCAACGCACTAACGCCCGAAGCTACAAAAACCCACCAACTAATTTCCGTTCTGTACGTATATTTTTGTAGCCAATTATTCATAAAATAATTGGCAATTGGTGCAGCGATAAGGCAAGAGATTATGACTAAAAGCACAAAATCTTTTGATAACATTTGCCACAAATTTGCCACGGTTGCTCCGAGTACCTTACGAATACCTATTTCTTTGGTGCGTTGCTCGGCCATGAAACTTGCTAAGCCAAAAAGCCCAAAACATGAAATAAAAATGGCCAAAACCGTAAAAATGGAGGCGAGTTTGCCTATTCGTTGTTCGGCTTTGAATTTTTGTCCGTATTCTTCACTTGTAAATTTGACCTGAAATGGTGCCGATGGCACCAATCTTTTCTGAATGGTTTCGATTTTTGCCAATGCCTCGTTTACTGATAAATTTGGTTTGATTTTTATCAGCATTTGCCCAACATCATTTGGATTCTTGACATACCAATAGAAAGCCATTTTTACTGGTTCATAAGGCGAGTCAGCCACTACGTCCTGCACCACTCCAATTATTTGTCGGCGTTGTTTCGTGTCATCATTGGTTATGTATTCGCCAATCGGATTTTTTAGTCCTATGTATTTTGCGGCCGATTCATTGATAATTACGGCAGAAGTATCGGTGCTAAACTCAGTCGAATAATCTCGACCTTGTTTGAGTTTCCATTGAATGGTTTTACCATAATCTTCGTTTATCCATGTCACCGAAAAAGATGATTCCGATTCATTTTTTTTCCCTTTCCAAGTAAAACCATTCCAATTGTCCCAAATTGCGTTTACAGGGCTACTCGCAAAAGCCACTTTGTCTGCCACCCCGTTTCTAAGAATCTCTTCTTTCATTATCAATTTATTATTATCGAAATTGGGGTCGTCCATCGGAATTCTTACCAAACTTTCTTTATTGTAACCAATCGGGCGATTTTGAGCATGTTGAATTTGTTGATAGACAACAACTGTACCGATGATGAGGACTATAGAAACCGTAAATTGTACCACAACCAATACTTTACGTGGTAAAGAGGCATATTTGCCCAATCGGATTGTACCTTTAAGTACTTTTATAGGCTCAAACGACGACAAATAAAATGCTGGATAAATACCTGATAATAAAGACGTTGCCAGCAAGAAACCTAAGCAGATCAACCAAAAATAAAGATTTGTTATTGGCAATTGGATATTCTTATCGGTAAGCTCATTGAATGGTGCAATAGAAAGCGAAACCAAGACAATCGTAATAATAAAAGCTAAAAAAACAACCAAAAACGATTCGCTCAAAAACTGTTTGACCAACTGAGATTTTACAGAACCAATGGCTTTACGGATGCCTACCTCTTTGGCTCGTTTTTCGCTGCGAGCGGTGCTTAAATTCATAAAATTTATACACGCCAATAGCAACACAAACAAGCCTATGATAGCAAAAAGCCACACAAAAGTTATGCGTCCACCTGACGGGTATCCATCTTTAAATTCAGAGTAGAGATACCAATTTTTCATTGGATTTAAGTAAAGAATTGCTTGGTATTTTTGGGCAAGTTCTTTGAAATTATCTGGGGCATCTTTGAAATAAAAGTCCTTGATAGCAGCATTTGCTTGGTCGATACTTATGTTATCGACGGTTTGTACAAAAAGCCTTTGAGAACTATTTTGCCAATTGGTTTCGTTGGCTTTAATGTCTGGAAAGGTTGCTTTGATGTTCTCAAAATTTCCGATGAATTGTACATCGCCCAGAAAAGAGTTTTTGACAATATCTTCATAGACCCCTGTGATTTTACAGTCTATCTTATTATTTAGCTTGATTGTTTGCCCAATAGGGTCTTTTTCGGCAAAAAGTGCTTTCGAGGTAGATTCTGAAATAACGATTCCTTGTGGGTCGTTTAGGCTTTCTTTGTTTCCTTTTATCATTTTCACCGAAAACATATCAAGCACACCATTATCGAAAAACTGCCCATTTTTCACAAAGTTTTTTTCACCAATTTTTATCGAATAATTACCCGCCCATTGCAACAAGATTACATGCTTGAAAAGATGTCCGTATTTTTCACGCAATACCGTTGCCACTGGTTGTGGCATGGTGGTTGCATAATCAGCTTTTTTTTCTAATGGCTCAATTACGTGGTTATGTACGTGTCCAATTCGGTCATAGTTTTGGATGTTACGGTTATAACTTACTTCATCATACACCCAAAGCCCAATAAGCATAGCCACAGCCATGCCTACGGCAAGCCCACCGATGTTGATAAACGAGTAAACCTTGTTCTTAACAAGATTTCTCCAGGCGATTTTGAAATAGTTTTTAAGCATAGCTTTGTTTAGTTAAATGACTATTCATTTTTCAAAAAATCCGTAGGGTTTGCTGAAAAGGCCTTATATAAATGCCATAAAATACTGAAAATCGTCATGGCAATCAGAGCAAGAAATGAGATAATTAAAGGCAAAAAAGACACATTCGATTCTGGTGAAGCTGAATCGAAAATGGATTTGGTAAGTAAATAAGAAATCGGGAAACCTATCAAAAAAGCGAAGCCAATGGCAAAAATAAATTCTTTAATTATCTGAAAACTGATATTGCCTATCCCTGCCCCAAGCACTTTTCTAACGGAAATTTCCTTCATTTTTTTACCCAAAATCAACAATGCCAACCCAAAAATTCCTGAAATAGAAACAATAATCATAATAAACGAGGCAGCAGACATAACTTGGGCTACTTGCGTAAAACTTTGAAAATATTGCTCAAAGACCATATCTTGGTAGTAATAATCAAAAGGCATATTTGGGAAAGTTTTTTTCCAAATATTTTTGACTACCAAATGGGCATTTTGAATTAGATTTGCCTCAGTTTTGGTGTAAACGAATCTGACATCTTCAGGTTTACAGCCAAAAATAAGAAATGGCTTAACCTTATCTTGAAAATTCTCAAAGCGAAAATCATTCGTTTCGCCTACAATCACATATTTCTTGTCTTCATATTCAATAGTTTTTCCAATACCCGTTTTCCAATTCATTTTCTTTAAAAACATTTGATTTACAAGAACAGAAGCGGTTTTATCAGTTTCAAGTTTCTCACTCAAATCTCTACCATTTAATATTTTTATACCCAAATCACTTGCAAAATTCGGCAATGCTTCAATGCTCAGGATAGTTTCTTCCTTACCTTCTGTTTTTATGAGCATTTGCTTTGACCAATTTCCGAGTGACTGCACCGAACCTGTAATTGAGCTAATTTTATTTTCGTTTTTCAGGGCAGATTTAAAAAGTTCAAAATTGGCAGATTCATCTAATTTCACAACAACATTATTGGCTGGCTCGTAACCCCAAGGTTTTGCTCGTGAATTTTTTTCTTCTTGAACAAATCCCAAAGCCATCGATATTCCAAGAAATGTTAAGAAAAACTGAACACCCAAAAGCACTTTTCTGAAACGATTTTTACTACCTAAAACCATGTTTCCTTTTACAATACTGATGGGTTTTAGTGAAGAAATATAAAGCGAAGGATAGGCTGCTCCCCCAATCACAGTAATGATAATCAAAACAAATAAAGCCAACCAAACACGAAGGTTTTGAAAAAGTTTTTCGGTTAAATCAACATTGGAAATTTGTGAAAACCAAGGCAAAAAGAGGGCTTTTGCTAATAATAACCCTAAAAATACACCTATAGTACACAGAATAAGGTTTTCTAAAAGGAATTGAAAAATGATTTTGCTTCGATTACTTCCCATGACTTTTCTAACACCAATTTCTTTCAAACGATTGGAAGCCGAAGCCACGGCAATATTCATATAATTGAAGCTAACCAAAAGCAAAATCGAAATGGCAATAGCGAAAAGCATAATTAAACCAATGATATGCGTACCGTTGAATCTTTGAAAATTCACTAAATAGGCATGATGATTCATCGTTTTTAAAGGCTGAAAATGGTAGCCTATAATTTTTGTGTCTTTGTTGACAGTGTTATATAAATCCACATATTTTTTGCTCACGGTTTCGTTGGGCAAAGTAGATGCTTCTTCGACAGTTTCTATAAATGTGGCATTCACATATTTTCCCCAATCGTCAGTTTTATTAATTCCGAGCGTGATTAATTTTTTGTAGGGAATCAATGCTGAAAAATAAAAGGAGGTTTCTCGTGGTCGTTTGGCAAAAACACCATTTACTGTGAAATTTTCAATAAATTCTTGACCATCATTATTGAACCTAATATTTACACTTTTGCCAATAGAATTTACTTTTCCGAAAAGTTTTTCCGAGAGTTCTTCTGTCAGAATGATGCTATTTTGGTCAGCAAAACTTTTTTTATTTCCCCATTTTACAGGAAAATCAAACATTTCGTGGAAAGAATCATCTACAAAACTCACTTTCTCTCTAAAAACATTATCGCCTTGCTTAATTACCGATTCTATATCACTAAGTCGGGCTGAATTTTTTATTTGCGGAAAATCATTTTTTAACATTTCACCCATTGGTGCAGGCGAATTTCCCCAGAATTGTTTATTACCTTCCTTTGATTCGATGCGTTCAACCACATAAAGCTGGTTGATTTTTGAATGAAAACCATCTTGATTAACGTACCAATCTAAGAATACAAAAACCACCAAACAGCATCCCACAGCTAAGCCAAGCCCTGTAATGTTGATGACAGACGATAATCTATTTTTGAGAAGATTTCTGAAGCCGAGTTTTAGATAATTTTTGAACATAATTTTTGTGTTTTTTTTGTTTTAGGAATTAGATTTTAGAGACTTTTTATTTCTGAAATACCAACTCCTAAACCCTTATTTTTTATTCCGTTTTCAAAGATTTCACTGGATTCATCAAGGCGGCTTTTATTGCCTGATAACTCACTGTCAGTAAAGCAACTAACAAAGTAATAATGCCAGCTATCACAAAAATCCACGGCGAAATATCAGTTTTAAATGCAAAGTCTTTTAGCCAAGTATTCATGGCATAATAAGCCAATGGTGAAGCTATTACAAAGGCCAAACAAACCAATTTTAGAAAGTCTTTTGAAAGTAGTCGAACAATGCTCCAAATACTCGCTCCAAGCACTTTTCTGACACCGATTTCTTTGGTACGTTGCTCGGCAATGTACGTGATTAGCCCAAATAGCCCTAAGCAAGCAATCAAGACCGTAAGCCCCGCAAAAATCAAGGAAATCTGTCCGATTCGTTGTTCGGCTCGGTACATTTCATCAAACGATTCGTTCATAAAATGATAATTAAAAGGCATTTCGGGGGCAAACGTTTTCCATTTTGCTTCTATCTGTTTTACAAGATTTTGTGGTTCTTCAGTATTGATTTTGAAGGCCGTTGCCCACGCACTTCGGCCATAGCGGAAGCATAAAGGCCCAACTGCCTCACGCATAGAGGAATAATGAAAATTCTTGACAATACCCACAATCGTCAGAGCCTCTACTTCGTTTGGATTGCCATTATTGATATATAGTTTTTTACCAATTGGGTCGTCAAATCCAATCAGTTTGGCTGCTTGTTCGTTCAGAATAATAGCCGAAGAATCGGTACTGAATGCTTTAGAGAAGTTTCTCCCTTTTGAAACCTCCATATCGAGTGTCGGAATATAATCTTCGTCAATTTCCCAAGCTTGCATATTGAAGCTATTTTGGGTATTAAAAACCGCCTCGGTCGAAAAGGTATTGTCGCTTCTCGAAGAGTTGGCAACTGGTAAAAAACCTGCAAAAGTGGCATTTTTTACACCTGCTATTTTCTTTACTTCTTCTTTGAATACATTGTTATTGTCTCGCAGCGAAGAAGTTCCCGTTACAACCAAAATTTGGTCTTTCGAGAAACCTAAATTTTTATGTTGAATGTAGTTAAGTTGGCGATAAATGATAAAGGTTGAAATAACCAGCACCAACGATGTAACAAACTGAAAAGTAACCAAAGCATTTCGGAAATTTGAGCGGCGAAAATTAGCATTAAGTTTGCTTTTTAAGACCTCAATCGGACGAAAAGATGATAAGAAAAATGAGGGATAATAACCAGCCAGAACACCCACAATCAAAGGTAAAAGCAACAAAAACGGCAAATATTGCGGTTGAAAAAGCGATTGAGTAGTAAATTGTTTTCCTGCGATTTCATTAAAATACGGAATCAGCAAAATTGTAATTACCAACGATATTACAAAAGCCAAATAGCTCGTCAGCACCGACTCTGACATGAACTGCATGATGAGGCTATTACGTTGTGTACCCATCACTTTACGAATGCCCACTTCTTTGGCACGATTGGCAGAGCGAGCTGTACTGAGATTCATGAAATTGATGCACGCAATGAGCAATAAAAACAAGGCTACCACCGAAAAAATGTAAACATACTGAATATCGCTATTAGGGCTTATTTCATAAATTCGGTCTGATTTTAGGTGAATATCCAACAACGGTGTGAGCGAATATTTGAGATAATTGCCTCCTTTTCTGAAATCATCCATGTTTTTGATATCCATGAAAGTCTTCGCTTGTGGAAGAATGTATTTATCAACAACTACATCGAACTTCTTTTCAAATTGCTTATAATCAACACCTTCTCGGAGCTTGATATACGTATAAAAATTATGGCTCAAGAAATTATCGAACTTATAGTCGTTGATGTTCTTAAACGGAAAAAACATATCAGCCTGAAAATGTGCGTTAGTGGGCATATCTTCATAAACCGCCGTGACTTTATATTCGACAGGATTTTGCAGACCGATTGTAAGCGTTTTACCGAGTGCCGAAGCATTGCCGAAATACTTTTGTGCAGCAGTTTGACTGACAATAATTGTGTTGGGTTCGGTCAAAACTTTTTTGGAGTCTCCTTCAAGGATATTCAGCGGAAAAACATCTAAAAGCGTAGAGTCGGCATGAAGGCAATTATTTTCGACCAAATACTCACTACCTTTTTTGATAAATCGACGGCTATTATTGGCATAAAGACGAACGTACTGCTCGACTTCAGCATAATCTTTTTTGAGTGTAGCTCCAAACGGGTCAGCACTCACGGCCATTCGTTGTTCAGCTCCGCCAAACTTAATATCAGAATTTATTCGATAGATTCGTTCGACATCTTTAAACTGTCGGTCATAGCTGAGTTCGTCAACAACATAGAGTGTTATCAATAAAAAACAAGTAAGCCCAATAGCCAAACCAAAAATATTAATGAAGCTATATAGTTTGTTTTTGAGGAGATTTCTCCAAGCGATTTTTAGGTAATTGCGTATCATAATTTTGTGATTTTATATATTTACCAAAACGCTTATTTCTTGAAGTGATTTTGTTCACAAACTGCCAATAACTTAATGATATTTATAATTACGTATTTAATCATCAGTTACTTTCTATAATTTCAACAATCTTGTTGACAGAATCTTTGTGTCCGTTAAATATATTTTGTTTATTAAAAACTGTCATTTTGATGTCAGGTTCAACACCAGTTACTTCATAATATTTACCATTGGGCATAATCAAACGTTGGTTAGATAAAGTACAATAAAAATTACCAATAGACTTACCAAGCATACTTGATAAAATGCCTAAAGTATTAGTTCCAACAAGTTTTACGTTAGAATTCGCTTTCATAGTCATGGCAAAACCTTCTGCTTGGCTACGGCTTATGTCAGTCATTAGTATATAAACTGGCTTGGTAAACCTCACTTTATTGGAAGGTTGAATATATACTTTGGATTCGTCATGAAACGTGCCCCCGAAGTAAACTTGACTGATATAAGCAAATAAAGGTTTTTCTGTAAAATAACTTGCCAACGTCAGACTTGATGCGTCGTAGCCTCCAAAGTTGAAGCTGATATCTATAATTATGGCTTTTTTATTTTGCAAATTTTCAATTATATTTTCCATGTGATAATTTACTGAATCAATTTGTTGCTTTCGTGAATGGTTCTTGGTTACAAAACCATCAAATGAATGAATATTGATATATCCTATGTTATTATTCAGGCTACCCCATTCTAATTTTCCGTTTGCAACCTTATGTCCTTTTCCATGCAATAAACTATCTGAAATATTTTTATAATTTGTATTAAAAAATAAGTTGAAATAATCATCTAACTTCTTAATATTTGATTGACTTCTAAAAACTTCCGACACTATTTCAGCGGAAGGCGTGATGCGATATTGCATAGTTTGTCCTGTAACATCAATCACTTTTGTGTGTTGGTCTTTTGTTCGTGTAACAATCTGTCCAAAAACTTGAAATAATTCGTTTTCTGTCGTTTTATCTGAAATTTGGCTCTCAAATTCGACCTTAATGCTATCCCAATTAATATGCCTCTCTTTGCTGAAGGCATAGTTTTCCGAATAGGTTTCTATAAAAAGATTAAATAATTTTTTCGGTTCTAATTTTTGCATTTGAGAAAAACTTAAATGATTGTCAGGTAAATTTTTAATGCGAACATAGTCTCGTTTTATTTGTAATACTGAAGATTTATCTCCGTAATCTGTACTAAATATACTTAGCGTATCATTATTTAAGATAAATCTTGCTTTAGAATTTAGAAGACCTTCTATATAGTCATTCTTTTCTTTATAACAGAAATTCTTGGTATAACTGTACAGCAAAATACTATCTGAGGTGGCATCTAAAATGTAACCATTTCCGATAGATTTCCAGTAGCCTTTAAGAATTGGATTGACAGTCTCTTTTTCCCTTAGAAAGCGGTTTCCTAATTTGTTTTGGCTGGTTTGCCTCAGCCTGTTACTTGAGCAACTATTCAAATAGACAGTAGCTATTAAAGACAATAAAAAAATGTAAACTTTCATTATAAAATATTTCATAAAATGGATGAGAAATCACTCTGTTTTCAATGATTTCACAGGATTCATTACTGCTGCTTTTATGGCCTGAAAACTTACCGTCAGGAGCGTAACTATCAATGCACCGATACCAGTTACGGCAAAAATCCACCACGAAATATCGGTACGATAGGTATATTTCTGAGTCCAGCTACTCATAAAGAAGTAGGCTACTGGCGAAGCAATACAGAAAGAAACAAGCACCAAAACCACAAAATCTTTCGATAGCAATGTCCAAATATTTGTAACGGTTGCTCCCAGTACTTTTCTTACGCCAATTTCTTTGGTGCGTTGTTCGGCTACAAAACTTGCCAATCCAAATAGCCCGAGACACGAAATAAAAATGGCCAAAATGGCAAAAAATGTGGCGAGTTTGCCTACTCTTTCTTCATCACCAAATTTTTTGGCGTAGTCTTCATCCACAAACTTGTATTCAAATGGCTGTGCAGGATTATATTTTCTGAATACTTCTTCTATTTTACTGAGCGATTCGCTGGCGGGGCGGTCGGGGCTGAGTTTTATAATAACCACATTGCCTTCGTCTCGACCTAAATGAAACAACGAAGCACGAGATGGCTCATAAGGCGACTGCACAACCATGTTTTTGATAACCCCAATTACCTTGTATGTTTTTCCATCCCATTTTATATTTTCGTCAATAGCCGTCATCGGATTTTTGAATCCCATGTATTTGGCGGCAGCTTCGTTCAAAACAAAAGCCAAAGAATCGGACGTATATTGTCGAGAAAAATCTCGGCCTGCCACGAATTGCCAGCCGATAGTTTTGCCGTATTCGTGCGTAATTGGGTTATTCGGAAAATCAACGGCCAAATTAGGGTCTTTCCCTTTCCAATCGAAACCTCCATTGCTATTCCAATGGTCGGTAAGCGGGCTACCCGACTCGGCAATATCTATTATTGCACCCGATTTTTGTAGTTCGTATCTTACTACGTCGAAGTGTTTATGAATATCGGTTGTTTGCATATAAATATTTATCAAGCCGTCTCGGGTATAACCCACAGGGCGACTTTTGGCAAACTGTACTTGTCGGAAAACCACGATTGTGCCGATGATTAGAGTAACCGAAACCGTAAACTGAACCACCACCAAAACCTTGCGTGGAATAGAAGCAAAACGCCCCACACGAAAAGTGCCTTTAAGCACCTTGACGGGCTGAAAAGAAGATAAATAAAGAGCTGGATAACTGCCCGCAATCAAGCCTGTGAGAATACTAAAAACGATTCCGAGCAACCAAAAATAGGGGTTTGTCCAAAGAATAGACATTTTCTTATCGGCCAAGTCATTGAAAAATGGTAAAATGAGCAATACCAAACCAATAGAAAGTACAAAAGCAAGGCTAACTACTAAAAGCGACTCGCTGAAAAACTGACTAATAAGCTGACCACGCACCGAACCAATGGCTTTGCGGATGCCTACTTCTTTTGCACGTTTTTCGCTGCGAGCCGTACTCAAATTCATAAAATTGATGCAAGCCAAAAGCAACACAAAAACCCCAATAATGCCAAAAAGCCAAACAAATTCAATGCGTCCGCCTGTGTTTATACCATTTTTAAATTCGCCATGCAAATGCCAATTCGCCATCGGATGCAAGAAAACTTCGGGTTTATATCTTGCTTCTTCTTTGTTTAGCTTATTCAGTTTAACGTTTTTTATTTTAGCCGAAACCTTATCCATATCGGCATTGGGGGCAATCTGAGCGAACGTTTGTGTAAAATTACTTCCCCACGGATTTTCCATTTTCTTTATCCAATCGTTGGTAATCAGATACAATTCCCACGGCATCAGATAAGACACATTTTTTAGGGTAGAATTATAGGGAATATCTTCATAAACGCCTGTCACTTTTACATCGGTTTTGTTGTCAATTCGCATGACTTTATTCATAGGGTCGGTATCGCCAAAATAGGCTTTTGCCACCGACTCCGACAACAAAATTGAGTAGGGTTCTTTCAAACCATCACGAGTACCTTTCAGCATTTTCAACGAAAGCATTTCGGTTACTTGTGGCTCAAAATAACTACCATTTTTAGTGAATTTTTTCTCGCCAGCCGTCAAAATATGGCTCGAATTCCACGAAGATTGCAACACATATGTAAAATCGCTGCCATAGTTGTTCCGAATTTCTTCGGCCATTACTGCGGGGTTCGACATTTGCGTTTCTTTCTTGCCATTATACAGGTTATGCTGCATTACTTGGGCAATGCGGTCATAATTTTCGTGATGCTTATCAAACGAAATTTCATCATACATCCACAGACCTATGAGCATGGCAACCGACATACCAGTAGCCAAACCAAAAATGTTGATAAACGAGTAAACCTTGTTCTTAACAAGGTTACGGAAGGCAACTTTGAAATAATTTTTTATCATAGCTTTTTCATAATTTTATAATTGTTTGCAGAGACGTTTCATGAAACGTCTCTGCCTATCACTCCGTTTTCAAACTCTTCACGGGGTTCATCAAAGCGGCTCCTATGGCTTGATAACTCACTGTTAATAAAGCAATTAGCAAAGAAATAAAACCTGCTCCAGCAAATACCCACCAATGAATTTCGACTGTATAGGCAAAATTTTGTAGCCAATTATTCATTAAGATTACGGCTATCGGAATGGCTATTATAGAAGCAATCAAGACTAATTTTATAAAATCTTTATTCAGCAAAAAGAATATTGAACCAATGCTCGCTCCCAATATTTTTCTGATGCCTATTTCTTTTACTCGCTGCTGGGTTATGTATGTAACAAGTCCAAACAAGCCTAAACAAGAAATAATGATAGTAAGAATCGAAAAAACAAATACAATCTTGCCCACTCGTTGGTCATTAAAGTACAGTTTATCAAGGTCTTGGTTCACAAAACCGTAGCTAATAGGGCTGTTTTGCTCATATTTTGACAAAATATTGCCTACTTCTTCAATCGCTCGTTTAGTATTTGATGCTTTGGTTTTTATGAGTAAATTAAAGTAAAATTCTTTCGGACGATTGCGAAAAATAAAAGGCTCGATTGCCACACTTAGTGGGCGAAAATGAAAATCTTTTACCACCCCTACTACTTGGCCCTCTAAGCCCCAAAACTTCACTTTTTTACCAAGAGCCGTTTTATTATTCCAGCCCATCTTACGAACGGCGGTTTCATTGAGCAAATAGGTGCCAATCTTATCACTGGTATCACGAGCGATGGTGTTCGAGAAATTACGTCCGCTTACAATTTTTGCCCCAACTGTTGTAAGAAAATCAGGGTCGGTATTGATTTGTGTGACAAGAAAATTAGCATTTTGAGGTTGTCCTTCCCACTCAATATTAGATTCGTTCATGACGTTCACCAAATTGTTGGTCGTGGCCGAAATGCTTTCGACACTTGAAAGTTTCGAGATTTCATTTCTTACTACCAACGCATTACTTTTTGCATCTCCTTTTAGCCTGAAATACATCAAATGGTCTTTATCAAAACCTAAATTTTTACTCTGAATAAATGCTAATTGCTGGTAAATCGTGATTGTGAAAATAATCAATACTACCGATATAGTAAACTGTACAACTACTAAAGTTTTTTTGAAACCACTGGCCGACTTGTTCATTAATTCACCTTTCAATATTTTAGCAGGAATCATTGACGATAAAGCCAGTGAAGGGAAAATACCCGAAAATAAGGTCATTAGCACAACAAAAACGGCCATAAATAGCCAAAAACTGCCTGAAATAAGCGGTAATGACAGACTTTTTTCTGCAAGCTGATTCAGCAAAGGCAATGCTTGCAAAACCAATAAAAATGCCACACCTGTTGCAAGCAAAACTACCAGTAGGGCTTCGAAAAGAAACTGAGAAACAAGATTTGTTCGGCCAGCTCCTGCCATTTTTCTAACGCCCACTTCTTTGATTCTTTGTGTGGCTCTGGCAGTAGCCAAATTGACAAAATTGAAAATTGCAATCAGTAAAACGATCAGGCCAATAGTGACGAATAAATACACATAGAAAATATCGCTTCTTTTACCCCAATCGGTCTGGAAATCGAACTTTGATTGCAGATAAATCTCGGAAAGTGGTTGCAGATAAAGCTTTGTATCAGCATCATTTTTATATTTTTTGAGTGTTGATGCTATCTTTTTTTCAAACGTCTCTTGACTAACTTTAGGGTTGAGTTTGAGATAAGTATGGTAACTATTACTACCCCATTTCATGCTCCAATCATCGTATTTTTCGAGCAGTTTGAATGGCAAAAATACATCAGATTGAATATGAGAATTTGTGGGTAAATTCTGAGCAACTCCAACCACTTTTAGCGGAAATGTTTGAAAAGATTGGAGCGTAACCATACTACCAATAATGTTTTTTTGTTGCCAATTATCACCGAATAATATTGCTGCTGATTTCTCGGTCAATACAATTTCATCGGGACTATCAAACAGTTTATTCGTACTTCCACTGATGAGTTTAAAATCAAAAATTGTAAAAAATGAAGGGTCGATGACAAGGATTTCGGTTTCGAGTCTTTGCTTACCATTTTGCAATAAACCACCCTGTTTACCGATTCTGAGCGTTTGCTCAATTTCTTTGAAATCATTTTTTAGTGCATTGGCCAAGGGGCCAGGTGTAATCGCAACTTTATGCAAGCCATCATCTTGTTTCTGAATCTCGGCAAGTCTATAAATCGAGTCAAAGTTTTTATGAAATCGATCAAAACTATATTCGTCATAGACAAGTAGCGAAATCAATATCACGACCGCCATTCCCAAAGCAAGCCCAGTGATATTTATAAACGAGTAAACCTTATTCTTAACAAGGCTACGGAAGGCGATTTTTAAGTAATTGCGTATCATAGTTTTTCATAATTTTATTGAAAATTAGTTACTGAATAATTAGTTATTGGTAAATTGGCTATAACTAATCAACCAATTCACTAATAACCAGTAACGAAACTCACTCCGTTTTCAAACTCTTTACGGGGTTCATTAATGCAGCTTTGATGGACTGGTAACTTACTGTTAGTAAAGCAATTAACAAAGAAACAAAACCTGCTCCAGCAAATACCCACCAATGAATTTCGACTGTATAGGCAAAATTTTGTAGCCAATTATTCATTAAGATTACGGCTATCGGAATGGCTATTATAGAAGCAATCAAGACTAATTTTATAAAATCTTTATTCAGCAAAAAGAATATTGAACCAATGCTTGCTCCCAATATTTTTCTGATGCCTATTTCTTTGACTCGCTGCTGTGCGGTAAAAGCCGCCAAACCAAATAAGCCAAGACAGGCCAGTAAAACAGAAATAATGGCAAAGGATAGCGATAGAACTCCTTGTTTTTGCTCTGATTCGTATTGTCGAGCAAAGTTTTGGTCTAAGAAATTTATTTCAATTGGGTTTAGTTTATCAAATTCCCGAAAGGTTTTTTGAATATAAGCCAATGCTTCTTTGGTTTTTGAAGTATTGATTTTTACATAAAGATTGTCTTCCATAGATGCTTGCGTAGGCATTACCAACACCATCGGTTCTACTTTATGTTGCAACGAATACGTATGAAAATCTTTAAATACACCCATGATTCGTCGTTCGGCAATCGCTCCTTCTCTATTTATTTTTACTTGAATTCTTTTTCCGATGGGATTTGCATAAGCCAATTCTTTCATTAAAGTCTCATTGATAAGGGCCGCATCGGTCACATCGCTTGGCTTATTTTCTGAGAAATTACTGCCTAACTTCATTTGTATATCCATTGTAGGCACAAAAGAAGGATTAACAGTAAGTTCTTGTACTACTTTTGAATTGGTAGAAATAGAACCATCTGTTTTTTCAAAAAAGTAAGGAGTTTGCCCTAAATTATTATTGCCAATTGGATTTCCCGCAGCAGCTACATTCTCTATCAATGAATTTTTCATCAATTGGTCTTTCAGAGATGCAATCTTTGAACGCAAACTTCTATCATCAATATGTATCGTTACTACCTGTTTTCGATTAAACCCAAGGTCTTTATCTGCTGAAAATTGCAATTGTTGGTAAATAATCCAAGCTCCAGCAATTAAAATAATGGTTGCGGCAAATTGAAAAACTACCAATGATTTTCTAAAAATCACACTTTGATTTAAACTTCCTGTCAGGCCTTTTAAAGCCAAAATGGTTCTGAATCGAGCAAGAAAAAAAGCAGGGTAGCTCCCACTAAGAAAACCAAGAAACAAGCTAAATAGAGCAAAAATGCCTATGGAAGAAATAATATCAAATCTATTTAATTCTAAAGATTTACCTGCAAACTGATTGAAGTACGGAAGCAAACCAGCCACTAAAAAGACAGAAATAATTGAAGCGATGATGCTAAAACTAAGCGATTCAACAATAAATAAGCCAATTAAATCGCCTTGTGTAGAACCAATAGCCTTACGAACACCAACTTCACGAATTCTCATTCCCGCTCTGGCTGTTGCCAAATTCATGTAGTTTATGATGGCAATAATCAATATCAAACCTGCCAATGCCATAAATAGATACATGCGATTGATGGTATTATTGGCACTTATCTCGTATTGCAAATCGGAATGCAAATGAATATCACGTAAAGGCTGTAATTCCATTTTGTAAGAAACTACCTTCATTTCTTTCAAAATCGTTTTTTTGGCAAATTGTGGAAGCTTTGCCTCAAGCAAGTTTTTACCTATACCATTTTCAAGCAGTAAATAGGTATATAAATTTGAATCTTGCCAGCCCGCCGTAAAACCCGTAGGCAATGCACGCAAGCCTTCAAACTGTAAATGTGAATTATTGGGAATATCCTGAATTACACCAGTAATTTTATTGGTTTCTGTTTTATCAAAATAAATGGTTTGGTTCAGGGCTTTTTGTGCATTACCAAATATTTTTTTCGCTAATGTTTCAGTAATAACAATTGTATTAGGTTCTGCAAGGGCTGTTTTTGGATTCCCTACTAAAAAGGGAAATGTAAATACATCAAATACATTTTTATCCGTAAAAAAAATATTCCCTGCTTTGATAGTTTTGTTTTCAAAAGTGATAACACCACCACCTTCGGGAGCAAATCTAACCGCCTCTTTTATCTCTGGAAATTCGGCTTTGAGTGCTGGTGCAAAGGCAGCCGAAGTAACTGCATGATGAGCTTGCCCTTCTGACCATTCGGCATGATGCACCAATCTTACAATATTATCAGATTTTGTATGATAATTATCAAAGCTCATTTCATCAATTACATATAATGAAATTAAGCAAAATACGGCAATACCTACGGCGAGTCCACCAATATTGATGAAAGAATACATCTTGTTTTTGACAAGATTTCGGAAGGCGATTTTGATGTAGTTACGTAGCATACCCCCAGCCCCTAAAGGGGAGTTTATATTGTTAAAATCTAATAGCTTTATACCTTTGTTCCCCTTTAGGAGTTAGGTCGGACCGCCGAAGCGGGTTTTACACATGAAAATTCTCGGTAACTACTTTTCCATCAAACAAATTGATGATTCGGTGCGAGAAACCTGCATCATAAGGAGAGTGCGTTACCATCACGATGGTTGTGCCTTCGTTGTTTAATTCTTGCAATAACTTCATTACTTCTTCACCATTTGTTGAGTCTAAGTTACCCGTAGGCTCATCGGCCAAAATCATTTTTGGTTTGGCCACTACGGCACGGGCAATGGCTACACGTTGTTGTTGTCCACCCGAAAGTTGTTGTGGGAAGTGATTACGGCGGTGCATCATATTCATGCGTTCGAGGGCGATTTCAACTTTCTGTTTACGCTCGTCGGCAGGAGTTTTTAGGTAAAGCAAAGGCAGTTCTACGTTTTCGTAAACCGTTAGCTCATCAATCAAATTAAAGCTCTGAAATACAAAGCCGATTGCTCCTTTGCGGAAAGTAGCACGCTGACGCTCCGACATCGTGGCTACTTCATTGCCATAGAAATCGTAGCTTCCACCCGATGGATTATCAAGCAAGCCCAAAATATTAAGCAAAGTTGATTTACCACAGCCCGAAGGACCCATGATGGCCACAAATTCGCCATCTTTGATTTCCATAGTAATGCCATTCAAGGCAGTTGTTTCCACTTCTTCGGTAGTGAAGATTTTCTGAAGGTTGGTTGTTTTTATCATAACTATAACACACCCCTAACCCACCCCTAACCCCTAAAGGGGAATATTTTCAAAGTGAGATTTAATGCTGGGATAACACTTTATATTTTAGATATATTTTAAATTAAATTTGCGATACAAAAGCTCCCCTTTAGGGGCGGGGGGGTTAGAACGACAAAACCTCATTATCCCCAAAATTCTCGTATGAACTTGTGATTACTTGTTCACCAACTTGTAAGCCTTCTAAGACCTCGAAATATTCTGGGTTTTTACGGCCTAAAGTTATTTTGCGTTTCTGAGCCTTTTTGCCTGATTTATCTACAACATATACCCAATTTCCGCCTGTATCAGAGAAAAATCCGCCTACTGGAATCAAAACAGCTTTGGTGGCTTTGCCCAATTCTAAACGAATCGGTGATGATTGCCCACGCTTGATTCCTTCGGGAACACCTTTGGCAAAAACCATATCTACTTGGAATCGTCCGTTGCGTACTTCGGGGTAAATCTTTGTGATTTCTAAGATAAAGTTTTTACCATTAAACTCAAACGAACCACCCAAGCCAGCAAAAATTCTTGAAATGTAATGCTCGTCAATATCTACTCGCATCTTAAAACCATTCAAATCATCAATTTGTCCGATATTTTGGCCTTGATTGATATTCGAACCAACTTCTACATCAATGCTCGAAAGCAAACCTCCCACTGGAGCTTTTACTACCAAGTTTTCGAGGGTTTCACGCCATAACTGTACGTTTTTTTGCGTTCTTTCGAGCGTTCCTTCGAGCTGTTTTATCTGCATTGCCGCATTTTCTTCTTGGTATTTCGATGATTCGAGCGTGATTTCACGTTGTTTTACGAGTTTCTCATAATCACGTTTCGATTTCAAGAAATCCGACTCAGCAATTACTTTATCATTGTTCAGTTTTTTATTTCTATCGTATAAATCTTTGGCTTGGTCAATCTGAAAATCGAGGTCATTTAGCGTTTGGCGAATCGTAAACTTCTCTACTTTTAGGCGTTGGCGAGTATTTTGTAGGTCATTTACCAATCGACTCGCTTCGGTTTCTGACTGCAAAAAATTAAGTTTGAGGTTTTGGTTTTCAAGTTTCAAAATAACCTGTCCTTGCTTCACCATATTTCCACCATCGACCACTTTTTCTTTCACATATCCACCCACAATGGCATCAAGTCTGATGGTTTTGAGCGGTAAAACTACACCCGTCACGACGATGAATTCATCAAAATTGCCTTGCGTTACGGTCGAAACCGTTAGTTTATCTTTTTCAACATTGAGTTTTGAACGTTTATCAGCAAAGGCAAATTGCCACACCAAAAAAACGGCCAATAATGCACCTCCGCCAATCATTGCTATTCGCTGTGTGTTCCAAAACTTTTTCTGTATCTGTCTGTCCATCGTACTAAATGCTATTGTCTTTTCTAATTCATTTTCCTCAAATTTATTCCAAAGCTGTGCCAAAAAGACAACCCTTTGACTATCAACAACTTACAAAAATCATAAGATTTTAAACTGTCCGTTTTCGGACATTCTTTGTACGCTGTCGGACGATTTCTGAATATCGTCAAATTGCATCAAAAACTTTTAAATTATACACAAACAACTAATAATCAAACAATTATAGAAAAGCTTTAGTAGAAGAATTTGTAGCGGAATAATTTTTGTCATAGATTAGCTAAAAGAAAAAGTTACAAGAAAATGTCGAAACTCCTAATAATTGATGATGATGTTGATGTGCTAAGTGCCGCTAAGTTATTCTTGAAACGCCACTTTACGCAAGTTGATATTGAGAAAAATCCCGAACGCATTCCATTTTTGATTACAAATGGGGCTTACGACGTTGTTTTGCTCGATATGAACTTTACTCGTGATGTAAATACGGGCAAAGAAGGCTTCGAGTGGCTCGACCGAATTCTGGACATTGATCCACGAATTTCGGTAGTACTTTTTACTGCTTATGGCGATGTAGAAATGGCCGTACGTGCCATAAAAATGGGGGCAGTTGACTTTGTGCTAAAACCGTGGGAAAATACCAAGCTACTCGAAACCATGCAGTCGGCCTATGAAATGCGATTGCAAAAAACAGGTAAGGGGGAAGAAAAGAAAAAGCCAATCAGCAAGGTAGAAATCATTGGCAGTAGCCCCGCAATGCTCAAAATATTTGAAACCATTGAGCGAGTAGCAGCTACTGATGCAAATATCTTGATTTTAGGAGAAAATGGAACTGGTAAAGACTTAATAGCGAGGTCATTACACGAAAAATCGAATCGTGCTGAAATGGCTTTTGTTCATTCGGATTTGGGTGCAATCTCAGAAACTTTGTTTGAAAGTGAGCTTTTTGGGCACGTAAAAGGGTCATTTACCGATGCCCGTGAAGACCGAACAGGAAGATTTGAAGAAGCTAACGGCGGTACGATTTTCTTAGATGAAATCGGGAATATTCCGCTACCGCTACAAGCTAAATTATTGAATGTTTTACAAAACCGAAGTGTAACGAAAGTTGGCTCAAACAAGCCAAAAAACATTGATATTCGCTTGATTTGTGCCACCAACGAGCCAATCTACGACCGAGTTGCTCAACGTACCTTCCGCCAAGATTTACTTTATAGAATCAATACCATTGAAATAAAACTTCCTGCCTTGCGTGAACGCCCCGAAGATATTTTGCCTTTAGCAGAGCATTTTTTGAAGATTTACCGCAAAAAATATAATCGTCCTGTTAGTAGTATCAGTGCAGCTTTGGGTAAGCAATTACAGCGTTATCATTGGGCAGGAAATGTGCGTGAACTTCAACACGCAGTTGAGCGTGCAGTGATACTTTCGCAGGAAAATGCACTACAACCCGAAGATTTTTTCTTTGAAACTCGTCAAGAAACAGCACCTTCATTCGACCAAACTTACCAATTGGAAGAAGTAGAGAAAATGCTGATTATCAAGACCTTAAAGAAATTCAACGGAAACATCACCGATGCCGCCCGAGAAATAGGCCTTACTCGTCAGGCTCTTTACAGGAGAGTGGAGAAGTATGGAATTTGATGTTTGTAACTTCTTGGTACGACTATTTATTGATGAAAATCAAACTTCAGTTTATCAACAAAAAAGGGCATTTGCTTCAAAACAAATGCCCTTTACTATATATCTCAAGCGAGAAATTATCTCGTAATCTCCAAAATTTCTACTTCAACAATACCTGCTGGTGCTTGAATTTCGGCAATTTCACCGAGTTTTTTACCAAATAAACCCTTTCCAAATGGCGAGTTGATTGAAATTTTACCCAATTTCAAATCAGCTTCTTCTTCAGCTACCAATGTATATGACATCATAGCTCCATTTTTTTTGTTTTTGATTTTCACTTTTGATAACAACGAAACCTTCGATGTGTCAATCGTTGATTCATCCAAAATACGTGCATTCGCCACAATCTCTTCAAGCTTCGAGATTTCCATTTCCATCAAACCTTGTGCATCTTTGGCAGCATCGTACTCGGCATTTTCCGATAAATCTCCTTTGTCACGAGCTTCCGCAATTTGGGCAGCAATCGCCGAGCGACCTTTAAATTTTAGTTCGTGAAGTTTATTTTTTAGGTTATTAAAACCTTCTTCTGTGTAATATTGAATTTTTGACATAACATTATTAAATTTAAAAACCCCTAATGCTTAGGGGTGAGACAAAAAAAAACGGCGAAAATTTCGACCGTCCCTGAGTAAAATTGACTTTTTATTCCAGAAACTACGTTATTTTCGAGTGAAACAAGACTTTATTTGTTCGTTTTCTTTTCATTTGCTTATTTTGAGTAACAAAGGTACAAAGTTTTTTTAAAAATCAAGAGATTTTTAAAGCCACATTATTTATAACGAAAATCTAATGAAAATAGTTTTTATGGGTACGCCAGATTTTGCGGTGGCGAGTTTGAAAGCATTGGTAGAAAGCGGAAAAGAAGTCGTGGCCGTAATTACAGCTCCCGATAAACCTTCAGGGCGAGGATTGGTAATGAACGAGACTCCCGTAAAGAAATATGCTATTTCGCAGGGCATTCCTGTCTTACAACCTGAGAAACTAAAAAATCCTGAATTTCTGGAAGAATTACGCAGTTATCAAGCTGATTTACAAATAGTTGTAGCATTCAGAATGTTGCCTGAATTGGTTTGGAATATGCCACGTCTCGGTACTTTCAATTTGCATGGTTCGCTTTTACCACAATACCGTGGAGCTGCTCCTATCAATTGGGCGGTAATTAACGGAGAAGCCGAAACGGGTGTAACAACATTTTTCTTACAGCACGAAATTGATACTGGAAACGTAATTTTCGCTGAAAAAACTCCGATTCTTCCCGAAGATAATGCAGGAACGATTCATGATAAATTGATGGAAATCGGAGCGAGTTTAGTCGTAAAAACCGTAAAAGCAATTGAGGCAGGAAATTATCCACAAATTCCGCAAGATATGAGTGCTGAACTAAAATCTGCACCTAAAATTTTTAAAGAAACTTGCCAAATTGATTGGAATTTATCGGCCGAAAGAATCCATAATTTCGTACGTGGACTTTCACCCTACCCTGCCGCTTGGACTACGCTAAATGACAAAACTTGCAAAATCTACAAAACTGAAATTGGAGAAACTGCCAATGATTCGGCAGAAATAGGAAGTTTCAAAACCGATGGAAAAACTTACCTTGATTTTAAAAGTGCTGATAAATGGATAAAAATTAAAGAACTCCAACTCGAAGGCAAAAAACGCATGGGAATTGAGGAGTTTTTGAGAGGTTTTAGATCGTAATTTATAATTAGATACTGGTTATTAGAGAATTAGTTATAAGTTTATTTTATGGATAAACCTTATAATTTTTATAGTTAATTCTTACATCCCAACATTTTCTTACCGAACTTTGCACTCAGAAATTACGTAAATCATGTAGGACAAGTTTCAAACTTGTCAAATAACAATAGTTATAAAATTAGAACAAACATGCTAATCAGCCGCCCACGTAGAAATAGAAAAAGTGCCGCTATCAGAGATTTGGTACAAGAAACCACCCTTTCGGTCAATGACTTTATCTTTCCGATGTTTGTGATGGAAGGTTCGGGTATCAAAAGTGAAATAAAATCAATGCCTAATATTTATCGCTTTTCGATTGATACTTTATTGGAGGAAATCAAAGAGGTTTCTGATTTGGGAATCAAATCAATCTGCCTTTTTCCTAATTATCCTGAAGCAAAAAAAGATAAATACGCCACCGAAAGCCATAATTCAGAAACGCTTTATTTAAAAGCATTGAGTGAAATCAAAGACAAATTCCCGCACATTGCTCTCATGACCGACGTAGCAATGGACCCATACAGCAGCGATGGCCACGATGGACTTGTTGAAAATGGAGAAATTTTGAACGACGAAACACTCGATATTTTAGGTAAAATGGCTCTCGCACAAGCCCGTGCAGGAGCAGATATCATCGGGCCGTCTGATATGATGGATGGCCGTATTGGTTATATCCGTGAAATACTTGATGATGAAGGTTTTACGAATGTAAGTATCATGTCGTATTCGGTAAAATATGCGAGTGCATTCTACGGACCATTCCGTGATGCCCTTGATTCTGCCCCGAAATTTGGCGATAAGAAAACCTATCAAATGAATCCTGCCAATGTGCGTGAGGCACTTATCGAAGGGCAACTTGATGTAGCCGAAGGTGCAGATTTCTTGATGGTAAAACCTGCGTTTTCGTACCTTGACGTTATCAAAACAATGGCTGATAACTTTGATTTACCGATTGCTGCCTATAATGTTTCGGGCGAATATGCCATGATAAAAGCCGCTGCTCAAAATGGCTGGCTCGACGGCGACAAAGCCATGCTCGAAATGCTGTTGAGCATCAAACGTGCAGGTGCAAAAATCATCTTGAGTTATTTTGCGAAAGAGTTTGCTATTCTGAAAAACCACTAAAAATTAGCCTTTTTGACAATATTTTGTTAAGTTTGAATATAAAATGATTTGAAATATGGTCTTATCAAACGAAATACAATCAGTTCCAAAAACCTTAGCCGAATTTCAGATTTGGGAGCCAAATGATGGCTTTAAATATGAGTGGAATGATGGTGAATTGATAAAATTTGAAGGTATGAACAAAAAACAGGTTTACATTTATAACGTTTTAAATAAGCTTTTTAGTAAAAAAGGCTATATCGAAATTGGGTCATTAGTTTCAGAATATGACGTTATGCTTACAGGCATACAAATGCGTAGGCCAGATGTTGCATATTTGACTGATGAACAGATGGCACAAGGGCGAAGAGGCGAAGATGTAATTCCTGAATTCGTCATTGAAATTATTTCAGAAACTGACCAATTTTATAAAATCGAAGATAAGATTACCGAGTATTTCAAAGCAGGGGTGAAAGTTATTTGGAATATTGTACCAGAGCATAAATTGGTTTATATTTATACTTCTCGCAAAACTGTAAGGATTTGTAGTGACAATGATATTTGCTCTGCTGAACCTGTTTTACCCGATTTTACGATTGCAGCAAATGATATTTTTACAGAAAAATAAACTCTCACTCAAATGATTGTCGAGCTTACAGTTCCACAGATTGGATTTAATGACGAAGAACTATACAAACTTTGTATGGCTAACCCTGATTTGCCTATCGAAAGAGACGAACTTGGACGAATAATTATTATGCCACCTACTGGGTTTGAATCAAGCTATTATAATAGCGACCTCAACTACGAACTTGTAAGTTGGAACAGAAAAAATAAATTAGGTCGTGTAACTGACTCTAATGGCGGATATACACTTCCCGATACCTCGATGCGAGCCCCTGATGTAGCTTGGATTAGCAACGAAAGGATTTCACAAACTACCCCCGAAGACCAAAAACGATTTATCCATGCTTGCCCAGATTTTGTCATTGAGCTACTTTCTGAATCAGATTATTTGGTTGAGTTACAAGAGAAAATGAACAAATACATCAAAAATGGTGTGCGATTAGGTTGGCTAATCGATAAGAAAAATAAACAAGTACATATTTATCGCCCTTCACAAGAGCCAGTTATTCAGTCATTCTCTACAAAACTTTCGGGAGAAGATGTCCTCGGAGGTTTTGAGTTGGATTTGACACAAATCTTTCAATAATGTCACAAACCATACTAATCCTAAACGCCCTCGTAGTAAACGAAGGGAAAATTACGCCCGCTGATGTTTTCATCAAAGATGGCTTTATTGAGCAAATCGGCAATAACCTTTCTCACCTCAAAACCAAAAAGGTGATTGATGCCACTGGCAAATACCTTTTACCAGGTGTGATAGACGACCAAGTGCATTTTCGTGAGCCAGGCCTTACCCATAAAGCAACCATTGCTACCGAAGCCCGTGCGGCCGTAGCGGGTGGAACTACGAGTTTCATGGAAATGCCAAACACAGTGCCGAATGCACTTACCCAAAACTTATTGGCTGATAAATATGCGATAGCCGCACAAACTTCCATAGCTAATTACTCATTTTTCATGGGAACCTCAAATGATAATTACGATGAGGTAATGAAAACTGACATTAAAAATATTTGTGGGTTGAAAATTTTCATGGGAAGTTCAACGGGCAATATGTTGGTTGATGATGAATGTACATTATCGAAAATTTTTGCCAATTTCCCCTCATTAATTGCCACGCACTGCGAAGACGAAGCTACCGTGAAAGCCAATTTGGCCAAATACAAAGAGCAATATGGAGAAAACCTACCGCATGACATTCATTCAATCATCCGTAATGAAGAAGCATGTTACAAATCTTCTTCAATGGCGGTAGAATTAGCAAAAAAACACGGCACGAGATTACACATTCTACATATTTCAACGGCTGACGAGATTTCTCTTTTCAGCAATGCCTTATACACGAAAGAAAAACCTAAAAATATTACGTCGGAGGTTTGTGTCCATCATCTTTGGTTTGATGCCGATGATTATAAAACGTTGGGAAATCAGATAAAGTGTAACCCAGCTATCAAACACGGACACCGTGAAAAATTGCTTCAAGCATTGCTCGACGACCATTTTGATGTAGTGGCCACCGACCACGCACCGCATACATGGGAAGAGAAACAACAGCCTTATTGGCAAGCTCCCGCTGGACTTCCTTTAGTGCAGCATTCGCTCAATGTGATGTTGGAGTTTCATAAACAAGGAAAGATTTCGCTCGAAAAAATTGCCCAGAAAATGGCTCATTCGGTAGCTGATTGTTTTGAAATTGACCGCCGAGGATATATCCGTGAAGGTTATTGGGCAGATTTAGTTTTGGTTGATTTAAGCGAAAAAACACTCGTCACAAAAGATAGTCTTTATGCTAAATGTGGCTGGTCGCCATTTGAAGGAACGGAGTTTGGTTCAAAGATTACTCACACAATCGTTTCGGGTAACGTAGCTTTTGCCAATGGTAAATTTGATGAAATTAATAAAGGTCAGCGATTAGCATTTAACCGATAATTCATTCTTATTTTCTACATAAAAGAATCCCTCTGCAATGTTTTGTAGAGGGATTTTTGTTTTTTATCACCTCACGAAATAATTAAAATTTTAATAAAATTAGTACTATTTATTTTCGATTATTTTACTAATTTTAAGCATGAACAGACGAAATTTCATCGCAACAACCCTAACTGGTACTATTTTAGCAAAAACTGATTTTCTTTTTGCCAAACCTCTTGCCAGCCCTTCAATCAGTGTTTTTTCAAAGACACTTCACTGGATTGAAGACTACCAAACTTTGGCCAATACCATTGCAGAAATGGGCTTCGATGGCATCGACCTAACGGTGCGTCCTGACGGTCATGTACTGCCCGAAAAAGTCGAAGCTGATTTACCAAAAGCGGTGCAAGCAGCAAAAAAAGCCAACATCAAAATTCCGATGATGACCACCAGCATCCTGCAAGCCGATGCCTTATCAGAACGGGTGTTGAAGACTGCCAGTGGCTTAAGCGTTGAACACTATCGCATGGGCTGGTATCACCTTGATATGCAAAAAGACATCATGCAACAAGTCGAGACTTTTGGTCAGCAAATGAAAGGATTAGATGTTTTAAACAAGAAATTTAAAATTTCGGGCGAATACCAAAATCATGGCGGACAAAACCTTGGGGCAGCCGTTTGGGATTTATTTCCTATTTTCAAAAGTATCAATTCACCACTCACAGGCTGCCAATACGACGTCAATCATGCTACTGCCGAAAGTGGTGCAAACTGGGAAACTGGTTTTAGGTTGATCGCTCCGTACATCAAATCTTTAGCAATCAAAGACTTCAAATATATTTTGCAAGATGGCAAGCTCAAAAAGGTTGGTTGTCCGCTGGGCGAAGGAATTGTCGATTGGAAAAAATTCTTGGCATTAGTGAAGCAATACAACATTAACGTACCGATAACAATGCACTTTGAATACGATTTAGGTGGTGCCGAAAATGGCCTAAGAACAATCAAAATGGATAAAAAAGAGATTCTTTCGGCCATGAAAAGAGATTTAGCTTTATTGAAAACATGGATATAAAAGAAACCGGTTTGTAGAAACATTTAATTTTTATTCACTCATTCACTCACTCTATCATTCCCTCATTCACCCCAAAATGATTAAAATTGATTATAACCTTCAACCCACCGATTTAAGCTCAAAACTAAAAAGATTTTGGGGTCTTTCTGGACAAAAAATCCAATCAATTGAGCAAAATTACGATGTTTCAAAGGGTTCGCCAGTTTTTACACGAAAAGGCGAATACACAACTCGTGGTTGGACAGAATGGACACAAGGCTTTCAGTTTGGCTCAGCAATTTTACAATTCGATGCCACTGGTGAACAAGATTTCCTTGAAATTGGACGTAAAAATACGCTCAACGTAATGGCTCCGCACGTGAGCCACATAGGTGTGCACGACCACGGTTTTAATAATGTAAGCACCTACGGCAATTTGCTACGCTTGATGCGAGAAGGGAAGATAGCGTTCAACGAATGGGAGAAAAACTTCTATGAATTAGCTCTTAAAATTTCAGGAGCAGTACAAGCAAGCCGTTGGACTTCGATAAAAAATGGTGGCTACATTCACTCATTCAATGGAGCTCATTCGCTCTTTGTCGATACCATACGTTCATGTCGTGCTTTGGTGGTGAGCCATCGTTTAGGCCATGTTTTTCAAGGCGAAGGTGATGTAAAAATCAATATGCTTGACCGGGCTTTGCAGCACATCAAAGCCACCGCCGATTATTCGGTTTTTTACGGCGAAGGGCGAGATTCGTATGATATTTGGGGTAGAACCGCACACGAAAGTGTATTTAATATAAAGGATGGAAATTTCCGTTGCCCAAACTCACAACAAGGCTACACAGGTTTCTCAACTTGGACTCGTGGTTTGGCTTGGGCAATGTGTGGTTTTCCCGAAGAACTTGAATTTCTCGAAATCCTCGAAGATACCGAACTCGAAGCCTTTGGTGGCCGAACAAGTATAGAAAAATACATGCTGAAAGCTGCCCAAGCAACTTGCGATTTTTATATCGAACATACACCAATCGACGGCATTCCTTATTGGGATACTGGAGCTCCAAACTTACATAAATTGGGCGATTATCTCAGCGAAAAAGCTAATCCTTACAATGATTTTGAACCTGTTGATGCTTCGGCGGCGGCTATTGGTTCGCAAGGCTTGTTACGTCTGGGCAGATATTTAATGAGAAAAGGCGATACCGAAACTGGCCGAAAATACTGGCAAGCGGGGCTAACAGTGCTTAATTCTCTTTTAGAAGAGCCTTATTTGAGTACAAACGAAAATCATCAAGGATTGCTTCTTCACTCTATTTATCACCAACCAAACGGCTGGGATTATGTACCTGAAGGCAGCAAAATTGCCAATGGAGAATCAAGCATGTGGGGAGATTATCATTTCAGAGAAGTAGCTCTATATGTACAAAAACTCATCAACCAAGAGCCTTATTATGCTTTTTATAATTGTTTAGAAAAAGAATAATTTATTGATTACAAATGGTTTGTGTTATTTTTTCATTAACCATTCATCATTAACCATTTATCATTAAATTCTGATGGCAGAAAAATTTAAACCAAAATATACCAGAGTAGCTCAACTCAAAACCGCTCAAGATTTAAGAAATTACCTTTCGGCAGGGCAAGTACAACTTAACTTTGACGAAGAATTAATTACGGGTGAGGCATCGCCATTCAAAAAAAGTATTACCCTAAAATCGGGAAAAAAAATTGGCAATGCTCTCTCAATTTTACCAATGGAAGGCTGGGACGGCACAGCTGATGGCCGACCAAGTGTATTTACCAAACGCCGTTGGGAAAACTTTGCCATCAGCGGAGCAAAACTCTTGTGGGGTTGTGAAGCAGTAGCTGTTACGCACGAAGGTCGGGCAAATCCTCGTCAGTTAGTAATGAATGAGGCTAATTTTTCGGAGTACGAGAATCTTTACAAGCTTGTAATTGACAAACACACAGAAAAATTTGGTTCTGCCGATGATTTATTGGTTGGACTACAACTCACTCATTCGGGGCGTTTTTGCAAACCAAACGATAATACCAAGTTTGAATCTAAGATTTTATACAATCACCCAAAACTTGATAAAAAGTTTCATCTAAGCGAAAATCATCCTTTGATGACTGATGATGAAATTGATACTTTGGTAGAAGACTTCGTAAAAGCAGCAGTTTTGGCTCAAAAAGCAGGTTTTCACTTTGTGGATATTAAACATTGTCATGGTTATTTAGGACACGAATTTTTGAGTGCTTACGACCGTGCAGGAAAATACGGTGGAAGTTTCGAGAATCGTACTCGTTTTTTAAGAAATATTGTTGAAGGTATCAAAAAAGCTGCCCCAGGTTTAGAAATGGGAATCCGCCTAAGTGCCATTGATTTTGTGCCGTTTAAGAAAAGTGTAACTGGTGAAGGCGAACCCGATTTAACACCAAATCAAACTTATAAATACGCTTTTGGTTGCGATGATTCTGGAATAAACATTGATTTAGAAGAACCAAAAGCATTTTTAGAGTTGGCTCAAAGTCTGGGCATTCAGTTGATTTGCGTTACGGTTTCGAGTCCGTATTACAATCCTCATGTTACTCGCCCAGCCCTCTTTCCGCCATCAGATGGTTATCAACCACCCGAAGAACCATTGGAAGGTGTAGCTCGGATGATTGATGTGGCCGAAGGACTAAAAAAGGCATTTCCAGAAATGGTAATTGTGGGTTCAGGCTATTCTTATTTACAAGAATGGCTACCAAATATCGCCCATAATGTATTAAGAAATGGCAAAGCGGACTTTGTTGGCTTTGGCCGTATGGTGCTTTCGTACCCAACCATGCCAGATGATATGCTAAACGACCGTCCAACGCAACGCAAACTGCTGTGTCGTACTTTCTCTGATTGCACAACTGCTCCACGCAATGGTTTATATTCAGGTTGTTTTCCTCTCGACCCAATTTATAAAAACCATCCGCACGCCGAACTACTCAAAACCATCAAAGACGGAATATGAAAAGAGTAGCGTTCGTAACAGGCGGAAGCCGTGGAATTGGCTTGGGAATTGCCCAACATTTAGCACAAAATGGCTTTAATTTGGCAATTAATGGCGTACGGAGTGAGGAATCAGTAGAAGAAGTGCTGGAGTTTTTACGGATTCTCGGAGCAGAGGTAATTTACTGTCAAGGCGATATTGCTTCAAAGGAAGCACGTACGCAAATGCTTGGCAAAATCAAAACTCATTTCGGGCGATTAGATGTTTTGGTCAATAATGCAGGCGTTGCTCCTAAAGAACGTAATGATATTTTAGCCGCCACCGAAGAAAGTTTCGATTATGTAATTTCGACTAACTTAAAAGGTACTTACTTTTTAACCCAAGCCGCCGCCAATTGGATGATTGAGCAAAAAAATAATGACTCAGACTTTACAGCATCAATCATAACTGTATCCTCTATTTCGGCCACAGTTGCATCGGTCAATCGAGGAGAATATTGCGTATCGAAAGCAGGTTTGGGCATGATGACGCAACTTTTTGCGGCAAGGCTCGGCGAGTTTAATATTCCAGTTTACGAAGTAAGGCCAGGTGTAATAAAAACCGACATGACCGAAGGCGTAACAGCCAAATATGATAAACTTATTGCCGATGGACTCACGGTTCAAAACCGTTGGGGGTTTCCCGATGATATTGGCAAAGCAGTTGCAGCAATAGCTAAAGGAGATTTCTCTTATTCAACAGGGCAGGTTTTTATGATTGATGGTGGTCTGACGATTGCGAGGCTTTGAAAAATAGTTCACGGTCAATTGTCCACAGTCGATAGCTATTTATAAAAATAGCATTTTTCGATTAAATATTTTCCTAATGAAACGAACTATCATCTACATACTATCTCTTCTTTTCTTTGCAAATATGAACGTTTTTGCAAGGAAAAAAGCATTTTCTCAACCGATAGACTCACTTTCTATTGCCAAAGGTCAAATATTATTTACTCAAAATTGTACCAGTTGTCATCAAATTAAAACAGATGGTATTGGACCGAAATTATCGGGTATTACAAGTATTACTTCGCCAGCGTGGGTCAAGAAATTTATCAAAAACTCTCAAGATGTAATTGCAGCGGGTGATGAACGAGGCACATTGTTATTTCTGAAATACAAAAAGGCAATTATGCCTTCATACAGCCATTTGCAGGAAACAGAACTCGATGCAATTGTTGATTATTTAGCAACGACAAAGCCCATCAAAAATAACTTCAAGAAAGACTATGGCGAAGGTATTAAAAATCCAATTCCAGAGCCAATAGAAGTTTCAAATCTCGTTGTTGATATAAAGCAATTTTCGCAATTCCCTGTATCAAGTGAAGGTGGAAAATATCCGCTTACCCGTATAACAAAATTGGCTCCTCAGCCAATTACAGGACAAATTTTTGTAAATGATTTACGAGGAAAATTATATAAAATGGAAGGTAATAATCCAGTAGTTTATATGGATTTTACTCAATTAATGCCAAATTTTATTCATCAACCAGGTTTGGCTTCGGGCTTGGGAAGCTTCGCTTTTCATCCAGATTTTTTGAATAATGGTTTACTTTATACCACTCACAGTGAGAAAACAGGTTCAGCAAAAGCAGATTTTGCATATTCTGATTCGATAAAAGTTGCTTTACAATGGGTGCTTACCGAATGGAAAATTGAAAATCCTGCGTCGGGAGTATTCTCGGGAAAACCTCGTGAAATGATGCGAATAAATGTTGTTTCGGTAATTCATGGCGTGCAGGAAATTGTCTTTAATCCAATGGCAAAAAAAGGAGATGCCGATTATGGACTTTTATACATCGGAATAGGCGATGGTGGAGCAGCCGAAAACGGTTACTCTTTCTTGACAAATAAAGAAGAACGTATTTGGGGTAAAATTTTACGCATAGACCCAGCGGGCAGAAATAGTAAAAATGGCAAATATGGTATTCCTGCCACAAATCCTTACGTAAAATCAATCAATAAAAAGGCTTTAAAAGAAATATTTGCGAGCGGTTTCCGAAACCCACACCGAATCATGTGGACGAGCAAAGGCGATATGCTGACCGTAAATATTGGTCATGCCAATATCGAATCTTTGTACAAAATCGAAGCAGGGCGAAACTACGGTTGGCCGATTCGAGAAGGAAAATTTGTGATTCATACTGATGGTGATATGAATCAAGTTTATCCACTACCAGCTAATGATAAAACCTATAATATAACTTATCCAGTAGCCACTTTCGACCACGATGAAGCGAAAGCCATTACAGGTGGCTACGAATATACTGGCAATTTAGTACCAGCATTAAAAGGAAAATATTTATTCGGAGATATTCCAACAGGAAGATTGTTTTATTTAGATGTAGCCAACCTCAAACAAGGACAAACAGCAAAAATAAAAGAGTGGAAACTCACGCTCAATGGTAAGTCCGAAACTCTCAGAAATTTATGTGGTAATGATAGAATTGACTTGCATTTTGGCATTGATGCTCAAGGCGAAATGTATATCATGACCAAAGCTGATGGAAAAGTTTATCAGATTATTGGGGCTAAAGAGTAGCTTAAGTTTGAAACTTGTGCTGGTATAAATATTGTAAAGTCGCATTCTCAGTTATAGAACAAGTTAGAAACTTGTTCTACCATAATCTCTATTCAACCTCAAACGATTCAGCAGACAATGAAAAAATTTACTCGCCGAGATATTCTCAAGGCAACAGTTCCGAGTTCACTTGCCATGATGGCTATTCCAACTATCATTCCTTCCACTGCTTTCGGTGCAAACGACCGAATGCGAGTGGCAGTTATTGGTATTAATGGCCGTGGAAAAGACCACATAAAAGGTTTTATGGCACAAGATAATGTAGAAGTTGCCACCCTCTGCGATGTAGATAACGTTGTGCTAAAAGCTGGGGCAAAGGCTTTTGAAGAAAAATACAGCAAAAAAGTAAGTATCGAAGAAGATTTACGCAAGGTATATGAAGATAAAAGCATTGATGCAGTGAGTATTGCTACTCCCAACCATTGGCATGCTTTGGCAGCTATCTGGGCTTGTCAGGCAGGTAAAGATGTATATGTAGAAAAACCTGCTTGCCATAATATATTTGAAGGACGAAAACTGGTTGAAGCTGCAACCAAATACAATCGAATCGTACAGCATGGTGTACAGTTACGTAGTTCAGTAGCGATGCAAGAAGCGATTAAACATTTGCGAGAAGGCCTCATCGGAAAAGTGTATATGGCTCGCGGAACGGTCTATAAATGGCGTCCTGATATTGGTGATTTAGGAAAATCGCCCATTCCAGAAGGACTCAACTGGGACTTGTGGCAAGGTCCAGCCCAAGCACGAGAATTTAGCAAAAACTACGTGCATTATAATTGGCACTGGTTTTGGGATTACGGCAATGGCGATGTAGGTAATCAAGGCATTCACGAAACCGACCTTTGTATGTGGGGTTTAGATGTAGGCTTGCCTGAGACCATTACAGCCGCAGGTGGAAAATATCTTTGGAATGACTGCAAAGAAACACCCGAAGTTTTAAGCACAACTTACAACTACCCAAAACAAGGAAAAGTGATTCAGATGGAAGTACGTCCATGGATGACAAATAAAGAAGATGGCGTTGAAGTAGGCAATATTTTCTACGGCGATAAAGGATACATGGTCATTAATGGCTATTCAGATTATAAGACTTATTTAGGCAAAAATCGTGAGCCAGGCCCTGCTCGCAATGCGGGTGGCGACCATTACAAAAACTTTATAGACGCCGTGCGAGCAAAAGATAAATCTATACTTAACGGCCCGATTGAAACAGGACATTTGGCCGCAAGTATTGCTCATTTAGGCAATATTTCTTATCGTTTGGGCAGAACTCTGCACTTCGACCCAAGCAAAGAAACTTTCATCGGGGATAAAGAAGCCAACGCCATGCTTACTCGTAAGTATCGAGCACCTTATGTTGTACCTGATAAGGTTTAATTTGCTATAAAATTCCATAAAAAAGCCCTACAAACTAAATGTTGCAGGGCTTTTTACTTAACTGACAAGTTGAAAACTTGTCCTAATTTATATCGTATAATTCTTCACTGTATCTATAAAACATTTAACTTTTTCTGGGTCAGTATCAGGATAGACTCCATGACCAAGATTCGCAATATATTTTTGTCCACCGAAGTTTTTAATCATCTTTTTGGTGTGCTTTTCAATTTCTTTGAATGAGCTATACAATACACACGGGTCGAGGTTTCCTTGTAAAGTTTTGTGAGGAATCATTCTACGAGACTCAGTAATATCCATGTTCCAATCCAGACCCACCACATCACAATTCAGTTTCGACATTTCTTTTCTTGCAAAAAATGCTCCTTTGGCAAATACCGTTACTGGCACTTCGTTGATGGCATCACAGATTTGAGCAATGTAAGGCAACGAAAATTTACGATATTGGTCAGGTGAAAGGATTCCTGCCCAAGAATCAAAAATCTGTACTAAATCTGCACCGTGTTTAGCTTGGGCTTTCAAGTAAGCGATTGTTGTATCCGTAATTTTTTGTAGCAACGAATGAGCTAATTCTGGCTCAGAATAAAGCATTTTCTTGGCTATCGAAAAAGTTTTTGAGCCTTTTCCTTCAACCATATAGCAGAAAATAGTAAACGGAGCTCCTGCAAAGCCTAATAACGGTACACGCCCGTTTAGTTCTTTCTTAACAATATCTATCGCCTTCAATACATAAGACAACTCATTTTCGGGATTAGCTATTCTTAAAGCATCAACATCTTTTTTATTTTGAATAACTTTGGGAAAAATTGGCCCTTTAGATTCTACCATTTCATAAGGTAAACCCATTGCCTCTGGCACAACCAAAATATCAGAAAATATGATTGCAGCATCAGTTCCCAAAATATCTACTGGCTGAATTGTTACTTCGGCAGCCATTTCGGGAGTTGTAGCCAATTTTATAAAACTTCCTGCTTTTTCTCTTACAGCACGGTACTCAGGCAAGATACGTCCAGCTTGACGCATCATCCAAACAGGTACTCGCTCCACACGCTCGCCCTTGGCGGCACGTAATATTAAATCATTTTGTAATTTCATTCTACAAAGATACAATTCAGCCTATTTTATTGCTATAATTAGTTACGGAATTTTGCAGAAAACGGTTTTAGCACGATTAAAAAGATTTGTAAGATAAGCGGAGATTAACGAAACAAAACGCCACAAAAAAAGGCTACTTACGTGAAGTAGCCTCAAGCGGTATGTGTTTTGTTGTTTTGGGGTAATCGGGAATTACTTTTTGGTAACTCTTACAGCAATACGTCGATTTTGGGCTTTGCCTTCTTCAGTAGCATTTGATGCTACTGGAAACTGTGAACCATAACCTTCGGGTTCTAAACGCTTGGCATCAATGCCCATCGCCACGAGAGCATTTACAACGCTCGTAGCACGGTCAGCAGAAAGTTTTTGGTTTACCGCTTCTTTGCCTACATTATCGGTATATCCACCAATTTTTAGATCAATCGGATATGCTTTCAAAATTTCAGCAATGTTGCGTACTTCTTGCATAGATGTCGAGTCAATCACAGCACTTCCTGTCTCGAATCTTAAGTCACGGAAATTAAACCAAGTGGTTTTATCAACTGGTTTAGATTTATCTTCAATAAAACTAATCAATTCATTTTCAATACTTTTTTCGCCAAAATTCAATTCGATACCTGTCGAAAGCGTTTTCTTCAATGAACCAATTACTTCTGTTGCTGCACTATCAATATTAGCTACTGCTTCTATTGTCGTATCTTCTACAACTGCTGTATCTACATTTCTACAGCTTTTCCAATAATATATAGCACCTAACAATAAACCTGCTAATAGCAACAACGGAAGCCATGATTTTGGTTTTTTGTCATTAGTTTGTTGTTCAAAATTATTAGCCACTGTTGACTTCGGGTTTCCTAAAAAATCACCTAAATCTTCAATATTCAATATGCTGCCAATTCCAGTAGGTAAAGCTGCTTTTACTGCATTTTTTTGGCTCATCAATAAACTTGCTAAGCCAGATGTACTTAAACCTTGAGTTATTACTTTTTTACCTAAAACATTCATCAAAATCGGAGCAACTAAACCTAAAAGAGATGAAGCCGAACCTGTTTTAATACTTGATGTATTTGAAATGAAACTACTCAATGCACCGAGTTTATCGCCAAAAATGCTTCCTAAAAAACCGCTTCCTAAAGAGGCAAGAGTTGATGTACTTTTTATGTCGTCTAATAGTCCACCGAGATTATTAAGCACACCACCATCATATCCGCCTGTACGGATAGTACTCAGCAAATCCGATACTCCTTGAGTAGTAGAAGCATTTTGCATAACACCACCCAAAATAGCTGGCAAAGCACTTCCAAGAGCTAAGTTTGTATTTTCTGTTGATTCACCAAGAAAGCTACTAATCTTTGATACGATTGAGGAAGTAAACTGTTCTTTAACTAAACCTAATAAATCCATTTTGTATGTGTTTATCTAAAATTTCGTGGTAATATCATTCAGACTGCTTTATGAGAAAAAGTAACAAAGTGTAGAAGAAATTATTTTTCTCAACAAAAAAGCCCCATTATTGGGGCTTTTTTGTTGAGAAAAATATGTGGGTAAAGTCAATTAAAAACTTTTTATCACATCGGAAATAATCTCAACACAATCCCACATCTGAGGTTCGGTCATAACCAATGGTGGAGCAAGGCGAATTTTATTGCCATGCGTTGGTTTTGCTAATAGCCCATTGTCTTTAAATTTCATACAAATATCCCAAGCCAAGTCAGAGTCTTCGTGCGAATCCACCACGATTGCGTTCAACAATCCACGTCCACGTACTTGTGTTACGATATTTGTTTCATTTACCAATTTATGCATTTCTGCACGGAAAATTTTACCCAAATAATCGGCATTTTCAGCCAGTTTTTCATCTTTCACGACCTCCAATGCTTCCATCGCAACTGCACAAGCGAGTGGATTTCCACCATAAGTTGAGCCATGTTCACCAGGTTTGATAGTCAACATAATTTCATCATCAGCTAAAACTGCCGATACTGGCAATACTCCACCAGAAAGGGCTTTTCCGAGAATAATGATATCGGGCCGAACACCTACATGATTGATAGCCAGCAACTTACCAGTTCTGGCTATACCTGTCTGAATCTCATCGGCAATAAATAATACATTACTGGCCTTGCACAAACGGTAGGCTTCTCTTAAATATTCGTCATCTGGCACAACCACGCCAGCTTCGCCCTGAATCGGCTCGAAAATAAAACCAGCTACGTAAGGGTCATTGATGAGTGCTTCTTCGAGAGCTTCAATATTATTATACGGAACTGTCTCAAAACCTGTCATATATGGTCCAAACTCTTTGCGTGCCGTTGGGTCGGTTGATGCTGAAACTACTGAAAGTGTACGACCATGAAAATTTCCTCCCGCAAAAATTATTTTAGCTTTATTTTCTGGAATTCCTTTTACTTGATAACCCCATTTACGGCATAATTTCAAAGCAGTTTCTACTGCCTCAACGCCCGTATTCATCGGCAAAACTCTATCATACCCAAAATAATTAGTGATGTATTCTTCATAACGACCCAACATTGAGCTATAAAAAGCTCTTGAAGTAAGCGTTAATTTCTGTGATTGCTCGATGAGTGCATTGATGATACGAGGATGGCAATGCCCTTGGTTAACGGCCGAATAAGCCGAAAGAAAATCATAGTATCTTTTACCTTCGACATCCCAAACATAAACACCTTCTCCTCGGTCAAGAACGGCCGAAATTGGGTGATAATTATGTGCTCCGTAGCGTTCTTCGAGTTCGATTAGTTGTTCGCTGAGTGAAATATCTGTAAGCATAATTGTTGATGATTAATGACCAATGATAAAGCTATATTTTTATCATTGATAAATTTGCATTTAAAATCTACTTCAAATATGTTAAAATGACTTGATATTTTTCACAAACAAGTTATATTTACTTTAAAATTAATTAAAAAAGTATTTTTAATTTAAAAACTATCAATATAAAAATATTATAACTTATGATAAATGAGAATAATTTAGATGAATTTGACAAAAAAATCTTGATTCAACTCGAAAAAGATGGAAGAAAACCCTACTCTGAAATAGCTAAAAACCTTAATATCTCGAATACGATGGTGCATCAACGGGTTACACGCATGAAGAAAATCGGGATTCTAAAAGGTGCAGGAATTATTCTTGATGAACGAAAACTCGGCTACGAATGGAGTGCATTTACAGGTTTGGTACTGAAAGAAGATTCTGATTCAAAAACAATTATCGAAGAGCTACGCAAAATCCCAGAAGTAACAGAGTGCTATTATATTACGGGACAGTATACGCTCTACATAAGAATTGTAGCAAAATCGAACGAACACATGAGAAGTGTGTTATATGATAAAATAGACCATATTTCGGGAATCCTGAAAACCGAGTCAATGATTGATTTTGGTGCAGCCTTTAAGCGAAATGTGAGTGTGGAGCTTTAGGTGATAGGAATTAGATTTTAGGGCTTAGATTTCTTAGTCAAACTTTAATTTTTAACGCATCAACCTAAAACCTAATTCCTACTACCTAAAACCTATAAACCAAATAATATTCGTTTTAGTCTATCAAAATAGTGGGTTGCAATATTAAAAACCAAATATTATTTTTGTAAAACTTAATAAAAATTTTGTAGAACAGCATACACACTGTTTCAATAAACTAAGTCTCTAAAATGCCTAAAATTTATTTAGATAATGCCGCCACCACTCGCCTTGATGATGAAGTTTTGCAGGCAATGTTACCTCTGATGACCGAAAACTTCGGTAATCCTTCATCTATTCACTCGCACGGGCGACAAGTACGTTCGGCTATCGAAAAGGCACGTAAGACAGTAGCAAGCTTAATCAATGCCTCTCCTTCCGAAATCTTCTTTACTTCGGGCGGCACAGAAGCTGATAATACAGCCATTACGTGTAGCATTGATACTTACGGACTTAAGCACGCCATCACTTCGCCAACCGAGCATCATGCGGTATTGCACACGCTCGAATATTTAGCCAAACAAGGTGTGATTGAGCTTAGTTTTGTGAATCTCGACGAAAAAGGACACGTTGATCTGGTAAATTTAGAAGAATTATTAAGTACAAAGCCACGTAGTTTGGTCTCGTTGATGCATGGAAATAATGAAATCGGTAATTTGATTGATTTAGAAAAAGTAGGTGAAATCTGCAAAAAATACAATGCCATTTTTCATTCGGATACTGTGCAAACAATGGGCCATTATAAGCATGATGTACAAAATACTAAAATAGATTTTTTGGTTGGTGCTGCTCATAAATTTCACGGGCCAAAAGGCGTAGGTTTCTTGTATATCAATGCCGATAGCAAAATTCATCCGTTTATTCATGGAGGTTCACAAGAGCGTAATATGCGAGGCGGAACAGAAAATGTTTACGGAATAGTAGGTTTAGCAAAAGCCCTCGAAATAGCCTATAAAGAAATGGAACAACACAAAACCCACATCGAAGGCTTAAAAAGTAGAATGATTGAAAAACTGAAAGCCTCCATTCCCGACGTAAGATTCAACGGAGATTCGGATAATCTGGAGCGTAGTCTTTACACTGTTCTGAATGTGAGCCTTCCGCCAAGCGAAGACAATGACATGTTGTTGTTTAACCTTGACATTGCTCAAATTTCGTGTTCGGGCGGTAGTGCCTGTACGAGTGGCTCGGATGTAGGTTCACACGTACTGGGGGCTTTAAACGTTCAGCCAGAGCGAGGAAATGTTCGCTTCTCTTTCGGAAAATATAATACTGTTGAAGAAATTGATAAAGTAGTTGAAGTGGTAGCTGGACTTTACGAGTCGCAAGTTTAATTATCTTCACTACATTTTTGGTCAGACCTTAGGTGCAGACCAAAAGAAAAGTCCCGCTTCTTTCGAGGCGGGACTTTTTTGCATCAACTATTTGATAGTCAATTAGTTGAAAATATAACGCAATGTCAACTGAGCATTCCAAACATCACCTGTACCAGTTCTATATTGGAAAGTATCTTTCAATAATGACGTAGTAGAAGTTGTTGTTTTTCCATCAGTGTTCAAAGTTCTTGTTGTTTGAGTATTCAAACGGTACTGAGGAACACCAGCCGCAGTTACACTTGCAAAAACTAATGGAGAAGTATTACTTACAAACTGACCTACCCCCCAATCATTATTCAATAAGTTAGCGAAGTTTTGAATATCAGCACGTATTTGGATAGTATTACGCTTTCCTTTTACGTTTACAAAAAACTCTTGGATAAACGATAAATCATATTGATTTAACCAAGGTAAAATCGCACCATTACGCTCTGCATATTGTCCACGTCTTGTGCTTAAATACGGGTCTTGGTCGATAAATTTATCAAAAGCTTCAGCTTGTTGAGCTGGAGTGTAAACAGTTCCAGAAACAGTTGTATTCACAAAAGTTAAATCACTTGCTTTAGTAGGTACAAATAATAATTCGTTACCAGCAACACCATCTCCGTTCATATCGCCAGCAATTGTATATGAGTAACGTGAAGTACCTGTTCCACCAACATAACCAATTGAAACTTGTGAAGAACCACCAAATGCACCACCATACTCAAGACGATAGCTCAATGCACCAACAACACGATTTGGAAGGTCAAAATCACTTCTTGATAAGCCTAATCTGTTATTACCATTTACACTTCTTGCACCAGTCCAAGAACCAGAAGCAATCGAACCAGCAGACATCAAATCACGAGTTTGGCTGTAAGTGTAGGCAATCATTCCGTAGAAACCTTTTGTCCAAGGCTTTTCTAATTTGAAAGTCAACGAAACGTTTTCACCAGTGCTTTTGCTCGTAAGAACCGCTGCACGAGATACATTATCATTGATACGAAGAGCATTTGTCAAGTTAGCACCAGTAAGACCAGAACCAGGGAAACGGTCACGAGTATCAGGACCTGTAAATTTACCTGTTGCAGTTTCTAAGTTAGCATCAAAATACAAAGCCGAATTCAAGAATTTATTATACAAGAAATCTACCGAACCCACTAAACCAAATGGCAATTTTTGGTCAACGGCAATATTTGTTTTCCATACTTGAGGAAATTTATAGCTTTCATCAGTTGCCGCAATATCAAATGTAGATGGCAATGTTGGAGTCGCTGGAGCATAAACCGAAGCATCTTGCACGAATGGATACGCTTTTGTATTACGTTGCTCAATAAATCCTGTTAGGATACCATTATTACCAATTTGATTAGAGATAAATACATAAGGCGGGCGACCTGTGAAGATACCAGTACCACCACGAACCTGTGTAGTACGCTTCCCTGTTACATCCCAGTTAAATCCAAGACGTGGTTCCCACAAAATTTTTGTACCTGGCATTGCACCCGTATTAATTTTGTAAGCAGCACCTTCTGCATCTTTATATGATTGTGCTGAAATAGTTTTATTTTCTAAAGCAGTATTTCCCAAAGCAATTACACTCGCTCTTAAACCATAAGATACTTTTAAGTTGCGGCTCGCTTGGTAATCATCTTGGGCATAGAAATCAAACTTATTAACTTTCAATACTTGTAATGGTTCAGCACCACCTTCTAAAGCAGAATAACGGTATTGAAACAAGTTTACAGTAATATCTTTGTTTCCATTTGCAGAAGCATAAAAATCAGCCAAACTATTAAACACCCAAGCACCTTGCGAAGCAGGGAAGAATAAATTATTTGACTTATAGTTTTCGTAGTTTACTCCTAAAGTAAACGTGTGCTTATTTTTGAATAATGTGTAGTTATCTGTGATGTGGAATGTACCATAATTCAATTTATTACCTGGTGTGAACGGGTCCATACCAGTAGATAAATAAGTTTGATTGTTATTCAAAATATCAATCAATGGAAATAACGCTCCAGCGTAAGCACGGTCTTCGTTTTGTTTGTCATAACCAATAATAAAGTTATTAGCAGCTTTGCCACCAAAAGTAGAGTTTAATTCAGCTACAATCGAACGAGTATTATCTTGAATCAAATATCCAGAATTTTTGAATGACATTGAGTTAGCAGTGATACGATTACCAAAACCAGCCGATGCACTATTACTAATCGTAACGTAATCTTGTGAATTATGGAAAGTATAACGTACAGTTGCTTTGTGGTTATCGTTGATGTTGTAATCTAAACGAGCCAAAAACTTATCTGATGTTGTTTCATCATCGTAGCCTTCGTAAGCACCTGTGTCATAACCAAATTTAGTTTTCATAAATGCACTTAAAGCATCAATATCTGCTTTTTCAACACGTGTAGGATTTCCAGCAAGTGAAGAACCTTTCGCTACAAACGCCGATGCTGGTTGTGTTCTTCTTTGGAACTCGCCATTTACGAAAATAAATAATTTATTTTTAATGATTGGAGCTCCTAAACGGAAACCTGTAATTTTTTCATCAAAAGTACCTACGGTAACTGGCAATCCTCTTGCTTCTGTACCTACAAAACTTTTACCATTATTACGGAAACTGTGATAAACAGAACCTTGAACTTCGTTTGTTCCCGAACGAGTAACAGCATTCAAACCAGCACCAACAAAACCAGACTGACGAACGTCAAATGGAGCAATGTTTACTTGAACTTCTTCAATCGCATCTAAAGAGATAGCAGTAGAGTTTGTACGTCCACCTGCTTGAGCATCCGAGCCTAAACCAAAACCATTATTGAATACCGAACCGTCAATTGTGAAGTTGTTCAAACGGCTATCTTGACCACCAAATGAGCGTCCATTTCCTTGTGGATTGTATTTAGTAAAGTCATTGATTGAACGGCTACCAATTGTTGGCAATGATTGCAACGCTTGTTTGCCGATTGTGGTAGAAGCACCAGTGCGGTCAGAACTGAATACATCACTACGTGAAGAAGTAACTTTAATTTCATCAAGGAATGTACCCGCTTCGTCTAATTTTACATCAACGTTAGCAGCAGTACCCAAACTTGTAATCACGCCTTCTTTTACAGCTTCTTTAAAACCAATAAAAGTGAACGTAATTTTGTAAGGACCTCCGATACGTACCGCAGGAAGTGTGTAACGACCAGAAGCGTTTGAAACTGTACCATATTTAGTACCCGACGGTACGTGAACTGCAATAACTGTTGCACCTGGTAAGCCTTCACCTTTAGCGTCTGCAACTAAACCGCTAATTGAAGAGGTTGTTACCTGTGCAAAGCTTTGAAAAGCAAAAAGCATTACTGCAAGAAAGCTAAAAGCTTTCTGCGTAAAAGTAAATTTTCGCATCATGTTTTTTTTGGAGTTAGAAATGTTTGAAGTAAAAA